>BNJU01004717.1_pt1 | contig 739598 bp, 1046 predicted proteins | sample 8539281 | NCBI WGS metagenome assembly BNJU01 (sample SAMD00202456, study PRJDB9452) | human saliva metagenome | isolation source: human saliva | place: Japan
GACGCAAAGCAAAAGCCGCCCTCGCGGACGGCTTTTCCATCATAGTAATTTGGCAGGCGCCCAATTCTCCTGCATCTACTCGGGTTTCCCTGTCACACCATCGGCGCGTGGGCTGGGCGAAATTTCCCACCTCAAATTACTATTTTTCTATATTTATTTTATATGCTTTCTCCTCTTTTGTAAAGCAGTTACCTTTCACCCCCGTTTCACATATCGATAGTAATATGAAAAAAAGGAGAACCATCTATGAATATACAGCCTTGGGCGGGCGCAGACGTCTTTCCCGCCCTCTGCCGCGCCCTGCTCACATGGCGCAAATCCGCGCCCGACACGCGCGACCTGCCGTGGCGCGACGAACCGACACCGTACCACGTCTGGATCTCGGAGATCATGCTCCAGCAGACGCGCGCCGCCGTCGTACGCGCCTACTACCTGCGTTTTCTCACGGTACTGCCGAGCGTCCATGACCTCGCCGCCGTGAACGACGACGCACTCATGAAGCTGTGGCAGGGGCTCGGCTACTACAGCCGTGCGCGCAACCTCAAGCGCGCGGCACAGGTGATCGTCAAAGAGCACGGCGGCGACCTCCCGAACGACTTCGATGCCCTCCTCAAGCTCCCCGGCATCGGACGCTACACGGCGAGTGCCATCGCGTCGTTTGCCTACGGACAGCCGCGCCCTGCTGTTGACGGCAATTTTCTCCGCGTCGCGGCACGCATCACGGCGAATCCCATCGACATCGGAAAAGACAGCACAAAGCGTTCTCTTGAAGCTGCGCTCTCCGTCTCCTACCCCGAGGGACGTGACGCAGGCCTCTTGAACGAGGCATTCATGGATCTCGGCGCGACGATCTGTCTGCCGCACGGCGCGCCGCTCTGTCACAGCTGCCCCGTCGCGCAGCTCTGCCTTGCCCATGATCGCGGCACAGAACAGGACTATCCCGTAAAGTCCGCCGCCAAGGCACGGCGCAAGGAAAAGCACACCGTTCTCGTCCTATCCTGCGGTGACCGCATCGCCATACGAAAGAGACCTGCGATGGGACTCCTTGCAGGTCTCTGGGAATATCCACATCTCGACGGAACGCAGTCAAAGCGTTCCGTGCGTGCACACCTTGAGAGCGAGGGCTTCCGCATCCTCTCCATCGCCCCACTCCCGCCCGCGCGTCACATCTTCAGCCATATCGAATGGGAGCTAACGGGGTGGGCGGTCACGGTCGCGGAAAAGAACGAGCCGCCGCTCATGTCCGCCGAGACCGCATTGGGAGAGCCGTCCAGCCTCCTCTGGGTACGCCGCGCGGAACTTGCCGATACCTACAGCATCCCTGCGGCATTTGGATATTTTACGCCGTATGCTATAAATGAGAATACATAGCATAAAGCCCCGCCAGCCGACGGGGCTTGCTTTCGTTATACCGCTTTGCCGAGGTCGCGTGACTGGGTGCGCATGACCGTATTGAGGTCATGATCCGCCCCCGCGGCGCGTTCCTTTTCACGCTCTTTTCGGATGAGCTCCTTCAGCATCTGCATGTGCGGATGGTTCTCTGTCTCCGGCGACGGCTTTCCTGCGAGTGCCGCTGCCATCTGCGCGGGCATCCCATCGGGGAACATCGCCTCGAGCATGGAGCGCACGGATTTCGGTATCATGTCCTGCACGGCGACGTTTTCCTTGCGGAGCTTCACCGTATCCTCCTGCGTGAGGGCATACGCCTCGAGGAAGCCCTGAATGAGGTTGTCATGCCAGAACTCGCCCGCACGCGTCAGGCGGAATCCCGTCTCCGTGCGCGTGACCAGCCCGTTCTCCGCCCATGCGGCGAGAAGCGGCTCCATCTCGGTGAGGAGATCGACACCGTATTTTTTTCGTGAAAAACGGCGCATAGAGATAGCCGTGCTCGATCTGGTCGCCGATCTCGCTCTGCATGCGGTGTGCATCCGCCTGCTCGCCCATGAACTGGAAGGGCTTCGCTCCCTCCTCGACCATCTTCTCATACGGCGCGAGTGCACCGTGATTGCGCCACATCATCTGACCGATGAAGCCGCCCGCGCCCGAGCCGAAGGCGAGGACGTCACAGCCGCGCTTGGCGAGCGTATTGTAGATGCTGCGCTCACGGTGATCCGTCGCCCAGTGGGTTGTGTCGATGCGGCGCACCATCGGGTACTCCATGACGATGTCAATGCCGCGCCGGAAATACTCTGCCTGCTCCTCCGTCGTCGGCAGCATCGGCAGATCACCCGATGCGACGCGCCGTGCCAGTTCGCTCGACGGGAACACATTGAGCTGATAGAGGTCGCCGCCCGCGATGCCGATCTCGAACTGCGTGCGCACATCGTTTTCCCAGACCTCCATCGACTGGTAAGGCAGCCCGTAGATGAGGTCGGCGATGACGACAGCGCCCTGCTGCTCCACCATGCGGCGCAGCGTAGCGATGACCGTTTCGCCGTCGTCAATGCGTCCAATCGCCTGACGGACGCGCGTGTCAAAGGACTGCACGCCGAGGGAAAAGCGGTTGATGCCCGCGTTCATTGCCGCCTCAACCTTGCTCTCCGTGAGATCGTGGATGCGCCCCTCAAGCGTGATCTCGCAGTCACTCGTGAGCGGCAGACGTGCACGCACCGCCTGTACGAGGCGCGCGATATCCGCATCGCTCAGCGCTGTCGGCGTACCGCCGCCGAAGAACACCGCCTGAAAGGGTGCGTCCTGCACGTAGGGTGTATCCGCCGCCGCATCCAGCTCATCGAGGAGCACATCGACGTAGTGATGCGCCGCTTCTTCCCGCGTGAAGTTCTGAAAAAATCCGCAGTAGCTGCATTTTTTGTCACAGAACGGAATATGGATGTAAACCGCTCGCTCGTCGGCAGGATTCGGCGTCTGTGCCATCAGATCCGCCCAGATACGTGTCTGCTCCTCCTTGTCCATCACCATGCGCTTGCCGCCTGCACCGGGGTGTACCACACGCTTTTTGGCGAAGGCACAGCCGAGCGGGTTCTCCGACTTCGTGCCGAGCAGCCACGCACGTTCCTCGATGGGAAGTGCGTTGATTTTCTCCTGCAGTGTACTCATGCCAATGCCTCCCTTGCTGCCGCAATCACGCAGGCAAAATCCGCCGCATCGGGGTGACGTGCCGCCGCTGCATAACGTGCCGCACTCTCCTCCGTATAGGCGTGCGCATTATCCTTCGGCATACTCTTGAACATCTCGATCAGCATCGGATCGATTGCCCCCTGCACGAGAATCGCACCGAGGATCTCATTCGACGCGTCACAGAGTGCGCGGATGTTCGCGATGCACTTCGCTGCGTGCTCCGAGTCCGGCTCCGCGCCGAGGGTGCCGAAGAGAAAGATGCGGCGTCCGCGCAGACGCTCAATGTACTTTCGTGCCGCAGCATCTGCCGTCCCGCGGTCAATCCACGTACCGATGCAGAGCGTCGCCTGCTCCGATACGGCAGAGGCATCCGCGACGCTGTGGCAGGGCGCACCAAGTGCCTCCGCCAGATGCTCCGCCACCCGCTTCGTATTCCCCGTGCGCGAGGAATATATCACTGCTGTTTCATTCTTCATACGGTATTCCTTTATGTGAATATGTTTTTTCTCGATTCATTTATATCATAGCGTAACGCCGTGCAAAAATCAATAGATATTTTTACATAATCATAAATTTTAATTATGAATTTCGTTCATAATTTCTACCAGATATGCACTCTATAGTTTATATATATATTCTTTCTCAATTAAAAATACTGATTTTTATCGATGGATTACGTTCTATTCCTTTCTCCTTCCAGCAGAAAAATATAAATGAGCATATATTATATCATCTTCATATATCAATTTATCCATATTTTTTATTTATATAATAGTAAATTTACTCTTGACATCTATGTTATACTATGTAGAAATTGAGAGGAGGAACGTCCATGAAGAAGGTACTGATGGGACTGGTCGCCGGCATGATCCTCGCCACGGGCGCACAGGCACTCGCCTATGTCTGTGACGGCGATACGTGCACCGTTCCGGCACGCGAGAATCAGGCGTACTGCTACGGCGGGAACAACAGCAGCGCATACTGCGACGACCGCAGTAACTGCTACGACGGCGGTGCGTACTGCAACAACAGCCGTGCATCGCGTGCACGCGGCTGCGGCTGCTACTGAATACGAGAAAAACGGGCTTGATGGGAATGTTCCATCAAGCCCGTTTTTTCGCATCATGGTGATACACGAGGGAGTACTCTTATAGTTAGTTTTGCCAATATTCTACGAGCTATGTTATAATATCCTCAAACGATTACAGCAATTTCACACAGCGACAGGAGCTTGCTCATGGCACATAGACTCTCCCGTGCTCGCCGCTCTGCTGACGGCGTGCACATCTCTCCTCTCGGGCTGTTCACTCCTCGTGACGACGGAGCACGGCGCACCCTCCACGCCGGATGATGTCATCGGAATGCTGGAGGAGACGTTCGCCGACTACGGACCGCACATCGTTCTGCGGTCGTCGGAGACAGAAAAGCCCGCCCCCATGCAGCGGAAACACATACGTGCTGCATGACGAGGCGAATGACTTCACCTTTTCCTGCACGGCCTATGTTCGCCACTGCACCCTTCCTGTTCCGCAGCCGTTTGCACAGCGCGACGCGAATGCCGACCACGCCTATGCCGCAGCGTACGCCATTCATCTGAATCCACGCATCGGAAAAGTCGCTGCGCAGCACGGACTGTACGCAGCGACAACGGAGGAGGCGGCGGCGCTGGCGGACAGCAAGGTGAAACGCCCAGCAGGGGACGAATGACGAGGTATCGCTCTTCAGGGGCGGAGATTTTATCTTTGCCGACGAAGATACGAAGCCCGAGGAGATGGTCCATGCGCTCCGTGAGATCCACCATCTCTACGCCCCGAAGGGAAATGGCGTCGTTCCGTCCGCACTCCACGGTCGGGATATTACGTTCTACTATCTGCCGAAGGCGGAGACGGATCGGACGAAAGCGATCGAGCTGACCTTCTTCACGCTGTGGAGCGATGACTGGAATGGGACGCTAGTCAACAAGCTCCATCATCAGGGAGACAAGTACGACACCGCCGTCATGGAGAAAGAGCTCGCGGATAATTTCGCCTCCATGCTCCATTCTGCACGCGCGAACGCGCGATGGAAGAAGGTGAAGAAAAATGCCTGACGCACCGAAAAACACCGTACCGCGTCAATCGCAAAAAGCGCTGTCATGGTGGCAGAAAATCCTGCTTGCCGTCTTTGGCGCATATCTCGCCGAAAAGCTGTTCGGCATCCTCATTCCGTCCCTGCCCCATGTCAGTATTCCCGTCCACGTCGCGCGATACGGCATCGATCGGGCGATGCCTATGACAACGAGCTGCCGTACCGCCGCGCATACGAAGAGGATGAGGAGGATACTCAGAGGGACACATCGGACGACGATGCGTACGCCGACACCTACGGCGGCAGCGCCCCGTACGGCGGGCAGTATGACGAGGATGAGGACATCCTCCACAATGACTGGCACGACTACGGCGAGGGGTATGACGACGATTATTTCGACGATTGATACACCCAGCCGCGTCAGATGTGCATGTGTTATCGCATATACGAGAGGAGAATTTTTATGACCACAGAGGTAACAAATGATTTTGAGACGCGCCGCTATCGTCTCTCCGATGTCATGGCATCGGGTGATACGGCAACGCGCACACCGATCTACGGGACAGCATCGACGAGCGGCGTCGTCTGGGTGCTGAAGCCCGGGCAGGAGATCAAGCCGCACGGGCACGCGAAAGCGGACGATATATGGATCTGCATCCAAGGAGAAGGTGTTTTTTATCCTGCGCCCGGAGAGGAACGCCCCATCGCAGTGGGCGACGTCATTGTCTCAGCGAAGGGGATGTGCCACGGCATGAAGAATACGGGCACAGAGGACTTTATCTTTGTTGGCATCCTCGCCCCTGTTCCGGCAGATTATTTTGCGATTGAGTCATCAGAAACCGCCGATCAGCAGTACGTTTGCTGCTGCGAAAAAAAACACGAGAAAAAGCAGTCAACAAGACATCCATCTTGCTGACTGCTTTTTCCCTATATCAGCGCTGCCGGCTCATACTCCTCGGGCAGGATGCGGCGGAGGAAACGGCGCGTGCGCTCCTCGCGCGGTGTGGTGAAGATCGACTTTGCGCTCCCCTCCTCGACGATCACGCCGTCCGACATAAAGACGACGTGGGTCGCAACATCCTGTGCAAACTTCATCTCATGCGTCACGACGATCATCGTCGTGCCCTCCTCGGCGAGCTGCTTCATCACGGAGAGTACCTCGCCGACGAGCTCGGGATCAAGCGCAGAGGTCGGTTCGTCAAAGAGGATCACATCGGGCTTTGCGGCAACGGCACGGGCAATGCCGACGCGCTGCTGCTGTCCGCCCGAGAGCTGTGCGGGGTAGTAGTCGGCACGCTCCGCCATCCCCACACGCCGCAGAGCATCCATGCCGATCTCCTTTGCCTCTGTCGCCGCCATGCCGCGCCCGACGGTGAGCCCGAGGGTCACATTCTCGAGGGCGGTCTTATTCGCGAAGAGGTTGTAGTTCTGAAAGACGAAAGCCCGTCTTTTTCCGCACAGCGGCAATCTCGCTCTTGGAGGCATCCACGAGGGAAAGCTGCGTCCCGTGGAAGTCCATCGTCCCGCCGTCGGCACGCTCGAGGAAGTTGAGACAGCGCAGGAATGTTGTCTTACCCGAGCCGCTCGGCCCGAGGATGACAACCACATCCCCCTTGTCCACGTTGAGGCTCACATCCTTCAGAACCTCGGTCTCTGCGAAACTCTTGCGTACGTTCTGTACTCCGAATAACATACTGCACCTCCTAGCGGAACGCTCCGACACGCCGCTCCGCCGCCGCAAAGAGCAGCTGGACGATCGTGCAGAGGATGAGATAGACGATGAATACGTCGAGATACGCCTCGATGTAGTTATAGCCATAGGACGCGGCGACCTTGCCGACCGCCATGATATCCTTGACCGTCATGAGGAAGGCGAGTGACGTCCCCTTGATGAGGTTGACCGTGATGTTCGCGATGCTCGGCAGTGCCACGACAAGCGCCTGCGGGAGAATCACGTGCAGGTAGGTCTCTGCCTCGCTCAGCCCGCACACGGCTCCCGCTTCGAGCTGCCCCTTGGGGATGGCGAGCAGTGCCGAGCGAAATGCCTCCGTGAGGAGAGCGACGGTGTTGAGTGTAAAGATAAAGACGGCGTACCAGAATGGATCGACCGCCTCGAATACGTTGAAGCTGCTCCCCGCTGCCTTGACGAGCAGATTCAGCAGGCTCGGCAGAAGGCTGTAGAGGAGAAGGATCTGGAGGACGAGCGGTGTGCCGCGCACAAAGGAGACGTAAAGGCGTGCGATCGTCCCGCCCACACGATGTCCACGCACACGCAGGACGGCAAAGCAGAAGGCAATGGGCGCCGCGAGGACGAGCGAGAGCGCTGTGAGTGCGAGGGTCACGCCCGCTCCCTGCCAGACGAGCAGGAAGGTTTCCTGCATAAAGTCAAGATCCAGTTCCAACGGTGTCCCCTCCTTTCAGCCCATTCCCCAGTGTTTTGGGCGCAGACGGAGCGCGCAGCCCCGTGCCTTGGTCGAGACGATGCTCTGCCCACGCGAAGCCCTGCTCGATGAGCAGGACGAGCACCCAGTAGATCAGCATGGCAGAGAGATAGACCTCAACGCCGTACGCGCCGTAGTTCTGCGCGATGATGAGATTGCCGCGTCCGATGAGGTCAATCAGCCCGATGGTATAGGCGAGCGACGCCTCCTTTAGGAGATTGATGGTCGAGTTGCCAAAATTCGGCAGAGCAATGAGTGCCGCCTGTCCGAGCATGACATGGCAGAATGCCTGCCACGGGGAGAGCCCCGCACTCACCGCCGCCTCGTATTGCCCGCGCGGAACCGCCGTATAGGCAGCGCGAAACACCTCCGAAATGTATGCGCCAAACAGCAGGGTAAAGGTGACGACGGCAAAAACGGCGCGGTGCATCGCATTCATATCATAGTCAAAGAGCGCAAAGACGAGCTTCGGCGCACCGTAGAAGACGATGAACAGCAGAACGATGGACGGCGTACAGCGCATCACATACACGTAGGCGAGTGAACACGCGCGCAGCACGCGGCTGCCGCTGAGATTCGCCCATGCCAGCAGTCCGCCGAGCAGGGAGCCGATGACGATGCTGAGGCCGGCAACGAGCAGTGTGACGTCAAGATAGGAGAGAGATCGGGCAGAAACTGAACGATCAGCCCGAAGTCAAAGACACGTGTTTCCATCGTATGCCGTCCCCCTTTCGTTTACTTCAGGTAGTCGGAAAGGCTCTCACCGAAGTACTTCTGCTCGAGCTCTGCGATTTTCCCCTCGGCGCGCAGCTCCTCAATCGCCTTGTCGTAGTCGTCCGCAAAGGCCTGCTCTTTCTTGTTGAAGATCGGATAGGTCGGGATGCCCTTGTAGCGGACGTATGCCATCTTGTCGTTGAACTGATGATACGGAGCGTCTTCCTTCGCGATGTTGTTCTTGTAGCTCAGCTCGACATCGAGGTAGCCGTCATAGCGCCCCTCGAGCACCCAGCTGTACGCATCCGCCACCTGGAATGCCTCCGAGGACGTTAGCTTGATCTGGTTATCGGGGTTCTCCTTGTTGTACTCGTCAATGACCATATAGCGCGCATCCTGCGGAGCGATCGGGACGAGCTTGCCGCTGAACTGGGCAAAGGTCTTTAGATCCTTGATCTTGTCTGCCGTATCCTTGCGGATCGCAAGGCCGATCACGCTCGCGCCGATGTTGTTCTTCGGGAACACATACTTCTTCTTGCGCGCATCCGTGATCCAGATTCCCTTGGTGCCGACGGTGTACTTCCCGGACTCAACGCCGATCAGGAGATCGTCGTCCGAGGTCGGGACGAACTTGAACTCATACTGCGGCAGCTTCTTCGCCACTTCCTTCATGACGGCAACCTCAAAGCCATCGGATTCCCCCTGCTCGTTTACATAGTCGTAGGGGACATAATAATTCGTATGTGCGACGGTGACGATCTTCTTGCCGTCTGCCGACTTCGCGCTGTCCGCGCCGCTTTTTCCGCAGCCCGCCAGCCCCGCCGCAAGTGCTGTGGCGAGGAGCCCCGCGAGTGCTGCCTTCGTGATTTTCTTCAGATTCATGTCATACTCTCCTTTTTATCGCGATCCTGCCGCATCACGTACCCAGTCAAAATGCTTCCAGTCAATGTCGCGCGGCACGGTACAGTCCGCCCCGAGCAGGATGCCCGTGCGCCCTGCCGCATCGAGGATGCGCTGCGTCTCCGCCGTGATCTCCGCCTGCGTACCGCGATAGAGCACATCCGATGCGAGATTGCCGAATCCGCCGAGCAGAGCGTGCTCCGGGAAAATCTTTCGTCCCTCCTCAAGGGGAACGCCCTCGACGACCGCCGCCCAATTGATCGTCTTGACATCGTAGTCACGATACCAGTCCAGTGCGTTGCGGTGTCCCGCATAGCCGCAGATATGGAGGATATTGTAGCTGCTCTCGGCGTTTGCCGCGCGCAGGATTTCCTTTTCTCCGGGGGCGAATACCTCCTCGTAGACCGCGCGGCTCGCGCCCTCGCCGATGAGGTTCTGCAGGCTGAAGTAGATGCCCGTCACGCCCGCCTCAGCGATGATGCGGCGCGCCAGCTTCGCGAGATCGCCGGAGATGACATCGAACGCCGCGCGCACCGCCGCGGCGTCCTCGCGGACGAGCTGTGCGAGAAATGCCTCATCCTCGGCGAGTGTCCCGGGCTGCATGAATTTCACCGTCGTGCCCGCACAGAAGATATTATAGAATGTGGCGACCTCGTTTCCGTACCGCTTCGTGATCTCCTTCGCATAGGCGATCTGCCGCGTAAAGAAGGGGTGGTCGTCGGGCAGCGGCTGCACCTTCGCCAGTTCCTTTGCCGTGCGTGCGGTCTGCACGACGGGGTTCGGATAGGAGAAGAACCCGTCCGTCATGATCTTTACGAAAGTCCGGCTGAAAGCCGTCGATATAGCGCAGTTCCCCATCCAAAAGCGTCTGCTCAAGACGCGGGTCGGCATAGGCATCGGCGTGAATCTCATCCGCGAGAAAGTGGAACCAGAATCCCGACGGGACACGCTCGACCTCCCTACGGTCCATCGCGCTGAGGACAAGCTCCTTTTTTGACTGTGCCATTGTATTTCCCTCCAATAACCATATTTGCATATATGTCTTTCATTTTTTTCGATGTCGCTATCTTACACGGAAGTATCATAGTTGTCAAGTATGTTTTATATATTTTTTGATTGACAAAGTATCCTGACGATGTTTATAATGAAACAACCAAAACGATTCTATGCTGTGCACAGAAAAATGGACGGGGCGCAATCGCACCGTCCGTACCGTCTGCGTAGGACACAAAACAAAACAGGGAACAATGGGAGGAAATACAATGAAGGATTACACTGCTGAGGTACATGGCTGTCACGCGTTCGATGCGACGGGTGCGCTCACCACGCCCGTCTATCTCTCGGCGACGTTCCGCCACCCCGCATTCCGTCAGAGCACGGGCTACGACTACAGCCGCGTTGCGAATCCGACGCGCAGCGATTTTTGAGAAGGCGATTGCCCTCCTGAGGGCGGCGAACGCGCATGGGCGCTCTCCTCTGGCATGGCTGCGATCAATCTCGTCTTTGCCCTCTGCGCTCCCGGTGATCACGTTCTCCTGCCCGAGGATCTCTACGGCGGGACGGTGCGTCTCGCGAACGACATCTACAGCCGCTACGGCATCGATTTTGAGTACATCGACATGCGCGATACGTCACTGGTCGAGGCAAAAATGCGCGAGACGACGAAGATGATCTTCATTGAGACGCCCTCCAACCCGATGATGTTCATCACGGATATCCGCGCACTCGCCGCCGTTGCCCACGCGCACGGCGCACTCCTCGTCGCGGACAATACCTTCCTCTCGCCCGCACGCGCAGAAGCCGCTCACGCTCGGCGCAGACATCGTCGTCGAGAGCGCGACCAAGTACCTCTGCGGACACAACGACGTGATCTGCGGCACGCTCGCGGTGCGGGACGCGGACTCTGACCTCGCAAAGCGGATTGAGCTGCTCGTAAAGTCCGAGGGGCCGAATCTCTCTCCCATGGATTCATGGCTCATGCTGCGCAGTCTCAAGACGCTCGGTGTGCGCGTCGAACGCCAAGCGGAAAATGCGCTTGCCATCGCAGAGTGGCTGCTCACCCGCCCCGAGGTCACAGAGGTCTACTACCCGGGACTCGCCAACCATCCCGGGCGCGCCCTGCATGAGAGTCAGGGCACGGGATATGGCGGCATGATTTCGTTTAAGGTCAAGACCTCCGCCATCGCACAGAATGTCCTCGCCCATCTGCGTCTCATTGCGTTCGCCGAAAGTCTCGGCGGTGTCGAGAGTCTGCTGACCTACCCGCTCGTGCAGACGCACGCAGAGATGCCCCGCGAGCTCATCGCGCGCACGGGACTCGACGACCGCCTCCTGCGTCTCTCCGTCGGGCTGGAGGACGCAGAGGATCTGAAGGAAGATCTGGCGCAGGCGTTGGAGAAGGCCGCTCGGGCGTAACAAAGGAAGGAAAAAGGAAACATCATGTCCATCAATTTTGACGAAATCATCGACCGCCGCGGCACGTCTTGTCTGAAATACGACTTTACTGTTGAGCGCGGCTACCCCAAGGATGTCCTCCCGTTCTGGGTCGCGGATATGGACTTTCGCGCGCCCGTCCCCGTCATTGACGCACTGACGGCACGCGCGGCACACGGCATCTTTGGCTATACACAGGTCAAGGACGACTACTTCAACGTCCTGCGCGATTGGTTCCGTACGCGTCACGCGTGGACGGTGCAGCGCGATGAGCTCGTCATCACGCCCGGCGTCGTCTTTGCCATCGCCACCGCCATCCGTGCCTATACTGCACCGAATGAGGCCGTCATCATCCAGCAGCCCGTCTACTATCCCTTTGCGAGCATGATCCGCCAGAATGGGCGCACGCTCATCGACAGTCCCCTGCGGTTCGCTGACGGACATTACAGCATCGACTTCGCGGATTTCGAGCAGAAGATCATCGACCATAAGGTAAAAGCTGTTCGTCCTCTGCAGCCCGCACAACCCCGTCGGACGCGTCTGGACGCGCGCAGAGCTCGAGCAGCTCGCCGCCATCTGCCTGCGCCATCACGTCATTGTCGTCGCGGACGAGATTCACGAGGAGTTCGTGCGTCCCGGCTTCCGCCACATCCCCTTTGCCTCTCTCTCCGCAGACGCCGCCGCCATCACCGTCACCTGCACCTCCCCGAGCAAGACGTTCAATCTTGCGGGACTGCAGATCTCCAACATCTTCATCAGCGACGAATCCCTGCGCCGCCGCTTCAAGGAGGAGCTGAGCCGCACCGGCTACGACGAGCCGAACACGCTTGGACTCGCGGGCGCAAAGGCGGCATACGAGCATGGCGCACCGTGGCTGAAGGAGCTGCTCGCCTACATCGAGGAGAACTACGCCTTTACGAAGGAATACCTCGCTGCGCATCTGCCGAAGGTGCAGCTCATCGAGCCTGAGGGAACCTACCTGATCTGGATGGACTTCTCCGCCTACGGCCTCTCGGACAAGGAACTCAACGAGAAGGTCATCCATGAGGCAAACCTCTGGCTCGACGACGGCCCGATCTTCGGTGCGGGCGGCAGCGGCTTCCAGCGCATGAACCTCGCCTGCCCGCGCAGTACCCTCCAAACAGGGTCTCGCACATCTCGCCAAGGCATTTGGATAACTAAGCATACAAAAGAGGAAAACACAGCATCATCGCTGTGTTTTCCTCTTTTGTTATTTAATAGAGCAGTGCCTCACTCTATTTGTTTTCTTTGAAATACTGCCACGCATCCATCACGTCGAGGAAGGCACCGTCAAAACCCGCCGCCATAATCATGTCCAGATAGGCATCGGGGCTGCCATAGAGGATGTCGTGCCACTCCTTCGACCAGTAGCGTGCCTTGTAGCTGCCCGGCCATTCGGGATTCGGCTCGGCGAGCCAGTGCGGACGCTCGGTGTTCCACTCCGCCTTCCAGTAGGGACGATAGTCCGCCGCCTCCCCAACGCTCATGTAGGAGAGCAGGAGACGCTTGCCGCCGTTCGCCTTCACCTTCAGCCGCGCCGTCTCCGCCGGTGTCAGCGGACGGTCGCCGTAGTAGAGATCGACGACGAGGAGGTCGTAGTTCGTCGCTGCGAGGGCGTTGATATAGGCGTCGCGCGTATGAAAATGCTCGGGATTCAGCAGAAAGAGGAAGTTTTTCACCTGTTTCAGCTGCGTGACATCGTCCGCGTTCTCGTTCAACGGCGGGTTCTTTGGAATCACATCGAGCAGGCGGTCGCCCGCCTCGGCGACATAGCCCTGCTCCGCACCGAGCTCCTCTACCTCATGGATTCTCTTGCCCTTCACATAGTCGAGGGTAAAGACTGCCTTGCCCGCCATGAGCGGCTTGCGGAGCATCGCGGTGAGATATTCGTCCAGATCGCCGTCGTTGCGCTCCGGCGTGTCGCCATCCTCCTCATAGCCGTCATAGAAGCGGGACTCCATCAGGATGCCGTCAAGCGCCCGCACGAGGCGCGCGACATTCTCCTCAGAGTTGTCCTTCGTCACCTCCAGCAGCCCCACAGGGGCCGTTGCCGACGAGCAGAAAGCCCGGATGCCGCTCGCGCGCATAGCTGCCAAGCTGCTCCGTGAGGTCGATCATCGCCGTCTCCGGAACGACGTGCTCGCGCCCTCCCTCCGCCGACGGGAGTGCCTGATGCACGCCGAACAGGCCTGCCGCTCCCACGAGGAATGCAGTGATTCCCTTTTTTAGGATATGCATGATGCCTCTCTTCCTCTTTCCATTGGACGATATCGAAAAAGCCTCTTACTGCAGCCATTTTCCGCAGCAAGAGGTATTCTTTGTGATTCTAATCTTTGTGATTCTAATTTTTCATTTATTCACAAAGAGATCTGTTGAAAGGTAGCGGTCACCGCCATCGGGCAGGAGTGCGACGATCGTCTTGCCCGCGTACGCGGGGCGCTTTGCCAGCTCCACCGCCGCCGCGAGTGCTGCGCCCGAGGAGATGCCAACCAACGCCCCCTCGCGCTGGGCGAACTCGCGCCCGTAGGCAAAGGCATCATCATTCGACACGCGGATGACCTCATCGTAGACCTTCGTGTCGAGCGTATCGGGGACGAAGCCTGCACCAAGTCCCTGCAGCTTGTGCGGGCCGGGCTTACCGCCCGAGAGCACGGGCGAGTCCGTCGGCTCCACCGCGACGACGTGCACGGCGGGGTTCTGCTGCTTCAGATAGCGGCCTGTGCCCGTCACCGTGCCGCCCGTACCAACCCCGGCGACAAAGACATCCACCTTGCCGTCCGTGTCCGCCCAGATCTCGGGACCCGTCGTCCGCTCGTGCGCGGCAGGATTCGCGAGATTCTCAAACTGCGAGGGATGAACGAATTCGGGATCTCCTTCTGCAGCTGCTCCGCACGCGCGATTGCGCCCTTCATCCCCTGTGCGCCCTCCGTGAGGACGATCTCCGCACCGTATGCCTTCAACAGGTTGCGGCGCTCCACGCTCATCGTCTCCGGCATCGTGAGAATTGCACGGTAGCCGCGCGCCGCCGCCACCGAGGCAATACCGATGCCCGTGTTGCCGCTCGTCGGCTCGATCAGCGTCGCGCCCGGCGCTATCTTGCCGTCCTTCTCCGCCTGCTCGACCATCGCAATCGCAATGCGATCTTTCACCGAGCCCGACGGATTGAAATACTCCAGCTTCACGAGGAGATTCGCCTTGAGATCATGCGCCTTCGCAAATGAGTTCGCCGCGAGAAGCGGCGTACGTCCAATGATCTCCGTCACACTCTGATATACCTTCCCCATTGTATCGTCTCCTTCATCTTTTATGTATTAGCAAACATACCAAAAAACTATGTTTGTAGTTTACATGATTTCAACTACTGTGTCAAGGGAGGAAATGAAAAAGACTGCTGTACGATATTTGCAGCTTCGTACAGCAGTATCATGTTGAGTTGTTTTTATGGAAGCACTGATAAATTCAGCACCGCCATCTTAGCGCATCTTTTTTGCCCGCTTTTTGCCCGCGATCCTCCACATAGCTTTGGCTATGCGTCCGGTTTGCCTCCTCAATCGGACGAAAAATCTACGCCAATCCAAGGGACTCGTTTTATCAGCGATTCCTTTATGTCGGATGGAAGTAGACCTTGACGCGTTCGCCCTGGTCGACGATGTCGTTGACGCTGAGGCTCTGGCTGACAGCGGCACCCGTGCCCTCGCTCTCGAAGGTGAGTCCGCGCAGCTCGGCGAGGCGCGCCGCCTCGCGCAGGGAGAGTCCCGTGAAGTCGGGCACGACGGCCTTGCCCTCGGGCGGTGTCGCGGCCGCCTCCATGCGCTTTTCTTCGTCGTCGCTGCGCCCCTTCTCCGTCTCGCTCGTCGTCTCAGCAAAGGTGTTGCTCGACGGCTCGACATGAGCATAGCGCAGGAGCTGGGTAAAGATGCGCGAGGCGACAGGCGCGGCGATCTGTCCGCCGTAAAAGTCGCCGCCGCGCGGGTCGTCAATCATGACGAGGACGGTGAAGATCGGATCCTCGACGGGCGCAAAGCCGCAGAAGGAGGCAATATAGCGGCCCTCAAGGTAGCCCGCCGTCTCACGGCGAATCTTCTGCGCCGTACCGGTCTTGCCCGCGATGCGGTAGCCCTTGACTCCCGCCTTCTTTCCGCCGCCGCTCGCGACGACCTGCTCTAGGAGACCGATCAGTGTGCGGTCAACGGTCGGTTCGAGCACACGCCGTATCTCACGCGGTGTGCGCTCCTCGTAGACGGATCCGTCGGGGTTCCGAATCTCGCGTACGATATAGGGGTGCATGAGCGTGCCGCCGTTCGCGATGGCAGCCCATCGCCGTGACGAGCTGCAGCGGGGTCACGGCGATACTCTGGCCGATCGCCGTCGTCGCGATATCCGAGTCGCGCATATCATCCGCGCTGAAGAGGATGCCCTCCTCCTCGCCCGGGAGGTCGATGCCCGTGCGCTCGCCGAAACCAAAGACGCGCGTGTAGTGCATCATCTTCTCCGCACCGAGGGAAAGCCCCACCTGTGCAAAGCCCGTGTTGAGCGACTTCTTTACGATGTCGGTGAAGGTGACCGCGCCGTAGCTTTCGTTGCTCCAGTTCTGGATGCGTCGTCCCGAGACCATGACGTAGCCGGGGTCAAAGAAGACCTGATTCGGCGTAACGATGCCCTCCTGCAGTGCCGCCCCGCAACGACTGCCTTGAACGTGGAGCCCGGCTCGTAGATGAAGGAGACGGCACGGTTCTTCCAATTTTCCTGCGGATACTCCCAGAAGCGGTTCGGGTTATAGGAGGGGCGCGACGCCATGGCGAGGATCTCGCCCGTCTTCGGATCCATGACAATCGCCGTGATGGAGTCTGGGTTGTTCTCCGCCATCGCACGGTCGAGTTCCTGCTCGACCATGAACTGAATCGTGCTGTCGATGGTCAGTGACACGGTCTTGCAGTAGTCGCTGCCGTAGACGCGCCGCCCCGCAAAGATGGAGTCGAGGATCGGGCGGCGCTGGCCGTCGACGGTGAGCCGCTCCTCACGCACCTCGCCTTTTAGGAGCGGATCGAGTGCCTGCTCCACGCCGTCAAGCCCCTCGTCGTCCGTACCGACGAAGCCGATGACGTTCGCCGCGAGCGCGTCGTTCGGATAGTAGCGCTTTGCCTCGTTCTGAAAGCCGAGGCAGTCGCTGTAGCCCTTCTCGCGGATGACGGCGCGCACGGCCTCGTACTCCGTGTGCTCCAGCCGCCGCTTGACCCAGACGAATCCGCCGCCGCGCGCGATGTCGTCGAGGATGTCCTGCTCCGTGAGGCCGATAAGCGGTGCAATATCACTTGCGATCTCCTCGGGGGTGTGGGTGTCATAGACGTGGTTCGGGTCGACGAAGAGGGATTTCGTCATGCTGCTGACGGCGAGTTCCTTGCCGCTGCGGTCGAGGATTGCCCCGCGCAGGGACTGGATACGGAACTCGTAGCCGCTCTGGTCGCGCATTCGCTGGGCGAGCGCATCCCCCTGCACGATCTGCAGATAGGCATAGCGGAATACCAAGATAACGAGAACGCCGATCATTACGAGCGCGACGTAGCCAATGCGCCCCTGTAAGGTCGACCGAATATTTTTCATCTGTCCATCTCCCCATGATGCACTGCGATTGTGTTACGGATAACAGAGACTGTTACTCCTATGCTCTGTCATGATACCATAAACGGGTGGGAAAAAAAAGACACGGCTCTGCGCAGGCAAAGCCGTGTCTTTCGTAGGGATGACGGAAAGGGAAGGAAACGCCTCAGTGACGCTTCTCCGCCTCCTCCGCCTCGTTGATCTCCGCGCGCGTAACGACGCCCTCGGAGATGAGCTCGTTCACCCATGCACCATGGTGATGGTCGGCGTACGATGCCTTGATCGTGCCGTCCGTCATGCCGTGCAGGGAGTCGGGGTTGACGCCCGCCGCGAGATAGATATGCCCGAGCGCAGCGGCAAAGCAGACCGCCGCCGCAATGCTGTGGACGGGGATGGCATACGCCGTGATCGTTGCCGGCAGGATACTGTCGCCCATCCAGAGGATGAGGCCGGTGACGACGATGACGACCGACAGCGCAAGCTGCAGGGCGATGTTCATCTTCTCGCCGCCGTTGTAGAAGCCCTGCGGGGGCATGTGGGGATCTTTGCCCATCAGCTCGAGGGGGAATTTCTGCATGAATTCCATGTCCTTCTTGCCGAAGCTGAAGATCTCCTTCAGCATGATGATGTAGCCCTTGCGTGCGATGACGAAGCCGATGATCGGGGTCAGGATGAACATGACGCCGAACACACGGTGCGCATACATGAGCGTCTTATCGCCGAAAGATGTTGTAAAGGAAGCGGAACGTGTCCGTGTAGAGCGGGAGTGCCGTGAGGAACAGCATGAAGAACGCAAATGCGTTGAGCCAGTGGCACATGGCAAACGCCTTCTCATGGCGCGGAACGTATTTTTTGTCGATCAACATTGTGCTCACCCCTTCCCCTGCTGGTCATTCTGCTGCCGCTTGCCATCTTGCGGAGCACCATCGCGCCGACGATGCCGGCCGCTGCGCCGCCGATGGCGAGCTTCGTGAGAGTACGCCCCACCTTCCAGACATCGATCGATGCCGGGGTGACGGGGTTCGCCGGGAGTCCGAATACCTCGGGCTTCTCGGGCAGGACATAGATCATGTGCGTGCCGCCGACGCCCTTCGGGCTGTAGATGTTCGCATCGGGATGCGATGCGCGTGCAAGATCCACGCGCTCCGCCGCGAGCTGCTTCATCTCCTCCAGCGTGCCAAACTCAAGGGCATGGGCCGTACAGGTCTTGGCGCAGGCAGGTTTCAGCACCTCGCCCGTCGTCTCGTAGCCGTGTGCAATGCGGTCATAGCAGAGATCGCATTTTCGTCGACTTATGGCGCACCTCGTCGATCTTGGGAATATGCCACGGGCAGTTGTGCTCGCAGTAGTGGCAGCCGACGCACTTGTCTTCGTTGATGACGACGGTGCCGTTTTCGTTGCGGTCGATCGCATTCTCCGGGCAGCCCTTTGCGCAGGCGGGATCGCCGCAGTGGAAGCAGTTCTTCTTGAAAAAGTCCCAGTGGAACTTTCCCTGATGATCGACGCGCTCTTTCATCTCAATGAGCGTATAGACGCGTGAGGTAAGGTCTTTGTGCGACTGGTACTGTCCCTCAAAGGGCGTACTCATATCGGGCGGCAGATCATGCCACTGTTTGCAGGCAACCATGCAGCCGCGACACGCTGTGCAGCGCGTCATATCATGCAGCATTGCGATTTCCTGTGTCATGACGCTTTCTCCTCTCTTTTATCTGATGGTTCTATTCCAGAAATCGGATTACCCTTTTTCTGAAGTCCCTGTTCCTCTGCGAGGAGGTCAAGGTGCACCGTTGCCCAATCCTGACGATAGATGAAGTCGCTCGTATCGTCGTCGACGGGACCGCGATAGGTCTTGATGTAGTGATGGCAGGCATCACAGACATCAAGGCGCATGATGTCGCTGTCCTCCGGCTCGAGCGTGTGCATCTTCTGGAGGTCCGTGTTGCCGCAGTAGACGCAGCCGACGCGCGTGTAGTGCCAGCGCGTGCCGCATCCGCCGCAGACGAGGTCGCGTGCGCGCCCCTGACGGTACTTCCTGAGATCGGCGATGACGGGCTGCCGCCCGCAGACAGGACAGTAGTTCTCGCTGAAACGCGGCTGGTCGCGGTCGGGATTCCACATCGTGGGATCCTTCAGCTCCGCCGGGACGAGTGCGGCGATGATGCGCCAGATCGTGCTGCGGATAAAGCCCTCGTTCAGATCATAGCGTTGGCAGAGTGCCGCAAACGCCTCTTTGTCCTGTGTGAGCACGGCGATGATGAACTCTTCCTTTGCCGCCTTGCGCAGGGGCTTCAGCGCGGCGAGATAGTCGCGCGCCGACGCCTGCATGAGGGGCGGCACATCCGCTTCGGCGATGCGGGCAAAGACGTCCTCCTGCATGAGGTAGACCGCACGTACCATGCGTTTGCGGTACGTCTCCTGCTGCAGGATCGGCAGCTTCTCCGCGACCGTCTTCGTGACGGCACGCGCGGGGAGCTGTATGGGCTCCGGCGTGCCGACCGCCGCATCGACGAGGCGATAGACGCGCTCGGTCTCGGCGAGGAACGGATGCTTCTTCAGGAAGCGTTTCATCGGATCGGTGTTCTTCGATTTCATAAAAAGGGGTTCTCCTCGTCTTTTCAGACGTTACATGTTGTGAATGTGTTTCCTGCGGTCGGCCCCCATACGCGGCATACCGCAGAGGGCTTATGCTCGTTCGACGTTCACAAGGCAGGCCTTGAATTCCTGCTCCTGCACGTTCGGATCGAGCGCGTCAATGGTCAGGTAGTTGCCGGAGGGGCCCGTCGAGAGGCCCTTGAATCCCCAGTTGTAGGGCATCCAAACCATGTGCGTCTCCACGCCGTTGATCGTGAGCGGCTGGGCACGTTTCGTGACCATCGCCTTGATCTCGATCGCACCGCGCGTCGTGCTGACGCGGACGCGGTCACCGGCGCGCACACCGATCTTTGCGGCGAGCTGCTCGGAGATCTCGATGAACGGCTCCTTGACGAGCTCGTTGAGGTACGGGATATTGCGCGTGATCGTACCCGAGCACCAGTGCTCCGTCAGGCTCGACGTGCAGAGGACGTAGGGGTACTCATCCGGCGTGCCGATCTTCTGCAGTTCGGGCACACGCGGATAGATGACGCAGGGGTTGAACTCTGTCTTCTGTCCCTCGTTCATCATGTTCTTCGTCGGGCTCTCAACCGGCTCATAGAACTCCGGCAGCGGCCCGTCTACGGGAACGTAGGAGTGATCGCGCGTCTCGCCGTTCTCCACGTCGCTGTACTCGGCAGCGAAGAGACGGCCGATGCCCTCGCCGTTCATGCGGAACGGCTTCTGCCCCCCCGGGGTCGTCGGTCCCTGCGTGCGGTCGCCGACGTCCGGGACGTCGTAGCCATCCCACATCCCCTTTGCCTCATCCCACCAGACGAGTGCCTGATCGGGGCGAACGGGCTTGCCGTTCTCGTCGCAGGACGCACGGTTGTAGAGCATGTGAATGTTGTCGGGCCAGACCCATGCGTAGTTCGGGTAGATGCCCATGTTGCCGTTGTCTTCCTGTCCGCGGCGCTTCGCCATGTGGACACCGTCGCCATAGACGCCCGTAAAGATCCACATGCCCGCCATCGTCGTGCCGTCGTCGCGGATCTCGCGGATGCCGCGCAGGAGATGTCCATCCTTCAGGTCGTAGCCGTTGCACTCCTTCATGATGTTCTCGACATACGCCTCGCCGTTCGCCTCGGGATCGCCGTAGTTCCATGTGAGGAGCTTGATCGTGTTGTCCTTCGGATCGGTCGAGTCCTTGTAGAGCTCTACGATGCGCTTCCAGAGCTTGTCGCAGATCCAGTAGTCAGGGGCGCGAGTCGTTCGTGGGATCGGGGCCCTTCATGCGCCACTGAATCATGCGCATGGAGTTCGTCATCGTACCGCAGCGCTCGAGGTAGGAGGCCGCCGGCATGAAGATGACCTCGGTCTGGATGTCGGCGGGGTTGTCGCCCGGACGCTCCCAGAACGCGGCCGTCTCGTTGACAAAGACATCCTGCACGATGAGGGTATTCAGATTCTTGAGCCCTTTGTTGACGATCGTAAGGTTCGCATTCGTCATCTGCGGATTCTGTCACAGACGTAGATGCACTTCATCTTCCCCTCGATCGCCTTCTCGAACATGACGTAGAGCGAATCGTTGTGCGTGCCGTTGCGGATCGGCAGCGCGTTGAACAGATAGTCATTCCCTGCATTCGCCGCATCACCGAACCACGCCTTGAGGAGGTTCTTGAGGAACTTCGCGCGGAACGTGCCGTTGTGGTGCGTCCACTTCGCGAGCGTGTCGTCCGTATGCGTCGGATACGAGAGATAGGCGGGGTAGTACTGGAACATGATGCCGTAGTCCGTCGAGGACTGGACGTTCGGCTGCCCGCGCAGGGCGTCAATGCCGCCGCCCGAGACGCCGATGTTGCCCATGAGCAGCTGGATGATCGTAAAGCAGCGGATGTTCTCCACGCCGATCGTGTGCTGCGTCATGCCGAGCGCGTACATCATCACCGTCGGCGTAATGCTCGAGAAGAGCTCCGCCGCCTTCTTGATATCCGCGACGGGCATGCCCGTGATCGCCGAGGCCTTCTCGAACGTATAGCGTGAGAAATGCTTCGCGAGGCGATCCATGACCGTGCCCGGCTCCGCCATCGACAGCGCCTTTACCGGCTTGCCGTTTGCGTCGACCTTGTACCCCCACGTCTCCTTGTTGTACGTGCGCGTTTTCTCGTTGTAGCCGGAGAAGATGCCTGCATCGAACTTGTAGTCGTCACGCAGCAGGCAGTAGGCATTCGTGTTGCGGCGCAGGTAGTCGGCATCGTATTTTTTGTTCTGAATAATATAATTGATAAGTGCTCCGAGGAATGCGATATCTGTGCCGGGACGCAGCTGGAAGAAATGATCGGCAACGCGCGAGGTGCGGGTGTAACGCACATCGACGTGGACGATGGTCGCTCCGTTGTCCTTTGCCTCCATGACGCGCTTCATCGCGAGCGGATGGCATTCTGCGAGGTTCGAGCCTTCGATCCAGACCAGCTTTGCCTTCTTGAGGTTGTACCACGAACCCGTCATCGCGCCGCGGCCAAAGGCGGCGTTCAGTGCCGGCGGCGTCGTCGCATGGCAGACGCGCGTCTGGTTGTCGATGAAGACCACACCGAGTCCGCGTGCCATCTTGATGAGCTGGTAGCACTCCTCGTTGTTGACCTGCGAGCCGCCAATGAAGCCGATGGCATCCGTACGGTTGCTCATGAACTTGTAGCCGTTCGCCTCGTCCTGACCGACCCAGTTCTCGTCACGCGTCTTCTTGAGGGCGCGCGCGGAACGGTCGATGGCCTCCTCCCAGCTGATCTCCTCCCAATGGTCGCTGCCGGGTGCGCGATAGAGCGGGCACTTCGGACGCAGTTCCGCGTTCGGGATGTGACCATAGCCGATTCCCTTCGGGCAGAGACCGCCGCGATTGACGGGATTGTCTGCCGCACCTTCGAGGTTGATCAGCTTGCCGTCCTTGACGTAGCCGATCGTTCCGCAGCCGCAGCCGCAGAAGTGGCAGACGGAGGTAAATTCGCGACCGCCCGTCAGCTTGTACTCTTTTGCCGCCGCCGAGACCGTTGCGACGTCCAGACCGAGACTGGCGAGTGCCAGCCCGACGCCGCTTAGCCCGGTGGCTTTCAAAAAGTCACGTCTGCTAAGGTTCATCGTGATTCTCCTTTCGTATCGGCGGAATTCCGCCGACAGGCTCTCCTAAACTTCTATATGAAACGGGGAAGCCCCGATTTCAGCATATTTGATGAATACACATGACATCGTCAGAGCGTGATGCGCTCCGGGTTCGCGTAGATGCAGAACGAGCCCGGTGCCATGCGCGCGCAGAGCGTGATGCCGAGTTTGCGCGCAATGTTGAGCGAGAGGGTGGTCGGAACGGACTTCGCCGCGACCGTGGAGATCCCCATCCGCCCCAATTTCAGCATCATCTCCGAGGAGCAGCGCCCGCTGAAGATGATGATTTTATCGGAAATCTCCACGTGATTTTTGAGCGCCCAGCCATAGAGTTTGTCAAAGACGTTATGGCGGCCGACGTCCTCACGGAAGACGAGGATTTTCTTGTTTGCCTGATCGAACAGGACGCCGCTGTGGACGCCGTTCGTCGTATCATGGGTCTTGGAGAGATGCGAGAGGAGTTCGTCCGCTGTCGCAAGGATGTCCCTCGCGCTGAAACGCACGTCGCGTGGCCGCTCGAAGATCTCCTCAGGGCGCAGCTTCAGGATGCGGCGCGCCGAGAAGTAGCGCGGATTTTTCACCGCGTCCGCCGCCCACCACTGCGCATCCGTCGTCGTCTTGACTGCGGCGCGCAGATGCTCTGCATCCACCGTCATCTCCACGATGTCGTCAAAGCTGCGGATGCGCCCCATCTGGGCGAGCATCCCGACGATGAGATCCTCGAAGTCGACGGGCGAGCAGAACGCCGTGGTGAAGTTCTCCCCGTTGAGGTCGATGTCGAAGAAGACCTCCTCCGAAGTGTATTTATGATCCGCGACAAACGCATTCTCCTCAGAGACATAGCGCGTCACGGGTACGTCGATAAAGTCACTGCGCTGAATTTCCATGTCCAATTCTTTTCCTATAGATGCTGCGGGTACCCTCAGCGAATCCTACGTGCACGTTCTGCCTCTGCGGATTTTTATCCGTTCAAGCGGAGCGCGTAGTCTTCGCACGGGGTTCACGCGACAAACACTTTACATCGTCAAAAAAACATAAGCCCATCTGCCCCATAGAGCGGCCGCCCCATGAGAAAGAGCGTGATCCGCGCCGCTGTCTCCATGTCGTCAAGATCGTAGGAGAGCAGTCCGTCATGCGGCGTGCCGTCCTTTTGAAAGAGTGCCGTCACGCGCGTCGATCTCCGGTGCGGCAAGTCCGCGGTCGAGCATGAGGGTTGGCAGGACGCCGCGCGAACGCGATTCCGTGATAAACAAATCAATATCATGTTCTAGTTTCGATATAAGATTCTGAAAATCCTGCCTCTGTTCTTCTTTTTTCTGGATAAAGTATCCATTTGGCGCACTGACGGCAACGGCTCGTGCCCCCGCCGCTGTAAAGCGTGCCGTATCCTTCCCCTCCGTGTCGAGCTGAAAGCCGTGGCTGTCGCTCTTGATGACGGCCGTACGCACCCCATGTGGCGCCAGATGCGGGATGAGCTGCTCGATGAAGGTCGTCTTGCCCGTGCCCGAGGCAGGTGCAGCAATGGAGAGGATGGGGCGCTCACGCCCCTCGTTCGCGATGCGCCCACAGGCAAGGCGATAGGCGGCGGGAGTGTTCACGTTGAAGAAGAGTCCTGCATCCACCGCGAGCGGCAGTTCACGCACCGTGAGGTCACGCAGAATGATGCCGAGTTTGCGGTCGCCGCGCGCGATGGCAGCGGCAAATGCCTGCCCCGCATCGCGCCGATAGAGCGCGGCGAGCGGCTGCCAGTAGCCCGCGAGCGTCGGCAGTACGACCTGCGTCTCACCGCGTGCCTCGGGCAGGAGTGCCCGCACGAGATCAAAGTCGTAGAAGGGCATGTCGCCCGAGAGGACAAGCGACCACTCCGTCTCCGCCGCCGCGAGCCCCGCCGCAATCGCTGCCGCCGGCCCCTGCTGGGGGCGTTCGTCCGTGACGAGATGCGCCCCATACGCCGCAGAGAGCTCCGTGAGCTCTCTGCGCTCCCCCTCTGCCGCGAGCACAATCGCGCGAAAGCCTGCCGCACGGCCGCGCCGCAGGGTACGGGAGAGCAGCGTCTCGCCGTCCGCCATGGGGAGGAACCGCTTGTCCTCGCCCATGCGCGTACTCATGCCGCCCGCTGCGACGATGAGCGTCAGGTCGGCGGGCGTCACCGCGCGCACTCCCCCGCGTCGCCGCGCAGGATCTCAATGCCGTGCTGCAGCTGAGGCAGGATAAAGCCGAGGCACTCGCGCACCGCCTTCTCACTGCCGGGCAGGTTGACGATCAGCGAGCGTTTCCGCAGCCCTGCCGTCGCACGGCTGAGCATGGCACGCGGTGTCACCTTCATCGAGAGGGCGCGCATCGCCTCGGCGATGCCCGGCGCCTCGCGGTCGATCACGGCACGCGTTGCCTCGGGCGTAACGTCACGCACGGAGAAACCCCGTGCCGCCCGTCGTGAGGATCAGCCCGACGCCGCGATCCGACCAGAGCCGCATCTCACGCTCGAGTTCCTCGCGCTCGTCAGGCATGATGCTGTACCCTGCGACCTCGTAGCCCTCCGCCGTCAGGATCTCGCGGATCGCCGCACCGCTCGCATCCTCGCGCTCGCCGCGCGAGCCCTTGTCGCTCGCCGTGATGACGGCAGCATCGAGCGGAATCTTCTCCGTCGTGATCTCCAGCGTATCGCCGACCGTCACCCAGCCGCCGTGCAGGACACGCGCAAAGACGCCCTCGCGCGGCATGATGCAGTCGCCGACGCGATGAAAGATCTCGCAGTGACTATGGCACTTCTTCCCAATCTGCGTGATCTCGAAAGAAAGACCTGTCCCACGCGCAGGCGCGTTCCGACGGGGAGCTCCTTAAAGCGGAAGCCCTCGGCGACGACGTTCTCGCCGAACGCGCCGAACTCCACATCTGCACCGCGCGCACGGAAATCCTCGATCTCGCCGAGGCCGAGCAAGCTCACCTGCCGATGCCAGTCGCCCGCGTGAGCGTCGCCGTCGATACCGTATTCTGTGATAAAGAAGGCGCGGTCTGTCGCCTGTTTTGCCGTGCCGCGCTTCTCGCTGATGCACAGTGCCCGAATCTCTCCCATATCCGTATTAGCCTCCCACTTGGTACATGGCGCGGTGATCGCGCGTCTCCTGATCGATTTCAAAATGATGTTCTTCGGGCTTTTTCCACACCGCATGGGCAATGGCATCCGCAAGCTGTGCATCCGACATTCCGCCGCGCAGCAACGCCCGCGTGTCAAGCCCTGCATTACTGTAGAGACAGAGCTTCAGAAAGCCCTCCGCCGTCAGGCGCACACGATTGCACGTGTGGCAGAATTTGTGCTCCATCGCATCGATAAAGCCGATCGCCCCCGTAAAGCCCCGCCGGCCGCACGTAGGCGGCGGGGCCCTTCGGCACTGCGCCCTCGTGCGCGGTCTCCCCACAGGGCAGGAGTGCGCCGAACGCAGCCTTCAGCCGTGCACGTACCTCGTCCATCGGTACGCCGCGATAGTTCTCCGTCCGCGCACAGCCGATCGGCATGAGCTCGATAAAGCGCACATCAATCGGATGTGCGCGGGCAATCGCAGCGAGCGCGGCGAGCTCCTCATCGTTCACGCCCATAATCGGCACGCAGTTCACCTTGACCGTGAGCCGCTCCTCCTCGGCGAGGCGCGTGAGTGCCTCCATCACCGCGCCGAACATCGGCCGCCGCGTGATGGAGAAGAACGTCCCGCCGTCGAGCGTATCGAGGCTGAGATTCACCGCATCGAGTCCTGCATCCAGCAGCTCATCCATCATCGCAGCGAGCAGGACGCCGTTCGTCGTGAGTGCCACCGTCTCGATGCCCGGGATCTCCTTCAGCCCGTGCACAAGCCGCGTGATGTCACGCCGCACGAGTGGCTCACCGCCCGTCAGACGTACCTTGCGGACGCCCAGTGTCGCGAGCGCACGCACATCGCGCAGGATCTCCTCATAGGTCAGCACATCCGCGTGGCGCAGCTTCTTGACCCCGTGCGCCGGCATACAGTAACGGCAGCGCAGATTGCAGCAATCCGTCACGGAGATGCGCAGATATTCAATTTTCCGCTGAAACTGATCCTGCATGATGAACCTTCTATCTAGAATTAAAGGATAACAACCTCTACCTCTGTCCCTGCTGCCAATGGCTTTGTGCCCGCCGGCACATCCACGAACGCGTCGCAGCCCAGCCGCCGAAAAGAGCGAGCCGGACGCGTGCTGATCGGGCAGTGAGACGCGCCCATCCGCCTCCATGCGCGCACGCAGGAAGCGACGTCCGTGGCATGGCTTCGGGAATGCATCAGCGAGTACGGCGCGGCGGCGCGGCATGAGCACATCCGTCTCGCCCGCAAGCCGCGCAATCGCCGGACGTGCCATCAGCTCGAACGTCGCATAGGCGGCGAACGGGTTGCCTGAGAGCGCAATGCCGAGCATCCTGCCGCGCGTATAGGCAATGGCAGGTGCGCCCGGTTTCATGCAGACGCGCCAGAACAGCCGCTCCGCACCGAGGGCGGGCACAACGCCGTGCATGATATCCTTCTTGCCCACGGAAACTCCCCCCGACGTGAGAAAGAGATCCACGCGATCCGCATAGGAGGCGATCACCTCCGCCGCACGTTCCACATCATCGGGCACCGCGCCGACCACCGTCACCTCTGCGCCGAGCTCTTTCAGGCGTCCCCGCAAGGAGGTAGAGATTGCTGTTGTAGATCTTGCCGGGGCGCAGCGGCTCGCCGGGCTGCAGCAGCTCATCGCCCTGTGCTCGCCACAGCGATGCGCACGCGCCGATGGACACACACATCCGCATGCCCCTCACTCGCGAGTACCGCGATCTGCGACGCGCGGATGCGCTGTCCCTTCGCGAGGAGCAGCGTATCCTTCTTGATGTCCTCGCCCGCATAGCAGTAGTTCTCAAATGGCTGCGACGTAAAGGGAACGAAAAATCGCATCCCCTCCTCGCGCACATCCTCCTGCCGCACGACACAGTCACAGCCCTTGGAATCGCGCCGCCCGTCATGATACGGACGCACTCGCCCGCACCGACCGCGCCGGCGAAGAAATCACCTGCGCACTCCTCGCCGATCACTGACAGGCGCACGGGGCGCTCTGCCGTGGCGTCCGCCGTACTCGCCGCCGCGAAGGTATAGCCGTCGAGCGGCGAGCGGTCAAACGGCGGATTGTCAAACGCCGCGTACACATCCTCCGCCGCCACGCGCCCTACTGCCTCCAGCAAGGGAACGCGCTCCGTCTCCGTAACGGGCGTCGTATGCGCGAGCAGCACCTCGATTGCCTGCTCCAGTTCGATATCCTGCATGGAATCCTCCCTTACTTTCCCGAACGGGCAAACAGGGATAGTGACAGACCTTGCATCCCATACAGAGCCCCCGATCCCGAGGCGCGTGATCTCACGCCGCGTCCACGCGCTGCCCGCCACCACACGCGGCAGAATAATATCAAAGATCGTCGCGGGCGAGTACATCACGCAGCCCGGCAGCCCCATGATCGGCACCTGCCGCCCATCCTTCTCATAGTAGGCGAGCAGGAACATCGCCCCCGGCAGCACAGGCGCACCGTACGTCACGATGCGCGCCCCCGTCGCTTTGATCGCCGCCGGCGTGCGGTCATCGGGATCGACGCTCATGCCGCCCGTGCAGAGCACCATATCCATCCCCGCATCCAGCAGCTCCTCAATCGCCGCACGCGTGTGCTCCGTCCCATCGTCCGAAAGACGGTGCTCATCCACCTTCAGGCCGAAGGCGCGCAGCTTTGCATCGATCACGGGCGTGAACGTATCCTTGATGCGCCCATGGAACACCTCGGAGCCCGTCGTCACCACGCCGACCTTCATCTTCTGATACGGCAGGATCCGCAGCAGTGGCTGAGCGCCCGCCGTCTCCTGCACCCGCTCCATCACGGCCTTGTCGATGACGAGCGGGATCACACGCATCCCCGCGAGCTTCGTCCCCGCCTTGACAGGCATGTGCTGCGCGATGGTCGCAATCATCACATCCTCGATCTCGTTCACGGCGTTGAGTGCATCCTCGTTCACCTCGAACACGCCCGCTGTCGTCGCGGTTAGCTCTATCTTGCCCTCACTCGGCTCACTCGCCGCCATGTGCTCATTCTGACAGACATCGCGCAGGATCGCCGCCGCGTCGTTCTCATGCAGCAGATTCGGATCGTCTTCCCAGACATAGATGTGCTCCTTGCCGATACGCAAAAGAACGGGAATATCCTCCGCGCGGATGATATCCCCCTTATGGAAACGTGCTCCCTTTCGCTCCCCCGCGCACAATCTCTGTAATGTCGTGGCAGAGCACCATCCCCACCGCATCCTGAACACGAACCTCACGCATACTGCTCTCCCCTGCTTGATTCGGCGGCATTCCGCAAACGCCGTCGCTCTCCTGTAAAACACCCCATCTGCCGCCATCACGGCAAAAACATTTCGCATAAAACGATTCTCAATTATGAATATCTATTATTGATTATACCACAAAAAATAAATAACCTCTATGAGTTTTTCCTAAATTATAGATAGATTCATTTAATGTTAGAGAAACACAATTGATTTTTCTCTGCCGATTCCGCTATGCTTAAGGAAGCACTGATAAATTCGGTACAACCATCTTGACGCATCTTTTTTGCCCGCACTTCGGCGGAAAATCCTCCACAGAGCACCACTCTGCGTCCGGTTTTCCACCTCGTTCGGACGAAAAATCTACGCCAATCTGGCAGACCTCATTTTATCAGTGATTCCTTAAATCATTTCAAGAGGAAAGGAGGATATCGATGCCAGAAACAGGACTGACGCATTTCGATGCGGGCGGTGCCGCCATCATGGTCGACGTCAGCGGCAAGAACAAGACGCATCGCGAGGCCATTGCGAGCGGACGCATCTACGTGAGTGAGGCGGTCTATGCGGCGATCACGGCGGGCACGGCAAAAAAGGGCGACGTCCTCGGTGTCGCGCGCATCGCCGGCATCATGGCGGCAAAGCGCACCGCGGACATGATCCCGCTCTGCCACCCGCTGCCGCTCGCCAAGTGCAGCATCGACTTCACGCTTGAGGAGGTGCCGCGCCATGCGGTATATGCTGCGGCGACGGTCAAGGTCACGGGCGAGACGGGCGTCGAGATGGAGGCGCTGCACGCCGTGAGCACGGCGCTGCTGACGATCTACGACATGTGCAAGGCGATCGACAAACGCATGGAGATCACAGACATCCGCCTCGAGCGTAAGTCCGGCGGCAAGAGCGGCACATTTGTCCGCTGAGAAGGAGGGCATTTCCCTCCCCCACTCCGAGCAGAGTACGTCTAAGGATTTATCTATGACCCTCTGCCTGACGGGTATCCGTCACGGGGCATATTTGGAAACGGATATGCCTGCCTATTTGTAAAGGAGAATATCTCATGAACATCAAAAAGACACTCACCGCCCTCTTGGCGGGCACGGCACTGCTCACCGCCGGCTGCGTTGGCGGCGGCAACAGCGCGAACAAGATGGAGACGCCGCAGGAGAGCCCCATCGAGCTGCAGGTCTCCGCGGCGGCAAGCCTCACGGACGCGATGAAGGAACTCGGCGCGATGTACGAGGAGAACAACAAAGAGGTTCATATCGTCTACAACTTCGGCAGCAGCGGCGCCCTCCAGCAGGCGATTGAGAACGGCGGAGCCGCCGATGTATTCGTCTCTGCCGCACAGAAGCAGATGAATGCGCTCGACGAGAAGAAGCTCCTCGCGGACGGTACGCGCGTCGATCTCCTCGTCAACGATATCGTGCTGATCACGGCGAAAGGACAGCAAGCTGAACCTCCCCGACTTCAAGGCGGTGCTCGACCCGCAGGTTGCGCACATCGCCCTCGGTGAGCCGAAGGGCGTGCCCTGTCGGACAGTACAGCGAGGAGGTCTTTACGAAAGCTCGGCATCCTCGATCAGGTCAAGGAGCGTGCCGTCTACGGCTCCGATGTGCGTCAGGTGCTCGCATGGGTCGAGACGGGCGACGCGGACTGCGGCGTCGTCTATGCGACGGATGCCGCCGTCTCGGATAAGGTAAAGGTTGCCGCCGTTGCCCCTGCCGACACGCATAAGCCCATCGTCTACCCCGCCGCCGTGCTGAAGGACTCCAAGAACGAGATGGCAGCGAAGGAGTTCCTCGCCTTCCTCCAGACGGACAAGGCAGCCAAGGTCTTTGAGAAATACGGATTCACCGTAAAATAATGGCAGACGAAACATTTTCCCCGCTCATCATCTCGCTTGAGGTGGCGGGGACTCGCCACTCTTCTCACGTTCTTCGTCGGCATCGCCCTCGCCTACGGTGTGCTGCGCATCCGCAGCCGCCTCGCGGGCACAGTGGCCGATGCTGTGATCACGCTGCCGCTCGTCCTGCCGCCGACCGTCGTCGGGTTCTTCCTCCTGCTCTTTCTCGGAAAGCGCAGTGCCATCGGAAGTGCCCTCCTCGCCATCGACCTGCCGCTCGTCTTTACGTGGCGCGCGGCGGTCATCGCGGCGGTCATCGTGAGCCTCCCGCTCATGTACCGCACGGCACGCGGTGCCTTCGAGGCACTCGACAGCAGCATGATCCATGCGGCGCAGACGCTCGGGGTCAGCAACTGGCGCATCTTTTGGCGCATCATCCTGCCGAATGCACGCCACGGCATCCTCGCGGGGCTCGTCCTCTCGTTTGCCCGTGCCCTCGGTGAGTTCGGTGCGACCATCATGTTCGCGGGCAATATCCCGGGGCGCACGCAGACCATGTCCACCGCCATCTACGCGGCAGTGCAGGCGAACGACTACGACCTCGCCTTTCGCTGGGCAGTCATCATCTCCCTGTTCTCGCTCTTCTTTATCGGAGCGATGAACCTCTATCTCAAACGGGAGGTGCATGAATGAACCTCGTCGTCAACATCGAAAAACGCCTGCGTGACTTCACGCTCCGCGCAAACTTTACCCTTACGGATACGACGCTCGCCCTGCTCGGTGCATCGGGCAGCGGCAAGAGCATGACGCTGAAGTGCATCGCGGGGCTTGAGACCCCGGATCGCGGGCAGATCATCCTCAACGGCCGCACGCTCTACGACAGCAGTGCGGGCGTCAACCTCCCGCCGCAGGAGCGCAGCGTCGGCTATCTCTTTCAGAACTACGCGCTCTTTCCGAATATGACCGTCCGCGAGAACATCATCTTTGCACTGGACGGATCGCGCGAGGAAAAGGAGCGCATCCTCGCCGAGAACGTGGCGCGTTTCTCTCTGGAGGGACTTGAGGATGCACGCCCATCGGCGCTCTCAGGCGGTCAGCAGCAGCGCGTCGCCTTTGCGCGCATCCTCGCGCGCGGCGCGGATGTCCTGCTCCTCGACGAGCCGCTCTCCGCGCTCGACACCCACCTCAAGTGGCAGATCGAGACAGCGCTGCGCGAGATCCTCATGGGGACAGAACATCGCAGCGATCCTCGTCACGCATGACCGCGACGAGGCATTTCGCATCGCGCAGGAGATCGCAACCGTCGACCGCGGACAGCTCACGCCCCCGATGGATCGGCACGAGCTCTTTCGCAGTCCCGGCACATGTGCGGGTGCACGCCTCACAGGATGCAAGAACATCTCCGCCGCCCGCCGCCTCGACGCAGCGCATATCGAGGCGACCGACTGGGGCATCACGCTCGCTGTCACAGACGATGTGACGGATGCGCACCACATCGCCATCCGCGCACATTACTTCGTCCCCGTGCAGGAAGACGGCGAGAACGTCTTTCCCGCACAAATCGTGGAGATGATCGAGAGCACCTTCAGCATGATCGTCATGCTCCGCTTTGCAGACGGTGCTCACCTCGTGCGCTGGGAGGTAGACAAGCCCGCATGGGAGGCGCTCCACGTAAGCGAAAACGCATCCCTGCGCATCTGCTTCCCGCCCGATGCACTGATGCTGCTGCGGGATTAAGGTGCACAGACAAACGCATACAAAAACACCCTTACGGTGCATCGCGCCATAAGGGTGTTTTTTTGTGCTACGCAGAGTGCGTCAGCCGCCCCTCCGCCATCGTATAGCAGACATCCGCGTACGATGCCGCCTCGCGCTCATGTGTGACGAGGAGGACGGCCGTACCTGCGTCGGCGGTCTCGCGCACGAGCTCAAGCACGCGCTGTGTGTTCTCCGCATCGAGGTCGCCCGTCGGCTCATCGAGGAGCAAAATCTGCGGCGTGCCGGCAAGTGCGCGTGCGATCATCATGCGGCGCAGCTCCCCGCCCGAGAGCTCCGACGGATAGACATGCGCGAGGGGTGCGATGCCGAGCCGCTCCATCAGAGCATCCGCATGTGCAGATACGCCCTGTTCCCTGCCATAGAGAAGTGCCGAGAGGAGAACATTCTCCCGCACCGTCAGCGCGCGGAGCGACATCAGCTGCTGCGGCACAATGCCGAGACTGCTGCTGCGCAGCTCTGCACGCGCATCCTCGGGCAGCGCATAGAGATCCGTCGCCCCCACGAACACCTTTCCCGTCACGGGCGGCAGGAGCCCGCCCAAGATATGCAGCAGCGTACTCTTACCGCTGCCCGAACGCCCCATGACTCGCCGTCACCGTACCGGAGGAAAGGCACAGATCCGTCTCCGCCACAGCGACAATGTATCCCTCCCGCGCACTGTCGCGCAGGAAATCCTGACTGATGCTCTCCGCCCGCAGCTCCATCATCCATCCTCCCGCAGCAGTCTACTGATCGGTGCCGTACATACGCGCCCCACCGTCCACGCCGCCGCCAGCATCCCCGACAGCGTCGCCATGAGGAGCGTGCTCACCGCCAGCAGCAGAATCGTCCCGCCATCGGGGAGAATATAGGGTCGCATCAGTCCCGCCTTCATGAGCCCCGCAAAGGGCACAATGATCAATGCACCGAGTGCAACCCCCGCCGCAGCACCTGCCGCCGAGGAGAGTGCCGCCTCCGTCAGCATCATGCGCGTCAAGAATCCGCGTGCTGCCCCCGCGATGCGCAGCATCAGATACTCACGCCGCCGCTCGCGTGCCGACAGGTGAAAGGCGATGCCGAGAACGACGACGGCGATCACCCAGACCACTGCGATGAGTCCGCCGATCATCTCCAAGATGCCGCCCAGTCCCTGCTCTACCGCATGCACCATGCCGTGCGCAGGACGCGCCGTAAGCGCGGGATATGCCGCATTGACCGCCTCTGCTACCCCCTCGGGCGAAAAGCCATCCGCCGTCCGTATCATCACGGCAGAGATCGCATCCTCCGTCGGCACGCCCTGAAATACATCAAAAGCCGCTCTTCGCCGCATTTGCCATCATCGCACGGATCGTCTCCATATTCGTATAGACCGCCGTATCCATCCCCGTTCCCGTCGGCGTAAGCCGCCCCACGACGCGGCAGGGCAGATCGTAGAACGTCAGCATCCCGTCCGCAGGGACGGAAATGCCGCTGCCGACGAGAATATCGCCATAGCCGACCGTACCGCCATAGCTCTCGCGGATCCACGGCTGGATGGTCTGATCCGAAGTGGGGTCAAAGCCGATCAGCTGCACCGCCACAGAGCAGCAACCCGCATGTGCCGAGGCAAGGAAGAACTGCGGTGTTGCGTGTGCCACCCCCGCCATGCCGCGCAGATCGGAGATAGTGCTCCTCCATATAGAACTGCGCAGGAACGCCCTGCACAAGGATCCCCTCCAGTGAGCCCGCGCCCTCTGCCGCCTTCGGCAGGACGACGACATCCGCACCGAGACGCTGCTGGAACTGAATCAGTCCGCCCTGCAGACCGAGCAGCATCTCCGCGCCGCCGAAGATCACGAGGGCAAGCAGTCCCGTCAGCACGGCGAGCGTCACGGAGCGTGCCATATTCCTGCGGCAGGTACGCAGGGCGAGCGTCACGGCAAATTTCATCCGTGCTCCTCCTTTCGATGCTGCCATAGATACACGGCAGAAAGCACGATATTCAGCACGGCAATCACCGTAACCGCAGGCTGCATAATCACGTGACAGCGCATCGTCTCCATCATGCAGAGCGGAATGAGCCGCCCCGGCAGAACGATGATCAGGAAGGACACCGGAATCATTGCAAAAACCAGCCCCTCCTTCATCCCCGTACGCAGCGGCAGGAGGTGGAGCAGCGACATGATGAGCATAACGGCGGCAATCCCCAAGAGTGCCTCGCCCGCCCAGTGACAGATCGTCCACTTTCCCTCCTCATGCGGTTCACACGGTGCAAAGATCGTCTGTATGCCGACGAAGAATATGGCATTCAGCACAATCTGCAGAAGCGGGCACACGCCAATTCTCTTTTTTTCGCTGCTCATGATTATTCTCCTTATCTGTTATTCCATCTATCCTACCAGAGATGATAAAAAGTTTCAACTAAAAAGAACTGCCCCGCAGGGCAGCTCCTCAATCTTCAAATGGCAGGGGTAGCTGGACTCGAACCAACGCATGCGGGATTCAGAATCCCGTGCCTTACCAACTTGGCGATACCCCTATGTCGCTCTCTCAGCAACATAGCGAATTATAGCGGAAGATGAAAACATTGTCAAGAAATTTTTTTCTGCTCCTCTTCTGCCTCTTCCTTCTCCAGTGCAAGCACCGCCTGCACGAGAATCGCGCACTCCAGACGCTTCTTCTGAATCGCGCAGCCGACCTCGTAGGGATGGCGAATGTCCCCATGAAAGAGATCGGCGTTGGCATGACAGCCGCCGCTGCAGTAGAACCGCGCCCAGCAGTCGCGGCAGAGCGGCTTGTTCAGCACATGCGAGTTGCGGAAGTACGTCGGCAGCTCCATGCTCTCAACGCCCGTAAAGACCGAGCCGAGACGATAGCCCTCACGCCCCACGAACTGATGGCACGGGTAGAGATCGCCGTTCTCTGCGACGGCGTAGTACTCATGCCCCGCGCCGCAGCCCGCGAGGCGCTTTGGCGACGCACGGGCCATGGTTGAGATCCATGTTGAAGTGGAAGAAGAAGAACCCCTTCCCCGCACGCACGCGGTCGAGATAGGTCTGCGTCAGGCGGTCATACTCCGCATAGATGCGCGGCAGATCCTCCTCCGTAAAGCCGAGCGGACTGTCCTTCAGCACGACCGGCTCCATCGAGAGGATGTCAAAGCCCGCCGCATTCATAGCAAGCACATCCTTCGTGAAGTCGAGATTCTCGTGCGTATACGTCCCGCGCAGGTAGTAGTCGTTGCCGCCGCGCGCATCGACGAGCTTCTTAAAATTACGCATGACCACATCGTACGTTCCATGTCCGCCCGCATCGGGACGCATCGCATCGTGCACCTCGCGCCGTCCGTCCGCCGAGAGCACGACAGAGATATGGTTGTCGTTCAGCCACGCGATATTCTTGTCGGAGAGCAGCATCCCGTTCGTCGTGAGCGTCAGTTTGAACTCCTTGCCCGTCTCCTGCTCACGCTGACGCACGTACTCCGTCACCGCCTTCACCGTACTCAGATTCATCAGCGGCTCGCCGCCGAAGAAATCAATCTCACAGTGCTTGCGCGGACCACAGCCGTCAATGATAAAATCGACCGCCGCACGTCCCACCTCGGGCGACATCACCGCACGGTGCCCGCCATAGCTGCCGCCGTCGCCGAAACAATACTTGCATCGCAGATTGCAGTCCTGTGCCACCATCAGACACAGGGATTTCACCAATCCGCGCGACTTGAAGGTCGGCGGCACATCAATATCGGGGGCAAAGAGCGCCCCTGCCGCCATCAGCTCGTGCAGCTCGCCGCATGCCTCGCGCAGATCCCCTCAGGATAACGCCCCCTGAGACGTGCCACGACAGCCTCATCGTTCGTCCCGTCGAAGTCATCCATCATATCGTAAATCATCTCGTCGATCACGTGAACCGCACCGCTGTTCACATCGACGAGAATGTGCATACCGTTCTGCTTGAACTTATGCGTTCGGACTTTCATTTGTTCTCCTTCATAACCACTCTTGGAAATGTAATACGCTTAAGCAAACCCTAGTGGAGCAAACGGGGAAAGTACACGTTCTGCCCCCTGCGGATTTCTTTCGTTCAAGCGCAGCGCGTTTAAGAAATCCGCAGGTATTTAGGCAGATAAGTGTACGACCGTTTGCGCAACTAAGTGTTTGCGTAGCGTATACATGACAAACACATAGAAAAAGCCCCTCTCGCAAACGAGAAGGGCTGTGCCGATTTCCCCGTCTTACTTCGCGCAGGGCTGATTGCCCACCGTGCAGGAAGTCTTGCAGGCAGACTGGCAGGATGCCTGGCATTCGCCGCAGCCGCCCGTGTAGAGCGTGGACTGCATCGTCGGCTTTGTTGACCGTCTTGATGTGCTTCATCCTTCATACCTCCTCAATCCATCGTTCTGAATTTATTCTATCGCATCATTCTTTATTATGCAAGCAGTTTTTATGTTCCTGCCCACTCCGCATCCACGCGCTGAATATCCGCACCGAGCGCCACAAGCTTTGCCACGAGATCATCGTACCCGCGGTCGATGTGATGGATGTAGCCGACGCGCGTCTCATCCGGCGCCACGAGCCCCGCGAGCACCATCGCCGCACCCGCGCGCAGATCCGTCGCCCGCACAGGGGCACCGCTAGGAGAGCTCCGCCCTCGACCGTCGCCGTCCGTCCGTCCACACGGATCCGAGCCCCCATGCGCACGAGCTCATCGACGTGCATAAAGCGGTTCTCGAACACCGTCTCCGTCACGACACTCGTCCCCTCGGCGACGGCAAGCATTGCCATGAACTGCGCCTGCATATCCGTCGGAAAGCCGGGATAGGGCATCGTCTTGAGATCAATCGCCTTCATCGGGCGGTCGGCAGAGACGCGCACCCCTGCAATATCCTCCTCGATCTGTGCGCCCGCTTCCTTCAGCTTCGCAATGACGGGCTTCAGATGCTCGCTGATCGCGTTCTCGATGAACACATCACCGCGCGTCATCGCCGCCGCGACCATGTACGTCCCCGCCTCGATGCGGTCGGGGATGATCGTATAGTCCGCCGCGCGCAGCTCCGGCACGCCGTCGATCTTGATGCGGTTCGTTCCCGCACCGCGGATGCGCGCCCCCATCACATTGAGATAGTTCGCGAGATCGACAATCTCCGGCTCGAGCGCAGGATTCTCAAGAATCGTCTGGCCCTCGGCGCAGGACGCCGCCATCATCACATTCTCCGTCGCCCCGACACTCGGGAAATCGAAGTAGATGCGCGCCCCCTTGAGCCCATGCGGCGCACGCGCGTGAATGGCGCCCTGCGTGATCTCGATCTCCGCCCCGAGTGCCTCAAAGCCCTTGAGATGCAGATCGATCGGGCGTGTCCCAATGGCACAGCCGCCCGGCAGCGAGATCTCCGCATGCCCCTCGCGCGCCAGCAAAGGGCCCATGATGAGGAATGACGCGCGCATCTTGCGGACGAGGTCATAGGGGGCTGCGACCGTCGCAATATGTGATGCATCAATGACCAGACGATGCTCCGATGCCGTGTAGTCCGCCGTCACGCCGAGGGCACGCAGCACCGCCGTAATCGTATAGACATCTTCGAGTGCAGGCACCTCATCCAGCACACTTTTTCCGTTTGTACCGAGTAATGCCGCCGCGATAATGGGCAGTACCGCATTCTTCGCCCCGCCGATCTTCACATGGCCGCGCAGGGGATGCCCTCCATGAATGACCAGTTGTTCCATTCGTCCTTATTCCTCAACCTTCAGCGTCGCGTGGATCACGTTCTCGATCACATACGGCGCATAGAATTTCTCGCGTTCGTCCTTCTTCTTCGGATCGCCGAGCAGTGTCACGCGCTTCGGCTCCTCGCGCTCTGCCGCGCGTGCCGACGCCTTTGCCGCCGCGCGCATGCGCTTCTTCATTTCCTTCTCGGAGCCTGGCGCGGGCGCTGCTCCTGGCGCGATGATGATCTCATTGTTCTGCCCCTGAGCGGCAAGATCGTCCAGCTTCTCCGCCGTCGACTTGAACTTCTCCTCGTCGTCGGGGATCTCGAGCCCCGCCTGCGCAAGGAGTGCCAAGGGGTTCACGGGGACAAAGCCGCCGCCGCGGATATCGAGGTTCAGCGTCCCCGCCGGCTGCGCTTTCGGCACGCGATAGGGGATCGACAGCGTCTCCTCCGGTTTGCGGTAGGGGCGGATCTTCGTCTTGAACGTCACCGTGTCGCCCGGCTTTACCACCAGCTTGTCCGGCACCGCCGAGACCAGAACGGCCGTCTGACGTCCGCCCGTGAGCTCCACATCCACATCGAGATCGAGAATATCGGACTCCTCCTGCGGATTCGTCACGATCATATTCATCGCCTGCAGCAGCTCCGTCACGGCAACCTGCCCGACATCCGCCGCGCTGTAGTACATATTGCGCCGCTCAAAGACGCCGCTGTCCACGGCATTCGTACGGATGGCAAAGCGGATGCGCGCCGTGCTGCTGCCGAGGGAATCCGACACGCGGCTCATTGCCGCATAGGCGATACTGCCCGAGAGCACGGGCAGGAAATCCTCATCGTAGGCAATCTGTGCACCGAAGGTCTCCTCCGTGCCGAGCACATCGTCCTTCACGTGAATGCGAATCGGAACAGCGGTGGGGAACGTCCCGAGGATCCCCGCAATGCCCGTCTCACGATCCTGATTGATGCGCCCGATCACACTGCCGATGTTCGCGATCTTCACGCCGTTGCTCTGCCCTGCGATCGTTCCGACCACATCGGCATCCGTCATGAAGTAGTTCACATTGCCCTTGTGCATAAAGGAGTGACCGAATGCCAGCACCTTTTTGCCGTCCACCGCCGTCACCGTTCCCGTCGCGCCGATGCTGAAGTCGCCGTAGACAATGGCGACCCCGACGGGCTGACCGCCTGCAAGAGAGGCATCATAGCGCGTGGGGAGGGGCGTATTTGCACTGACCGTTCCCAGCGGAAGGAACGTACTGCCTGCAGGCATATTGTTCTCTAGATAGCGCAGCCCCGCCGAGCCAAAGCCGCTCACGAAGAAGGTAGACTTCTCCTCGGCAGCATGCACATTCTCTTTCTTAGCTGCAGGAGATGATGCGACGGGATCGGTCGACGTTTTCTCACCTTTGTCCGCACTCTGCACAGCATCAGCGGTCGTGTCATGCGTGCCCTCCGCAGGCTTCTGCGCCTCTGACGCACCCTGCACCGCTCGCAGATGCTTTCCTCTGTCTTCTCTCCGCGCAGGGCGGCGAGTGTATCACGCCACTCCGCCTCACGCTCGGCGTGTGTCATCTTGCCGACTTTCTTCTCGCGCTCGCGTAGTTCGTCCTTTTCCTTTGCCTTCTTGCGCTCCTCAACGGCACGCACGACGTCCACCGTGTCGATGCGCGTCTTATTCTTCGTATCGGGCATCGACCAGAGCGGAATCATGTCCTCGATCGGCGTGATGAAAAAAGTATATGGGCTGAGATCCTTCAGCCCCGCTGCAAGCGCTCCTACGAGACGACCGTCCACATAGATCGGACTGCCGCTCATCCCCTGCAGGACACCGCCGACGTGCTCGATAAAATTGCCGCTCGTCCGCGCCATAATCATCCGCTGAGAGCCCTTGCCCCCCTCCATCTGACCGACGATCTCCACGGGGAACGTGCGCACCTCGCCCGTCGTGTCGAGCACGGTATACGCCGTTCCCTGCATCCCCTCCGTAACCTCATTGTACGGGAGAATCGGGGGCATCGCAAAGGACGGCGGAGCGTAGAATTGTACCGCCAGTGCAAAAAGAGATGCCGCCGCAAGACGCTTCCAGTTATATCGCAAAATGTCACCTCAAAAAAGCAAACCACATTCGATCATATCTTTATTATTGTAGCATACGCGAAAAATTTTTCGCTAGTTTTTTCGTATGCATATGGATCTCCATGCCCAATATGTCAAAAAGAGACTGTCACAAAAGACGAACAGCCCTTGTGACAGTCTCATATCCAGCCGAATCCTGCTTAGAGCTTAAACCGCTCAACTTCATGCTGAAGATCGGTCGCAATCTCCGCCAGGGCCACGCTCGCCTTCGCGATATCGTCGAGTGCATTCGTCTGTGTCTCCACGGCAGCACTTCCTTCCTGACTCGTCGCCGCATTCTCCTGTGCGAGCGAGGAAAGATTCTGCACTACACCTGCGATAGACACATGCTTTTCGCCCATCGTCTTGGCCGATGCGTTCAGCCGACGGACAACATCGTCTGTCTCCTCCACTGCCTCAGAGATGCTCTCGAAACACTCTCGCGTACTCTCAAGCCCATGATGGGATTCCGTAGCAAGCTTCGTCGATACGTGCATGGTATCCACCGCCTGCTGGCTCTTCGTCTTCAGGTCGTGAATGATGCCGCGGATGTCGTCCGTAAAGCTCGAACTCTGCTCCGCGAGCTTGCGAATCTCCTCCGCCACGACGGCGAACCCGCGTCCGGCCTCACCGGCACGTGCCGCCTCGATGGCAGCGTTGAGTGCGAGGAGATTGGTCTGGTCGGCGATGCTCTGGATCATCGTACTGGACTCGTCGATCTTGTCCGCACCCTGATTCGTCTCCTCGACGACCTTTGCGACCTCCTCCGTCGCCTTAAACATATCCTCGGCACGTCCGATCAGGTTCTCCAGGATCTCCGAACCCTTTGCCTTGCGGTCGCTGATCTTCTGTGTTGCCTCATTGAGGACCGCAACAATGCGCTCCGTCTCCTCCTCAATCTTCAGTATCTCGTTCAGATGCTCCGACGCCTTCTGCGTATCCTCTGCCTGACTCGTCGCCCCCTTCGCGATGTTCTGAATCGCACGAGACGCATCCTGTGATGAGCGTGCCGTAGCCTGCGTCGTCGTCGTCAGACCCGTGCTCGTCGTAGCTACAGACTCCGAAGATGCATTGATCTTCCCCATCGTAGCGCGCAACACCTTAGCAAAATCTGCAAGATCTGCCGACATACTGCCGATTTCGTCACCTCTGCCGACATGCTCACGCACACGCACATTCGCCGCATTATTCGCACGCAGATCGAGGCGGGCAAAGTTCTGTACTACCCCCTGCAGATCACGCATCGGCGTCGAGATCCGCTTCGTAATAAAGAAGATCAACCCAACGAGGAGAAGGACGATTCCGATGACAGCAACCACGAGAATGATATAGATCATATGCCGTGCCGGGGCCGTGAAGGCATCGTAGTTCATCGCTGAGCACATGCCCCACTTAGCCGTAACGCCATCAAACACAATCGGTGCATACACATAAAGCGTATCATTGCCCGAGGTCGGTGATACCTGACGCTGTGCGTAGGGCTCCTCCGCCGTGCTCTTTACGACGGCCTCCGGCTTAATCCCCATCAGTTCAAAGATATTCTTCGTAACTGAACCTGCATCCCGACCGTGAGCAACCATTTCTCCGTCTTGAGAGAAAAGGACAAAGAACTGATCCGGTGTGCTGATCTTCTCCAGATCTGACTGGAAACTGCCTAGGTCAATATCAAAGAGAAGGGTTCCGAGAAACTTTCCATCAACGACAAGAGGGTAGGACAGTGCCGCCGCCATATAGTGCTTTCCACTGTTCGTCGTGAACTTATATGGATCGCTCAGAAACGGCTTCTTCGTATTCTCCGCCTCTGTATACCACTTTGCCGTTTCATAGCCGACGAGCGGCTCAACGTGGTCAGTCCACACAAAGGGAAGGAGTCGTCCGCTCGCATCGGAGTACTCCGTATTCGCCATCTCCGCATCCCTGCCGTCAAAGGCATTGGGGGCAAAGCAGACCCCTGCGCCGAGAATCCCTGGCGTTGCAGCCACCGTATCACGAAGCACCTGCACAACTGCATCGCGGCTGCGTGCCTCCGGCGGGACCTGCAGAATATCCTGCATTCGCACTTCGGTAAGGGCAGCCGCCTGATACGCACGTTCATAACGCAGTCTAATGTCCGCCGAAACATGCCCCAGTTCATTAAATTTCTCTGCTTTTGCACGTTCTTCAAGCGTATCATAGGTCATCGTACTGACAATCCCCAAAATGATTGCCATGACGACCACAATGCTGACAGCTACAATACAGTTGATCTGGAAGCCGATGCCCCGTCCTTGGGCGACGCTTCGTGACTCCGTTCCCGCTGGCATAAATACCCCTCTTTCCTCCCTTACCCCCAAAACAAATGCGTACCATACCGGTACGCATTTGTTTCAGACGCTCCATCGTCAAACAAAATCCCCCGGTAAGAAGCTGCCATGTGCTTCTTTTGTCCTGCAAGTATACCACAGAGAATCTCATTCGGAAAGCGTTTTTACTATAAAATTTTAATTTGGATGACTAATTTTTCATACAATTCTAGCGATATTCATCTCATTCACGACGCAGTGCCGAGGACTCAGCCGCACCGAGCGTCTGCTCCAGCTCCTCCAGCGTCTGCTGCTTACTCTCACGTCCGAGAAGGAGTACCGTTCCCGAAATCACGACAAAGACCGCCGCGAACATCATAAAAATACCGCTCATGGGAAAGGCGCTCGCAAGCATCACGCCGACGAGCATCGGTGCAATCATGCCGCCGATGCGGCCGAATCCGGCCGCCCAGCCGCTGCCAAGCGCGCGCATCGCCGTCGGATACTGCTCCGGCGTATAGGGTATAGATGACGCCCCATGCGCCGAGATTAAAGAAGCTCATCGCCGCGCCCCAGCCAAGGAGAGCAGAGACATCGCCTGCATTGCCGAAGAAATAGCTGCACACGCCGCTGAGAAGGAGGAAGAGCCCGAGCGTATAACGGCGGCCGATCACATCCACGAGATATGCCGCTGCATAGTAGCCCGGCAGCTGAGCGACCGTCATGATGAGGACGTACTCGAACGTCTTGACAATGGCAAAGCCCTGCGCAAAGACCATCGACGGCAGCCACATAAAGATGCCGTAGTAGCTGAACACAATGCCGAACCATGCGAGCCAGAGCATCACTGTGCGGCGGCGCATCCCCTTCGACCAGAGCGCGGAAAATCCCGGTGTCTCCACCTGCTCCGCCTGCACACGGTGTGGAGCAAGCTGATCGAGAAAGGGACGCTCCGGCAGACGAAGCTGGCGTTCAATATCGCGCACAATCGCCTTTGCCTCATCCACACGCCCCTTGGCGAGGAGATAACGGATCGACTCGGGCATGTGCAGGCGCAGGAGGAATACATAGAGCGCGGGCAGTGCGCCAATAAAGAACGCCGCCTGCCAGCCAAAGACAGGGATGAGGAGGTAGGCAATGCATGCCGCCACAAGCCAGCCAAGCCCCCAGAAGCTCTCAGGCGAGCACAATGAAGCGTCCGCGCAGCCGTGCCGGCGCATACTCGCTCATCAGCGTCGCTGCAACGGGCAGCTCGCCGCCCAGGCCGAAACCGACAAGGAAACGGAACACGAGCAGCGACTCATAGTTCCAGGCGACGGCACAGAGCCCCGTCGAGATACTATAGAGGAGAACCGTGATCGTAAACACCTGCTTGCGGCCGATGCGGTCGGCAATCGTTCCCGCAAGCACCGCCCCAAGCGCCATGCCGATCAGTCCAATCGAGCCGATCCATCCCACCTGCGCCGGCGTGAGACTCCACTCGCGCGCCAGTACCGGCAGGACAAAGGCGATCAGCCCCGTATCCATCGCATCAAACAGCCAGCCAAGCCCGGTGACAACGAGCAGCTTGTACTGGAATCTGCCGAGCGGCAGATTTTCCAGACGATCCAGAATCATTGAACGTACCTCCCGAAGAAATCATGGATTTCTTTCATTGGATTGGAAAAGATAGCTGGCACATATTATAGTCAAAGAATACTGACGATACAAGATTTTTTTATGATTTTTCCTCAGAATCTTCCTTTTTTCCGCTCATAAAAACACCATAGCCCGTTACGCCAAATCCAATGCCGACAAAAAGATAGGCGACCGTGCTGTAAACGACATCCTTCTTGTTGTTGGCGGAGATCGCCGCCGCCGCTTCCTGTGCATTCGAGGCTTCCCGTGCGAGTTCCAAATTCTCAGCCATCGGATCGGGCGAGAGATGCAGCAGGAGCAAACCAATGCCAAGCGACATTAAACCGAACAGAATCACTGTGAGTTTCTTCTTCATCATATCCCTCCATATACGATAAAAGGGATTCGTGAATCATCACGAATCCCTCTCTCTTGCGGCAACTACCTACTCTCCCACGTCGTCTCCAACGAAGTACCCTCGGCCTGTGGACGCTTAACTACTGTGTTCGGAATGGGAACAGGTGGAACCGTCCAGGCATCATCACCGCATCTTGTTGAATGAGTCTTGCTCACTCAAAACTTCACAGAAGAAACGTCAGCAAATTAAAGCGAAATACTTGCTCTCTGCATAGCGAATCACACTCTTGAGCCACAGTCGACATTTGCTGCGCAAACGTCGACTAAGCGACTCAATCGTCAGCGTCTGTCGCTTGCGCTCCGACGCTTCCGTTTCGCTGCTTAAGTCAAGTCCTCGACCGATTAGTGCTGGTCAGCTGCACACATTGCTGTGCTTCCACATCCAGCCTATCAACCTTGTCTTCTTCAAGGGGTCTTACTTCCTTATAGGAATGAGATACTTCATCTCGGGACGGGCTTCACGCTTAGATGCTTTCAGCGTTTATCCCTTCCGGACGCAGCTACCCGGCCGTGCCCTTGGCAGGACAACCGGTACACCGTTGGTCCGTCCACTCCGGTCCTCTCGTACTAGGAGCAGCCTCCCTCATGTATCTTACGCCCGCGATGGATATGGACCGAACTGTCTCACGACGTTCTGAACCCAGCTCACGTACCACTTTTAATGGGCGAACAGCCCAACCCTTGGGACCTGCTTCAGCCCCAGGATGTGATGAGCCGACATCGAGGTGCCAAACCTCCCCGTCGATATGGACTCTTGGGAGAGATTAGCCTGTTATCCCCAGGGTAGCTTTTATCCGTTGAGCGATGGCAATTCCACTCTCTTTCCACCGGATCACTAAGCCCTACTTTCGTACCTGCTCGACCCGTCAGTCTCGCAGTCAAGCTCCCTTCTGCCTTTATGCTCTTCGCGCGATTTCTGTCCGCGCTGAGGGAACCTTTGGACGCCTCCGTTGCTCTTTCGGAGGCGACCGCCCCAGTCAAACTGCCCGCCTGGTACTGTCCCGAACGTGGTTAACGTTCCGGTTAGATCCTTAGCATATAAAGGCCGGTATCCCAACGGTGACTCCACCTCATCTAGCGATAAGGTTTCCCAGTCTCCCGGCTATCCTGTACGTTATATGCCAAAGACCAATGCCAAGCTGCAGTAAAGCTCCATGGGGTCTTTCTGTCCAGTCGCGGGTAACCTGCATCTTCACAGGTATTTCAATTTCACCGGGTCCCTCGTTGAGACAGTGCCCAAATCGTTACGCCTTTCGTGCGGGTCGGAACTTACCCGACAAGGAATTTCGCTACCTTAGGACCGTTATAGTTACGGCCGCCGTTTACAGGGGCTTCAGTTCGCTGCTTCATCTCTAGGACTAACAACTCTCCTTAACCTTCCTGCACGGGCAGGCGTCAGCACCTATACTTCAGCTTGCGCTTTCGCGAGGCACCTGTGTTTGTGGTAAACAGTCGCTTGGGCCTCTTTTCTGCCGCCGCCCAACGCTCCAACAGTATAGTCTTCACCCTCAGACGGCCATCCTTTTCCCGAAGTTACGGATGCATTTTGCCGAGTTCCTAACGAGGGTTTTCCCGCGCACCTTAGGATTCTCTCCCCGCCTACCTGTGTCGGTTTTTGGTACGGGCGGACGACTTCTCGTTAGAAGCTTTTTCTTGGCAGTTTAGTGCGGCTGAATTCAGTCGGGCCGTAGCCCTTCCTATCTATCGGTTCTCGGCCGTTACGGTATGGGAGATTTGCCTCCATACCAGCCTACCGCCTTCGACGCGCTCTACCAGTCGCGCGCTCAGCTTCCTTCCTGCGTCACTCCATCCTCAAACGAAGTCGCCCGGTACTGGAATTTTCGCCAGTTGTCCATCGCCTATGCTTTTTCGCCTCGGCTTAGGTCCCGACTTACCCCGGGTCGACGAGCGTTGCCCCGGGATTCCTTAGGCTTTTCGGTGGACAGGATTCTCACCTGTCGTTTCGCTACTCATACCGGCATTCTCACTTCTTACCCGTCCAGCAGTCCTTCCGGTCTGCCTTCGTCCAGATAAGAACGCTCCCCTACCCAGTGTGTACCGTTGTACACCCTGCCGCGGCTTCGGTTCTGTGCTTGAGCCCCGGATATTTTCGGCGCAGGGCCTCTCGACCAGTGAGCTATTACGCACTCTTTTAATGGTGGCTGCTTCTGAGCCAACATCCTGGTTGTTTTCGAAGTCCTACATCCTTCTCCACTTAGCACAGCATTTGGGACCTTAGCCGGCGGTCTGGGCTGTTTCCCTCTTGAATACGGGTCTTATCACTCGCATTCTGACTCCCAGGCTGCCCATATGAGCCATTCGTAGTTTGACTGGGGTCGGTAGGCTTTACGCCCCCTTGCCCGATCAGTGCTCTACCGTCTCTATGGTTATTCGCCTGAGGCTAGCCCTAAAGCTATTTCGGGGAGAACCAGCTATCTCCACGTTCGATTGGCATTTCACCCCTATGCACACCTCATCCCAACGTTTTTCAACACGCACGGGTTCGGTCCTCCACTCATTTTTACCTGAGCTTCAACCTGGACATGCATAGATCACTGTGGTTTCGGGTCTAATCCATGCTACTGCCGCCCTCTTAAGACTCGCTTTCGCTTCGGCTCCGCGTCTCCCGCTTAACCTCGCAGCATAAATTAACTCGCCGGTTCATTCTTCAATAGGCACGCCGTCGCACATCTAAAGTGCTCCGACTGTTTTGTAGACATACGGTTTCAGGTTCTATTGCACTCCCCTCCCGGGGTTCTTTTCACCTTTCCCTCACGGTACTCATCGCTATCGGTCGTTTCGATGTATTTAGCCTTGGATGGTGGTCCACCCTGCTTCCCACCGGGTTCCTCGTGCCCTGTGGTACTCTGGATCCCTGCCCAACACTCGCTCTTTCGTGTACGAGGTCTCACTCTCTTCGCCGCACCTTCCCAGATGCTTCCACTAAAAGCTTATGTCTTGTTGCAGGTCCGCAACCCCCTAAGAACCGAAGTCCTCAGGTTTGGGCTCCTCCCGTTTCGCTCGCCGCTACTCAGGGAATCTCTTTGATTTCTTTTCCTCCGACTACTTAGATGTTTCAGTTCATCGGGTGTTTTCTCCCTACCTCTAGAGTAGGGTGACAAGACGTTACTCTTGCCGGGTTGCCCCATTCGAAAATCCATGAGTCATTGCTTACTTGCAGCTCGTCATGGCTTATCGCAGCTTATCGCGTCCTTCTTCGTTTCGAAACGCCTAGGCATCCGCCGTATGCCCTTCTAAACTTGACTTACGTCTAACGACTTTTGTCATCAGTTTAAAGGTATTTTCGCTTTATCCTAATTTGCTTGGGAAAATCTTTCAGTGTGGAAAATATCGTGTACATGAGTTCACAATATCTCCCTTGTTTAGATTTTCTTGTTTCTTCGTGCAGTTTTCAGTGAACAAATAAAATGGTGGGCCTAAGTAGACTTGAACTACTGACCTCACGCTTATCAGGCGTGCGCTCTAACCAGCTGAGCTATAGGCCCATATTAGGCGCAAAGGCGAGATTTTTGTGTATGGCTGTGTCATTCAAATAAGCCCTGCGGTCGACGTAATTGCCATTACGACTCCCTTGAACTTATTCTCATTCCTTGCCCTACGCAAAACTTTCGCTTTGCTTAGTGTAAACTAAATCGGAGTTCCGTTATATCATAACGTTCCTACGATCTAGGATAACATACAAAAGATGGTGGAGACGAGGAGAATCGAACTCCTGACCCCCTGCTTGCAAGGCAGGTGCTCTCCCAGCTGAGCTACGCCCCCATTTTATGTGGATGTCACCCTCAAAACTAGACAATGCAAAACTCAGCCAAATGACCGACCTAAGATTGTGAACCGTAGTTCATCCTAATCCTTAGAAAGGAGGTGATCCAGCCGCACCTTCCGATACGGCTACCTTGTTACGACTTCACCCCAGTCACCTTCCCCACCTTAGACGGCTGCGCCGGCTTCGGGTGTGAATGACTTCCGTGGTGTGACGGGCGGTGTGTACAAGACCCGGGAACGTATTCACCGCAGTATGCTGACCTGCGATTACTAGCGATTCCGACTTCATGCAGGCGGGTTGCAGCCTGCAATCCGAACTGGGAAACGGTTTTTGAGGTTCGCTTGCCCTCGCGGGTTCGCTGCTCTCTGTCCGTTCCATTGTAGTACGTGTGTAGCCCAGGCCATAAGGGGCATGATGACTTGACGTCATCCCCGCCTTCCTCCGCGTTCTCCGCGGCAGTCTCCTTTGAGTGCCCACCATTACGTGCTGGCAACAAAGAACAGGGGTTGCGCTCGTTGCGGGACTTAACCCAACATCTCACGACACGAGCTGACGACAGCCATGCACCACCTGTTTTCCTGTCTCCGAAGAGAGGGCACTATCTCTAGCGCTTTCAGTCAATGTCAAGGCCTGGTAAGGTTCTTCGCGTTGCTTCGAATTAAACCACATACTCCACCGCTTGTGCGGGTCCCCGTCAATTCCTTTGAGTTTCAGCCTTGCGGCCGTACTCCCCAGGCGGGATACTTATTGCGTTAACTCCGGCACGGTAGGGGTCGATACCTCCCACACCTAGTATCCATCGTTTACAGCCAGGACTACCGGGGTATCTAATCCCGTTCGCTCCCCTGGCTTTCGAGCCTCAGCGTCAGTTGCAGTCCAGAAAGCCGCCTTCGCCACTGGTGTTCTTCCCAATATCTACGCATTTCACCGCTACACTGGGAATTCCGCTTTCCTCTCCTGTACTCAAGACCGATAGTTTCTCTCCCATCACGGGGTTGAGCCCCGCACTTTTAAGTAAGACTTACCGGCCCGCCTGCGCTCCCTTTACGCCCAATGATTCCGGACAACGCTCGCCACCTACGTATTACCGCGGCTGCTGGCACGTAGTTAGCCGTGGCTTCCTCGACAGGTACCGTCATTACAAAGTGCTATTCGCACCCCGCACGTTCGTCCCCGTCAACAGAGCTTTACGATCCGAAGACCTTCTTCACTCACGCGGCGTTGCTCCGTCAGGCTTGCGCCCATTGCGGAAGATTCCCCACTGCTGCCTCCCGTAGGAGTCTGGGCCGTGTCTCAGTCCCAATGTGGCCGTTCATCCTCTCAGACCGGCTACTGATCGTCGCCTTGGTGAGCCGTTACCTCACCAACCAGCTAATCAGACGCAGACCCATCAACAGGTGATAGCTTATAAATAGAGGCCATCTTTCATCAGAGAGGATGCCCTCCTCTGACTTCATTCGGTATTAGCATTCCTTTCGGAATGTTGTCCCCATCCTGTCGGCAGGTTGTCTACGTGTTACTCACCCGTTTGCCACTAAGCTCATAAAAGCAAGCTTTCATTCGCTCCGTTCGACTTGCATGTGTTAAGCACGCCGCCAGCGTTCGTCCTGAGCCAGGATCAAACTCTCCATAAAAGACCGTAGTCTATCTGAGAGCCTGTTGGCTCAAAATGTCATTCTTGTAAAAGAATTGTTGTTTCGTTGACCGAAGGATTGCTCCTTCTCAACGATGTTGCATCTGGCTTGTTAGATTCGAAATCTAACTGTTTTGCATTGTGTAGTTTTCAGGGTACATCCTGCGCCGCTCTAGTGCTCGGGCTTGCTTTCGCTCGCCCGCCGCTCTCATCGGCGCGACTGTCATAATATAACACACGTCTCGAGTCCCGTCAACCCCTTTTTCCGTTTTTTTGAAAAATCGGTGTCAATGACCCCATCATGCGTTCGAGGAGCAGGACGATGACGCCCGGGATGCCAAAGAATCCCGCAATCAAGGCGCGCAGGAAGTTGATCTCGATCCCCGCGCCAAAGAGGTCGATCACCCAGAGGATGATCGCGCCGACAACGCTGTTCGTGATGAGCTTCCACACGATGCGAAACGGCAAAGAGCACCTTGCCGAGGACGGCAAAAATCAAAACGGCGAGTGCGACGCCTGCAGCAATATCCAAGTTATATCTCCTTCTGTTTTTCCATGGCGCGCGAGGCGTCACCTCATCTGCATACTCGAGATCACCGCCCACGGGCAGCCCGTGAGCAATGCGCGTCACACGAATCCCCATCGGCTTCAGGAGTTTGGCAATATACATCGCTGTCGCCTCGCCTTCGACATTGGGATTGGTCGCAACGATGACCTCCCTGCACATTCTCCTTGCCCGCACGCAGGACGAGCTCGCGGATGCGGATGTCGTTCGGCCCCACGCCTTCGAGCGGGAGAGTGCGCCATGCAAAACGTGGTACACGCCGTCATAGTCGTTCATGCGCTCCATCGCCGCAACATCCTGCGGCTGCTCGACGACACAGACCGTCGTGTGGTCGCGTTTTTCCGCCATGCAGATGGCGCACGGGTCACTGTCCGTGAGGTTGAAGCAGACGGAACAAAAGCCGATCTTCTCCTTTGCTCCCGTAATGGCAGCGGCAAGACGATGCGCTCGCTCCATATCCATGTCCAGGATATGGTAGGCGAGCCGCGTCGCTGTCTTTGCCCCGATGCCGGGGAGGGCGCGCAGCTGCTCGATGAGCTGCGCGAGGGGTGCGATCTGCTGCATATCAGAGCAGTCCGGGCGGCAGGCCGAGGCCGCTCGTCAGTTTGCCCATCTCCTGCGCCATCATGTCGTCCACCTTTTTCGTTGCCTCGTTGAACGCCGCCGAGATGAGATCCTGCAGCATCTCGATGTCCCTCAGGATCAACCGCCGCGGGAGCGATAATGAGGCTCTGCACCTGCTTCTCGCCATCCATGACGACCTTCACCGCGCCGCCGCCCGAGGAGACCTCGACTGTTTTCTTGCGCAGCTCGTCCTGCATCTTCTTCATGTCCGCCTGCATTTTCTGGACTTTCTTCATCATGCCGGCCATATTTCCGCCGCCGTTAAACATAGTATCTCTCCTTTATCTTAGTGAATTCTTCTATTGCTTCCCTAGCCTAGCAAAATCCGTCCGCAACGTCAAGCCTACGCATCGGGCGGAAGCTCATCATCAAACATCTCAGCTTCCTCATCGGGCGTCGGCTCATACGGCTCGTAGTCATCCCCTTCCGCTGCGCTCTCCTGCGGGGGCGTGGCAGGCTTCTTCTGCGCCGCACGCGGCGGCGCCGTCACCTCCTCCACACGAGCCCCCTCGCCTGCGACTTCGAGCAGCGCCGCCACAGGCGCAGGATAGTCCGGCTCTTTGGGGGGCGGAGGTGGTGGGAGCTCCTCCTCCTCGCCGCCCGTACAGACGACGGCGAGCGGGCGGCCTGCGAGTTCCGTCATCACCTCATCAAAGACGGCACGATGGCGTTTCTTGATATAGTCACGCGCCATATCCGAGGATGGACGGATGAAGAAATGTGTCTCTGTCATGCCCTCGTACGCCGCACCCGAGAGGAGGGATGCGGCGAGCCGATTTCGCTCCTGAGCCGTGTCTGAAAGCTCTGCCAGACCTTCATGTCGAGCTGACGCGGCGCACCGTCCGCCGCTTCTTTTGCGGCAGACGATGTCGCTTTCTTCGGCGCGGGTTTGGCTGCTGCGCCATCCGCCTTCGCTGCACGTGGGCGCGACGAAGGTGCTACACTCGCTGTGGCAGAAGCGGAGGCGGATACAGGCGTGCCGCCTGCGGCAGGCGCGCCGCCAGCTCTTCGACCTGTGCCTCGAGCCGCGCGATCCGCGCAGCATCCGCGCCGCCCGTAGGGGCGCAGTCGATTCTCCTGAAGGAGCAGTCCCCTCCGTATGGCAGAGGCCGATCAGCAGCGTCTCCACCGCAAATGCGCGGCTGCGGCGAGGTACGCAGCTCCTGCATCGTCTCATTGAGACGACGCAGAATCGCCATGATCTCCTCCTGCGTGAACTGAGCCGCGTCCATGCGCAGCTCCTCCGCATCGCCCGCGCAGAGCTCCGCTGCGCTGACCGCACCGCCGACGCCCGCGATCATCAGCTGGCGGAAGTACTGCGCGAGCTCGGCGAGCACCTGCTTCAACTCGCGCCCGCTCTGCAGGGAGCTCACTGAGCTGTGCGATCAGTGCCGCCGCATCGCGCGCAGCGATCTCTCCCGCCATGCGCCGAATCCACGCACGGCCGACAAGCCCCAACGCCTCCTGCACGCGCTCCGCCGTCAGCGTCCCCTCCGCGAGTGCCATACACTGATCGAGAATCGAGAGTGCGTCGCGCATCCCGCCGTCCGCCTGCGCGGCGATGATGTCGAGCGCATCCTCCTCCGCCGCAATATCCGATTCCTTACAGACATAGATGAGACGATCGCGAATCTCCGTCACCGTAATGCGGTGAAAGTCATACCGCTGGCAGCGCGACTGGATCGTTGCGGGTACTTTGTGCGGCTCCGTCGTCGCGAGAATGAAGATCACGCGCTCAGGCGGCTCCTCCAATGTTTTAAGGAGCGCGTTAAACGCCTCCGTCGTGAGCATGTGCACTTCGTCGATGATGTAGATCTTATAATGCCCCTCCGTCGGAGCGAAACTTCACCGACTCGCGCAGATCGCGGATCTCGTCGATGCCGCGGTTGGACGCTGCGTCGATCTCAAAGACATCCATCGACGAGCCGTCGCTGATGCTGCGGCAGGAGTCACAGACGCCGCACGGCGTGAGTGTCGGCCCCTCGGCGCAGTTCAGCGCGCGCGCGAGGATCTTTGCCGTGCTCGTCTTGCCTGTGCCGCGCGGCCCTGTAAAGAGGTAGGCGTGGCTGGTCTGCCCGCTCGTCACCGCGCGGGAAAGCGTGCGGCTGATATGCTCCCTGCCCCACGAGATCGGCAAAACTCTCCGCCGCCACCGCCGATAGAGTGCAACGTATGCCATCGCGCACCTCCTTTTTGACAAATAAAAACAGCCCACACGGGCTGCGCTGTTCCGATTTCTCCCACGGCAGACCGCAGTTCCCAGGCACCCTCGCGGCACATGAAACGATCCGCTTACCGCTGCTTCCTTCCGGACCTGACGGGGTTCACAGGGCTCCATTGCGCGAGACCAAGGCACTGCAGCCCGCCCTGAGAAAAAAATCAATAAAAAAATGGCGGAGAGTGAGAGATTCGAACTCTCGGTACGGTATCACCGCACACACGCTTTCCAGGCGTGCTCCTTCAACCACTCGGACAACTCTCCACAGTGCTCTCACATGAGAAGCTATTCATTTATGGGACAACAACATAGGGTAGTCTACATGGTTTACGGAATCTTGTCAAGAGGAAAATAAAGGACTGCGGCACATCTGCACCGCAGCCCCTCAAAAATATCATTATGCCAGCACACGCGAGAGCCGCACGAGCTCCGGATCGAGCGTCTTGCTGTTGTTGACCGCCTCGAAGAGGTTGACCCCACGACCCTGCCCCTCGTTAAAGCTGTAGACCACGTCGGTTACGCCCGAAATGATCGCGAGCGCCGCCTTCTCACCGAGCATCGACGCCTTGATGCGGTCCTCCACCGTCGGCGAGCCGCCGCGCTGAATGTGTCCGAGCACCGAAACGCGCGTATCGATCTGCGTCTTTTCGCCGATGATCTTGCCGATTTCAACGCCCGAGCCCGCGCCCTCTGCGACGACGATGATGCTGTAGCGCTTGCCGCTCTGTACATCTCCTTCAGCTCAAGGCTGATCTCCTCGAGATCGAACGCCACCTCCGGCACGAGGATATACTCCGCACCGCCCGCGATGCCCGACATCATTGCCAGCCAGCCCGAGTGACGTCCCATGACCTCGACGATGATGATGCGGCGATGCGCCGACGCCGTATCGCGCAGCTTGTTGATCGCATCGACGATCGTGTTGCACGCCGTATCACAGCCAATCGTATAGTCCATGCCCCAGACATCGTTGTCGATCGTGCCCGGCAGCCCGACGATCGGCATCCCCGTCTCCTTGCTGAGGAGCGAGCCGCCCGTCAGCGAGCCGTCGCCGCCGATGATCACAAGTCCCTCGATGTTGCGTTTGCGGAGATTCTCGTAGGCCGTCTTGCGCCCCTCGGGCGTCATGAACGTCTTGCTGCGCGCCGTACCGAGGAACGTGCCGCCGCGCTGGATGAGATCGCTGACGCTGCGCGACGTGAGCTGCTCAATATCGTCGTGCACCATACCGCTGTATCCGTTGTGCACACCGTAGACATCGACGCCCTCATAGAGTGCCGTACGCACCACAGCGCGTGCCGCCGCATTCATGCCGGGGCTGTCTCCCCCCGACGTGACGACCGCGATTGCCTTTTTCAGCATAAAACCATCCCCCGTCTCGATTCTGCGCTCACGCGCGTATTGTTCTTGCTCTCTATTCTACGAAAGCACGCATCAAAAGTAAAGACTTTCATAGAAAAAGAAGGAGGAACTGCCGCTCGAAGTTTTCGCTTCGCAGAGCGTTCCCCTAATATCTATCTTATTCGTATTTCTGTGCGCGGAACTCATCCTCGTTCCATGCCATCACGCCGCGCTGATTGGGCAGAATGGCCGGATCAAAAATCGGATTCTTCCCTGCCGCCTTCTGCGCGAAATAGTCACGGAGCACTATCCGCGCATAGGGCGCGAGCCGCGTAATCGCGTAGAGGTTCGTGAGGCAGATCATCGCCATGAAGAGATCCGCGAGGTTCCAGACGAGCTGGAACGCGGCGACGCAGCCGAAGAACACCATCGCGACCACGGCGGCGCGGTAGATATTGAGTGCCGTCTTTACATTCGCACCGAAAAAGTGGATGTTGATCTCGCCGTAGTAGTAATTGCCGACGACCGAGCTGAACGCAAAGAGGAAGATCAGAATCGCGAGGAGCGACGAAGCCCACGTGCCGAAGACGCTCGCGAGCGAATCCTGTGCGAGTGCGATGCCGCTCACGTCGCCGCCGACCGTGTACTGTCCCGTGAGGAGCACGATGAACGCCGTCGCCGAGCAGACAATCCACGTATCGACGTAGACACCGAACGCCTGCACCAGTCCCTGCTTGACAGGATGGGTCACGCTCGCCGTCGCCGCCGCATTCGGGATCGAGCCTTCGCCCGCCTCATTCGAGAACAGACCGCGGCGAATTCCCGTGAGGATCACCGTGCCGATGCCGCCGCCGACCGCCGCCTGCGGACTGAACGCATCGTGCAGGATGAGGGCAAACATCCCCGGCACCGCATCGATGTGCATGATGACGATGATGAGGGCAATGAGGAGATACAGCCCCGCCATGATCGGTACGAGGAACGTCGTAAACGTCGCGATACGGCTAAGGCCGCCAAAGATCACGAGTGCCGCCAGCACCGAGAGGGCGATGCCCATGATCCACGTCTCCACGCCGAATGCCTTCTCCACCGAGAGCGCAATCGTATTTGCCTGCACCGAGACATAGATCAGACCGAACGTCACAGAGATCAGCACGGCAAAGAGCTTTGCCACGGCGGGCTGACCAAGAGCATTCTGGATGTAGTAGGCAGGGCCGCCGTGAAAGAGCCCATGTCCGCGCGGAATCTTGTAGATCTGCGCGAGCGTACTCTCCACGAACCCCGTCGCCGTCCCGACAAAGGCAATCGCCCACATCCAGAACACCGCGCCGGGGCCGCCCGTCACAATGGCGATGGCAACGCCCGCAATATTGCCGACACCGACGCGCGACGCCGTACTGACGCAGAACGCCTGAAACGACGAGATCGCCTTGCGCCCGCTCGGGCGGCGACCGAGGTCACCCGTGAGCAGGCGCACCATCTCGGGCAGCGCACACAGCTGGACGAGCTTCGTCGAGAGCGTGAACCACAGCCCGCAGCCAACGAGGACGACGATGATGATATAAGTCCACAAAAAGTCATTGATCGTCCCCACAGCAGAGTTGAGAAAATCCATAGTATCACCCTTTCCTATAAAAACAGCCTACATCATAAGCGAAAAAAAAGGTTCTTGTCAAATTGCATCCGTGTATTCTTTCATTGTCCGAATAAATAAATCCGCCAGTCGGCGGCATGGGTGCGCATAGTGTCTTTACTTCTCCTTCGAAAGAGTGTAGAATACCCATAGATGTAAACTCAGGGACAAAAAAGACGGGGGATATGTCATGCTGAAAAAAACAAAAATAATATGCACACAGGGTCCCTGCCACGGATCCGGACGGCGTCGTCGATGCACTCATCGAGAACGGGATGAACTGTGCACGCTTCAACTTCTCCCACGGCTCGCATCCGGAGCACATGGAGCGCATCAAGAAGGTACGCGCCGCTGCAGAACGCTCGGGCAAGGTGATCTCGCTGATTCTCGACACCAAGGGACCGGAGATGCGCCTCGGCGAATTTGCTGCCGGCAAGGTACACCTTGAAAAGGGCAACAAATTCACGCTCACGTACGACGATGCGCCGGGAGATGAGACGCACGTCAGCGTCAATCATAAGATGCTCTACAGCGAGGTCAAGCCAGGCGACAAGCTCCTGCTCTCCGACGGACTCGTCGAGCTCATCGTCGATGAGGTGCGCGGCAAGGACATCATCACCACCATCCAGAACAGCGGTGCGATGTCCACGCGCAAGCGCGTCGCAGCGCCCGGCATCGAGCTGAGCCTGCCTGCCATCTCCGAGCAGGACGAGCGCGATATCATCTTCGGCATTGAGAACGACATGGACTTCGTCGCGGCATCCTTCATCCAACGCCCTGCTGACGTGGAGGAGATCCGCCACCTGATCGCCAAGCACGGCGGCCACATGGAGATCATCCCGAAGATCGAGAACCTCGCGGGCGTCAACAACTTTGACGCGATCCTCGCCGTCTCCGACGGCATCATGGTCGCGCGCGGCGACCTCGGTGTCGAGGTGCCCGCTGAGGATGTGCCCGTCATCCAGAAGGAAATCATCCGCAAGTGCAACGCCGTCGGCAAGCCCGTCATCGTCGCTACGCAGATGCTCGAGTCGATGACCGAGAATCCGCGTCCGACGCGTGCCGAGGTCTCCGACGTCGGCAACGCCATCTTCGACGGTGCGGACGCCATCATGCTCTCGGGAGAAACGGCAAACGGCAACTACCCTGTCGAGGCGGTCAAGATGATGAACACCATCGCCCAGCGCTGCGAGGAGTCGCTTGAGTACGACTCACTCATCCGCTCGCGTCAGATCCGTGAGCGTTCCTCCACGACAGATGCCGTCTCCCATGCGACCGTGCAGCTTGCCTACGAGACAAGTGCCACCGCCATCCTCACGCCGACCCAGTCCGGCTACACGACGCGCGTCGTGTCGAAATACCGTCCGAAGGCGACCATCGTCGCCTACGCGCCGAGCCCGATGGTCGCACGCCACATCAACCTGCGCTGGGGTGTCTACTCTATCCAGGGACGCAAGTGGTCGAGCGTCGAGGAGATGATCGAGTCCTGCACTAAGAGTGCTCTCGACAACGGCTACGTCAACCACGGCGACAAGGTCGTCATGGTCGCAGGCATGACCTACAACGAGGGCGGTTCCATCGCCGTCCGCGTCACGACGATCCACTAAGCAGAGGAAATTCTCACACCACAAAACAGTGCTGTGAGAATCGTGAAAGGGCTGGTATACGAAACGGAACGCTTCGTACACCAGCCCTTATTGATGAAAGGAGCTTCTCTATGGAAATGATTCACAGCGACAACGCCCCCGCTGCCCTCGGCCCCTACAGCCAGGCGATGCGCGTCGGCTCTCTCGTCTACACCTCGGGACAGATTGGCATCGACCCCGCCGTCGGCAAGATCACGGCGACGGACGTGGCAGGGCAGGCAGAGCAGGTCTGCAAGAACCTCGCCGCCGTCCTCAGTGCTGCCGGTACCGACCTCTCGCACACCATCAAGACCACCTGCTTCCTCGCGGACATCGCGGACTTCGCCGCATTCAACGAAGTCTATGCCCGCCACTTCACGGGCAAGCCTGCGCGCTCCTGCGTCGCTGCAAAGGCGCTTCCAGCAGGTGCACTCTGCGAGATCGAAGTCATCGCCGAGGTATAATCAACGAGATATAATCAAAAAATGCGGTGATACGAATTTGACGTTCGTATCACCGCATTTTTCTATTGCGTTACTCCATCACCATCGGTTCAATATGCTCATCCTTCATAAAGCGGCTGAGCTTCTGCACGCTCGCCATGAGATTGCGGTAGTTCTCCGGCGTCAGCGACTGCGGCCCATCAGAAAGGGCGCGTGCGGGGTTCGGATGCACCTCGATGATGAGCCCGTCCGCGCCTGCCGCGATGGAGGCGAGGGACACGGGCTTGATCATACGCCACTTTCCCGTACCGTGACTCGGATCGGCAATGATCGGCAGATGCGAGAGATGCTTGATCGCAGGAATCGCACTGATGTCAAACGTGTTGCGCGTATACGTCTCATACGTGCGGATGCCGCGCTCACAGAGAATGACGTTCGGGTTGCCCTCATTCATGATGTACTCGGCGGCGTTCAGCCACTCGTCGATGGTCGCCGCCAGCCCGCGCTTCAGCATGACGGGCTTGCCCGCGCGTCCGACCGCCTTCAGGAGACCAAAGTTCTGCATATTGCGTGCGCCGACCTGCAGAAGATCAGCGTAGGCGGCGACCGTATCCACCGCCTCGACCACCGTGACCTCTGTCACGACGGCAAGCCCAGTCTTCTCACGAGCCTCGGCGAGATACTTCAGCCCCTCCTCCTCGAGGCCTTGGAACGCATAGGGCGAGGTACGCGGCTTGTACGCACCGCCGCGAATGAACTGCGCTCCGCCCTCCTTGACGAGCTGCGCCGTCTCCAGGAGCTGTTCGCGCGACTCCACAGCGCACGGCCCCGCCATCACCACGGGCGTCCCGTCGCCGATCTTGATGCCGCGGATATCCACCACCGTCGCGGCGGGATGGAACTCGCGGCTCGCGAGCTTGTAGCTCTTCGAGATCGCGACCGTCGTCTCAACGCCGTGCATCGCATCCAGCGGCGTTGCGGCGAGTTTCGTCTTATCGCCGATCACACCGACAATCTTCTGGTGTGCTCCCTCCATCACCTTTGCCTCGAGGCCCTTCTCCTCGATAGCGCTGATGACCCCCTCAATGTCAGCCTGCGTGGCATCTGCATTCATAATAACAACCATCGTAAAACTCCTTCCCCGAATCCCTAAAAATATCAGTGCTCCCTATTCATTGTGGGCGAGATGCACCGAAATCGTCCCAGCTCCTTCAGCCAGACGCTCCGCCGTGCGACGGCGGCAATCGCCTCCGCTGCGGCACCGCTGTGCGCATCGAGATCGAAAAAGAAAAGATATGCGCCCAGCTCCGTCCGTGCGGGGCGCGACTCAATGCGCGTGAGGTTCACCTCACGGCGGGCAAACTCACCGAGGACATTGTAGAGTGCCCCCGGCCGCGAACCGTCGATCTGTGCCACCAGCAGGATCGTGTCGGGTGATGCGAGCGGCGGTACCTCCCGCACACGCACAACCTCAAAGAAGCGCGTGCAGTTCGCCCCGCTGTCCTCGATCCTGCCCGCGATCTCCACCAGACCATGCAGAACACCTGCACGCCGCGTACAGATCGCCGCGGCACCCGCATCCGCGGGTGCTGCACCAACCATCTCCGCCGCGCGTGCCGTGCTCGCCGTCTTGATGAGCTCCGCCCGCGGATAACGGCGCAGGAGAAAATCTCCGCACTGCGCGATGGGCTGCGCATGGGAGTAGATCGTACGGATCTCCACCTCCGCGCGCCGGGCCATCAGATAGTTATGCACGGGCCAGATCACCTCACGCTGCACGCGCAGCGCATCCGAGCGTGCAAGCACATCGAGCGTCACAGCGATCGCCCCCTCAAGGGAGTTCTCCACAGGGACAAACGCCGCATTCACCGCACCTGTCTCTACCGCACGGAGGCACGCCCCGATATCGCCATAGCAGACAATCTCGCGATCGAGCCCCTGCCATTCCATGAGATAGCGCGCCGCCGCCTCGCTGTGCGTCCCCACAGGGCCGAGCACCCCCATCGTCTCTCTCACCTGCACGCCCTCCTCATACAAAAACGATGTACCATATCATACTATATATACGGCTCGTTGACAATGTTTTTCATCAAATCACAGGACTGTCATCAAAAAAGATCGCTGTGTGTCCCTGTATAGGCAAGCACCAACGTTAAAATCTCCTTATCAATGCGGTAGACAAGCAACCAGTCCGGCTGCACGTGGCACTCGCGGTACCCTGCAAAATCTCCTGTCAGGGCATGATCTCTGAATTGCGGCGCGAGCGTCTTTCCCTCTGCCAATTCGTCAATGACATGCTCCAGCCGTTCCATGGGCAGCCCCCGCTTCGCCGCACGCTTCACCTCTTTGCGGAACCGCGCCGTCGGAATGATGCGGTACATCACGAAAGAATATCCTCCATCATCTCATGGGCAGACGCATAGGACGGATGGCTCTCCGGATGCTTTCGGATGTCCTCCGCCTCGCGCATTGCTTCCAGCAAGTCAGGATTCCCGACGTAGAGTTCAAATGGCAGCTTGCCCTGATGCAGAATCTGACGTGCCATCGCGTTGACCGCAGTGGACATATTCAGCCCCATGCTCGCCAGTGCTGCATCCACCTGCTCTTTCAATCCCGTGTCCATACGGACACGAATCATCGTTGTCGCCATTCTATCGCCTCCATTCAAAAACAGTATAGCACAATATAGCTACATTGTCGCTATACACAGCTCATTAGTTATCCGTCAAAACATTTTCGTAATATGCTATAATAAAACCGTTATGATGACAAAGGAGCACCTATGACCCCAAACGATTATCTGTCCATCCTGCACTGTATCGCAGGGCTAAAAGAGCGTACGCGCCACGCATGGATGAAATCCGGACGACAGGAGAGCGTCGCCGAGCACAGCTGGCGCATGGCGCTGATGGCATATTTTCTGCACGATCAGTTCCCTGCCGCCGACCTCACGCGCGTCCTCCTCATGGCACTCCTGCACGATATGGGCGAGGTATTTACGGGCGACATCCCAACCTTTGAGAAAACGGATGCCGACCGCGCGCGTGAGCACGAGCTCCGTGACGCATGGATCGACGCCCTGCCTGCCCCCTACAGCGCAGAGGTACGCGCCCTCTTTGCCGAAATGGACGCCATGGAGACAGAGGACGCGCGGCTCATCAAGGCACTCGACCGCATGGAGGCCGTCATCACGCACAACGAGTGTGACCCATCCACATGGCTGCCGCTCGAGTATGAGCTCCAGCACACCTACGGAGTAAAGGAGGCTGCCTTCTCGCCCGTACTGCGTGAACTGCGCGCCGCCGTAAACGACGAAGTGGACGCGGCAATCGCCGCACACCACGCGGAGGAACATCATGAAACCTGACTACGGCAACTGGATCGCGCGCCCGATGATGCGCACCTTCTGGGGCATCACCGCCGCACTCGTCCTTGCGACAATCCTCTGTGCACTCCTGATCGGGCGAGACACCGCCTACGGCGTCCTCCTCGTCCTCTCCCTCATGGCCCTCCTTGCCGCCCTCTACACGACCCTACTGCCGCCATGTCCTCTCCGCGGACGGCGGCGGACTCATGCGACGCATCCACAGCGCACTGATCGACCGATTTCCATGGGATGGACGCGGCACCGTCCTCGACATCGGATGCGGCACAGGGGCACTCAGCATCGCCCTTGCACAGCAGTATCCCGAGGCACATGTCGTCGGTGTCGACCTCTGGCCGCCGATGTGGGACAACAGTGCGGAGCAGTGCGTGCGCAACGCGACCCTCGAATACGTACGCGACCGATGCTCCTTCATGCAGGGTGACGCAGCAGCACTCGATGCGCCCAACGAGACCTTCGACGCCGTCATCAGCAACTTCGTCTTTCACGAAGTGCGCACCCAAAAGGACAAATTCATGCTTGTCATCGAGGCGCTGCGCGTCCTGAAAAAGGGCGGCGCATTCGCCCTGCACGACAATTTTGAGAACCGCGACCTCTATGGTGACATCAACGAATTCATTGACATCCTCAAAGAGGAGGGCATCTCCGACATCTCCTATCTCCCCCACACCGAGAACGTCATCCCGATGCCCGCCCCCCTGCGCCTTCTCCTGCGCGGAAGCGGCATCCTCTACGGAACGAAATGACCGCTCAATGACACGGGAAATCCCCCACGACAGTCCCATCACGCACCGACAGAAAGGACGATACCCATGAACCTCCGCAGCCTGCCCGCCGCCGCTCTTGCCGCCGCACTCCTCTGTGCGCCGCACAGTTTCGCCGCCCCGCTCCTCCCCCAAAGGACAGCACATCCGCCATCCCGCGGCCCGTCTTCCCCGCCGAACTCCCCACAGGGAAAAAAATGTCGACGCAAAGCTCGCCGCAGGGCTGCACTTTGCCCTTCCCGCACCGCATCTCGACATCCTCCCCGTGCCGGGCCCTGCCGCCGCCGAGGTCACCATCCTCGGCGAGCCCATTGCATCCGAGGAGCAGATGCTCGCCTACCTCCTCGCGCGCAACCCAAAGCCAAAACTCACCGGCACGCCCAAAGAACTCGTCCATGCTTACTACGAAGAGGCTGAGCACGAAGGCATCCGGCCCGACGTCGCGCTCGCACAGGCGTACAAGGAAACGGGCTTCTTCGCCTACGGCGGCGACGTCGACTGGCGGCAGAACAACTTCTGCGGACTCGGCGCAACGGGGAACGGCGCAAAGGGGCTCTCCTTCCCCGACATGCGCACGGGCGCACGCGCACACATCCAGCACCTCCTCGCCTACGCAAGCACAACGGCGCCGAAAAGCCCCATCGTCGATCCGCGCTATGACCTCCTCCGCACAAAACGCCCCGACGTATTCGGCAAACTCACGCGTTGGGTACAGCTCAACGGCGTCTGGGCCGTCCCCGGCACCACCTACGGACAAGGCATCCTCGCCATCCGTGATCGTGCAGCTCTTCCCGACGGCTCCGACATCTCCCTCCACGCCGCGAACGCACGCATCATGCAGGCAGCCGACGCTGACGGCTACATCTATCGCGGCCTCGTCTACCTCCACCGCAGCGACCTCCCGCTGCGCGTGCCGACTTCACCGCCGCACAGAAACGCAATACACGCCGCCCCGAGCCATACCTCGGCATCGCCCTCACCCACACCGCAGAGGGCAGCACCAAGGAAGCTCGCCACGCCTACGAAGCATACCTGAAACTCGCGCCCGACGATGCGGGCGCACTTTACAACTACGGGCTCACCCTCCTCGCAGAAAACGCCGCAGCGAAGGCAATCCCTGTCCTGCGCGACGCCATCCACCGCGACGCCGCGAATGCCGACGCACAGAACGCCCTCGCCGTCGCCCTCATCCACACGAAGGACTACACGGGCGCATGGAAAGCCCTCGCAGGCGCCGCCGCCATCGCCCCCGCAAACACCGACATCCTCGTGAATCAAATTCTCCTGCAGGCATGTCTGAAGGACATAAGCGACAAGAAAGGGAAAAAGAAATAAGATTCTAGCCACTATGATGAAATAACTTTTTCACGCAATAAAGGAAGGTGATGGTATGCTGGAACTGACAGGATACTATGATGGTGCAAGCGTACAACTTCTGGGCGCTGCTCAGCTCAAAAAGAACCAAAAAGCTAAAAATTATCGTCATGAACGACTTCGTCGATGAACCCTCAGACAAAAACCTGTTCTGACAACAAACGACAGAGCACAACGTGCCTATGCGCGCATATTATCCCTCACAAAGCCGGGCATCGGCAGTGACGACTATAAACAAGACCTAGCGGAAATGTTGGAGAAAAAATATGCAGATGCTGATTGACACAAATGTAATTATGGACGTACTGGTAGGACGTGAGCCGTTCCTGCACCACTCACAACAAGTGGTCAAGCTCTGCACAGACAAGGCCATTCACGGGTTCATTGCAGCGCATAGCATAACAAATTTGTTTTACATCCTACGTAAATACTATAATTCAGATGAATGTCGCAGCATCCTTCTGGGGCTTCTGGATATTTTCTCTATCATCTCCGTTGATGAGGACAAACTGAGACGCTCTCTGCAAAACGATCGATTCAAAGACGTTGAGGACTGTCTGCAAATGGAATGTGGACAATCTGTAAACGTATCGTATATTGTGACACGAAACATAAAAGATTTTGTGGGGAGCAGTATCCCATGCCTGACACCAATCGAAGTTTGTTCTATGTTCCATCAGCCCCTCCCATCCCCCAATTAAAATAAGAACCGTACCGAGGTGTTTCCCTCGTGTACGGTTCTCTTTGTTATCGGCGTGTTTACTCCACGAGCCGCAGGAGTCCCGGCTGCTCGATGTGCCACTTGTCGTTTCGCTGCGTAAAGAGCGCAGGCATATCGACGGTGATGTGATTGTACGTCTTTCCCGCCTCGTAGCGTGCGGCAAACGTCTCCTTCATACCTCCCTCGTCGTGCATCTTCTGATCATAGGAGAACATGGGGCTCGGGATGATGGCAAAGTCCCCCGGTTGCCCTGGGATCTCGTATGCCCAGAACGTTGCTTCCTCGATGTCTTCGACTGGTTCGAACTTCGGCATTGCTTTGCCGTTCTCGACGGCGGCATGATCAGAACAGGTGAGCAGGTGCAGACCATACTTCGTGATGATTGGCATACACAGTTCTGCTCCTTTCGTCCGATCAAAGTTCTCGCACAGGGCATGATAGTCATCAAGGAGGTCCTGCCAGATCGGCTTGCTGTCGAGAAGCGCATCGAGGTCGAGATCCTCGTCGTCCTCCTCTTCCTTCGGTTCAGGTTCAGGTTCAGGCTCTGGTGCAGGTTCAGGCTCCGGTGCGGGCAGCTCCGGCTCTGGTTCAGGTGCAGGCAGCTCAGGTTCGGGTTCAGATGCCGGCAGTTCCGGCTCCGGCACGGGCTCCTCGGGCGGCGGTGCCGCTGGCCGCTCCCCCGCCTCCGCCAATGCCGCCTCAAGCTGCGCGATCTTTTCCTTGAGCTGCGTGATCTCGCTGGCGGTCATACTGTCCTTCGCTGCGACGCTTTTGATCTCATTCGAGAGGCGCTCCACCTCTTTGCGCAGCCATGCAACACTTTCTCCGATGGCATCAACTGCCCCGCCTGACTGCCGCCATGCGTAGTACGTCGCCACGGAGGCGATTCCGACACTCGCGATGACGAGGACAAACGACAGGATGATCATAACATCCGCCATCACCGGATGAATAAAGCCTACCATCTGCATTGATGCAGACGCCGCCTCTGTTTCCATACATCATCATTCCTTTCCCATCTCTTAAGGAATCACAAATAAAATGAAGCCCACCAGACCGACGTAGATCTTTCGTCCGAACGAGGCGGAAACCAAACACAGAGGGGTACTCTGCAGGAGATTTTCCACCAAAGTGCGGGCAAAAAGATGCGTTGCCTTGTGGTATCGAATGTATCAGTGATTCCGCAGCATCCCTCTGTCACATCTTGTTAAGTTCTCTATAATGCAGTAAAAATCCTGCAATGGATTCACAGAAAAAGAGCCGCTCCACGTAAAGCGACTCTTCGACGTTCTGTTATGCCATGAGAGGAATCAGCATGCACCCGCGATGGCTGCGCCGAGCTTCTTGCTGCCCTCGAGCCCATCGTCATCCGGCTCGTTCTCGACGATAAAGGTATCGACAAGGTTCGCGCCCGCGTCCTTCGTGCGCTCAGACCACGTCTCCATCCATGCGCCTGCGCCCCAGCCCCACGAGCCGAAAAGCACAACGGGCTTGCCGGAGAGCTTGCCGCTGTCTACAGCAGCTGCGAAGAACGGCTCATACGAGCCCTCCTCGAGCTCCTCTGCACCCATCGAGGGGCAGCCAAGCGCGAGACCGTCAAAACCGTCAATCTGATCGACAGAGAAGCTGTCCACCTCGAAGCACTCAACGTCAGCACCTGCGCCCTTTGCGCCCTCAACGACAGCCTCTGCCATCTTCTGCGTATTGCCCGTGCCGGACCAGTATACAACTGCTACCTTTGCCATGTGAAATCCTCCTCATGAAAAAAATATCTCCTCTGCTCCACTGCTCCCGCTGCGGCAGTGCCGTATGATGCAGACAGTTAAGCAGAATCATTCTACCCCCTATTATAGCGAAAATTCACATCACTGACAACCGAATCTTTTTTATCTATAAATAGATAAAATCTTGGAAAAATCGCGTCATTGACAAAGCGGCGCGTCTATGCTACGTTTAGTCGGTACCGACGAAAAGAGGCTACCAAATGATACAGCTAAAGAATATTGTCAAAACATACGCAGGCGATGTGCACGCTCTGCGCGGCATCGATCTCACGATTGAGCGCGGCAGCATCTACGGCATCATCGGGCTGTCGGGGGCGGGGAAGTCAACGCTCATCCGCTGCATCAATATGCTCGAGCGCCCGACGAGCGGCGCCGTTCTCGTGGACGGACGCGATCTCATGCAGGTCTCGGAGAGCGAGCTGCGCGAGGAGCGGCGGCACATCGGCATGATTTTCCAGCACTTTAATCTGCTGTCCTCCGCGACGGTCTACGACAACGTGGCGTTCCCGCTGCGGCTCGCAGGGAAATCCGCCGAGGAGATCCGCCCCAAGGTGACAGAGCTGCTCACACTCGTTGGGCTCGGCGACAAGGCGGATGCCTACCCGAGCCACCTCTCGGGCGGACAGAAGCAGCGCGTCGGCATTGCACGCGCACTCGCGGGCGATCCGAAGGTGCTGCTCTGCGACGAGGCAACCTCGGCGCTCGACCCACAGACGACGAAGTCCATCCTCGCGCTCATCCGCGACATCAACCGCCGCATGGGGCTGACGGTCGTCGTCATCACGCACGAGATGCAGGTCATCAAGGATATCTGTGACCGCGTGGCGGTCATCGACGGCGGCGTGATCGCCGAGGAAGGCGATGTGGTGGATGTGTTCACCGCACCGCAGCAGCCGATCACGAAGGAGTTCATCAGTGTGCTCCTGTCGAACGAGCTGCCGACGGCGTTCCGCGGCAACCCCGTCGAAAAGACGCCAAGCGCGGGCAGCTATATGCTCCTGCGCCTCACATTCCTCGGCGAGCGTGCGGACGATCCCGTGCTCGCAGAGATGATCCGCCGCTTCCCCAGCATTGAGGTGACGATGCTCTTCGGTACGCTTGACCAGATCAAGGAGCTGCCGTTCGGGCGCATGATCATCGGGATGCGCGGCGCACCGGAGGAGATACAGCGCGCCATCGACTATCTCTCGGAACAGCATTTGAAACAGGAGGTGATCGGCTATGTCCGCCGAAATGATTCCCCTGCTGACTAAGGCACTCGGAGAGACGGTCTACATGGTCGCGGTCAGTATGGTTATCTCGAGTGCACTCGGCATCCCGCTCGGCGTGCTCCTGCACGTGACGGCGCGGGGCGAGATCCTCGATGCACCGGCGGTGAACCGTTCGGTCGGCGCCGTCGTCAACGCGATCCGCTCCATCCCGTTCATCATCCTGATGGTGGCGATCATCCCGCTGACACGTCTCATCGTCGGCTCGGCGATCGGCACGACGGCGGCGATGGTGCCGCTCGTCATCGCCTCCGTCCCGTTCATCGGGCGGCAGGTGGAGACCTCGCTGCGCGAGGTACCGCACGGTCTCATCGAGGCGGCGCTCTCCATGGGGGCGACGCCGCTGCAGATCGTGACGCGCGTGCTCCTGCCGGAGTCCATGCCCGGCATCGTCAGCCAGCTCACGACGGTCGTCATCGCACTCGTCGGCGAGTCCGCCATGGCCGGTGCGATCGGCGGCGGCGGTCTCGGCGATCTCGCGATCCGCTACGGCTACCAGCGGTTCCGTCCCGACATCATGCTCGCGACCGTCGTCATTCTCATCGTTCTCGTCCAGCTCGTGCAGTTCGTGGGCAATACCCTCGCTGCGCGGCTGAATAAGAGATAAATATTTTAAGGAGGTATTTTATGAAAAAACTGCTCGCTCTTGTGCTTGCCGTCACCGCATTTGCCCTCGCCGGCTGCGGCGGCAGCGCAGACAAACCCGCCGACAACGCCAAGGCGGAGAAGGTCGTCAAGGTCGGTGCGTCGCCCGTTCCCCACGCGGAGATCCTCGAGGCGATCCGCCCCGAACTCGAAAAGGAAGGCGTAAAGCTCGAGATCGTCGAGTTCAACGACTATGTTCAGCCGAACATCGCCACGAACGACAAGGAGATCGACGCGAACTTCTTCCAGCACGAGCCGTACCTGAAGAATTTCGTTGAGGAGCACCCCGAGCTCAAGCTCGTGAACGTTCTCGGTGTCCACATCGAGCCGATGGGCGTCTACTCGCACAAGATCAAGAAGCTCGACGAGCTGAAGGACGGCGCATCCGTCTCCATCCCGAGCGACCCGACGAACGGCGGCCGTGCGCTGCTGCTCCTCGCGCGTGCGAACCTCATCAAGCTGAAGGACGGTGCCGGTACGACGGCGACGGTGCAGGACATCGTCGACAACCCGAAGCACCTCAAGATCCAGGAGATCGAGGCGCCGCAGCTGCCGCGTACACTGGATGACGTCGATATCTCCGTCATCAACACGAACTGGGCAATGCAGGCGGATCTCGTGCCGACGCGCGACGCCCTCATCATGGAGGACAAGACCTCGCCGTACGTCAACATCCTCGTCGTCCGTCAGGGCGATGAGAACCGCCCCGAGATTCAGGCGCTCGTCAAGGCGCTCCACTCCGAGACGGTCAAGAACTTCATCAACGATAAGTACAAGGGCGCAATCGTCCCCGCGTTCTAATCGTAATAACGAGTAAAGAAGGGGTGTTGTACGAAGCTGAACGCTTCGTACAACACCCCTTTTTTCATTCCTATTTATGGCGTTGCGGGCGTCTCCGCACTCACCGCGCCGCGGCGGATCATATCGCCAACGCGAAGATCATAGGTGAGTGCCATCTTATGCAGGGTCTCCGCCCGTGCGAAATCCTCAGGCGTCCCGCCGTTGAGTCCCTTGACAAAGCTCTCATACGCACCGATGAACGCCTCCGTCGCCGCCTTGCGCTGTGCAGCGAGATACTGCGCGCCGTTCGGAACGTCCACAGCGTCCAGCTCCTTTTGGTACTTTTTGAGGAGAGGGATCATGTCGTCCTGCAGGAGATGGGTCAACGACTTACGGTAGACCGTTGTATACGTGCTGCGCTCCGTCTCGGTCAGATGGCGGAACTCCCGCTGCTTCGAACGAAAAACACCATTATAGCGGTCGACAATCGGGCGCGTCGCGTCGATGTAGCGGCCGAGATTGCTCGCCGCCGCCTTCTGTACTGCCTCAAGATAGGCACGGTAGTTCTCCACGCGCACGACCTGCCAGCCCATATCACTGCGCTCCATGCGCAGCTGCAGCGGGAATTCCAGATCTGTTCCCTCATCGCGCACGGTGATGTTCGCCGTGGCGGCACTCCCGTCACGCATGATGCTGTCGATATGCAGGAGTGTCGTATCGCGCAGGTGACTGCACTCCATGAGATACTCAAAGTCGATGCCGAGCTGTCGCCCCTTCAGCGGATCTACCCCCTCAGGGGTCGGCCATGTCCCACTCCCGACCGCCGTCAAAATGCTCTGTACAATCCCGCCAACGACGCTGTCCTTGATATTCTCGTAGAACTTTCCTGATTTATTCCGTTCTTTTTCCTTCAGATGAGTATCGCCCGAAAAGAGAACGTAGGTGAGATCGTCATACCCCGCCATCGTTACGGCGTTGATATTCACGCGCCGCTGAAATGCTTCCGTGTCATGCGCAGTGAGGGCCGCCGCCGCCTGCTCGAGTGCGTACGCAGGACGCTGTATGTAGTACCCGAGATACCACGCGAGAATGGCGACCGTCAGGACGATCACCCCCGCCGCTACACGAAACTTACGCTGACGGGACTTGCGCCGGCGCGCCAGGCGCACGCGCCACGCGAACTCATCCAGCGGCATTGCCGCACCTCCCTTCGCATGAATTCGAATGATGCTATTATAGCATGGAATACGCCCCGCGTTCAATCAGTGAAAATTACTCTCTACGAAAAAGACTGCCGTACGAGGTTCATCACCCCTCGTACAGCAGTCCGTCATCCTTCTTTATCTCCCCAGCACCTCATCCATCGACGCCTTCATCCGCGTGATCGCCGTGTCAAGATCGTCACGCCCGATGTTCAGCGGCGGATTGAAGTAGAGCACGTCGCCGAGCGGCCGCAGGAGCAGCCCGTGCTGGAGCGCACGGCGATAGATCGCGTAGCCGAGCCGCCGCCCTCCGTCAAAGGGACGCTTCGCCGCGCGATCCTCGACCAGCTCGACGGCGTGAATCAGCCCGATATGGCGAATCTCGCCGACGTTCGGATGTGCACCGAATGTCTCCGCCATGCGCGCACTCAGCCACGATGCCGTCTCCTCCGCGCGCTCCAGAATATTCTCCTCATCGAGAATATCGAGGACGGCGAGTGCCGCACTGCAGCCGAGCGGATTCCCCGCGTAGGTATGACTGTGCATGAACGCCTTGCCCTCGCTCCAGTCCGCATAGAACGCGTCGTAGATCTTCTCCTTGACGACGGTGATGGACATGGGCATATAGCCGCCCGTCAGGCCCTTCGAGAGGCACATAAGATCGGGTGTGATGCCCGCACGTTCACACGCAAAGAGCCGTCCCGTGCGCCCAAACCCCGTCGCGATCTCGTCGGCAATGAGGAGGACATCGTATGCGTCGCAGAGGGCGCGCAGCTTTCGGAGATATTCCTCGGGGTAGATGCGCATCCCCGCACTCCCCTGCAGGAGCGGCTCGACGATCATTGCCGCCGTCTCGTGCCCGTGCGCGGCAAAGGCACGCTCTGCGTGCTCAAAGCATGCACAGGAACAGGTGTCGCGCGTTTCACCATAGGGACAACGGTAGCAGTTGGGCGCCTCGATATGGATGTTGTCCATCATCATCGGCTTATACATCTCGGCAAAGAGATCCATGCTCCCCACAGAGAGCGCGCCGATTGTCTCACCGTGATACCCCTCGGAGAGACACATGAACCGTGTCTTCCCCGTGCGCCCCGTCTGCTGACAGTATTGGAACGCCATCTTGAGCGCCGCTTCCACGGCGGATGAGCCGTTATCGTTGAAATGGAACTTCGTCAGCCCCTCGGGCACGAGCGTCGCCAGCCGCTCCGCGAGCTCGATCGCGAGACGATGGGAGAAATTCGCAAAGATGACGTGCTCGAGCCGACCCAGCTGCGCCGCAATCCGCGCATTGATCTTCTCGTTCGTATGCCCGAGGAGATTCGCCCACCACGAGCTGACGATATCGAGATAGGCCTTTCCGTACACGTCGTAGAGCCACGCCCCTTTGCGCGATCGATCACCATCGGCGGCAGCTGCTCATAATCCTTCATCTGCGCACATGGGTGCCAGATATGGCGCAGGTCGCGCTCCTCAATCGTCGGCATAAAATGTCCCCTCCTATGGAAGCACTGATACACGCAGTGATTCCCTAAACACACATTACAAAGCACGAAGTTTTTCATTTCGTGCGGCAGCTTCCTCTGCAGAGTCCCTATGCCCCAAGCACCTCATCCATCGACTGCTTCATCCGGGCGATGGCTGTGTCAAGATCGTCACGCCCGATGTTCAGCGGCGGATTGAAGTAGAGCACATCGCCGAGCGGCCGCAGGAGCAGCCCGTGCCGAAGCGCACGGCGATAGATCGCGTAGCCGAGCCGCCGCCCTCCGTCAAAGGGACGCTTCGTCGCACGATCCTCAACCAGCTCGACGGCGTGAATCAGCCCGATATGACGAATCTCGCCGACGTTCGGATGCGCACCGAATGTCTCCGCCATGCGTGCAGTCAGCCACGATGCCGTCTTCTCCGCGCGCTCCAGAATATTCTCCTCATCGAGAATATCGAGCACGGCGAGTGCCGCACTGCAGCCGAGCGGATTTCCCGCGTACGTGTGCCCTTGCATGAACGCCTTACCCTCGCTCCAGTCCGCATAGAACGCGTCGTAGATCTTCTCCTTGACGACGGTGATCGCGGTGGGCATATAGCCGCTCGTCAGCCCCTTCGAAAGGCACATGAGATCGGGCGTGATGCCCGCACGCTCACATGCAAAGAGCCGTCCCGTGCGCCCGAACCCTGTCGCAATCTCATCGGCGATGAGGAGGACATCGTATGCGTCGCAGAGAGCACGCAGCTTTCTGAGATATTCCTCAGGGTAGATGCGCATCCCTGCACACCCCTGCAGGAGCGGCTCGACGATCATCGCCGCCGTCTCGCGCCCGTGCGCAGCAAAGGCACGCTCTGCCTGCTCAAAACACGCACAGGTGCAGGTGTCGCGCGTCTCCCCATAGGGACAGCGATAGCAGTCGGGGGCCTCGATATGGATGTTGTTCATCATCATCGCCTTGTACATCTCGGCAAAGAGATCCACGCCCCCTACGGAGAGTGCACCGATTGTCCCTCCGTGATACCCCTCGGAGAGACACATGAACCGCGTCTTCCCCGTGCGCCCCGTCTGCCGACAGTATTGGAACGCCATCTTGAGTGCCGCCTCCACGGCGGACGAGCCATTATCGTTAAAATTGAACTTCGTCAATCCGTCAGGCACGAGCGTCCCCAGCCGCTCCGCAAGCTCAATCGCGGGTCGATGGGAGAAATTCGCAAAGACGACATGCTCAAGCCGCCCCAGCTGCGCGGAAACCCGCGCATTGATCTTCTCGTTCGTATGTCCGAGGAGATTCGCCCACCACGAGCTGATAATATCGAGATAGCCCTTGCCGTGTACGTCGTAAAGCCATGCCCCTTTTGCGTGGTCGATCACCATCGGCGGCAGCTGCTCATAGTCCTTCATCTGCGCACACGGGATGCCAGATACGGCGCAGGTCGCGCTCCTCAATCGTCGGCATAAAATCTCTCCTCCTATGGAAGCACGGATAAAACAGTCCCTCGGATTGGCGTAGATTTTTCGTCCCGACAGGGTGGAAAATCGGATGCAGAGGGGTACTCTGTGAAGGATGTTCCGCCGAAGTGCGGGAAAAAAGAGGCGAAGCTGAATTTATCAATGGTGCAGCTACACACATTACTCATACAGTGCAGCAAGCACATCCGCTCCCATCGGCAGCTCCGCCGCGCCGTGCGGCACACGTGCCAAAACACGCGTGCCCGTGATCTCCTCGACCATCCGCACATTATCTTCCTGCATCAGACCGCCCTGCCAATTGTTGAAGATAAAGCCCCGCAGGGGAATGCCGCGTGCATGGAGATGCTCTGCCGTCAATACGGCGGCATTGATTGTCCCAAGTCCCGCATCGGCAACGACGAGGGCGGCGAGCCCCAGCCGTACGGCGAGATCGTCGAGGACGACGTGCTCATCGTCGTCCCAGCGCAGCGGACAGATAATGCCGCCGCTCCCCTCCACCGTCAGATAATCCGTGCGCTCCTTCGCGCGGCGGTGAGTCCTGTGCCACCTTTGCAAAATCCATCGGGCGGTGCTCGATCTGCGCCGCGAGATGCGGCGAGACCGCATCTCGATAGACATAGGAGACGGTGACATCCGCCGCATCGAGCCCCGCGACACGCGCCACATGGAGGGCATCACCCGGCAGAAGCGTGCCGTCTGCGGCGACCTCCGCGCCTGAGAGTGCCGCCTTATAGTAGCCTGCCGAGCGTCCAGCATCACGGAGACATTTCACGATCAGCCCCGTGACATACGTCTTTCCAATGTCCGTTCCCGTTCCCGTGACAAATAACGCCTTACCCATGTACGATGCGCCTCCCGTCAGGCATCTATGCGGTTCGCATGCACCGCCGTCCCCTGCACGTCAGCAGTGCTCCGCGACTGCATCTCCTGCGTCTCACGAATCCAGAGCCCCGCCCTGTAAAGGCGAATCCCGACGTACGCCGCTGCGACGCAGAGCAGGAAGTCCGGCAGAACCTGCAGCACGCCGCAGTACCAAACTGCCACCCAGAAACCAATCGGCGCGTCGATAATGTAGTTCGATATGAAATAGAAATACGGAATACCGAGGACATAGAGCACAACCATACCTGCCACACATGCAGTAAGTGCGCGACGGAACGTCGGCACGCCGCGGCGCACCAGTGCACCCGTCACCCACCCCTGCAGGATGAACCCGATGAGATACCCAAACGTCGGCTGAAGCACGTAGGCAGGACCGCCGCCCGAGGCGAACACGGGAATCCCCACGAGCCCCATGAGTACATACGTGCCGATGGCGAGCGCACCGAGCCGCGCACCGAGCATCAGCCCCGCGAGCAGGGTAAAGAGGAACTGCAGTGTGTAGACATCCGTCCCTACAGGGATGCGCACGAACGTCCCGACCGTAATGAGCGCGATAAACAGCCCGCACAGGATTACTTCACGTAACTTCATAATCTTCAGATACCTCCATAAAAACTGATAGATTCATAAACTTGCTTTATCTTACTCGCTATCTTGTTTATTGTCAACCGAAATATTGTATATTGGTTTACTAAGATTGTATATCAATTACAGATAGAAAGAGGGACTGCTGACGAAGCTGGAAGCTTCGCATAGCAGTCCCTGATGTGCCCCTTCCACGGAGCGGGCGATTCCCTTACTGTTTCGTCACCGTCACGCGATCCATCTCCGTCCCGTCGGGCAGGAAGCACGCAATCTCAATCTGATTGGCCGCGACCTCCATCGTGAGATAGTTGTCCGTCTCCGGCTGGGGGAGCGTCACCTCGTCAAAGGCATGGTCGATCCAGAGATTCGGATAGCGCACATTCCCCGCAACACCCGTGAGGATGTAGAGCGGCCCCTTCTGCTCCGGCGTTTTGGCAAACGCATAGATATGCCCGCGATTGCGGTACGTGTGCAGATGCGCCGTGAAAACAACATCGATGCGCAGCTCGTCAAAGACAGGCATCCACACCCGGCCGATCTCCTCATCAATGCCCTCCCTGCGCTCAGGCCGTCCTTGAATGCGGTACTGCAATACGTCCTTGTGCATGAGAACGATATTCCACTTCTTGCGGTGTGCCTTCAGATCGCGGCGGATCCACGCGAGCTGTTCCTCGACCAGCCCGCTCTTAAAGCCGTCGATCTCCTTTCTGCTGCGTGCAGAGCACAACATAGTGTACGTCTCCGTAGTCAAAGGAATAGTAATACCGCTCAAATTCTTTACTCCCGTTGCGTGGGATCTGAAAGTAGTTCAGATATGCGGCAGGGAGGCGCGTCTGCCACTGGCGGTCGTAGGTCTCGTGATTCCCCATGACAGGCACCATTGGGATCACATGGGCCATCTCATCTATGCCCTTAAAGAACTCTGTCCACTGAAACCGATCCTCGCCATTGTCAACGAGATCACCAAGACAGGCAAAAAGTGCCGCATCCGTATTGCGTGCCCATGCGAGATGCGCCATCTGCTGCCAGTCCGCATAGTCACTTGATTGGCTGTCAGGAAAGATCAGCATCTTATACGATGCATCAGTGGCAGGAGTGCAGAGGTCCTGCCAGCCTGTTGCTCCGTCATTTGCCGTAATGCGATAGCTATACTTCGTTCCCGGCATCAGCTTGTCGATCTCCGCCGTATACTGATGTACCATCACATCATCATCGGAAAAGCCCGTATCGTTCACAGGTATGCGCCGTATCTCCTCCGCGTTTTCCGCCCGCACCTCAACCGTCTGATCCCCCCCGCCTGCATCAGCCTCCCACATAATGAGACGGCTGCTCCCGGGGTCCTGTGTAACGACCTGCCGCAGGCGTTCGATATAGAGAGTATCAGGAAATGGGTGCAGCCCCTTTCCGCGCAGCCACTCCATGCCGGCCAGCTTCCATAAGGCCGCACCGCCGGCAGCAGCAGCTCCTGCCGCTGCTGCAATCTTGATAAAACTGCGGCGTGTAAATGTCTCTTTTCTTTCCATCGATCTCCTTATCGCTCCCACATAAATGACTCACCGAGACATTCGGCGATTCCCAAATGCTTCCCCCCCCTTATCTGTTCCGGGGGACAGCCTGCACACAGCAGGATGCACGCTCCTCTGACGAGAGCCTGTGCCCGCTGCGGCGCAGGCGCAGATAGCGCGCCACGTCCACACAACTGATGCGCCCATCGGGCAGATACGAGCCCGTGTCGCAGGCGACAATGTTGTTCGGCAAAAAGAGCGGAACAGGTGCACGGTCGTGCCGCAGCCTCTGCGTCGGCGTATGCCCGACCACGACAACGGTATCGCCGTAATAGCCCGTGAAAAAATCCTCACGGATCCAGAGCATATCCTCGCGTCTGTCCTCTGCCGCAGGATTCACCCCCGCATGGACAAAGAGAATCTCCTCATCCTCGTGTGACGTACGGAAGGAAATCGGACGCTGCCGCACGAACTCCGTCAGCACCTTTGCCTCCGCCGTCGGCAGCGCGGCAAGCTGCTTCCTCGTGATCTTTCCGCCGTTCGCCAGCCACAGATCGAACTGTCCCATGATCGTGTGCCCCATCCCATACGCATCAATATAGCTGAGCATCATCGCCTCATGGTTGCCCATAAGCGCGTGGACATTGCGGTATTTTTCCGTCTGCCGCTGCACGAACTGCAGCGTGCGGACAGGCGCAGGGCCACGGTCGATATAGTCGCCGAGAAAGACGAGCAGATCGTGCGCGTCGTCAAACGCAATCTTCGCCCAGAGTCGTTCGAGGCAGTCCGCCTCCCCGTGCACATCGCCGACCGCGAGAATCCGACGAAACATCCGCCCCCTTTCCTGATATATTATATCCTGCAAAGTCTGAAATCCGCATGATAAATACGGCAGATAGACAGGACTCCCAACATTGACAATCGTCCCATAGAGATATATGATATGGTAGGATAAAATTTGATGGTTTTCAGTCAGGAGGACGCACATGATAGAACGCTATACACGCCCGGAGATGGGGCATCTCTGGTCGATCCAGAATGAGTGGCAGACCATTCTGAACGTCGAGATCGCCGCGTGCGAAGCGATGGCGGAGCTGGGGGAGATCCCCGCCGCCGCCGTGGAGAACATCAAGGCAAAGGCAAAATTCGACGTCGCGCGCATCAACGAGATCGAAAAGACCACCGACCACGACATCATTGCCTTCCTCACGAACCTCGAAGAGAACATCGGCGAGGACTCGAAATACATCCACAAGGGACTCACCTCGAGCGACGTGAAGGACACGGCATACTGCGTCATGATGCGTGACGCGGCCGCCATCATCCTCGACGATCTGCAGGAGTTCCGCACCGTCCTGCGCCGCCGCGCAAATGAGTTCCGTCACACACCGTGCATCGGGCGCACCCACGGCATCCACGCCGAGCCGATGACCTTCGGCCTGAAGCTCCTCCTCTGGAGTGCAGAGATCGAACGCGACATCGAGCGCCTCGAACACGCCAAGAAGATCGTCTCCGTCGGCAAACTCTCGGGCGCCGTCGGCACGTACTCCAACATCAACCCACGCATCGAGGAGCTCACGTGCAAACACCTCGGTCTGACCCCCGTCCGCCTCGCGACGCAGGTCATCCAGCGTGACCGCCACGCCGAGTTCGTCACGACACTCGCCATCATCGCGAGCACGCTGGAAAAGATCGCCACCGAGATCCGCAATCTCCAGCGCACGGACATCCGCGAGGCAGAAGAGTTCTTCAAGGCGGGACAGAAGGGCTCGTCGGCGATGCCGCACAAGCGCAATCCGATCAACTGCGAGCGCGTCTCGGGCATGGCACGCCTCGTGCGCGGCAACGCCGTCGCGGCGATGGAGGACATCACCCTCTGGCACGAGCGCGACATCTCGCACTCCTCCGTCGAGCGCGTCATCCTGCCCGACAGCACGATCAACGTCGACTACTGCCTGCACAAGCTGACGGGCATCGTGGACAAACTCCTCGTCTACCCCGACGCCATGCTGCACAACATGAACCGCACGGGCGGGCTCATCTACAGCCAGCGCATTCTGGTGGCACTCGTCAACAAGGGCATCCTGCGCCAGACCGCCTACGTCTGGGTACAGCGCAACGCCATGAAGCGCTGGCTCGAAAAGGAAGACTTCCGCACGAACGTCGAGAAAGGACGCCGACATCTCCGCCCACCTCACGAAGGAGGAAATCGACGCGTGCTTTGACTACCAGTACTTCCTGCGCAACGTCGACGACATCTTTGCACGATTTGATCTCTAAGGAGAAGAAATAAGGGGGACTCACTATGTCAACCATCGTTATTACCGGTACCCAGTGGGGCGACGAGGGCAAAGGGAAAATCGTCGACTACCTCGCGAGCAAGGCAGACACCGTCGTCCGCTATCAGGGCGGCTGCAACGCAGGGCACACCGTCGTCGCGGCCGGCGAGGAGTACAAACTCCGCCTCCTGCCCTCGGGCATCCTCTACAAGGGCACGCACAACATCATCGCGAACGGCGTCGCCTTTGACCCCGAGGTCTGCCTGCAGGAGATGGACGCCATGGCGGCGCGCGGCATCGATACATCGAACATCCGCATCTCCGACCGTGCGCACGTCGTCATGCCCTACCACCGACTGATGGACGGCATCGGCGACGCCCAGCGCGGCGCGGACAAAATCGGCACGACGGGACGCGGCATCGGCCCGTGCTACATGGACCGCGACGACCGCATCGGCATCCGCGTCTGTGACCTCATGGACGGCGCAGAGTTTGCCAAGAAGCTCAAGAAGAACCTCGACAACAAGAACGCAGAGCTCGCCGCCGTCTACCACCATGAGCCCCTCGACTATGACGAGGTGCTGAAGGAGTATCAGGGCTACGCCGAGCGTCTGCGCCCGCTCGTCACCGACACCATCCCCCTCATCAACGAGGAAATCGCCGCCGGGCGCAAAATTCTCTTCGAGGGCGCACAGGCGACCATGCTGGACATCGACTACGGCACCTACCCCTACGTCACCGCATCGCACCCCATCTCGGGCGGCGTCACCATCGGCGCAGGCGTCGCGCCGAAGAAGATCGACAAGGTCGTCGGCGTCGTCAAGGCATACTGCACGCGCGTCGGCGAGGGTCCCTTCCCCACGGAGCAGCTGAACCCCATCGGAGAGAAACTGCGTGAGGCGGGACATGAGTTCGGCACCGTCACGGGGCGTCCGCGCCGTACCGGCTGGCTCGACGCTGTCGTCGTCCGCCACGCGGGGATGCTCTCGGGCATCGACTACATGGCGGTCACGCGCCTCGACATCCTCGATGGCTTCGACGAGATCAAGATCTGCACGGGCTACCAGCACAAGGGAGAGCTCCTCAAGGGCGTCCCCGCGAGCCTCAATGTCCTCGCCGAGGTCGAACCGGTCTATGAGACCTTCCCGGGCTGGAAGACGGACATCTCCGGCATTCGCAGCTACGGCGACCTCCCCGAAAAGGCACGCAAATACCTCGAGCGCATGGCAGAGATCACGGGCATCGCCCTCGGCATCGTCTCCGTCGGCCCCTCGCGTGAGCAGACCATCGTCCTCGCAAACGACTTGTTCTAAGAGAATACAAAGATGGCACGGTATGAATCATCTCATATCGTGCCGTTTTTATTCTTCTGCTACTCCGCCACCGTAAACCCTGCCGCGCGGAAGAACTGCCGATACGCCTCCGCCTTCTTCTCGAGCTTCATCGGATAGGCGCGTGAGGTGGATGGGAGGCGCGTGACGAGGAGCTCGCGCGTGCCGCATCGCGCCGGCACGGTCTCGCCCGTCTTGACATCCTTGCCCTTCTTCTCCGCCGTGAGCAGATCAAAGAGGATCTCCGTCGCCTTTCCGCCCGTCGTGCAGATGCGGCGACACTGTGGAATCTGCGCCAGAATCTCGGGCAGCTCCACCGTCTCCACGACCTTCAGATAGGCGTCGGACGCGTTGCCGTGCGTGCGGATGGCACGCCGCACACCGGGACATGAGCCGATGCCGCGCTCCGTGAGGAACGCCTTGATGCGCTCCGCGTCGAAAGCCTTTTCCCCCGGCACCTGAAAATGCGCCGCATCCCCAAAGAATACGAGCCCATAGACCCGCCACATATCGTTCTGGAAGTTCGGATAGTGGAATGCCATCGCCCGCTTCTCCGCCGCGGGCGGAAAACTCCCCATCATCAGCACGGTCGCCTGCGGCGGCAGAAACGGCGGGAATGGCCGCAGCTCGACGTCCTGTTCGTCCACGGCAGTATTTTCTTGCTTCGTTGTCTTTTTATTCCCCATTGTCCCCTCTTACAGCAGCCCCAATGCGTGCTGGACGATGAGCGAGGTCACCGCCACCGCCGCCCAGCACACCATCCCGAGGGCAAGCGGCCGCGCCCCATTCTTTACGAGCGACGGGAGATCCGTGTTCAGCCCGATCGCACTCATCGCGAGCACAATCGCGAACTTTCCGAGCATCCCCAGCCCATGCGAGAGCTCTGCGGGGAGAATGCCCGTCGTGTTCACAATGCACGCGACGATGAAGTAGAGCACGAACATCGGAAAGATGCGCCGCAGCGAGAACCCTGCGCCGCTCTTTTTCGCCCCGCGCATCACGAGCAGCGCGAAGAAGAGACAGACCGGCACGATCATCAGCGTACGCGTCAGCTTCACAATCGTCGCATACGCGCCCGCATCGTGACTGTACGCATAGCCCGCCGCGACCACGGACGACGTGTCGTTGATCGCCGTGCCCGCCCACATGCCGAAGCCCTGATCGGACAGCCCCATCGTGTGCCCGAGGAACGGAAAGAGAAAGACAGCAATCACGTTAAAGAAGAAAATCGTCGCAATCGAGATCACCACATCCCGATCCTTTGCCCCGATCACAGGGGCGACCGCCGCAATCGCCGAGCCGCCGCAGATCGCCGTCCCCGCGCCGACGAGCGCCGTCATATCGCGATCGAGCCCCATCAGGCGCCCTGCGACAAACGCCGCAAGGAACGCCGCCGCGAGCGTAAAGACCATCACGTAGAGGGACTGCTCGCCCACCTCCACGACGTGAAAGAGATTCATCTCAAAGCCGAGCAGGATGATCGCATACTGGAGAATCTTCTTGCCCGTAAAGCGGATGCCGCTCTCCGTCTTCTCCGGCCGCCGCTTTTTCGCGAACAGCATCCCGAGCAGAATGCCGAACACGGGGCCGCCCACGATGGGGAAATACAGCCCCAGCACGTAGGCCGGCACGGCAAACAGCATCGCATAGAGGATGCCGTCCATGTACTCTCGTTTCATCGAAATCCTTCTTTCAAAACGCAGCTGCGGGATGGCCCCTTACGCAAACAGCTCTGCCCACTCCGCCTCACGGAAGCCCGTGAGCACGCGATCCTTCGTGATGAGGAGCGGCCGCTTCACGAGCATCCCGTCCGAGGCGAGCGCGGCGTACTGCTGCTCCTCCGACATCTCCGGCAGCTTATCCTTCAGCCCACGGTCGCGGTAGACCATCCCGCTCGTATTGAAGAACCGCTTCAGCGGCAGCCCGCTCCTTGTGTGCCATGTACGCAGCTCGTCCGTCGTTGGGTTCTGTGTCACAATGTCGCGCATGGGGGCGCTGCAGCCGTGCGCACGCAGGAACTTCTCCGCCTTCTGACACGTCGAGCACTTCGGGTAGCCGATGAAAAGAACCTCTGTATCCGCCATATTGTTTCCTCCGCTTCCATTCACGAAATAACATACATCTATTATTATATCGCCGTGCAAAAATTTTTCAATTTTTTTCTTTTTGACCTATTGACTTTTTGACTTTTAGAGGTATAATAACAATCGAAAGGTGATTGAAGCACCTACCCAAGAAAGAAAATGACATGGCTGATGCAGATACCAAACAGTGCATCAGCCGACAAAACAATCTAAGGAGTTGATCATCATGTTTGGACTTGTACCTTTTGGCGGACATCGCGGGCTGGCACGCAGCGAGCAGAACAATCCGTTTGCCCTCTTTGATTCTCTCTTTGGCCACGACTTCCCCGCGGCGAACTGGGGCGCATCCTCGTTCAAGGTGGACGTGAAGGACAGCGGCGACCACTACGAGCTCTCCGCTGATCTGCCGGGCGTGACGAAGGAGGACATCAACCTCCGCTACGAGAACGGCTATCTCACCATCGCCGCCGTGCATAACGAGAGCAAGGACGAGAAGGACGATAACGGCAACTACATCCGCCGCGAGCGCCATACGGGCGAAGTCAGCCGCTCGTTCTACATCGACGGCATCGACGACGCGAACATCCATGCGGAGTTCAAGAACGGCGTCCTGCAGGTCAGCCTGCCGAAGGCGGCAGATGCGCCCGAGCGCAAGCAGATCGAGATCCACTGATCTCACATACAAAACAGACACGAAGGGTGCCGACGGGAAGATTTATGTCTTCCCGTCGGCACCCTTTTTGATCTTAACGGCCCTGTTACTCGCCTCAGCGTTTCCCTCTGCGGCGCACGTCCGCATCAATGCGGTCTTTCCACGTGCCCGTCAGCGGAGCGGCACAGGTCCGCACGTGGTGTATGGCTTCCTGCAAGACCTCGTAGTTGAGTACTGTCCCCTGTTGGTCACTTTGGTAGGTGACCGCACGATCCGCGCAGATGCCGATATCACCCGCCGCCCCGATAGCGTCTATGTTCGCTCCGAGGAAGAGGAACTCCCAGCCGTATTTTGCCTTTTGCCGCTCGACCATCTTCTTCACCTTTTCATAGGTATAACGGTGGCTGGCATTCTCCATGCCGTCCGTGGTGATGATAAAGAGCGTCTTCTCCGGCCGGTCCTCGTCGCGGGCGTATTTGTGAATGTTGCCGATGTGATGGATCGCACCGCCCACGGCATCGAGGAGCGCCGTACAGCCTCGGACAAAGTAGGTGTCCGCGGTCATTTCCTCCACCTGCTCCATCGGCACGCGGTCATGGAGCACCTCGCACACATCGTCGAACAGCACGGTGGAGACAAGCGCCTCACCGCTCTCCTTGCGCTGTTTTTTGATGAGTCCGTTGAACCCTCCGATGGTGTCCGCCTCCAAGCCATCCATCGAACCGCTCCGATCCAGAATGAACACGATCTCCGTTAAACCCTTCTTCATGATAAGCGCCTCCTTCTTTTATCTGACTACATTCTAGCAAAAATGCGAAGGCGCAAGGTCGCCTGTCAGGCGACATCGAAAGAATCGCTATATTTATCCGCGTGCATCCCTCAGCAGCCAAGCAAGGGCTGCTGGAACGCAAAGAGTGTCTCGTTGATGGTGAAGATATCGTACTCCTTTCGCTCAATAAAATACTCCACAATGACGTCCATCTTGGAGCTGCGGGAGAGCGCATACCCCGCGCGTCCGATAAAATCACGCGTCTCATCGAGATCGAGTTCCAACGCCACAGCAAAGGTCAGGGCAGTATTCTTGCTGGGCTGGTAGGCAGGATTGTTGCGGATCTTCGAGAAATGCTTACGATCCACATTCGCCCGTTTGTATATCTCCGGATCACTCTTTCCCTTGAGGTCAATGAGCCGAAGAAGCGTCTCAGAAAATGTATCGTCGATGTCGTCCAGTAAATGCTCCAAGGAGTGGGCGCCCGCATCAACGCCCTTTGCCGCGAACATCGGCGCAGCCTCGCTCACGCAGGCCTCTGCGGCGTCCAGATATGCCGCCTCGTGACAGGCCGCGATCCGACGGTCGCGATCATCGCCGCGATATTCCTCCTCCAGCAGCTCTGCGACGTATCTCTCGTCGAGATAGCTCTGCACGTCGTCAAAGAGCGTGTCTGAGATTTTAAAACTCTTTCGGTCGAACACCACCAGATAGACGTCCATGTCATGTTCCTGCAGGAAATCACGAATGGCCTGCACCGCCGCAGCAATCGCGATCTCCGAAGGACAGCCGAACACGCCCGCGGATAGGAGCGGGAAGGCAATGGAGGAGCAGTCGTGTTCTGCTGCCAGCCGTAGGGAATTTTGATACGCACGGCTGAGAAGTTCGCGTTCCCCATGACTGCCGTCCTGCCAGACTGGCCCTACCGTATGGATGACATAGCGGGCATGGAGGCGGTATGCCGGCGTAACGGCGGCCGTACCCACAGCGATATTGCCGATCTTCTTGCGCGCGGCTAGGAGTTCCGCTCCCGCCGCCTGATGGATGGCGCGATCCACACCACCGCCGACAATGGCGCGGGGATTGGCAGAATTGACAATGGCGTCCACCTGCATCTTTGTGATGTCGTTGCGTACAATCGCGAATGGCATGATATCGAACCTCCTAAAAGGAAACGCTGCACTTCCTTACGTCTTTTTTGACAATTCGACATCAAGTGCCGCGATCCTGCTGTATCGCCGACGTTATCACTTGTCTCCGATCCCCTTCTCTGATCCGGAAACAGACCGTATGGAAAACGCCCCAAGAGCATGGGCACCAAGATGCGATTAGTTAATCCTCTTCGTCCACGGGGACAGCGGCGAGTGCAGCGAGTAACAGGGGGATGCAGCATCTCTTTTTCGGCAAAGCATAGGATAAATTTATTTTCCTGCGCCTCTATCTATTTTCTTTTTCCGTGGTATACTGTATACAGTTGTTGATAATATGTGTAGGGGCGTAAAGGAGAGATCACGATGCGAAAAGAACACGATTTTCTTGGTGATTTAGAGGTGCCGGATGAGGTTTACTACGGCGTACAGACGATGCGCGCGGTGGAGAACTTCAACATCACGGGGCAGAAGCTCGACCCAGACTTTATCGTCGCCCTCGCGAAAGGTGAAGAAGGCGGCGGCGCTCGCAAACATGGATACGGGACGTCTGTCGCATGAGATTGGCGATAGTGCTCGTGCAGGCGGCGGATGAGATCATCGCGGGCGGGTTGATCGACCAGTTCCCCGTGGACCCGATTCAGGGCGGCGCGGGCACGTCGATCAATATGAATATGAACGAAGTGCTCTGCAACCGCGCGCTCGAGCTGCGCGGCGAGGCGAAAGGGCGCTACGACATCATCTCGCCGAACAATCACGCGAATATGGCGCAGTCGACGAATGACGCCTTTCCCACGGGCATCAAGGTCTGCCTCTCGAAAAAGGGCGACGACTTCCTCGCCGCGCTCGAGCGTCTCGCGACGGAGCTCGAGAAAAAGGCGACGGCCTACCGCGGCATCCTCAAGATGGGGCGCACGCATCTGCAGGACGCCGTGCCCATCACGCTCGGACAGGAGATGGGCGCATACGCCTCCGCCGTGCGCCGCTGCATGAAGCGCACGCGCATTGTCCAGCGCGCGATCCACACGATCAACATGGGCGGCACCGCCGTCGGCACGGGGCTGAACGCCGAGCCCGCCTACATCAAGGCGGTCGCCAAGCGCCTCTCGGAGATCACGGGGAGACGTACCGCACGTCGCAGAACATCATCGACGCGACGAACAACACGGATGCGTTCGCCGATTTCTCCTCGGCACTCAAGAACGCCGCGCTCGTCCTCATCAAGATGTCGAACGATTTCCGTCTGATGGCGTCGGGACCGCGCTGCGGGCTGAACGAGCTGCACCTGCCGATGCGCCAGCCCGGCTCCTCGATCATGCCCGGCAAGGTCAATCCCGTCATCGCCGAGGTACTTGATCAGGCGTGCTATCAGGTCATTGCGGGCGATCTCGCCGTGACACTCGGCGTGGAGAACGGACAGTTCGAGCTGAACGTGATGGAGCCCGTCATGGCGTTCAATATGTTCAACTCGCTGAACTACATCACACGCGCTGTCAATACATTTGTCGACAAGCTCCTCATCGGCCTCGAGCCGAACGTCGAGCAGTGCCAGAAATGGCTCGACAACAGTGTCGGCATCGTCACCGCACTCCTGCCGCACATCGGCTATGAGAAATCCGCCGAGCTCGCGAAGGAGGCATATACGACAGGCAAGCCCATCCGTGAGATCATCCTCGATCGCGGCATTCTCTCGAAGAAGGAGCTCGCACATCCTCTCGCCGCGCCAGATGACGCGCCCAGGCATCGCCGAGTGAGTCGTTCATGCCCGGCTGGGTCGTTTTTCGGGAATCGCTGATAAAGCCCCCCTCGGATCGGCGTAATTTTTCGCCCTAAACGAGACAGAAAACCTCCACAGCACATACTTGCTCTGTGGAGGATTTTTTTGTCCCACGTCGAATCAATACAAGCAGTCATCTCTACGGCAGCGGCTGTCTCTCTGTTTTTACTTCTAAGGAGGTTTTTTCATTGGCTATTGCGGGAGGAATTATCGTCGTCCTCGCATTTGTTGCGATCATCAAGAAATATGAGACGCGTATGGTGCTCTTCGGTGCCGGGCTTCTCATGTGCATCATCGGCGGTGTTGCCGACAGCGCCATTACGACGTTCAGCAAGACCATGGTGCACACCACACTCGTTCCCGTCATCTGTACGGTTATGGGCTTCTCTTACGTCATGAAGCTGACGGGCTGTGACCGTCACCTCGTCGCATCGATCTCGGGCGTCATTACGCGGACGAAATTCGTCCTGATCCCGCTCGCGATGCTGCTTACATGGTGGATCAATATCGCCATCCCGAGCGCGGCAGGCTGTGCGGCAGCAGTGGGCAGCATCCTCATTCCTGCCCTCATCGCGGCGGGCGTGCATCCCGCCATGGCAGGTGCCGCTGTTCTCGCAGGTACGTGGGGCAGTGCGATCAGCCCGGGTACATCACATAACCCCTTCGTCGCGGATCTTGCGGGCACAGACATCATGTCGGTCATTATGAATGAGGCTCCGTCCGCCATCGCTGCATCCATTGTCTGTGCCGTCACGCTCGCCGTGATTGCGATCATCCGCAGCGAAGGGCCAAATGAGGAACGCCGCGCCGCCTATCTCGAAGAACTTGCAGAGGAGGAGCAGGATAAAAATTTCCACATCAATCCGCTCTACGCCATCGTCCCCCTCGTGCCGCTCATTCTGCTCGTCCTCGGCAGCAAGCAGATCGCCGTCCTTCCTCTGGTGAGCGTCCCGACTGCCATGATTACAGGCTGCATTCTCTCGCTCATCGTCACCCGCACGAGTCCGCAGGAGGTCACGAAGAAGTTCTTCGACGGCATGGGCAGCGCCTACGGCAGCGTCATGGGGCTCATCGTCGCCGCCGCCGTCTTTACCGCCGGCATGACCGCCATGGGGCTGACGGGTGCACTCATCGAGACGATGAAGGGCTCCGAGTCCATCGCACGTATCGCAGGAGCATTTGGCCCATTCGTTATTGCGATCATTTCCGGCTCAGGGTGATGCGGCAGCACTCGCGTTTAACGGCGCAATTACCCCGCACGCAGAGACCTTTGGCATGACTATCGTTGATCTTGGCTCACTCGCCCAGATGGCCGGCGCAATCGGCCGCTCCATGTCCCCCGTCGCCGGTGCTGCCATCGTCTGTGCAGGTCTCGCAAAGGTCAGCCCGATGGAGATGACGAAGCGCAACGCGCTCCCGATGCTCCTCGCGACCATCACGTTTATGATCGTCCTCTTCCTCTGAAAGGCGGCATCTTATGATCGATCAAAAAGAGTTCTGGACGAGTTCCTGGAGCTCGTCTCCATCCGCTGCTCGACGCTCGATGAACGTGAGATCGGCGACCTTCTCACTGCGCGGCTGCGTGAACTCGGTGCGACAGAGATTCACGAAGATGCTGCGGGAAAGTTCCTCGGCGGAAACTGCGGCAATATCGTCGCGAACTTCAAAGGCAGCGTACCAAACGCTCCCTGTCTGATGCTGACGGCACACATGGACTGTGTAGAACCATGTGCAAATATCAAGCCGATCGTCAAAGACGGTGTCATCCGCTCCGATGGAACGACCATCCTCGGCGCGGACGACAAGGCAGGCGTCGTTGCCATCCTCGAAACACTGCGCTGCCTAGAGGAGCAGAATCTCCCCACGGCGACCTGCAGATCGTCTTTACCGTCGCCGAGGAGGGCGGGGTCAACGGGTCTCGTTGCCTCGATACATCGCTGCTCCACGCGGATTTTGGCTATACGCTCGACACGCATGGCCGCCCCGGCACTGCTGCCTACAAGGCGCCGGGCAAGAACCAGATCCACGTGCGTATCCACGGAAAACCCGCCCACGCCGGGAACGAGCCGGAGGCGGGGCACAATGCGATCACAGCAGCAGGAAAGGTGCTCACCGCCGTTCCGCAGGGACGCATCGATGTGGAGACGACCTGCAACGTCGGCAAAATCACAGGCGGTACAGCGACCAACGTCGTTGCAGAGTTCTGCACCATCGACTTCGAGTCACGCAGCCGCGACAAAGCAAAGCTCGACGCACTCACACAGCGCATGGTGGATGCCGTCCACGCTGCGCTCAGAGGGACGGGCTGTCACGCTGAGATCGATGTGAAGAAGGACTATGATCCGTATGAGCTGGCGTCGGATGCTCTGCCGCTCGTCCACCTGAAACGTGCGGCAGAGCAGCTGGGGCTTCCCTTTGCCGTCGAAGAGGCAGGCGGCGGCTCAGATGCAAATTTTTTCAACACGTATGACATACCGACGGCAGTACTTGCCGTCGGCATGACGGACTGCCACACGAAGGAGGAGAGCATCCTTGTGAAGGATCTCTATGATGCGGCAGAGCTGACACTTGCCCTCATACAAGAAGTCGCCAAGGGATAAGGAACAGCAGGTCGAATGACTGACGTCATTTCGCCTGCGGCACAACAAGGGAGGAAACATCATGGAACTGGATGCAGAGATCATGCGCCTTGCCGATGGGATGCAGGAGGAACTGACGCGTCAGCGGCGCGATCTACATCAGCACCCGGAGCCGGGCTGGACCGAGTTCCGCACGGCATCGATTGTGGCAAAGACGCTCACAGAGCTCGGCTGGGAGGTGCACACGGGACGCGAGGTCATGGAGGAGAACGCCCGCATGGGCGTGCCCTCCTCCGACGTTCTCGCACGTGAGAAGGAGCGTGCCGCCCGTGAGGGGGCAGACCCGCAGTGGCTCGATAAAATGGACGGCGGCTTTACAGGCATCGTCGGAGTGCTGCACTGCGGGGATGGTCCCGTCGTCGGTCTCCGCTTCGACATGGACAGCAACGATGTAACCGAGACGGATGCACCGGAACATTTCCCGAACCGCGAAGGATTCGCCTCCTGTCACCCCGGTGCGATGCACGCATGCGGTCACGATGGACACACGACCGTCGGACTCGGTGTTGCGCGCATTCTCTCAGCGCTCAAGGACAGGCTCAGGGGGACGATCAAACTCGTCTTTCAGCCTGCTGAGGAGGGCGTGCGCGGCGCGCGTGCTATGGCGGAGAAAGGCGTTGTGGATGACGTAGACTATATGCTCGGTGCACACTTTGGTTTTAAGGCAAAGCGCACAGGCAGCATCGCCTGCAGTGTTGTCGGCTTCCTCGCGACGAGCAAGTACGATGCCCGCTTCGTCGGTGTCCCTGCCCACGCAGGTGCCGCACCTGAGGCAGGAAAAAACGCCGTCCTTGCCACCGCCTGTGCCGCGCTCAACCTCCACGCCATCGCACGCCACTCGGGCGGCGCATCGCGCATCAATGTCGGCCGCATGGAGGCGGGCAGCGGGCGCAACGTCATCGGCGACAAAGGCCTGATTGCCCTCGAGACGCGCGGCGCAACAAGTGCAATCAACCACTATATGGAAACCGAGGCAGAGCGCATCATCAAGGCTGCGGCGCAGATGTATGACGTACAGGTCAGCATCGAAAAGACCGGCGGAGCAGCAGGCGGCAGCAACACGCCGGAGCTCGCCGCCTATCTTGAGCAGCGCGCGCGGGAGCTGGGACTCTTCGAGGACATCATGCCCGAGACGAACTTCGGCGCAAGCGAGGACTTCTCGTACTTTATGGAGCGTGTGCAGGAGCGCGGCGGCCAGGGCTGCATACATAATGATCGGCGCCGATCTCGCCGCAGGGCATCACGACTCACACTTCAACTTCGACGAGCGTGCCCTTGTTTACGCATTAAAGATGCTCGCCGCCAGTGCCGCATCACTGTTGATGGAGAAATAATTTCATCGCAGTGACACAAACGCTGAATTTATCCGTACGTCCCTTATCCAAACGGAGAATGCCATTGGCATTCTCCGTTTTATTACCTGTTGCTAATTACACCTCTTCATGCTATAATTTTTCAACAAGCGGAAACGAAAGAGGGTGACTTTTTGGCAGGAAATCGCACATACCGCAGCGGCGGCACGCAGGAGATGGGCGTTCCCGCGCGGTATGGGAAGAGAATGCGCCTGCAGCTGTGCGCCGCATGGATGCGCCGTCCATCAGCGTGCGGCAGGACGCCATTACACCGGAGTACTTTATCGCGCATTTCTACGAGTACCTCCCGCGCTACATCGCGGGCGGCGCCCCGACGGCGGACACGCGCGACACATACGAGCTCGCCATCCGCCTCTTTCTCCACTGGTGCATGGAGCAGGGGCTGCACCCGCTAAGCGACGTGCACGACTACCAGATTCGTGTCTACATGGAGGAGATGCGAACGCGCGGCTACAGTGCCGCCACCCTCATGATCAAGGGAGCGGCGATCCGCGCCTTTTACAAGGTCGCCCAGCGCCTCTCTTTCATCGCCGAGAACCCCTGCGCCGATCTCCAGCTGCGCAATCCGCAGCACCTCGACGAGGACTATAAGTACCTCACCGTCGATCAGATCAAGGAGATCTGCGAGGGACTCGCCGCCGACAAGAACGAGCTGCGCCGCCTGCGCAACCTCCTCATCGTCTACCTCATGGGGGTCGAGGGACTGCGTGTCGTCGAGGTCATGCGCCTCTCCGACGAAGACATCGACTGGCAGCGCGGGCGCATCGAGATCCGCGGTAAGGGACACGCGGGCATCATCTACCCCTGTGAGGAGACCTTCGGTATCCTGCGCGCATACATCGAGACGCGCGGTGCCGTCCCGCCCGAGAGCCGCCTCACGCCGACCATCATCTCCTGCGCGAACAACAACCCGAAGGGGCGCATCTCGCGCGTCGGCATCCGCTACGTCATCAACAAGGCACTCACTGAGGCAGGACTCAAGCAGCCCGGCTACGCCTGCCACCTCTTCCGCCACAGCTGCGGCACGAACCTCTATCAGGAGACCAAGGATCTGCGCGTCGTACAGGAAACTCTGCGCCAGCGCAGCCCCAAGGTCACGGCGAAATACGCCCACGTCCACGACCGCATGGAGCGCCGCTATACACGCGGCATCACACCAGGGGTGAATATAGAGAGCGTACAGGGTACACCGCCTGCAGCAAAAGAAAAATAATCCATATGAAGCACCCGACCATAGGGCAATGTGCACCTATGGTCGGGTGTTTCTGTATCACTCAACAATATCCCACGATACAGGCGTGCCGCGCTCACATCACACTTCACACAGCGTCCGAGCAGCGCATCGTAATACTTCGGCGAAATGCCCATTCCAGGACGGATGCGGCGCAGGTTCTTCTCCGTAAAGACATCACCCGCCTTCATATCCTCGACGACATACAGACTGCGGCGGAACTGGAGTGACTTCTGCTCCTGCTTTGCCCTCTCATAGGACACTGCTCCTAACGCAAGTGCTGCTGTACGGCACTCCCGCACAAGCTGTGCCATCTCCGCAGGCTCCAGAGAAAACGCCGCATCAACCCCCCCCTCAGCACGCGAGAGCGTGAAGTGCTTCTCGATCACCGCTGCACCAGGTGCAACACTCGCAACTGCCGCACCGATGCCGAGCGTATGATCGGAGAGCCCGACCGCGCAGCCGAACAACTCCCGCATATGCGGAATGGTGCGCAGATTCGTCCCCTCCGGTGAGGCAGGATAGCTGCTTGTGCACTTGAGCAGGGTCAGATCCGTACAGCCATTTTCCCGTACCGTTTGAACGAGATCCGAGAGCTCTGCGACCGTCGTCATCCCTGTCGATGCGATGATCGGCTTTCCCGTGCGGGCGACCTTGCGGATGAGCGGCAGATCCACATTCTCAAACGAAGCGATCTTGTAACAGGGAACGCCAAGATCTTCCAAGAAATCCACAGACGTATCGTCAAACGGCGTGCTGAAGCCCATAATGCCGCGCTCTTTGCATCGCCCAAAGATCGCCTTATGCCATTCCCATGGCGTATGCGCCTTCTCATAGAGATGGTAGAGTGTCTCGCCCTTCCACAGACTGTCCTTATCAGAGATAAAGAACTCCCCCGTGTCTATGTCAATCGTCATCGTATCTGCGGTGTAGGGTCTGAATCTTCACCGCATCGACGCCTGCATCCGCTGCAGCATCAACGATGGCAGTGCGCGCTCCAGTGACTGGTTATGATTGCCGGACATCTCCGCAATGATAAATGGATGATCGCTGTTCCTCTGCAACACTCTATTCTCCTATCTTATGATTCGCCCAACCGAAAAAGCCTCCGCCAACGCAATCCCTGCGGCATAGCCGCGATATCTCGCCAGAATCTCTACCGCTTTATAGGAACGTGAATGCGGGTAGTCACGCATTTCACTTTCATACAGCTCAAGGGCCTGCATCTTCTTTGAGAACATTTCTGCAATATCCACATACATGTTGGGCAGAAACACCTTATCCGCAGTCTGCATCTGCCATTCCGTGCTCGATGGCGTCTCGAAAAAATAAAGTTCTTTCACGCACTGCCCTGGCAGTGAACGGCACGCGGTAACAACGGCATTATGGGTATAGGTATGGTCGACATTCACATCTCCCGCGTGATGGGTATAAACAACATCGGGGAGGAATTGATCAACCTCCCCCTCTACCGCTTTGACCACATCCAGCAGTTCTCTGCCGTCCATTCGATTGTCCGGGAAATTAAAAAGCTGCACATTCTCTGCGCCAAGAATATCGCCCACCTTTTTGGCCTTGTCATGAAGTTCCTCAAGAGCGACATGAAATTGATCGACATCCCTCTGCCCGGCCCGACTGGTCAGACCTTCCGCCATAATCAAGATCCTGACACGATCCCCCTGAGCCGTATGCCGCAGAATTGTCCCGCCAACGCCCAGAACCTCATCATCCGGATGCGCCGCGACAACAAGAACGCGTTTTGCCATCATCTTCCTCCTGTCGACAAATTTTCACATCAGCCAAAATATATCCGTCCTTCAGCGATGCACGGGAAAACTCCAAGCGCAGCCCCTTCGAACATAGAAACGCCGATGGATATCCGTCCGCATCGAGCATACGAATATAATCAAACACGCGCTGAAGTGTATCCAGCTTCCCTATATCCCCATCTTCAGGGCGGCGGCGTTTGAATACCGTTGGCGTCCCATGTTGTTCACGAGGAACAGGATTCTCCCGTACAATATCAATCATCATTTCCTTGATGATTTCGCCGGCACGCAGATAAATCTCTTCTGCACTTCCCCATAAAGAAAGCGGACGTTTCTCATAGACAGCCCCCGCGTCGAGTTCTTCTACGCATCGGAGCGCCGTTATCTTTGTTTCATATATGCCGCGAGCAATAAGATTCTGCAGAGGGCTTCCGCCGCGTCCAAAAGGAAGATCCGTCATGTGAAAGATGACACAGCGGAAGTTCGCATAGACCTCAGTGGGAATAATATAAGACCAATGGGGAAAGAACACCCAGTCCGGCATAAGTGATGTCAATTTTTCCTTAGATACATCCTCGTGGTGTTCCAAATAAGTCACATCTGCATTAAGTCGTCCCTGAACCTCCGCAGCAAGACGACGATTCCATGCTCTGTTCGAAACAATGACAATATGCATATTCTCTTTTACTTAACCCTCCAGTCAACAACATCATCATAGATTTTATAAAAATGTATTCCTGCGTCTGCAGGTGTATATTCACTCAAATTCATTCCACGCAGGTCCTCGACAGACCACAATACATCTGAGAATCCCAGCAAATGACGGAATCTCACCGTACTGGAAAAAAACGCGGATTAATCTCAAAGACATACGGTATTCCGCAGCGAAGGCGAAGCTGAACATTAATACTGCCAAGAAGTTCCACCGCATCTGCCAATCGGCAAAGCAAATCTCGGATTGTGTCATTGTCTTCCACGACACCACTGCCCGTGACATCTCCACGCAATTTACGGCGCAGAATAATGCTCCTTACCTCACCGGAAGAACTGCGAAAAACCCCACATGTATACTCTGCATCATCTTCTGCGATCAACTCTTGAAAAATATCATCTTCTCCGTAATCTTTCTGCCGATGATACTGCTCCTCCGTCAGGATACAAACATCTTTACTGCCGCATCCGGTACGGCTTTTTCAATATACAGGGAAATTCCTGCGGACGCCCATCCGCAGCAATCTGCGTCCACGGGTGAGGAAGTCCATTCTTCTGCAGGAACTCCGCCGTTCGATATTTATCGAACCCTATTTCCATCGCTTTCTGATTTGCCGTGAGGAATAGTTCCCTCCGACCAAAAAAATCGTTCGCACACAGCGTCCGCAGTTCCGGCTCTGAGGTAGGAATAACGAGATCTATCCCCTCTTCCTTCACTAGGCGCAGGAGTGTGTCGATATAGTTCGGCGCTGTCGCTCTCTCTATGACAAAACAACGGTCAAAAAAAACCTTCCCTGCATGATCTTCCTGTATATCACATCCGATGACCGAATCGGCTGCCTTCTCGTCCAGCAGAATGCGGCCAACAGCAAGTCAATATCTCCGCCACAGCCCGTGACCAGTATCTTATGAAAGAACATCTCCGTCCCTCCTTCGATCAACGCCGCAAAACGTCCTGCAAATAAGCGATATTTGGATCATATTCCCTACCGTCCTGCAATACGGGCTCAACGTCATACGGCGTCTTATGCATCGTCACAACATTATTATCCGTATTGATGATACACCACTCTGCGAGGCCGCCTCTTCCTCGTGCCTGCCCCTACTGATCCCGGATTAATGATGCAAAACGACGAACAACATCGCATCATGGGATAATGTGTATGCCCCAGGAGTACATAGTCCGCCTCCATGTCGGGAAAATCAAAAATGGAATCTTCGGCATCCGGATAAACATAGCGGTCCTTATCGGCAGGCGAACCATGACATAGCAGAAATTTCTTGCCATCACGTTCTTCTTTTCGTTGATCTGGAAGCGACAACAATTCCTTCAACAACTTTTCTGAAGCTGCTGCGCAGCAATTTCAATGCCATGCCCATATCTGCTCCGTATATCTTCCCATTTCAGCTCGTCTCGGAGTGCCCGTTCCAACATCCGCTCATGATTCCCGCGAATCATTTGACAAGAGATGTTGCTTTCATCCAATAGGCGAAGAACCTCAAGAGGCCGATAATAATACCCGATCAGATCCCCCAATATAAAACATTCCTCAATCTTTTTGATGATGGAGGTCACGCAGTACAGCACGAAGAGCCGCACTGTTTCCGTGGATATCAGAGAGGACAGCAATCTTACTCATATGATATACTTTCGCAGGATCTCCTGCGCCACATCGTCTGGTGCGCGCAGTTTTCCATTTGCATGATACGCGCGGAATTCTGATAGGCGCGGAAACGCCTTCTCATCAACTGACCGAATCTGCTCCTGCATCCCCGTATCCATGATACCAGGGTCTACGTGGACAACTTCTGCATCCTCACTGCCTTTATATTGCTCTGACAAGACATCAAGGAACATTTTGAATGCCGCTTTCGTCGCACAGTATGCCGCCCACCCTGCAATCGCATAATTTGCCGCTCCCGAAGAAATATTGACGATCTTGAGCTTGATATGTCTCTCACGGCAAAGTTTGACGAGCTGATTGCAAAACATCATAGGAGAAATAAAGTTCACCTGTGCTGCCTGCTGAAGGAGTTCATCCGAAAGAGTCCCAATCTCACCGATAGGCTCAACCGTTCCTGCATTGTTGATAAAGACAAGCGATTCTGTATCAATGAATTGCTGTGGTTTGATCGACGGCATGTGATTGGGCTCCGTCAAGTCCCAGTGGATACAGGAATAGGCTTCCTGTTCTTCCTCCGCAGAGAATCTTCTCCCCACAACAGATACACGTGTGTTATCCATCCGAGACAACAGCATGAACAGGCTATGCCCAAAACCTCGTGAACTTCCTGTCAAAATGATATCATTCATAGAATATGGCCCTCACAATTCATCCGGCAAGCCTTTTGAAGCCGACGCAAGTGATGCATATCCATCGTATCGCTGACAGCACTTGCTATATCGTTCTCCGTCACTTCATCCCATCGACCCAGATAGTAAATCAGACCTACATCTGCACAGTCGCGACATACTGCAAGCTGATTCTCGGCAATGGCGGTGACGATTGCCGGCAGACCAAGGAAGCAGCGCTCCCACGTGGTTGTTCCGCCTGCTCCGAGGCAGAGGTCAGCGTTTGCCATAAACTCCGCCATGTTGCTGACGGCGCAGTAGGTATGCAGAAAGTCATACGGTGCACACAGCTTCTCGATCTGCATGCGATGTGCATTGCTCCCGCCGATGATGACATCAACATCAACGGCGGACAGGGAGAGGTGCAGGAGCGCACGGACGGCCTTTTCAGTCTCATGCGTGACATCACTTCCGCCATAGAATACAAGGATACGGCGGAGATGCCCGTCCCGCCGGCGCAATTTCTTCTTTGCCGCATAAAACTCCTCACGCAGAAGTGCATGAGCGGGGCCAAGGAGGAGTTTGCAGGAGGGAGGTACAAGCCCGTCATAGCGATACTGCATCGCGCGATAGAAATTCTGATCGAGCAGTATATCACAGTCATGCTTCCGATTGGCAAGGTCGTCGATCACAAAGATCTCACCGACGAGCGGGCGCACGATCCGTTCCCACACCTCATCGAGTGCATAGCTGTCGACGACGAGGCGCATGATCGGTACAAGTGTGCATAGCACCTCTCCCGTCTCCCGTGCATCCGTCTCCTGCGCAACGGTAAGCCATGCCGCATAACCAGAAAGCGACGGATCATCTGCATGGCGCGGAAGGACGTGCAGCGGAAAGCCTTGCTCACGCACCAGATGATTCAGATTGCCGACGAGATCGCGGCAGATAAAATGTACTTCTGTCCCCTCGCGCCGCATCCGCTCTGCCAGTGTCAGGCAGCGCATCAGATGTCCGCTGCCGATTTGCTCTGACGCGTCTGCACGTATTACCGCTTTTTTTTGCATCTGCCCATATCCCGCATCAGAGATCAGCCCAGAACGATCTTCAGCGGCTTCCCTTCCATGTAGGTCTCTGGGTGTCCGCTCCTCAGCGCCTCGCGATAGACCTTCATCGCATCCTCAAACACATTGAGCGTAAAGTCCAGATCCGCCTGCGTGTGGGTATAGCAGGGGAAGATATGCCAGCCAAGCAGCACGCCGCGCTTGACGCTCTCCTGCATAAAGATGGAGTTATAGAGCCAATCTTTCTTCCCCTCGTAGTCCGTATACTCGAGGTTCAGTCGGCAGGGATAGCCCGCGAGATCGATCGGCACATCGAGATCCTTCGCCATCACACGGAATTTATCCTGGAGGTACTTGCCTTTCGCCCAGATTTCCTTCGTTACCTCACCGGATTCGAGTTCCTTCATGACGGCAATGCCGGCCGCCAGCGAGAGGCACTCTCCGCCGAAGGTCGTCGAGATGAATACGTTTCTATCCACCTCTTCCATGATGTCCTTGCGCCCCGCCACGATCGAGAGCGGCATGCCGTTCGCCGCTGCCTTGCCAAAGGTTGAAAGGTCGGGCGTGACGCCGAAATATGCCTGTGCGCCCCCGATAGAGAAACGGAATCCATTGACGACCTCATCAAAGATCAACAGTGCGCCATTTCTGTGACACAGCTCCTTCAGATTTTCGAGGAAGCCGTCCTTCGGCGCCTCAACCTCGACTGCCTCTGTGATGACCGCCGCAACCTCGCCCGGATACGCGGCAAAGTACTCCTCTACTTTTGCCAGATCATTATAGTCAAATTTATGAATAAATTTTTCGTGCCTCCGGCAGGATCCCGCCCCTGACGCACGCTCTCAGCGGCAGTTGTCCACTCATGCCAGCCATGATACTCACCGCGGATAATATGCTTTCTGCCCGTATAGCTGCGGGCGATGCGCACCGCCGCCTCCGTTGCAGACGAACCTGTCTTCAGGAAGCGCACTTTTCCGGCACTCGGAATATGCTTGACACAGAGCTTTGCATACTCCACTTCCTCCGGTGCAACGAGAGAGTATCCCATTCCTCGGCGCAGCTGGGCAATCACGGCATCATCCACTGCCTTGTACTGATAGCCGAGCAGGATGGGACCGAGTCCCATATCGTAGTCAATGTATTCATTGCCGTCGACATCCCAGACATGCCCGTCTTTTCCGTGGTCGATATAGATCGGCGAGACCCCTTGGATGTGCGTCTCAGGCCCTTTGCTGTACAGCTGGCATCCCGATAGAATATTCTCCCGCGCCTCTTTCCACAGTTCCTCTGACTTCTCAGGCTTCTCTCATTGATCTTCATGATGGTTTTCCTCCTCTGTCCATTCCGCTGCGCTGTATGTCTGCGCTGATTACAGCACTTTCTCAGCGGCGATGGACTTTTTCAGCCCCTCGTTGCGCATAATCCCCTGATTGATATGGGTGAGTGTTTCATCTTCACGAAACAACGTGAGAATGTCTTTCATCGTAAAGACGGGATGCTGTGGATAAAGCCGCTCGTAAATCTTCTCGATCAATGCGAAGTCCTGCGGCTCATCTACCGTCCAGCGCATCGCTCCATAATCCTCGGCGCAATCCACTGTACCGACGCGAAACCGTTCCGGATGACGGCGGATATACAGCGTTACATGTTCACGCTCCGATGGAAGGGCTGCCTCCTGATAGGCTTTCTCCAATGCTGCATAGGTCATAACCTCCGTATCGAGGCCATCGGGAAAGCGTTCCGTCGTGCTCGTGTAGTCATTATGCTCCGCAATATGTTGTGCAGTCACCCGATCGACAATATGCGGATCGATGACGGGACAGTCCCCCGTCAGGCGCACGACATGGGTCGGCATATACTTCTTTGCACAGTGATAATACCGTCCCAGGACATCATCCAGACTGCCGCGACAGACATCATAGCCTGCCGCCTCAACCGTCTGTGCAAGCTCGTCATCACTCGGATCTGTGCTCGTGGCGAGCACGATCCGCGTAATCTCACGGCACTCCTTCAGCCGATCCAGTTCGCGCAGAATCATTGCTCGTCCCAGGAGCGGCCGCAGAACTTTTCCAGGCAGGCGGCTGGACGATGTCCGTGCCTGCAAAACAGCAAGAATCATGGATGCCTCTTTTTCATCATCAAAACATATCATGATGGGCTGTATGATCAAAGCCCAACGATGACATTGAAAAACATATGAGTAGAGAATCCCTCTTTAAAGTATGCAATCGACAATTCCTTTTCTGTCGGCGGGTGCAGATCGCCAGGATAGACACGAGGCCCGATATGGTACCATTTAATGCCGCATTTTTTCATATGTTGGATGGCATGCCAGTGTGCCACATGGCTGACCGGCTGATCGAATAAATCACGCCGATAGGCAGCAACAGCATAGGTCGCCTCATGTTTGGAGACGGCATAGAGTGCTGCACCGATCAATTCATCCGCAGAGCTGCGCAAGGTGATTAGAAAGGCCTCTCCCAAATGTACCGCCCGCTCCTGCGCATCCCAAGTTTCAACAGAGCGTGTGGCACGTCCTGCGACCTCTCGATGCAGCAGGCGAAACTCCGTAAAGAGTTCAGACGTCACATCCGTATGTACTTCGACCTTCCAGAGCGTATCCCCTTTATGAATGAGAGAACGATAACTCTTACGGATCCTCATGTGAATGTCATCGAGCGGCAAAGATAAATCCACATACAGCTCATGTGACAGAGCAGGGGTTCCGCCGCGCTCCAGCAAGAGACGATGCCATATCATCATCTGACCATACAAATCACTCGCAAGAAAGCTAATCTGTGCCTGCCAATGTATGGCAGCACGCCCATTTGTTTTTTCCAAGTGTGCACAAAGTGCATCAACAGCTGTCAGACAGACTCGGTCATAGCGGCGGATCACTTTTTCGGAGACAGAGGAGATGTACAGTGGGGCATAGACGGCTCCCTCATTGGTAGAAACTACAACATCCCCATCTTCCCTGTAATTGATTGTTAGAGGAAAGATCCCAATTGGCACATCTCTGTCAAAGAGGATAACGGATACGTCCTGGCGTTCACGCAAAAAGCATCTCATATAGGACGCCTGATAGAGCAGATTGCTCACCAAATAATTTGTCGGCACATAGGGGAGCTGATCCAGAACAGTATTCCAAAGATTGATGCCACCCTCATCTTCAAAGAATCGTATTTTCACAGAGGCGGATAAAAAACTCTGAGAAAGAACTTCTCGCAGCGCATTTTTTGACAAAGGCACAGTCCTCCTCACCACAAACTTGGATCAATCAGCTTCTGCGGGACGTCGTTAAATTTTCCTATGAATGGACAACAGGAATCCGTAATTTCGCTGACACGCTCCGACAGGCGCACGTTTGCCTGCAGCTGAGCTGCCGTGTCAACACCAAAGACGACATAATCAATGCCCTCATGCCGGAGCACATACAGCATCGCAGCTTCATTCGGAAGAAAGCCCATATCACGGGCTATTTTTTGAAACGCCGCGACATACGCGCCGCTCCCCGGAACCATGTGCTCCGCTTCCTGCGGCTGCATAAGAAGCAGGCCCTGCAGAAAGGCACTCCGCGCATAGATCTCCTTCCCATGTTTCTTCGCCAGTACAAAGAATCCACAGGCATCCAAACGCTGGTCAAGTGCATTATATGGAATCTGTATCGCGTCAATGCGTGAATCCTCGGCAGCGCGCAGGGCATCCTCGGGACGATAGACACTCACGCCAATTTTCTCTGCCCATCCGCACGCCTTTACTTCCGTCAAGCCCTCCATGACTGCCGTATTGCCAAGATCTTCCGCACGATGCAGCATATAGCAGGCAATATGATCTGTGCCGAGGCGGCGAAGTGATTCCTGCATTTCATGCAGCACAGTATCCGCGGTCTTCACATGCGGACGCAGTTTCGAGATGATACGTACGCCCCCGTGAGGCGAGCCGATAACGGCCGAGGATATCTTCTGCCGTCCCATAGGCACTTGCCGTGTCAAACGCATCAATACCGGCATCACGTGCGGCATCCAGCACGGCAAACACCTCTGCATCTGTCGGCTGACGTCCGAGTGCATTATGAACGCCATACCTCATGCCAAACTGTACGGTGCCGAGACAAAGTTTTGCCGCCATCTGCTCTCCCTCACTTCATGCAGCCGATCAACAAAAAGAAATGCTTAGGCGCTCGTCAATACATCCCGCAGCGCAGATACAACCATCTCCTGATCCTCATCTGTCATGCGCGGATAGAGCGGCAGCGTCAGTGCGTCGTGGTAGTATGCCATCGCCGCAGGGAAGTCTCCTGCACGGAAGCCGCGCGCCTCATAGTACGGCTGTGTATGCACAGGGATATAGTGCAGATTCAGCGCAACGCCCCTATCCCGCATTTCCGCAAAAGATCTGTGTCTTTGTCTTGTGCACGCGGTCAAAATCAATCCGTACCACATAGAGATGCCATGCCGGCAATGCATCCGGCAGTACCGTCGGCACCTTCAGAGGAAGTCCCGCCAGTGCCCGATCATACTGCGCTGCGAGTGCTCTGCGCCGCGCGACGAATTCGTTCAGGCGATCCATCTGACTGCATCCAAGTGCCGCCTGCATATCCGTCATGCGATAGTTAAATCCGAGTGCAATCTGCTGATAGTACCAAGGTCCATCACTTTCATGTGTCATATATTTCGGATCACGCGTAATCCCATGGCTGCGATAGAGACGCAGTTTTTCATGGAGAGCGGCATCATTCGTCAGGACCATGCCGCCTTCCCCTGTCGTAACAATCTTAACGGGATGAAAGCTGAACACTGTCATATCAGAAAAAGCACAGCTCCCGACCTTCGTGCCGAGATAATCCGCCCCCACTGCATGAGAGGCATCCTCCACGACGGCAAAGCCATATTCATCGGCGAGTGCACGAATGCGGCGCATATCACAGGACTGCCCCGCAAGATGAACCGGAATGACCATCTTTGGAAGTTTCCCCTCAGCCTTTGCCGTGCGGAGTTTATCCTCCAAGAGGTCTGCATTCATGTTGTAGGTTTTCGCATCAATATCGACAAAGTCAACATCGCTGCCACAGTATAGTGCACAGTTCGCCGAGGCAACAAAGGTGATGGGGGTCGTCCACAGGACATCGCCCTTTCCCATCCCTGCAGCAAGACACGCGATATGGAGTGCTGCCGTCGCATTGCAGACGGCAACGGCATACTTCGCGCCGCAGTAATCTGCCACGCGGCGTTCAAACCGCTCAATCGCAGGACCCCTGTGTCAGGAAAATCCGAGCGCAGTACCGCCTCGACCGCCTGAATATCCGCCTCATTAATGTCCTGCCGTCCATAGTATATCATGGATTCATCTCCCGAAGTTCGTCCACCGTCAAAAAATGCGGGTTGTTGCCGGAGTTGTAGTCAAACCCGTCCGGCACGCTGCGTCCAATCTCGCCAATGGCATTCTTCGCATAGTCAACAGCCCCCCTGCGTCGACGGCATGATGACGAAGTGATCGTCAAACTCCAACGTATCGTAATACAAATCGGAGGGACACATAACCTCATGCAGCTTCTCCCCGGGACGGATCCCGATGACCTTGGTCGGCATGCCTGGGGCAATTGCCTCAGCAAGATCGGTGATACGCATGGAAGGAATCTTCGGGATGAAGATCTCCCCGCCCTGCATGCGGGCAAAACTTTTAAGGACGAAGTCCACGCCATCCTCCAGCCGCAGCCAAAATCGCGTCATGCGTGGATCCGTAATGGGGAGTTCCTTCGCCCCCTCTGCCGCGAGTCGACGGAAGAATGGAACAACAGATCCTCTGCTGCCGACGACATTGCCATAGCGGACGACAGAGAACCGTGTTTCCTTTGCGCCGACAAAGTTATTCGCAGCCGTAAAGAGCTTATCCGAACAAAGTTTTGTTGCACCGTATAGATTGACCGGATTGGCCGCCTTGTCCGTCGAGAGTGCAATCACCTTTTTTACTTTGGCATAGAGCGCTGCATTGATGACATTCTGTGCCCCGCCAACGTTCGTCTTGATGCACTCCATCGGGTTGTACTCAGCGGCAGGCACCTGCTTCAGCGCCGCTGCGTGGACAACGTAGTCAACCCCCTCCATCGCGTGGAGAAGGCGGGACTCATCGCGTACATCACCGATGAAATAGCGCATGCAGGGCGCATCATATACCTGCTGCATCTCGAATTGCTTTCAGCTCATCCCGTGAATAAACAATGATCTTGTTCGGCTCGTACCGCTCCAGCAGCGTTCTGATAAACACTTTGCCAAATGACCCCGTACCGCCTGTCACCAGAATATTCTTTCCATTAAACATATTTACTCCCTTTCTCCCATCGTCACTGCGAGAGGGTGCTCTTTCATATAGGAAATAACGAAACGGAAAAACTTCTCCAGTCTCTCCCCGTTTTCCTCTGCGTTGAAATCCGACATAGCCTCCTGTATATCGGTCAAAAAGACGGCATCCATTGTCTTTTCTAAATATCTGGAAAAGGCCTGTTCCAGAGACGTATGATTGATTTGATACGAGGTGATCTCCTCCAGGCACAAATCCTCACGATAGCGAAATACACCGGGAAAGGATTCATACCATGATTGACCAAAAATCACGACATTGCGCCCCCCGCTGATTGCCTCCCAGCCGGCCGTCCCTGTGATGGTCGCAACGAATTGGGCATGTTCCATTAGCTCATATGTGTCGATGGATCGATCCACGTACACCGTATGCGGGATGAGCTTCAGACGCTTGTAGAAATACTCCTGCCGCATAAATTTCGACTGCTTCGGATTCTCCTTGACATAGATCAGCCAGTCCGGCGGCAACATTGCACGCAGTTTTTTTCTATGGCAAGAATCTGATCGCTGTATATCCCTCCCAGCGTGTCTGTCGTCATCTCCGGCTGGAGGTGAAGAGGAAAATATACATAACAGCGGGTCAGATCGATATCCTTCTCTGTGTATCGCACGACATTCTCATTGTACTGCCTTTTTTCAATAGTGTCCATGACGCTCATCACAATCTTTTTAGAAAGGAATTCGCGGATACTGCTGTATTTTTGAATGGATCGTTCAAGAAGGCTTTTTCTCCGACGGATAAATTCTCCTGGCGAACCAAGAGCCTTCCATCGGCTATGTAAGGAACGCATTTGTTGGGGTGCGTGTTTCCCTTCCATGTAGTAAAGTTCTTTTTTATATCCCTGCTGAATCTTTGCCTCCTTAGGCTGCGGCATGCGATATGCTGGAACATCCGCAAAGCGACCATAGTCTTCTATGGAAAAGCAGAAGCCGGTCGTACCAAAGGGACCCACCGGCACGAAAATCAGGGTCCGCATATTGAGTGCGCGTGCCACAGCATACAGGACACACATGAAGCCGCCATGCGGTATATCGGCAAAAATGACTGCCTCCATCTTGTTCCTTGTGAGCAGCGTATAGAAATACCTGATCCAAAGCTGTATGACATTCATATATTCATAGACAGGACTCCGATAATAGTAGGTCTCCCGTGTAAAATTTTGTAAAATGATGGGCACATAAGAACGCACTTTTGTATCCAGCCATACTGGCGGGGCGTCTGTCTCGTCAGGGCGAAAATCCAGACTGAACTTATCCTCGATGATTTCTATCCCATCACGCTGTGCAAAATATGGTTTTTGTGTCTCGCTCACATTAACGATCCACGTCTTTACACAGAATACCCCTTCATCGTGGAGTTTCCAGACCACAGGAGCAGCAATAGGGCTGTCGAGCCCCCATACCAATACGCGCAACATCCCGCTCCTTCCAATCAGCCCGCCCATGAGCCCGAAAAATGGTGAATGCAGTAACTGTGTTCAGTGAGCTCCTTCCCAGGGCAGAAGTATTCTGATGCATAAATATGGACATCATCATCCAAAACAAAAGGCTTGGAATCCAGCTTAACATCATAGCATCGTTCGGTGATTTTGCTGATCAACCTGGTATTCGGTGTAAACAGATGATAGCCGACAAAGTGCTTCCCTTCGTACCACTCCAACAAGAGCTCAATCCACGGATGACGCATCTGAGCCCCCATCAAGCCCGTGGGGATACGTGTGCTCATCCCACCAAAGGATTCATAACTGGAAAAGGCTCCATGACGCAGGAACTCATCGAGCGGCTTCAGCATCTCGACATCGGTATCCAGGTAGATTCCGCCCTGTGTATATAGCGCATGAAGGCGCGCTACATCGGATACGAACGCATATTTTTTTGCCTCATAGGCCTCCCGTGCAAAAGGATACTCATCGAAAGGGAAAATTCTCTTCATTCCACAGGACGAATTCATACTCGGAAGCACTTTCTTCCATGAATCCATACACTTTTCGATCAGCGTGGAGTATTTCCCCTTGCCAAACCAACAGTAATGTGCAATTTTAGGAATCATTGCCGTTCCTATGGTATATTTCTTTTCCCCCAATTTTTTTCGCTGCTTTTGGCAAAATCGGTATAGATCGATATGGAACTTTATCTTTTCAATTACTTTCATCGCTGCCTCACGCTCCTGTCACACACCCGTTACACCCATACCATCCGCTCGGCATATCCGCCGAATATACTCAGCCGCCTCTGCCTCTATCTCATCCATCAGGGCAAACCGTCTGCGATATACTGCACGCTTGCGGGTTGGTACTTCCTCCATCGTTTTGCGCGTTTCTGTCAGGGGCAGTTCCATAAAGCGCTCATCCGCTGTATCAAAGCCCCCCGCCTCACGCCAAAACTCACTGAAATCCGTCTTGAGCTTGCGGTCAATGCGGACGTGATTATTCGCATAGTAGCCAATGTTCGTCACAGCATAGATATGTCCAAGCCCTAACCCCCGCGCTGCCGCCTGAGCCAGAAGGAGCGCCAGATTCTTCGTCCGATATCCGTGACACAGCTTCGTTGCCTGCTTCACCGCATCTCGTGCATGTTCCATATTCGGTCCCTGCATTGCCCCGATCCACATGGCAGGACGCCCATCCTGCGCGGGAGCAATCCAGAAAATGATCTGATAAAACGGAACATGCCCCAGACGGAGCATCACAGACAGGAGGCCTTCCTTACGCTGTCCCGGTTCAAAGAAGAGCGATGCCGAAAGGGTCTGTCCGCCGCACTCCATGCCCGACCATAAGGGGAGTTCTTTCTGTCGATAGAGGGAGAGCACACAGTCCTCACGCAGCCGTTCACAGAGAAACTGCATGTGCGCTTTCACCAATGCCGCACGCTCATCAAAGGAAGATTTGTTGTAGAAAAACGCACGCGTCGGCTGCTCGTAGACAAAGGGATAACTTTGTGCGATACGCCGCAGAAGCTCACTGCTCATAAAGAACTGATGAATGTCACGCATCTTGGCACGATGCAGCCATGCACGGATACAGAAGATGACGCAGCGCCGTGCCTCCCGCGGGTTCGACATCGTATATATCGTTTTTCCCAGCGCCCAGAAATTCTGCATGCTCATTCTTCCCTCTTATGACAAGATTGTAATATTACGCATGATACATGTGCGGATACTCTGCGGCAAACCATGCGGCATAGGGAACATCCAGTTCCTCTATCTTTCGTTTTTTCAGATGCTCGCCGCTCCACCAGATGCAGCCATCCGCCAGAGCACGCTCGATGACTGCACTCTGCTCGGCTTCCGGCAAATGATAAATAGGGTTGCGCATGCCATCCGATGTGGAGCGTATTTTATTGCGGATCATCTGCACCCCGCCCAACGAGGTAAAATGCCATCCTCCATAGATCATCGGATAGATATTGCGGTGATTGCGAAGATCCTGCATGGTCGAAATCTGGCCATACCTGGCAAAAATCGTACCGCACCAATTGGAGTCCTGTTGATAGTTGATGAAAAAATTATACATCTTCTGTTCACAGACAACAGGACTATGCTGCAAAAATGAATGCAGATCGACTCTGTCGCCAAAATAAGGCAGGGTCCTGAACAAGCAGCGAAGATTGCGCGACAGCCCGCGCAGGCCGGAGCGTTCATCCACACGTTCAAACGGGGGAAAAAAAGGTGAACATTTCCGCCGCCGTCGCGCAGGTCTTTCAAAAGCCACGGGGCAACAATCTCATCCACATCGGAAAGCAGGATAATATCGTCATCCCCACAGCCTGCCAACGCATCTTTTATGGCATTTCTCTGATAAATCTCAATCGACCAGTTACTGTCATACGGCATCTTTTTCACGAATGGGGACATAACGGATTTTCGCTTCATACGGGGCAAACAGCGCACGGTTCTTCAAGAAGTTAAAATCCTTCGGCTTGTTCTGAAAGGTACTATTTCCTTCAACGATAACAAACGTATCCACGACATCCCAGAGGATTTTCAAGCGCCACAACAAGAGTTCATACTCGTTATAAAAGGTAAAGCAATCGTAAATTGCCACGATTTTTTTCACTGCTCCTTTGGTATGTACACTCTAGAGGCGGATCACTCCCCCACAGCCTCCTGCAGGGTCTTGAGGAGGCTGCCGCCTTGATACAGCACGCCCCTAACACCTGCTTTTTCCGCAGCTGTGATATCACGCAGCGCATCGCCGATCATCAGCGATGCGGCAGGATCAACATCGTGCTCCGCGATCGCGCGCAGGAGCATCCCGGGCGCAGGCTTGCGGCAGTCACACATCCGTGTATACGCCGGCACGCGCCCCGCGGGATGATGCGGGCAGTAGTAGAATGCGTCGATGCGCGCGTCCTGCCGTGCGAGCGCCGCATTCATCCAGTCGTGCAGACGATGCACCGCCGCCTCGTCATAGTAGCCGCGCGCAATGCCGCTCTGATTCGTGACGACGATGACGAGATAGCCGTGCTCGTTCGCCCAGCGGATCGCCTCGATGGCGCCCTCCGTCCACACAAAGTCCGCAGGATCGTGGAGGTAGTCCACATCGACGTTGAGTGTGCCGTCGCGGTCGAAGAAGAGCGCCTTATTCGGCATAGGAGAAGTAGCCGCCCGCGTTCAGGAAGTCGCAGTACTCCTTCACCGCATCCTCCATCGGGGTGAAGCCGCCCGTGTAGCCCGCGGCGACCAGCGCAGCCGTATCCGCCTGCGTGTAGTTCTGATACTTGCCGCGCAGCACCTCGGGGAAGTCGCGATAGACGATCTGCCCTCTGCCGAGCGCGGCGATCACGGCATGCGCTGCCTCGTTGTACGTATGCGCCGTCCCTGTGCCGCAGTTGTAGACGCCGCTCTCCCCGCCATTTTCAAAGAAATGCAGGTTGACGCGCACGACGTCACCGACGTAGACAAAGTCGCGCCGCTGCTCGCCGTCCGCGATGCCGTCTGTCCCGCGGAAGAGCCGCGCCTCTCCCATATCGAGAATCTGATGGTAGAGCTGATAGAAGATCGACGCCATCTTGCCCTTGTGATGCTCCTGGGGACCATAGACGTTGAAGTAGCGCAGGCCGACGATGGGGCTGCGCGCCTCGGGGATGACCTGCCGCACATAGCGATCGAATGCGAGCTTGGAGAACGCATAGGGATTGAGTGCATCCTCACACGCATCCCCCTCGGTAAAGCCATGTCCCCCACCGCCGTACGTCGAGGCGGAGGAGGCGTAGAAGAACGGGATGCGCGCCCCCATCGCAAAGTGCAGGAGCGCCTTGGAGTACGCGTAGTTGACCTTCATCATATAGTTGACGTCATACTCCATCGTATCCGAGCATGCGCCCTCGTGGAAGATCGCGTCGATGTCCGTCCCGTCGAAGTCCCCCTCCTCGACGAGGTGGAGAAAGTCGTCCTTGTGCTGATAGTCGATGAAATGGAGGCCGCGCAGATTCTTGTAGTTCTCGCCGTCCTCCAGATCGTCGACGATGAGGATGTCGCGATAGCCGCGCGCATTCAACGCATGGACGATATTGCTGCCGATAAAGCCGGCACCGCCGGTAACGATAATCATAGATCTTCCCCTTTCTGCCGATCGAGCACGCGGAGCAGTTCCTCACGGCTCACGGCATACGTACCGAGTTTCGAGACGACGACACTCGCCGCGAGGTTGGCGAGTGCCGCGCCGTCCTCGGGCTTCAGCCCGCCTGCGAGGGCGAGCCCGAAGACAGCGATCACCGTGTCGCCCGCCCCCGAGACATCGAACACCTCCTGTGCGCGCGTCGGGATGTGGACGGCCGCCTGCCCGTGGATGAGCGAGATGCCCTTCGCCGAGCGCGTCAGGATGACGTTCTTCACGCCAAACTTGCGTATGGCATAGTGTGCCGCCCGCTCCGCCGCGCCGTTCTCGTTGACGATCGGCTCTAGGAGGATCTCGTTGATCTCCTTCAGGTTCGGCGTCACATAGTCCGCGCCCTTGTACTTTGCCCACTGCGGTCCCTTTCGGATCGACGATGACGGGGACGCCGTGATCGTGCGCCGCATGGATGATGTGCTGACAGGCGTACTCCGTGCATGCGCCCTTGCCGTAGTCCGAGATGATGACGCAGTCCATGCTCTCGTTCAGCTTCTGATCAATGTAGGCGAGGTACTGCTCCGCGTCCGCACCGTCGATGGGCTTTACATCCTCGAAGTCCAGCCGCAGCATCTGCTGATGCCCGCCAATGATGCGGATCTTCGTCGTCGTCGGGCGCTCCGTATGGACGAGCCCCGCATAGTCAATGCCGCGCGATTTGAATTTATCCAGCAGGCTGTCGCAGTGCGCATCCCTGCCGACATAACCCGCGATGCTGACGTTCGTCCCAAGGAGCGCCAGGTTGTGCGCGACGTTTGCCGCCCCGCCGAGCGTCTCGCGCGTCCCCGTCACGTGGGTGATCGGCACCGGCGCCTCGGGGGAGATGCGCGTCACCTCGCCCGTATAGTACTTGTCGAGCATGACATCGCCGACGACGAGGATGTTGCTGCGCGCGCTCTTTTCAGCAACGACGCTGCGGATTTTTTCCATATCCATGAAAATGCTCCTATCTGCTCTGCGGTAAACTCGAACGAACGACCCGACCTGCCGCTCCGCATGGTGCGAGGGCAAAATGCCCATCTGCCATCTCCACGACCCGCGTCTCAAAATCCGTCGGTGCGGGCAGTTCGCACGCGGGGCGCTCGCCCTCCTCGCGCAGGATCTGATCGGCATACTGCAAAATGAGTTCAGGCGGCATCCGCTTCATGCACATCATGTGCTCTTCTCCCTGCGAGCGGGACACTCGTGGATGCGGCACGGATGACACGAGACGGGCGCGCGGACGGAGATGCTCCGCGCATCGTAGGGGTAGAACCCGGGAATCGGCGACGAGCCGAACATACAGATCACGGGGACGTGCATCGCGACGCCGACGTGCATCGGCCCGGAGTCCGTCGTGATGAAGAGAATGCAGCGGGAGAGGAGCCCTGCGAGTACGCCGAGGCTGACCTTCCCCGTAAAGATATGGAGGTGCGGATGCTCGCGTTCCTCCATGCGGGCACGGCATTCCTCCACCATCTCTATATCCATCGGGCCGCCCATGACGGCGATGTGATAGCCGCGTCGGAGATAGGTGTCAGCCACGACGGCGAAGTACGCATCAATCCATCGCTTGGTCGCCCAGCTCGCGCCGATGTTGATGGCGATCACCTTGTCGGTCGGAGCGAAAATGCGCCCTGCCAGAGCCGCTCTGCCTCCTCCTTCGCCGCGGGCGGAATCCACATCTCGAGCCCCGCCGTCCCGTCTGCATTGAGTACGCCCGCCGCGCGCAGTGCCGCATAGTGCGAGTGAACCTCGTGCATCACCTGATTCTGACTCGGGCTGACATGGTCGAAGGCGAGGGCGAACCCCGGCTTTTGCATAGCCGACGATGCACCGTCCGCCGCTGAGCGCGGCGAGTGCTGAGGAGCGCTCGTTGCGGTGGAGATTGATGACGAGATCGTAGTGGTTTTTTTCCGCAGGCGCATTGCATAGCGCAGGATGCCGAGGATGCCGCCGTCTGCGCCCTTTTTTGTCAATCAGGAGGCATTCGTCGAGATGCTCGTTCGCGGCGACGACATCCGCGAGCTTCTTGTCCGCGAGGAGGGTGATGCGCGCCGCAGGATACTGCTGACGCAGGGCGGCCAGCACGGGCGTGCCGAGCATGAGATCGCCGAGGTGCATGAGGTGGATGACGAGAATATTTTGATACACGCTCATTGCCCCTCCATTGTATCACCATGCTCAATCAGCTGCCACGAGAGTGTCCGCAGAATTGTCATCCGCTGCTCTAGGAGTTCATACGCCGCAGCATCGTCTGTGCCGTCCCCGAGCGGCTCAAAGCGCTCCCCGCTGACCGTTCCCATGACATTCTTCGTCAGGAAGTAATCGCGGTTGAACGCCGCCCCATATTGTTCTCCGTGAGACTCGGCGCGATCGACACATAGGAAAACCCTGCGGGGGCAATGAGTTCAATCAAAGTCGGCACAATGTTCGTATGTCCGCCCACTACATCAGGCGGAAGAATTTCCGGTGTAATGCCTTGCCCATAGAGAACGAACGGAACGGATTGATACTCGTACATTGTTGGTGTGCGTGACGGGTTCATGCGCACGGCATGGTCACCTGTAATGACGAACAGGCTGTCCGGGTACTTTTCCATCGTGGCATGGACGAAGTCCGTCACAATCTTATCCATGTACCAATAATGCCCGAGTTCAAGTGCCAGCTGGTCTGGGTCATCTGCGTTCGGTAGCTTCGCCGCCTCCGCACGCGCGTTTTTCGAGATCGAAGCCCTCCGCGGCGACATCAATATCATAGGGAGGGTGGTTCGATACCGTCATGATGAGATGCACGGTCGGCGGCTCATCGGCGAGATGCTTGCCAAGTGCCGCAAAGAGCTGCGCATCCGATGTCCCCCACGCATTCACCTTTGTGGCGTGAAAATCGGGATAACCATAAAAATGATCGAATCCCTGCGCCGTCGTAAAACGTGCCATCCCTTCCCACGTAGAATCTCCGCCATACCAAAAATCAACCGTATAGCCAAGCTGCTGAAACTGCGGAGCCATCGCCGTCGGATAGGCCTCGCGCAGACTGCGCGGAACGTAGTTGACGTGCTGCCCGATCTCGGAGAGCCCCGTCACCAGTCCCGTAATGGCAACCGAGGTAAAGTCCCCATTTGGCATAAAGCGACGGGAATAGTAAGCGTTTGGCTCAGCGACCAGCCCTCGGATGCCGTCTGCTGCGTGAAAGGCAGTATATTGGTCGAGCATGGGCCACTGGGCGTAGGTCTCGCCGAGGATGATAAAAATATGACGCGGACGCGGGATGTGCGCCCCGCGCGCCGAACGCGTCAAATAGGGAGTGAGCGAGTCCTCCGAGAGTGCCTGATGCCCTGCTGCCATGCCGGCGAGTTCCCGCAATCGTCTTTTCTCCACGCCCGGCACAGCCCCCATGCATGGATTTGCGCATGGCATACACGCGATAAAGCGCCTGCCCGTCATCGAGAACACACTCATTAAGGAATGGATCTCCTGTCACCCCCGCGTGTTCCCAGTTTACGCCGTTCGCATAGGTGAAGCTTCCCCCAAAACGGACAAAAAGGAAAAATGCACAAAAAAGAACAAACAATCCAAGTGAAAAAACGGTGTACTGCACTGCGCCACGGAGATGCGGCAGTTCATAGGGCTTCCATACACGCAGCAGAAACCGCAGGCAATAGAAGGAAAGGATCGTTAACAAAACAGCCGTTCCGAGCCGCCAGAGGAGTCCGTACTCCTGCATCAACATCGGCACGATGGTGAAAGGATCATCGCTCAGCCCCGCATCCATCTGCATTTGAAACCCAGTATGAAATTGTCGATAAAAAGGAAATCGTGCCTGAAAGAGAACGGCAAATACGAATGCCGCAAGCGTCCCCCAAAAGAGACGCAGCCGTCCAAGCAGCACAGCGAGCTGCGGGGCGGCCAATACGGGAAGAGAGCAGAAAGCAAAAGAGGGCAGCGCGATCCATCCCGCTGTCTTCAATGAGAGCCGCAAGCCCGTGAAGAGTGCCAGCCCAATATCAGCGTTGCTTGTCTCCGGAGCGATATACCCCGCCATGGCAAACATGAAATAGGCACGGTAGGCACAAAGGGTCAGCAGAATGAATGCAAACAAGCGAAGATCGCACTGGATGGCATCAAAAACGCACCATGCGCCCATTCCGCTGCATATCTCCTCCCTTCTGCGTCGCTTCAACTGTGATCACTGCCTTGCAAAAGCAGCCGTAATCTTCTTCTCCGCCTCATCCACCGTGATCGCCGCGAGGCAGTCGAGCCCCTTCGGGCAGGCGCGTTTCCAACAGCCGCGGCAGGAACGATCAACCTCGATGGCATTCTCCTGCTGCCCGTATGGACCGTTGCGGTTCGCATCCGTTGGCCCCATCAGCATGACAGTCGGCCGTCCGAGCCCCGCCGCAAGATGTACGGGTCCCGTATCGCCGCCGAGGACGAGCGCAGCACGTGTAAAGAGATGCGCGAGCTGCTTGAGGTTCGTCCGCCCGACGAGATTCACGGGCGGGATCCGCGCCGCCGCCATGATGTCGGCGGCAATCGTCGCATCGAGATGCCCCCCGCCGACGAGCACGGGAACGATATGCGCCTCATAGAGACGGTCGCCGAGCGCAGCGAAGTGCTCCGCCGGCCAGCGCTTGTTCGGCCAGTTCGCCCCGACGGCAAAGGCGGCAAACGCCCGTCCCTCCGGCACGCCCTCGCGCTGCAGCAGCGTCTCCGCCGCCATGCGGTCACGATCCGAGACGGTGATGGGAAAGCGCACCGCATCCACACGGCAACCGATGGCACGTGCTGCATCGAGATAGCGCTCGACGATGTGTCCGTGTGCGTGCGGCCCGCGCACAGGGCGGCTCACACGATCCGCGCCCTCGCGCATATTCGCCGTGCCGACGCGCTCCCTTGCTCCCGCCGTATAGACGATCGCTGCCGACTTGAAGAGCCCCTGCAGATCGAGCGAGACATCATAGCGGCGCGCGCGCAGACGGCGGCGCAGGGGCGGATATTCACGGAGGAATCCGCCGATGCTGCGGAACTTCGCCTTTTCAAAGAGGATGAGCTCATCGATGTACGGATTTCCCTCAAGCAGAGGATAGGCGGGCGGCTCGACCACCCACGTCAGATGTGCATCGGGATAGGTCTCCTTGATGGCATAGGAAACGGGCAGCGCATGAATCACATCACCGATCGCACTGAGTTTGACGACCAAGATATTCTTCATGGACTGCCCTCCTTTCTTTCGCTATATGTTCGCGCATACGCAGCGTGTCTGCCTTAGCCAACGCCGTGGGATTCCCTGAGCGAATCCCACGGGTGCCTACGCTGCGAACACTACACGGATTACCCGCGCCCCGCCTTCTCAATAATCCCCGTCGTGGACTTCCCCGCGACGAGCGGGATAAAGGCGACCTCGCCGCCATACGCCTCGACGATGCGCGCCTCGGGCAGCGTCTCGCGCGTGTAGTCGCCGCCCTTGACGTAGACCGCGGGGCGCACCTTTGCGATCAGGGTCTCCGCCGTATCCTCGCCGAAGATCACCACCGCATCGACAGCGGCGAGTGCCCCGACGACCTCCGCACGATCCTGCTCATTGTTGAGGGGGCGCGACGCCCCCTTGAGCCGGCGCACAGAGGCGTCGCTGTTCAGCCCGAGGATGAGCACGTCCCCCCACGCACGCGCCGCTGTCAGGTAGCGCACATGCCCCGCATGGAGGATGTCAAAGCAGCCATTGGTAAAGACGACGCGCGCGCCTGCCGCGCGCAGTGCCGCCGCGTATGCCTCGATGTGTTCGTCAGGAATGAGCATGAGCGTCTCCTTCCGCGGTGAGTGCCGCGTGCAGCTCCGCCCACGCCACCGTCGCCGTCCCGCGTTTCCGCACGGCAATCCCCGACGCCGTGTTGCTGAGCCGCGCTGCTGTCACGGGATCTACGCCCGCCGCGAGGGCAAGTGCCATCACGGCAACGCACGTATCGCCCGCGCCGGAGACATCGAAGATCTCACTGTGATCGCTGACAGGAATATCCGTCGCTGACCCATCTGCGAGAAAGAGCGTCATGCCGTCCGCACCGCGCGTGATGAGCACGCCGTCCGCCGAGAGCCGTGCGCGAAGCTCATGCCCCGCCGCATGGATATCCGCCGCCGAGCGGAGCTCACGCCCGAGTGCCGCCGCAAGCTCTGCGTCGTTCTGCTTGACGTAGCCGATGCCCGCATAGCTGAGGATGTCATAGCGCGCATCCACGATGCTCGGAATCCCCGCCGCACGTGCTGCGTCAATCACCGTACGGCGCACGCGCTCCGTCACCGTGCCCGACCCGTAGTCAGAGAGCACCACCGCGCGCACCTGCGGGAGGAGGCGCGCGATTTCCGTAAGGAGACGCTCCTCCACCGCCGCCGCAAGCGGCGTATGCCACTCACGGTCAACGCGCACGATCTGCTGGCTGACCGTCGCGCGCCCGCCCGCGATGATGCGCGTCTTCGTGATGGTCGGACGCGCCGCGTCGCGGACAAATCCCGCCGTATCGACAGCGTTTTCCCCGAGCACGGCGCAGAGCGCATCACCGCCCGCATCTGTCCCGCAGACGCCGACGGCATACGAACGCCCGCCGAGTGTCGCTGCATTGTTCGCCACATTCGCCGCACCGCCGGCCACGACGCGCTCCTCCCGCTGCTCCAGAACGAGCACGGGCGCCTCACGCGAGATTCGTGCGATCGTCCCGTCGAGATAGACATCCGCCACCATATCCCCGATGATGAGTACAGGGGCGTTCTTCAGGCGTTCGAGTGCATTTACCATGGCGTAAATTCCCAACGAATATTCCACGAATCCTGCTTTGAACGGTATCGCAGGATGATCTGTGAACAGTGCAGATCGTGGAACCAATAATAGTCTACATTCGTCCACGCATGCGGATCCATAGCATATTTCGTACCGACAGCGAGGCGGTCATGCTCGCCAATGCGATAACTCATGCCGCTCATGATGACGCGGGAGTAATCTTCCTGATCGTACGAAAAGAGGGCGTTTTCCTTCGAGCTCTTCGTGTAAACACCGCCAATATAAGCGGCAAAACGATCATTGAACGCCTTCGTAAGAAAAGCACTGGCACTCAGGCCCTGCACCCGTGAATGATCATAGCTCTCACGGGTAACGGAATACCCCGCCGCAAGATCCAGCCCAAAGCCGTGGAAGGGGATGGTGTCATGTACGAATGACACGCCGTACTGCCAATGATTGCTGTGGACACCGCCGCCATACCAACGGCCATACTCGGAGTAAAGGCGGTAGGTGATCGGTGACTGTCCAAGCCGATGTTTGTAGTCCATAAGGAGCGACGGCATCTTCTTGACCCATTCATTGTCGCCGTCCTCAAAAACGCCATAGGTGAGCAAGGCACTCGCACCGGCATTCGTCCAGCCGAGATCATAGGAACTGCGCCAGCCGCGCTGTGTCGTTACACGAAGATGCTCGGCTGCCGTCACGCGGGGAGCGACGTTTTGCTCGAAGGTCTGCTCCACCCATGCGCCGTCATCACTGTCGTAGCCCGCGCGCGGAAAATTGCGCTGCATCGGGTTTCGAAACATCCGTCACATGTTCCTTTTTTGTAAATATCACCTTGTTCTTCAGCCAGAACTTGACATTGTGCAGGACAAGGCGGTCGCCCGGGTAGAGCTCCGCCCTCTCCGCACTGAGATGGTAGTCAGGATTCTTCGCCCCGCACTTCGTCTGCGTACCATCATAGACGACAATCTTATCGGGGTAAAACTCGAACCGCTTCCCCGTCATGTAGTAGGCGCCGACCTTGCCGTCCGCCCGTTCCATCGTGCCCGTATGTTTTTGATAGTTGTAGTTGATGTGATAGCCGTCGAGCGTCACACGCGATGTACCCGGCGTCAGCTGCAGCACATGTGCGCGATCCGGCACGGACACCTCACCGCGCACCGTATTGCCCGCCACATAGTCCCCCTGAAAGCGGCGCTCCTCCAGCTGGACAATATCCACATGCCCCTTCGCCGTAAAGTCGCCCGTGCTCTCATCATACGTCAGGTCATCGCCCTCAAACGCGATCGGAGAGGGCTGATCTGCCGCCACGGGATGCCGCAGATGGGCCTGCATTGCCTTCACATCGGCAAGCAGCTTCTCCTGCTCTGGGGTAAGACGATTAGCGCGTGCTTCACGCCGCTCATTCTCGACAAAATCCAAATGCTGAAATCCCGTGTCCGAGTCGCCTCTGTAGGATGCGTGCGCAGCACTCGGCAAAACCGTACAGATCGTGGTCAGTGCGAGCAAAATGCGCGCGGCAAGGGCTGTGTTCATCGACGCGTTCTCCTGTCTTTTAAAAGTAATTTGACGTTCTTATACTACATCATAAACGGAATTTTCGCAACTGAAAAGAGGGCTGTCGCCCTCGTTCTCTTTATGGAAAGCAGATAGATTGCATTTGACGCATCAAAAAATTTCCTCTATAATGAATCGAAATCAGAGAGAAAGCAAAGGAGGCGATTTCCCACATGCAGCGTTTTTCGGTTGGCGGGCTGTTCGTTGCACTCGTTTTATTCCTCAGTCTCAGCACATGCGAGGCAGCAGAAGACATGCGCTTCGCCGATGCCGACGGGGACACGGGCTACTACGTGGATGCCGCGAGCATCGTCCCCCTCTCGGACACCGAGCGGGAGGCCACCGTCGCCGTGATCAAAGCTGCGGAGAATCGCCGATTCCTCTATCGGATGCGTTTCAATCGGCAGGCACGGACCCTATCAAATCCTGTCCACACAGGTTGGCGTCTATGACACCAAGGAAGTACTGCGCACCTCACAGGGGAGCGAGCTGCCGCAGCCCTACTCCCTCGCCTCGCCGATGCAGAGCATCGAGGACTTTATCGAAGAACTGTTGACGAAACCACAAGGAGGATGAATCCATGCGACAGAAAATCTGCGCTCTCATGCTGACACTCGTCTTAGCACTCACGTCCATCGGCACGGCATTTGCCGCAGAGCCGCCGAACGCCGTCCAGTCGAAGCTCGCCCTCATCGAGCAGGACACTTACGGCCGTGAGCAAACGGGCGCGCTCATCGACCGCATCAATCGCCTTGAGCGTGACTACGACGGAAAGCACCGCAGCGGCAGCCTCATGTCGCGCATTGACGCGATCTATGAGGAAATCTACACAAACAGTGCATCGCCGTCCGTCCTGATGGATCTCAACGCCATCGAATGGAACATCAACCACGAGACGAGCATGCGCTCCGTGCAGGAACGCGTCGGAGAGCTCGAGACGTCCCTTCTCGGCAAGACCTCCGAAGGGACATTCAAAAAGCGCATTGCCGCCCTCTCGACCGCATCCTTTGGTCGTGCAGAAATCCCCGTGACCCCCGTCACTGTCCCTGCCAACACGCTCATCAAGATCGCGCTCGCAACGCCCGTCAACGCGAAGGAGCTCAAGGTTGGCGATACGATCGAGTATCAGGTCGCCGACGATGTATTCGTGAACGACGTGCTCATCTTCACGAAAGGCTCGCGCGGTGAGGGCACGGTCACGAAAGTACGCCAGGCACGCAACTTCGGCCGCAACGCAGAGGTTGAAATCGACTTCAAGGAGACCAAGGCCCTTGACGGCACATACGTAACGACTTTCATCGGTGAAGAGTCGAAAAAAGAAATGACGCATCTCGCCATGGCGGCAGGTGCCTCGCTCGCGGGCATCGCCATCCTCGGGCCCATCGGCGTCGTTGCAGGTGCGTTCGTCCACGGCAAAAACGTCGACCTCCCCGTCGGCACAGAGCTCTATATCCAGACAAAGAGTGATGCAGCACTCTTCGGCGTGCAGACCACCTACGACAGCGCAGCACCGTTCCAGCACAGTGATGCCCCCTCTGCAAAGGCGGACAGCACAAATGATCAGAGTGTCTATAACGACGCGGCGTAATCACAAATAACAAAAAAAGATTCTGCTTCTTCTTGATGCAGAATCTTTTTTCTGTTGGGTAGGATGCGTTGACATATATGAGTACATAGAGGGTTTACATATCAGGTGGGACAATTTGAAACAGATTATCCGAGCTCACCATACATGCTTCTATGAACTTCTCATCAACATAGGGACGAATAACTGGATCACTTTTCATTTGTAATGTGATTCTTCCATACGTACGCTCACTCGCATGAAATCCATCCAAAGCCTCTTCATCAGAGGCATTCAGCCATGCCATATTGGTAAAGTCATAAAAAGGAATATCCCGTACAGAACAAAGATCATGCACTGTTTTTTCAAAGTCTAAAATAAAGCCGCGATGCCCTTCTGACTCCATAAGTGTTTGATAGATTTCATTTGGAAATGGCGGCAAGAGCACAATCACGTGACAGCCTCGACGCTGCATTTTATGAATAAGTGATTCCAGTTTTAAAAGCTCAGCCTCATCAATATGATCGGCTCTTTCAAACCTTCTATTTCCTTCTCTGATCCTCTTATGCGTATCAGATAGACGCTTTTCTTTACTCTGCGGGCTCAAAATAAGATCTCCAACTTGATAGCTCCCATCTCGTCGAAACCCTTCATTTTTAGCACCTGCCATAAGGCCAATCGTCAACCGATTGCCAATAATATCTCGTTTGCTGATCTCAGGCCGAATCACCTGTGCCCGCACATTTCTGTTCTTCAACAGTTCACCATAAAGGCATTTGTACAAGTATATGCGACTAGCAAGCGCCTCTCCTTTTCTGAATCCATATTGTACACTTTGGTGTCTATAGTTAGGATTTAGCCAATCCCAATCAACTGCAAGAATGATAATCCCAGGTACATAGCTTCTGCATATATACTCAAAACACTCCGCCATTGCATCAACAGAATCTCCGATCCCTCCAGCTGTATAAAAAACAGAATTCTTGAAAAAGGGCGCACGAAACTGCATCGTACGCGACGTTCCCAATGCAATAATGTCAGGTTGTATCTTTGAAATTACACCATATTTAAGAAATCCAATATCTCCCGTAAGTGCACTTGCATAAAGAGCATCTTCCTCAAGCTGCATTGCAACAGCGGCATCATCCCCCACATAGGTCTCATTCAATCTGTGCAGCATCCACTCAGCACAAGCTCCATAAGTTGCCAGTGCAGTAACAAACAAAACAAGAAAAGTTATACAATATCTTTTGTATGTCATGTAAGCAGCCTTTCGTCAGATTTTACAGTATATCCTCTGTTAAAACTGAAAATATAGAAATTCTGTATTCGTATTCATCTTATAAATGGTAATCAATGCCAAAAGAAGGGTAAAAGCCAACCATTTACGATTTGCTTTAAACCTCTTCGCATAAACGATCGGATTCTTCATCACTACAAGGGCGACCGAAATAATCAAAAAGAGTGCGTATCGTCTTGCCAAGCGGCTCATGGATTACCCACGCCGTATGTGCAATATGGAAATTGCTCAAAAGATACTCATACGCGCCGCTATATGGCAGGGCAACCCCATTCATCCCTGCCATGACGTGAATCATATTCCATGCTTCAGAAACATTACCGGCACGAAAAAAGACCCACAAAACAGATACACAGAGAAACGTCATTGCCCAATTCATTGGTTTTGGCAGTGTGATATGCAGACGCCTCCATTGATGATTGACCATAAGGGCAATACCATGCATTGCCCCCCACCAAATAAACGTCCATCCCGCTCCATGCCACAAGCCAATAATAAGCATGGAAAGGAATAAATTCTTCATCTTTGACAGTTCCCCGCAGCGGTTCCCGCCCAAAGGAATATACAGATAATCACGCACCCAAAGACCAAGTGTCATATGCCATCTTCGCCAAAAGTCAATGATGCTGGTCGCTTGGTAGGGAGAGTTAAAATTCACAGGAAGTTTTTAGATTGAACAACAACCCCAAACCGATTGCCATTTCACTGTAACCTGAAAAATCAAAGTAGAGCTGAAAAGTATAGCTCAATGCACCAATCCACGCTTCTAAAAAAGTAACTGCATCTGTATGAGAAAACACATCCTCTACCCATGGAGACAACCGATCTGCAATAATAACCTTCTTAAAGAGTCCCATTGTAAAGATAGTAATTCCCAAAGCAACATTCTTATAATTGATGACGAAGGCCGATGTGGCAGTGAACTGCGGAATCATTTCCCTGTGGTTCAAAATCGGACCGGCAATCATGTGAGGAAAAATTGTTACAAATGCACAATAGGTAGTGAAAGAGACATTCTTCGTCTTTCCTCTGTATGCATCAATGAGATATGCCGTCTGTGTAAATGTAAAGAACGAGATTCCCAAAGGGAGCACGATATGCGGCAGATCAAAATAATCTACAGCGACCAAGACATTTATTGTAGTCAAAAAGAAATCCGTATATTTAAAATACCCTAACAGCCCTATATTGAACACGATCCCAACGAACAGCCAATAACGAGATCGATGCTGTTCGACTCTTCGCCCAATGAAATAATTAAACAAAATTGAGCAAAAAAGCAACGGAACGTAACGATAATCCCAATAAGCATAAAATACAAATGACATCATCACTAGCCAACATATGGCATAATTCCGACAGTACTTCCCAATTGTAAAAAAACATAAAATGTTACAGGCAAAAATAGAAAAAAATGAATTCATATGAGTTAAACAGCAAAAGCCACCATCTCCTTGTTGTTTACCCCAATATATCATTTTTCTCACCCCCGCAATATATATCCAATAATCCAAACTTATATATAATATATGGAAATTATCGATGAATTCAGTATCATACTGATGGATTTTTTTCCTGCACTTCGGTGTAAAATACTCCACAGCTCCCCCACCCCCACCGCCTCAAGGGAAAAGACTATGCCAATCTGATGAATCTTATTTTGCCAGGGATTCTATAATCCATCGTCACACCATCTCCCCTATCAGCACTTTCATTTCTGCCAAAAATAAATAACCACCCGTTTTCGGGTGGCTATAAACACAAATGAAATATGCTGTTATCGGTACAAAAACCGTCAGCGGATGAAGAATCCTGCGAGCTTCATGTTAGCATCGTAGCTGAGACGGTAGACGACCGCCGTGGACTGATAGCCGACAGCGATCTCACAGACTGCGAACCATGCATTGTTCTCCTGGCCTGCCGTCATGTACGGCTTGCCGATGGAGACACGAGCGCCCCAATCCTGCGCGAACTGTGCCTTTGCCTCTTTCAGCTGGTCGGCTGAGAGGTGCGCCTTCAGATCGGGCGTTGCTTCATTCTGCAGGCCGGCAATGTCGCCTCGCTCAAAGCGGTCAATCGTCGCCATCATGTGCTGCTGGACGACATCTCCCTGGAACGGAGCCTGTGCCTCCTGTCCCTGTGCCGCAGGTGCATCTGCGGCATAGACCGCAGGCGCGGCGACGAAGGCACTGCCGGCAACGAGCGCGGCAGCAAGGAAACGGGAAAGGGTACGAGACTTCATAGAATATCCTCCTTCACTTGAGTAGGCATCCCCCTACTTCACACAGGAAAAACAAGCGAGCGATTCCACGCACTCCACGGAGACTTCCCGATAGAGAGCATTCAGCCGCTCTGTCAGGCTCTCCTTCGTGTCATACGGCGGGGTAAAGAATCCCATGCGCGTATAGAGCTGTGTCACGACAAACTCCGTCCGCACATTCCCCCCCAGGACAAACACCGACCCCGTCAAGCGTCCGCCGGGACGCAGCACGCGGTGCACCTCGCTCCATGCGGCTTCCTTATCCGGAAACGCGTGAAACCCATTGATCGAAACCGCCGCATCAAAACTCTCATCTGCGAACGTCAGCCGCGTCACATCCCCCTCCGTAAAGGTGACATTGCGGAGACCGAGTGCCGACGCACGCGCACGTGCCGCTGCGAGCATCGCGGGCGAGTAGTCGAGGCAGGTAATATTCGCCTCCGGGAGCTCCGCATAGACGGGCAGTGAGAGACATCCTGTCCCCACAGGAACCTCAAGCAGCCGCCCCGCAAAGCCCTCGTGTGCTGCGCGGAGTGCCAGCGCCACATAGCGCTGTACACCACTGCGGTCGAGTCCCCACACGAGCCGCGAGACAAACTTCCCCGACCAGGTCGAGTACGTCATCATCCCATCATAGAGACTCGCGAGTTTCCCTACTGACCGGTATGCGCCACGTATCTTCTCGTAGCGCCGCAGTTCCTCGTCCATCCTGGCATCCTTTCTCCAATTCGATCAGAATTCATTCTAGCACAAAATATCGGTGGATTCAATTCCGGAAATAAAACCAAAAAATATCATGCGCTCCAAAAAATATTTTCTGCATGGGAAATATTTTTTTATAATCTTGCACGAATCTTAAGGCCGTGATACAATTCTATACAAATACTGATGATTATGAATCACGCTCTCCACGGAAGGAGGAGGATTCATGGCCGAGGCAGAAATCCTGCGGATACGCGTCGACCCCAACGTCAAAACGAGCGTTGAGGAGATCTGCCATGCACTGGGGCTCTCGACGGACGAGGCGATCAATCTGTTCTTTCACCAGATCCTCCTGCACGACGGCATCCCATTCCCCGTGCAGAAGCCACGCCCCGACGGAGGTGTGTTCGCCGCGCTGGACGACGCCGACGCGATTGCGTGCGGTGTCCCTGCATACAAAGTCCTGCGCGAACGCCTCCGACCTCATCCGCACGGCACGCGGACGGAGTTTCATGCTGACGATCAAACAGATGTCACAGGATAAAAAATCAAAAAAGAAGAAAGAAAGCGACGACAACACCGCTGCGGAGGACAAAAAGGGGGACGACGCCCCGCTGCTCTCCTGCGTCGTTGACGTGCACGCATAGGACTGCTTCACGGGCGCACCGCCCGCGCGGCAGTTCTTTTTCTTTCCCTGCGCCTATTTCCTTCTTTACCTCTGCCCCTACAATGGTAAAATTTGAGTAGAATGGGATTCGAAAGGGAGAACGTTATGCAAAAGCAATATACCGCGCTCGTGCTCGCGGCGGCACTCAGCCCTGCTCGCGGGCTGCGGAAATGATACAGCAAAGGAGCCGCCGCCTCCCGTCGTGCGCACGATGTCCGTCGATGCAGCAGGCGCGACGACGGCGGACTACAGCGGCACCGTGCGCGCACGCTACGAGACCAAGCTCGCCTTTCAGGTCGGCGGGCAGGTACTCTCGCGCAACGTGAGCATGGGCGCACACGTCCATGCGGGCGACGTGCTCATGGTCATCAACGCGCGCGACGTACAGCAGCAGGTGAATGCGACGAGCGCGGGCGTCGCCTCGGCGCGCGCACAGCTCGACCTCGCCCGCGCCAACCGCGCGCGCTACGAGGGAGCTCTACGCCGCACAGGCAGTCTCCGCCGCCATGCTCGACCAGTACCGTACGAACGAGAACGCTGCCGAGGCTGCATACCGACAGGCACTCGCGCAGAACGCGCAGAGCAGCAACGCGCTCGGCTATACGAACCTCATCGCGGGCGCAGACGGCGTGATCTCGGGCATCCTCGCCGAGGAGGGACAAGTCGTCGCCGCAGGGCAGACCGTCATGACACTCACACAGGACGGCGAGCGTGAGATCGAGATCGCCGTCCCCGAGAGCCGTCTCGCCGAGGTCTCCCTCGGCATGCCCGCCGCCGTCTCCCTCTGGGCGAACCAGGCGGCACTCACAGGCACCGTGCGCGAGATCGCGCCCATTGCCGATCCAGCGGGCGGTACATACACCGTGCGCATCGCCCTCGCGGACGCGCCCGCCGACCTGCCGCTCGGCATGACGGCACGCGTGCGTCTCGGCACACCGGAGGAGATCGGCGCGGTGCTCCCGCTCTCCGCCATCTATCAGACGGGCGACGAGGCACAGGTCTACATCGTCGAGGACGGCGTCGTACACCTCTGCCCCGTCACCGTGACCACGTTCCGCGAGCGGGACGCCGTCGTCACAGGGCTCCCGCAGAACGCCGTCGTCGTGACGGCGGGTGTCCACCGCCTCCATGACGGAGAGAAGGTGCGCACGAAATGAGAAACCTCACCGAGCTCTCTCTGCGCCACCGCTCCGTCGTCTGGTACTTCATCATTGTCTTTGCCGTTGGCGGCATCCTTGCCTACGAGTCCCTCGGACGCATGGAGGATCCCTCCTTCATCATCCGCCAGATGGTCATCACCGCCGCATGGCCCGGCGCGACAGCAGAGGACATGCAGGAGCAGGTCACGGACAAACTCGAGCGACGGTTCCAAGACACCCCGGGGCTGAAGGAAATCACGAGCGAGACGCGCGCCGGACAGACCATCATCTACGTCGACCTGCGCGACGACGTCGACGAGAAACTCATCCGCCCGACGTGGCGCGACGTGCGCAACTTCGGCGAGGACGTAAAGCGCGACCTGCCGGACGGCGTCATCGGCCCCTTCTACAACGACCGCTTTGACGACGTATACGGCTCCATCTACGCCGTCACGGGCGAGGACTACACGGGACGAGGAGCTGCGCCGCCGCAGAGAACGTGCGTCGCCGCATCCTCTCCGTCCCGAGCGTACAGAAAGTCGAGCTGGTCGGCGTCCAGCGCGAACGCATCTACGTCGAGATCGCACGCGACCGCCTCGCCTCCCTCGGCATTCCCGCCCACGGCGATCACGGAGGCCCCTGCGACACAGGACACCGTCCTCCCGGGCGGCTCGATTGAGACCGTGGACGGCACCGTGAACCTGCGCGTCTCGGGCGTCTTTGACAGCCTCGACGACATCCGTGCCCTCCCCATCGCGGCGGACGGGCGTGTATTCCGCCTCGGCGACATTGCGGACATCTCACGTCGCCCGATTGACCCCGCCGATCCGAAAATGCAGTATAACGGCGTACCCCGCCGTCGGTATCGCCGTCTCCATGGAGGACGGCGGCAACATCCTCGCGCTCGGCGAGGACCTCAAGAAACTCACCGCGCAGCTCCGAGAGGACCTCCCTGCTCGGCATGGAGCTGCACGAGGTATCGAACCAGCCCGCCGTCGTACAGCACTCCATCCACGACTTTTGTCGAGACGCTGGCCATCGCCATCGTCATCGTCCTCGCCGTCAGCTTCCTCTCGCTCGGACTGCGCACCGGGGCTCGTTGTCGCGTGCTGCATCCCGCTCGTCCTCGCGGGCACATTCGTCTGCATGTACGCCCTCGGCATCGACCTGCACAAAGTCTCCCTCGGCGCACTCATCATCGCCCTCGGACTGCTCGTCGACGACGCCATCATCGCCGTCGAGATGATGAGCGTCCAGCTCGAGCGCGGCAAGACCCGCTTTGACGCCGCCTGTCACGCCTTTACCCAGACGGCCAAAACCCATGCTCACAGGCACCCTCATCACCTGCGCGGGCTTCATCCCCGTCGCCTTCTCCAAGGGCATGGCGAGCGAGTTCTGCGCCGCCCTCTTCCCCGTCATCGGCATCGCGCTCCTCCTCAGCTGGATCGTCTCCGTCATGGTCGCGCCGCTCTTTGGCTACCATCTCATTCGCATCGATGGGGAACGCAGAGCACGACCCATACGCAACGCCGTTCTATCGGTTCTTTCGGCGCGTGCTCACCTTCTTCCTCGCACATCGTGCCGTCGTCCTCATCAGCACGGCGCTCGTCTTCTTCGTGAGCCTTGCCGCCTTCCCCGCACATCAAACAGACCTTTTTCCCGCCCTCGCTGCGCCCCGAGCTGCTCGTCAGCCTCACCCCTGCAGCAGGGCTCTCGCTCGCGTCCACACAGGCAGAGGCGGATCGCCTCACCGCCATACTGGACGAGAACAGCGACAAAAATCGAGAACTACGTCGCCTACATCGGACAGTCTACGCCGCGCTTCGTCCTCACCGTCAACCCGAAGGCGGACGCGGAGAACCGCGCCCAGTTTCGTCATCACGGCAAAGGGCACAGAGGAGCGCGAGGCACTCGCCGCCATCATCCGTGACGCTGCCGACGACGAGCTGACGGGCGCGCGCGTCGCGACACAGTACATCCAGACCGGCCCGCCGGCGGACTACCCCGTCATGCTGCGCGTCTCGGCACCGACCACCGACGAGGTACGCCGCATCGCCGAGCAGGTCAGCGCCATTGCAGCCGCCGACCCTGCGACCGACAACGTCCATCTCGACTGGACCGAAAAGGCAAAAGGCATCCGCGTCGACCTCGACAAGGACAAGCTGAAACGCTACGGCCTCAGCGCCAAGGATGTCAAGCAGATGCTCTACACCGAGATCTCGGGCGCAAAGGCGGCGGAGTTCTACACGGGCGACCGCACCCTCGGCATCGTCCTGCGGCTCACCGAGGCAGACCGCACAGACCTCGGACAACTCGGTGCGCTCCCCATCCCCACGCGCAGCGGGAGCATCCCGCTCGACCAGATCGCGCGCCTCTCCTACGAGGCGGAGGATGGACTCATCAAGCGGCACAACCTCCTCCCGTCCATCATGGTCGAGGCGGACGTCACACAGGGCGAGGGCAACGACGCCGCCCTGCGCATCTACGATGCGACCGAGGAACTGCGCGAGAACCTCCCCGCCGGCACCACCATCGTCCCGTCGGGTGCACTCGCGGACGCTGACGACTCCATGAACTACCTCGTAAAACCCGTCCCTGCCATGATCTTCATCATCATGACCCTGCTCATGTTCCAAGTCGGCAGCATGGGCAAGATGGCACTCACCCTCCTCACCGCGCCGCTCGGACTCATCGGCGTCGTCATTGCCATGCTCCTCACGGACTCCGCGATGGGCTTCGTCGCCTACCTCGGCGTACTCGCCCTCTTCGGCATGATCATCCGCAACTCCGTCATCCTCATCGACCAGATCCAAAAACATGAGGCGGCGGGCGAGCGGCCACGGGACGCCATCATCGACTCCGCCATCCTGCGCCTGCGCCCCATCATGCTCACGGCAGCCGCTGCCATCCTCGGCATGCTGCCGCTCATGTTCAACATCTTCTGGGGGCCGATGGCCGTCGCCATTGCGGGCGGCCTCATCGTCGCCACCGTCCTGACCCTCCTCGTCCTCCCCGTCATGTACGCCGCGGCGTATCGGATCAAATAGCTCCATCAACGAAAATAAACTGCCGTACGAGACATCCTCGTGCGGCAGTTTTTGTGCACTTCTCCCGCTGTGCTAAGCCTCCTCGTAGCGGGGGAGGTGGCACGCGTTAGCGTGACGGAGCGGGCGCCATGAGCGACACCTCTATGTCTGTGAAACACAAAATACAAGTCGCCATGGATGTTCCTGTATAAAAGCAGGACAACGCTTTCGCCATGGCGAATGATAAAGGATACGACGAACGGAGGAAAGACCATGGACAACAAGAAAGAAGTAGAGCGGGCAGAGCTGCACCGCGCCATCTGGCAGATCGCGAACGACCTGCGCGGCAGTGTGGACGGCTGGGACTTCAAACAGTACGTCCTCGGCACGCTCTTCTACCGTTATATCTCGGAGAAACTGACCGACTACCTCAACGTGGAGGAGCGCGAGGCGGGGGATACAGAGTTTGACTATGCCGCCCTCCCCGATGATGAGGCAATGGCGGAGAAGGACAACATCGTCCAGATCCTCGGCTTCTTCATCCCGCCGAGCGAGCTCTTTCAGAACGTCCTCGCACGGGCGGAGACCAACGAGAGCCTGAACGAGACACTCGAGCAGGTCTTTCGTCACATCGAGAGCTCGGCGACGGGCACGCCCAGTCAGGACGACCTCACGGGACTCTTTGACGAATTCGACGTGAACAGCAGCAAGCTCGGCGCGACCGTCAAGGAGCGTAACGCCAAGCTGACGAAACTCCTCAGCGGCGTCGGCGCGATGCGCCTCGGACACTATCAGGACAACACCATCGACGCATTCGGCGACGCGTACGAATACCTCATGCGGATGTACGCCTCGAACGCGGGCAAGAGCGGCGGCGAGTACTACACCCCGCAGGAGGTCTCCGAACTCCTCACGCGCCTCACCGTCATTGGGAAAACGCAGGTGAACAAAGTCTATGACCCCGCCTGCGGCAGCGGCTCACTCCTGCTGAAATTCGCCAAGGTCATCGGCAGGGAGAACGTCCGCAACGGATTCTACGGGCAGGACGAGAACATCACTGCGTACAACCTCTGCCGCATCAACATGTTCCTGCACGACATCAACTTTGACGACTTCGACATTGCGCATGGGAGACACACTCATCAACCCCCACCACTGGGACGATGAGCCGTTCGAGGCGATCGTCTCCAACCCGCCGTACTCAAAGAAATGGGCGGGGAAAGACAACCCTCTGCTCATCAATGACCCGCGCTATGCGCCTGCGGGCGTCCTTGCCCCGACGAGCAAGTCGGACTTCGCCTTTATCCTGCACTCCCTTGCGTGGCTCGCGGCGAGCGGCACGGCGGCGATTGTCTGCTTCCCGGGCATCATGTACCGCAGCGGCGCAGAGAAGAAAATCCGTCAGTACCTCGTGGACAGCAACTACGTCGATGCCGTGATCCAGCTGCCGGAAAATCTCTTCTTCGGGACGACGATCGCAACCTGCATCATGGTACTCAAGAAGTCCAAGGCGGACACGCAGACCGTCTTCGTCGACGCATCAAAGGAATGCGTCAAGGTCACGAACAGCAACAAACTCACACCGGAGAACATCGAGAACATCCTAAAGCTCTATACAGATCGCGTAGATGTCGCGCATACGGTTCACGTCGTCACGGGCGCGGACATCGCCGCTGAGGACTACAACCTCTCCGTCAGCACCTACGTCGAGCCGGAGGACACGCGCGAGATCATCGACATCACACAGCTCAACGCCGAGCTTCGTGAGATCGTCGCGCGTGAGGCAGTCCTGCGCACGGAGATCGACCGCATCGTCGCCGAGATCGAGGGAGAGGAGGGAACCGCAGGATGAGCCGACTGAGTGAGATGATCAAGGAACTCTGTCCCGATGGGGTGGCGTATAAGAAACTGGGGGAGATTGGCACACTTATCAGAGGGAAGCGCTTTGTAAAAAATGATTTTATAGAGGATGGTGTGCCTGCAATTCATTACGGGGAACTTTATACGCATTATGGAATTTTTGCTAGTAAGGTGAAAACACATATACGCCAAGAAATTGCTTCGAAAATGAGATATGCACATCAACATGACATAGTCATTGTCAGGGGCGAAACTATTGAAGATATCGGTATTGGCGTGGCTTGGTTGGGAAAAAAATGGATGTGGCAGTTCATGATGCTTGCTATATTTTTCATCATGATATGAACCCTGTGTTTATTTCGTATGTTTTACGAACAGAAGACTATCACCGACAACTGAAGAAATATATTACGACGGGAAAAATATCATCAATTTCGGCAAATGGGTTAGGACAAGCAATTATCCCCGTCCCACCGCTTGCCATCCAAAATGAAATCGTAAAATTGTTGGACAATTTTACAGAGCTAACAGCCGAGCTAACAGCCGAGCTAACAGCCGAGCTAGCGTTGCGAAAAAAGCAGTATTCTTTCTATCGTGATAGTCTTTTGAACTTTTCGCGAAACGATGCAGAGATTGAGTGGAGAACGTTGGGGGAGGTTTCCTCTAAAAATATGCTCAGGGGGACGCCAAGTTCGTCAAATTCTTCATATTATCATGGGGATATTCCTTGGCTTCGCACGCAGGAAGTTGACTGGAGCGATATTTATGATACAGGGGTGAAAAATATCCGAAGAGGGATTGTCGAACTCGTCGGCGCGATGGATTCCTGCGAACTGTGTGATTATTGCAATGTATGGAGCAACCGCGGCAAAGGCAGCAATTAACCGTATTCCTCTAACGACCAACCAAGCCTGCTGTAATTTGGAAGTCAACGAGAGCATTGCTCTACACAAGTATGTATATCATTGGGTTTACAGTCAGTATGAAAACTTGAAGGCTAAAGGGCAAGGCTCACAGTCGAACATCAATAAGAGAGAACCATCGAGGGGTATCCCATCCCTATCCCGCCGCTCGAAACGCAGGCAAAAATCGTCTCCATCCTCGACCGGTTCGATGCGCTCTGCCATGACCTCACGCAGGGACTGCCCGCCGAGATCGCCGCCCGCAAAAAGCAGTACGAATACTATCGTGACAAGCTCCTTGCATTTCAACAGAAATAAAATTTTTTTGTCCATGTGACTCAAATGACACGGCTTTTTAGAGAGGAAGAGGCGATTTTCGTGTCGAAGAGAAATAATGATTTTTTTCGTAAAAAGAAAGACTGGTCAAAGGTTAAGGATGAACTACTAGGTTGCTATTTAAAGCCGTACATATCGAAAATATTACATACTAGAAAAACCTCTAATTTATGTTGACTGCTTTGCTGGAAAAGGAAAGTTTGAGGATGGAAGTTTCGGCTCCCTCTCATAGCGCTTAAAAATTATTGAAACGGAGCGAATGAGGAGTTCTGCCGAGAACCCTAAAATTGTATCTTTTTTTATAGAGTTGAATCATGCGGATGATCTGCAAAAAAATCTTGACTCTTATCCTTATGCAAAGGTAATACATGGAAAATATGAAGACCGTATTGAGAATATATTGAAGGAGAAGGAAGGCTGTAATATTTTCCTATATGTTGATCCTTATGGGATAAAAAGCTCTTCAATATGCTTTTGTTTGATAGGTTTGCAAATGGGAAATTTTTATTCAGTAGAGCTTCTTGTTAATATGAATTCATTTTGGTTTTTATAAGAGAAGGATGTCGAGTGTTTGGGGTGCCTTTTAAGGAGGATATAGTTCTTTCAGAGTTAATTGAGTATGAGCCGACGTATATGGATCGATCTGAGAAATCTAAAAGAGAGCTCGATGCGATTGCGGGAGGCGAGTATTGGCGGCGAATTATTGAGGCTTATAAAAATGAGTTGATTGATGGCTATGAAGCTGAAAATCAATTTGCTGAACAATATTGTATGCGCTTACGAAAATCTTATAACTATGTATTAAATATGCCGTTGCGCATTAAGAGGGGACAAAGACCAAAGTATCGCTTGATTCATGCAACGAATCATAGAGATGGTTGTTTGCTTATGGTCGATAATATTTGTAATCGATGGGAATCATTAAGAGACATTCAGTCTAGGGGGCAGCTGGAGCTTTGGGGAGAAACGACGAACAATCAGATTGTTGATGACAAATTCGTGCAAGAAAAAACGAAGGCGTTTTTCTCTCAATACTCTGTATGGATATCTCTCCATGACGGACTTGCAGATTTCTTTATGCACAATGGACCCTATATGTTCAACTAAGGATGTGAAAAAAGCTTTGCGTAAACTTGAAAAAGATAGACAAATTGAAGTGATAAGAGAACCTGTGTTAACTCCGACAGGAAAGAAAACAAAATTTATGGAAGAAGACAAGGGGAAAAGAGTAAAACTGAGGTGGAGGCGTTGAAAAAAGTAACAAAATTTATTCATCGTAAAACGCTAATTTATAAAACAGGAGTTGAATATGGTGACTATACACTGAATCATGTTTTAGGATGCTCTCATGGTTGCCTATATCCTTGCTATGCTTATTTGCAAAGAAGAGATTTCACTCAGTAGATAACTACGAAGATTGGTGTGAGCCTGCACTTGTAGAGAATACGCTAGAGTTGTTAGATAAGGAGCTTCCTAAATATAAAAGCAAAATAGAAATATTGCATCTTTGTTTTACTACGGATCCGTTTATGTATCAATATCAAGAAATACAGGCTCTGACCTTGTCTATTATTGAAAAAGTAAATATGGCGGGAGTTCGATGTCGTGTATTGACTAAAGGTGTTCTTCCTTTTGAATTGGCAAGTTTTTCGAGAAGCAACGAGTATGGGATTACGCTTGTTTCTACAAATGAATCCTTTAGGAAGCGAATAGAACCTGGCGCTGCTCCGTGGAAAAAGAGAGTAGATGCTTTGTATGCCTTACATAAGAATGGGAGTAAAACATGGGTGAGCATAGAACCGTATCCTACACCTAATATTCAGCGACAGAATTTGCAGGAATTGCTAAAGACCATAAACTTTGTAGATCGTATTATTTTTGGGCGGATGAACTATAGTAAGGCTGTAAGCGAATACAAGGGCTATAAACATTTTTTTCATGAAAAGGCACTAGAGGTTATAGATTTTTGTAGGAGGGAAAGTATACAGTTTCATATCAAGGAGGGAACGATGATGGATCAATGTGAGTAACTTTAATAAACCTTGTTATAAGAACATCTATTTGCTATAATGACGTATAGAGATACGTCATATAGTAGGAGGTTCTTTATGAACTATAAAACCGCGGATGGTTTGATGCGTCATCTTAGAGAGAATGGAATAGCGATTTCAGGCGGTACGCAAAAGCGACAACTTATTAACACGGGATATTTTCATGGCTACAAAGGATATCGTTTTTTTCGTCATGCAGGAAATCGTCTGCCGTTCACGTCATACAGCGAGGTCTATGCAACAATACGATATGATTCGGCGCTAAAGTCTTTGATGTATGGAAAGGTAATGTTTATTGAAACAGCGGTCAAGAATATTGCCATCGAGGCGATTCTGACGCACGCGAGGTCGGAGAGCATCCAAGCGATGTGTGACAGAGTGGTCAGCAGCTATCATAATGCACCGATGGATGCGAATGAGGAAAAGAGGCGTCGACTGCAGCAGGCGAAACTAAATTTGCAGAATTCGATTCAGGCGAGTCTTGCTAAGGAGTATCGTCGCGGCAATCCAAAGATCACGCACTTTTATGACAACCCCAGCTATGCCGAGGTTCCCGTCTGGGCTCTTTTTGAGATCCTGACCATGGGAGACTTCGGATTTCTTTTGTCATGTTTGACGTACGATGTACGTGATGATATTTCGCGCAGGATCGGATTTAATCTGGCTTGTGATACGGATCGTCAGCTTATCTACAAGTACATATACATGCTGAAGGATCTGAGGAATGCGATTGCACACAACGCGGTCGTCTTTGATACGCGCTTTCGGAGCGTTGACCCCAATCGAACGGTGCGACAGTGTCTGAAACTGGAGATCGGTCTGCCCTATGTGAATTTCAAAACGATAGGTGATTATGTTATCCTCGTGTGCTATTATCTGAAATGCCTACATGAGCCAAAGATGGAGATAAAAGCATTTTCTCCGAGCCTTCGAAAAGATAACGACGGATTACGTGAAAGCCGTAAAGCCCTTCCGTTGCCTCCATCGTGATTCATCATGACTTATCTGCGCGGATGGCGACACTGTATCAATATATTTAACTTGCATATTTGCGGGCGCGGTAGTATAATGATCATACGAATTGGGGTATGTGTTTGCGGACGCATACTTGAGAGAGTCGGAGCGATCCGGCTCTCTTTTTATGTGCGCAACGCAGAGAGCAAGAAGGACAAATGTTCCGAGACAGCGAATTATGAGGAATAGCATAGCAACGATAGAGAAATAATACAGACTGAATTTCAACGAAACGAGGGACATCATGTACTACAATCTCATCGCGAGTGCGGAGGAGAGTACGGTACTCGCGCAGTATGTGCGGGAGGAGCGTGCGCCGTACGGCTCGTATCAGTCGGAGGAGGCGCTGGAGCGGGAGCTCATCCGTCTCCTTGAGGAGGAGGGCTATGCCTATCTCCCGATTCACGATGAGGCGGAGCTGATCGACAATCTCCGCACGCAGCTCGCGGCGCTGAATGGCTATGACTTCACGGATGCGGAGTGGGAACGGTTCTTCAAAACGTCAATCGCACCCGCGAGTGACGGTATCGCAGCGAAGACGCGCCGTATCCAGACGGACTATATACAGAACCTGAGGCGTGACGATGGTACGACGAAGAATATCCGCCTGATCGACAAGGACAATATCCACACCAACCGCCTGCAGGTGATCCATCAGTATGCGGTGGAGGGCGGTGCAGGGGCGGGGGAGAATGCGGCGGCACATGCGAATCGCTACGATGTGACGATCCTCGTGAACGGGCTGCCGCTCGTGCATCTGGAGCTGAAACGGCGCGGCGTGGAGATCCGTCAGGCGTTTAACCAGATCAAACGCTATCAGCGGGATTCGTTCTGGGCGGGATCAGGGCTCTATGAGTACGTCCAGATTTTTGTGATCTCGAACGGGACGAATACGAAGTACTATTCCAATACGACACGTGAGAGCCATATCCGTGAGATGGATGCGGCTGGGCGCAAGGCGAGCAAAAAGACGAGCAACAGCTTTGAGTTTACGTCCTACTGGGCGGATGCGGGCAACCGTCTCATCACCGATCTGATGGATTTCGGGCGGACGTTCCTCGCACGCCACACGCTGCTCGCGCTCCTGACGCGCTACTGCATTTTCACGACGGAAGAAGTGCTGATGATCATGCGCCCGTATCAGATCGCGGCGACGGAGCGGATTCTCGCCCGTATCAAGATTTCGTCGAACTACAAGACGTGGGGGCGCATCGAGGGCGGCGGCTATATCTGGCACACGACGGGCTCGGGCAAGACGCTGACCTCGTTCAAGACGGCGCAGCTCGCCGCGGCGATGCCTGAGATCGAGAAGGTGCTCTTCGTGGTCGACCGCAAGGATCTCGACTACCAGACGATGAAGGAGTACGATCGCTTCGAGAAGGGCGCGGCGAACGGCAATACATCGACGGCAGTGCTCGCGCGCCAGCTTGCGGACGATGGCGCACGCATTGTGGTGACGACGATCCAGAAGCTGTCGAATTTTATCCGGCAGAACAGGACGCACCCGATCTATGGAAAGCATGTGGTGTTGATTTTCGATGAGTGCCATCGCTCGCAGTTCGGTGAGATGCACACGGCGATCACCAAGGCGTTCAAGAAGTACCATGTCTTCGGCTTTACGGGGACGCCGATTTTTGCGCCGAATGCGGCAGGTGCGGGGCGGCCCTCGGCGCGGACAACGCCGCAGCTCTTCGGGGATAAGCTGCACACCTATACGATTGTGAATGCGATCAATGACGGGAATGTCCTGCCGTTCCGCATCGACTATATCAATACGATCAAGAGCAAGGAGGCGGTCGACGACAAGGAGGTGCGCGCGATTGATCGGGAAAAGGCGCTCGCCGCGCCCGAGCGCATTCGTGAGGTGACGAAGTATATCCTGCGCATTTCGACCAGAAGACGATGCGGAGCAAGGCGTATTCGCTGAAGGGGCAGCGTGTCCTCGGCTTTAACTCGATGTTTGCCGTCGCGTCGATTCCCGTCTGCATGGCGTACTATGAGGAGTTTCGCCGTCAGCTGAGCGCGGCGGGGCGCGACCTCACGATTGCGACCATTTTCAGCTATGCGGCGAATGAGGACGATCCCGAGGATGCGCTGCCCGATGAGGACTTTGATACGGCGAGCCTCAACCCGACGAGCCGCGACTTTCTTGAGCATGCGATTGCGGACTACAACGCGCACTTTCACACGAATTTCTCGACGGACGGAGATTCGTTCCAGAACTACTACAAGGATCTCTCGCAGCGGATGAAGAAACGCGAGATCGATCTCCTCATCGTGGTGAATATGTTCCTCACGGGCTTTGACGCGACGACGCTCAATACGCTCTGGGTGGACAAGAATCTGAAATACCACGGGCTGATTCAGGCATTCTCGCGGACGAATCGGATCCTGAACTCCGTCAAAACATTCGGCAATATTGTCGCGTTCCGCAATCTCGCGAAGGCGACGGACGATGCGATCTCGCTCTTTGGTGATGAGAATGCCGAGAGCGTCGTGCTCCTGCGCGGTTTCCGCGACTACTACGATGGCTATGACGATGAAAAGGGGCAGCATCACAAGGGCTATGCGGAGCTGATTGCAGAGCTGCGTGCGAAATTCGCTGTCGGCGAGCAGGTCTTAGGCGAGGCGTCACAGAAAGACTTTGTGCGGATTTTCGGCAGCATCCTGCGCCTGCGGAACATCCTCACGGCGTTTGACGACTTTGCGGAGGATGATCCTCTGCTGCCGCCGCGCGATCTGCAGGACTACCAGAGCGTCTATCTCGATATACACCGTCTGCTGACGGGACAGGGGAATGCGGAGAAGGAGAACATCAACGACGATGTCGTGTTCGAGCTGGAGCTCATCCGTCAGGTGGACATTAACATCGACTACATCCTCATGCTCGTGGAGAAGTACCATGCGTCGAACGGCGCGGATAAGAGCATCATCGGCGCGATTGACCGCGCCGTCGGATCGAGCCCCGAGCTCAGGAGCAAGAAGGAGCTGATCGACGGCTTCCTCGCGACCGTCAATACGGATACCAAGGTGATGGAGGACTGGCGCAAATACGTCACAGAGGAGAAGGAAAAAGGAACTCGCCTCCATTGTGGCGGAGGAGAACCTGAAACCCGCCGAGACGGAGAAATTCGTCGCGAGCACATTCCGCGACGGACGGCTCAAGACAACGGGCACCGCCCTCGACGCCATCCTCCCGCCCGTGCGCCGTTTTGGCGGCGGACGCGCCGCGAAGAAGCGCAGTGTCATTGAGAAGCTCAAGGCGTTCTTCGACAAGTTCATGGGGGTTGTGGAGGCGTAGGGACAATAAAAACAGGGCTGCTGTGTGAGATTGGCATTCTCATACAGCAGCCCCTGTTTTTGCTCTCTCTACGCCTTTGCATCCGCGTACGGATAGACGGCGAGGCTGCCGTCCTGATACTCGCCGACGTAGACGTCCTTTAGCTCATAGCCCGCTTCGCGCAGGGGCAGCATTCAGCCAGACGTGGTCTTTTTCGATGAGATCGAGGATATCCTCATCGACCTGCCCGTCGAGGATGAGCGGATAGCGCGCAGTTTTCCTCACCATACTGGATGATGGTGAGCTGTCCGTTCGGCTCGAGCACGGCACGCTTGACATCCTTGATGTAGTAGACGCCCGCCAGACGCAGTTTCAGCGTGAGATCATGCGCGAGGAGGCCCTGCCGCATGCACTCGTCCATGAGGATTTTGCCGCGCTCGATGAGGATGGCAGGTGTGCCGTCAACGATCTCCTTGACGCGGCGGTTGTTCGCCTTGATAAATTTCAGCAGGAGCACGAGGAGCGTCCACGCGACGAGCACGAGGAGGAAGTCAATCACAGAGATGGCACTGCTGTAGATAACACCGCCGATGATGCCGCCGAGCACGTAGTTCTGCACCTGATCGGTCGCGGACGTGGGGGCGAGGTTGCCCTTGCCGAGGAGGTTGATCTGCACGATGAGACAGAGCAGACCGAGAGCGAGTTTTGCGAGTACCAGTAAGTAGACGATCATCTCAGTCCTCCTTATCTACGATCTGTATATCCCGCCGCAGGAGGTGCGTGCGTTCATACTGAAACGACGTGAAGTCCGCATTGAAATGAATCACGTAGAACGTGCCCTCTACATCGACGAGCATCCCCTGCTTCAGATTGGTCGAGTTCACCTTGATATCACTGACAGGGACATCGAGATCCTTCCCGAGGCTCTGCACGAACTGTGCCATGCGTGAGGTCTGCTCGCGGTCGCTCTTCATGCGGTTGTAGTCGCCGTACTGTATGCCCCCGAGAAAGATCACCGCCAGAAACAGCAGGACGACGAGATCGCGGTAGCGCGAGGAAAAGCTGCTGCGCAGATACTTGATGCTCACGACAAGCAGCGCCGCGAGCGCGAGAAACGAAACGACATACCACGCCGTATGGCTCGCCTGTCCGACCTGCTCAATATAGCTGTAGGTATAAAATGGCAACGAAATGCCCCCCCTTCCATGTTTTTCCTAGACTACTACAGGAAAATGCATCCGTCAATCACTTTTCCATCCGCTCTGTCATTGTATTCACGTGTACTCATGTAATGGATTGTATTTTTTCTGTATTTTCTGCTATACTGATTAAATCCTTTTACAGATTTGCAGAAATGATAGGATGAGCTTTGTGTATGTGCGGATGTGTTTCCGCATCCCGGCGGGAGAGAAGAGCCATGAACGGTGAGCTGTTAATCAAGGAAAAGCGGTGCAAGGGCTGCGGCATCTGCGCGGCATTCTGCCCGAAGAAGGTGCTCGAGGTGAGTCTGCTTGGCAAGATTACCCCCGTGCGCCCCGAAGACTGCATCGCGTGCGGGCAGTGCGAGATGCGCTGTCCCGATTTTGCGATTTTCGTGGAGAGGAGGGCGTAAAATGGAGCGCAAGACTAGGCTGATGCAGGGCAACGAGGCGGTCGCCGAGGGTGCGATTGCCGCAGGGGTCACGTTCTTCGCGGGCTACCCCATCACGCCCTCGACGGAAATCGCCGAGCAGATGGCAAAGCTGCTGCCGAAGATCGGCGGCACCTTCCTCCAAATGGAGGATGAGATCAGGGGCGATGGGCGCGATTCTCGGCGCATCGCTCGCAGGGGCAAAGGTCATGGACGCGACGAGCGGCCCTGGCTTCTCGCTGAAACAGGAGCTGATCGGCTACGCCGCGTGTGCGGAGATCCCCTGCGTGGTGGCGAACGTCCAGCGCGTCGGCCCCTCGACGGGACAGCCGACCGCGCCCTCGCAGGGCGACGTGATGCAGGCACGCTGGGGCACGCATGGCGATCATCCGATCATCGCGCTCTCCCCGTGGAGCGTGCGCGAGTCGTTCGACATGGCGGTCATGGCGGTGAACTACGCCGAGCGATTCCGCACGCCTGTCATTCTGCTGACGGACGAGATCGTCGGGCATCTGCGCGAGAACGTGACCCTGCCCGCCCCCGAGGAGATCGAAATCTATCCGCGCCGCCTACCGAAAAACACGCGCCGAGGGCTATCAGCCCCTACGCCGTGGGCGAGGATCTCGTACCCGACGTGGCGCGTTTCGGCGACGGATATCACATCCACGTCACGGGGCTTCTCCACGATGAGACGGGCTTTCCCTCAGGCAGCCCTGCCGTCACGGGAGCAGCTCATCCGCCGCCTGCACGAGAAGATCAGCCGCGTGGGCGAGGAGATCATCCATACGGAGGAGGCATTCATGGAGGATGCGGAATACGCCGTCGTCAGCTATGGCGGCACGGCACGCACGGCATACGAAGCGGTGCGTGAGGCTCGCGCCGATGGCATCCGCGTCGGCTTTCTGCGTCTCCGGACGATCTGGCCGTTCGCCGATGCGGCAGTCGCACGGCTCGCGGCACGTGTCAAGGGCATCCTCGTCGCGGAGCTGAACTACGGGCAGCTCGTAGGCGAGGTCACGCGCGCGGCGCATGGCACGCACGTCCGCCCCTGCCTCAAGTACAATATGCTGGACTTCACGCCGCAGGAAATCACGGCGGCGATCCGTCAGATGAGCGAGGAGGTGCGGGCATGAGCACAGCACATACAAATACCGACATACAGCGTCCGTTCGAGCAGTATTTTCGTCAGAACCGTCTCCCCCATCTCTGGTGTCCCGGCTGCGGCAACGGCACGGCAATGAAGTGCATCGCGGAGGCGGTGAACGCTGCGGAGGGATTTTCGCAGGACAACACGGTCATCGTCTCCGGCATCGGCTGTTCCTCACGCGGCTCGGGCTATATGGACTTTGACACTGTACACACGGCGCACGGGCGCGCGATTCCATTTGCAACGGGAATCAAGCTCGCACGCCCCGAGCTGAACGTCATCGTCATTACAGGAGACGGCGACTGTACTGCCATCGGCGGCAATCACTTCCTGCATGGCTGTCGACGCAACGTCGATCTCACCGTCGTACTCTTCAACAACAACATCTACGGCATGACGGGCGGGCAGTCCTCGCCCACAACGCCGCCGGGCAAGATGACAACGACCGCGCCCTACGGGACGATCGACCGTCCACTCGACGCGTGCCGCATCGCCGAGGCGGCAGGGGCGACCTACGTCGCACGCTCGACGGCCTTTCATGTTAAGCATCTCACGCAGATGATTGCGGGCGGCCTCGCAAATCACGGCTTTTCCCTCATCGAGGCGATGGTGCAGTGTCCGACTGCCTACGGGCGCAAGAACCGCATGGGCTCGCCCGCCGCGATGCTCTCGTGGATGAAGGACGCCGCTGTCATGAAGACGGCATGGGACAAGCTCCCGCCCGAAAAGCGTACGGCGGAGCAGTTCCCCATCGGACTTCTCTGCGCGTGCGCGGGGAGGAGTACGGTACGGCAAACGCCGCGATTCAGCAGCGTGCAGGAGGGCTCTGATATGCAGAAGGAACTTCGTCTCTCAGGCTCGGGCGGACAGGGCGTCATCACCGCCGCCATCATCTTTGCCGAGGCAGCAACTGCGTGCGGCAAAAACGTTGCACAGTCACAGTCCCTATGGGCCGGAGGCGCGCGGCGGTGCGTCCCGCTCCGAGGTCATCATCAGTGACGACGTGATCTATCATCCGCACGTCGAGCATCCTGACATCGTCCTTGCTGCGACACAGGCGGCGGCGGATAAGTACGCCAGCGACCTCGATCCCGCGCAGGGCATCCTCATCGTGGACAGCGAGCTCGTGCCGAACGTCCCTGCGGCGGCACATATCGTCTCCGTCCCCATCACGACGCTTGCCATCGAAAAGATCGGCAAGTCTCTCTTTGCTAACATCGTCGCCCTCGGCGGCATCACATGCGTCTCGGGGATCGTCCCCTTGGACGCCGTAAAAACAGCCGTCGCGCACCGCGTTCCGCCGCATACCGTCGACGCGAATATGCAGGCGCTCATGGTCGGCTACGAGGCAGCGAAGGAATAACGACAAACAAAAACACCGCTCCACTACACACGGGGCGGTGTTTTGTATAAAACAGATGTTCACAAACATGAAATTTCATGTTATGATACACATAGGTGTTGTCAATAACGGTAGGCGGTCGATTCACGCTCCCGTAAGGGGGTGATGCTTATGGGACCATACGAATTTCTTTCGCTGGTCTTTCTCGTTACAATTTGCATTGTAGCAATCAAAGCATAAGAAAAGCCGCCCTCAGTTCCCAAGCTTAGGCGGCTAATCTTATTAGACGTATAGGGAGCTGACCGTTTACCGGCAGCACCCTTTTCTATGCTCATTATACGACGTGTGAACCGTTCCGTCAAGCCTGATGGGTGTGAGGGCTCACTATAGCTTACTTCACGCCTGCACCGTCGAGTGCGGCACGGACGCTCTTCTGCGCGTTCTGGAGCTTTACCATCTCATCATCCGTGAGGTGCACCTCGAACGAACGCACAATACCGTCCTGACTGATCATGCGCGGGATGGAGAGCGCCACGTCCTTGATGCCATACTCGCCCTTCATGACGGCAGCACAGGGTAGGATCGTGTGCTCGTTGAAGAGGATTGCCTTGATGAAGCGGCAGGCGACCATGGCGATGCCGGTATTGGTAAAGCCCTTGAGATTGATGACATCGTATGCCGCCTGTATGATCCCCTGCTCGATATCGTGGCGGTCCAGCTTCTCCTTAAAGTGGAAATACTCGTCGAGGTGATCGATGCCGAGACCGGCGCAGTTGACCGTCGACCATGCGACAAAGGCATCGTTTCCGTGCTCGCCGAGCACATAGCCGTGGATGTTCTTCGGATCCATATCGTAGTGCTCCGCGAGGAGGTAGCGGAAACGGTAGGTCTCGAGCATCGTGCCCGTGCCGAGGATCTTCTCGCGCGGATAGTCGAACTCGGTCGATACGACGTAGGTCGCAACATCGAGCGGGTTCGTGATCATGATGACCATGGCTTCCTTCGTGTATTTCACGATCTCAGAGAAGATGGAGCGCATGATCTTCGTGTTCGTGCTTGCGAGCTTCAGTCGGTCGGGCGTCTCCCCGGGCAGGATCGAGGGCCCCGCCGTGATGACGATAAACGCCGCATCGCGGCAGTCCTCATACGTCCCCGTATGGATCTTGATGTTCGTACTATACGGCGAGGACATCGCATGGCTCGTGTCGAGTGCCTCGCCGCGCGCGCGGTTCATGTCAAGATCGATGAGAGCAATCTCCGAGGCTAGCTGAAAGTCTGCGATCTTGTTGAGTACGGCAGAGCCGACATTGCTCGTACCGATGATGACAACTTTTCCCCGATTGATGGACATAATAATGACCTCCTAGAAATGCAAAAAATCCAAGACGCGGCGATATGCGCTTGGACGCTATGGACGCACGAAAAACTGTGTGGAAGCCAGCCATTTCATGATTGATTGCACTTCTTTTCAGCAGAGTGGTTCCGCAGGATTTCCTGCACCATCATAGTAGCACCAGAGGGAATGAATGTCAACTTCTTTTCGGATAGAATACGAAAATACGAATTTCTTTCGCTGGTCTTTCTCGTTACAATTTGTATTGTAGCAATCAAAGCATAAGAAACCCCGCCTTCAGCGACCAACTCTAGGCGGGGTTCTTATTAACCACGTTTGATGAGGGTGCTGACCGTTTACCGGCAGCACCTTTTCTATGCTCATTATACGATGTTCGACGTTTTTCGTCAACCCTTTGCCGACGCCGCGTTGTAGACGTCCTTGAGCAGGGTCTCCTTGCGCAGGCTGCGGCATGGTCACGACGTTTCCTCGGCGGAGACGCTGCGCTTTACAGCACACGAAACGTAATCATATCATCAAGACTGTCCACGGTCTCCACATCGCAGAGCTCATTTCCGCGCAGCGCCGTCTGAATATGGTAGAAAACGAGCCGAATTTTGAGGAAGCGTACAAACTCCTTCGAGCGGCGCTGATACCCATACGCCGCAATTAACGTCCTGAGTTTCATGCGGACATAATCCCTTTTTCCCAAGGTAAAGAATTTGCACGCGCAGCCTCTTGAAAAAGAGATCCAAGTCAAAAATCATCGCACATCAAGTCAGATACGTCCAACGTTCCGTCAGAGACTGCCTGTACCGATGGGAACTCGGCATCAAGAGCGATTTTATCCTGCATATAATCCGACCAATACAGGATGTCCAACAGCTATTTTCGATAATTTTGCCGATATTCCACCGCCAAAAAGGATTTATCCTCTGTGTGCATCCGATGGGCGAGGCGAAGGGCTTCCTTGGTAGATAATCCTGCATTATCAATAATGCAGGCCACATCCAAAGCCGTGTATAGGAGAGCCTTCATCAGTATTCTCCTTCCAGTTGATCACCTTTCTTTGCGTTGCAGCTGCGACAAAGGATCTGCAAATTATCGCGTACAGAACGCCCGCCTTTGTTCAGGGGAACGATATGATCTACATGGAGGAATTGACGATTGGGGAATACTTCGCCGCAATGGGCGCAAGCATAGCCGGAAGAGGTCTTCGCCTTGGCAAACGCTCCTTCACGCAGCTCCTCTTCCAGTGCGGGATCGACTGCCCTGATTTTATCCAGCGGAAGGCTCTCCAAGGCTACTTTATCGTACGTCACATTTTCCTCCGGCGCATAAAGTTCCGGGTCAGAAATCTTCGCGAGTTCAATATCCACCATGCGCAGAAAAATATATCTTTTTCCAAAAACAGCTGCAAAGAGATTGTCGTCTACGCTTTCCCACAGTGCATCAAGATATTCTTTTTTCTTCTTTTGGCCGAGATCCTCGTCCCAGACGTGCTGCGCAATCGCTTGGACATCCAGCTTGCTTCGGTCCACTTGGTCAAACGTATAGAATTTCGGCTCGGATTCCTTCTGTGCATAATATTTCAAGATGTGCCGCACATCTCTGGGGTCATAGGGCGGCACCATGTCACGATGGAAAAATTGCTTTTTGCATTCCGCCTCCAATTTTCCCAGCACATCATCGGAGAGATATTCATCGTCGGTGTTGATGCCCTCAAACAGTGCCGGGAGTGCCTGCATCATGTTCTCATAGGCGTCTTGGGTGCTGTTATACACCATGACCTGATAGGAGAAGTCGATCCCCTCTTCGTTGATGTACTGGAACGCATACATCCCCACGGGAACACGCTCCCAAAAAGGAACCGCCTCAAGCTGCGTGGTGTCGATCGCATCGTTCAGGATGGCGGCAAATTCCTCAATTTTGGAAATGGCAATCCACCGCATTTGTTGCTTTTTATACTCAGGGCTGTCTCTCGTCGTCCATTCGCTGTCGCCGACAAAAATTGTATCCGGACTAACCCATGCGATATGTTCATTCCAATCATCAACAAAAGAGACGATGTAGGCGATGTTGGTACCGCCCGCTTTTTCGCCGCGCAGCGCACGGCCGATCATCTGTGTCATAAGGATGGTAGACACGGTAGGACGCGCGAGGAACACGGTCTTCGTCATGGGCAGATCAACGCCCTCGGTGAGAATATTGACATTCACCAAGACCTTTACATCGCCACTGCGGAAGGCTTCGAGGTTTTTTTCATTGTCCTTGGGGCTGATCGTTGCACCGGTGCCCATATCCTTGATGGCAGAAACGACGTACGCTGCTTTAATGCCCGCCTTGTTGAACAGCTTTGTAAGCGCAATCGCATGGTCAATGTTGACGGCAAAGACAATGGTCTTCCCGTATTCGTCCGCCTTCTTCACATAGGTATCGACAATCAGCTTGTTGCGGGGGCCGCTCTCCGCGATACTTTGGGACAGTTCGGGAGAAAGTGTGTCGAGATGCTGGATGCTTTCCAACGCTTCAAGCCCCAAATCTTTGCCATACTCCTCATCTGTATAGTATGTCTCAAAATGGGGATGAGAAAGTATCTGTCGATTGATGAGTTCCTTGAGGTCGATTTTGTAGGCGATACCAATATCATTTTTTTTCGACTGTTCACCAGACATACCATCTTTGTAGATGCGCGCCAAGAGCCCCTGCTCGTTATCGGCCGTACGGAAAGGCGTCGCCGTGAGGCCGATCAGTTTGACATGCGCTACCTTGTCCTTAACGTAATCAATGACGCGCCGATAAGTCTTTGCCGTGGAGTGATGCGCTTCGTCCACGACGAGGAAAATCTCGTCCTCTCCCGCAAGCCACGGGGCAAGTCGCGCTAGATTGGACGCCCTGCCGATACTGTCCTTGCTGATGATGAGCAAATCGTCCTTCGGATCAATGTTGATCGTTTTATCATGATTCGATGAGCCGGACACGATGCGATAGCGAAAGGACGAGATATGGGGAATTTCCGCGGCGTAGGCAAATTTCTGGAAGGACTCCGCCGCTTGATCGAGAAGCGTCTGACGATGGGCAAGCCAGAGAATCTTTTTCTTTTTGTCGAGCGCATGACGAAGAAGCCATGTAGATGCCGTATACGTTTTTCCGCCACCTGTGGGAAGCACCACCAGCGTACTATAACTCGCGTTTTCTTCGTCCATGCGGTCGAGCGCACGAAGCGCGTCCAGCTGGTGCCGATACGGATGGCGTGTGTTGCTGCCGGGGAGGGTGCACCTTTCCTGCTGATGGAAAGTCGATGTATTCTTGCGCCATGTTTCGTTGTTCCTCCTTCAACGCAGGGAAGCACGGATACATTCAGTACCGCCGTCACCCCTTTGCCGACGCCGCGTTGTAGACGTCCTTGAGCAGGGTTTCCTTGCGCAGGCTGCGGCAGGGGCACGACGTTTCCTCGGCGGAGACGCTGCGGATCGTCGCGAGGAGGATGTCGCCGATCATCGGTGCATCGTCATAGAAGATCTGCTCGAGGGTGTCATGCGACCACGGGCGGATGCCCTCGCCGTAGTTCACGACGAAGTACAGCCCCGCATAGCATGCGCCGATCTCGCGTGCGAGGTAGACCTCGGGCGCAAGGCTCTGTCCCACGATGTCCGCATGCCCCTGCATCATGGCGATCTCAGCAGGGCTCTCGAAATGCCGCCCGTCCGTGACGGCATAGATGCCGCGATCAAAGACGCGCCCCGTATAGCGTTTCTTTGTTTCTTCAATCAATGTCCGGCGCAGTTCCGCGCAGAGCGCATCGCGCATGACGAGCAGATAGCGTCCGTCAAGCATGACATCCTTGCGTACGGAAAGGTCGAGATAGTCGTCGGGGATGAGGAAGTCGCGCGGGTCGAGCAGGGGATTCACCGTGCCGACGCCGCCCTCGGAGAGGATGCGCGTGACGCCCGCCTCCCGCAGTACCCAGAACACCTGCCGCGAGGCATCCGCACGCGTCACGCCGCTGCGCCAGCCGTGCATACGGCAGGTCAGGACGCGCCGTCCCGCAACGGAGAACAGGCGAAACGCAGGGCTCTCGCCATAGGGCGTCGTAAAGTGCAGCCCATCCGCGAGAATCTCCACATCATCCGCCGTCGATGCGCGCGGGAAATCGCTCGAAAGTGTCCCCGAGCCGCCGATCACGGCATAGCTCGCCGCAGGAATCTGTTGCTCTGCCATACTAAAACCTCCGTATCACGCGATAGCGCGTATCGCGCTGCGCCGGCTCTCTGCCCGCACCGCGTATCAGATCGATCATCTTCTTGATCGACATATTGTACCGCGTCCCCGCCGCGCGCACGACGTTCTCCTCCAGCATGATGCTCCCGAGATCGTCCGCGCCAAAACCGAGCGTCAGCTGTCCGATGCGCTCCCCCTGCGTTACCCACGACCCCTGTATATGCGCGACATTGTCCATGTAGAGACGTGTGACAGCGAGTGTCCGCATGTAATCCCAGCTCGATGCCTTCTCCCCGCCGAGGGCTGTGTTGCCGGGCTGAAACGTCCACGTGATGAACGCGCGGAATCCCCCCGTCTCCTCCTGCAGGCGGCGGATGTGCTCCATGTGCTCCACGCGCTCCGCCATCGTCTCACCGAAGCCGATGACCATGGTCGCCGTTGACTCCATACCGATCTTATGCGCCGTCCGCATGACGCGCAGCCAGTCCTCCGTCATGATCTTTTTCGGCGCGATGAGCCTGCGCACGCGGTCAACGAGGATCTCCGCCCCACCGCCGGGGAGCGAGGCGAGCCCCGCATCCTGCAGCCGCCGCAGGGTATCCTCGACCGTGATGCCCTCCTTCTGGGCGAAGTACAGAATCTCCGTCGCCGTAAAGGAGTGAATCACAATGGAGGGGTATCGTTCGCGTATGGATCGCAGCATGTTCTCGTAGTACGAGAGCGGCAGGTCGGGGTGAATGCCGCCCTGTATCATGACCTGCGTCCCGCCTGCCGCCGCTGTCTCGCCGACCTTTGCGAGGATCTCCTCCATCGGCAGGAGATAGGCGTCGGGCGCGTCCTGCTTCGTGTAGAACGCGCAGAACCGGCACTCATTCACGCAGATGTTCGTATAGTTGATATTGCGGTCGACGATGAACGTCACCGTATCGCCGAACCGCCGCCGCCGCTCCGCATCCGCCTCGCGCCCGAGGGCAATGGGATCGCCGTGCGTAAGGAGGTCTGCTGCCTCCTGCTCCGAAAGTCTCATGCGCCCTCCCCTGCCGCAATCGGCTGATAAAACGTATCGCGCTCCACGGGCACATAGCCCGCCTCACGGATCATCGCGTCGAGCTCGCGCCGCGTGATGCCCGTCTGCGTCTGTGCGCCTGCGGCGTGGATGATCTTCTCCTCGCCGATCGTCCCGTCGAGATCATCCGCACCGAATCCGAGCGCGAGCTGGGCGATCGGCTGCGTCAGCATGACCCAGAACGCCTTGACATGTGCGACATTGTCGAGGACAAGGCGCGAGAGCGCAAGCATCTTCATATCCTCCCACGAGCCGACGCGCACGAGTTTTTTCTCTGCGCCGAGCACCGTGTTCTCGGGATGAAACGGAAAGAGCATGAACGCCTGAAAGCCGCCCGTCTCATCCTGCAAGTCGCGCAGCGCGAGCAGGTGGTCGATGCGCTCCTCGACCGTCTCGATGTGTCCGTACATCATGGACGCATTCGTACGGATGCCAAGCGCATGCGCCGTGCGCATACAGTCCAGCCACTCCGCACGCGTCGCCTTTTTCGGACAGATGACCGCGCGTACGCGGTCGGAGAGAATCTCCGCGCCGCCGCCCGGAAGCGAGGAGAGCCCCGCCGCCTGCAGACGACAGAGGATGTCACGGACACTCGTCTCCTCCGTCTGGGCAAAGTTCACGACCTCCACGGGCGTGAACGCCTTGATGTCCGCGTGGGGGAGTGCCGCGTGTACCTGCCGCACCACGTCCTCATAGTAGGAAAAGGGACGGTCGGGGTGGAGGGCGCTCACGATGTGAATCTCCGTCAGATGCGGCGTCTTCTGTGCCGCCGCGAGCACGCGTGCCACATCATCCATTTCCATAATATAGCCGCGTGCATCCCCCTGCTCCACCTGAAAGGCGCAGAGGGGGCAGTTCGCACGGCATATATTCGTGAGATTGATGTGACGGTTCACCGTATAGTAGACATTCTTCCCGCTCGCGCGCTCCTTCGCCGCACGCGCCCACTGCGCGAGCGCGAGCAGGTCGTTGTCCTCATAGAGGAGAAGTGCATCCTCCCTCGTCAGCCGCGCCCCGCCCTCGGCGGCAGCACGGGCGGATTGTCGATCCGTCATATAGTTCTTATACCTCGCAGTTCATTGAGAGTCCTCAGGCACAGGCAGTATGACCACACGCGCACGCCGGAACGCCGAACGCCGTGATCGCTCCATTCTCCCAAACCGTCGTCGCATTCCCCGGCAGACGGCAGAGCACCCCTGCGAGTTGGCTGAAGCTGCTCCGATCCGCAATCCGATAGCGGCACAGTGACATCAGCTGCATGTCAACATAGGATTGCAGCCCGCGATTTCCATCGACCGCTGTCATGCGGGAACGGATCTCCACAATACCAAGCTCCTCCGCATGCTCCATACAGTAGCCCAGGTCATCGGAAAACAAGAAAAAATGATCGATCGAAACGAGCTTTTCCAATTCCGCAATCGCACGTTTAAAATACACCGGCGGATTGGACAGCCCAAGCTGCGCCATATCGCCGCGCCGCACATGAATCGCTGCGGCATTCTGAACCCCCATGATCTTCTGTGCTGTCTCAGCCTGTGCCGTTGTTGGATAGGACGGAAAGCGAAAGTATTTCCAAAAATACGATTGAATGTCCAAGAAATAGCCAAAATCCATCCAGTACCCGGCAAAATACGTCATCCGGTCTCGGGGAATGGACAAAACGGCATCCCGATCTGCCGCGGAGATTTCATTGATCTTCCCCCCAAAAGCAGGGCATGCTCCTGCATCCTGACGCACATAGTGCAGGTCAATCCCACCTGCGAGCAGCTGATCGGGAATCGACATCCCATTTTCCTTGCGGTCGAGCATTGCCGTCCAAACATCCGGCGTAAAGTGCTCGCTCAGCCGCGGCAGCATTCCTTTTGGGAAAAAGCGCGGCACCTCAAGGCCGTTATGCTCGACATGTGTACCAAAGAACGCCGAATCATCGATCATGACATGCGCCCCATTCTGCGACAAATATAATGCAAAGATATACTGAAACATCTGATTGCCAAGGCCGCTGTTCAGCATAACAATCCACATACGCACTTCATCCCTTTCCGCTCGCTGCACTCCCGCAAGTGTATCAAATGCGGCAAGATTTTGCAAATCCTCCGCGCTTGCTTTCCCCCGTGTTCCATGCTATGATAGCGCCTACTATCAACGGAGGAGACGAAATGCCGCAGCTATCCCAGCCCATCACCTACCGCACACTGCTCGCGTTCGCCGTGCCGATGATTGTGTCGCAGCTCTTTATGAATGTGAACTTCATCGTCGACGGCTTCTTTGTGACGCACGCCGTCGGGACGGATGGGCTGTCGGCGATCAACATCGTCATGCCGTTCATCCCGCTCACGATCGTGCTCGCGACCATGCTCGGCACAGGTGGGAGTGCGCTCATTGCAGCACAGCTCGGCGCGGGCGAAAATCGCCATGCACGTGAAAATTTCTCCCTGCTCGTCCTCGTCTGCGTCATTCTCAGCACGATGATTGCCGTGCTCGGCATGACCTTCCTGCGCCCTACTCTCCGTCTGGGACACACTCGTCTGTCTCCTCGGCTTCCTGCTCCTCCTGCCGTACATCTTCGGCGTGGACGGTGTATTCATGGCGACGCCTGCCGCAGACTTCCTCGGTGCATCGGTCACCTTCCTGCTTCTCTGGCGAAAACGGAAGCAATACCGTTATGGTAACACAAAAATCCTTGAGAACGTCTCAAGGATTTTTGATTTGAAAGTATGTGATCAGTGCTTGAAACGTATCCTGCCCATCATAGCAGGTATCCACGAGATACCCGCGCTCGCGCTCATACTCCTTCAGTCCACGGTAGTAGAATGCCTTCTTTACGCCCTCAATGATGAATGGAACGGGGAAACACGGATAAATTCAGCGATCCCCGTGTTCTATTATATATAGATTCGACGAAAAGGTAAAGGAAGCGCGGGGATTTTCGCCGCCTTCTCATTTACTTTCCCAAAAGACCTATTGAAGCCGCTCCGCATCCGTATTATTATCAGAATGAATCGATATGTCAAAATGGGAAAGGAGCCGCCCATGAATCTACCCTACCAATGCCCCGACTGCGGCACGGAGCTCGGCTACGAGGGGCTGTGCTGGCGATGCAGGGCAGCGGCACAGCGGCGCGCTGCAGCGGCATGGACACCTGCGGAGATCGCGGCGAAGGAGCAGGAGATCATCGCGCAGATCGGCGATGTGCCCGATGATTTCTGGTATCTGCTCTGCCGTGAGGACAGCGTCGCCCCCGCGATTCCGCGTGCGGCACTGGCGGCGCGTACCTTCTGGCCGCCCGCGCTCTACTATCACGCGCCCGCCGATGTACGGGACGGGCTGATCACCGCACTGATGGAGACGGAGGCCGCGCAGGAGGCGAACGAGCTGATGATGTGCCTCGGCATGCAGGGGGACGACCGTGCGCTTGCGGCACTCCACGCACTGGAGCGCGAGCCGCGCCCGTGGCGCGGGCAGCTCTACGTCAACCCCTCTGTCTATGCGCAGTGCGGCGGCTGGACGTTCGACCGCGAGGGACGGCGGCGCACGCTGAACTTCGACACCTGCTATCCCATCGTTCACGCCGCCTCAGCAGAGGAGCTCGATCGCTCCCCCGTCCGCATCGCCCGTCCGCGCGAGGAGCACTGCCCGCACTGCGGCGGCCGCATGGCAGATATGCTCGTCCTCGACGGGCGGGACGCGCCCTGCAGTTCCTCGGCATTGACGGTATCCTCACAGCGACCTGCTGTCCAAACTGCGTCGCCTATGCAGAACCAATACTGAGCCGCTATACACTCGACGGCGGCAGTACTGTCCTGCCCTATGAGAATGCGGATCCCACGGCGTACATGGAGGAACTCGACACCATCTTTGACAACGATCTCATCCTCGGCGCGTCACCCGTCCCACGGTTCTACGGCGCATTCTTCGACGATGTGAGCACGCTCGGCGGATTCGCCCTCTGGGAGCAGGACTGGTCGTACACGACCTGCCCCGACTGCGGACAGCCGATGAAATACCTGATGCAGATCCGCTGGAACGAACTGGCGGACTACATGGAGGGCACGCTCTACATCGAGTTCTGCCCCACCTGTCAGGTGGTCTCCATGCAGCACCAGCAGACGTGAGGTGCGCCATGACCGACCACGATGATACCGTACTGGCAGAAAAGTTCCGCACACTGTGCGCGCACCTTTGCCGTGAGCGCATCCTCCCATCCATTCCGGTCACAGAGGATGCCTCGCCCGCACAAATGGCGACAGCGCTCCGACAGGCACTATGCATTGCCTATCCGACGACAAGGCTGAAGCGCATGATGAAGAGCATCCACTACGCCAACGCCTTTGCCGACACGACGCTCAGGGAGTGTGCCTTTACCCTCGACGATGTCGAGCAATACCTGACACGGAATCGCTTCCTTGACCACGACCGTTCCGTCGATTTCTTCAACAAAACGATCACAGCGGAGGGATTCGTCATCACGCCGACCGCCCTAGTGGAAACGATGCTGGAGAGCCTGCTCCTCAGTCATAAAGGAGAACACGATGAAAAAAACGTCCGCAATAATTCTTCGCACGGAAAAAAGCCCATGCCCACGGAGGTCTATACCGAGGAGGAGATGGCCGCCGTCGAGGACTTCATCGAGACGAACTTCGGCACGTACGCGAACGTCTTTCATGAGGTCGTCTCACCCGATATCCATCTGGATATATGTATCGTCGATCCGACCGAGGAACGGAACTACTACATGCTCGTCACCCTCGGGATGGGGGCGCACCGCATGAACGTCCCCGCTGAGCTCGCCGAGTACAAGCTCGAACGCGCCGAGCTCGCGATTGCCCTGCCACCCGACTGGAAGATCCACGAGGACGACGAGGAGTACTACTGGCCGATCCACCTGCTGAAAAGCCTCGCACGTCTGCCGATCGAGGATGATACATGGCTCGGCTGGGGGCATACCATCGACAGCAGGACGAACAACTACGCCAAAAGCACCAAGCTGACCGCCTCCCTCATCATCGGGGCGCAGGTAAAGGGCGACAATACGGTCTGCCTCCTGCCGGACGGCGACGAGGTCAATTTCTATCAGATCATCCCGCTCTACCGCGATGAGCTCAACTACAAATTCGACCGCAGTGCGAAGGAACTGGTAAACCTCTTTGGCGAGCGGCACGTGAGCTTCGTCATCGACCCGCAGCGGCGCAGCGCATGCGCCCCCGAGGACTTTGAGGATCTCGTGATGGACAACGCGGAGTGGCATCTCTCCACCCTGCACGAGAAGAAGCTCCCCGTCGATGAGATCGAGGCGTACAGTCACATGGCGGTCTACCTGCGGTGGTGCATCCTGCATGACCTGATGGCGGACTGGTTCATCCGCGAGTACGAGACGACCGTGCGCGCCGTAAAGGAGCACCCGGCGGAGACAGCCCTGCGCCCCTTCCTCCGCGACGAGCTGCACGGGATCCTGATGCGCGGCTTCTTCAACGCGGAGGGGGCGGCGTTCGCGCATTACTACTACGACGGTGAGGCCCCCTCCTACCCCTCGGACGTCGACGATCACGCCCTCGCGTATTTCGGAGCAGAAAAATACTACTCGAAGGAGTTTGACGACGAAGCATATCTCTTCGTCCCATTCGACGAGCGCCTCTATCGGGAGATGGCAGAGCTCATCGAGCGACACTGGGATGCGTGGAAACGCAACACTGAGGAGCAGATGGACGCCGATCCGAGCGACGTCGCCATCGCAACGATGCAGTACCTGAACGCCAGCAGAGCGAGCTGCTCTCTGATGTACCTCCCGCCGCTGGCGGACGACGACCCGATCGCCTCATGGTACAGCTACGCCACGCGCACGGCCGCGCGCGACGGCATCGTCCCCGTCATCATCGTCCCGAGCGACACGCTCTGGGAGGCACTGACGATGAACGCCGAGGCGGAAAAGGGCGCGTTCGAGGACTACGAATTCGACGCAGACGCCGTCATCACCTACCGCGAGCGCATGGCGCAAAAGCTGGTCAAGGACGGCAAAAAGATCCTCATGACGCGGCGTGCCGAGCGCACGGAGGACATGACGGTGAAAGAGAGCACGATGGGTGACACCAATGACCGCCCCATCGGCTACTGGAACTACGAGACGCAGAAAACGCATCCCGTGATCCTCGCCAAGATCCCCGTCAAGCATCCGTGGGAGATCTTCACCTACCTGCCCTTTGGCGGGTGGAACGACTGCCCTGACACCGCCGCACAGATGGCGGTCGCAAAGTACTGGCACAAGACGGACGGCGCCGTCCCCGCCGTCCTCACCTACGACACGCTCGAGTACCGCGTCCCCGCGCCCGTCGCGCCGGAGCACGCCGCCGCCCGCGCTGTGGAGCAGTACGCCTACTGCAGCGACATCATCGAGCAGGGCGTCCCCGGCATGAGCGTCAGCAGGCTCGCCGACAGCCTGCGGAAATCGCACATTTGGTATTTCTGGTGGGATTACCATTGCCGTAAGGAATGCAGACGAAAGAGACAGGAGAAGCTTCCTGTTCTGCCGTAACAAGCGCCCCTACCACCGCTTCGCGGTCCCCCTCCCCCGTGTCGCACGGGGGAGGCATTGAATGACGGTATATTCACTTCCCCCGTCGCGCGGGGGAAGCGGCGAGCGTCGCGAGCCGATAGGGGCCTGAGAACCAGACGAGAGGAGCAGCAGATGACGTTATTGGAACAGTGTCAGGCATGGCACAATCACGGAGATTACGAGAAGATCATCGCGGCGATTGAGGAGATCCCCGCCGCAGAGCGCACGCCCGAGCTCGACGGCGAGCTGGCGCGCGCCTACAACAACGTTGCGCAGCCGAGCGAGTGGTGGTATTTCCAAAAGGCGATTGACCTCCTCGCGCCGCATGCAGAGGATTCTGCCGACGATCACGTCTGGAACTTCCGCATGGGCTATGCCTACTACTACCTCGATCAGGAAAACCGCGCCCTGCCCTACTTTGAGACGGCGCTTGCGGCGCTGCCGGGCGACGAGGACACCGAGCAGATGATCGAGGACTGCCGCCGCGGGCTCTCCCTCCCGCTCTTTTCACGTCCGTTCCGCATCCGCGTGCAGGAGGCGTGGCTCGCGTTCTCCGAGGCGGAGGAGGAACTGCGTGCGCTGATGGATGCGGGATCGGATCACGGCGAGGAGCTCATCGAGCGGTGCAGCTCTGCGCTGCACATCGCCTTTGATGATCTCTCATTCGAGCTCGGAAAGGGCGGCGAGAAATATGAGCTCATCCTCACCCCCGAGGGCATGCGCGCAAAACTCTTTCCGCTCGTCTATTTCGCGCGCCATGCCCCCGCCTCCGTGCGCGAGCACTGGGACATCCACGTCGGTCGCACCGCCTCTCTTGGCTTTGCTCTGCGCACGGACGACTACTGCATCGAGATGACGGATGTCGCCGTCTGGTTCGCGCCCGATGGCGACGGGATCGCCCTCACGGTCTACTGCGAAAAGCTCCTGCCGCTCCTGCGGGAGAACGAGAATCGCGCATGGTGGATGCTCTCCACCATCGTCGATCAGGCACTCGGCGAGATCGCCGCCATCCGCCTCATCCATGATTTTGATCTCCTCGATGCACCGCGCGAGGAGCCGTCGACCCTGCTGGCGGATCTGCCGCAGGCACTCGAGGCGGCGGGGTACTCCCTCGCGAACGACGCAGAGGAGTACCTTGACCACTACTATCTCGCCTACGAGCGCGAGCCAGACACATCAGACGACGCGGATCTGCGGCTCGACGTCTATGCGGGCAGCACGCGTCTGCCCTCCCTCCTCAGTTCCTATATGGATAGTGATGCGACGCTCGTGGACATCTACCATGCGGACGGGATCGCGGCGGGCTTTATCTCCTATCCGCTGACGGACGAGATGCGCGAGAGTGCCGACGAGATTCTCGATTTTCGCGATGCGCTCATGCAGGCGATCGAGGAGGAGACCGATTGTCTGCATGCGGTAACCTTCCTCGGCGGAGCGACGGGCACGAACTACGGCTATCTGGACTTTCTCGCGTGGGATCTGCACGCCGTCCTCGTCGCCGCAGAAACCGTTCTCAAGAGGACGAATCTGCCGTGGGCGGTGTTTCACTCCTTCCGACGGGACGCGGCGGGCACCGTCAACATTTTTGATCGCGACGAGGAGGAGGAGGATGCCGCCGCGCCGAGAGCTCCGACACAGAAAAAGGCCCCCTGCTCACGGCGGAGGCCGTCGCCAAACTCGAGGCGATGGAGGATGGATCCACGGGCTATTTCTACAAAATGCTCAGCTATCTGAACAAATACATCAAGAACGGCATTATCAAGGGGCGGTTCACACGCGAGGAGGCGCATCGTGACCGCGACATTGCGCTGTGGTATGCCTACGCATGCAACAATGTCGATCTGTACCCCTACTACTACCGAGCGATACAGTGGATGCCGGACTCCGAGCCGAATGCGCACGGGTGCGGGACGTGGTACTATCGCTACGCCGTCGCCCTCATGCACTGCGGCTATCTGGAAAAGGCGCTCCGCTATGCCGCGCAGGGAACGTGCGAGGAGCCGGACTATCCTTGGTGCTATCTCGAGCTCGGCAAAGCTGCGCGCCCATTTCGGCGACCGTGACGGTGCGCTGGACGCCGTGCGGCAGGGGACTTTCCCTCGTGCCGGGCGACCGCGAGTTCCTGACGCTGGAACGTGAGATCGAGGAGGGCGCAACGATTGAACAGATGTGCTTTCACTGGGTCGACGGAGCGTATGACGAGGAGCTGCAGCAGGCATCGCGTGCGGCCGAACTTCCGCAGGAGGGCGCGGCATCAGATGCCCTCGATGACATGTATCAAAAGCAGCGTTCCATCCTCTGCATCCGCGTCGACGAGGAGGGACTCTCCCGCGTCCTGCGCCTCTTCTCCCCCATATCGGCGGGCAGCTACACGCGCAACGCGCCCTACTGCCATTTCCCGCGCAAGGCCGGAGATACAGAGGTGGAGATCGTATTCCGCATGAACGAGGCGGGCATGTCCAAGCTCCCCCTCACATGGCTGACCGAGGTCAGAGATCACATCGACAGCGGGGCATGGGTAAAGCATACGGATGAGCACGGCACGGCTCAGCTCACCGCCGTGCACATCTTACTCGATCGCACCGTCGTGCTCGAGTACAAATACCCGTGGAAGGAAAAAAAGCGCCTACTTCGAGGTGGATGCCGACTGGAACGTTGGCGAGCGGAAGGGATAAGGCGAGCGGAAAAGAAAAAGACGGCGTTTGCCGTCTTTTTTGTTGCTGCTCGCCTAAAAACCATCCAACCGATTTATACATGGCAGACGAACTGCCCGCAAAGATAGTCCAAGCTGGATGTCGGCTGCACCTGCTTCGACGGGATGAACACATAGTCCCATGGCTTGTAGTGCAGCTCGCGGCACACGGCAGTGGCTGTCTGACAGAATCTGATCCCCACTTCCTTTTTCGCCAGCACCCCTGGATCGTTCAGCTTGTCCTCCCCCTTGATCTCCACCAGATAACATCTGTCGGCAGTTTCCACCACGAAGTCCGGCTCGTAGTTGTGTCCCCTGCCGTACTTGAGATCAAAATCGGAGGGAGCAGGACGAAGCCATTTCAGCACCTTAATATCCTGTTCACAGAGTCTGGCAAAAGTCAGTTCAGGGATACTGTCGAACTTTGCCCTGTCGAAGACGCCCTTCTCTATCCCCGTGAAGACCACGGAGCGGATGCCGTCCGCTTTAGCGTCGGGGGAGAATAGATCCAGCTCAGCGCTGCCAAACAGTTCCTGAGGCATATTGAAATCATTGACCTTCACGATATCGTAGGAGAACATTTCCTCCGTTTTATGAAAGTGCTGCATCATCTGCCTGTAAATCTTGCCCGCAATATCCTGCCGGTACATCATGACGATGTTTCGCATATCCTCGCAGCCATACCGCTCCATGTAGTGCTGGCAGACAGACTGAGCAAGACTCACGACAAGCTCCCCGCACTGCTCGTAGTCAATGACGGGCTTTCCTCGCAGGATTTCTACGATGCAGTTGACAGGGCGCTCAGCGATAAAGGTTATTTTGCTCGCAGCATCCCTCTCCGCATCCCGTGCGTCTACTAGATTCTGTCTAATCAGTTCGGTGGAGATGGGGACATGGTTGAACTCTGCCAGATCAAGATCGAACTCGTCGAAAATGTATGCGCCGCCACCCGTGCTGGTCATGGCAAGCTGAGGGATGGGGATGAACCGTTCCTTTGTCCGCGTAGTGTATTCCTCGGTCTGCTCCGCCACGAAGGCTGCAAAGGCATCCTGGTTGTGCTGGAAGACATAGCCGTAGTCCTCTTTGGCTTTGATTTCCTCGATGACGGCTTTGGCAATGTCCTGCCTATCTTTTACTTCCAGTTCCGCAGACTTTTTCTCCTTCATCTTTGACTGTACGGCCTTTTTGTGCCACAGCGTTCACAGCCTGGATCACCTTGCGGGTCTCGTCCGTTTCCTGCCCGATCCCAAGCTTTCTGTGAGCCTCGGACAGGTCCTCTGGTTTCGGCTGGATCAACGGCATCTGCTGAGGGCTTGGCTTTTCATCGGGTAGCCTATCTGCCTCGATGAGGTTACCGCGGCAGAAGATGCTCTCGCCGCTTTGGGCTTCCCGGACAAGCGCAGCAAAGTTGTCATGGGCAGTGAGCATGACCATATCCGCCATGCGGTCGCCAGTGCGTTCACCGTAGGGCAGACGCAGTCCACGCCCCACCATCTGTTCCCGCAGGATACGTGATGCAGCGGTGCGCAGCGGGATGATGGTGTAGAGGTTGTTCACATCCCACCCCTCTTTGAGCATGTCTACATGGATGACAATTTCTATGGGATTGTCTGCCCGTTCCACATCGGCAAGCAAGGCGACATTCGCTGCCTTGGCTGCCGCTCCCTGCTTGGAGTGGATGAGCAGCGTCTTTCCCTTGTAACGGCCCTGCCTGAAATCGTCGGAGGTGATGTAATCATTGATGGACTGGGCATGCCCGGTATCCTTACAAACGATCATGACAAAAGGCTTCACGAGACGGGCGTTGCTCTTGTCGGCATACGCGGTCAGATGCGCCTTGACCTTCTCATGATGCCGTATACCATCATCAATCATAGCACGATCCAGCTCTTCTTCACCGAAGCCGAAACTCTCAATATTACTTCTGGTCATGGCATAGGGTGTACGTGTATAGCCTGCCTCGATAGCTGCTGAAAGAGGATATTCATATACGACGTTCCTAAATTTCTCCTGCCTCCCCCCCTTGCCAGCCACCAGCGGTGTTGCTGTCAGTTCCAGCCCCAGCACGGGCTTCAGATCATTGAGTGCCTGCATTCCAGCTTTCGCACGGTAGTGGTGAGACTCGTCCATGATCAGCACCAGATCATCCAGCCCCGCCATGTAGTCGATGAAGGATTCTCCCCGCCGCTCGTTCAGGCGTCGCATATTGGCTGTCTCTGAGTCGAACTTCGAAATGTTGTAGATGTAGATGGAGATGCTGTCCCCTAAGAAAACATCGCCATTTTTTTCCTTGTAGTCATCGTCGTGGTAGATGACAGGCGGCCAACTGAAGCAGGACAACCCCTTAAACACATACTTGGTACTCGATGACTGCGAGAGGTCGTTGTGCAGCTTGTTGTATATCGTGATGTTGGGCGCAACCACGAAGAAATTTTTCAGACCGTATTGCGTATAGAGATAGGTGATGAACGCTCCCATCAGGCGTGTCTTCCCCACGCCGGTCGCCAGTGCAAAGGTGAGGGAAAGGAACTCCCTCTCGAAGTCCGTGCATGTGGGATAAAGGCCATGTACCTTCTGCAATGCGTCCTTGAGGTCGATGCCCTTCTCCGGCGGCACGGCCTGAAGGATGTTCGCCAGCACTTCCAAGGAAATCTTTTGCGGTTCTCGCAAAGACATCGTGCCGCTGATAAAATCCGGAGTATATTGGAGGAAACGCAGGTCAGCATTCATCATCCTCGACCTCACTTTCCTCGTCCACGTACTGTGGCGGGCGCACAATGTTCAGAGCGTAGTCCTCATGCCCAAAAGCGCAGCTTCCCAAAAGCATCTGGGGGATTTTCTTGACGCGGATTTGAGGCGTTCCCTTGTCAGCGTCCTCATCAAAGGACTTACAGGCAACAATCAGGAATTCATTTTCCGCCATTACCTGCTGAATACCGGCAAGGTAGGCGGCGGTGATATGCTGGGTGGTGACATAGAGGAAGGAATGCTCCGTCCCCTGCGATTGTTTCCAGAACATCTTCTGGTCGGGGCAGTAGGTGTACCCCTCATGGAGGCCACTGCCGCCGCCAGCTTGTCGGCGTCGTATTCCTTATTGATGACGAGTTCCCCGATGGCGTCCTCTTTGAGGAGGGTAGGTGCAAGCTCGTAAAAGTCATAGCCGCCCCCGCCGGTCCAGCTCTGTGCCTTGGAGATACCGCCCTGCTCGCCATCCACCACCTTATCTAGCCGCACCTTACAATGTGTATAACAGTGGTCGCCCATTTCAATTCCAATATAGCGGCGGTTCATCTTGTGGGCTACGGCGGCGGTAGTGCCGGAGCCGAGGAAAGCATCCAGCACCAGATCACCTTCGTTGGAGGCGATCTGCATGACGCGTTGAATCAGGCGTTCCGGCTTGGGTGTGTCAAAAGGATTTTCAGGCCCAAACAGGGCGATGACTTCCTTCTTGGCTTCTTGGTTATGCCCGACCTCTTTGTTCGTCCACCAAGTCCAAGGAACGACGCCCTTTGCTTCTGACAGAAATTTCTTTTGTCTGGGGCGGGACGTTCCGTCTGTGCCAAGCCAAATCCTGTTGTCCTTCAAGAGAGAGTGAAAGGTTTCTTCGGATAAAGCCCAACACCTACCATCAGGAGGAGGCAATTTTCGTCCGTCTGGGAGTTCGATTTCATAAAACTGGCTGGCGGTAGCATGACCGACCTGTCCGGTCAAATCAATCGAACGCCATGGCCCTCTGGGATCGTTATCTGGATTCTTGTAACTGGACGCCTGCTCCGGACTGAGGGGCAAATAATTGCGGGATGCCTTGAATGCATCTTTGTCTTTGGCATAAACAAGCACATAGTCATGACCATCGCTGATGACGGACCTCATGTCCGGGGAAGTCCGTTTCTGCCAAACGATAGATGCGATGAAATTCTTGCGCAAGAATATCTCATCCAGCAAGACCTTGACGTATGCCTGTTCGTCATCGTCAATGCTGACCCACAGGCTGCCATCCCCACTCAACAGCTGGTAAAGGATTTCCATGCGTGGCCTGATGAGGTTCAGCCATGTACTATGTTCCAGATTGTCATCATACTGAGAGAACGCAGATCCCGTATTGTACGGGATATCTGCATACACGCACTTCACCTGCCCGCCGTACTTCGGCAGCAGTGCCCTGAGGGCCAGCAGATTGTCCCCGTGGATCAGCATATTTCCTGTCCCCGTCTCACCGTAGGACTTCTCTTTGTGGTGCAGCAACAGGCGCGGCTCTATCTTCTGCATGGGTTCGTCTTTTCCCACCCACGTCAATTCCAGTTTCGTTACCGCCAAGAAAATCCCTCCTGTTCGTTCTATATCCGTTATTATACAATAGAAAGTCAAAGGCCTCTTTCTTGGTTGGATATCTGCTGTATATAGACAATAAAAACAGCCCCCTCGAAATGAGATACGGCTGAATTCGTGAAAACTCCGTCTTTTTTCATTTGTCCCGATAGTGCGAACCACATTGTGCAATCTCCATGCGGTTATCCGCAATCCGAAAACGATGCGATTCTTCGCGTCGATGCGAACACTCCAAAAGCCCGAGAGATCCCCCTTGAGCGGTTCGGGCTGTCCCTGACAGTCATCGTCGCTGCGGTCAATGCTCTGAAGAAGACGATTGATTTTCTTGAGTGTCTTCTTATCCTGCGTCTGCCAGTACAGATCATCTGCCCATGCCGCATCCTGCCAAATCTTATCCATCAGTCAATCTCGATGAGTTCATGCTCCGTCAGATTGCGCCCAGCTTTGACATCCGCAATCGCCGCACGGAGACGTGCTATGTTCTCCTCACTGTAGAACGGATCGGGTTCTGCCGTTACCTCGAATGGAATGCGGCGATCCTGCGTCACTTTTGCCGCAAACATCGTAAATGCAGCGGTCAGTGTCAGCCCCATCTTGCGGCAGGTCTCCTCCATACGCTGTTTAAGCTCTGCATCCATACGAAAATTTACCATCGCCTGTGCCATATCAATCGCCTCCTTTTTTGGAGAATATCATGTTTGTAAAGGCAAATCAATCTTTTCGTGTCATTTGCTTTACGCCTATAATCCCAGTTCCTCCTCGATCAAGACCAGCTCCATCGGGCGGTAGCTCATCTTCTTGTAGTGGATGGTGAGGGCATTGCAGATGCGCTCCAGTGCCGCGCAGTCATAGCAGTGATCGCCCGCTGCTGCGCAGGGCGTTTTCTTCCCCTTGCGATGGGCGTTGCGCGGGGCGGCAATGCGGTGGATGCGGTCGATGCCCGCCTCAATGTTGGGAACGAGCTTGTTGATACCGACGACAAAGTAGGTCTTTTCATGTCCAAAAAGGGAGCCCGCAACACGGTTGCCCGCGCCGTCCATGTTGAGGATCTGCCCCTCCTCCGTGATGGCGTTCGCCGAGAGGACGAAGATGTCCGTCATCAGTGCCTCGCGCCCTGCGGCGAGAAATGCCTCGATGCCGCCGACGTGTCCTGCACGTGGCGGATCGACCACCTCGTTATGCTCGCTCAAGCGTTCGTAAAGAGAGAGTGCCCGCAGCGTCTCGGAGTCGCCGAATCCGACGCGTTTGCCGCGAATCTCACGAGCGAGATAGTCCGCCGCCGCAGTGCGCTCCGCGAAGCGCGAGACCTCGTAGCGATTTTTGCGGAACGCCTCGATCGTGCGCACAATGCGCTCCTCGTATGTCGTGTCGGACATAGTCCCCATCTCCTTCGTCACGCCATATCCCATGATTCCAAGACGTTCGCGGGGGGCATGTTGGCGAAATCCTCAATACGTCTCGATGATGTTGAAATTACTGTCACACGCGGCGGGCGTGCGTCCGATCTCGCGGATGATGCGGATGATGTGATCCTCGGAGAGGGCACGCGGGCTCTTTGCCCCCGCATCGTGGAGGATCGTCTCCTTGTGCACGGTGCCGTCGATGTCGTTCGCACCGAACCCGAGCGCGACCTGCGCCACGGGCACGGTCAGCATCACCCAGTACGCCTTGATGTTGCGGAAGTTGTCGAGCAGGAGGCGTGAGATCGCAATCGTCCGCAGATCGTCCCACATCGACGTCTGCCGCACCGTCCGCCCCAGCTCCGTATGCGACGGCAGGAACGGGAACGGGATGAACGTCTGAAAGCCCCCCGTCTCGTCCTGCAGGTCGCGCAGGCGCAGCATGTGCGCGACGCGCTCCTCGAGCGTCTCGATATGCCCGTAGAGCATCGACGCATTCGTCTTGATGCCGAGCTCATGCGCCGTACGCGCCACGGCCAGCCACTCATCCGCCGTCGCCTTGTTCGGGCAGAGCTCCCCGCGCACGCGGTCAGAGAGAATCTCCGCACCGCCGCCCGCGATCGACTGCAGCCCCGCCTCGCGCAGGCGCAGGAGCACCTCGCGCACGGAGAGCCCCGACGTATGGGCAAAATGCGTGATCTCCACGCCCGTGAACCCCTTCAGATAGAGTGAGGGGAATGCCTCGTGCAGCGCGCGCAGACGCAAGAGATAGTCGTCAAACGTCCATGTCGGATGCAGCCCGCTCACGACGTGCAGTCCCGCGAGATGCGGGTCGCGCATCGCCTCCGCGACGTGTGCCACCGCCTCCGACGCGCTCATCTCGTAGGCGCCCGCATCCTCTGCGTCGCGCCCAAACGCGCAGAACTTACAGTGCGCCATGCAGATATTCGTCAGATTCACATGGCAGTTCACATTGTAGTAGACAATATCGCCGCATTTCTCCGCGCGCACATGGTCGGCGAGCGCGCCGAGCCACGCGATATCGTGCGAGGCAAAGAGCGCCACGCCGTCCTCAAACGTCAGGCGCTCGCCGCGCTCTACTTTCTTCTCAATATCGAGGTATTTACTCTGCAATTCATCGTCTCCTAAACACACAAGTTATCTCTTTATGATTCGATACACAGCGCAAAAGTCCTGCCACAGATGCAAAAGGAGCCGCCTGCAAAACCCCGATAGGTATCGGCTTTGCAAAACGGCTCAAAGACGACGGCAGTACCTCTGCCGCTGGTCATTCCCTTATTTTTTCGGCGTAATCGCCAGCGCGCGTACGGGCAGTCCCGTCGCGCCCTCGATGTTCGGCCACCCGAGGAAGAGCAGCGCCCCTGCCGGCGCCACGCGGTCGAGATTCGTCAGCACCTCGACCTGCAGCTTCCCCTTGCCGAGGACATAGCGCTCACACGCGAGATCCCCCGCCTTTGCCGCCTCCGTCGAGGCATCCGTGTCGAGCGTCTCATGTCCGTTCGCCGCGGCATTGCGCGTCTCATAGATATACTTCAGCGCATCCATCGACCACGATGGGAAGTTCTCACTGCCGTCCGCGGCGATCCCGGAGATCGCATCCATATCCGGCCAGTGACGGCTCCACCCCGTATAGAGCGCGACAAACGCACCGTCGGGGATCGCGCCGTACTTCGCCTCGTATGCCTTGATGTCCTCCACCGTCACCGCATAGTGCACATCGCGCGCGACCTGCTCCGTCACGTCGATCACGCACAGCGGATAGAGCATGTGGCGCGCACCGAAGTCCTCCGCGAGCGGGAGGTTCCGCACGAAATGTCCCGGAAAATCAATGTGCGTCCCGAACTGCCCCGGGAACTTGAACGTCTGGATGAGACAGTCGAGCATCGGATTGCCCCAGTCAAAGCACGTCTTTGAGAGCTCCACCGAGCCCTCGGGGATCCCCGCCCAGCACGGGCTGTCGTTGTTCAGCGGGTGCGTCAGATCCACCCACTCATACGCGTCCGACTTCAGCTCCTCGAGTGCGTTCCACAGCTGATATCCCATATCCCCATCTCCTTTATTCTATAGGCCAATTTATATGTTATATGGCTGTAACAAATGTCAGAAAGCCTAAAATCACACCAGCTAAATTCGGGACGATAAGGATAAAATCCTTTTTTGGCTCTTTCGTCCATCCATAAATAACCCAGATTAGACAGGAAATCGAAGCGGTAAGAGGCTGCCACGGTTGAGCCTTTACCCCTTCTAAATTAGCGATAATTTGAGGAATATAGGTGATAAACACAAAAACACCGATAAACGCTCCGATTGAACCCACGATAAGATTGATTTTCTTTTTTTCCATAAATTACCTCCATTTTTATATAACGTACATGTTTAATATATTATCATGAGCCTTGCATTTTTTCAAATTAAATTCTTTTATGGGGTTGACAATCTTCTGAAGTTTTACTATACTAAGGATAGTTAGGGAGATATTAAATCGGCAGGCTGATTCAGGACAGGCTGCCCCCATGTGATCCGTAAGCGCATGGCATATCTCCTTCGGGGATTTCCCACCGTGTTGACCGACGGTTGTTGGAGAGGGACACGGGATGCACCTCGCTGGCTGAGTGAGGAAGCAGCCGCAGCGTCCACGACGGACTGGGAGGAGATTCCGATGGGTTATTGAGTGGCCGCAAAGGTCTGCACCGTGCACCCCGACCCGGTGGGTCGGACGGGGATGCCGAGCGAAGGTGCGGCAGGGAATGCGGCAGCCCGCGTGGGGTGGGCACACAAGAGGGCATGGATTAGCGCATGACGAGGAGGACGTTCCCCAGAGCGGAACAGAATGTGCGCACAGAGAACATGTCGTGGTGGTTTTTCTCAGCGTTTTCGCCGGAAAGTTCCGCATCTCAAGCTAGCGGCGATGCGGAATGAAGCGTGGATCGTTTGAATGCAAGAGAGTTACCTATCACTTCCCGTATTTTTCCTCAGAACCGCCGATGCGTGACGAGAAAGCGCATCGGCGGTTTTGTTTTGACGTCTCTTTCCCAGCGGTTAGGGCAGACAGCACCAATGTGTTTTTTGCTATTTTTGGATTTTCGTGCTATAATACAGATGTTTTTCATTTTATTATAGATAGGTGGTATTGGCATGAAACACTCCGAAAACGAGTTCATGCAGCACGAGTGCGGCTCCCTGAGCTGACGATGCGCGGCATGATCCTCGGTGCAATCCTCACCATCATCTTTACCGCATCGAACGTCTACCTCGGTCTCAAGGTCGGTCTGACGTTCTCCTCCGCCATTCCGGCGGCGGTCATCTCGATGGCGGTACTCAAGATGGCGAAAGGATGCAAACATCCTCGAGAACAACATGGTGCAGACGCAGGCATCGGCAGCAGGTACGCTGTCCGCCATCATCTTCATCATCCCGGGCATGCTCATGATCGGCTACTGGCAGGACTTTGAGTTCTGGCAGACGCTCGTCGTCTCCGCCTGCGGCGGCTGTCTCGGTGTTCTCTTCACCATCCCGCTGCGGCGCGCGATGGTCGTCCACAGCGACCTCGCCTACCCGGAGGGCGTTGCTGCGGCAGAGATCCTAAAGGTCGGCTCGCACGACGACAGCCGCGAGCAGCACGGCTCGGGACTGAAAGAGATCCTCTCGGGCAGTGCCATCGCGGGCGTGATCGCGTTCCTCACGAACGGTCTGCAGGTGCTCGGCGGCAGCCTCTCCGCATGGTTCCACGTCGGACGCGGCATGACGCAGCTCCCGCTCGGCTACTCGTCGGCACTCGTCGGCGCGGGCTACCTCATCGGCATCACGAGTGGACTCGCGATGCTGATCGGTATCGCTATCGCATGGGCGGGCTTCGTCCCCTATTTCACCATCACCGGTGCACTCCCCGACGGCATGACCCTGCAGAAATTCGCGGGTACCGTCTATCAGCAGAAGGTGCGCCTCATCGGCGCGGGCGCCATGGGCGTCGCCGCGATCTGGACGCTGCTCTGCCTCGCACGCCCCGTCATTGACGGTGTAAAGGAATCCATCGCAGGTGCACGAGCAGACAGTGCAGAGCGCGGTCTGCACCGCATGGACATCGACATGACGATGAAGAGTGTCGGGCTCGTCTTTGCCGTCACCGTCATCGGACTGCTCGTGATCTTCTACGCCTTCGTCAGCCCCGAGCAGATCCCGGGCGGGCAGAAAATTGCCTTTACCCTCGTCGGCGTCAGCGTCGCCGTCCTCATGGGCTTCTTCGTTGCTGCCGCCTGCGCCTACATGGCAGGGACTGGTCGGCATCCTCCAGCCCGATCTCGGGCATCGGCATCCTCGGCATCATCGTCGCATCGCTCGTCATGTACGCGCTGTGCTCCATGTTCGGCATCTTCGCGCTGCCGGGCGGCGAGAAATTTGCGACGGCGACCGCCATCTTTACCACGTCGATCATCCTCGCGATCGCCTGCATCTCGAATGACAATATGCAGGATCTCAAGACCGGCTATCTCGTCGGTGCAACGCCGTGGCGTCAGCAGGTCGCGCTCCTCATCGGCTGCGTGGTCGGTGCGCTCGTCATCGCCCCTGTGCTCAACCTCCTCTATGAGGCGTATGGCTTCTCGGGCGCGCTGCCGCGTGCGGGCATGGATCCCGCGCAGGCACTCGCCGCACCGCAGGCGGTGCTCATGACGACCATCGCACAGGGGCATTTTTCTCGCAGAAGCTCGCATGGGAGTACATCTACATCGGCATCGGGGTCGGCATCGTACTCGTCCTCATCGACCTCTTCCTGCGCCGCTCGACGAAGAACCTCGCCATGCCGCCGCTCGCTGTCGGTATGGGCATCTACCTCCCGCCCGTCATCCAGACGCCGCTCGTCGTCGGTGCGATCCTCGGCTACTTCGTCAACCGTCATCTGCGTCAGACGAAGGGAGAGGAGGCGGAGCGCGCAGGGCTGCGGCGCGGCACGCTCTTTGCCTCGGGGCTCATCGTCGGTGAGTCCATCATCGGCGTTCTCCTCGCCGGCATCATCGTCGTCTCCGTCTCGAACGGCGGCGGCGAGAGCCCACTCGCCATTGCGCCTGAGGGCTTCGCTGACACCGCCGAGATGCTCGGCCTCCTCGTCTTTATCGGCGTCCTCGCCATCTTCGGCAAAGATCGTACTGGGCGGGAAAAAAAGAAGCATAAATTTTTTTCGTAATAGCGGAAACGCCATCGGTCACGTTGGATCGATGGCGTTTCTTTTCGTTTCTTTTATGCAGGCAATATTGTATAATAAGAAAAAACGAGGTGATGAGATGAATCTGCATGATGAATTTGAGCGCATCATGCGCGAGCAGCGCGAGATCGCCCTCGCGACGATGAGCGAGGGCTGCCGCACGTGCGCATTGTGAACTTTTACTACGATACAGAGAAGCACTGCGTCTACTTTGCCACGTTCAAGGACAACGAGAAGGTCGTCGAGCTCGCAGCGAACCCCTCCATCGCCTTCACCACCGTCCCGCACAATGACACGACCGAGCACGTCCGCGCCAGCGATCGTGCGGTAAAGTCCGCCACTCCCTCGACCGCGATCACGGAGGCCATCGCTCGCCAAGGGCACCGCGCTTTCAGGGGACCATCGATGCCGTCGGTGACGACCTCATCCCTATGAGATCGCACTCACTGAGGCGGTGGTGATGATCGGGCGGGATCACTGGGGCAGGGATTGTATTCTGAAGCGGCAGAGTCACAGCGGGCGAAAACGTCACGACAGCGTTGCTGGCACGGCGGAGTTATCGGCGATCCTTTCTTCCTGTATTAAAAAGTACGTATAATGGCATGAAGAGGTGATTAAAAATGAGATCTGCGGAACAATTTGAACGCATGATGCGAGAGCAGAACGAAATCGCGCCGCAACGATGAGTGACGGACTGCCGCACGTCCGTATTGTCAGCTTTTACTGACGACCGGCAAAGCACGTGTCTGCTTCGCGACGGTAAGGACAACGAGAAGGTCGCCGAGCTCACCGCAAAAGCCCTCCACCGCCTTCACCACCGTTCGAACAACAGAACAACCGAGCACATCCGTGCGCGCGGTTATGCCGTTAGTCCTCACGCCCGCTCACAGAGATCACGGACGCCATCATCGAAAAGACGCCGCGCTTTCAGGAAACCGTCAACGCAGTCGGCGCCGACCTCATCCTCTACGAGATCAAACTCTATGAGGCAATGGTGATGGCTGCGCGGAGCGACTGAGGGCAGAGATGTGTTCTGAAAAATCGGTACATCTGCTGCGTTCGAGATACTCAATGTCTGGAAGATAATCATCCAGCTGAAAGGACGGCGCACGAAAGATCTTTCTCAGCACCAAAGGGAGAGACGGGCGAAATCGACGCATCCATCAAGGCGTTTCTCCGTTACGTCGACGGTGCGGTGACGACAGATCACTTTGTGCAGAGATCGATAGGGAGATTCAATGCGATCAAATCTGCCGCAGAAGAGGAGGCGAGTTATGAGCTACGCGATCAGTCTTGCAGAGAGAAAAAAAGAAGGGCAGAAAATTCGTCTGGAAGATGCAAAATTGATCGCCAAACTCAGAATATCAACTGAGAACAAGCGATGGATGCTTGATATTCCTGGGCGAATACACCATCTGTATGAAAGTCTCCTATCATGCCCTATCAAAGGATAGCCTTATGGCTATCGCTTTTAAATAATTTTATGGAATTATCGCTTCCTTAAACACGCCTGCTTGCTGTAAAACTTTGCCTTCACCTCATTTACATCGTCATTTCGCGTCGATCGCTCAGGCGTCACGTGACCGGGGATAAATGCTCGTTAAACGTATCGATTTTCTCATGGGTAAAGATATTATTGAGCGTTGTCGAATTCGGTTCCGCCAAACACTTTGACAAAATCTTGATACGTCCTGCCGTCGATATCCGCAACATTATTTTCCGGCATATATCTTTGAGTTTTTCAACCTTAACGAATACGCACCAACGGTATTCGCCGTTTCATCTCGTCCGTTTGGTAGTAATTATTATACACGTGAACTTTTCCAAATCTCACTCGCGGTGCGCGCTTCAGACCAGATTATGGAAATAGGTATGATGCAGCGTCACATTTAGTTTGCCATATCCGCCGTTTTGCATCCACTGCTCCCCGATCAAAATCGTTTTATTAGCGACGTTCAAAAACATTATATGACATCGTTACGTCGTCCGCCTGATTCGTAATATCGACCAAGCCGTCCCGTGCTCGTATTCACGATGAAATACGTTTCCGTCGGCTGTGTGCCGTCCTCGAAATGACAGTCGATCAGAAATATGCGTGCCGCACGGTCGTAATACTATATGCCGGTTCAGTTGCCTTCGGCGTAAGCGGATCACGACGAGAAATAGTCATGGGGACAACATGATGTTCAGGATGATATTATCCGCATCGAGGACTAAATCCGCCCTTTAATTTCGCATCTTCAATCCCAATGGTTACTCGTATTGGCAGGGACGTGAACCATGATGTTTTCGCCTGATTCTTTTTGAGATTGTTTTCTTTTTCCTCCTGCTCTTCTTTTTTGGCTTTTCAGCGCGGTACTATGTGGCGCATGCAGGTCAAATACTGCACAGAAAATCCATAGCCCTCCATATATATAATCTTCCTTCGTCAGGTGCTTGCCATCCGCGTCCGTATCGAAGTCGATCGTTCCGTAAATCATCAAAATCTAGGTTCGTATTTTGCGATTCCCCAATGCGGCAATAAACTCTGCCGATTGGTCGCGAAAAATATTGGCCACTCTACGGCAGCAGCCGCCAGTTGTCCTTTGCCCTCTGCGGCAAATCCATCATTTTGTGACACCTCCGGGTGAAAATGCGTCTTCCCCATCGAATCTGGATGAAGCGGCAGGAAAATAGCCGCTAATGCACCGATGCGAGCAATCAGTAAAAGTTTCTTTTCATATTCTTATCTCCCTTCGTCATTGTCTTAATGGAGTGCCCTCCGACACCTATGGTATACCACTTACGAAAGAAAATAGGATTGAGCAGTACAACCGATCAAAATTTCGCTTCATCTATTTTCTTTGATGATATTCATGGGAAGGAAAAGCGTTAATAAGGACAATACGAAAGAGCAGCCAGAGATGTGACTGTATACTTTTGTTTGGCGGTGGCTCGGTGCGTGGGTTCCGTCCCTTGCAGGAATTCCCCTATCTTAGCTTCCCCCCGTCGCTACGAGAGATGGCGCTTCTCTGCGAGCCGATGGGGCGCGTGCCTTGCGATGCACTTCTGTCGATATGGATGGTTTACGGCTTGCGTCCGCAGCGCCCCCTCAGCACACTGCATGGCGCACCTACCGCCTCGGCAGGGGAGGCTGGAGGTACGCTCACGATCGCGGGGATTCCCTATCTGCTTCCCCGTCGCGCTGCAGGGGAGTAGCGGCTGTCGAGCCGATGGGGAACGCTTATTGCCTTGCGTACTTCTGTGTCGCTATGGATGGTTTACAACTTGCGTCCGCCAGCGCCCCTCCACCGCACGCGGTCCCCTGCTGACCTGTCCCGAAGCAAGCCCTCAGGCGCAGCGATTGGGTAACAGTCGTATGGAAACGTCCAAGAACACGGGCATGGCGAAGTGTGATTGAATGACGTTGACCGCTCCCCACTCTGGCAGGGAGGCTGGAATACGCTCCGTCCTTGCGGGTTCCTCTGTAGCTTCCCCCGTCGCTACGAAGTGGCAATGTCACGAGCCGATGAGAACGCTTGTGCCTTGCGTTTACTTCTGTCGATATGAAGATTTACAGCTTGCGTCCGCGGCGCCCCTCCGGCTTTTACTGCGTGTGCCACCTCCCACCTCGGCAGGGAGGCTGGAAATACGCTCATCCCCTTGTGAGGGTTCCCCTATCTTAGCTTCCCCACCGTCGCTACGGGGAAGTGTAACACCGAGCCGATAAACGCATGCCTTACGTGCACTTCTGTCGCTATGATTTACAGCTTGCGTCCATGGCGCCCCCTCCGGCACTGCGTGTGCCACCTCCCCGCTCTGGCAGGGGCTGGAGCCGCAACTCCGTCCTTGCGGGGATATGGTTTGAAATCTTGTCAAGATGACTTTTATACCGAGCGTGAGCTGTTTCGTCCTGCAGGGGATATGGTTTTGAAATAGCGTAAGCCGTGGCGGAGCTTACCTCGAAGCTTAACGCTTGTTTCCGTCCCTGCAGGGATATGGTTTTGAAAGAACCGCATGGATCGAGTTCCAGCGCGACTGGTCTGCGGTGTTTCCATCCCTGCGGGGATATGGTTTGAAATTATAACTTTAAGGGAGTTATACAGGCTGGCATGCTCTTGTTTCCGTCCCTTGCGGGGATGGTTTTGAAATCATGCGGCGGGATGCCTTGCTGTGTCTGGCTCGATATGCCGTTTTGCGGCGCGGATGTATTTTCCTCGCTTCACGGCGACGCTGCGTTCTAAAAAGCCGCGCTGTATGTCCTACGGCTCTAAAGCGCGGCGAGTTTCACTCTCGATATAGCACAGTGGGCTGATGTGCGCAATCCCGCCGCCTGGGAAGCACTGATAAATTCGGTACAACCATCTTAGGGAAGTACTGATAAACTCAGCACCGCCGTCTTAGTACATCCTTTTCGCCCTGTCTGTGTCGACAAATCCTCCACATAGCCTCTGCTATGCGTCCGGTTTGTCCCTTGACAGGACAAAAAATCTGCACCAATTCGACGAGCTGTTTTATCAGTACTTCCCAGCGCATCTTTTTTGCCCGCACTTCGGCGGAAAATCCTCCACAGAGCACCACTCTGCGTCCGGTTTTCCACCTCGTTCGGACGAAAAAATCTACGACAATCTGAGAGACTGTTTTATCAGTGATTCCCTAGCATGGGCATAGCGTGGTCTCTCCTCCCATGCTGCGAGGACGAGCAGGGCTATTCGTGGTTCGAGGGGCTTCCTCGAGCCATTCGTTGATCCTGACTGTAAATGGTGCGCGTATCTGTTGGACTTTTGTGCCGTATGCGAGGCACAGCGTCGTCTGCAAAGATATTCATCAAACGGGAGGTGTCTGTATGTCTCGCTGGAAGGACTCCCGTGTCACGTTGACGATGACGTGGGCGACATTGTGCGCGACCGACTGCAGCCAATTTCCAGTTCATCCACCATGGCATCATGCAGTTCCGCGTCGCTGCCGTATTTCTTCCTGCATGTGGGAGCAGTATTGGATGAGCAATGTAAAGGAGAGGTCGCTGTCGTAAATACTCCATACTTTCGATTCAGACGTTTGAGAAGTTTTCCGCCGACTGCTTCGGCAGTGGTCGCTCAAGCGATAGATTTTTTCGTTTTTATACGTTGTGGGGTTATGTAGATATGCTGCGGATTTTGTTTTCCGCCCTTCACGTTTTCGCGACGTAATCGAGCAAAAATTCGTAGAAACGGTGTAATACGCAGCATAAAGTTGGAGACGATCATTCTCTGATCAATCTGCATGACGAGGAAGTATTCGACGATACGTTCTTCGTCTTCCTTAGTTCAAATAATTTCTGTCCCTTGTACTCATGGGGTTTTCCGTGCCTTGGCCGGGAGGAGCGCATGGTGCGGTGGGCGGCGTGTTTGAACGGCTGTTTCGCCTCAGCGAGACAAGGCTGCTGCTGCGTGCGGTGAGTGCTGCGTTGTACTCGTACGCGCGAATGAAGATGATACGATTCTTCTCCGCATGATAGCAGATTACGAGCTGTGGCTCACTGCATCGCCGCTCTCCTTGCTTTCACTATCTTGTTCATCTCAGGCTCTCAGTTCGCTGGGCGTCAGCTTTTGCGGGTTGTTCCTTCTCGAGAAGTCACGGTCTGTATCCCAAGGCACCGTTCATTATCGGCGGCGGTATGGCAAGAATGGTTTGATCTGCGGCGTGCCCGAGCTGAAGGTTGAGCAGGATGCATGCTCGGGGTATTTTGGGGCTCTGCACGGTACGCAACAGAATCTGACTGGGCTTTCATATTGGCTGGCATCCACAATGTCCGGTGTGTAGATCAGCGGGTCTATGATGCGGTCGGGATCGACGTACCGAATGGCTTTGGTATCGCGCTCCTGTTTCCCGCTCGATCTCACCCATTTCCTTGGTGAAGAGGACGACGCGCTCGGGATGGTAGTACCGCAGGACGTGCGGGTATCCGCCATCGTAAGTTTTGTGCTCGCGGGGTCAGTGGTACCGATGGGTGAAAAGAGGATGCGTTTTCATTCAATCATCCTTTCCAGTGTCTGTTTCAACTGCGCCCATGCCGAGGGCGGTTTGATGCCGATGCGTAGGGCGCATGAGCGAAATTAATCGCGAGGATGCGGCGCACCATAGCCGCTGCCGGTAAGCGAAGGGCGATGCCGCGAAAGCCGCGGATGCTATACCCATCGACGGAGAACGCCGCAGAACGGGCGTAACGTGTGAGGTGGATGTGAGGCGAGCTCCTGTGCGGTTATTCACTCCTCGTTCACGGATGGCCGGGCAGAATGCGTTCCACCGGAGGCTCTGCAATATGAGGGGCGCTCTCGGGGGAGGATGTATGCACCGTCCGTTTGAAGCTCGTGGGGGGTGAAAGTGTATCTCTGCGCCGCGCGGTGCGGTCTTCGCGCGAAAGTGGAGGTGTCGGCGATGTCCTGATAAGCTGTGCTGTGAGACGCAGCGGAGGTCTACGCTAGCAGTGTAGTTTTCTGTCACCAGAAATATCTGCTCCATGTGCTCTAGTGCCGTGCCGATGATCTCCCCTGCGTTTCCTCAAGTGTGCCGATGCGCCAGGACGCTCCTCTCTCTGTCCCAGCATGTGCTCTGACCTGTGGGGCGCAGGTTCTCGGTGCGGAGGTAGGCGTAGTCTCCGGCAGCCGCGCAGGTGCGCCGTGGAGGACAGGCCCATGGAGGCAGGGCGCACGCATGCCTGAGGGCGGTCGCTCTCGCGGTGGGCAGGGTCAGCCAAGCTGCTCATCGAGAGTATGCGCTGTGAATCGTCGTGCATTGATTTCTTGATCCGCCAGTGTATAGGTGAGCGTCTTGGAAAGCCTGTGCCACCACCGAGGAAGCGTTTGCTTTAAAGTCGATGATGTCCTTAAAAAGAGTGGGCCGTAGTATTTTGCATCGATGGATTCAAAGACGCGCTGCTGCCGCGTCAATCCGTCGATGGTGTAAATACGCAACATGGCGAGGAGAGACTTAATGACACAATACCCGCCGTGCGGGCGCATGGAAGGTTCGCCGTGATGGTAAGCGCCTGCTGTCCGCAGGATACTATTCGCAGGAAAGAGGGTGATCTGGCTTTCCCCTCTTCTTGCCCCGGTTTGATGAGTGTTGTGGCATCGATTTTCTGTGTACGACGACGATGGTCGGTGCCTTTGCCACATCCGACGAGTGCTGGCATCGCTGAGCGGAGAGTCCACGCAGCGCACTTGGTGACAGCATCCTCCGGAGGAAGCGCCATCCGCCGTGAGGTGTGCAGGATGTCATGTTCGAGCCGCAGGATGATTTCGTTCCGCTCACGCCTCCCTTTTCTTTGCCGGAACCACGAACAGCAGAGATTTCCTCCCAGGGAGGGACGAAAGCGCGTGCCTTACTGGATTGAAGCGGTAGAGATACCGGTGCGCAGTGCGCCTTTGACGGTACCGCCGGGATGGTGCGGGCAGTGCATTGTCAGCGCGTACGAGTTGAACGGCGACTTTGTTGATGTTGGGTTTCCCTGTTCTTTTGTCCGAGCATCGCGACGACGCGACGATCGGATCGCCGTCCGCCTCGCGCAGGTCTGTCACGGTCACGCGGTTGTCCCGCAGCCACTCAAGCAGAGTTGCATGTTTTTCTTCTGTCCTCGAGCTCAGTATGTATTGAATGACTGCCTCTCGGTGTGAGACTGGCGCGTCTCAAGAAAGCCAAGCCATTTGGATTCGTTCAGGAGGGATCATGTCCTGTCTGTCTCTGTCGTGGGAGATACTCAAATGTCCTCAGTTCCTCACCTGAGCCGATATGGACGTGCGATGCATCGATCTCCATGGGTCTGCCGGACGATGTCGCCGCTCATGCTGTCACGCCCTGCATAGAGTCCATAGCCGCCCAGGCGGCGCAGTACGGATGCCCGTCAGGCGATCCCCAGTAAAGTGCCGCAGGTGCCGCCGATCCGCGATGGAAAGTTACTGAACCTGCATCGCGAGGTAGACGTTGTTCTTCTTCTCGGCGGCGTGGGTTGGGTTACTGATAAAAAGCTCACCCCGCACGGCGCAGGCGATGAGGCGCCGCGCGTTTCACGGCGGCGTGTCGCGGGCAGTACGGCGCGAGTGCGAGCCGCCATCGGGCGTGCTCTGCCGGGCAGCACGTGCCGAGTGCTCGCCGCGTCGACGCCGCCGCTCTCATCCACACGTGGATGATGTCGCCGAGGTGGAATTTGCCGCGGCCGCTCGTTGCGTTTGCCGCCGATACCCGCGGTACCGAGCCATGTGAGGGAGGCGATGCAGCCACGGATGAGTGCCTGTCCTGTATCTGCGTGAGGAGGTAAAGCCTGCGCCGTCGGCAGGTGAACTGTCCGACGTAGTAAGGCGGGGCTCTGTGCGCGCGTGTTGACACGCTGACGCAGGGAGGTGCCGAGTCACCGTCAAGTCGTTGTCGCGAACGGTGTGCCGCTTTCCATGGCGCGGATGTAGTCCTGCACACGGCTCGCGCTGGAGGTGTTGAGGTTTTCTGTTTTGCGCAGGGTTGCGTTCGCGCAGGTGGTGCGATGGTCCTCTCTTCCGCCCGCACGCTGCGCTCGATGCGCAGGACAGGACGCGGGAGAAAGAGCGCCATCGCACGGTCGGATGCGGCGCCGCTGCCACGCTGAGGAGGTCGGAGAGACGCAGTTCCCCCGTCTCGATGCTGTCCATAAGGCGCGTCGGTATCGCCTGCTCTCCGGCGGCGCAGGCTCTGCAGAGTGCACCAAGAGGGCGTCGGCGGTATACTCCATGCACGCCTCGTCAGGTCTGCCGCCCCGTCCCGACGGGGCAAAATGCACAGCCGTGTCGATGAAGGGGATGATCACATAGCTCACACGAGATCCGCCGCCCTTCTTTAGTGGTACGTCCGCAATCTCCTTCAGTTTTTCCTCCGATATGGTGCCATCTGCGAGAGTGTGAAGTGGCGGACGGCGAAGTCCCGCAGGGATACTCTGCCGGAACCGCGTGTGCCGTGCCGCCAAGATAATCCATCTGGAGGAGCCGGATGCCCTGTCCAGAACTGTATGTCCTCTGCCATCTCCTCCTCATCCTCGATGTTGTAGATAAGACGAAGTCAAAACTCCGTCCCGCCAGCACGCTCGATCTGACGCGGGTTGGCGATAGCCGTCACACGGCTGATGGTATTCTCGAGCGTGATCTCACCAATGGGTGTCGAGCTCCCATCGCGTCAAAAGCGGCGAAAAAGGTCCGCAGTCATACGGATGTCCGAAACTGAAGGCGCGCTGCCCGGCCGCTGCGCACTGTCCTGTGCCGCAGAGCCAGAGCTGCTGTATCACAGGGTGATCTTCTTCGATCTTGTTCAAGAAGCATTCCTGCGTCGAGAAGCTGCGCGCGCGGAAGGGTGCGGATTTTCCCCTTGAGTGAACTGCCCGGGATGATGGGCTGCTTCGTCGAGAGGTCACGCAGAAACGGGCTATCGACGGCACCAATCGGCGCGAAGTCGGACGATGCGCCGATGTGCAGGCCACCTCTCAAGGCGCAATGATCGCACCAATGTCAAGCTTTTCCTCTCAGCGCACGCTGTCTCGTATCCTGCTGCTCCACTCATCATGCTCCTTCCTTTTCGCTCTGTAAAATTTGTGGTAGGCGACCAATGCCTCAACGAACTGTGCGAATGCCATACTCCTCGAGGTCTGTCCCGATGGTGTCGATCGTAGTCTTTCAGGGTGTGTATCGTCGGCGAATCGTCTGACCCCACTGCCACCGCAGTGCGACCTGATAGGGCAAGTTTGACCTTGAGAAACCGAACCTCCTTGGCGGGAGGTCCGTACTCAGTTCACACGACTGTTGCTGTTTGTGGCGATAGAGTGTGATCTTTGTTTGGTCACAGGTGGTGACCGCCGTGAGGGGAATTTTCGGATCTGGTTGGTGGTCAGGCCGTTGTTTTCCTCCAATCAGTCCTTCTTTTTCAGACCTAGAATGATGTTCTCCTGCCTGCCCGCAATATCATCGATCTGTGTCAGTTTTCCGGATTGTCTCAGCCATCGGCGTCTCTCTCCCTTCTCTCGGATGCTGTATATGATGAGTTGCGAATGCGGTGGACAGCTGTCTGCGCGCTGCCGGGTCGCGGTACCAGTCATAGAGCTGTGCACGCGTGCGTATGCCCCTGTGCGGGGTGATGCGTCCCCAGGGTCGAGCCGCGCAAGGGCGATAGGCAAACCGCGCGAGCTGGATCGGGCCGTCCTCCTCCAACAGGGTGAGCAGGCGATAGACGCTGCTCTTGCCAAGGCTCAGCTGCTCTCCCTTTGCGTTCTCCTCAAAGAGGCAGTGCACGCAGGGAACGCGATTTTCTCTCCGCAGACGCCGTCGATGAATTCATCCCATCCATAGGTCTGCGCGTGTCCTCGAACGCTGCGCATGAGCGTCCCTCGGTGACGGCACTCGAAGAGGGCAACGCTGTCCTTCAGCGGGCGGCCGTCTGCGCCGCGCCGATCCCTGGCACGCGACTCGAGGGTCGCTCGGTGCGGCGTGCCATCGCAGCGACGGGGTATTTGTCCTGAAGAAGCCGAGCCCTGCCGAGAAGCGAAGTTTGCCGCCCGTAAAGCGCAGAAAGCGCGGCGCAGATCGACGAGCGAGCTCGACGATGTCGTCCACGCGCCGAGGAGGAAGATGTCGTCGCCGCCTGAGTAGACGATATGAACGTCGCGCGCCGCCGCTTTGACCCCTGCCAAAGAGGGTAAAGGGCGTGTCCGTGACCGCATCCGCCGTGCCGCGGCAGATGGCGTTGATGTAGTGCTTGAAGAAGATCGAGAGCCGCTGGGAGAGTGCCGCCGTGCGCGTCATGGTGGCATACGCCGTCGGAATCCCGCGAGGAATGCCGCGCCGAGGTTGTCCACGTCGGCGCGCATGACACTCGATGCGTGGGATGCCCTTGCTGTCCTTCGTGCCGCCGCTGCGCTGCGCCAGTGTCTCCATCTCGAGTACGGCGTTGTCCTCGGAGGCGGAGTAGTCACTCGAGCCAGAGATGTGCGGCGGGCAGGTCGCCCGGATACGCCGCGTTCTTCGCGTAGATGCGCTCAATCCTGTACGGGAGACGGTCAACGTCGTCCAGCTTCTCGCGGTGAGGGTAGAGTGTACGCCCTGATGCCGGGGAGGAGAGTGCATTGGTCCCGCACGTGGTGGAGACGCAGAATGCGTTCTTTTTCAGGATGCGCTCGCCAAAGGTGAAGAGATTGGAGCACATGTCGCACGCATCGATATGAGGGTCGGCGGGATAGGGTACGAGATGCGTTGTCGATGTGTGGCAGACGGCGCACTCGCGTCCCTTATCCCGCGTTTTGTTCCATGCGCCTCGGGCGTAAACATCGCGGCAAGCTGTTCCTCAGAGTAGCGGCAGAGTTTTTCGGCGGAGAGTTTGTCGCTCACGCGGCGAAAAGACCTCTGTGTCCCCTCCCTGCGAGCTCGTTCGGCGTGCACGCGGTCCACGCCATGGCAATGTATAGGTTGCTGCCGAAGTGGTGCAGCATCCAGTCGTTGACCGCCGTGGCAGCGTACGAGTATGTCCTGCACGTCGTCGGTGTTCGGCAGGAGCATAGAAGTGCCCGCCGCCCGTGTAGAGGAGTGCGGTACGGCTGAGACGACATGCGGTGAGAAGCTCATCCACGATGTTTTTCGAGCAGGATTTTCGAGGTAGAACGATCGTCCGCGCAGGCTTTTGAGTGCGCCCTTGGACGGGATGGCATAGATGAATGGCTGGATGCCCGAGATGTCCGCCGATACGAGAAGTGCGACGGGCGGCTGCCGCCGTCCTGCTGCGCATACGTCGCTGCGTCGGGGATGTCGTGCGCCGCACAGTAGCGATAGAGCGCGGCTGCATAGGCTGCCGTCATGCGCGTGTAGTCATAAAGTGAGATGTCCGCCGCCGTCGGCGAGGAATGTAACTCGTGGTCTCCTCGAGGACGCGCAGCAGCTCGCTCATCGGCATGCGCAGCGGAGATTTCCGCGCAAAAGTGTGCCGCGAGTGTCTCATAGCGCGCGCAGCAGCCTCCTCTGCACTGTGCAGTTCCGTGATCGGCTGCGGGAACAGCAGTGCGGCATCGTCGGTCAGGCAGCCGACGGGAAGCCCTCCCTTTCGTCCATCGGTGCGCCCGAATCGGTTGAACACGCTCTCCAGATGAACGGATGGCGTGTCGTCCGCGGGCTCTGCGGCAGGGCAGTCCCCATGGCAATGCGCTCTGCCGCATCGAGACGCATCCGATGTCACAGCCGCCCTCTGCGGGACAGGCGGCATGCAGGAGTGTCATCCCCGCACAGATACCCCTGAGGAACGCCGTCCCCGCATCCGGTGCGTGGGGATGTGCGCGCTCGGCGAGAATGCGTGCAGCACGCAACAGTGCCGCACGTTCGATCCGCTCACACAGATCTTCCATAGCCTCATCTCCTTTCATTGTTATTTATATTGTAATTTCACAGGAAATGAAAAATCCTGCCATTATGGCAGGGACAAAAGTGGACGGCGATCTTTGATGGTCGCTCTTACATATTCATGACAACCATCTCTATGGAGAGGCTGGGGTACGCTCCGTCCTGCAGGGGGTTCCTGGTTCTTAAGTAAGTCCCAACCGCTACCGTAAATTCTCACAGGACTGGCAGTTTTCGTCCCTTGCGGGGTTCTGGTTCTTAAATTTGAAGCTCAATATCCGTTCCGGTGTGCGGCAGCTATCGTTTCCGTTCCCCTTGCGGGGGCCTCTATCTTAGCTTCCCTGTCGCTACAGGGGAAGTGGCGAGCAATGCGAGCCGATGGAGATGGAGTATCCACTCACAACATACGCCCGCTTTCATCAGCGCCCCGAATCACACCACCCTCAGCAATATCCTGTATCGCCCGCCGAATCCCTTCACACACTGAGGAAATCCTTTCCGCACCTGCGCATTGGTAAACCGCAGGACACGGAGCCTCCTCGCCTGCATATACGCCGTCCGTTTCATGTCATAGGTACAGCCATCCTGTTCAAAAATGCTGACCACCATCAATCTCAATCACCAGCCTGAGACAATGTGAATAAAAATCGGCAATATACCCACCGACGGGATACTGTCGGCGAAAATGGTACGGACTGCACGAAAGAAAATCATGCCAAATACGCCGTTCCTCAGGTGTCATCGAGGCGCATCGCTCTCGCATAACGGCGAATATGTGCCGGTACATCACGCATGATCATCCGCCCTCATCATGGGATCCTCTGTCTAACTTTCCCTTCCACCGCTCTGGCGGAGGAGGCTGGAGGTACGCTCCGTCCCCTTGCGGGGTTCTGGTTCTTAAATGCGACAATGACCTTTGCCTATGCACCGAATCAGCTCTAGTTTCCGTCCCCTTGCGGAGTTCTGGTTCTTAAACTAATGCAAGCTTCATGATGATCTCACGACAGTTTCGAGTTTCCGTCCTGCGGGGTTCCCCTATCTTAGCTTCCCCGTCGCTACGGGGAAGTAGCGAGCATCGCGAGCCGATGAAACGCGTAGCCTTGCGTGCGACTTCTGTTGCTATGAAGGTTTACAGCTTGCGTTCATGGCGCACCGCTACGCGGTCCCCCTGCTGACCTGTCCAGAAGCAAGCCCTGGGCGCAGCTGATTGGTAACAGAGTCGCATGGAAAAACGTCCCAGAACACGAGCGTCAGCGAGGTGTGATTGATGACGTTGACCGCTCCCCGCTCTGGCAGGGAGGCTGGAGGTACGCTCCGTCCTGCGGGGTCTCCCTATCTAGCTTCGCCCGTCGCCACGGGGAAGTGGCGACAACCGAGCTGATGGGGGCGCTTGTGCCTGCGTGCACTTCTGATGCTATGAAGGTTTGCAGCTTGCGTTCATGGCGCCTCCGGCACACTGCAGTAGTGCCACCTCCGCACTCTGGCAGGAGGCTGGAGGTACGCTCCGCCCCTCTGCGGGTTCTGGTTCTTAAATAAGGCGGAGATCGTCAATCAGTCGGTCGCGAACAGGTTTCCGTCCTGCGGGGTCTCTGGTTCTTTAAATTGTGCGTCTTATCCAGATTGCGCAATACAACAAATAAGTTTCCGTCCCTTGCGGGGTTCTGGTTCTTAAATACCTCGCCGTGCGAGGCCTTATGGTGTCTGGATAAAAATGCCATTTTGCGGCGCGGAGGTGTTGTGGGAGCAAAAAGCAGTGTCCGTTTGTTTGAAAAAGCTGCTGTGTCCCCCGTCCTGTCTCGCGCGGCGCGGATTTCCTCTCCCGTGCATGGGGTTTCTCCGCAAGATTTCAAGAGAAAACACGGCAGGGCAATCGCCCCGCCGCATCCATATCATTTACTGTGCGCTCATCGAGAGCTCGATGAACTTGTTGCCGAGTTTGGCCTTCTGGAGGACTTCCTCGGTGATGTCCGCGCCCGCCTCGACGATGACGACGCCGTTGTCCATCTTGATGGTGCGTGTCGCCTTCTTGCCGAGGAGGAAAGCGGCGATGACGATCCTCGTTCGCGCGCTCTGCGTCCTTGGCCTCGTCCTCTGCCGGCGCCTCAGGTGCAGGCTCCTCTGCGGCAGGCGCGGGCTCCTCTGCCGGTGCCTCGGGGGCAGCCGTCTCCTCCGGAGCAGCCGGCTCTTCGGCAGGCGTCTCCTCCGTAGAGGCAGTCTCCTCGACCAGCTCAGCCGCAGCGGGCTCTGCTGCGGGGCTGTCACAGCGGGTGCCGCCGGTGCAGACGCTGCGTCAGATTTTTTTACGGCATCGCCCTCCGGCGAGATGACCGTGACTTCCTTTCCGAAGATGGCGACCTGATCTGCCGTCACCTCGGAGGTCGAGCCCTCCGGCGTTGTGACTTCACATTTCTCGATGCTGCCGTCCTCGCCGATGAAGATCTCGGTGATGTTGCCCTGGATGACGCCCGTGCGCGTGATGGCCTTCGTGCCAATGACGCGGATGTTGTCATCGAGCAGGGTCTCAAAGTCGCCCGCTGCATCGAGCGTGAGGATGTTCTCGCTGTTGTTGATGGTGACGGCATCATCACCGACGGCAATCACGTTATCGTAGGGGATGAGCTTGACTCCGCGATACCAGTCCTCGTCCTCGATCGTGATCGCCGCCACGATGCGGTTCGGCGCATCAATGAGGAGGTCTTGCTCATGCCGAGCTCACGTCCCTCTGTGATGCTGATGACGGGAAGTCCTAGGATGTCAACGCTTTTTCTTCATATTTATTCCTCCATTTTTAATAAAATGTCAGGTGTGATTGCCCGCCTGTCGGTCAGCCGCCGCCAGCACGTCCTCCGGTACCTCGCCGAAGGGGAGCGCAGGGGTTCCCCGCGCGCGGAGCATATCAGAAACGGCGTGCAGGGTGCGGCGGGAGCGGCGAAACTCCTGCACCATGACGGCGTTCTTTGCAATGATGGGCAGCGCGAGTGCCTCGTCAAAGAGGCGGAGCGCCGCGTCGTAGTTCCCCAGACGCTTGTAGAGGGTGGAGAGCTCGATGACGAGATACGGCATGTAGGAGTCCTGCGGGTAGCGCGCAGAGTGCCTTTCGGTAGAGCGGCGACGGCGCGCTCGGGCGCGGGCTCTGCCGACGCATAGGCGATATCGAGCAGCGCATCGAGCCCATCCGGCAGGTGCTCTGCCGGCGGGGTGCGGGCGGCGGGCTCTTCACGGGCGGTGCCGCCACGCGGGGCGGAACTGCTGTCAAAGGCGGTACTGCCGCGAGGGGTGGAGCCGGCTTTGCGGCGTTCTTCTTTGCGTGTACCTTCGCCTTTTTCTTTTTCGCCGCCAGTTTCTTTCCCGCCGGTTGGGGCGGGGCTTTGGGCACAGCAGCCGTTGCCTTTGCCGGGAAGATGGAGACAGACGGACGCTCCGTTATGGTCTCTGTCGCAGCGGGCATGGCGGTCTGCTCTTCCTCAAAGGAGAGCGGTGGTTTCTTCGCCGCGTGCCGTCGCGCCCGTGCCGCCATCAGGCGGTCAAAGAGCGTGACGAGCAGCCCCGCGCCTGCGATCAGTCCGCCGAGCCGCCAGTAGTACGTCTGCGTCAGCGGCGGAGCATAGTGGATCAGCCCGACCACGAGGGCAATGCTGATGAGGACGGTGAGAATGAGTGCAGAAAGCCGTATCTCCGGAAACATCGCCGCCCTCCTTCCCCTAGGGCATCCCCATCACCGATGAGGTACTGCGCGTCCATACCGCGTGGAGCCCGGTCAGAAAATCCGAAAGCATCCACATATAGGTACTCTAGGACGCTTTCGACGTAAATGCGGAAAATCCTTCTATCATATACAAAATTTTTGCGAAAAACATTAAAAACTTTTTCCAACGGAGCGTATACGGCGCGACGATCGGTGTATCAAAATGATGGATGTCCCAGTGAAGCATCGACACAAATGGGAAAATGGATGACGCCCAACGCAAAAACCTCTGCACGACGGAAAGCCTTCGCGCAGAGGTTTTATTTTCATAGAAGAACGGCTCAGACGGCGTCAAATGCTGCCGTGAGGTCAGCGAGGAGGTCGTCGATGTGCTCGATGCCGATGGAGAGGCGGATGGTGCCTCTGCCGATGCCGGACGCAGCGAGCTCGTCGTCGTTCATCTGGGAGTGCGTGGTGGTCGCGGGGTGGATGACGAGCGACTTGACATCCGCGACGTTCGCGAGGAGCGAGAAGAGTTTCAGGTGGTCGATGAAGCGGAATGCCGCCTCCTGCCCGCCCACGATGTCAAAGGTGAAGATCGATACGCCGCCCTGCGAAAGTACCGCTCGTAGATGGCGTGATTGGGATGATGCGGGAGCGAGGGGTGGTTGACGCGCTCGACCTTCGGATGCTTCGCGAGGAAGTCCACGACCTTCAGTGCGTTCGATACGTGCCGCTCGACGCGCAGAGAGAGTGTCTCAAGCCCCTGCAGGAAGAGGAATGCGTTGAACGGGCGATCGCCGCGCCCGTGTCACGCAGGAGGAGGCACGGATGTAGGGTGACGAAGGCGACGGGGCCGAGTGCCTCGACGAAGTTCACGCCGTGATAGCTCTCGTTCGGCTGCGTGAGGTGCGGGAAGCGTCCCGATGCCTTCCAGTCGAAGGTGCCGCCCTCGACGATGACGCCGCCGAGGCTGGAGCCGTGCCCGCCGATGAATTTTGTCGCGGAGTGCACGACGATGTCCGCGCCGTGCTCGATGGGGCGCAGGAGGTACGGCGTCGCGAAGGTGTTGTCGATGACGACGGGGACGCCCTGCGTGTGCCGCCTTGGCGACGGCCTCGATGTCCACGAGGTCAGCATTCGGGTTGCCGACGGTCTCGATGAATACGCATTTCGTGTTCGGACGGATGGCGTCAGCAAAGCCCTGTGCGCCCGCCTTCGGCGCGACGAAGGTCACGTCGATGCCCCAGTCCTTCGCCGTGTGTGCGAGGAGGTTGTAGGAGCCACCATAGATGGTCTGCTGCGCGACGACGTGGTCGCCCGCATGGGCGAGTGCCTGGATCGTCGCCGTGATCGCCGCTGCGCCCGAGGCAAAGGCGAGTGCCGCCGTGCCGCCCTCGAGTGCCGCGATGCGCTTTTCAAAGACGTCCTGCGTCGGATTCATCAGGCGTCCGTAGATGTAGCCCGGATCGCCCTGAGTGCAAAGCGGTCGGCAGCGTGCTGCGCATTGTGGAAGACGTACGAGGTCGTCTGATAGATCGGTACGGCACGCGCATCCGTCACGGGATCGGCTTCCTCCTGTCCGACGCGCACCTGCAAGGTCTCAAAAACGATATTTCTGCTCACTCATGGCGATTCCCTCTCACCCAAAACGGTATAACATATTTTATAGATATGTATTATATATAAAATATGATTTTTGTCAAGCAGAATTTGCCTTCTGATACTTTAGCGGCGAGATGCCCTTATACTTTCGGAATGTCTTGATAAAGTAGCTGATGTCGTTGAAGCCCGTCGCGAGTGCGATCTCTGTGATGCTCTCACCACTGTGTGCGAGGCGGATGCACGCCGCCTCGATGCGGTAGTGGTTCAGATAGTCGATGGGGCTGCGGTTTGTGATTTTCTGGAAGAACCGACAGAAATAGTTCGGCGTCAGTCCCGCCGCCGCTGCGAGATCGCCGAGGGTGAGCGGCTGATCGTAGGCATTGTCGATGAGCTGGAATGTCTTCTTGAGCTGCATGACGCGCCGCCGGCTGCTCTCGCGCAGGGCCGCATTCGGTGCATGGCAGAGGCCATGCTGCAGCACCGCACCGATGAAGCTGTAGAGCATCCCCGTGACGATCAGCTCATAGCCCTCACGCGCCTCCTTCATTGCCGTAAAGAGCGCGGCGATCATCTGCGGTACGTCGTGCGTCTCGCCGGGGATGTATTTATTGATGAGAAGTTCGTGCTCGAGGATCTTGCTCACACGCTCCCCCGTGCATTGACTTCCGTGCAGGAGTTTCTTCATATCAAATACGATGCACTCGTAGACGGTCTCCTGATCCTGCGGCGCATCGCCATGAACGATACCGTCACGGATAAAGACGATGTCGCCCGCATGCGCCTGCACGGTGTCCTCGTTGAGGGAAAGCGTCAGCCCGCCCTGCAGGACGTAGACGATCTCATACTCGATGTGCCAGTGATAGGGCATGTGAAAGCGTGGGTGATGGCGAGTCCACATGATGAAATTCGATCGGAAAATCAAAGCGTCCACGCGTGCGAAATTCGTTGTACCCCTCATGTTTCACGATGCGCCCCTCCATTTCGTAAAAAGATAATATTATCGTATTTTTTTAGTCAAGATTGTCATATTCTTCTCCATTTAACCGCATTGGTAATGTTTCTCAAGTTATGTCCATTTTATCAAAAAGATAAAATCGTACTATTTTTACATAGTATAGCACAAGAGCAAACACTTCTTCAACGCTATAATATAGGCATAAACAGAAAACAAAATATTCATCAACATGATGAATCGCAAGGCGAAATGGAGGAAATTATCATGGCAGAAGCAAGATGCATTGGCGGTTATCCGGTGATCGGCATCCGTCCGACGATTGACGGTCGGCGCGGTGTTCTCGATGTGCGCGGTGCACTCGAGGATCAGACGATGGGTATGGCACGCGCGGCAAAGAAGCTCTTTGAGGAGAATCTGCGCTACTCGAACGGCGAGCCCGTAAAGGTCATCATCGCCGATTCGACCATCGGCCGCGTCCCCGAGGCGGCGGCGTGCGCGAGCAGTTCCGCCGTGCGGGCGTGGACATCACGCTCACGGTCACGCCCTGCTGGTGCTACGGCTCTGAGACGATGGATATGGATCCGATGACGATCAAGGGCGTCTGGGGCTTCAACGGCACAGAGCGTCCGGGCGCCGTCTATCTCGCCTCCGTCCTCGCAAGCCATGCACAGAAGGGGCTGCCTGCCTTCGGTATCTACGGACATGATGTGCAGGGAGGCAGACGCCGAGGGCATTCCCGCCGACGTCGAGGGGAAGCTGCTCCGCTTCGGCCGCGCTGCTGTCGCCGCCGCTACGATGCGCGGCAAGTCCTACCTCCAGATCGGCGCGATCACGATGGGCATCGGCGGATCGATCATTAACCCCTGAGTTCTTTGAGGAATACCTCGGTATGCGCGTGGAGTCCGTCGACGAGGTCGAGATCATCCGCCGCATGACGGAGGGTGTCTACGACCCCGAGGAGTACAAGAAGGCTCTCGCGTGGACGAAAAAGAGCACTGCAAGGAAGGGCTTTGACAAGAACCCCGAATTCGCACGCAAGAGCGACAAGGAGAAAGAAGAGGCGTGGGAATTCGTCGTCAAGATGATGTGCATCATCAAAGACCTCTACAACGGCAACAAGAATCTGCCAAAGGGCTGCGAGGAGGAGGTCCTCGGACACAACGCGATCGCAGGCGGTTTTCCAGGGGACAGCGCCAGTGGACGGACTTCTACCCGAACGGCGACTTCGCCGAGGCGATGATGAACTCCTCGTTCGACTGGAACGGCGCACGCGAGCCGTATGTCCTCGCCACGGAGAACGATACGCTGAACGGCGTCGCGATGCTCTTCAACAAGCTGCTCACGAACCGCGCCCAGATTTTTGCCGATGTGCGTACGTACTGGAGCCCCGAGGCCGTCAAAAAGGCGACGGGCTACGAGCTCGAGGGGCGTGCCAAGGAGGGCAAGGGCTTTATCCACCTCATCAACTCCGGTGCTGCGTGCCTCGATGCGTGCGGCGAGATCAAGGACGGCGCGGATTCTGTGATCAAGCCGTTCTGGGAGCTGACGGAGAAGGATCAGAAGGCCTGCCTCGATGCGACGGAGTGGTGCCCGGCAGACAACGGCTACTTCCGCGGCGGCGGCTTCTCCTCCGTTTCCTCACGCGCGGCGAGATGCCCGCGACCATGGTGCGCGTCAACCTCGTGAAAGGGCTCGGCCCCGTGCTGCAGCTCGTTGAGGGCTGGACGGTGAACCTCCCCGACGAGGTCTCGGACAAGCTCTGGAAGCGCACCGACTACACGTGGCCCTGCACATGGTTTACGCCGCGTCTCACGGGCAAGGGCGCATTCCGCTCCGCCTATGATGTCGCGAATAACTGGGGCGCAAATCACGGTGCGATCAGCTACAGCCACATCGGTGCCGACCTCATCACGCTGTGCTCCATCCTGCGCATTCCCGTCTGCATGCACAATGTCGCAGACGAGCAGGTCTTCCGCCCCGCTGCATGGAACGCATTCGGCATGGACGCAGAGGTCAGGACTACCGCGCCTGCGCCACCTATGGGCCCATGTATAAGTAACATCGGAGGCTGTCATGGCTACGGAGAAATGTGTACTCTCATTTGACCTCGGCGCGTCGGGCGGCAGAGCCGTCCTAGGCGCGTACGACGGCAGCCGCATCCGCATGGAGGAGCTGCACCGCTTTACCAATGACCCCGTCCACCTCGGACGCACGATGTACTGGGATGTCCTGCGGCTCTTTCACGAGATGAAGCAGGGGCTGCTCAAGGCGCGGGGGCATGCGATCAGCAGTATCGGTACGGACACATGGGGCGTGGACTTCGGGCTCCTCGATGCCGATGGAGCCCTCCTCGAGAAATCCCGTTCACTACCGCGACCGCCGTACGGTCGGCATCGCAAGTGAGGCGTTCAAAAAGATCTCACGCGAGTCACTCTACCGCGTGACGGGCAATCAGATCATGGAGATCAACACGGTCTTCCAGCTGCTCGCCCTGAGGCAAAAGCGTCCGGCTCTGCTGGATCGCGCATCGACGCTCCTGCTCATGCCCGACCTGCTCAACTACTTCCTCTCGGGCGAGAAAAAGACCGAGTACTCGATTGCCAGTACGACACAGATGCTCGATGCACGCAGCCGCACGTGGTCGCGTGAGGTGCTGGATGCACTGGCGCTGCCCGCGCACATCCTCACGGACATCGTGCCCACAGCGACCCCCATCGGGCGCATGACGGAGGAGCTGTCCGCCGAGCTCGGCATGGGCAGACCCGACATCATCGCTGTTGCAGGCCATGACACGCAGAGTGCCATGGCGGGCGTTCCCACGGGCGAGGAGGACTTCATCTTCCTCTCCTGCGGCACATGGTCGCTCCTCGGGACAGAACTCGCAGAGCCGATCATCAACGAGACCTCCGCTGCGTGCAACATCACAAACGAGGGCGGCTACGGCGCGCGCATCTCGTTCCTCAAGAATCTCATCGGCCTCTGGCTCATCCAGGAGAGCCGCCGTCAGTGGATGCGCGAGGGGCACGAGTACTCGGCCTTTTTCTCGCCCGAGCAGATGGCTGCGGCAGCGCCCGCACAGCGCTCCTTCATCCGCCCCGACGATCCCGCGTTCCTGCCCTCGGGCGATATGCCGCTCCGGATACGTGCGGCGTGCGAACGCACGGGACAGCCCGTCCCCGAGACGGTCGGCGAGGTCATTCGCTGCATCGACGAGAGCCTCGCGCTCTCCTACCGTGCGGCACTCACGGAGATCGAAACCTGCACGGGCAAACACTACGATAAGATCTATCTCATTGGCGGCGGCGTCCAGAGCAGGCTGCTCGCTCAGCTCACGGCGGATGCGTGCGGACGGACGGTCCTCGCGGGTCCTGTCGAGGCAACGGTCCTCGGCAACATCGCCCTGCAGCTGATCGCAGCGGGTGAGGTCAAGGATCTCGCCGAGGCACGTGCCCTCATTCGCGCCTCCTCGGACATCACGGCGTACGAGCCAAAGAACACCGCACAGTGGGACGTACATTTTGAAAAAAATGGAAGGGATGGCTCCATGCTGAAAAGGAATCCCAAAGATCATCTCGCCCGCACTGCTCAAGGTGCTCGCAGAGATGGGGCACAGTGACCGCATCGTCATCGGCGACGGTAATTTCCCCGCCGAATCCGTCGGCAAGAACTGCATCGTTGTCCGTGCCGACGGACACGGCGTCCCGGAGCTGCTCGACGCGATTCTCACGCTGTTCCGCTCGACCCCTACGTCGACAAGCCGGTCAGCCTCATGGAGGTCATGCCGGGCGATCCCGTTGAGACGCCGATCTGGGACACCTACAAGGAGATCATCGCAAAGCACGATCCGCGCGGCGCAGCAGCGGTCGGCACGATCGAGCGATTTCGGTTTTTACGATGAGGCGCGCACCGCATACGCCATTGTCACCACAGGCGAATCCGCACTGTACGCCAACATCATACTACAAAAAGGCGTCGTCACCGACGCTTGAAAGGTGAGAAATGGATAATATAAAAGGAAATCAAAGACGCTATCTGCGACGTCTGCCATAAGATGTGGCAGCTTGGCTGGGTCGCTGCGAATGATGGCAACGTCACCGTCCTCCTCGACGATGACACCCTGCTCGCAACGCCGACCGGCATCAGCAAGAGCTTTATCACCCGGAAAAGCTCGTCCGCATCGACCGTGAGGGCAAGATCCTCGAGGCGAACGAGGGATACCGCCCCTCCTCTGAGATCAAGATGCACCTGCGCTGCTACAACGATCGCGACGATGTGCGCTCCGTCGTGCACGCGCATCCGCCCACGGCGACCGGATTTGCCGTCGCGCACATCCCGCTCGACCGCTACGACATGATCGAGACCGTCGTCTCGCTCGGCTCCATCCCCATCACGCCGTATGGCACGCCGTCCACCCTACGAGGTACCTGAGGCGATTGCCCCCTACATCCAGGAGCACGACGCCGTCCTGCTCGAGAATCACGGTGCACTCACCCTCGGCGCAAACCTCATCGACGCCTACTACAAGATGGAGACGCTCGAGCTGTTTGCTAAGATCAACCTCACCGCCTACATGCTCGGCGGCCCGAAGGAAATCTCGCGTGAGAACATCGACAAGCTCATCGACCTGCGCAGCTTCTATGGTGTCAAGGGACGCCACCCCGGCTATAAGCACTACGCTGAGGACTGAGCTCTGCTGACAAAAATAAAGAGGGTGATTCACATGACCAAAGATACTACTGCCTTTGCGGCAGGTGCGCACGATGTGGGCGATACGCCCGTCGTGCCCCCATCAGTACCGCGTATACTTCTTCCTGCTCGTCTCCTGCTTTGCGCTCTGGGGACTGCTCAACAACATGACGGACAATCTCGTCCCGTCCTTTGCCAAGATCTTCATGATCAAGGCGGTCGACTCCTCTCTCGTGCAGGTGGCATTCTACGGCGCATACGCCGTTCTGCACTCCCTGCCGCCTACATCATCAAGCGTTACTCCTACCGCATGGGCGTCCTCGTCGGACTCGGGTTTTTACATGATCGGCGCATTCGGCTATATCCCTGCGGCGATTCTACAGAGCTATAATCTCTTCCTCGTCTCCATCTTTGTCCTCGCCGGCGGGCTCTCCGTCCTCGAGACAACGTGCAACCCCTTCGTTCTCTCCCTCGGTGACGAGTCGACCAGTGTACGCCGTCTCAACTTTGCCCAGGCGTTCAACCCGCTCGGTTCCATGGCAGGGCTCTTCCTTGCGAAATACGTCATCCTCGCGCACCTGAACCCCGCCACGCTCGACGATCGCCTCGCCATGAGCACGGAGGCTCTCACCGCCGTCCGCGATACCGAGCTGTTCTGGGTCTGCGTCCCCTACGTTGGACTCATCCTCATCGCCTTCATCATCTGGTGCTTCTTCTACCGCAGCGGTCTCAGTGACCGCGATGCAGACGACACCATGAGCGTCAGTGATGCAATCCACCGTCTCCTCTCCCGCCCGCGCTATGCGTTCGGCGTCGTCAGCCAGTTCTTCTACGTCGGCGTACAGATCGCCGTCTGGACATGGACGATCAAGTACGTCATGACGAACATGAACCTCATCGAGGCGGAGGCTGCGAACTACTACATTTACTCCATCTTCCTCTTTATCGGCTGCCGCTGGATCTGCACATGGCTCATGAAGTACATCGTCCCCGCAAAGATGATGGCCGTCTTTGCCCTCGGCGGCATCCTCTGCTGCCTCGGGACCATCTACCTCCCGATCGAAACCTCCATCTACTGCCTCGTCGGCATCTCGGGCTGCATGTCCCTCATGTTCCCGACCATCTACGGTATCGCCCTACGAGGGCTTGGTCCTGAGGTAAAGTTCGGTGCAGCCGGCCTCATCATGGCCATCCTCGGCGGTGCGATCATCACCCCGATGATGGGCGCACTCGTTGACGGCGGCACCCTCACCGGCCTCGTCAGTGGATTCTCCCCTGAGGTCGCCGCCATCCGCAGTGCATTCTACCTCCCCGTCCTCTGCTTTGCCGTTGTTCTCGTATACTCACTTGCCTTCCGCAATGTGAAGGACTGAGGACAAAAAGGCTACTGTTTCTCTATATCTCTGCGGCAGAAATTTCCGCAGAGATATTTTTTTCGCAAAAGTTATTTAATAATTACTATTGACAAGTAATCCATTTATCGCTATAATGACACACGTAATGAGATACAAAACAGGAAGAACAACAAGATGAAAGGGGATTTTACTATGTCACACGCAAATGATGCAAAACCTCAACAACGCGATCAATGCCCTACATCGCCAATATCGGCGTCGGCTATATCAAGCTGCACAATCTCCACTGGAATGTGGTCGGGCCCCAGTTCAAGGCTGTTCATGAGTACCTCGAGTCGCTCTACGACGCGTTCGCGGATGTGCTCGATGAGACGGCGGAGCTGCTGAAGATGGCCGGCGTGCAGCCGGTCGCAAAGCCTCAAAGGGTACCTCGCCATTGCGACGATCCAGGAGCTCGGCGATGAGGCGGTCGATCAGAAGAAGGCGCTCGAGATCACGCTTGCCGATCTTGAGCTGCTCCGCGATCAGGCGCTCGCAATCCGCAAGGCGGCCGATGCGCATGACTGCTTCGGCGTTGCCAACCTCATGGAGGATCACGTCACCAACTATACAAAGCAGATCTGGTTCCTCCGCTCCATGCTTGCGTAAGGTATATTCCATCACTCCCTAAAGTGAAAAAGGCTGCTGTACGAGATGTGACTCGTACAGCAGCTTTTATGTCCCTTCCACCGCTTTGCGGGTCCCCTTCCCCGTGATAACGGGGAAGGCATGGGACTAACGGCCCTAGTATTTTCAAGAGGCGAGCCCAGCGCGCCGATGGGTGCGTGAGCAGCTGTTTTTTGTGTCCCTACGATAACAGGGCGGTATGGATTTACTTCGTCCCCCGCCCCGCGTCTCCATCTGCCGCTCATGGTAGATGTCGGTGATGACGATCTTGACGATGACGATGAAGGGGACGGCGAGGAACATGCCCGCCGCACCGAGGATTTCGCCGCCGAAGACGACGCCAAGGATGATGGCGACAGGGTGGAGGTGGAGGGATTTGCCGACGAGGGCGGGATAGACGACGTTGTGGTTGATCTGTGTGAGCGCGAGATAGAAGAGTGCGGTCTGCAGTGTGATGTCCCCATGCGGTCGCGGCGGTCGTGACCGTGCCGAGTGCAGATGCAACGGTCGGGCCGAGGACGGGGATGAACTCGCTGATGCCGGAGAGCAGGGCGAAGACGGAGGCATACGGGAGGTGCATGACGGTGAAGTAGATAAAGACGACGAGTCCCGTGATGATGCACATGACGAGCTGGCTGCATACATAGATGCGCAGGGCGCGGAGGAGCCGGTCAAAGAGGCGGAGGACACGCCCGCGCGAGCCGTGCGGGAAGAGGTCAGCGAGCCAGCGTTTGATGTTGTTGCCGTCCTTCAGGAGGTAGAAGGAGACAAAGATGATGATGACGAAGTCCATGATTTTGCCGACGGCGATGAGGAGGAAGGAGAGGGATGTGCGCAGGAGCTCCGCGCTGACGCTGCGCAGTTTGTCGAGGATGCCCGTCATTTCCTGCTGCAGGTCCAACTCCGTGAGGAACGGCATCTGCTGGAGTCCCTGTCCGATGCTCGGCAGCTCGGTGACAAAGCGCTGCAGCGACGGAACGACGGAGCGCGAGAGGATGGAGAGGAGGACGAGGACGAGCAGGAGAAAGAGGAGGATCGCCCCCGCCGCCGCGATGCCGCGCGGGATGCGCCGCCGCTCCATCGCGTCTACGACGGGCTGGAGGAGGAGCTGCAGGAGGAGCGAGAGGAAGACGATAAAGGCGAAGTCCTGAAAGAACCAGAAGGAGGAGAGCAGTGCGGCAAAGACGATGGCAAGGATGATGGAGGTACGGTGATTCGCGAGGTTCATGGATGCCTCCTTTCGCAGTAATGTGTGGAGCTATGATAGCATATTCACGGCGCATCGTCCACCAAAAGGTACAGCGGCTGTCTATTGACCGCAGTCGCACGCATATGTATACTATGGATGAGGAGGGAGTCTCATGAAGCACTATTACAGCACGATTGACGGTATTGTCACGACGTTTTCGGATATTCACCGCTCTGCGCTGCGCGGCGAGAGTATTCTGGTCTGCATGGAGCGTGCCAACGCGCACGGGTTTGATACGGCGGAGTTTCTGCTGCCGAGCATTACCTGCACAAAGTACAGCGGCTTCAACGAGGAGGAACGCGCAAAGCTGACCGAGTTTGTTAGAAATAACAGCTCTCTCATTTGGGAGATCGCACGCGAGGACGGTGAAGTCATTGCCGACGTGGGGTGATTTATTCGGCTATCGCATCTTCTTTTGGTCGCGCGAGGAAAACGAGCCTGTCCACGTTCATGTCTGCAAGGGTGCGCCTTCCCCGAATGCGACAAAGATTTGGATACCGGCAGACGGCAATCCCGTGGTCGCACATAACCATGGAAATATCCCGTCAGAGGATCTAAACCGTCTGCTCAAGGGCATTGCAGCGAATAAGGAAAGTATTGTATTCGCTTGGTATCAGCATTTTGGACAGTTATAAAAAAATCAAAGCCGCCCTACACGAGACGATGTGAGGGCGGTTCTTTCTGTCTATATTACAGTTTATCCCGATAATTTTTCACGCATGTGAAAGAATCCGACGACATAGACGATACGCTCCTCCATCCGATAAATGAGGAGATAGTGATGATGCGGGAGTGTGATGATGCGATAATTCTTTGCCTGAAGGTATGCGTCACGGCAGAGAGGCGCAGCCTCCGGCAGGCATGACAATCGCTCATAGGTCTTAGCAAGTTCATCGAGGACGTTGCGTGCTGCATCGGGATTGTGAAGCGTCTGCACGATATACGCAATGCACGCATCGATCTGCGCCTCCACATACGCAGGAACAATGAGTCTATAGCGCATATTTCAGTCTCGTACGGGCGAGTGCTTCCTGCGCATCATCGACGCGTCCCGCCGCGATATCCTCCTCGGCGTGTTCGATCTCTCGATGGATATGCGCTAGGTGCTGCATCCGCTCATACGTCTCCATGCTCATAAAGACCATATCTCCGTAGCCGTTCTTCGTGATGTAGATCGGCTCGTCACTCGCGTGGCACATCTCTGAGATGCGTGCCGTGTCCTCAAGCTCCTGATGGGAATAATCTGTGGCATGATGCACCGCCTTTCTGTAATGGGATAATTATACCATAGTTTATGAGGATTCTCTAGTCAAGGCTTAATCATCCTCACACAGGTATCCCCGCAACAGTGAGAAGAGCGAAAGCAAGACAAAAACCGCCCCCAATCACGGCTGGGGCGGTTTTTTTCATCCCAGTGAATTATGCGCCGGGTTTCACTGTCTTCGCGGTCTGCAGGCGTGCTGCGGCGCGTTTCAGTGCGAGGGAGGCGCGCTGTTCGTCGATGATGCTTGCCTCCTCGGGGTCCTCGCGCAGCTTCTGCAGTCGCTCCTGCGCGCGCTCGTAGGCGCGCTGGGCGCGGTTGATGTCGATGTCGATCGGCTCCTCCGCTGCTGTCGCGAGTACGGTGATCTTGTCGGGGTAACCTCCATGAAGCCGCCCGCCACAGCGATGAGCTGTTCCTTGGCGTCGACATGAATCTTCATGGCATGGGGCTCAAGTCCCGTGACGAGGGAATGTGCTTCGGCAGTATGCCGATCTCGCCGCCCGTGGAGCGGGCGATGAGCATGTCGATGTCGGCGGCGTAGACCACGCGGTCGGGAGATACGATCTCCAGCTTGATGGTCGCCATCCGTCATTCCTCCTCTTTGAGCTTCTTCGCCTTCTCGATGACTTCGTCGATGCCGCCGACCATGTAGAAGGCAGCCTCGGGAGGTCGTCGTGCTTGCCGTCGAGGATTTCCTTGAACCCGCGGATCGTGTCCTTCAGCGCGACGTATTTTTCCGGGCGAGCCCGTGAATACCTCGGCGACGGCGAACGGCTGCGAGAGGAAACGCTGGATTTTACGTGCACGCGAGACGGTCAGCTTATCCTCGTCGGAGAGTTCCTCCATACCGAGGATGGCGATGATGTCCTGCAGCTCTTTGTATTTCTGGAGGACGGCCTGCACGCCGCGCGCGACTTCGTAGTGCTCCTGCCCGATGACGTGCGGGTCGAGGATACGCGAGGTGGAGTCCAGCGGGTCAACGGCGGGATAGATGCCGAGCTCGGCGATCTGACGGGAAAAGAACCGTCGTCGCGTCGAGATGGGTGAATGTCGCCGCCGGTGCCGGGTCGGTGAGGTCGTCCGCGGGACGTAGACCGCCTGCACGGACGTGATCGAGCCCTTTTTTCGTGGAGGTGATGCGCTCCTGCAGGGCACCGACGTCGGTCGTCAGCGTCGGCTGGTAGCCAACGGCGGACGGCATACGTCCGAGCAGCGCCGAGACCTCGAGATCCTGCCTGGATGAAACGGAAGATGTTGTCGATGAAGAGCAGAACGTCCTGTCCCCTGCACATCGCGGAAGTACTCTGCCATCGTCAGACCCGTCAGAGCGACGCGCATACGTGCTCCGGGCGGCTCGTTCATCTGGCCGTGAGACGAGGGCGGTCTTGTCGATAACGCCCGACTCGGTCATTTCCGACCAGAGGTCGTTGCCCTCACGCGTACGCTCGCCGACGCCCGCAAAGACGGAGTAGCCGCCGTGCTCGGTCGCGATGTTGTGGATGAGCTCCATGATGAGAACGGTCTTGCCGACGCCGGCACCGCCGAAGAGTCCGACCTTTCCGCCGCGCGAGTACGGGGCGATGAGGGTCGACGACCTTGATGCCCGTCTCGAGGATCTGGGTCGATGTCTCCTGCTCGTCAAATTTCGGGGCGGCACGATGGATCGGCCACACCTCTTTGTTGCCGACGGGCTCGGGGTTGTGGTCAACGGTCTCACCGAGGACGTTGAAGACGCGTCCGAGGGTCGCCTCGCCGACCGGCACGCTGATCAGCGCACCCGTGTCGTCCGCCTCCATGCCGCGCATCAGGCCGTCGGTGGAGCTCATGGCGATGCAGCGCGTGACGCTGTCGCCGAGTGCTGCACGACCTCGACCGTGAGGTCGATGTCATGGTCGGCCGTCTTGCCCCTGACCTTGATGGCGTTCAGAATCTCCGGCAGTTCGCCCGCCGGAAACTCAATATCTACGACAGGTCCCAATGACCTGTACGACTTTTACCTTTTGCCAATGGAAAACCTCCTTACCTCCATGCACGCGGCGTACATGGATGTCACTTGAGTGCCTCGGCGCCGCCGACGATCTCGTTGATCTCGTTCGTGATGCCCGCCTGACGTACCTTGTTGTAGTAGAGGTCGAGCTTTCCGATGAGCTCCCCGGCGTTGTCGGTCGCGTTGCTCATCGCGTTCATACGTGAGCTCAGCTCGCTCGCCGCCGACTGGAGGAGCGCCGCATAGATGGTGGTGAAAAGGTACTGCGGCAGCAGTGCCCCGAGCACCTCCTCGGCATTCGGCTCATAGATGTAGGGTGCCTGTGCGTGTCCCTCGCCTGCCTCTGCCGTAAAGGGCAGGGAGTTTCACGACCTCGGGCACACAGGTGATGGCCGACACGAAGCGCGTGTAGACCATGTAGACTTCTTTGATCTCGCCGGTCTCAAACGCACTGATGAGCGTGCGCGCGATCTTCTGCGCGTGCGACGCCTTCGGACGCTCGCTGATGCCGACGCGCTGACTGATGATGTCAAAGCTGCGGTTCTTGAAGAAGTCGCGGGCCTTGCGCCCGACGGTGACGATCTGCGTGTTGGACTTGTCCTCGACGAGCGTCATCGCCTTTTTGAGTGCGTTGCTGGAGTATGCGCCCTGCGAGCCCCTTGTCCGCCGCCATGACGAGGATGAGGCGCTTGCCGCTCTCATGCTGCTCGAGGAGCGGATGCGAGATGCCCGTCGCCGCTGCCGCCACGCTGCGAATGACCGCCGCCGTCTTTTCGGCGTAGGGGCGGTTGCTGTTGGCTGCCTCCTTGGCACGGCGCAGACGCGAGGTCGCGACCATGTCCATGGCGTTCGTGATCTGCTGGATGCTCTTGACGCTGCGGATGCGCCGGCGGATGTCCTGTAAATTTGCCATATACGGTCACCTCTCCCCTTACGCTTCTTTGTAGGAGATGGTTTCCTTGAACTCCGCGATCGCCTTCGTGATGTCCCCTCGAGCCCATCGTCCAGCTTCTTCATCTCCGTGATCGCCGCTGCGATCTCCGGATGCGCCGTGCGCATGAACTTCAGGAAGTCCGTGTGGAAGGTGACGACCTTGCCGACGGGGATGTCCGCAGATGTCCACGCACCGCCGTAAAGATGACGAGCACCTGCTCCGCAACGGAGAGCGGGCTGTACTGCGCCTGCTTCAGCGTCTCAACCATGCGGGCACCGCGGTCGAGCTGTGCCTTGGTCGCCTTGTCGAGATCCGAGCCGAACTGCGCGAATGCCGCGAGCTCGCGGTACTGTGCGAGGTCGAGACGCATCGTGCCCGCGACCTGCTTCATCGCCTTGATCTGGGCGGAGCCGCCGACACGCGAGACCGAGAGACCGACGCTGATCGCCGGGCGGATGCCCGAGTAGAACGAGTCGGTATCCAGCATGATCTGACCGTCGGTGATCGAGATGACGTTCGTCGGGATGTACGCCGAGAGGTCGCCCGCGAGTGTCTCGATGATCGGCAGTGCCGTGATGGAGCCTGCACCGAGTGCGTCGGAGAGCTTTGCCGCGCGCTCGAGGAGGCGGGAGTGTAAGTAGAACACGTCGCCCGGGTATGCCTCGCGTCCGGGCGGACGGCGGAGCAGGAGCGACATGGCGCGATACGCTGCCGCGTGCTTGGAGAGGTCATCATAGACGCAGAGTGCATGACCGCCCTTATACATGAAGTACTCTGCCATCGCCACGCCCGCATACGGTGCGAGGTACTGCAGCGGCGCAGAGTCTGCTGCCGTCGCCGCGACGATGATCGTGTAGTCCATCGCGCCGCCGTCCTCGAGCGTCTTGACGACGCGCGCGACGGTGGATGCCTTCTGACCGATGGCGACGTAGACGCAGATACAGTTCTGTCCCTTCTGGTTCAGGATCGTATCGACGGCAATCGCCGTCTTGCCCGTGCCGCGGTCGCCGATGATCAGCTCGCGCTGGCCGCGGCCGATCGGAACGAGGGCATCAATCGCCTTCAGACCCGTCTGGAGCGGCTCATGGACGCTCTTGCGGTCGGCAATGCCAGGTGCCGGCGACTCGACCGGACGGAACTCCTTCGTGTCGATGGGTCCCTTGCCGTCGATGGGGCGGCCGAGTGCGTCCCACGACGCGTCCGACCATCGCCTCGCCCACGGGCACCTGCATGATGCGTCCCCGTACGCTTTACGGTGTCACCCTCCTTGATGAGGGTCTCGCCGCCGAGCAGCACCGCGCCGACGCTCTCCTGCTCGAGGTTCAGCACGAGCCCGTAGACATCGTTGCCGAAGTCGAGCAGCTCGCCTGCCATCGCCTTGTCGAGGCCGTAGATATGCGCAATGCCGTCGCCGACCTCAAGAACCGTGCCGACGTCGTTGACGTTCAGATCGACATCATAGTTCTTGATGCGTTCCTTGATGATGGAAGTAATCTCTTCGGATTCATTTTCATATTTCGCTGTCACCCCGCTAGTTCGCCATTAACTCTGCCGTCATCGCTGCCAGACGTCCCTTGATGCTGCCGTCGATGCGGCGGTCGCCGATGCGCACCACCACGCCGCCGATGAGCGAGGGGTCGCGGTGCTCGCGCAGGGATACCTCTTTGCCCGTCACGCGTCCGAGCTTTTCCATCAGCTCTGCCTTCTGCGTCTCGCTGAGCGGCTCCACCGTCGTGACATCCGCCACAGCGATGCCGAGCTCTCGTTCGAGAGCTGCACAAAGATCGCGCTGATCGCCTCGAACACCATCATGCGCCGCTTGTCGATGAGCAGCAGGAGGAAGTTCAGCACCATCTCGCGCACATCGTCCCCTGAACACGTCCTTCAGGAGGGACTTTTTGTCCTCGGGCTGGATGTTCGGGTTGCAGAGATACGCCTTCAGCTCCGGGCAGTCGACGTATGTCTGCTGCACCTTGGCGGAGGTCATTTCCGTAGGCGCTGAGCGCGTTCTCCTCGCACGCCAGCTCGAAGATCGCACGCGCATACTTGCGCGCCAGCTCCATGTTCAGCATGACGCGTCACCGACTTTTTTCGCGTCGAGCTTTGCGATGAACTCGCCGATGATGGCGTCGTTGTCCTTTTCGTCCAGATTCTTCTGGATGATCTTGCCCGCCGCTGCGAGCGACAGGGCGACGACCTCGGCCTTCAGCTGCTCCACCGCATGGGCGCGCTCGCGCTCCATCTGTTCCTCGGCGGACTTCTTCATCTGCTCGATCTCACGCTTCGTCGCCTGGATGCTCGCCTCGCGCTCCTCGCCGGCACGCTTTTCCGCCATGTCGACGATCTCCTGCGCCTTCGTACGCGCCGCAGCGAGCTGCGCCTTGTACTCGTTCAGCGTCGCCTCCGCTGCCGCGGCATCCGCATCCGCCTTCTCGATGCTCTCAGCGATCTTCGCCTTGCGCTCGTCCATCATGCGCACGATCGGCTTATAGGCCACTGCGCGCAGGAGTGCAACGAGAATCAGGAAGTTGATGATTTGGATGGGCAGCGTCCCGTTGAGATCAATCAGGCCTTGCGTAATTTCACTCAATTCCTATGCCCCCTTTGCAAAATCCGTGCCACATACGTCTTAGTGAATCAGCGGATTTGCATAGAGCATGATGATGCCGAAAACGACGCCGATGATGGCAAGTGCCTCAATCGAGACCGACCGAGATCAGCGTACGCGTAAAGAGGACGCCGCCCGCCTCCGGCTGACGTGCAAGACCCTCGATGAAGCGGCCCGTGACCAGACCGTCACCGATACCCTGCGCCGATTGCAGCAAGACCAAAGCAGAGACCCGCACCGATAAGAGCGCCTGCGACCATGATTGCGTTTTTCCATGAAAAGATCCTCCTTAAATATGTGAACAAAATCTTCGTGCCCTGTGCCTGCTGCACGGCGTGAAAACCTGTGTGGTCACGACCGATACCGCCGTTAATGACCTTCGTCCGTCTTGATGGCCGCGCCGATGTACGCCGTCGAGAGCATCGTGAAGACCAGTGCCTGCACAATGCCGACGAACACGCTGAACGCGAGCCAGATCACCGACGGGATCGTCGAACCGTTCCCGAGGAGCTGCAGCAGGGATGTGAATCAGAATCTCACCCGCCAGGATGTTGCCGAAAAAGACGGAACGACAGCGTAATCGGCTTCGCAACCTCCTCGACAATGTTGATGATGATGAACGGTGCGACCGGCTGGAAGAAATGCGCACATAGTGCATCCCCTTTACCGCCAGTCCCAAGACGTGCATCATGACGATGACCAGCAGAGCCAGTCCCAGGGTGGTGTTCAGATCATTTTGTCGGCGATGCCATCGTCGGAATGAGACCAATCAATTCGACACGAGAAGGAACAGGAACAGCGACACGATAAACGTGGACAGGAATCCACGCCCGCGCGGGCCCATGTTCTCCTCCACCTGGTCATGCAGAGCCTCGATCACCGTCTCCATCATCACCTGCCAGTTGGACGTCGGCACAACCTTTAGGTTGCGCACCGCCAGCCAGCCAATGAAGAGGACGACGACCATCGAGATCCACGTCATGACGAGGGTCTGTGAATTGAAGGTAAATCCGGCGAACTGCACTGCCTCGCGAACACCGATTTCGTGCATAACCTCTCACCTCCCTCGGGGTCTCCCCTCCTACTTCGAGCCGTCCGTCGGACGGTTCTTTCCATCTGCGTACAGAGCCCTGCCGATCATCTGCGCCATCATCAACGCGTGCATCAGGAGGAATCCTCCCACCGCCGCAAAGAAATGCCGCACGCCCGTCATCGTCGCCGCCCAAAGAACCGCGCCGATGAGGACGAGGATCAGCAGGAGACCGATCTGCACCTGCGCCGCACCGCCCGTCCCGCGCCGCGCCGCACGCAGAATGCGCCGCGCGAGCTGGACAAAGTAGAGCGCCGCCGCTGCTGCGCCCGCCGTAAGCGCCCCGATGAGTGCGAGCTCGTCCATCATGAGGAGAGCCACCGCCCCGAGGAGCACCGCCGCCGCGAACGCCAGACCGACCTGCCTCCAATACGCCGATAAAACCTGCCTCATATTCCTCCTCCGACCACGCGCAACAAAAACCCCGACATCCACCATGAATGTCGACGCACGCGCCGTCTTCGTTGAATATCAGTACCTTTATCGTATTCGACGCGATACCAAAAAATCCTTGCGAAAGAATACCATACGCAAGTGGCTCTTTTCAAATATTCCGTCAATACCATAAAGCAGGGACTATTTACATGCGCCGTAACGATGTACTTCCCTTATGGTTATTATACGGGGCTTCTGCGATTTCTGCAACCGCATTTTAATGTTTTGAATTTTATTCGATAATTTTATTCTTTGTATAAATGTTCGACCATAGTCTCTGATAAAATGAGCGAGATACACAGAGAGGATGCATCCATGACCATCGAGGGAGCTGTTATCATCGAGAAGGCGTCACCTTCGCCATCATCCACGTCGCGCCAGAGGTCACGCGCTCACCATCAAATCCACGCAGACCCGCCGCGCCCTGATGCGCTTCTTTCCCCGGCATGCCCATCATCCTCATGAGCCTCACGCCGCAGGGCAAAGCCGCAGTACTACGGACGCAAGGACATCGTGGACTTTTTGAATACCGTACGCCTCAATCAGATCCCGTGGAAGAAATATCATATTGTATAAATGTAAAAGCTGCTGTGTGTCTTCGCCTTCACAGCAGCACTCTTTATTCACTTGTATAGGAGAAGCTGTCCAACTACTCCAGCGCATAGTCAGGATCATAGTTGAATGGCAGATCCACACTGTCACCCTGTCATACCCGCACGCGCGCAGACGAAAGCTCTTCAAGTCGGCATTTCGTGGCACATCGAAGATACAGACAAATGTCACAAAATTCCCCGGATTGATCTCCGTAAGCATATTATTGTTATGGTGTACCATATCCCACGCTGACATTGCAGGTGTCGATCGGTGTACTCGCGCCCTTTCTCATCAATCAGTGAATAAGTACTCCCCATGACCGTAATTGCATCGTTTTGATTGTTCCGAACATAAACAAGTACTCAATAAACTTGTCCCTGCGGCTGCTCACTAATGATTTTATTTCCGATGGGATGATGAATTCTTCCGCATTGAGAACTAAAAATTGCAACATCTGAAACGATACCGGCTGTCACTTCCTTACCGCTGTCAAATGTTATTTTGTGGAGTTTCTTATCATTTACCGCTTCCTTTTGTGATTTCTTTTCTCCCCCACCTGCTGTTCCTGCTGTGTTGAGGAAGTGGCAGTGTCAGCGCCTTTTTGTTGATGAACTCACAACAAACACTGTAGTAAAAACGACCACCAAAACGATGACGAGTACAACAAAGAGAACAGCGAAGCTAATAATCTTTTCCAACTGAAAAACCCGACGATGCACTTTTCCTGCTTTGTTGTTAGTTTTCCACTCAGATTTGCGCCGCAGAGTTACAGAACTTAGCTCCCATCGTCATTTTTCTTCCCACACTTCGGACAGAACATCTTACGCACTCCTTTGCATACAGCAGATTTTTCTGCTCATTACGGCAGCTTAGTCCACATCGCTATTCATAATGCCACGCCGCACATTATCATTGTACTTCGTCACAGCATACCATGCCCATGCAATCGAAGTCGGCCATAAGAGCAAGCCAACCAGCATACTGGTCACGCTGAGCCACGTCGTGTCTCCGTATCCCCACCGACAGCTGATAACGCTGATCCAAAAGAATAAGAAGAACGCGATAATACCGATGGCGGTTGTTATCAATCCGCCCTTGACCGACGCATAGAGCAGTCCCAAGGGCCGAACAAAACAGTCAAAGCAATGGCTACACCGAGGCTTTTCAGCGACTGCACACCGATCATCTGCGGTTGCTGCATCATCACTGTGCCATCTTGAGATTTCCCGCAAGACGGGCAGAAAGAGCTTCCCTGAGGAATAGACGTACCACAATGTTTACAAAACATAACAACACTCCCTTGTTAGTCGCAGACATACATCGGAGCACATCATGCGAGAAAAACTCCGCCCCTGCTTCATTCTCTTCCTATGACATCTCATCCAGTTTTAACATCAGAAATTATAACACCATCTACCTTCTCAGTCAAGGAACTTTTGTTCCTTTATTTTGTTTTGCCACCTTCCAAGTATCTCATACAAAACGGAGCGCTCTCGTGGATCGCGCTCCGCTTATAACTAACATATCTTGACGAAAAACACGCATTGGTGTGTATAATCGAGTAAAGGAGGCCGCTCTATGACCACTGCCGAACTCGTTCGCCTGCTGCGCAGGAACGGCTGCACACTCGTCGGGCACAACAAGCGGCATGATATGTACCACAGTCCCATTACAGGCAAGACCTTTCATGGTCGGTCGCCATCCCGAGCGAAGAAGTCCGCACCGGCACACTGCACAAGATTCTAAGGGATGCGGGCATCGCCATACGATAAAGGAGGATTCTCCATGAAATACATCTATCCGCGCATCTTTTACCGAGGACGAGACGGCATCCTCGTGGACTTTCCCCGACCTGCCGAGCTGCTACACCGACGGTGCAACGACTGACGAGGCATTTGAAAACGCGGAGGACGCGCTCGCCCTCGCACTCTGGCAAATGGAGGAAGAACATGCCGCCATCCCCTGCCCCATCTGCCCTCGCCGCACTCCATGTGCCGAGCGGAGCCTCTGTTGCCCTCGTGCGTGCAGATACACTCCCGTACGTCAGATGAATGATACGCGCACCGTGCGCAAGAATGTCACCCTCCCGGGCTGGATGGACACGCTCGCACGTGAGCGCAACATCAACTCTCGAAAGCTCCTGCAAAAGCGCCATCCGCAAGGAGTGCGGCATCGGTGTATAAAAATATGTTCCAAATATAAGAGCGCAGCCGCACGTGCAGCTGCGCTCTTATATTTGGAACGAACTCGATTTACTCCGCCGGCAGGATGAACGACAGGGAGCTGAAGATCTTCTTCGTCACGTTCCGGGATTGTCCGTCGGGAAGCCGACCTCGACGCCGATCACGTTCAGGCCATTGTTCGCCACGCGCACGGAGACGAATCCGTCTGCATCCGCCTGCGTCTCAGCCGTCAGATTGCCGAGCACGTCTGCGATGACGGGTGCATTCGCGTACGGGCTTGCCGTCCTATAGATGCGCAGGTTCAGCGTATCGCCGCGGCGCAGCGTCAGCGGGTTCACCATCGGCACGATCTGGATGGGCACGTTGTAGAGCCCCGCCGGACGCACCTTGTCGCTCCAGTAGTGGACGTTGTACTTGTAGGCGTACGTCACCGATACGAGGTTCTCGATGTTCGAGTAGTCGCGCGTCGGAATGACCTTGCCGTCCGTCGTCTTGGCGAAATAGCCATAGTCGAAGAACGTCGCCGTCACGCCGAGATCATCGCCCGGCACAATGGTGATGTTCTTCTCGCCGTCCACGCGCTCCACCGTCGTCGGCTGGAAGTTCACATCGTACGCATCAATGCGCTGGACACATGCGGGATCGTAGGCATTGTCCAGAGGCCCCTTCGCCGAGCACGAGTGCCTTCGTATCGACGCGGTTCGCGAAGAACACGCCGTGTGCATCCGTCGATGCCGCCGTCATCGAGAGCCCGATGGCTGCACCGAGTGCCGCCGCCAAAATCTTTTTCTTCATGGAACAACCTCCTATGAATGAGTAAAATCAACTTACTCGCTATTATACTGGAAACAATATTTATTTGCAATCAAATTCACGAGGTCGTGCAGATGCTTGCCTGCACAGATCATTTTTGTTACACTAGGGAAACGCTGATAAAATGAGGTCTGCCAGATTGGCGTAGATTTTTGTCCGATTGAGGCAGCAAACCGGACGCATAGCGAGGGCTATGTGGAGGATTTGCTAACGAAAAACGGGCGAAAAAGATGCGTCAAGATGGCTGTGCCGAATTTTATCAGTGCTTCCCCTAGAAAAATCACAGATATTATGGGGCTCCCGCTCAAGGAGGAACAATGATGCGACATCTGCTCAGCATGGCTCTCGTCTCTGCCTGCTCATTTCCGTATCCACATCAAAGGCACAGGAAAAACCGCCGACACAGGCGATCTGTCTGCGGCAGTCGAACTCCTCCGCACCGTAGAGAAAACGAACATCCACTATGTCGAGCTCCCCCAGCTCCCTGTCATCAGCGCAAATGATCCGCGCTATGCCGAGGTTGACCTCAGCGCGATCCCGCCGGAGCAAATCTACCCGCCGCTGAGTTACGTGCTGACCAATTTCCCATTCTCCCCTTCACTTGACACACCACTCTTCTGTCAGATGGCAAAAGACCCACAGGTCATCTCAGACAGTGAACCGCTGCTCCTGCTCCGCATAGCACCCATTGACAGCGGGCTGACGAGAATTCGATTTCCGGACGAGCGTGAGGAGATTGTTTCCGTGATAGAGTACCTCGTTCTCCTAAAAAATGGCACCCTGCTGGAATCACCGGACGACTACATCATCGCATACGATGCCGCCAAAAAACCCTGTCGCACGATTCGGTTACTACGACCTTGTCAGGCTCAATAAAAATATCATTTTACCTCTCCGAAATCTATGACATGATCTCCTCATCGCCCGCACATCAATTCGCCAGGAAGCCGTGAATATCGATATGCACAGCATCTCTATCATATCACGCCGAAAGCACTCTATCGAACCCCCGATGGTTTTTGAGCATTCTATGACCCGAGCCGACACAAATTCTTTTTCATGATTTTTCGATCCAATGTTACGATATGCTCTGTGAGTACGTATTCATAATGAGGAGGAACGTATATGAATCTTGTCAAATCCATCGCCGCCGTCACTGTCACAGTCCTCACCCTCACCGGCACAGCATCCGCTGCAGACGGCATTGGAGGATCGGAGCGGCACGACATCTTCCATGAATACAAGACCTACGAAGAAGCAGAGGCTGCTATCCGAAAAGCATCTCGACGAAGAAGCCGAAAACGCAAGACGAGTTCCCCTCTCCGTCGACGCATGCCGAAAGATCACGGCGGATGATACTCTCTACCACAATATGCCTGTCAACAAATTCCCGCCTGTCGACCAGCCCATGCCCATGCTGAGCGAGATGTTCCGCGGCATGATGGGAATACCATGGCTCCAGCTGGTCGTCACGGAGAGCAGAGAGGCAAATGACGAGACCGCCATCCAAACGGGATACCCGACACTCTGGTTCCGTGTCGTGGATACGGCACGCCCCATACGCTACCGACTATATGACGGCAGACAGCTCGTCATGTCCGTTGCCGGCGAGGGCGTACACAAACAGAATGCCACAAAATCCTTCGCCGATGACATGAACTTCTATATCTACGATGCAGAAGGCACACCGCTCATGCGTACCGATATTTTTCACCTCCCTGATATGCCTTATCAAGGAACATCCGAGAAGGGATTGTGCGCTATCGCAGATGCTGCCCAGATTCCCCTGCCGGAGGGCAGCCGTGACTACGCACTGGCACAGTATCTCCTGCAAAAGGCAGTACTGACCGACATCCCGCGTAAATAGAGAAACCACGGATAAGATGAAGCTGCACCCGAATCTCACACAATACTAATTCCTCTTTCATTATCCTCTATCCTATCCTGCGATATGCTTGTTGAAGGCATTACTCTGACATCAAGGAGGAACGTATATGAACATGGTCAAATCCATTGCCGCCGCCATGCTCGTCATGGCGCTCGCCATCACCGCTCTCCTGCCTCAGACGGCAGAGGCAGCGACCGACTGGGACGGTGGACGCATCCGCGCGGAGGGGACAGGCGTCGCTCCCGCACGTACGGTGAGTGCGGCACAGGCGCGTGCCCTCGCCCGCCGCGCCGCCATCGCCGACGCCTATCGGCAGCTCGCCGAGCAGATCCAGGGGTCGCGGTCGATGCCTCGACCACCGTCGAGGACATGATGGTCACGAACGATACCGTCCGCACCCACGTCAGCGCCCTCGTGCGCGGTGCGCGCATCGTCGAGGAAAAGGCTCTCCGTGACGGCGCGTACACCGTCACCCTCGAGGTGCCTGTCTTCGGCGTCAGCTCCCTGGCGGGCTCCGTCTTTACCCCGAACACATCGCGCGAGCGTTGGACAAGTCCCGACAGCGTCTATGAGCCCCTACACGCCGCACGACTACGACACGACGGGCTGCGGCACTACGACCGCCGCAGCGGTGATGACGGTACGACAACCACGCCTGCCGCACCGGTGCGTCGTTCTCCCTCCACCAGCTCTGCCGCGAGTGCGCCGGGCGGACGCGCCATCGGCGGCTATACGGGGCTCATCGTCGACTGCCGCGGCATGGGACTGCGCCCCGTCATGCAGCCCTGTCATCAAGACGAAAACGGCCGCCCCATCTACGGCTACAAGAACCTCGACAGTGACAAGGTCGTCGCGAGCGGCATGGCCGGCTATGTTCGCAGTGAGACGGACGCCACGCGTGCCGGACGGAACCCGCTCGTCGTCCGCGCTGTTCGCGTGGACGGCAATGCGAACTCCGTCCTCTCTGCCGAGGATGCACGCCGCGTCCTCATCGAGAACGGCGCAAGCGGTTTTCCTCGACGCAACGAACGTCGTCTTTATCCGCTAGGCAAAAATAAAGGAATCACTGATAAAATGAGGGTCTGCCAGATTGGCGTAGATTTTTCGTCCGAACGAGGTGGAAAACCGGACGCAGAGTGGTGCTCGTGGAGGATTTTTCCGCCAAAAGTGCGGGCAAAAGATGCGTCAAGATGGTGTACCTGAATTTATCAGTGCTTCCTAAATACATAAAGCGCCGTATTACTATGATAAAAATCATAAACAATACGTTGTTTGTGTGTATAATACAGAGACTATCAAAAAGGAGAAAGCATATGAAACTTAGTGCAAGAAATCAGCTCAAGGGCAAAAGTCGTCTCCATCGAGAAGGGCGCGGTCAACGGCATCGTCCGCATCGAGCTCAAGGGCGGCGACGTCATCACATCCACCATCAGCATGGGCGCAATCGAGGAGCTCGGCCTCGAGGTCGGCAAGGAGGCGTATGCCGTCATCAAGGCAACGTCCGTCATGGTTGGTGTCGATCATCACCACAAGTGCTAAGAAATCTCTGGCTTAGACAGACAAATCCCCGCATATCGGACATTTCCGGTATGCGGGGATTTTCGTTCGAGGACGCCCCTTATCGCTTCCCAAGGCTCTTGTTCCCCGTATTAACGGGAGAGGGCGTCTCTTTTCCCAAACATACTGATGTACTTCTTGACTGCCGCCTTCACATCGTCCGACTGACGCAGTGAAAGAACCGAGTAGTGCGGCTTGTCCTGCGCGAGCATCTGTGCCGTCTGTGCGACAACTGCACTTGATATCTCGGTATTGACATTGATCTTGGCAATGCCACGTGCAATACACTCATGCAGATCTCCCTCCGGCGTACCAGAACCACCATGCAGGGACGAGAGGTACATCCACTGCACGATGGATCTCTTCCAAGATATCCGTACGGATGTAGGGTTTTCCCTTATAGATCCCATGCACCGTGCCGATAGAGACAGCGAGTGCATCCACCTCTGTTGCCGCGACAAACTCTCGCGCAGCCTGTGGGTCTGTATACTGCTCCACATCCTCCGCGCCCTCATGTGAGTCCACCCCACGGCTAGACAGCCCAGCTCCGCCTCAACGGACACACCGCACGCATGCGCCACTGACAAACCATACGCGTGTTGGCAGCATTTTTCCGCAAAGGGAAGCGCAGATCCGTCGTACATGACCGATCCGAAGCCCGATTTGATCGCACGAAAGATCACATTCATATCGCGGCAATGATCGAGATGGAGGTAGATGGGAACACATGCCTCATATGCAAGCGATGCAACGATTGCATGCGCTGTATCAAGTGACATATTCGTCAAATACGCTGCCCTCGAATGCAGCAATCACAGGTGCCCCCATCTCTTCTCCTGCGGCGATACAACCACGAAACGTCTCATAGTTGTAGCAGTTGAATGCTCCGACAGCATAGCCGCCCTCATCGGCAGACGCAAGGATTTCCTGCAGGTTTACCAACATTCAAATACAAATCCTTTCCTCTGCATAAATTTGCCAAGATCAATTTTCATTGGCCCTATTTTGTGCTGGGACTGCCTGAAGGAACTCTGCGAACTGCTTCTTCCACCACTTTGCTCGCGCTGTCGTCCCGTGCCCGACAGTCTCTTCACTCTCCGGAATAAGATAGAGTGCAGCATGCTGAATACGAGGGAGTTCACGCTCCATCACACCAAGAGAGGGCGGATTCCGCTCATCATCTGCGGAATTGATCACAAGGACGTGGGCGCGGATATTTTCGAGATTCTTTGGATTGTAATCTTGGATGACTCCCACTGATAGAGGGAAGTCATTGGTATCCATGGTAAACGGAACGTTCAAGCGCTTTTCGATGACGGCATCCGCTGCATCACTTGTCGGTGCGAGCTTTTGGAGTGCCTGACTGCCACCATTCGTCGCAAGACCATAGAACACGGAGGTGAACTGCGTAACAGCAGGCTGCTCTGTATAGTTTCCGCCCTGCCACGCCGGATCTCGACGAATGCTCTCACTGATGAACTTTCGCATCATCCAGTTTCTACCTGACATTTCGATTGGCATAGAGGCCATCGGAACGAGGGCATCCATAAACTCAGGATAACGAATCCCCCAAAGCCACGTCTGCATGCCGCCCATCGAGTTGCCGATGATGACACGCAGATGCTTGACGCCAAAGCCCCTCCGTAACCAAGCGATACTGCGCAGACACCATATCATCATGGTTATACTGCGGAAAAAGCTGCTCGCAGGCCATCGGACGGCTTGCTCGACGCACCTGTCCCGATGGCATCTGGAAGGATGATATAGTATTTGCGGGCATCCAGCACCTGTCCATCAAGGAACAGTTCGCCACCAAAGTCCTTGCCCAGCATCTTTGCCCCCGAGCCGGTCGTCCCATGCAGAATCAGTACCGCCTCATGCGGGGTCACCGAGCGTTGTATAGCCTATACGAAGTTCAGGAAAACATCTCCCGTATGGAATGCAAAGTCCTTCGCCGTCCACACATCCGTTTTCTGCATATAGTATTGCGGCTGCGCGGCAAATACAGTCGCCATGCTAAGCAGGAATACAGAGACGGATAGAAATAGATTTCGCACCAGCGCTCTCATATCATTGCCTCCTTATTCACAAAGTCACATCTCTACAGCAGCCCTGGCAGTACGCCCGTGAACATGCTGAGAATCAAGATGACAATCAGTGCTGTCACGCCGAGATCGTCCCCCACCGTCACACACGCATCGTGCCGGGCACATCAAATTTTCCGAAACGGTTGATAACCCAAAAACCGGAATCGTTCGGTAGAGAGAGTCCGATGCCGCCAGCACAGATCGCGAGTGCTGCAAGCAGCGGCGATACTCCCTCAAGACCAGTGACAACCGGTGCAAAAATTGCTGCCGTTGTCACAAGCGCAACGGTGGTAGAGCCCTGCGCAGCGCGGAGCACCTGGCTGATGATGAATGCTGCGACGAGACCAATGCTCCTGTACCATCGGTCAGTCCTGTCATGCCCTCGACGAGCTGTTTGCCGATACCCGTCTCGTTGATAATCTTGCCAAACGCACCTCCTGCTCCCGTAATCGCGAGAATGATCCCCGACTGTGTGCATGCTTCATTTACGAGGTCGTTAAAAGACTCCTCCAGATACGGACGCAGGCAGAAGAATCCCATGAAGAGGCCAAGGAGGAGAGCGATATTCTTATCGCCGATAAACATGAAGAACGTATGTGCGGCTGTTCGCTTTATCAAGGAACATGCCCGCGACAGTGCCGAGAAGGATGATGAAAATGGGGAAGAAAAATCAGGAAAATTCCCAGCTCGCCGGACGGCAGCTTCTTCGTTTCTTTTTCCCGCTTCTCCTCCTCACTCAGTTCATCGGCAAATGCGTTGGCAAAGTCGTTCTTGTATTCTTCACGGGTTCCGAGATACTTCCCGTAAATCACCCCGCCGACAAGAACACCTGCAAGACTGGCGATAATCGCATAGAGCAGGAACCAGCCAATGTTGACGCCCATGGTCGCCGCGACGGCAATTGGGCCAGGTGTCGGGATGACCATGGCATGTGTCGTAATTAGACCGACGGCAAGCGCCGTAACGAGCGTTGCAAAGGGAACACGCCCCTGCCGCGAGAGCGTCTTGACGAGGTTGACGAGAATGACGAATGCCGCATCAAAGAATACAGGGGATCGAGACAATATACCCCGTGAGTGCAATCGCCATCGGGTGTTCGCCGTTCCTGTTACACGTAACAGCAAGGCTGCAATCTGGCTGGTACATCCGGACACATGGAGCAGTGAACCAAGTGCCACGCCTAGGACAATGATAATCCCAATGCCCTGCATCGTCCCGCCGAAGCCAGCTGCCATTGCAGCTGCCGTCTTATCGAGCGGCATTCCAGCGAGGATACCGCAGAGCAGTCCACCAAGCAACAGAGCAAGGAATGGATGCAGTTTGAATTTAATGATGGACACTAGTACAAAAACAGAGTGCCACAAAGAAAATGGCCAAAAAGCACACTGAGCATAATTTCGCCTCCTAAAAAGTACTATTCCTGTGTAGAAGAAATATTTTGCTATCAATCCTCGATCTCCTGCGATGCAGACCACCTGACTGGAGTCGAGTCCTGCGATGCGGAGCGGTGCATTGAAGAAACGCACGATCTTCTTGCCCTTCGGAATCTCCGAGAGATGCATATCTTCAATCGCTGTACAGAATTTCCCTGAGTGGTAGCCGAGCAAATGCTGATGGCGGTGCACGGGCGACGCACTCTCCGGCACCTTTTTCGACGGAGAGACCCACTGCGAGGAAGTCCATGCCGATCACGCGGAGATGGGGGAACGTCTCAGTCAGATAGTCCCCCGCGCTCGGTGCAATATAGGAGCCCTCATACTGATATACCGTCGGCTCCTCCGTCCGGTAACGCTCAAGCCCGGTGCGGATCAGCGCAGCGAGACGCTGCCAGGATATCGGCAAATGGCTCCAGGTCTTCCCTTGTGACGCCCTCTGCCAGTCCTTTTCGGAATGTCCAGCACAGCAACCTTTTCATGGCAGAAATACTCCATCGACAGTTCGTTGATGCTCAAACCATCCTTAACAAAATGGCGCGGTGCATCCATATGCGTACCAAAGTGATTCGGCAACTCCGAGACGAAGCTCGCAAACGGCGTCGCCTCACAGACATCGGTACACTGCCGCGTCTTTACCACTGGCTCACCAGGCCACGCAAGATCCTTTTGGATCAAGCGGATGTGAGAGAAACATAAACATGATACGTTGCCTCCTTTTTCGATTCGATGAATATTCCTGCTCAGAGCTGCCACCGAAACAGCACATTGTAAAGCAGTCCGGCTGCTGCACCTCCGAGCATGGGACCAACGATGGGAACCATGCATAGCCCCAATCCGATCCACCCCTTTCCGCGGATGGGCAACATGGCATGAGACAAGGCGAGGTGCGAAGTCACGAGCCGGGTTGATCGCGTAGCCCGTGAGCCCGGCAAATGCCATCACACCGCCCGCCACACCGGCAAAGACAAAAGAACATTGCAACGCCTCCTGCCGGCTGAAGATGGGAAAGCGACAGTAGGATAAACATGAGACTGAACGTCGCAGTCGCCTCAGCGAGACAGTTGCGCCATGGTTTCGAATGGACGGTGCCGTTACAAATACTCCAAGTTTTGCCCCTGCCTCCGGCTCTTCATCGAGATGATCCTTCCAGACAAAGCCAGACAAGAATACCACCGACATACGCACCGAGAAACTGTGCGATGAAGTAACCAGGAACAAGTGCCAGGGAAAATCCCCACCGATCAAAAAAACCGATGGTTACCGCAGGGGTTGACATGTGCACCTGTCAGAGGTCCGAAGATGGCCGCGACAGCAACCATGCAAGCCCCCAACCGCACGCTGCCATGGGTCCGCCGGCACCGCACATTCCTGACTTTTTCAGCGAAATGTTAGCAATTGTACCAAGTCCCAAGATCATAAAGAATGCCGTTCCGACAAACTCTCAAGATACAGATGAAAATGCTCCACGGGTTCCCTCCTTCACTGTCTGCACATCACGAAATGGAAAAACCTCACAGCAACATCTTTACCACGTCACGCAGTGTCTCGACCGCCCCGACGTTGCCGGGAAAGATGATATAGCTCATCCCGGGGATTTGCTCTCGCCCCCGTCTGCCAGACGGGAATGCCGAGCGCGACCTGTCCGAGTACAAGGGCGCGGCGTACGGATAGACCTTTTGTCCCGACATCACTCGACGTGATGCCGCCCTTGGCGATAAGGAATGCGGGCTGGACGCTGAGTCGCCGAACAATGCTCGTGAGTGCATCGAAATCTGCACTGAAACACGCAGGGACTCCTCTCTGAGCCTGCGTCAGAACCGCTGCGCCCCGTATGAGACGGCGACGGTCATGCCATGACGAGATTGCATCTTCCGTCTCGCGGATGATGCGCTGCAGCTCTGCCTCCAGTCTTGGCGTGTCTAAAACGAGCAGATGATTGAATTCGACGAATTTCACTGCATCGAGCTCACGCAGCTTTTCGAACTGCTCTGTTGTTTTCTTGACATGCGAGCCAATAATGATGAGCCCGCCATTCGCGTTGCCCGGCACAACGAGCTCATCACGCCTAAGCAGAGGTTTGTCCGTAACGCCGCCGATGACCTTTGTCCATGCCGCTGCTGTACGAAAGAGAAAGTGCTTTCCCGCCTTCATCGCACGTCATCATAGCGATCGCAAACACTTTACATCCACATAATCTACAGCGTTCACGATGACCTTGCGAAAATCTGTTACTGCCATGAGCTGCTTTATGATCACGTCCACACGCACAGCACGCAAGTCATCGAGAGAGATGCTGACAACATCGGCCGCACGGAACGCTCCCTGCGTCTTTTCCTCGATGTACTCCTTCATATCGGACGACGTATAACCAAAGGTCTTATCCCGTGCGAACTCCGTATCCCCTGCCGGTGTCAGCTCCGCCCCCTCCTGTACGTAATGGACATCGCCGATGGTAAAGCGTCCGCCTTCCTTGAAGAACGGCACAGCACCTCACCGTCGATGCGTTCCCCGACTCCTCTAGTGTGCGGGCAGTGTCACCCGTCTCGAGTGGATAATGCCGCGCAGAGTCGAGTCACTGCGGCTGATGAGCATGAACTCCTTCCCCGTCCGCCTTGCCTCTGCCGCCACCCGTGCCGCAATCGTACGGTGCTCTTCCTCCGTCTGCGCCATCTGAAACGCACGCGAGTTCGTGAGGATAAAGAACATCCTGTTTTTCCTCGGCAAATCCTGCGGCGATGCTCTCCTCCGTCCAGTCCGTGTAGACGTGGATGCCGTTCACCGTCTGCACGCCCGTCGGATCGTCGTCAAGCACGATGATCTTGCGGTCAAATGCCTCACGTTCCTCGTTGAGCGCGGCGTCGACCTTCACCTCGTCAACCGCAGAATTTTTGCAAAACAGTTCGTCCTTCGATACCTTCATGACCGACCTCCTCACGCCTCTTCGGATTTGACAACGACGCCGGAGATGCTCTCATAGAACTGAACGATTCCGCTGTGATCGTCCATCAGATGGCCTGTCGCCTTCAGACTGTGCATGATCTGCTGGAGCACGCCCGTGAGGATGAGCGGCAGCTCCATTCCCTTTGCCGTCTCCATGACGTTCGTGATATCCTTGAGATTGATCGCGATTGGCCCACCCGGCTTAAAGTTGCGCGAATACATCATCGGTGCCTTTGCATCGAGCACCGTACTGCCCGCGAGGCCGCCGCGGATCGCCTCGTAGACCTTCTTCGGGTCGGCCCCCGCCTTCGTCGCAAGGATGAGTGCCTCCGAGACAGCAGCAATATTGAGATTGACAATAACCTGATTCGCAAGTTTCGTCACCGAGCCACTGCCGTTTGGACCTACGAGTGTGATTGTTTTCCCCATCGCCGCAAAGACAGGACGTGCTTTCTCTAGGGACTGCCGCCTCACCGCCGACCATAATCGCGAGTGTACCGTCCACAGCACCTGGCTCGCCACCGCTGACCGGCGCATCGAGAAAAGAACAGCCATGCTCTGCCGCGAGTTCTGCGAACTCCTTTGACTCCACGGGCGTCACCGAGCTCATATCTGCAATTATCGTTCCCTTTGCTGCACCTGCGAGTACACCATCCGCACCGCTGAGAATGCTGCGGACGATCGGACCACTCAGGGAACCATCGTGATGACCATATCTGCGCCCACAGCGGCTTCTTTTGCGGAATGTGCCGCCGCAGCCCCCTCTGCTGTCATCAGGTTCACCGCGTCTGTCACCACATCAAAGACAGTAACGGAAAAACCTGCTTTGAGCGAGATTGTGTACCATGGGCTTCCCCATAATGCCAAGTCCGATAAATCCGATGTTTTTCATCTTCTACTCCTCCCATTTATAACAACACATAATATTCACCAACTAGTATGTAGTATGCTAGTCATGGCATAAAAAGAGCATATCCCTGCCTCTAACCCATATTATCTTTTCAGACACTCACTACATTTCGACATTCTGCCTCACGACGTCACACTGAACACACGCGATGTCGCTTTCATGTGGAGCATAAAGGCGCGCATCGCATCCGCCCCATCATGACGACCAATACCGGCAAGAATTGCTGCGTGCTCCTCCCATGCCTCTGCATGTCGACGTGTATGATGGAGTGAAGTAAATACTGCTTGCTCGAGTTTTGTACGCATCTGCTCATGAATACGAATCAGATAGCTATTCTCCGTCGCAGCTATAAGGAGCGTATGAAACTCCGTGTCCAACTTCATGAACTCGTAGTGCGTATGATCGCCTGCAATATAGGTACGGCTCTTCTCCTGCACCATTCCCAGCTGCATAAGCGTCCTCTGCCGCAGAGACTCCGGAGCCTCCGCAGCGAGCCATCGAATACTATACCCTTCGATGGCAATGCGCGCCCAACGATCTCACGAAGATCGTCTGTGGATACGGGCCGCACCGTCCATCCACGGTTTGCACGCACCTCGAGCAACCCTCGTTCGCCAGCTGCATCACCGCTTCACGCACAGGCGTACGTGATACATGCAGCAGGTCAGCAATCTGCTGTTCCGAATATATCTCACCTGTCTGCAATTCCCCCTTGATGAGTGCTGTTTTGAGGTACTGATATACTTGTTCCTTATAGGACACCTTCTGAATCACAGCTACCAACCCCCGTTGTATGTAGTATACTAGTTAAAACAAATAATTGCAACCATGACAAAAGTACGAAAATTGTTATATCGTTTATTGGCGTTGTTCGCATGAACAATAAATAAACAAGAGTCTATCTACTCTATATAAAAAGCCCTATACTCCGATCAAAATCAGAGAACATGGCGTACATTGATTTGTGTGGGGTGATTATTCCTCCTCCTCATCCTCATGGTGCCGCTTGGGCGGGCGCGGATGATAGAGGCTCCAGTTCCAGTGGATCGCAGCGAAGCGGATGAGGAGGACGAGGATGAAGGCGAGCCATGAGACGGCCTCGATGCCGAGAACGCCGCCCAGCGCGCAGAACACAAACGCGCCGACGAGGGACGCCGCCGCATAGACTTCGGCGTAGAGGACGACAGGCATCCGTTTCGCGAGCACATCGCGGATCATGCCGCCGCCGACTGCCGTCGTTGCCGCGAGGAGGATGGGAAGGACGTAGCTGTCCGTTCCACCGAAGCGGATGCCCGTGAGTGCCCCCGTAATGGTAAAGGCAGCAAGGCCAATGGTATCCGAGACGTTGAAGATCGTCAGGAGACGCTGACGATGCATGTGATGGAGCTCTGTCCACTGGTAGAGAAACGAGGTGGAGAGGGCAACGCCGATGGAGAGCAGAAAGTTCGTCGTGTCGCGCAGCGCCATCGGCGGGTCAGCCCGACGAGGAGGTCGCGCACCATGCCGCCGCCCACCGCCGTCGCGAGGGCAAGCACGGAGATGCCAAAAGATGTCCATGCGGCGCGACGGTCCGACCAGCGTGCCCGACACGGCGAAGGCGAGCGTCCCGATGATGTCAAAGAGACGCCAGAGATCGATTTCTCCCATGAGCATAGTTTCGTCCTTCCCTTTTGAAGCTTATTTCACTTGCGCCGCCTAGAGTGCCTCCCCCGTGCCGCACGGGGGAGGCTTTCACCGTCCACGGTGTGACGATAGGAGCTCCCTCAATCCTGCGCAAACAGATAGAGAATGACCTCCATCGGCGTGAGCGCTCCCGTCGCCGCCGAGCGTGCACCCGCCGCGAGGAGATTTCCATCGCGGTCATAGACACTGCGTTCAAGGGTCAGACGATAGGTCTCGTGCGCGTCGCGGAGCTTTTCTCCCGAAATCCGATAGACCAGCATCTGCTCCGCCCCCACGGTACGTGCCGCCCTTGCCTGCGCCGCCACATCGAGTGGGCCAGACGTATCCGCGGGCGCAAACACCGTCGCCGCGTTCCGCACGTACTGCGCATCACGCAGCACCGCACGCAGATAGGGCACATCCTCTGCAAGTGCGTCATCGACCTCCACCACGATCGGCGTGAGATAGACCGTATGCCCTGCCGAGCGGTTCTCCTGCCCCACGAGAAAGGTCAGCGCGCGCTGCTGTCGTGCGTGTCATAGAGACGGCGCAGCGCTGCATCCACATAGACGGTCATCGTATGGGGAAATGCCGCCGTCGTTCGCGCAGGCTGCCAGTCGATGCGCTCGCCGAAGTGGTGAAAGCCGAGCGGCGAGGGGAGCGCGTCCTTCACGGGATCACCGCGCATCACAACGCGCCGCAGGGTAAAGCGATCCTGATAGGTGCGGACAAAGTCCTCGTTCCCCACCGCAGGCGCCCCGAACGTCGTCACAATGAGCTGGTCGGGGGAGACGCCGAGATCAGAGAGCCGTGCCGCCGCAAGAATGGCCGCCGCACCGCCGAGGCTGTGCCCCGTGAGATAGAGCTTTTTCCGAGGGATGCGCGCGCAGATCGGCAGCGAGGCGCTCTCCTGCCGTCTCTCCCTCCGCCGCATCCGTAAAGAGTGCCGCCTGACAGTAGTCGAGGAACCCGCGGTGAACCAGCGGCATCCCGCCCCGCTCTTCCTTTGGCGTGTCGCGCACCGCGAGGAACTCCGCCGGCGCGTGCCCGCCGAACGCCGCGCGTTTCATCCGCAGATCTGTCCATACATCGCTGCCGCGCTCCGTCCCGGGAAAAGCGATAAGATGCAGCTCTGCCCCATCGGCATCACGGCGCACCATGTGAAAGAAACGTCCAACCGTTCCACGGTGCCCCACGGTCTCAGCGCCGACGATCTCCCATCCCGCCGCCGTCAGCCGCGCACGCAGGAGCTCAGAGAGCTCCCCGCTGTAGGCCGCCTCGGACGCCGCCGCCTCGACAAAGAGCAGCGCAGGGAGATCCGGGGCGGCGGCGAAGGCACGCAGCGGAAAGGCAAGCACGCAGAGGAGAATCACGAAATGCAATACCTTCATCAGCGCACCTCCCACACAATATATCTATCGCTATTATACCTGTTTTTCCTTGAAAATATCATAAGAAAATCGCACTTGTCATACGCACCTGAGACTGATATAATACATACAGAAGGAACGCCTCAGGCGGTACCTTTCCGAATTAGATTTGCTAGACATAAAGAATAACCGCTCCGCTTCTGCAGACAGGGCGGTTATTTCTTTTGGAGTTATCGCGAGTATGTAGCCTGTGGCAACGACCAAGAAAAGAATCGCCCAATTTCAGACATCTCACTCACCCCCTCTCGGGGGAAAGACACCGCCGTTTGCTTGAGGACGTTCCATCTTTTATTATATAGAACGTATGCTGTCATTGTCAAATGTAATACGCAAAATAAAACCGCCGTGGAGACCCACGACGGTAGATTTTCAGATGGTGCGGTTGATGGGACTTGAACCCATACGTCTTGTGAACACTACCCCTCAAAGTAGCGCGTCTGCCAATTCCGCCACAACCGCGTATAAAATATGGTGCGGTCGAGAGGACTTGAACCTCCACGATGTTGCCATCACTAGCGCCTGAAGCTAGCGCGTCTGCCATTCCGCCACGACCGCATATTGAGTTGTCAAGGAATATCATCGAGCACAACCAGCGCATCCGCGCCGCACTGCCCTGTAAGTCTCTAAATGGTGCGGTTGATGGGACTTGAACCCATACGTCTTGTGAACACTACCCCCTCAAAGTAGCGCGTCTGCCAATTCCGCCACAACCGCATGATATAAAAGTTGGTGCCGAGGACCGGAATCGAACCGGTACGATCTTTCGATCGGGGGATTTTAAGTCCCCTGCGTCTGCCTGTTCCGCCACCCCGGCGATAGGCAAAATGGAGCGGGTGATGGGAATCGAACCCACGTGACCAGCTTGGAAGGCTGGGGCTCTACCATTGAGCTACACCCGCATGGAGCTGGCGAGAGGACTTGAACCTCCAACCTGCTGATTACAAGTCAGCTGCTCTACCGATTGAGCTACGCCAGCAGCAAAGCACAAGCGGCGACTGCCGCAGACGCTGTCCCCAAGGGATAATAAGTGGTGCCTCAGAGCGGAATCGAACCACTGACACGGGGATTTTTCAGTCCCCTGCTCTACCAACTGAGCTACCGAGGCATCGGATATATAACACAATAGCGTGTAATATGCAAATGGCGACCCGAAGGGACTTGAACCCCTGACCTCCGCCGTGACAGGGGCGGCATTCTAACCAACTAAACTACCGGGCCGTAAAAGGTAAGCACCTATGGTGGGCGATGACAGGATCGAACTGCCGACATCTTGCTTGTAAGGCAAGCGCTCTCCCAGCTGAGCTAATCGCCCATAAAATGGTGACCCACCACGGAATCGAACCGTGAACCTACTGATTAAGAGTCAGTTGCTCTGCCAGTTGAGCTAGTGAGTCATGATAAGTAAAGGAATGGTGGCTCACCGGGACTCGAACCCGGGACCCTCTGATTAAAAAGTCAGATGCTCTACCAACTGAGCTAGTGAACCTTTATCAGCGCCACGTAACCCGCCAAAAAGGGTATATTTTTGGCTGGGGTAGTTGGATTCGAACCAACGGATGCGGGAGTCAAAGTCCCGTGCCTTAACCGACTTGGCTATACCCCAACTATCCACGGGCACACCGATCCTGCGATCCGTATCTCCCAAAGCGGCGACGCCGCTGTAAATACAAAAATGGCTCCTCGAACTGGACTCGAACCAGTGACATTCTGATTAACAGTCAGACGCTCTACCGACTGAGCTATCGAGGAGTATGTTGCGGCAACTACCTACTCTCCCACGTCGTCTCCAACGAAGTACCCTCGGCCTGTGGACGCTTAACTACTGTGTTCGGAATGGGAACAGGTGGAACCGTCCAGGCATCATCACCGCATCTTGTTGAATGAGTCTTGCTCACTCAAAACTTCACAGAAGAAACGTCAGCAAATTGTTTGTGAAAGTGAATTACCCTAAGAAAGCTCTCTGCTTGAGACACTGTCGACATTGACTACGTCAACGTCGACTAAAGTCGATTCGCTACAAAACGTCGCTCGTTCGCTTTCGCTCCGACGCAGTTTTTCGCTCTACTAAGTCAAGCCCTCGACCGATTAGTGCTGGTCAGCTGCACACATTGCTGTGCTTCCACATCCAGCCCTATCAACCTTGTCTTCTTCAAGGGTCTTACTTCCTTATAGGAATGAGATACTTCATCTCGGGACGGGCTTCACGCTTAGATGCTTTCAGCGTTTATCCCTTCCGGACGCAGCTACCCTGGCCGTGCCCTTGGCAGGACAACCGGTACACCGTTGGTCCGTCCACTCCGGTCCTCTCGTACTAGGAGCAGCCTCCCTCATGTATCTTACGCCCGCGATGGATATGGACCGAACTGTCTCACGACGTTCTGAACCCAGCTCACGTACCACTTTTAATGGGCGAACAGCCCAACCCTTGGGACCTGCTTCAGCCCCAGGATGTGATGAGCCGACATCGAGGTGCCAAACCTCCCCGTCGATATGGACTCTTGGGAGAGATTAGCCTGTTATCCCCAGGGTAGCTTTTTATCCGTTGAGCGATGGCAATTCCCACTCTTTCCACCGGATCACTAAGCCCTACTTTCGTACCTGCTCGACCCGTCAGTCTCGCAGTCAAGCTCCCTTCTGCCTTTATGCTCTTCGCGCGATTTCTGTCCGCGCTGAGGGAACCTTTGGACGCCTCCGTTGCTCTTTTCGAGGCGACCGCCCCAGTCAAACTGCCCGCCTGGTACTGTCCCGAACACTGTTAACGTTCCGGTTAGATCCTAGCATATAAAGGCCGGTATCCCAACGGTGACTCCACCTCATCTAGCGATAAGGTTTCCCAGTCTCCCGGCTATCCTGTACGTTATATGCCAAAGACCAATGCCAAGCTGCAGTAAAGCTCCATGGGGTCTTTCTGTCCAGTCGCGGGTAACCTGCATCTTCACAGGTATTTCAATTTCACCGGGTCCCTCGTTGAGACAGTGCCCAAATCGTTACGCCTTTCGTGCGGGTCGGAACTTACCCGACAAGGAATTTCGCTACCTTAGGACCGTTATAGTTACGGCCGCCGTTTACAGGGGCTTCAGTTCGCTGCTTCATCCTCGAGGGACTAACAACTCTCCTTAACCTTCCTGCACCGGGCAGGCGTCAGCACCTATACTTCAGCTTGCGCTTTCGCAGGCACCTGTGTTTGTGGTAAACAGTCGCTTGGGCCTCTTTTCTGCCGCCGCTCAACAGCTCCGTAGTAAACACCTTCACCATCAACGGCCATCCTTTTCCCGAAGTTACGGATGCATTTTTGCCGAGTTCCTAACGAGGGTTTTTCCCGCGCACCTTAGGATTCTCTCCCCGCCTACCTGTGTCGGTTTTGGTACGGGCGGACGACTTCTCGTTAGAAGCTTTTTCTTGGCAGTTTAGTGCGGCTGAATTCAGATCGGGACCGTAGTCCCTTCCTATCTATCGGTTCTCGGCCTTTACGGTATGGGGATTTTGCCTCCATACCAGCCTACCGCCTTCGACGCGCTCTACCAGTCGCGCGCTCAGCTTCCTTCCTGCGTCACTCCATCCTCAAACGAAGTCGCCCGGTACTGGAATTTTCGCCAGTTGTCCATCGCCTATGCTTTTCGCCTCGGCTTAGGTCCCTGACTTACCCCGGGACGACGAGCGTTGCCCGGGATTCCTTAGGCTTTTCGGTGGACAGGATTCTCACCCTGTCGTTTCGCTACTCATACCGGCATTCTCACTTCTTACCCGTCCAGCAGTCCTTCCGGTCTGCCTTCGTCCAGATAAGAACGCTCCCTCTACCCAGTGTGTACCGTAGTACACCCTGCCGCGGCTTCGGTTCTGTGCTTGAGCCCCGGATATTTTCGGCGCAGGGCCTCTCGACCAGTGAGCTATTACGCACTCTTTTAATGGTGGCTGCTTCTGAGCCAACATCCTGGTTGTTTTCGAAGTCCTACATCCTTCTCCACTTAGCACAGCATTTGGGACCTTAGCCGGCGGTCTGGGCTGTTTCCCTCTTGAATACGGGTCTTATCACTCGCATTCTGACTCCCAGGCTGCCCATATGAGCCATTCGTAGTTTGACTGGGGTCGGTAGGCTTTACGCCCCCTTGCCCGATCAGTGCTCTACCGTCTCTATGGTTATTCGCCTGAGGCTAGCCCTAAAAAGCTATTTCGGGAGAACCAGCTATCTCCACGTTCGATTGGCATTTCACCCCTATGCACACCTCATCCCAACGTTTTTCAACACGCACGGGTTCGGTCCTCCACTCATTTTTACCTGAGCTTCAACCTGGACATGCATAGATCACTGTGGTTTCGGGTCTAATCCATGCTACTGCCGCCCTCTTAAGACTCGCTTTCGCTTCGGCTCCGCGTCTCCCGCTTAACCTCGCAGCATAAATTAACTCGCCGGTTCATTCTTCAATAGGCACGCCGTCGCACATCTAAAGTGCTCCGACTGTTTGTAGACATACGGTTTCAGGTTCTATGCACTCCTCCCGGGGTTCTTTTTCACCTTTCCCTCACGGTACTCATCGCTATCGGTCGTTTCGATGTATTTAGCCTGGATGGTGGTCCACCCTGCTCCCACCGGGTTCCTCGTGCCCTGTGGTACTCTGGATCCCTGCCCAACACTCACTCTTTCGTGTACGAGGGTCTCACTCTCTTCGCCGCACCTTCCCAGATGCTTCCACTAAAGCTTATGTCTTGTTGCAGGTCCGCAACCCCCAAGAACCGAAGTCCTCAGGTTTGGGCTCCTCCCGTTTCGCTCGCCGCTACTCAGGGAATCTCTTTGATTTCTTTTCCTCCGACTACTTAGATGTTTCAGTTCATCGAGTGTTTTTCTCCCCTACCTCTAGAGTAGGGTGACAAGACGTTACTCTTGCCGGGTTGCCCCATTCGAAATCCATGAGTCATTGCTTACTTGCAGCTCGTCATGGCTTATCGCAGCTTATCGCGTCCTTCTTCGTTTCGAAACGCCTAGGCATCCGCCGTATGCCCTTACCAACTTGACTTATGTCAATGGCATTAGGTATTTTCGCTTTATCCTAATTTGCTTGGGAAAATCTTTCAGTGTGGAAAATATCGTGTACATGAGTTCACAATATCTCCCATGTTTAGATTTTCTTGTTTCTTCTGTGCAGTTTTCAGTGAACAAATAAAATGGTGGGCCTAAGTAGACTTGAACTACTGACCTCACGCTTATCAGGCGTGCGCTCTAACCAGCTGAGCTATAGGCCCATGATAGGCGCGAACGCAAGATCTTTTGCTGTAGCTGTGTCATGTCGTCAAATCCTGCGGTCAACGTAATTGCCATTACGACTCCCTTGAATTTGTCGTCATTCCTTGCTATCCATCAAAGCGTTTTGCTTTCGCTGTAAACTAAATCAGTCCGTATATCGCGTCTACACTCGATAAGAAAAAGATGGTGGAGACGAGGAGAATCGAACTCCTGACCCCCTGCTTGCAAGGCAGGTGCTCTCCCAGCTGAGCTACGCCCCCCATTTTTATGTGGATGTCACCCTCAAAAACTAGACAATGCAAAACTTAGCCAAATGACCGACCTAAGATTGTGAACCGTAGTTCATCCTAATCCTTAGAAAGGAGGTGATCCAGCCGCACCTTCCGATACGGCTACCTTGTTACGACTTCACCCCAGTCACCTTCCCCACCTTAGACGGCTGCGCCGGCTTCGGGTGTGAATGACTTCCGTGGTGTGACGGGCGGTGTGTACAAGACCCGGGAACGTATTCACCGCAGTATGCTGACCTGCGATTACTAGCGATTCCGACTTCATGCAGGCGGGTTGCAGCCTGCAATCCGAACTGGGAAACGGTTTTTGAGGTTCGCTTGCCCTCGCGGGTTCGCTGCTCTCTGTCCGTTCCATTGTAGTACGTGTAGCCCAGACCATAAGGGGCATGATGACTTGACGTCATCCCCGCCTTCCTCCGCGTTCTCCGCGGCAGTCTCCTTTGAGTGCCCAGCTTTACCTGATGGCAACAAAGAACAGGGGTTGCGCTCGTTGCGGGACTTAACCCAACATCTCACGACACGAGCTGACGACAGCCATGCACCACCTGTTTTCCTGTCTCCGAAGAGGGCACTATCTCTAGCGCTTTCAGTCAATGTCAAGGCCTGGTAAGGTTCTTCGCGTTGCTTCGAATTAAACCACATACTCCACCGCTTGTGCGGGTCCCCGTCAATTCCTTTGAGTTTCAGCCTTGCGGCCGTACTCCCCAGGCGGGATACTTATTGCGTTAACTCCGGCACGGTAGGGGTCGATACCTCCCACACCTAGTATCCATCGTTTACGGCCAGGACTACCGGGGTATCTAATCCCGTTCGCTCCCCTGGCTTTCGAGCCTCAGCGTCAGTTGCAGTCCAGAAAGCCGCCTTCGCCACTGGTGTTCTTCCCAATATCTACGCATTTCACCGCTACACTGGGAATTCCGCTTTCCTCTCCTGTACTCAAGACCGATAGTTTCTCTCCCATCACGGGGTTGAGCCCCGCACTTTTAGTAAGACTTACCGGCCCGCCTGCGCTCCCTTTACGCCCAATGATTCCGGACAACGCTCGCCACCTACGTATTACCGCGGCTGCTGGCACGTAGTTAGCCGTGGCTTCCTCGACAGGTACCGTCATTACAAAGCGCTATTCGCACTCCGCACGTTCGTCCCCGTCAACAGAGCTTTACGATCCGAAGACCTTCTTCACTCACGCGGCGTTGCTCCGTCAGGCTTGCGCCCATTGCGGAAGATTCCCCACTGCTGCCTCCGTAGGAGTCTGGGCCGTGTCTCAGTCCCAATGTGGCCGTTCATCCTCTCAGACCGGCTACTGATCGTCGCCTTGGTGAGCCGTTACCTCACCAACTAGCTAATCAGACGCAGACCCATCAACAGGTGATAGCATATAAATCAGAGGCCATCTTTCATCAGAAGAGGATGCCCTCCTCTGACTTCATTCGGTATTAGCATTCCTTTCGGAATGTTGTCCCCATCCTGTCGGCAGGTTGTCTACGTGTTACTCACCCGTTTGCCACTAGATCTCATAAAAGCAAGCTTTCATTCGCTCCGTTCGACTTGCATGTGTTAAGCACGCCGCCAGCGTTCGTCCTGAGCCAGGATCAAACTCTCCATAAAAGACCGTAGTCTATCTGAGAGCCTGTTGGCTCAAAATGTCATTCTTGTAAAAAGAATTGTTGTTTCGTTGACCGAAGGATTGCTCCTTCTCAACGATGTTGCATCTGGCTTGTTAGATTCGAAATCTAACTGTTTTTGCATTGTGTAGTTTTCAGGGTACATCCTGCGCCGCTCTAGTGCTCGGGCTTGCTTTCGCTCGCCCGCCGCTCTCATCGGCGCGACTGTCATAATATAACACACGTCACGAGTCCCGTCAACCCCTCTTTTTCGTTTTTTTGAAAAAAACTTGTCGAGTTTTTCCCGCTCATGCCATTTCTTCCATAATATACGCGGTACATTCGCCCGTACGTGCCCCGCGTCATACTGGACGCATCCCCCTATCTATGCTATAATTCTCCCATAAAAATAAAAACAAACGATATCATTTATTTCGAAAGGAAAACTTCATGCCGAAAAATCCGGTCAAGCATCAGTGCACGTTCTGCAAGCGTATCATCGACGTGCGCGACCAATACGATATGCCGATCTACGATCCGAACACGGGCTTTGCGATCTGCAAGGACTGCGTGCGCGAGATCAACCGCTACCTCGACGAGCACGACGCATCCGTCTCCTCGGAGGAGCGCACGACGTTCCGCAAGGAGCTGGGTGACGTGCTGGAAAAAGACGCGCCCGCACCTCATCAAGGAGTATCTCGACACCTACATCATCAATCAGGATCGCGCGAAGAAAATCCTCGCCGTCGCCGTCTACAACCACTACAAGCGCATGAAATACGGCTACGAAAAGAAAGAGGACGAGGGCACGGAGATCGAGAAGTCGAACGTCATCATGCTCGGCCCTCGGGCTGCGGCAAGACCGCCTCTCTCCCATCTCTCGAAACTCCTCGACGTGCCGTTTGCCGTGACGGACGCCTCCAGTCTCACCGAGGCGGGCTTCGTCGGTGCGGATGTGAGGTTGCCGTCCGCAACCTCTACTATGCGGCGGACAAGGACGTCGAAAAGGCGGAGCACGGCATCATCTACCTCGACGAGTTCGATAAAATCGCGCGCAAATCCGGTGCGAACAATTCCATCACCGCTGACCCCGGTCATGAGGGCGTCCAGCAGGCACTTCTCAAGATGCTCGAGGGCAGTGTCGTCGAGTTCACGGCGCGCGGCCAGCGCAAGCACCCCGAGGCGCCGACCATCAAGGTCGACACGAAAAACATCCTCTTCATCGTCGGCGGTGCATTCGTCGGCATCGAGAAGATCATCGCCAAGCGCCTCAAGAAGGGCAACGTCGCCATGGGCTTTGGCGCGGAGGTGCGCGGCAAGGATCTCGAAAAGGAATACGACGCACTCATCCATCAGGTCACGCCTGAGGATCTCATGGAGTACGGCATCATCCCCGAGATCATCGGCCGCCCTGCCCGTGATCTGCACGCTCGAAACCCTCGACGAGGACGCACTCCTGCGCATCCTCACCGAGCCGATCAACGCGCCGGTACGCCAGTACCAGCAGCTGCTCGCGATGGACGGCGTGGAGCTCGTCTTTACCGAGGACGCCCTGCGTGCCGTCGCAAAAAGGCAATCGAGCGCAAGACCGGCGCACGCAGCCTGCGCGGCATCATCGAGGAGGTCATGCTCGACGTGATGTTCGACATCCCGCGTGAGACTCGCCCCACGCCGCGTCACCGTGACGAAGGAATGCATCACCGAGGGCGCGGCACCGACCGTGGAGAACGCGGCGGCGGGGTGAAATAAGGCTGCAAAAAGAAAACGTGATATAATAACAGCAGAAAGTCTGAATGTGTCATTTTAGGCCAAAAGAAAGAAAACTCCCCTGCGGCTTGGTAACCGCAGGGGTCTTTCTTTGCGATCGGTAATGTCGCGTCAGGCTGATGCCACAATGGCGGTTGCTTCTACCGCCTCAGCCTCTGCAAAAATCAGCGTCCCCGAGAATACTCCCGAGTACGCTGTTCAGCAGGAAAGCAAAAAGTCTGTTAGTGTCATCTGAGACCTCCTCCCTCCTAACCATATTGGCTTCGGTAAAGGCCGTGGCAACTCCAGTATAACACAGTAGACGACAAAAGTCCCACTGCGTCTGGTAAACGCAGTGGGCTTTTTCGTGTGCAGGAGCTTCTTTTACATGCGCGTAAAATCCCCATCCGCCGTCATGCGCCAGATTTCGTCTGCCGCGCCCGCATGGGCGGCGAAACGGAGGATGTTCGGCGCGTCGCTGGCCTCGTAGAAGGCGGCGGCGTCCTCCGCCGTGCTGCCGCCCTGCACTTTGCGGGCGATGAGGCGGTCACGCAGGAGCTCTGGGGCGGCGTCGATGCGGAGGCGATGATCGGCAAGGCCGCAAAGATCGCGCCACGGCTCCTCATCGAGCAGGAGCCAGTTGCCCTCGACGAGGAGGATCGGCACATCCGCCGTGACGGCATCGGGCACGACTCATGAATGCGGCGGTCATAGACGGGGAATGTCACGCTCTCCTCCCGCGCCGCGCCGAGTTTTGCCGCGAGGGCGGGACGTCGAAGGTCTCGGGTGCGCCCTTGATGGATGTCAGGGGATTTCTTCCCCATCGCGCAGAATGGTATGCGCCGCGAGATAGCGATTCGGGTAGTGAAAGCCGTCCATGCCGAGTGCCTGCACGGGGTCAGCCCCTCCTCGGTGCGCGAAAGCTGCGCCAAGAACTGCGCGAGTCGTCGATTTTCCCCGTGGCAGGGCGGTGCGGCAAGGAAGACGATGCACCGCCGCCCGCTGCAATGCTGCAGCTCTCTGAGACGACGCAGCAGCGGCAGAAATAGATGCTCCACCGTGCCCATACGGTAAACGAACGCGCTGCGGCAGTCCGTTGACGATCATCTCATAGGTGTGCCACTCTTTTTCACGCACAGAGATCCCCTCCTCGATGGAATATTTTAGCAAAAGTATGCCCGTGGTTCAACTGTGGACGAGTTTTTGCATACAAAAGGACTGCTGAACGAGGAAATCCTCGTACGGCAGTCCTTTCTTGTCCCCCCACCACCGCTTGCTGACCTGTCCAAGAAGCAAGTCCGTAGGACGAAGCTGATTGGAAAACAGGTCGTATGCGAAAACGTCCCAAGAACACGAGCGTTAGCGATGTGTGATTGGCTGACGTTGACCGCTCGCGGTCCCCTCCCCGCTCTGAGCGGGAGGCTTGGGAAAGTCACGGCACAGCAGCTGCCCCATTTGCGAGGGCAGTTAGAGCACTGATAAATTTCGGCACAGCCATCGTGACGCATCTTTTTCGCCCGCTTATCGTTAGCGAAACCTCCACATAGCCCTTGCTATGCGTCCGGTTTGCTGCCTCAATCGGACAAAAAATCTACGCCAATCTGGCAGACCTCATTTTATCAGCGATTCCTTAAGGCAGCTAAGAATATGCTTTCTCAGTCCTTCATGCGCGGTACGGTCATCGTGCCGAAGGCGGTCTCCTTGCGGTGGCAGTGCGGGCACTCGTTCTCGATGAGTCCCGTGTAGCCGCAGACGGGGTCGCGGTCGACGGGGTGGTTGATGGAGAAGTAGCCCATGTCCGCGTCGTGCATGGCGCGGACGACTTTCTCGAAGGCCTTGACGTTCTTCGACGGGTCGCCATCCATCTCGATGTAGGCGATGTGCCCCTGCGTTCTCGAGCGCGTGATACGGCGCCTCGATGCGGATCTTGTCGTAGGCGCTGATGTCGTAGTAGACGGGCACGTGGCTCGAGTTCGTCATGTAGGAGCGGTCGGTGACGCCGGGGATCGTCCCGTAGACGCGCTTGTTCGCGCGCTGGAACTGCCCCGCCGTGCTCTCCGCGGGCGTGCCGAACGTCGACCAGTTGCGGTGCTCCGCCTCGGTGTAGGCATCGGTGCGCTCGCGCATGTGCCCAACGATCTCGAGCCCGAGTTTCTGTGCCTCCTCGCTCTCGCCGTGGTGCTTGCCGATGAGCGCGACGAGGCACTCGGCGAGCCCGCAGAAGCCGATGGAGAACGAGGCGTGCTTCAGCACCTCCTTGATGGAGTCGACGGGGCTCGCCTTTTCGCTGTCGAGCCAGACGCCCTGCCCCATGAGGAACGGATAGTTGTAGATATGCTTTTTCCTCGATGATCTTCAGGCGATCGAGCAGGTAGTCATGGCAGAGGTCGATGTAGTGAGTCGTAGAGCTCCCAGAATTTATCCAGATCGCCCTTCGCCTCGAGGGCGAGTTTCGGCAGGTTGATCGTCGTAAAGGAGAAGTTCCCGCGGCTGCCCGACTGCTCGGGGCCCGTTGACGTTGCTCATGACGCGCGTGCGGCAGCCCATCGTCGCGACGCAGCTGTTGTAGTCGCCCGGCTTGTAGTACTGGAGGTTGTACGGTGCGTCGAGGTTGACGTAGTTCGGGAACAGGCGGCGCGCACTGACGCGGCAGGACTCGATAAAGAGGTCGTAGTTCGGATCCTCGGGGTTGTAGTTGACCCCCGCCTTGAGCTGAAATACGGAGATCGGGAAGATCGCCGTCTCGCCGTTGCCGAGCCCCTGCCAGATCGCGCTGAGCACCTCGCGGATGACGAGGCGCCCCTCGGGCGACGTGTCCATGCCCGTAGTTGATGGAGCTGAACGGCACCTGTGCGCCTGCGCGCGAGTGGAGGTGTTGAAATTGTGGATGAGCGCCTCCATCGCCTGATGCGTCTCCTCCTCGACGCTCTCACAGGCGAGCTGGTAGATCGTCCGCACATCCGCCTCGAGTTCCTGCTCTGCCGGCGTGTCAAACGCCGCACTGTAGACGGTGCGCAGCGCACGCACGAGCTCGGCGCGTGCCTGCTCTGCACGCACATCGTCCCTGCTTTTTCCGCATAGACGCAGACGGCAAAGTCGAGCTCTGCGCGCAGGGCCTCTTGAACGCCTCATGCGTGAAGTAGCCGCGTCCAATGGTAGAGCAGCGCCTTCCACGCTCTCGACGATCGCCTTTGCGGAAGGATTTTTTTCACGCCATCCGCCATGGCATAGTCAAAGGCGTTGATGCTCTGCCCGCCGAACATGTCGTTCTGGTTCGACTGGATCGCGATGCACGCGAGGCTCGCGTAGGCGCGGATGGAGTTCGGCTCGCGCAGGAAGCCGTGTCCCGTCGAGAAGCCGCCGCGAAAGAGCTTGAGGAGGTCGATCTGGCAGCAGTTGAACGTGATGAGCGAGAAGTCCTTGTCGTGGATGTGGATGAAGTTCTCGCGGTCGGCCGTCGCATAGCGCTCCTCGAGGACGTAGTTGTCGACGAAGTGCTTCGCGCCCTCCGCGCCGAGTTTCAGCATGATGCCCATCGACGCGTCCGTGTTGATGTTCGCGTTGTCGCGCTTGAGGTCGGAGTCCACCGCATCGGCAAAGAAGATGTCGCGGTAGCTCTCCATGAGGTGCTTCTGCGCGAGACGCCGCTGGGCGTGGCGCTGGCGGTAGGTGATGTAGCGGCGCGCGATGTCGTAGTGTCCGTGCGCGAGCAGCTGCTTTTCGACGAGGTCTTGGATCTCCTCGACGCTGATCTCCGTACGGTCGCCGAACGCCTCCTCGACGCTCTTCGTCACCGTGTCGATCTCGAGTGCCGTCATCGGGTGGACGTACCCTTGCTCGCCGATGTAATGGCATTGAGGATCTTCGACCGGTCATAGGGCACGGCATGACCCGCACGTTTTTGTCACCGTCGTCACTGTCATAGATTTTGCTCCTTTATACTATATCTTGTGGTTTGTGTTTTTCCGGTACGGAAGATATTGTAACAGAGAGAGAGATGTTGGCAAGGAGATTTTTATAGAAATACGAATTTCGCTACGTGCTGCATCCCCATGCAGAACCCTCGTTACGCAAGTGATCGTGTGCTTATCTGCCTCAAAAAGTACCTGCGGATTCCAAACGCGCTTCGGCTTGAACGAATAAAATCCGCAGGGAGCAGAACGCATGACTTGACTCACTTCGCTCCACTAGGGTTTGCGTCAAGAAGGGATTGCAGCACGCACATGCACGAGCCTCGTTCGCTTTTCATTCTACGCACACATGGCAAACACTTCATTCTCCCTTTGCTTATCTGTCTCTCATGAGTATATAATGAAGATGATTCTACGTTATAAAGGAAGGAACATTCATGAACGACAAAACTGATGCAGCCCGCCGCAAGATCATCCTGAGCGGCATCCAGCCCACCGGCACATTCACCCTCGGCAACTATCTCGGCGCGGTGAAGAACTGGCGGCAGCTGCAGAAGGAATACGACTGTTACTACTTCGTCGCCGATCTGCACGCGCTGACGGTCTACCACGAGCCCGCCATGCGGCGCAAGGCGAGTCGCGAGGCGTTTGCCCTCCTGCTCGCGTGCGGCCTCAACCCGGAGGAGAGTCTGGTGTTTATCCAGAGCCACGTCCCCGCACACGCACAGATGGGCTGGATGCCTCGTGTCTCAGCCCGTTCGGCAATCTCAGCCGCATGACGCAGTTCAAGGATAAGTCGGCGAAGCATCCCGAGGACATCAACGCGGGGCTCTTCACCTATCCCGCGCTGATGGCCGGCGATATTCTCCTCTATCAGGCGGACTACGTGCCCGTCGGCGCCGATCAGACGCAGCACCTCGAGTTTACGCGGAACGTCGCCGCGCGGTTCAACTACGTCTACGGCGAGACATTCCGCCTGCCCGAGGGCTATTTCCCAAAGGCGGGGGCACGCGTCATGAGTCTCGCGGAGCCGACAGCGAAGATGAGCAAGTCCGACGAGAACGCCAAGGCGACCATCTTCATCCTCGACGATGAGAAGACGATCCTCAAAAAATTCAAGTCCGCCGTCACGGACAGTGAGGCTGAGGTCGCGTTCCGCGAGGGCAAGGACGGCATCAACAATCTCATGACGATCTACTCCGCCATCACGGGGAAATCCTACGATGCGATCACGGCGGAGTTCGCCGGAAAGGGCTACGGCGACTTCAAGACGGCCGTCGGGACGGTCGTCGCCGACGAGCTGCGCCCCATCCGCGAGCGTTATGCGGAGCTGCTCACGGATAAGGCATACCTCGACGCAGAGATTGCGCGGGGGGCGGAGCGTGCCGCGCACATCGCCGAAAAGACGCTCGCGAAGGCGAAACGCAAGATGGGGCTCGCGTGATGGGCGCGCATCGTGTGACGCGCGCCGTCATTCTCGCGGCCGGGCGCGGGTCACGGCTCGCACCGCTGACCGATCACCTGCCGAAGCCGCTCGTCCCCGTGAACGGCGTGCCGATCATCGCGACAATTTTAGATGCGCTTAATGTGGCGGGGATTTCGTCGATTACTATAGTACGGGGCTATTGTGGTGCGGCATTCGATACGCTCAAGGACGCGTACCCGCACATTGCCTTTCTCGACAATCCGGACTGAGCACGGCCAATAACATCTCCTCCATCGCCCTCGCGGGCGCGCCGGGACTGCTCGAGGACAGCTATGTCATCGAGGGCGATCTCTACCTCGCGCATCCCGCCATCATCACGCCCACACAGGAACGCACGAACTACATCGCGTTCCCCGTGACGGCGACGGATGACTGGTGTTTTGACACGGATGCCGACGGGAGGATCACGCATATTGATACGGAGAGCTCACACCCCTGTCACCAGATGCTCGGTCTCTCCTACTGGACGGCAGAGGACGGGGCGCGGCTGGCGCGCTGCGCGAATGCGCTCTACGCCGAGGAGCAGTATCGCCAGCTCTACTGGGACGAGATCATGCTGAAATACTATCCGCACGAATGCGACGTGTATATCAGGGAATGCACGCGCGAGGACGTGTGGGAGATCGACACGGTGGAGGAGCTGCGGGCACTGGAGGCGCGCGTAAAGGGCGTTTGATTTCTGTGATCGTTATGGCGGGATGCTTGCCTGCTGGATGCTCCTGTCTGCGGGATGCCCGACGCGAAGCTACAGGAGGTTCTCTCTGCCGAGAAGGCGGTGCATCCCCCTAGCAAACCTAGTGAAGTAAGCGGAGAAAAGGGTACGTTCTGCCCCCTGCGGATTTCTACCGTTCAAGCGAAGCGCGTTTGGAATCCGCAGGTATTTAGGCAGATAAGTACCCGACCGCTTGCGTAACGAGGTTCTGCGAAGGGGATGCACCGCAAAAATCAGCAAAAAACGAAATAGAGGGAAAGATATGAAGAACGTTTACACCTGCTTCTGCACGGACATCATCCACGCAGGGCACAAGAACCTCCTGCGCGCGGCGGCAGAGCTCGGCCGCGTCACCGTCGGCGTTCTCTCCGATGCGGAGATGGTGCGCTACAACCGCTTTCCGACGAAGACGCTCGAGGAGCGCATGGCGATGCTCAGCGAGCTGCCCTGAGGTCGCGGAGGTCGTCGTGCAGGAGCACATCATGTACGACGAGATCATCGACCGTCTGCGCCCCGACTACGTCGTCCACGGGAGCAACTGGGCGCAGGGTCCCGAGTCCTCCATCCGCAAAAACGTTCTCGCGGCACTCGCGCGCTGCGGCGGGCAGCTCGTTGAGCCGCCGTACACCTACAATGACGAGGTACGCAAGATCGACTGGCAGATGCGCGAACAGCTCGCCATGCCTGAGGCACGCCGCGGCCGCCTGCGCCGGCTCCTCGCGATCGTCCCCATCGTCAAGACCATCGAGGTGCACAACGGCCTCACGGGGCTGATCGCAGAGAAAACCGTCGTCGAGAATGACGGCGGCCTCGACCAGTTCGACGCCATGTGGGTCTCCAGCCTCTGCGACTCGACCTCACGCGGCAAGCCCGACATCGAGCTCGTCGACCTCTCCGACCGCATCCAGACCATCAACGAGGTCATGGACGTCACGACGAAGCCCATCATCCTCGACATGGACACGGGCGGAACGGCAGAGCATTTCGCCTACAACGTACGCACCCTCGAGCGCATCGGCGTCTCTGCCGTCATCGTCGAGGACAAGACGGGCGCAAAGCGCAACTCCCTCTTTGGCACGGAAGTCGCGCAGACGCAGGACACGATCGAAAATTTCTCCGAAAAGATCGCGGCGGGTAAATCAGCGCAGCGCACGGAGGAGTTCATGATCATCGCGCGCATCGAGAGCCTGATCCTCGAAAAGGGACAGGAGGATGCCCTCGCACGCGCCGAGGCGTATGTCGCGGCAGGCGCAGACGCCATCATGATCCACTCGCGCGCCAAATCGCCCGATGAGGTCATCGCGTTCTGCGACGCCTTCCACGCAAGCCACCCCGATGTCCCCATCGTCGCCGTCCCCTCCTCCTACAACACGATCACGGAGGCGGAGCTCGCGGCACATGGCGTCCGCATCGTCATCTACGCAAATCAGCTCACGCGCGCGGCATTCCCCTCCATGGAGAATGCGGCACGCTCCATCCTCGTCCATCACCGCGCCCACGAGATCGACAGGAACTCCTGCCGATCAAGGACATTATCCGACTGATCGAGGTCGTCTGAGCGCTGCGTCATCTGTAGTGGAAGGGAAGATCACATCGGACGTAAGTGGAAAGCCATCTGGAAACCGACGGTGCGCAGACGAAGCTGCGCTCTCGGGCAGCTGGCAGGACATCTTCCTCGAGCTGAAAGCGCATGAACGGCTTCGACGTCATGGAGGGCGGCATACCGCTCGATTCTCTCCTCATGCAGGCACAGTGCATCAAGCAGCTGCTGCACCTCACAGCAGGGATGAGCGTCTTCGACGTCGGCTGCGGGGCGGGAGCGAACCTCTATCTCCTGCAGCGTGACGGCATTGCTGTCGGCGGCATCGACTACTGCCGCTGCTCGTCGAGCGGCACGCGGCGTGCTCCCCGGGGCACGGGAGCTCACGTGCGGCGAGGCAGACGCCTTGATACGTCGCTGACCCTACGATGCGGCACTCTCCAACAGTGTCTTCTCCTACTTTCCCTGACGAGGCATTTGCGGAGCGCGTGCTCACGCGGATGCTCGAAAAAGACAACGGAGCAATCGGCTCATCGACCTGCACGACGCAGCAAAAAGAGGATTTCTCGCCTGCCGCCGCGCGGCAATCCCCGACTACGACGAGCGCTACAAGGGGCTCAGCAATCTCTTCTTTCCGCGCAGTTTCTTTGAGGACTTTGCCCGCGCACACGACCTGCGCATCGTCTTCCGCCAATGCAGCTTAGGGGCTACTGGAACGCACCTTTCGTCTTCAACTGCTTTATGTACCGGGAGTAAATCATGAACATCCAGCGCAACATCCTCCTCAACCCGGGGCCTGCGACCACGACGGACACCGTCAAGATGGCGCAGATCGTCCCTGACATCTGTCCGCGCGAGCGTGCATTCGGCCAGCTCATGCGCGAGCTCGGCACCGACCTCCTGAAGGTCGTCCACGCCGATGCGGCGGACTGGGCAACGGTGCTCTTCTGCGGGTCGGGCACGCTCTGCATCGACGCCTGTGTCAGCTCGCTCGTTCCCGCGGGGAAAAAACTCCTCATCGTCAACAACGGCGCCTACTCAGCGCGCGCGGCAGAAATCGCACGCGCCTACTCCGTGCCGCACATCAACCTGACCTTCCCGGCGGACGGTCTGCCCGACCTCGATGCGGTGGAGAGCACGCTCGCAGAGAATCCCGACATCGCCGCCGTCTACACGTCGCATCAGGAGACGGGCACGGGCATCCTGAACCCCTGTGCGCGAGATCGGCGCGCTCGCCCATGCACACGGCGCAGTCATGATCGCCGATACCATCTCGACCTATGCCATGATCCCTTCTCCGCCGACGAGATGAACGTCGACGTCTGCATGTCCTCGGCACAGAAGGGCATCCAGGGGATGACGGGGCTCTCCTCGTCATCGCCAAAAATCCCTGCTCGCGGCGGCAAAGGACTATCCCGTGCGCTCCTACTATACGAACCTCGTCGCGCAGTACGAGGGCTTCGAGGAGACGGGGAGATGCGCTTTACCCCGCCCGTGCAGACCGTATATGCAGCAAAAGCGCGCGCTCGCCGAATACTTCGCCGAGGGAGAAACGAAGAAATGGGCGCGTCATACACGCACGATCAATGCCATCCACGAGGAAATCGCCCGTCTGGGGCTCACCGAGACCATCCCGCGTGCGATCCAGTCAGGGGACTCGTCGTCGCCGTCAACTATCCGTCGGCGAGACTTGACTTCACCCGTGTGCACGACTACTGCTATGAGCGCGGCTACACCATCTATCCCGGCAAAATGCAGACGGCGTCGACCTTCCGCCTGTGTGCACTCGGCGCGATCGACGCGCCCGACATTACGGCGTTCTTCCACGTATTCGAGGACGCACTAAAGGCATAGCACAGGAGCCCCTATCGCGGCTTTGAGGAAAGGATCCACCATGCGGGACGACGATTTCAGCACATTCCGGCGCAACTAACGAGCGCAGCTGCGCTCTTTTACGACCTCCTCGCACGTGCGGAGCAGGGCGCCTACGACGACGACTTTCTCATGCAGCTCGCCGCCTATCGTAAGGCAGGAGGAGATGCAGCACACGCCGACATCTTCGCCGCGCAGTATCTTTCTCGCGAATGGAGATGCAGAAAATGCTGCCGTATGCGGAGAACGCGCCTTTCATCTGCGCGCTGTCGAGCCTGCGCTCTGGGCGGTGCTGCGCCGTGCGTACACAGCGACGGCGCTATGCCGATGCGCTTGTCATGCAGGCGTATACGGCGAAACTGCTGAACCGCCCGCTCACGCTCCCGACGGATATTCGCACAGCGCGCTGACCCCCGAAGTGCTCGATCGTCTGTCCGTTGCCATGGGAAAACCGAGCTACGCACCGATAGCACTCAGCCGCATGAGCTGGGAGGCCGAAAAGGGGCTGTGCGCTGCTGAAGGTGTTTTTGCCGGTGAGTTTATCCCGCGACGGATGTACATCGTCCGCCCTACTACGTCGCCACATATACAGAGCAGGAACAGCAGGGCAACAAGGGCTGGCTCCTGCAGACGATTCAGTCGGCAGAGGGTTTCTCCTTCAATGTCGGCTGGGAGTTCGTCTACGACATCATACGCGCTAACCGTGCCCCGGACGCGCCGAGATTCACTGCGCCGGAGAGAATGTTCTGCCCATCATCGGCGTGACACCGTTCAGCGGCTGCACATCAAGACACAAAGCCTTGCGCAGGATACGCCGCTCAACCCCGCAACACCCAACTTCTTCCGTCTGACCGAGGATGCCTCTCTCTCCTCTGACCGTGATTTTCTCGTGGGTACGCTAATCTCCATCGGACACGATCCAATGCGGCGCCCGATTGTTCTGAACATTCTCGCAGATGCGCTGCCGTGGGCGATCCTGCGGGAGCATTTTCGTCGAATGGATGCCGAATACGGCCCGCTTCTTCGCGCAGGGAACGATCTTTCGATCAGCATTTTTCTGTATCGGAGTATACCTATCCTTCCCTGCCAACGATCAGAAACGGGAAATGTATCCGCATCATTGTCAAATCTTCAATGATAAGATCGCCAGCCACTGGCCGCGGACATCATCACCCTCTCGAGCGGCTGCCGACCTCGGCTATGCGACGGCAAAATCTCATGGGCGACGGCATCGGCATCTACAACGGGGCAACACGCGGTCATGACCGTATCATCGTCTCAGGATACCGCACACTCGCCTACGAGGGCGTCGAGCGGAGCTCATTCGCCACCTGAAGGACTACGCGATAGTGACCACTTCATCTTTCTCCACACGATGGATGCCCACTCGTGGCCATATCCGCTCTTCCAGATCACGTCGAGTGTGCAGGCACGACTTCCCCTCACAGAGCGTCTCTCGGGCGCAGAGGGCAGCGACCCTGAGCCCCTATCTGCGCGCGACGCCGCTCAGTGCTGCGGCATGCATCCAGGGTATCCGTGATCTCGATCGGGCGCTCGGCACACTCTTTTCCTATCTGGAGCAGCACTACACACCGGATGAGTACCTCGTCAGTCTATACTCCGACCATGGCGTTCCCGTATTCAGTGAGCATCACTACATCGTCAGTCCGGACATGACACACACTGCATGGATGATGCGCGGGGCAGGCGTTCCCGCGGGGATCACGGTGAGCGAAATGACCAGCACGGTGGACATCTATCCGACACTCGCATACCTTCTCCATTTCCCTGTCGGAGAACATGTGGATGGCGTCCTGCCGCAGATCTTTGGCGGCAGCGGACGTGAGATCGCGTTCAGCAACTCGCTCTACCCTGGGCGTACCTACTGTCTGCGTGCACGTACAAAAGCCCACGTCTTTCACCTTGAGACAACAGATGGCGTCAGGCCGAACGGAACCGTGAATCTCGCCCATGCAGAAAAAGCATTCTATCTGCGTACGGAAGAGGGGCTCGCGGGACACGAGATCGACGATCCCTCCCTGCGCGTCATTCTTCTATCCGCGCGTGCAGGGCGTTCCTAAAGGCATCGCAGACAACGGGGAGGTATTCCCGCCGCCGAAGGAGGCATGAGGATGAACGACGATTTCAGCGTATTCTGGCGTAATGATGTGCACGCACAGGGGCTCTTTTACGACCTCCTCGCACGATCAGAGCGTCATGCCTACGACGACGACTTTCTCATGCAGCTCGCCGCCTATCGCGAGGCGGCGCCCTCGAGCGAGCGCGCGGATATCTTTGCGGCGAAGTATCTCCTCCATCACGGTGATATAGAAATGCCGCCACGTGCGGGAACGGGCGTATGCCAAGCGGCCCATTAACCTGAGGTGTGGCGTATCCTCGCCGCTGTCTACGAGCAGCTCGGCCGTGATACTGACGCGATTGCCATGCGAGGATATGCCCTACGGGCTCTATCAACAGCAATCCCACCTCTCCCTGCATCTGACCGAGGAGAATTTACAGGAGTGCCTCGATCGGTTCTCCCTCGCACTCGGTCCGGGAAACTATGCACCGATGGCACCTCGTCGTGCACATCTCGACGAAAAAGGGCTTCGCTTCGATTCAGATGTCTTTATTGGAGAGACCGCTGCCACGACATATCGCTGCAACTGACGCCCCATTCTGGTCAGCACTATACGGAAAATGAATATCTTTCGGAACGCGCCTCCATGTTGGCAAGTACGCGTGGCAGTGAGGAATTCCTGCATGCAGGCTACAAGGATACCGTATTTCATCTGCAAAAGCGCAGGAATTCACGACGCCGACATCCATCGAAATTCACGACGGCAAAACACTGATTGTCCCCATTGCGGGGACAGCAGAGGAGCAGCGGCTCCTTATACAGACCTCGCAGGAGACCCGCCCCGCCTGTCTTGGCAAGTGGTCGTTCAGCTACTTCCGTTTTGATGAGCCCGTCACGATTCATACAGAAAAAGCAAACACCCTATGCACTCGGTACACCGATCCCGCTCAGGCACCATCCGCGACGCAGAAAGCTCGTGATGAACATCCTGCTCGACGGACTTTCATGGCCTGTTGTGCGCAAATATTTTGCCGATGCAATGCCGAACATCGCGCGCTTCTTCGCTGAGGGAACAATATTCGATCAGCATTTCTCGACATCCGAGTATATACCCATCCCTGCCCGCCATCAACACGGGTCGTTACCCACATCACGCATATTTTCAATGAACGCGTCAGTCACGAGATTCCCCGATCACAAAAATCCATCTCAGAGCAGATGAAATCGCTGGGATATTTCTGCGACGCACCAATCACAGGGGTGACAGCGTCTCACTGCGGTGCGATGCGCGGACGACCAACTGACGATCAATCCATGGAATATGCCGGCACATGAGGGCGTAGAGCGAACCATCCGTCTGTTGGGAGGCCTTTGAGGATCGTGACCAATTCCTCTTCTTCCACACGACAGACGTGCACCCATGGAATGGTGTCGACTATAAATTTGCGACGCCTGTGGAAACCAGACTTCCTCTGAGCGAACGATTATTTCCTCTGGAAAAGAATGGCCTCAGTGTCCGTCTTCCCAACTTTCCCATCTATCAGCAGCAGTTCTGGATGAACTGCGCCATCTCGACCGTTCCATCGGGCAGCTGCTCTCCTACATTATGGAACACTATACAGAGGACGACACATCATCAACCTGTATTCCGATCACGGCACATCCATCTTCTCCTCGCCGCCCAGTAGTGGATGCGTTGACGTGGTCAGTGCGTATTCCACCGGTGCTGCGTGGATGATGCGCGGGAGGGGCGTACCCAAAGGTGCAGTCGTACAGGATCTAACCAGCGCCGTTGATATTTACCCGGCGCTTGGACATCTCTGCGGGTTCCCTGTCGGCGATGATATTGACGGCTCGTCTTCCCGCCATCTTCGGCGGCATGTGCCCGCGATGCGGTATACAGTGCATCGCAGTATCCGAGGCAGTCATTCAAGCTCGCCGTACGGACCACGATCATGCCATGCGCATTGAGACGCGTGGGGCCGTCGATGAGGACGGCACGGTAAATTTTGAGAATGCGATCATCGGTATCTATCCGCGCGGCCACGAGCTCGAGGAGGACTACGCCTTGGGCGGTGAGAACTGCGCGCATTCTTCTACCACGTGCCCGTGACTTCGTCCGTGAGATCACAAACAACGGGGAGTTCTGGCCCGCCATGCGCGCCGCACGCCGGAGTGGTTCGGCGGACAGCCCTAAAAACGCAGCCAAAGAGGAAAGAGATATGATGAGCGACGATTTCAGCGTATTCTGGCGCAACAACGAGCGAGCTTCTGCGCTCTTTTACGATCTCCTCGCACGCGCGGAGCAGGACGCCTACGACAACGGCTTCCTCATGCAGCTCGCCGCGTACCGCGAGGCGGGCGAGGGATGCGGCGCACGCCGATATCTTCGCGGCGCAGTATCTCCTTGCCAATGGGGATGCGGAGAATGCCGTCACCTGCGGGGAGCGCGCCTTTCGGATGCGTCCCGCCGAGCCTGCGGTCTGGTCTGTCCTCAGCCAGTGCCTATCAGGAGGCAGGACGCCATGCAGATGCTCTCATTGTGCAGGGCTACGCACTGAACTTCTTTCACGTCCCGATCACGCTCGACCTCCCCGCCGCGGTGCTGACGCAGGAGACGCTCGATCGTCTGTCCATCGCGGCCGGAAAGGCGAACTACGCCCCCTATGCGCTGAGCCGAATGCGCTACTCGCCAGAGATGGGGCTGGAGGCAGAGTCCTCCGTGTTCTTTGCGGGTTCCTGCCCGTCTCCCAGCACATCACGCCTGCGTACTATGTCGCTGCCTACGCAGAGCAGGAGGTGCTCGGAAACAAGCACTGGCTGATGAATGCCATTCGCAATACGTCTGGACTTGCCGAAAATGTCGGCGGGTTTCCGCTGACATCATGCGCGGTACGCGTGCGCCAAAGAGGCGGCGATTCACGTTGCGCAGGGGACGGAGATCATTGTCCCCGTCATCGGCACAGCAGCAGGACAGACACTCCGTGCGCAGACGACGACGGTCAGCGATCGTTGCGCCGCTCAATCCCGATGCGCCGAACTATTTTCGGCTGAATGAAGACACTGCGCTCTCATCGGAGGAGGACTTCATTGTCGGCACACCGATTCATATCGGTCACAACCCTACACGCCGAAAGCTCGTGCTGAACATTCTCCTCGATGCACTCCCGTGGGAAGTGATGGGAGCCTCTTTCGCAGATGATATGCCGCACACGGCGCATTTTTCTTTACGCGGTACGACATTTCACCAGCATTTTTTCCGTTCACGAGTATACCCTATCCTTCGCTTCCAACCATCGAGACGGGGATGTATCTGCAGCATACGGGGATATTCAGTGAGTGGCAGGCCATTGAGCTGCGTGAGGAGATCATCACCATCGCAGAGCGCGCACGCAGCGCGGGATATGCGACGTCGAACCTCGTCGGCGATGCCATCGGAATATACAATGGGGTGACGCGCGGCTACTGACCGCCTCGTCGTTACGCCCTATTGTACCTTCGCCCACGATGGGACGGAACGGACCATACGCTATCTGGAGGGCTGCGGCGATACGATCACTTTATTTTTCTGCACCTGAACGACATCCATCCGTGGAACAGCGATCTCTCTCAGATTCCTGCTGCGCTGCAGATGCGTCTCCCCTCGTGGATCGTCTCCCTGAGGCCAAGGGCACACGTCCCCAGTCCCTATCTGCGTCCGAGCAGTTTTACCAAGCAGCGTTCCGGCAGTCTGTGCATAGCGCGGATCGTACGCTTGGCATGCTGTTCTCCCTACATCGAGGAGCACTGATGATCCCGCTGATTATCTCGTGAGTCTTTACTCCGACCACGGCGTATCCATCTTTGGTCCGAACCCTATATCGTCGATGCCCCGCTGACACATGCCGCATGGATGATGCGCGGGGCGGGGGTGCCCGAGCGTGCGGTCGTGGACGATCTGACCAGTGCCGTGGACATCTACCCGACGCTGTGTGCGCTCCTCGGGTTTCCGGTCGATGCTCCGGTGGACGGCATCCTCCCGCGTATCTTCGGAGGATCAGGACGGGAGATTGCATTCAGCAACTCCATCTTCCCGCGTAAGGAATACTTTCTCGCGGCGCGGCAGGGACTACACCCTCTGTCTGGAAACACCGAATGTCGCCTCCGTCAGCGGGACAATCGACCTGCAGTATGCCAAGGCGGAGATCTACCCCCGTGCACACGAGAAAGAGGCTGGATATGAAATCGACAATCCTGCCCTGCGCGCCTTCTTTTACCCGCGCGTGCGAGAGTTCCTAAAAGGATTGCGAGGCAATGGCGAGGCATTCCCACCGCCGAAAGAATCAAACGCATGATAACAGGAGGATACGATGAACGCGAACGATCTCATTGCCGCCCTTGGGGCAGAGTTCTTTACGGGCGTGCCCGACTCGAAGCTGCGCCCGCTCGTCGACGCTCTGATGGATACCTACGGGGCGAACAGTCCGTCACATCATCATCGCGGCGAATGAGGGAATGCGGCGGCGCTCGCGGCGAGGCTATCATCTCGCGACGGGCAAGGTGCCGCTCGTCTACCTGCAGAACAGCGGGCTCGGCAATATCGTCAATCCCCTGCCTCTCCTCCACGAGGAGGTCTACGGCATCCGTGCATCTTTGTCATTGGGTGGCGCGGCGAGCCAGACCTCACGACGAGCCGCAGCATCTCGTACAGGGGCGCCTCACGCTGCCGCTCCTCGAGGACGATGGGCGTCAAGACGATGGTGCTCACAGAGGCGTCGCAGCCGGAGGATGTCACTGCATGGATGGAGGGTATCCGCCCGCATCTCGCTGCCGGCGGACGGTGCGCGCTCCTCGTCCGCAAGGGAGCGCTCACGCATCCGAAACACAAATACGCAAATGAAAATCCCCTGCGGCGCGAGGGATGTCATTGCGCAGATCCTCGATGCGGCTACAGGCTGCCGTCGTCGTCGCGACCACGGGCAAGACGGGACGCGAGCTCTTTGAGCTGCGCGAGGGCACGCGGCGAGATCGCGCCCATGACTTTCTCACCGTCGGCTCGATGGGCACGCGCGGGCGATTGCTCTCGGTATCGCCCTCCACCGCCCGTCGCAACGCGTCTTTCTCCTCGACGGAGACGGTGCAGCCCTCATGCACATGGGCGCGATGGCGACCATCGGTGCCGCTGCACGCTGAACCTCGTCCACGTCCTCCTCAACAACGAGGCGCATGAGAGCGTCGGCGGCGCACCGACAGCGGCGCATACGGTGGACTTCCCGCCGTCGCGCGTGCCGTCGGCTACCGTCTGGTGCAGACGGCGGCAGATGCGGCGAGGCTCGCGCAGGTACTCCCTGCTGTTGAGAGGGTGACGCGCTCACCTCTCGCAGGGTGCACCGCCATCGGCTCACGCGCCTGACCTCGGCCGTCCGACGACAACACCGACGGAGAATAAAGGAGCTCTGATGCGGACATTAGAGGATAAAAGAGCAATGCGATGGCGAATCACCAGTGCAGTGCTCTTTTAATATGTGATGCTGTTAATAATCAAGTGGAACGTCCCAGAAAAGCGGCGGTATCCGTTACTTTTTCCGGTGAATTAGTCCCAATGCGAGCTCGGCGTTGCGTGCGGCGAGGCTGCGCATCTGTGCGAGGAGGTCGGCGTTCGCCCGCTGTAAATTCGCTGCGTGCCGCCCATTTGCGGCGGACTTCGCCGAGGACGCTCACGCAGTGGTGATGTCCTGCAGGTCGTTGACGGGTTTTTCCCCGATGGAGCGCAGGAAGCGATCGACGCCAGGATCGTAGGAGATGCCGATCATGGGACGCCCATGACGCCCGCAAAGATGAGGGCGTGCAGGCGCACGCCGATCGCGAGGTCCATGTTCGCGACGAGGGAGAGAGCTCTGCGGTCGTGTACTCGCCCGTGAGAACGGTGCAGTCCTCCTTCGTCCATGCGGCGACGGTCTCCGCCGTCCGCACGTCCTCGAGGGGTACTGCATGGGGAGGAAGATGACGCGTGCATCGAGCTCGCGGACGATGGCGTCGCTGATCTCGGCGAGGATTTCCTTGTAGTGCTGCCAGCCCTGCCAGTCGCGCACGGAGATGCCGACAACGGGACGTGCGCCGTCCGCCCCACAGGCGGCGAGGATACTCCGCCCTGCCTCACGCCCGACGGGATGGATGCCGAGTACGGGGTCGGCGGTGCACTCCATCGGCGGACGGCGGATGCCGAGGCGGCGCAGCTCCGCCATGGAGCCCTCGTCACGCACGGTGATGAGGGAGACACGGTTGCCGAGCCAGCGCATGCAGCGGCGAGGCAAATTTCCCCGTGACAGGGGCCGATGCCCTGCGCGTAGAGCATCGTGCGTTTGCCGAGGAGGAGAGCAAGCAGGATGAGCCGCCATATAGTAGTAGAGACTGCGGCGGCTCGTAACGTTCTGGAGCAGGCTGCCGCCGCCGCTGATGAGGAGGTCGGTGCGCCGCATGGCGCGGAAGATTCCGCGCGCGTCAAGTGAGCCGACCGCATGGACGCCGTGGCGCCGCTCGGTGTCGGCAGGGTTGGCTGAGATGACCGTGATAGAAGTTCGGGTCCAAATCTCCGAGCACCTCGAGCATCGCCGCGAGCATGGCTTCATCGCCCGCGTTCTCGCACCACGTAGTACCCGGATACAACGATCCGCTTCATCAGGCAAAAGCGCCCTCCGTTCCATTTTCCCATTCCTATGACGATTTTCCTGCGCCGCTCATGGCGCCCTTCCACCATGCTCGCATGGTCCCCCTCCCCGTGTCGCACGGGGAGGCTTTGTTTCACCGTAATCGCAGCCGTGCGGTACTCCGCAGCAAACCCTAGTGGAGCGACCGCGCTTTGCGTAACGAGGGTCTCTGCGAGGAGTATGCAGAGCACTCATACACGGATGCCGCGCGAGATCCTCTCGCAGGGAGGCTTCGTTTACGGCAACCGTTCAACCAGCCCGCTTCACCCGCTCCAAGAGATGATTCCACGCCGCGACGAGGGCGACGAGGACGGCACCGATCGCGCCGCCGAGGAAGATGCCGCCGATGCCGCGCACGAGCGACATCTCGATTGGCGTGCGCATGTGCGCGAACGTCTCGACCATGGAGCCCTGTCCGATGGTTGCGACGAGGACGAGGGCAAAGATGATCCACGTCCGCCACCGCTGCGCCGCCGCCCAGAGCGCGAGCAGGAAGGCAGGATGTCCGATCATGAACTCCTTCGTACGCGGGCGCGCGTAGAAGAGCTGCTCGAGCGCGGCGCGCATCTTCAGCTCGATCCCGGGCACGGGCATCCCCGAGGTGTGCCCGCTGCGCAGGACGAGGACGATGAGCGCGCCGATGAGGACGAGCCCGCCGAGGAGCGAGCCGACGCGCACGGGGGTCGCGAGGATCTCGCGCACCTGTCCGAGGACGCCCGCCGACGCGTCGAACTGCCCATCGAAGATATCAAAGCGCTGCATGAACGCAATCGCCACGAGCACCATCGGCAGGACAAAGGTCAGCTTGATCCCGCGGAAGATGTCGAACTCGAGGAGATAGCGCGTATCGACGAGCGAGCCCGAGAGATAGCCCGCGCCAACGAGGGAGAGCGCACTCGTGATGCCGAGGAGTACCCAGCCCGCAACGATGATGCGCCATGTGGGCGTATCCTTCGCGAAACGCCGTCCGCCGAGGAGGTCGAGCAGCCCCGTGACGGCGAGTGCCGGAAAGAGGTTTGCGCTCGCGAGTGCCGCGAGCACGCGGATCTTGCTTCCCGCGCCGAGCAGGACGGGCATCATGCCGATGAGCGCGAGCACGACGAAGGCGAGGAGCACCGCGCGACGGCGGCGGTTCAGCGCCGGAATGACGAGCGAGATAGAGCACGCCCGCCGCGGCGACGCCCATGATGACGAGGGCGCGCAGGAGGCGAGACGGCGCGTAGTCCGCAAACGTCCCCGCATGGCCAATGGCAAAGCCATGTGCCTCAAGCGCCTTGCGCGTATCGGTGAAGTACTTCATATTCGTCTCAAGGAGAGACATATTGGGCGCAGGCGTGTCACAGATGCGCAGGGAGATTGATGCGGATGTTGCGCTCCTCATCCGTCGTCACCCAACGCTCGACCGCCTCGGCGATCTTGAGTTTTTCTGCTCATCCGGCGGGATGGCGTAGAGACGCGCGACGTGCTCCTCACCGAGCCCCTTTGCGATCTCGTCCATGCCCTGCTGACGGTAGAACTGCAGCTGCGTGATGCCCTCGATCAGGCCGAGCGTCAGGCGGCGCTCCTTCATCTCGTCGATGGTCGTCTGCAGTGCCTTTGGTGCACCGAGCGTCTCCTGTCCCGAGAAGACAATGGCAGAGACGCGGATGCCCTCCATGCGGTCAAAGACGGCGCGCACATCGTCCGGCGTGCAGTCGTGGTAGTTCGACGGGCGCGCGAGTACGTCAAAACCTGCCGCGTTGACGGCGCGCATCTCGTCCGCCGGCATCCCGATGTTCTGTTTCAGGAACGCCTCATAGAACGCCTTGACCGCGATGACCTCCTCATCGCCGACCGTATCGACGGTGACGCGATCCGCACCGAAGCGGCGCAGGAGATCATCCTTTAGCTGTGCGTAGGTCTCGGGGTCGTTCCCCACCACGTAGACCTCCGTGCCGACGATCTTCCCTCGTCCACCAGCGTGCGCCAACGCGGATCGCAGAGCATCCCGCTGTGATAGCGCGCGAGGATGTCCGCGCCCGAGAGCACGGCCGCCTTGCCGTTCGCGTTGAACTTTTGAACGTCGTCTCGCAGACGGCGAGCGAGGTGATGCCCGCCTCCTTTGCCTGAGCGAGCACTTCATCGGCGGGAAGCCCTCGAGCTGCGCGAGCTCCAAAAGCCCCTCGTAGTCGATGGCGAGCTCCACTGTGCGCGAGTTCACCTCGACGGCGTGCCGCTGGAAGCCGATCACAACGCTCGCGACAAAGCCGGATGAGAATCGCCGCCAGCAGAATCGGATGATAGTAAAAATTTCTTCATCTAAAATAAATCCTTCGCTATAACGCAGCGTCCATGCCGCGTGCTCTGTAGCAAATAGGTATGTCTGCCATACTGGTCACTTATGCATGTGGAGGGCGGCATCCGCTGAACCCTAGTGGAGCAAGCGGAGAATAAGGCACGTTCTGCCCCCTGCGGATTTCTATCGTTCAAGCGAAGCGCGTTAAGGAATCCGCAGGTATTTAAGCAGATAAGTGCCTGCCCGCTTGCGCAACGAGGCGTTCACAAGGCATGCTGCCAGCCTCACTTCTTCCCAGCCGTCAGCACCACCACGCCGTCCCGCGCCTCGACGCTCTCAAAGGCGAGCCCGAGAGGCAGGCTGTTGCACGCGCGACAAGAATGTCGGGGAGGATGCTGTCGAGACTCAGTGCGTTCAGTCCGAGCCCACGCGCGGAGATGTGGCGTGCCTTGTAGTAGAGGTCGCCGTCCGCGACGCTGAATGCGCCGTCGATGGTCACATCAAACGTCTGCCCGAACGCCTTCGTCTCTGCCGTTGCGAGCACCTTGCCGGGCTCCACCTTCACCTCGACGCCCTCGAACTTGCCCGAGGAGCTGCCGATCAGCTCGCGCACGGCATCGGCATCGACGACACCGCGCATCTGTACGCTGTCGGCGGAGGTGAGCTCCACCTTGTGCTCGCGCAGGAGGGTCATCATATCCACCTTGAGCCCCGTGCCGCTGACGGTCAGTTCACGCACGAAGAGCTTGCCGACGCGCCCCTGCCGCATGACGCCGTCGACGGCGCCGATCTCGCCGAAAACGAGACGCGGACTGTCCGTGATGGATATCTGCACGTCCTCCGCCGCCGTCTGCTGCTTCAGCGCATCGACGATGCTCCTCAACGACGGTCGGCAGGATGAATACCGCCCCTGCCGCAATCAGCGCGCGAGGGATGAGAATGGCCGTGACTGCCTTCCACATGATGAACCCTCCTTGCTGAACTTTCATACGACATAAAGCATAGACATTGCCTCGATGTTCACGAGAGCATGTGAATGCGATTCCTTAAAACTCGTGATTTGCCTTGGCGTTGAGATACGCGCGGATGAATGGATCGAGCTCGCCGTCCATGACCGCCTGCACGTTTCCTGTCTCGGCGTTCGTGCGCACGTCCTTCACCATCGTATAGGGCTGGAACACGTAGGAGCGGATCTAGCTGCCCCACTCGATCTTCTGCTGGACGCCCTCGAGCTCGCGATCTCCTCTTCCTTTTTTTCCTGTTCGAGCTCAAAGAGTTTCGCGCGGAGCATCTTCATGCACTGCTCCTTGTTCTGGAGCTGTGAGCGCTCGTTCTGGCACTGCACAACGATGCCCGTCGGCTCATGCGTCATGCGCACGGCGGATGAGGTCTTGTTGATGTCTGTCCGCCCGCGCCGCTCGCGCGGTAGTAGTCGACGCGCACATCGTCCATGTTGATCGAGCACCTCGACCGCATCGTCGATCTCGGGCATGACATCGCACGCGGAGAACGACGTGTGCCGCCGTGCCTGCGAGGTCAAACGGTGAGATGCGCACGAGACGGTGGACGCCCTTCTCGGACTTCAAAAACCGTAGGCGTAGTCCCCTTGATAAAGAGCGTTGCGGACTCGACGCCCGCCTCATCGCCCGGCTGCAGGTCGGCCGTCTCCACGGTAAAAAGCCGTGTCGCTCCGCCCAGCGTCCGCATGCGGAGGAGCATCTGCGTCCAGTCCTGCGCCTCCGTGCCGCCCGCGCGCCCGCATGGAGCGTCAGGGATGGCATCGTTCGCATCGTAGTCGCCCGAGAGCAGCACCTCGAGCTGCAGCGTCTCGAGCCCCTCCGCGATGAGGTCGAGCTCGGCGCGATGTCGTCCTCCATGGACGCATCCCCCTCCTCGATGCCCATCTCGTAGAGCGTCTCGGCATCCTCGTACTTTGCCATGAGCCCTTTAGGTATCGACGCCGCCCTTCAGCGCGGCGAGTTCCTGATTCAGCTTCTGCGCCGCCGCCGCGTCGTCCCAGAAAAGACGGCTCGCCCATCTTATACTCGAGCTCGGCGATCTTCTCCTCCTTCGCGGGATCTCGAGCAGATGCGCATCTGATCGAGCTTTTTCGCCCAGATCATTCAGTGTCGGTTTCAGATCTTCCAGCATAGTTTATTCCTTAAAATATAAGTTCAACGTGATATAAGAGCGGACCGTTCAAAGCGCCTCTTCCACCATGCTGCGCATGGTCCCCCTCCCCGTACCGACGGGGAGGCTTTGGCGTAAAGGGGACGATGTATTGTCCAAAAGCAAATCCTAGTGGAGCAAGCGGAGCAAAGGCACGTCCTGCCCCGGCGTGCTCTTTCGTTCAAGCAAAGCGCGTTTAGAAGTGCGCCGGTATTTAGGCAGATAAGTGCCCGACCGCTTGCGAACTAAGCATCGCGTTGGACATACATCAAAAAGCCTGTCTCTACTTATCCTTCCCGTGGCAGTTCTTGTACTTCTTGCCGCTGCCGCAGGGACACGGATCGTTACGCCCGATCTTTTGCCGTCCCTCGTTCTTCTCCGCCTTTGCCTCGGCGGGCGCGGACTCATCGCCGTGTGAGACGCGCGCGTTCATGAGATGTTCTCGAGCTTCGAGCGCTCGCGTGCGAGCAGCTGCTCAGCGCGCTGCTGTGCCGCCGCATCCACGACAGGGCGCGGGCAGGGCGCTGCCCCTCCGCCGCAGCCGGCGCACCGCCGTCCACCGTGCCCTCCTGTGCGGGACCCACCGCGTGATGATGCTCACATGGTACATGAGCGAGGCGATCTGATCCATGATCGCCGCCTCCATCTCCTCGAACATCGTGAGCGCCTCGATCTTGTACTCGACGAGAGGGTTGCGCTGGCCGTAGGCGCGCAGGTTGATGCCCTCGCGCAGCATGTCCATGTGATCGAGGTGATCCATCCACTTCTGATCGACGACGCGGAGCATGACGACCTTTTCGAGCTCGCGCATATTCTCCTCGCCGAACATCAGCTCGCGGTTCTTGTAGCCCTCCTCGGCGACCTTCTCCAGTTCCTCTTGGATCTCGTCGCGCGCGAGCACCTCGAGCTCCGCCTTCTTGAGGCGGCCCTTCGGGGCGTAGACCTTCTCCGCATCCTCGATGAGTGCATCGAGCTGCCATTCCTCGGGGTAGAGTTTTCGTTCGCGTACTGCGCCATCTCGTCCTTGATGATGTGCTTTACCATCGCGAGGATGTTGTCGCGCAGGTTCTCACCGAGCAGGATCTTCTTGCGCTCGCCGTAGATGACCTCGCGCTGCTGATTCATGACATCGTCGTACTCGAGGACGTGTTTGCGGATGTCGAAATTGCGTGCCTCGACCTTTTTCTGCGCGTGCTCCACCGAGCGCGTGATGATCGCGTGCTCGATCGGCTCATCCTCGTCCATGCCGAGGCGATCCATGATGCCCGCGATGCGGTCGGGAGGCAAAGAGGCGCATGAGATCGTCCTCCAGTGAGAGGAAGAACTTCGACGCACCGGGTCGCCCTGACGCCCCGAGCGGCCGCGCAGCTGATTGTCGATGCGCCGCGACTCATGCCGCTCCGTGCCGATGATGTAGAGACCACCGAGCTCCTCGACGCCCTCGCCGAGCTTGATGTCCGTGCCTCGGCCTCGCCATGTTGGTCGCGATCGTGACCGCGCCCTTTGCCCTGCATTGGCGACGATCTCGGCTTCCTTTTCATGGAACTCGCGTTCAGCACGACGTGCGGGATGCCGTTTTTCTTCAGGACGTGCGACATCTCCTCGGACCGCACGATGGAGGTCGTACCGATGAGGACGGGCTGCCCCTGTCTCGTGGATCTCTTGACTGCCTCGTCCGACGGCGCGATACTTGCCCGCCTTGGTCTTGTAGATGACATCCGGCTCGTCGACGCGGCGGATGGGCTTTGTTCGTCGGGATGACGATGACGGGCAGCTTGCAGATCTTGAGGAACCCGTTTTCCTCCGTCTTTGCTGTACCCGTCATGCCCGCGAGTTTGTCATACATGCGGAAATAGTTCTGGAACGTGATGCTCGCGAGCGTCTGCGACTCGCGCTGGATCTGACGCCCTCCTTCGCCTCGATCGCCTGATGGAGTCCGTCGGAGTAGCGGCGCCCTCCATGAGGCGGCCCGTGAACTCATCGACGATGATGATCTCATCGCCCTTCACGACGTAGTCGCGGTCGCGGTGCATGAGCGCCTTGGCGCGCAGTGCTGCCGTAAAGCAGTGCGAGAGCTCGATGTTCTCGGGTGCGTAGAGGTTCGAGATGCCGACGATCTTTTTCGATCTTCGGACGGCAGAGTCCGTCGGTGCGACGGTCTTGGCCTTCCCATCGACGGTGTAGTCCTCGCCCTCCTTCAGGTGGCGGACGGCCTCCGCCATGACGCGGTAGTTGTCCGTCGACTTCGTGCCGGGGCCCGAGATGATGAGCGGCGTGCGCGCCTCGTCGATGAGGATGGAGTCCACCTCGTCGACGATCGCATAGTGCAGGTGACGCTGCACCATCTGGCTCTCGGAGAGCACCATGTTGTCGCGCAGATAGTCAAAGCCGAACTCGTTGTTCGTGCCGAACGTCACGTCGAGCGGCATACGCCGCTTGCGCTCGGGGAAGTCCATGTTATGTGCGATGAGGCCGACCGTCAGCCCGAGGTAGCGGTAGAGTTTGCCCATCCACTCGCTGTCACGGCGTGCGAGGTAGTCGCTGACCGTGACCATGGGACGCCCTGCCCGCGAGTGCGTTGAGGTAGACCGCCGTCGTCGCGACGAGCGTCTTGCCCTCGCCGGTACGCATCTCGGCGATGCGCCTCGTGGAGGCAGATGCCGCGATCAGCTGTACGTCAAAAATGCCGCATGCCGAGCACGCGGCGCGAGGTCTCACGCACGACCGCGAACGCCTCGGGGAGGATTCCTCCATCGTCTCCCCTGCGCGAGCCGCTCACGGAATTTCTGCGTATAGCCCGTCAGTTTGTCATCGGTGAGGTTCACCATCGACGGCTCGAGCGCGTTGATCTGCTCCACGATGCCGCGGTAGCGCGCGATCTCCTTGTCGTTGTTGTCGCCGAGGAATCGCTTGAGAATCGAAGATATGCCGAACAAATATTTCACTACTCCCTGTGCTGCTGGTAATCATAAACGATTGAAAGACAGTATTCGTTTCCATTATAACACAAAACTGTCTTTCGTTGATATATAAAGGGTCGAGGATGTTTTAGGGTGCTTATCGGTGCTTATTGCACGGAAAGACACAAGTTATTCTCCACAAAGCGGTAGAGGTCACGGCGGGTGATGCGATAGTGACGCCCTGATTTATACGCCTTTAGTTCGCCGCTGCGAAGGTAGGTGTATAGGGGTGGATTGTGGTACGCCCAATAGTTCGGATGCGTCCTTTGGGCTGAACATTACCATTTTGTCCCACGTTCCCGCTTTTGTCAAGAAGAAATCGTCAGGTCTTGTTGGTACAAGGGTTTTGTCAACTGCAACGCTCCTTTCTGTCAAAAACATAGAAAAAGTGTTCTAATTACTGTATATGGATAAAGACAACAAAAGAGGCAGGAGTGCGTCGGCATCTCTTGCCTCTTTTATGTCTGTTCTAAGTTTTTATTGTTTGTGGCTGCCGCCACGTTCGAGGAGGTCATTCTATGGGCAAGCCTATAGCATCTTCATCCTCCCTGCTGCGCCTACAAGCATGAAGGACGCTAGAGGTACGATAACTGTGGCTATCGTGGCAATAAGGAGGGAGATGAGCGTCAAGTCTCATGCGCAGCAGGAGGTCTTGACGCTGCGTCTGCCTAGCTTATAGTAGGTATAAGTTAGCTTATAAGTTAGCCTTTAAGACGCTTTAAGTATCTTTAAGTATATCTTTAATATATCTTTCACCCCCGCTATCACCTTGTGTCCCACCTTCAATTTTTGGCATTTTCAGGTTATTGTGTCCCACCTAAGAGCGCAGAGCTTTGATGTTCTTCACACACTTATCATAGCGCTCCTCAGGCTGTGCCATAATCCCCTCGTCCATCATTTCTTCGATGCTGCGTTCGCTGCCTTCTTCTTTTTTGTCTCCGTCAATATCCATGCTGCTGAGCCAATAGGCGGTAGCCATGGTGACAGCATCCAAGCGGTCGTCATGCGCGATGGCGTTCTTGTCCCGACATATCCGCGTCATCTGGTAGATGAGGCTGTAGGTCTGTCCACTCTCATAGCGTCTGTAGTCATTTTCGATGACGCTCTGGTTGACGATCAGCTTGTGGCGCATGAGGACGGGTTCCAATGTGTCGATGATACGCAGCTCTTTCTGCTTTGTATTCTTCACCTCAGTGATCGCACACGGGTGTATCTTGCTAAAGATGGGAGACATGATTTTGGTGAACATGCCGTCGCCGAAGTTTAGCTTCTACGACGATCTCGTTGACCTGCCAGAACTTTGCGAGCTGCGCCATCTGGGTGAGGCAAGATCACTGTATCCCTCGGTAAAAAGCCTCCCACGTCCATAGCGAATAGGTATCCGTTGAGGGCTTTCATGACTGCATAGGCACTTTCGTCGCTGCCTCTGCCCGCAGGGTCAATCGCCATGACCGTTCCTGTGTAGGGCAGTGTGTCAGGGATCTGCGGGAAAGCGGTGCATAGTACATATCGCCATTCATGGCAACACAGGATGTCTCCCATGCGCTGCTCGCTCCGTTCGCCCACGCCCATTTGGTGCTGGTCTCATGGGGTCAAGGCTGTCTATGATGAGGTCAGCGACTTTGGTGGATATTTCTCGTAGTCACTGAGGTTGGTGTTGAGCATGAACTGCAAGGCAAAGCCCGCACGCCCATAAGACAAACGTCGCTTCTCAATTTCAATTTCATCAAAGCGCGCCGGGTCGGTAGGCTTTCCTGCATACTTCTTTGGGTCACTGAGATATTTGTCTCGGATGAATGGAGCGAGGATTCCCCGTAGCTTTCCAGCTCTTCTTCGCTCTCAGGATAGAGGACTGTCCATATTCTTGTCTCGTATCCACGCCTTCGCAGGGTGTTGTAAAGGCTGGCTTCGTTCTGTGGTGTTCCAAGATAAATGATCTGTCCGCCCGGCTTTAGGATAGCGTCGTACTCTTTTGACTGCCTCAGACAGTTTGTCTCGTTGCAGCTGTGTTCCGCTGTTCTTCGGGACTTCCACATCATCCGAAATTAGGAGGTCGGCGCGTGTGCCTGTGATCTGTCCTGTGATACCTACAGACTTGACGCTCGGGGAGATGTCTGCCTGTGCGCCGCCGACGCTGAAGATGTTCTGTGTGTCTAACTGGCTTTTGTCTGCCTTCATGTCCCGCGAGGAAGGGCGGTGTGCGGATGATGCTCTTGATGAAGCGAGCGTTGTCGTCTGCCCTGTCACGCGATGCGGATATGATGAGGACTTTGAGATCACGATTCGGCCAGAGACGCCACACGGCGTAGGCGCAGGTGAGGAAGCTCTTGGCAACGCCACGGAATCCCTGAATGACGATGCGGTCACTCGGCGGGTTCTGCAAATACTGAGCGATGTCCACTTGGATGGGTGTCGGGTTTGGCAGCCCAATGGATTTCCATACAATGTAGACAAACGCCCAAGTGCTTCAGCTTTCTCGATGTCCCTGCTCCGACCAGTTCAATGGAGCACCTCTGTTGTGTCATTTCCGATGAGGTCGGGGATGGTGCTGACATCCCGCACAATGGTCTGCACGCCCTCCGTCTCTGTGGTGGTGATGAAGTCGTTGTCTTTGAGGAACTGCCGCACCCTTGGCGAGAAGGCGGGGTTCTTTCGCATCTCCTCGTCCTGCAGTCCTTCAAGAAGTGCATCGGCTTCCTGCATGCAAGTGCGTCGATGAGCTCCTGTGGGAGTTTGATTCCTGCCATGTTGTTTGTCTCCTTTCTGTGAAAAAAACGTGGAATAGAGGTTGATTTCTGTCTCCCATATAAACTATCAGGGGAAGGATTTCATCTCTAAACCCCCAAAAATTTAGCCATTTACGAGCATTAGAATTGGAAGTCTGCGTCTGCTTCCTTCTTCACGGGACGTGGACTGCGGAATGTAATGTATGATTCTGGGAACTTTGAACTCAGACAGCGACTTTACCCTCATTCCGATGCTCCTTGTGCATTCATACTTCTTGCTCAATCGGTTCATAAGGCGTGAATCTGATGTGTAGATCGTTGCAATCTTAGTTTGACGATCAGGTTGTACGACGGTTTCCTGCTCCTCAACGGGAAGCCCGGATGTAATGCGTGTCATGTTGTTTGTCTCCTTTCGTTAGTGTCTGTTACATTCTGTGATGCGCCGAATGACGTAATCCGCGCACGGCTGCGCCATGCCGTTTCCGAGAGCCTTATAACGCGCCGTGTCGCTGCCACCTTCGGTGTATCCATCATCTAGTCCCTGCAAGCGTTCGCACTCTGTCGGTGTGAGACGGCGCACGATTGAGTATGATAGCGCGAGGTTTTCACTACCGCCACCGTAAGCACCTCCCGATGTTCTGAGTGTCGCGACTTTTCCCTTCTCGTATTCACTGTAGGACTTCGCGCCGTAGATTTCTGCGACCGCACGACGGTCAACTGTGTTCAGCTGTGATGCTGTCTCTGCAAGTACGCCCTTCCCGTTACGCCGTGCTCAATCTTCGGTCAATGGTGTTCCCGGCGATGCAGTAGGCATTCACCACGGGTACTTGATTCCCACCCGTTCCCATACGCGCGTTGAGTGTCGGGACGATGCCATCTTTGACGGGGCGCATGACCTCATCCGCGTGCGTCATATCATAGATTGCGACGTGCATCCCTTTTCCTGCAAGCAGTGCCGGGACGAATCCGCCGTCTTAATAACAACAGCAGGGAACATGGGCGGTAGCGCACAGTGGATGACATGGGGCTCCGTGTTGTGGGTGGTTGCCATTCAGAGGATGTGATTTGTGTCGTGTCAAAGTGGCATCACAGCATCACTTGACGTTCGAGCGCAATCCGCAGTTCCTCGGGTAGCTCCTTCCCTCGCTCCTTCGCCCGTCGCAGGATCCCCTGACATGCCCTCGCGCTCAAATAGTTTCTCCGGCACGTCGGTCATGGGCTGTCAAAAATCTGCGACAAGGAAGATCCTTTTTCTTCGTTGGGGCACTCTCAATATTGAGCGTCGAGGACGCGCCATGCGGATTGACACTGAGGCAATTCAACCAGTCCGGCGCTTGCCCATTTGCCATGTTGAGGCATTGGAATTTCGGTCTGTCCGATTTCCTCAAGCACGGCTCGAAAGTCCAAGCCCTTGTTGCTACTGAATGCACCGGGTACGTTTCCCAAACAAAAAGCGGGGCGTCCTGTACGCTCCGCATTTGCTGAAAGATGCTGATTGCTGTTTTGAATAAGCTGCTTCGTTCTCCATCCAGTCCCTTTCTTTTTCCTGCAATAGTTTGAAATCCTGACAAGGGCTTCCCGCGCAGATTATGTCTACGGGATCTCATCTTGTCGGGGTCAATCTTCGTAATATCCCGAGTTGCTTCACATCGGGAAAATACCGCGCTGTCACCGAGCATGGGAAGGGTTCTATTTCGCTCGCCCAGACAGCGTTACCCTACATGACGCGCGCGCAAAGCCACCCGCCGATGCCATCAAAAGCTGCCGATTGTCATATCATGCGATTCCTGCATTTGTTTCCTTTCCTAAAAATCAAAAATGTACTTTCCACTGCACCACCACCATTCACTTTGTTGTCTTTCAGGTCGTAGTGAAGTTCGACGGCGACGGAGTGGCTCTTTCACTGTAGTTTCGCTGCAAACTCACGGGGATGTAGGTCTTACCGTCGTGGATGCCCATGCCAACTCCTAGCTCCCAGTTACGGTAGTTGTTGATCTTGTAGATGCCGACGGGGACATCTTTGTTCTCGGGCTGCGCGGCGACGATGGTGGCATCCGTTTTGGCGAGTGCCTCTTTTGGAAGCGCAGCGTCGTTTCTGGCGAGCTTTTTCCTGCACGGTATAAAGTAACACTACTCTCACCCTCGTTTCGTTCATTGTAGAGCATCTGAGGGCGTCTCAGTCCTATCTGTGCCTCACGAATGTAGCTGGCAGTTTCCCGTGCGTTGCTTCTATTCATGTCCAGTTTGTTTTCAAGGACGTTATCGTTCACGGCTTCCTCATGGGTGAGGACGATGGGTTCTTCTTGTGTCATTTTCACAGCATCATGCTTGCAGCTCCCAAGGAACAAGACACAAAGGATGAGGCAAGACAAACAAAAGAACCGCTATAAGACGGCTCTTTCTGCTCATGCCCTTTAATCCGCTTCATAAAGGATGTTGGCATCAAAGCTTTTTCCTCCTATCAATGCCCCGTCGGTGTACTGCCACATGAAGCCCTTAATGTCGTCATTGGACGACCACTGAGCGTTCCAGACAGGACAGCCGAGGGACTGCCAGTCAATGTAGTTTTCGAGCCAGTGACAGGGAGCATAGACACCACAGTCAAGTCCGATGGTGTCGATAAACGCCCTGCACTGGCGGTCATTTCGTCGGGGTCGAAGGCGAAGCCCTTGCGTGCCTTGTACTGGTCTGCATCCTCCATGTCGTAGAACACGGCAGCTCAAGGAGCACTCCTGCTTCGTCAATGACGTTGCGGCAATGCCGTGCCTCCTCGCGTGCGTGCCACTCGTTCAGCCCATAGCCGTAGTGGTATGCGCCGCAGATCAGCCCGACTACGATGCGCTTCGGTGACGTTGCGTCTGAACATATCATCGACGCCTGTGCGCCCATAGGAGGAGCGGACAATGACAAAGTCATAGCCCGCGTCCTTACGGCGTCCCAGTCCACCCAGCCGTTGTTTTTCGGATACGTCAATTCCTCTTTTCATATTTTTGTCTCCCTTTCAGTCGTTTCTCCTCGGCGATCTGCTTCATCTTGTCCCGCAGGAACGCAGGGATGATGTAGCCAAGCCCATGCGGTCAATGTTTTCAATGAGGCTCATGCGCTTCGATGAGGGCGAATCCTGCTATGACCATGTCACGGAAGATGTCCACTTGAGATAGCGGTGTCGAGCATGAAGCCGATGAGGATACAGACAAAGATGCCCGCTTTCTTGAATAGTCCCTTTGGACCACGGCAGAGCTGAGACGATGATGCCTTGAGTCCTGCGCCAATACCCGTAAGGACATCAAGGCACATAAGGACGGCGAGGGGCTTCGATGCTTGCGTCAAGTCCGCCAAAGGCTTTGTCAAGGAAGGTAAAGCAGATGCCGAAGATCGTTCCTGCGGTCAGCTCTGTGCTCGTCCATGCGTTCTCGATGGCATGGATGAGGGCGTGGATAGTGTGTCTGTGGTAATGATGTTGTTATCTCCTTTTGGCTTAAAAAGTAAAACAAAAGCTGCCATGCGTTATGACGGCTATTCTGCGCTCTGTCTTACCCTGCGGCGTGCTCTGCGAGATACGAGGCAACGTCCTCACGGTAGACCTCGGGGACGACCTTCTGATCGTCTCTACTTTGTCCTCATCGGAGTTGCCCAGCTCCCGCGCGTACTGAGTACGCGTAGATCAGTATCATGTATGTCCACTTCTTCATTTGCCCTCACCTCCTTTCAGTGCGGCTTCCAATGCGGCGAGACGTTCGCTATACGTAATCAGGCGGGCTTCCTGCTCCGCCATTGCTTCAAACGCTGCAAGGCGTACGTCGTCAACGTGCGGCTCTTGTGGCTCTGTCTCCGTCGGCGGCTCGGGTTCCGGCTCTGGTTTCGGACGCTCGACACCGTCCACTTGCCATTACGCCAGCAGAGGTCATATCCCTCCTTTGCGGCGGGCGGCTGTACCTCCGTCATGTTGCCGAGAATTTGCCGCGCCGCTGATCGGCGATCTGTCGGTGTCGTCAAGCGTGCGATCGCCGATGTACTTGCCATCAGCGGCGTAGGCGTGAACTGTTTTTGTCATGTTACGCTCCTTTCGCGCACTCAAAAGCACGCATCGAGCGTGCTTAGTATCTAATGATGGGGATTAACTTGGTTGCGGCGGGTTGTACCGTCTCTGATGCACCATAAATAGGGTTAGAATCCGAAGCGTCAAAACGCACATTTACGTGATTGTATCGAGGTGCTCGTACCAGCCATCGCATACCCTGCGTCTTTAGTACTTTTGGTAAATGCCCTTTTCTTGGGTTAAAGGCATATTCATGGAAACTAAATGACTGCCCCGTAATATTCAGCAGCCCCGCCGCCACCGCCGCCCCTGCACTATCCCCCGCAAGCTGCACCATCCGATCTGTCAGTTCGGCAGCACCATCGTTGCCGTCCCATCCCCGCGCCCGAACGGTCCCGCGTTCGCGGTCACGTCGCCCGTCCAGAGGTTATAACGCTCGGCAAGTGCGACGAGACGCGGATAGTCTGCACGCTGCACAGTCGCACCGTTGGCTTTGACGTATCCTGCGGGCAGGTAGAGTGACCCGCGCACCGCGCCGACGGGCGTGCCGTCGCGCAGATCGTCAATGATCCAGACGGCCGTACCGTCATGGATAATTACCCCCCGTTTTGAACCGTTTGTTCTATTTGTGTTGGTAGTGTCGCGGCGGTGGTACCTGCCCTCACGCACTCCAAACGCGCCCATGATGGCAGGGCTTTGTGATACGCGATGTCGCCGACTGCGTAGGTCTTGCTGCGGCTGGAGGATGGAGATCCCGGCGTTGGCGATTGCGGTGCGCATTTCGGCACCTTGCGTCTGCGGTACGTATTCAGCTGGAGAGGTTCTGTTGTAAAAGAGTTGTTAAGGTTTGAAAGCGTGCCTCGATTATCTGAGTGAATTGCTGGGCACTTTGTGTCGCGGCTTCTTTACTCTCCCTTGCACTCTCTGCTGCCTGTCGCTCTTTTTCAGACACAAAGGGTTTTCCAATACGCTGCAGCTCACTTTGCCGAGCAATATCCAAACCATCGAGATAAGCGAGATGTACTGCATCAGTTGCTTCCACAGGAGCCGCTACATTTTTAATACGCCTTCCTTGTGCTTGCCATGCACCTTCGCTAACAAACATCCCTTCTAAGTGGAGGCTGTCATTCTGCTCTTCGGTAATATGGAGCAGCTGTATGCTCATCTTGTCGAGTTCGGAGGCGAGAGGAGGCTGCCGTCACTGAAATCCACAAGGCTTCCCGTGGGGTCTGGCGGTAGATGCAGAGCGTTGCTCCCGAGACAAAAGGATGTACGGGTGTGAGGGTGAGCGTTTGCCCCTCGATGGTGTAATCACGGTTGTATTCCAGAAGGGTAGATGCGTTGGCGTGATCGACACGCACTGACAAACTGTTTGCTGAGATAGGGAAAAGGGAAGTTGTATGCCGACTTCCTGCTCCCACTCATAAAAGATGGTTGCTTTATGCTGCATAATGCTTGTGTCTCCTTATTGTGTCTTTGGGCGTTTTTCCGGTACGCTACTGTTTTTGATAAGGCTGTCAGTGTAGGGTCATGAACGGAATAAAGCGAGGTATTGCAATACATTGTATAGTCTACGTACATCTTTTTGCGTTCCTTCGCCACTCATGAAGCCCGCTGCGCCTATGCCCGCTGTCATTGGCGCAGAAGCTCTTAGTATGGCTGGTAGCTGTGCAACTGCATTACCAAATTTGTCTTTTGCATCTTGGTCTTTCGGTGCGCGTGTGCTGCGGTCAACGGTGGTGCGGATGGTGGGTACGCCCTGTCAATGCCTCCCCACATCATTGACAAAAGAAAGAGGAGATGCCATGGCAGAGACGCAGGGCGGCCACGCGGAGGAGCTGCCCCTCATCAAACTGCTGTTTGAGGTGAGTCATTCGCTCCCGTGGCGTTTCCTGCGGCGTACATGAGGGCACCCTTAAAGCCCGCACGGAGCATGAATGCGGCGGTATTCGTCGCCATGGACATGCCGAGTGCGATGGCATCGTCAAGGTCACGGGCAGTAAGCGCACGCATGGTCTGACCGCTGATGGCACGCAGGTTGTAGTCTTTGAACTGCAATAGGACACGCGCCATCCAGTTGTTTGCCTTTGACAAGGTTTTTTGTTGCCCTGCTTTGTGCCCGAGACAATCGCCCGCTCTGCATGGGTTTGTGTCATTCCGTAGAATTGAAAGTAGCTCTGTGGGTCGTTCTCACGCCACGCTTTCCAGTCGTTCCCGATGATGTTGCCCTTTCTCATCCACCTTTGTGTACTTTTCCGTAGGTTCTCCATGATGGTGTCGAACTTTTCGGGGTGATGTTGGAGGCTTTTCAGCTTTGCCTCAGTGAATGGATTCCGCACGCTGCTGAATGTCTTGAAGCCATGCGCGTAGGCAACGGCGTCGGTGATGTAGCCTGTGCGGAAATGACGGTACATGCTTTCGGTCATTTTAGGGAGCATGTTGAGGGACGATGTGACCTTCCCCAAGTTATGTATCCAGTCACTCATCCGCACAAGTGCCCCACCGATGCGGTCTGCATCCTTGGTGAAGGCATCGTGGATGGCTCTGTCTTGGAAGTTGATCGTGTGTGTCTCTGCCTCAAGGGCTGCCCCGCACGGAAGCGTTCTGCCTCCATAGCTTCTTCGGCACTCACTTTCCCCTGTCGTGCTCTCAGACGCAAGTTTACTGAGGCTGGGGAGGAAGCCAGACGAGGTTGTGAAGCCCGCCATAGGCAATCGCTCCACCGATTTCACCAAGCTGTGCAAGCCCATGTTTGCGCCGTTCTTGACATAAGGGTGTTCAGTCCCAGACGCAGCAAGGCTGTGGTTTTTGTCAGTATGTCCTCACGCGGACGACATCCGCGCAGTTCTTTGAGGGAGCGCTCGATCTCATGGTACTCGTTCATGACGCTCTTGTTGGCGTCGCCAAGACGGGAGAGCTTTGCTTAGTTCGTTCTCGATCTTCGCCATGGCCTCTTTGTATTCTTTCTCTGTGTGAAAGACGTTCTTAAAGGCAATCTCCCCGCCGAATCGCTGCATGTTCTTCTGCACAATGGCGTCCATGTCGAAGTTGCGGAGGTTGTTGTCAAAGGAGAAAGAGAACTCGTTCGGCGTTCCTGCGTTCATCTTCATTTCCAACGAGGTGTCCATCGGGATGCGCTGCTTTAGAAAGTTCAGCTCACCGACACGCCCAATCACTTTGGGGTCTGTGAAATCTCATCCGTATCACGGAGCAGGATGCTTTCGATCTCATCGTCGAGGCGTTTTTCCAGCCACTCCTTTGCGTCTTGGTCGGTGGGCTCGGGCATTTCTTTCAGCGGCTTTTCGGGCAGTCCCTTGGCGGTACGCTCGATGTTCTGCTCCTTGATGCGTTCGTTCTCCATCCGCACGTCGCGTTTGATGACCTCTTTAATGGTGTCATACTTCGCGGCCACACGGATGTACTCACGCAGATGCTCGGCGGCGTCCTCGAAAGGAATTGAAGTGCGCCTGAAAATCTGTGCGAAGGTGGTCGTCAATCTGGCGCCACAGCTCATCGTCAACGGCTTCCATTCCTTTTCAATGAGGTTGTCTGTCTTTGCCCCAAAGTAGTCCGCAGAGTGCTTGCCTATGTCGATCTGTTCTTCTCGATAGCGGCGCATGTGCTCTGCGGCTTTTTGACTTCCTCGGGGACATCCATCAGTGCGGAGGCTTTATTCCCTGCATACTTCGCGTTGTAGTAACGCACCGCCATGTTGTCAAAGGCAAGCTGTGCGCTGCGGCGATCAATCTTCTTGTTGGCGTTCATCCACGCAAGACGCTCGTCAGGCGTAATCAAGGTACGGGACAGCCAGCCGTTTGATGATGGCTTCCTCTGCTCCTCGCCCGAGAGCGTTTCCAGTCAGTCAACCCTCTGCCGCGTGCATCCATAAAGAGATGTCCTGCAAGGGCACGGGCGGTGTTGGAGTTGGAGTTTGCCATAAGGCCATAGATGCCCTGCTCCAAGAATTTACCAACGCCCTGTGCAAGACCATTCTTTCCAATGGCTGCCTGTGTCTCTTTGGTAACGGTGGGGTCTAGTTCGTAGAGATCGGCAAAGAGTTTTGGATTGAGGAGGTTGTCTCGCGAAGCGCATCCCCGCAAAAAGCAGTCGAGCCGTCGGGGTTGTAGTGGACGCCAAGGTACTGTGCGTCTGCCTCCCGTTTCTGTGCGAGGAGCAAATTTTGTCACGTCGTCTTTGTCAGGGTGATGCTGCTGCCGCGCTCACCGAGGGCTTTGTTGATGATGCCCCCGATGCGGTTGCGGAATCCTGCCGGCAGTTTGTCGTCCTCTACCGCATGGGCAAAGACTTCCTCAGGGTCTTGTGTGTCATACTGACGGCGAATGTCATTGAATACATGGTTCTTCTTGTTCATGTACTTTTGACATCCTCCATGAGTTTGGTGAAGTTCTCTGTGCCGATGCTCTTTTCAAGCCCTGCATGAACGCCAAGCTCATGGGCAAGGAGGGCATCGACACGGGCGGGGTCTTTGATGTTGTCCGTGAGGAGCACGGTGTAGTTTTCATTCGGGACGTATAACGCCTTGGCGTCGCGGGGCAGTTCGCGTCCGCTCACACGAGACACAAGGGATGCTGCCTTTTTCGTAGGTGGTGGCGATCACGCTGCCGTTCTTCTCCAAGGTGTCGTAGATTTTAGAGCCAATCTTCTTCCCGTACTCTGCATCATGGAGCTTTTTCATTTCCTTCACGGTTTCGCTGCGGATAACATTTGTGTCTATGCCCGCTGCGTCCATGTAGGCTTTGGTTTCGGCTTTGTCTGCCACCTCTGCCACATGGGCGGTGAGGCTGCCCTTGCGTCCATAAGCAAGTCGGCTGAAGGCTTTCCCTGCGCCAAGGCCTGCCGCAGAGAGCACTGTCCCTGCAAGCATGGCAGCAGCTGCATCAAAGGCGTAGTTTACGTCCTCCCGCCATAGGTCTGTTTGAGGGCATCATTGACAATGGTGGATGCGCCCATTGGAGCATTTCCTTTTGCCAAGGTGTAGGCTGCCTGTCCTGCAATCTTTGCGATCTCACGGGCTTTGCCGACGTTGCGGATAGCACCGCCAAGACGCCCAAGCATCTGTACGCCTTGACAGCGCTGCCCAGCGGGACAAGGTTCATCGGGTCTACGATGTAGCCCGCGCCACCCGCAACATTCATGAGCACACCTGCGATGCTGCTTTCATTCTCCTGCCGCCACTTCTCCACGAGGGCTTTGCGGTTCTGCTCTACAAGCTGCTGGTTGACGAGCCAACGGATTTCTTCGCTGTCGCGTCCATTGAGCAAGACAAACTGCTGGGCTGTTTTGTCATTCGGGAGGGCGTTCGCCACGTAGTCGATGTCCTCTTGGGTGACGGGGTCTTTCTTTTCAAACCACCACTTGCCGCTGTGGTCGATACCGCCCCATGCGTACTCAAGGGCTTTGGCGATGCCGCTCTCTGTGACGCTGTCCCAGAAGTTTGTCGCGAGGGCTTCGATGGTCGAAGCGGTCTGAACGGGCTGTGTGAAGCTGTAATCCGTGACAGGCTCTACCATCTCCCCATCCATGGCATAGTGAGATGCTTGTGCATGGAGAGGAGCAAGGACATCCATCAGGCTGCCTGTGAAGGTCTGGCCTTTCCCTCCACCGAACGCATTTAGATAAAAAGTAGGCGCGTTCGATTCTGTCGCTCAGATGTGCATACGCTGGGTCTGGTGTTTCGAATTTGTTGCACCAATCTTCGGTGAGCTCTTCCAGATTGCCACCATTGTTTAAGAGGCTGTCGTAGGCGTAGCGACGTGCGCCGCCCTCTGCCACCCTCGTCCCCAAAAGTGCCCCAACTGGTTGTCTATGTCGGTGGGCTCTCCTCCACGGGCAAGAAGGGCATCTTTCACGTCCAAATGTCCACTGAGCGATGCCGAGGTTCTCATATCCATCCCCCGATACAGCATCGGTGTTGAAAGTCGGATTCCCAAGAGAAGTTGCCCATAATGGCGGCCGCCCGCACGTCGTCAAGGCCTAAGCCTTGGGTGAGGAAGCCCCACGTCTTGCGGGCATTATATTCATTGTCGTTAAACATGGTTCTCCTTTCCTTTACATCCCGCCAAGCTCATCCATACCGAGGAATCCTGTCTCCCCGAGACGCTGTGCATTGATGGCGTCCTTATCTAGGTCTGTCGCTCCGCTGCTGCCACTGTCGTCTTTGCGACTGTCGGCGTAGAGCTGCTCTGCGATTCCACGCAGCTGATCTTGTGTGTACGACTGGGAGACACCAAGGGTGGGAGACGAAAAAGGTGAAAGGTATTCGCGGCGGGGTTGTAGCAGATCGTTGTCGCTGCATAATCTACGCTGCCACCTCCACCCTTGCAGGTGTCATAAATGGCTTGGTCGAGTGCCTGTGCAAACCAATGGGCATTGTTGTCTGTCTCCATGTTGTAGGTGACGTTGTTCGGGTAGATGCCCCAATGGTATGTGGTGTAGTTCTGACGGAACATCTCATTGATGTTGTGCTGTACGGTATCCTGTGCCATGCCAGCATTGAGCTGGGCTTTCCACATCTTCGTGGCATCACTGGCGACAAACTGGTTGCAGGGTAAGCCAAGGTCGGCTATATCTGTCGTCCCATAGTTGCCAGAGGGGACGTTATCAATGGTATATCCTGCCACGCTGTTCCCCGCGACACGTTCATTCTCCCGATCTACGTCAGGGTGCTCTTTGGCTGTCTGGTGGGATTCTGCATAAAGGCGCAGGGCTTGCTGATTCCCCACTCTCCACCACCGTATGCCGTAGAGAATGTGGCAAGGGTGGATGCCTCGCGTGCCAGATCGCCACCGAATGTGTGCCCGACGGCGGCGGGATTCGTCATGACAGCGGAGACAAAACTCATAAGCTGCGGGTTGTCACCGATGTTGACGCCTCCATCGTCGGAGGGCATGATGCCCGCGAGGATGTTGGCAAGCGAAGCTGAGCAGGATTCACGCATAGCGCTGAGTTGTGGCATATCCATGAGGCGGTAGGTACTCTGCCAGTCCCCGTCTGATACATACTTTTGGAGGAGCGGCAAGGCGTTGCCAAAGAGGGCTTGTTTGTCGATGGTGTATGCCTTGACGGGCATCCCGTTGACAATATCGTTTCCCTGCATCCACCCGCTGATGATGTCACTCACAGCGTAGCTGTCAGAGATGTTGCGTCCACTGCCTCCTGCGCTTCGTGTGCGTCCGGCGCGTGCCATCTGTGCACGGCGTTCGGCGGCGGCTTCGCGTCCGCATGCTGTATCCCTGCGTCGACCTTGGCGACAAGCGGACGGTATTTCATCTGCTCTTCGGGGGGCATTAGGTCGATGTCACCGATGGTGGCGCGGAGGTCATGACGCTCAATCTGCTGTTTCACCCAGTCGTATTTTTCCTGTGTGAACTGTTGACGATTGTATTCGGCTGCCATGGTACGGAACTGCATCATGGGGAGAAGGTCAGACGCACGCATTTCGCTGCCATCAAGATTGGTTTGAATGACAATGTTGTCCATCATCTGACCGAGGCGCTTTCTCGTCGAGGTGCCCTGTCTTAATCAGCTGCTCGCAGTAGTCCGTGAGGAGTTTTTGTCTTATATTGCAGAGGCAGTCCCATAAGGCGTACTTCGTTGAATACTTCTTGTGTCTTGGCGGTCATTTCCCCATTGGTCTTGAGGAGCTCTGCACTGTTTTTCACAATATCGTTCAGCTTGCTCGTCGAGGCTGCCATAACGGTGGTGACTTCGTTCTCGTAGTTCTTCTTTTCCCATGTGCCCATGAGGTTTGCCATGTTGACAAGCTGGTTCTCATTGAAGCCTGTGTTAAAGGCAATCTCGTTGATGGGGCTTTGTCGCCGCTGAGATTGGCACTCTGCCAGTCTTGTGCGAAATTTGCGGTAGCGATTGGCTTCCTCCTCTGCGCTGCGGGCAGGGGGTGAGGGCGTACTTCTCGTCGTACTGGTTTTTTCATGACCGTAGACAAAAAGCCTCCGCGCAGCTTTTTCCGCGTGTGCCTTGAAATAGGGGATTGCTGAGACGGTCGGCAAAGCCCTCCTGCTGGGCGGCGTCGATGGCGTTGAGTTTCTTGATGTCTGCCTCGGTCATGCCCCTTTATCATGCGCTCGCTGTCGATGTGACCTGTCTCGGAAAGATACCGCTCTGCGAGACACACGATAGCTTGTGAGGGCTGCGCCGAGCTGCATAAAGTTCTGGGCAAGCTGGTCGTCGTGTGCGGTGCTTGCGCTGACGTTGACGGGAGACACACCGACGTACTGTCCGACGTAGCCATGCTCGGGCTGCGGTGTGAACTGCCGCTCTGTTCCGAGGGCTGCGGATATAGGTGTTGGCATTGTGTTCTCCTTCTGTAGTTAGAATGGGTTTATCATCTGTTTGTCTTGGCTGAACGGGTTCTTGTAGGTGAAGTCAAAGACAGGGCTTTGCCTGTGTCGGGAGTTTCCCGAAATAAGACACAAAGCTAAAGGGCTGGTTGTATGCCTTATACACTTTGTCGCCCATGTCAAACGAGAGGCTCAGGGATGGTGGTCGGTGTGTAGGTGCGTGTGGAATAGGGCACATAGTCTCTGTTGCCATCCACGTCCCCCTCTGTTTGCGGAGGAGGTCGATGCTCCTGCTGCTGCCGTGCTCCCAGATACGCTGTACCAAACTGCATGAGCGTTCCCAAGGAAGGAGGGTTTCTGTACCTCGCGGATGCTGCTGATCTGCGCCTTGGTGTTGAGAAGGGTCGCTTCTTTGTTGAGATCAATCTCGTTGGACTTTCGGCGATAGTTGTCTTTGACACTTGTCACGGCTCTGTTTTTGTCTGCCTCGCTGCTGCGAACGAGGAGGTCTGCGGTACGTCCACCACCCTGAAGTCCCCTCGGCGACGGCGGCGGCAACGGAGGAGGTGAGACGGCGGCTCTGCAGCTGTGTCTGCTCCACCTCCTCACGGTGGCTTCGAAGATGTCCCGCCGCTGCTGCTCGTAGTTCATGAAGGTGCGATTCATGGAGGAAACCATGCTGCGGGCAGTAGCTGACGTTGGCTCTGCCCTGCGCTTCGAGGGCTTTGTTCTGGTGATAAATCTGCATGGCGGTACTGCCCATGGTGAGTGCCATTACTGCTCCCATTGTTACACTCCTTTCGTTCGCGGTACAAAGCTGCCCTTCCAGAGGAAACCAATAAGGGCAAGCGGATAGGGAAAATCAGATACAATGGTGATGCTGCAAGCGGTGTTCTCACTCTGCACAGGGATGCGGAGGGTTCCCGCCACGAGGGCTTTGTCTCCGAATACCATTGTTCCGATCTTGCGGTTGGTGACGGTGTAGGTGTAGGTGTGCCCTCGGCTTTTGACATTGGCAACGAAGCCTCCTGTGTCACTGTACTGCATGTCTACGCTGCGCACTTGAAGGCGTCCGTTGGTGATGGCACGCGTATTGCCTTTGCTGTCCTCCTGCCTAATGTAGATGGGGCTGAGACGTGCGCGGAACTCGTATGGGATGCCGACGATGATGGTGTCTCCTCTGTGGTCGCCTTCAAGGACGATGCAGGTTTCTCTTGTTCCCGGTGTCCTTATCAGTTTGTCTTTCGGGACAATGACACACTTCCCGTTCGACAAGACACAATGGTATTCCCTCATATTGCCGTTCTGGTAGATGCGCCCAATGTTAAAGGTGGTTGTCTGGTAGGCACTGTTGTACTCTGTCGCGGTGGCGGTGATCTTTGCAGTCCAGATGGACACGATAGGGCTCAATGCCGCCAAAGTCCTCCAAGTGCTCGGTGAAGTCCATGCGTTCTAGGCTCAGTGCTCCTCCACGCCGAAGCAGCAGATAGAGGGACGAGCCAGGAAGAACGCTCCATAGACAATATCTCCCATGTCAAAGCGCGACCACGATGCCTGAATCCGCTGCTCGTTGACAAAAAGGTATTTATAGACAAACAGGGATTTTGTGTCTCCGTCCGTCAGGAAGATCATGATATGGTCGTTGGTGCTGCTGACGATCTGATAGACGGATTTCGGGATGTAGTTGGGAACATGACTGGTGATGTCCTGTGCATTCTTCACGTCGGCGATGTCCTGCACGTTGTAGTATTCCTTGACACTGGTGTAGGTGGTGCGGTCTGCGGTGAAGTAGAGGTTCTTCCCTGCGTTCAAAGGACGACAATCAGGGGAGGATGCGAAGCCTGTGACCTCAATCAGAGCGCAGTTCTTTGGGCTGAGTACGTTGTCTGAACTGAGCATGAACTGCGTGCTGTCCGAGAAGCAATAGAGGCTCTGGTTAAAGGGACCGCATAATTGAGGATGTTGACGCGTGAGGTGGTCGTCGGTACGTCGATGCAGTCCGTGTCTAGGATGTCGTTGGCTGTTGACATCCAAAAGTTGAAGTAGGTGGCACTCTCTGAGAGAATGACGTTCTCCCCGGACAAAAAGCCCAGACGGTTGCGGTAGAAGAAAATATCGTTCAAGGTGTGGTTGACAAAGGAGGGAAGCGGGTTGCTGTCCTCGTCGCCTACGTCTCTCTTGTCCCACTCTGCTCTTTTAAAGGTAAAGCTGCCGTTCGCCTCCCGCACAAGGATGTGGGGCATGGTCGAGGGGTCAAGGGCGTTGGGAGATTTCAGGACGGGCACACTCCTTCCAGATGTGCTCCGCTGTGCTGTAGTAGACATAATAGCTCCCTGCGCCATTCCCTTTCGGGTCGCCTGCGACCTTCACGGTGTAGCCATCAGGGGCACTCTCGGGCAGCAGAGAGAATTTCTGTACGGTGCTTTTGATGCCGACAAGTGCCTGATTGTTGAATCCATCTTGTGTCTGTATGGACGCTGCCCCATGGAAGCGTACCCATGTGTTGCCTACGTCCACGGTGCATCCGTTGGCGCGTGCGCTCTCTGCGAGCTTCTGCGCGATGTAGGCGGTGTCAATCAGTTTGGTGTGGGTGGCGTTGCTGCCGTCGGGTGTGTCATAGGAGGCGACAAGTCGCCCGTCTATCCATACACGATAGCCCTCGCCCATACTGCCCCTGTTTGACATGGCAGAGTGCACCCTGCGCCGTGAAGGACCATCGGACTTTGATGCTGCCATATTGACCTTCACAGCTCGATTGAGGATGAAGGTATAGTCGGCGATGGTGATAACACGCAGCAAGGCACGGGCGTTCAGCCCCTGTGACATAGGCACTATCTTCTTTAATGTTGACAGCATGCTCTTTTTCCTTTGATGTCAAAGATGCGAATAGGACGCAAAGAGGTCGTTGGTAAAGATAATGAAGTAACGTTCCTTCTCGTCCCGATTGACAAAAATGGACAAGGGGCTTTTTAGCACGCTGTCAGGAATGGGAAGGGTTGACACAAAGACGGTGGGCGGTCGCTTCTGCAAGCCTCCTGCCTCTGTCGAGAAGCCGTTGACCTGTTCGTCGAGCTGCTCGGGGAGGCGCAGGATGTCGAGGCTGCTGCGATATTCCTGAGACAAGGTTCTTGACCTGCTGCGAGTAAAAGCATCAGCTTCTCTCCAATGCAGGGGTGACGCCGGAGTAGGTAAGCATGTTATAGTCTCCCATGTTCATGTCGTAGGTCACGATGTCCTGATAGGCTTCCTGCACGCTAAGCGCAAGGTCTTGGCTGTTCACCGCATCTCCCATGTAGCGTGTCTGAAAGTTCATGGCGGCGCGGGCTGCGATGTAGTTCTTGAAGGCGTCCGGTAAAGTCCTCAAAGTCCACCATCATGATGGCGTTCAGATGAATGGGCTGTTTGAAGTGGAAGGTCTGGTTCTCGATGTCGTAAAAGTTCTCGCCGCGTTTGACGTATGGTGTGCCGTCGGTGCTGCGGTAGAAGATGATCGTCGGTATCCACGGTATCTTGCCTGTGTACTGGTCGGGGCTGAGTGTCAGGGTGTAGGGTGTTGAAGTCCCAGCCTTTTCTTTGTATATCTCGCGACGCGCGGTCGAGCATCCGACAAGCGTTTGCCACGTCTACGTCGATTTCTTCGTTGATGGTGTTCACAGGGTCGCTGCCGATGGAGGATAAGATAATGTTAATCGCGTCGAGTTTACTGGTTGCTGTAATCAATGGCTGTCCTCCTTAGATATGATTGCATAAGACAAAAAGGGAGAGGATGTCTCCCTCCCTCCTGCCGTCTGGTGAGTTGTCTTACTTCTTCTTGACGACGCCGAGGAAAGGCACTCTCGGGACGAAGCCCGCCCATACCGACTGCCATCTTCGCGATGATCTGGTCAGCCTGATACTCGGGGCGGCGTGCCTGTTCCATGGAGAGGTCACGGAGCTTCAGGACGCCGACTGCCGTCTTGTGGCAGATCACGATGGGATTCTTGTCCGCATAGGCTGCGGGGAAGATGTGTCCGTCGCCCTGAATGACGTTGGCGTTGTCGTCGCCGCCGCGCGTGATGTGCGGGCACTCAATGACATCAAAGCCAGCGAGGCGAATGACGTTGCCCTCAAGAATCGTGCCACCCGCGCCATAGTCGCGGTTCAAGAACTCAAGAGCGGACGCAAGTGCGCTGTGGAACTCCGGCGTGAGGTAGGCGTAACGGTCCCCCTGCTGGGACATAGTTGTTCGCCATCTTGCTCTTTGCCGTGAGGAGCACCTGATAAATGGCGTTGCCTGTGTCACGGTCAATGCCCGGCGTCCCTGCGATGGTCTGCTCGATTACGCCACCAAGGCCGTTCCCTGCGACGTTCTCCTGCGTATTGAGGGCTTCCTTCGCGCACTCGGCGAGAATGGAAGCGTCGTAGGGAGAGGGCGAGGGCGTTGCCCAGCTCTGCCGCATACGGGCTGCGGAAGTCATAGTGCGCGATGAATTCGTCGAGGTCGAAGATGAGGGTGTCTGCGGTGAGAAGTCCGTCGAGGTGAATGACACGCTCGGACTGCTGAATGTTCTCCCGCTTGTCGTCGAGGCTCTGCCCTGCCTTGAGGTGGTGTGCCTTCGTCCGTCCGAACACGGGGAACTGTGCGCTCTTGCCATTCTGGATGCTGCGCTCAAGGACGTGCCCGTTCGTGACCGAGGATTTCTGGAATGCGGTGAGAACCCTCACCTGCGAATACCTTGAGGCCCAAGGGCGAGCTTGTCGGCGTCCGTTACGGCGACGCCACGGTTTGCCATAGGGTTTGCAATCGTTACGTTTGGCATAGTGTTATCTCCTTCTTTCTAGGAAAAGACATAAGCCCTACGATGAGGGCGCGAAAAGCGTTGTGCGATCAAAAGATGCTACTGTTCTGCAGTTTGCGGTAGACTTCCTGCGTGAAGGCAGGGTCGGTCTGGTAGCGCGGGTCGCTCATGTCTTTCGTCATTTCGTCTGTGGTCTGATAGCCCTGCGCTGCGCCGCGTCCCCTGCTGCCCCTGCCATGACGCTGGGGTTGGCTGTGCCATACTGTTTTGTCATGGCTGCCTGAATGCCGCCGATGGCAAGTTGAATCTGCGCCATGCTGCCACTCTGAAGGGCTGCGTTGAATCCGTCAATGACGTTCTTCGGCTGTGTCTGAAGGTACTGGGCGAGTGCCTTGTAGCTGTCCTCTCCCCTGCCATCTTGACGACTTCGCCGACGAAGCGGTCTGCCATGGCGTCAAGACCTGCGAGGTAGCGTCCACCATCTGCTTGGGATAGCCCGCCTTTTCGAGGGCGGCAAGGGAATCCGCGCTGAGACTGCCTGTCTTGTCGTACTCATCGGCGAGTGCGTCGAAGTCAAGGCCTTTAGCGGTGAGTTCCTTCTTAATGGTCGCATCCGTCTGCTTCTGGTTGGCAAACTCCTGCTCTACCTCGGCTGCGCTGTCCTGCGGCTTCTCTGCCTCCTCCTTAGGGTGGCCTCCGAGGCAGTCGGGTCTGGCATAGGAACTTCGGGGTTTTGTGTCTCACAATCGTTCCCGTGGTGGTTTCCTGCGTGGTAGATACAAAGGTCAGGGGTCTGCTGCTCCTGTGTCTCGGTGTTCGTTTCTGCCAATGTTGTTGTCTCCTTTCGTTACTGCTGCCCCTGCATCATCTGCGGGGCGACCTGCTGCGCCATCTGCATCTGCATGGCTTGCTGCTGTTCCTGCTCAATCTCCTGTTGTGTCTTGATGACGGAGGACGCGTCAATGCCAAGAGCTGTGGCGATCTGCGAGAGTATCTCGTTCTGCTTGACGGCGGTCTGAAATGCCTCAGGGAATACCTGTGCGTAGCGGATGAAGGTATCCAGTTTCGCAAGGTCATGTCCCCGCCCCAGCGCCTCGATGCCCGTGGTAATGGTAGGCTCTATGCCCTTCGCGCCCTGCGGCAGGTTCAGGATTGCCCCTGTGCCCGTCATTTGATTCATGAAGCGACGCACAAGGGGCAGCTGAAGTTCGTGAGCCAGGATGCTGTAGATGTTGCCAACGGTGTCCTCTAGCTCTCGCGACGTAGCGTATCTCCTCGGCGGTGACGCGCTCTGCGTTGCGCTGTACGGCACTGTTGAGAAGGAACGCATAGCTGAGGCGTGCCTCGATGCTCTGAATGGCGGTGGTGGTGATCTGTAGGTCACTGGTTTTGTTGATCTGTAGGGCTTGGATGTCCTCAAGACGCCCACGCACAAAGTCACCTGCGTTCGCCTTTTGCAGTTCGCTGATGCGTGTCATGGAGTTGGGGTTCACCAAGAAGATGATGTTGCTGGCGATGGCTGCGACTTCGGCGACGGCTTTACTGAGGGCTTCCAGTGTCTTGAGGTCGCCCAAATACTCATCGACGAAGCTGCGCCCATAGGATTCACCGTCCATCTTCCGCAATCGCAGCGGTATCCATGGAGAAGCGTCTTTGGGATAGGTCTGTTCGCTGCCCCGATGATTGCTCCGTTGATTTCCTGATAGGACTGGTAGCTCTCACCGTCAAGGTAGGTGTGCGTATAGACATCTATCGCCTTGTGCGCCTCTATGTTGTCTCCATCCACGCACCGCTGTGCCTCAGGGCGGGAGTGCGCCATAGAGCGATGCTTTCTTTGGTGACGATCTCGATGGTATTCCGATGCCGTCGCGTGCTATGACATACTGGTTGAGGCGATAGAGTTTCATCCCGCCTTCTTTCGGTGGGAGGAACAAGAGGACGTTCCCCACAAGGATGAGCTGGGTCATAGCCTCGTTCATGGTGACACGCATTTGATGCGATTCCATGTACTGTGTGATCTGTTTTTCGATGCTCCCCAATGCAGCTTCCCATTCCTGCTGTGTGGCAGGGTCGCTTGCGAGCTGCGCCTTGATGTCGTCCCCCAGAGACAAACGAAAGAAGGGCGCGTTCGGCGGGAACAAGGCAAGCATGAGTTTGCTTGTGAGGTTGTTGACGCCACGCGCCCCGATGCTCTGATAGGGTGTGTCATATTTGGTGCTGCTCGAATCGGATTCTTTTGGGAATGCCATAGGGATGGTGAGCTGGGCGCATTTCTCTGCACGGTCGGTGTAGGGTTTGCGTGTGCTCTCCATCTTCTGATAGAGCTGTCGGGCGGTTGTTGTCCGCTGCTCGGTGCTCATAGGTTAAGTCCGGTACTCGTAGTGTCTGTACTGCGCGGCTGTATCATGAGCTGCTGCTTTCCGCGTCTCTTTTTCTTTACGGCGTCGCTGCTCTCGCTCTCCATCGAGGCACTGTTTGTCTGCGGTGCGGGTGCTGCGGCGGGTGTAGGTGCGGGTGCGGACACAGGCGCACTCTGATAATGTTCATGCCCTCCTCCACCAAAGATGCGGGAGACACCACTAAAGACGCTGCCAATGGCACGTGCTACTCCTCCCATTAGTTACCTCCTCTGTAAATGTTCTCTGTTGGCACAAGAAGATTTTCGATGCTCTTGCGCCTTCTGAATGAATCGCTGCCGCCCATGATGGGGGCGTCGGTTCGCTGCTCTCGGTCTGCTGTACGAGGTCGCGCCCCTGTGATGGTGGGCTGCTGTGTGCTCGCCTGAGGGATGGAGGGGCTGAAGATGGTTTTGAATATCTTACCCACGAATCCCATCGTGTTCCTCCTGCATGGTCTGAATCTCTTCAAGGGTTTCGATGATGCTGTTGACACCTGCGATGCTGCCGATGATGCGGTCGGCGCGGGCTTTGTCATCAAAGTCCCTCACAATGTTCTGCAAGCTGAAACGCTCGCGTAAATAGGCGCATAGTTCTTTGGAGACATACGGGATGTCTCGCTCGCTGTTATCCTTCATAAATAGCCTCCTTTACATAGGTGCTGCATTCCTGACTGAAGCCACACTTTTTGTAGCCGTTGCCAATCAGGTCATTGTTTGCTTGAAACATGTTGCCGCTGACGATGAGGTCTGCCCCCATAACGATCGGCGATTACGTCAAGTTCTGCGATTGCCTCGCGCTGTAGTCCCACGACGCCGGGGGCTGCCAAGACAAAAAGTTCGGAAACGACACGCCGCGATGTCCACCAAGGGACGCCTACGTCAAAGACGAGGATGCCCTGAAAGATGCCGCGCTTGTAGAACTTTTGCGACCATGCCACTGAGAGCTGAGCATAAAAAGAGCATGGAGGGCATAGTTGATGTCTCCATGCGTCCGCATTATCCATGAGATGGCGCCGTGCTCCTGCCACGCGAGGAGGCGGGCTTTTATCATGCTCATTTCGCTCTCGGTCAGCTGTTTGTAGATGGCGTCCATAGCTTCACTTCTTTCTTTTGAAATCATAGTCGCTGGCTCTGAGGATGCGGGCGACACGCGCCTGAATGAGTGCGTCATGCGCGGTAAGTCCCTGCTTCTCAAAGGCTGCGACGACGGCGTTCCATGAGCAGTCTTTGTCCAGGATGCGGGCAGCGTTGACTGCGCCGATCTTTGGACATCCACTGTACCCATCTACGGGGTCGCCTGTGAGTGTCTGCATGAGGAAATTTTTGTCTGCCTCCTCCTCGGGAATGTACTCGTAGATGTCACGCAGGAAGTCATAGTGCCATCCCGCAAGTGTGCGCATGTCTTTGTCCCCACTGAGGATGATGCACTGGTCTTTGTTCTGCTCCATGGAGGAGGGATACCGATGCAGTCGTCTGCCTCAAGGAGGGGCGTGTATGTCTCTCCTCCTGCTCCATCCACGCGACAATTCTCCAGTAGCAAAGAGGCTTTTGTCCTTTGCGGTTCTGCCTTGTAGGTGGGCAGGATGCGGCGCCGAAAGTTATCCTCGCGGTCAGACAAACACAGGAGGATGTCATGAGTCCCCCGTGTACTGGTGGTGCTTTAGAGCTGTCTCTACGATGCTGTCGAGGCGTTCGACAAAGTTTGCCTTGACCTCCTCGAAGTCGGCAAAGTAGCTGCTGATACCGCTGTCCCATTCGGCCTCATGAGTGGCGGAAGCGCAGGAGGCAAAGGCGACCATATCGGCGTCTACAAGAAGTTTTAGCCGCATGAAGCACCGCGATTCCGAGGTAGAGGAAGGCGATGAAATAAAAGTCAGGGTCTTTAGGCATTAGTGCCATCTGAGGTTCCTCCTTTGTGTCTCCCATCACTCCAAGCTCTCGATATAGAACTCGGGGATGGTGGCGACCACTGTATCACAGCAGGGGCACGCAATCGTATAGGTCACCAAGTTGGTGGCGCGGCTGACAATGAATGTGTCCTCCCCGCACTCTGGGCAGGTGAGGTTCAAGATTCCGTGCATTTTCATTTTACATCTTCCTTTCTGACGTAGAGCCCGCAGCGGCACGCCTTCATTTCGCGCATGTAGCGGCAAGGGCAGATGGTGTCCTCACTGTGGGTTTGGCAAAGCAAAGGGCAGTAAGGGCGCACCGAAGCGCGTCTGGTTCATGCCCAGTTTTTTTCAAGGGTTGACATCACATGGTATGTCTTGGGGGTTGACGCGCATCCCATAGCGGGCGGCGTTCGCCTCGGGTTCGTAGGTGCTGTTGTAATCAGGTGTCTCAGGCATGGTAGTCGCAGCTCCTTTCGTTGCACATGGCGCAGTTTGCTTTGACATGACAAAAGATTTCCAGGGCAGAGGAGACACAGCTCGTTATGCAGCAGCTGAGCAAGTCTCCGGTGTTCTTTACTCGCTCGCTTGCAGAGGCGTTTCGGCAGGTATTCATACCATGCCCGAAAGTTTCCTGTGACGACGAAGTGGTAAAGGGCTGCCTTGGGCAGGGACATACGCAGCGACCTCATGACGGATACCATCGGCAATCATCTCGTTGTAGAATGTCATGGTCTGCTGATTGTGGTGGTCGATGCGATCAATATAACTACGCGCCACACCAGAAAGTGTGCTTCCCTCTGCTGCTCTCTACAGTGAAAGGAGAGGTGGCGATGCCGCGTCATTTGCAAGAGAACGGTGAGACTGCATGTCACATGAAAGCTGGCACTGGCGTGCTCTAAGACAGAAAGATGCCCTGCCTTGAGGATGTGCTTTTACGGCGGCGTCGGTCGCCTCTTTCTGGTAGCACTGGCTGATGGCGGTCTTGATAACGCTCAGTGGTTCAGGTGTGCTGGCGATGAGTTTAACCTTTGGCACGGCGGCGTACCTCCTCCCCATGCTCTTTTGTCTTGAGGTCTACGGGATAGCCGCAGGTGCACTCAACACGGCGCAGGGCTGTGCCATAGAGGCGCAGGAGTGTTTTACCGCAGCGCGGGCAGCGCAGTTCGCGTTTAATCATGATGCTTTGTCCTTTCTGTTAGTGGCAGTCTGCCCAGTTCTTTCCAATTTTGCCTTCGGTGTCGAGCTGCATCCGAAAACCCAATATCTCTTGTGTCTTTCGCATGGCGGCTTGCGCCGTGGAGACAACAAGGGTTGCGATCTCAGGGGTGCGGCAAGCGCACTGAAATTCGTCGTGGATCCATGCCATGAAGGCATAGTCACCATCCCATCCATGCCGTAAGCCCTGCTCGCAGAGCATCTGCTCGGTGAGGACTATCCACTGTTTGCAGATAATTGCACCTGCGGATTGAAGGAGCAGGTTGAGCGCGGAGTGTGGGCTGCGGACATGGAGAATCCTCCCGTCAAGTCCGCGCAGATAATGGCGTTTCCAGCGCACGACTTTTCCGCGCTCGGTCTCGACAAGGGTGTTCTGCACAGCGTCGCGGAGGCATTTGATGGCGGGTGTTGCCTTGAGGAATTTACGCTTGATGGCTTTGCCGTCGGCGGCGTCCCCCTTGATGATGCGCCCGATCTTGGCGTCTCCTGCGCCATACAACCATGCGTATATAAAGACTTTCGCTTGACTGCGCTCTGGTAATCCTGCGGCGTGCTGATTGGCTGTGTGTATATCCTCATTCAAGATGATGCCCATAAGCCCCCGCCGTCATATTTTGACATATAGTGGGCAAGGCACCTGAGTTCCAGTCCGCACGCATCGACGCCGACCTGTGTCCATCCCCTGCATAGAAGAGGGCACGACACTCCTTGCCATAGGGGCTGCCTACGGCGGGGACTTGGGCGACGTTGGGACTGGCATGGGCGGCTCTGCCGCTGACCGTGCCATTCGTGATGACGTGTCCGTGGATGCGTCCATCGGGCTTTACTTCCTTTAGCCACGCGTTCATGCCGTCGGCGATCTGCCCAAGGCGTTTGGTGATGAGAAGGCTTTCTTCCATGATGCCCGCAAGATAACGTACTTCCTCGGGGGCGTTCTCGTCGTCCCTTGATGAAGAGGAATGTCTCATCGTCGATCTTAAGGCGATAGTCCAGATAGTTCTCCACATCATCCTCCACGTCGTAGAGGTCGGGATTCGCAGGGCTATAACCGTGCATCTGGCGAAAGATGTACTCGATTTGCTTCCTGCTGTTGGGGTTGAAGTCTTTGTACCGCTGTATGGGCACGCCTTTTTTGTAGCCCAAGTTTTTGTTGTCTCTCTTTGGGATAAAGAGTTTGTCCGGGATGGGCGGGACGGCTGCGGTGAGCTGTGCACTGGGCACGGCCTGTCGCTCCCGTAAGATGCACTCAAGACGCTCTGCCCTCTTTGTCAAAGGGGAAGCCGTTGCGTTCCTGCTGTGCCATGAGCCACTGAACGTCGTGCCCAAGCGGATGGCGTGTGAGACTGCAGGGGCTGAGACATGAGTTTCGCGTAGAGTTTTACAGTGACTTTTACATCCTGTTTGCAGTAGTCGAGCATCTCAGGTGTGTAGTGTTCCCATGCGCCCTCCTGCTCGCCATAATCGCCCTTGTACTCACCGAGGCGGTAGCCCCATGCACGTAGGCTGTGGGACTTATACAGTCGCCGAGGAGGCGGTCGCTCTACATCAATCCAAGGTCGATGGTGTCGAGGTTGCTGTAGATGAGACGACTGAGGACAAGTGTGTCTACGATCTGCTCGCGCTGCTCGCGGGAGACAACAAAGTTGGGATAGACTTTAGACAGCGCAGGGATGTCAAAGGCGATGATGTTGTGGCCGCAGATCAGCTCCCCTGTGCGGGTGCATCCATGAGCAGGCGCACGCCCTTTTCGATGGTGGACGGTTTAAAGCCAACGGTCTTGCCTATCGCTGTGTCGTGGACTGCCATACAGTGAATCTGCGTGGTAGCGTCAAGGAGGCCATCTGTCTCAATGTCAAAGATGAGCATGATGTCACACTTCGTGAAGCGTCGGGTCAATTTGGAAATCTCATACTCGATGTCGATGCGCTTCTGGTTCCAGTGCACTGTCGGTCTTGTCGATGCGCTCAAGTTCCCAACGACGTAAGGCGATGGCGCGGCGGATGTAGCCCATACGCAGGTCATTCACCTGTTCGTAGAGGGAGATGAGGAGGAGACAAATCTTTTCGCAGAGGGTGATGAGGATTAACATATCGCATTTCCTTTCTTTGTTTGTCTTAGCTGTAGTAGCGTCTGTCGGCTTCTTTCTGTCTGCCGTCAGAGAAGCTGCTGAGACGGCGCAGGTAGCCGATGATGCGTGTGCCGTAGTCAAGGTCTGTGTTGCCGCAGGTCTTGCACTCGCTTGCGTGTCACGGGTCAATCGTTCCGCACTTGTCGCAGATGAGTGCAAAAGTACGTTGGTTGTCCAATAGACGCCGTTCTTCCGGCAGAGATCAAAGATTTTCTTCGCCTGTGTGAAGGTGAGGAGCTGCTCAAGGTTGAGGTGAAGCGCGCTGCCGCCGTCGAGATGGTCGGTGATCTCCTTCCCATGCATCTCGATCTTGTCGAGTGGTGTGAGGCTCTCGTCTTCCACGCGGTGAAGTAGGAGTTGCTAGCAGTCGCGCTGTGCGGTAAATCCTGCCTCTCTGTCCCATTTGGCGTTCTTGACGCCGAGGTTCTCCGCTGGGACGAACTCGAGTGTTGAAGCGGATGCCATACTTCTTCAAGGCTTTCTTATTCTCTGCCCTAAATACGGCGAGCAGCTCTGAAAGAAACCGTTTGTATCTTGCATTGTTGTTGATGTCATACCCAAGATATTCTGCCGCCTCCACAACACCGTTTAGTCCGATGGTGAGGAACTGTTTGTCAATATCCATGTAGCCAGCACTGTAGGCAGGGGAGTAGTCCGGCTTTGATATAATCCTCATACACCATACGGGAGGCTATGAGATAAAGGTGCACATATCGAATCACAGGCTCAAGGGCATAGAAGGAAAAAGATTCAACGTCACTATGAACGACATACTCCTGCACGAGACGGTGCATGTTGATGGTGATAACCTGTGCACTGCCTGTGACGACACCACCCGCGCCAAGTGTAGCTGAAGGTGTTGTCAGCAAGCTCGTTGCGAAGGCGCAGCAGGACGCAAGGCTGTCTACACTGTCACTCATATAGACAAAAAGCTGTGCCCCCTTGCTCATCTGCTCGGCACAGTAGTCGCGGAACTCCTGATCGGCAAAGCCATCCTTCGTGGTGAGGAGGCTTGCGGTGAGGACGGGAAGGTGAGCAGCTCCTTGTGTCTTTCCTTCCTGAACCACTCCCATGAAGTAAAGCTGCAAGGCGCGGACGCTCTGCATATCGACCTGTGATGCCATCAGGTAGTAGAAGCCCCGAACATTTCTCCATGTAGGGTTTTGTCAAAAGACGCTGATGTTCCAGAATACGGATTGATCTCCACGCGCACTGGCGGGCTGGTTAGTGCGTAAACGACGCCCTGAAGTTCCCTGCTCGATGTCGTGCTGATTCGTCTGGAGGCAATCCTTGCCGTAGGTCTTGCGTGCAAAGTAGTCGAACATGTGAAGAACTCACCGTGGCGACTGCCCCTGCGAAGTTGCTGGCAATCTGATAGACGAGGTTGACGAAGCCGCCGCAGAAGCTCTGAAGGTTCTTCGGTGCACCTGAGACACCGCCGACGCTCTTTTGTCCCTCCAAGAGGAAGGGATAGAGGGAGATGGAGGCGCAGTAGGGTTTGAGGCTACTCGTCGTGGACGTAGATCAGGTGGTCTTTGAGGTCTTTGCGGTATTCCTCGGCAACGTCCTTGCCGAATCGCTCGGTGAGCTTGGCGCATACCTTGGCGCGGTTCAGTTCGATGGTGAGCGGTTTGTATAACTCTGCTTCAAGGGTCGCTAGTGTCTTATGTGTGACGTTGGCGTTGCTGTTCACCTCGCTGCCGCTCGCGGCGTTCTGTGCGGCGATGTAGTTGCCGACGAAGTCGAGACGGTTGTCGATGATGTTTTGTGGGATGTTCTTCATGTGTCTCCTTTCTGAAAGAGATGTGTGAGATCTGTGAATACCGCCTCGGTGCCTGTGTAGACGCCGCTGTGATCTTTGGCATAGCGATAGTCGATGTGTAAAAGCGTTGGTTGGTTGTGGGCTGGTGAGCCCTCCAAGCTCTGCTTTGTAGCCGCCTGTTTTTGAGCCATGTGGCGTTGCCCTGCGAGGCAAGGTCACGATCACGCTCCGCATCGTCGCTGCCGGAATAAAGACAAACAGGGAGGATAACACTGAGACGGCGAAGTATCTGTATGATGTCGCTCTCATGCAGCCTATTGGTTGTCCCTCCCATGAGCAGGATGGCGTCTGCTCCTTGCTCTGCTGCGTTCTCTGCTTTTTGTCTCCATGACGCTGAGCGGGGTGTTCGCGTCCATGCAGTTGCGTAGGTGCGGGCTATGACAACAGGACAGAATTTCGTACAGCTGCCTATCTCAAAGTAGTAGGCGGTGTGATCTGGGATTTCGCTGAAGGTGATGCCTGTGGAGGCAATCGGGACTAGAATGGACATGCGTCCTCCTCTCCTTTTGTGTCTGTGGTGTCGAGCGGGTCGATGGGTGCAGAGGCGGTTGGTCTTTTGTCAAAGCGGATGGCGTCGGCAAGACCTGTCTCGCCTGTGAATCTGCATTTGAGCAAGCGCAAGCGCAGTTTGTTGCGCCCTCCCTCGTCCCTCTGCCTGTTGGGTTGCGCTCGGCGGCGATGATGGTTTCGGGGAGCTGCTTTAGGCTGCCACTCCTCTGAGGTCGTCCATGCTGATGCTCCCGCCCTGCTCAAAGGGCAGCTTTTTGCTGTCGGTTTTTCTGAGTGGGAGATGATGATGAAGCCCTGCGCCTGTCTCCTCTACGAGGCTGCGCAGGGCGGTCGTCGAGGCGGTCGATGGTGCTGCGTTCGTCGCCTTTGCCGTCCTCCATGGTGGTGACGGCGATGGTAATGTGGTCTAAGACAACAAAGTCACATCCTCCTGCGACGATCATGTGGCGGATTTTGTCCAGTAGTCTGTTACTCTCGATGCTGCCGAAGTGGTCGTAGAGGAGAAGCCACCGTCGCCGAATACCTCGCCATAGTGCTCTTTGACCTCTGCCTTTGTTTTGTCGTTCCACATCGAGGTGGAGCGGACGACTGAGGTGGATGCTCATGAGGTCGCGCAGGGTTTTCTTGGGGCTTTCTTCGAGCATGACCATACCGACGCGCAGGTGATCTCTCATGTGCAAGGTGTAGGCAAGCTCGCGGGCGATGGTGGATTTGCCGATGCCGCTGCCCGCTGTGAGCAGGAGCATTTTCGCCTTTCCGTATCCCCTGTGTGCGCCGCGTGAGGTCGTCTGCCCATGGGAACTCAGTAACCCTTTAGGTCGTCGCCCTCTTTGAGCAGGATGTCCTGCATGTCTTTTGGCGTTCGTAATGCCGTCCGGGCGGTAGTCGTCGGCGTTCCAGATGGCGCGTATGATGTAGTCCGGGTGTCCGGAAAGCAAGCATTCGTTTGGGTCTTTGAGCGGGAGGCGTGCGACTTTCATGCGCCCAAGTGGCAGGATGCCGCTGAGTTTTTTCGATGGCTTTCTGCCCTGCCTCGTCGCTGTCGAACATGACGATGACTTCCTCGAAGCCAAGGAGCCAGTCAAGGTTTTCCTTGAATACTTTGTGTGCGCTTTGACAGCCGAATGGGATGGAGACAACAGGGTATTTGTTGTCCTGCACCTGTGAGACGGTGAGGCAGTCGATCTCGCCCTCGGTGACGATGAGTTTCTTGCCACTGGGGTAGAGGTTCTGCCCGAAGAATCGCTGCGCTTTCGCGCCTAAGACACAAAAGTTTTTGTCTTTGTCACGGGTTTTTCTGAAAGAGGACGCGCCCATCGTCGCCGACGTATTCTGCGACTTGGATGGGGCTGCCGTTCGTGTCTTTGCTGCATGTGTAGCGGTATTTCCGGCAGGTGTCCTCGTGGATGCCGCGTGCTCTAAGGGCGCGATATTCCATGTCCCCCATCGGGATGAGGTCTTTGTGCACAGCAATTCTCCTTTCGCTCTCCCCTGTCTTTGTCCATTTCTCACAGACAAAGCAGTAGGTGTGGTCGCCATAGTCGGTCATGCCGTCGCTGCTCCCGCAATCCGGGCACGGGAGGTGGGCGATCATGTCTGCCTCTACGGGACGCCATGCTCGCGGCTGAGTGTGTCTAGGGGCTGCCCGCTGCAAGGCGGTGCGCTCGCCGTCCGCGACGCCCATGAGGAGGACGCATACGCTGTCCTGCCAGCCGTCGATGGCGGGGTCTGCGTGCTGGGATGCGGGGATACCGACCTCCATGCGCCCGTCGGGGTGGATGAGGTAGTGGTAGCCGACGCTGAACCAGCCCTGCCGCATGACGTGTTTTGCGTACTCTGTGAGCGGGATGTCTGCCTTGGTATATGCGACGCGGATTCCTGTGGTTGCATCACGCTCCTGAATGTCAACATGTGTATCACTTCTCTTTCTTTGCTTTGACGATCAGTCCGGTGGTGTCTTTCTTCCGGGATTTGAACCACGACGCGGGGATGAGTTTGGCGGCATACTCAAAGCCATGTTTGTTGCACCAGTCCGCGTATGTCGTGGTACTGCCTTTGTATAGTTTGTGCTTGGGTTCTGAAAGACAAACCGTATGTCAAGGTGCGGGTACTGGTCTTTTGATGAGCAGGTGCTTTTTGCGGTCGCTCAGTTCAAACAGTCCCTTTGCCTCGATGATGATGCCGTTGGGCAGGATGAAGTCAGGGGTGTAGATGTGGTCGCTCGCAGGGACGGTGTACTGTATCTGCCGCTGTTCGTAGACCTCGGCGCAGCCCTGTGCCTTGATCTGCGCGGCGATGTTGTCCTCTAGGCCGGAGCGATGTCCGTGGGAAGGGCGATAGCTGTACCGCCCCCCACGCAGCCCTCTCAGAACTCCTCCTCGCCGATGTCCGACACGTCAAGGGTGGTACTGCTGTCCTCCTGTGGGACAAGGATGAAGCCCTCCTCCTCTACGAAGCCAAGGGAGGATGCCGATGCCGTCCCGCTCTCTTTGAGGTCGGTGATCTGCACGCCTGTGAGACGAAGGCTGATGCCATAGTTCTTGTCGTTCATGTAGAAGGGTACAAGTTCGTAGGCGACGCGCCCACGCGTGCCGCTGCCGATGCTTTTGAGCTCTGCGCCAATCTCATGCCCTGCTGCGTCGAAGATGGGCACACGGCGCACCCACTCGCCGCGATTGCGCGTGTTGATGCTGCGGGTCATTTTTGTACTTGAAGAACTCCTCGTCCTTGTACGTGGTCGTGCCGTTGGCATAGTCGTACTTGTACTTGTGCTTCTTGCCCTCGTCGGATTCTTTTTGTACTTCTGCCACTCCTCGTCGATCTCTGCAAGGAGCCGCTGACGTTCCTTGTCGTCGTCCGGTGCGAAGGAGACGGCGAATCGCCCCTGTGTCCTTGCCTTTGGAACTGCTCGGTATCCAAGAGGTGCGGGAAGTTGAAGGTGCCGACAGCGGTCGTGCCTTTTGCGGTAGGTTGTCTTTGCCATGATGTATTTGTCCTTTCTGTGTGTGAATGGTTTATTGATTCGCGGGAGGCGTTTTTCCTCCGTATCACCTTTGTGTCCCACCTGCGGAAAGCCTTGCGGCTCTAAGGCTGCGGGGTTTGCCCTCGGGAGACACAAGAATAGCGAATCAGCGTATTGTTTCAGTCGATCTTGAGCTTCTCGTTCTTGGCGGTCTGGTGAAGCCACACGGCGTACTGAAGGAGCTTTGCTGTCTCCTTGATGATGCCGTCTTTCTTTCCACACCGCGATGCGTACTTGATGATGTTGCCACGCAGAAATCCCATGAACTCTTCCTTGCTCATCTGCGCCCGCATCAGTTCGATGGGCTGTACTGCGCCCTTGTAATGCTCGTCATAAGCTGCCATATCAGATGTCCCTCCCTGTGCTGCCCGATGGTGCTGCGCCACGCGCTGTCTCGCTGAGTATCTTAACATCGGTGATGGCGACGGGCAGGTCACGCTCGATAAGGAACTGCGCGATGCGTGCGCCCTTGGCGATGCGGATGGGCGTGCGCCCTAGATTCTCCACGATGAGTTGGATTTCACCGCGATAGTCGCTGTCGATGATTCCTGTCTGGTTGGCAAGGCGCAACTTGGTGTATAGTCCGGTGGAGGAGCGCAGGTATATGCTGATGTGGTATCCCTGAGGGATGTCAAAGGAAAGGCCTGTGCGTACGAGGTGTGCGCTCTCCTGTGCGTTGATCGGCGGGATGTAGGCGTCCTCCAAGGCGCAAAGATCAAAGCAAGCTGCGCCTTCTGTCTTGCGCTCGGGCAGGATGGCGTCGGGATGGAGGCGTTTGACGCCCAGGCTGATTGGTGCTCTCGGTTTGGGCATACGTGATTCTCCTTTCGGTAAGACAAAAAAAAATAAGCCGTCAATGACGACCGAAAGACTTGGTTAAAAATAAGGCGCAGCTTTGCTGCTGAAAGACACAAAACCTATAAAGCCTATAGTATATATATATTATTTATATAAGTCTTTAGGTTTTTATGTTTTTAGAGAGCGTAAACGTAGTATGTCTATAGGCAGTCTTTAGGATGTCTATAGGCTGTCAAGGTTTTTCCTCCGTATCACCCTAGTGTCCCACCTGCGGAAAGCCTTGCGGCTCTAAGGCTGCGGGTTTTTCGATTTTTCTATTAGTCAAAAGGTCAAAGAACAAGAAAAGCAGGACATAAGCCCTGCTCTTTTTGTGTCTTTATTCTTTACTTTTTGTTCGGCTTCCACCCGACGCGCTTCAAGGCTCTGCGTACGTAGTCTACGCCTTCAAGGCTGAATACGGTTTTCATGTTGCCCTGACTCGCCCCACTTGGCACGATGCCACTTACCGACGCACAAGCCTTTTGTTGCTGAACTCTGCATAGGGGTAGTAGACGCCGTTCTCTTTGTAGCACATCTTGATCTCGCATACGAATGCACCCATTTTGTTGACGGGGTAGCCCAGCATTTTCGCCATTTCCCGCAGCCCGACGTAGCCTTTTGAAGCTGATGAGTTTGTCGTGGTTTCGACTTTGGGCTTGGCTTCTTCCAGTGCAAGGAGCGCATCTTTCTTCTGCGCTGCTCCTCTCATCCAACGCTCGGCGCGGGCGATGGGGTCGTCGAGGAGGTAGGAGGTTGTGTCTTTTTCAGTTCTGCCTCCATGCGGTTGAATGCGTTGATGTATTTGAGTTTCCACTGTAGGGCTTTTGCTCCTGTGAAGCTCATAGCAAGAAGGAGAAGCCGTCGCGCGTCATAAGGTATTCAGGGGTTTACCTTGCCGTTGCTCGCCTTGTACTCGTTTTTTCCATGAATAGAGCCGAAAATTCGGCTGTACTCATAGAAGCTCTGATTTCTCTAATACCATCAAGGACGTGCTTGTGGTACTTCTCAAATTTCTCGGCTACGTCACGGCTAGATACAACGATCTGCCCGTTGTGGTTGATGGTGATGATTTCGTTTGTCATGATGCTGTTCTCCTTTTCTTTGTTTGTCTTATGCAAAACAGAAGTCTGACTTCTTGACTTCTTCAAGGTCAAGTGTCCCAAAACTAGGAATCTTTGGAATCTTGTCCATGTCGTCGTCGTTGATAAGATAGCTAACCCTGCTCCAAGAAGTCCTGGAAGGTAGTTCTGGTCTTTGTAGAGGTCGACGAACTCTCGCGGATGGTCTTGAAAAGTTGCCCGGCGTGTGCTGCATCCGTCCCAAAGCTATCATGAATCATCATGAAATTTGTATTACCCTTACTATACTCCGCATTGACAACACGCTGTAAAATGCGCTGCGTCCATGCTGTGAATAAAGTTCGGTGAGATGCCCTGCGCCTGTCTCCTTGTGTCTACCACTCCTTCCTGTTCCACTTGCGTAGAAGCGTACGCGGCACTGTTGAACCGCAGCTTCATCACTTCCTGCGTAAGGCACATATAGTTTTGCTGCACAGGCAGCCCATTCGGCGTTGTCCATGTGACGACGTGCCCCTCTTTGCAGATGAGTTCTGCCACTTTTTGCAGCCACGCCATGCCTTCTACCGCTTTAACTACCGTCGTTCCGACGGCTTCCCAGATGAGGCGTGCCGTGTACGTCGCCGCTTGGATGGGAGACACAAAGGGGTTCTCATCAGGATGCTCTAAGACAAACGGCTTGATAATGTCACTCAGCAGATTCTCTTTGAATCCATAGAGCTTGCTGCCATAGGCAAGCGTCATGACGCTCCTCTTGCACACCTTGCGCGTGATGCCGTCTTGGGAATACTTTAGTCTGTTAAAGGACACCCAATTCTGCGCCAAGATTTTTTGTCCCTGCAGACGATGCGCGGCTTGCCCTCTTGGTCGTTGACAACATTCCTTGTTTGTCATATTTATAACCGTCGGCTGTGCCGCTCTGCGCGTCTTTTGAGTAGCACCGTATTTACTTTGTCTGCAACGATGCTATAAATATCCTGCACATTGTCACTTGGCAGGAGATTGACAGCTGCGCCGCCAATCTCGTCTCTGAGTAACCCCGAAAAGTGCTGCAATCCTGAACACGTCCCGTCAAATGCAATTGGCAGCCCGGTCACGAATCCGACGGCTGTTCCGTGCTCCTCCTTGTACGCGCAGAGGCGCGTCCACTCAAGACAAAAAACTCAAGAACTCCATCGGATAGTCGTTCTTTGCGACCTCGCTCCACCATGTATAGCTAAGCGGGTCGGCTGCGCTTGCCTTGATCTGCTCCTCGTGCTCCTCTATCCACGCGACACGCCCCGCGAATGGCAGTTTGTCACGTCCGGCAAGGTTCTGCGCCATGAATGGCTAACCATTTTTGTGTCTGCATCCGACGCCAACGGCGACGGCTCTGCAAAGAGTAGCAGGGCTTTTTGAATGTCGTCCCCTTGCGGGCTTATCGCCGTCGGGATTGATAACAGCGACCGCGATAGTCGATGTTCCACGGGAAGTAAAGCTTCTCGTACTGAGCGAATTTTTCGGCGGTCTGCAAGGCGATGAGGCGCGTAATGCCCGGCTCTTGCGTGCCGATTCCCTGCAAGTGGATAGCGACTTGCTTCCTCTTGTGTTCTTTCAGTACGTCCATGTCCACATCATCCGGCAGCTTTGGCAGCGTCGCATAGGGTGATGTCCTAGGGGATGCCCCCAGCTCGCCCCCGCTCGCGTATATCTCTTTCAGGACTTGCAGGATGCGCTTGTTGATGATAAAAGGCGTCTCCTGCATACGGTTGAGTACGTTGTAGATGTTCGATAGGTCTACTGCGCCCAGCTTGTTCGTATAAGACACAAGTTCTTTTCGTCCTGACAACTTCCTTTAGTCGGATGAGCTGCGTTCCCAACTTGGAAGCCCCGTAGTAGCCGCCGTCATAGGGCGTTGTCCACGATTTAGGTGGGATAATCGTCGGTACATACTTACACGCAGTCGCGATAAGTTTGTTTTCATTGGCGTACCACGCCTTTTCAAACCACTCACTCATAGCTATGCTAGTGATCTTCTTGTGATCGACCATTTTGACTCACCGTGACAAAATAGTCGCTGCCCTTGACAATCATTTCAAGGACTTTCGCGCCTAGTGCCATCGTGTTTTGCTTCCCCATTTCAGACCACTGTAACCGCACGCGTGCATCCGGTGTACTGCGTAGGCGATGCGATAAGAAGCACGTACGCGCTTTCCGATGCCATTATCCATAGAGTTTCGCAGCCAGCTATCTTTTGTGTCTCCTTGCGCTGCTGCCCAGACAAAAAATGCTTCTACTTCTGCCTCCTGCCTAATTGCGTTTCCGATCTCTACTGCAATATTGGAGACAGTTTTTCACACGCAAGGAGGAGGCGATCATAACGATGTTGATTGATGTGCTAGGCCCGACAAAACAAGCAGATTTTCAAGGTCATTTTCTTTGCCGCGATAAATGCACATCAGGTCACTCATAGCAGAGAGCCAGCCACCTTGCATCGTCTTGTTAGGCTTAGAGGCACTTTTGATAAGAGCGCGAACGTTCTCACGACACGTTTCCCATGCGTTCGCTATGAGACGACTCTGCAAGCTGCCCTTCTCCTGCTGTTCCATTGTTTCGGCACTTTCAGGGCGATCTTCATGCGCTCTTCTGCATAGCGTTTCGCTTCATCTTCCAAAAGCAGCTGCGCATCGTAGCTTTCGCCGTACTTGGCTTTTATACGTTTGGTAGTCGTTCATACTTGTTTGTCTCCTTTCAAACATTTGTTTGCTAGTGAATTTCCTCGCTATCATCTTGTGTCCCACCTACATAATTAGCACATACGTTCTAATTAGTGGATATAAAATATAGAGCTAGTGGCATCACCTCCTTCCTCAGAAAATCTGTTCTAATTACTGCTAGGGAGACAAACAAGGGCTTATTTTTAGGACAATGCCTCATAGCATCTTCCCATTCGCGCCGGATGAGGTGCGACCGTCTCTGCGTCATAGGTGAGTGCGTCGATCTCCTCCTCATCCCGTCCACGCAGCAGGTAGTCACTCGTATAGACAAGCTGCTCTGCAAGATAGAGCACGACTTGCACCCATGAATTTTTCTGGGTTGCTGAACGGGTTCGGCGTAATGTCCCAGTCTGCTGCCATGTCCTCTACCACATCTGCAAGGTCGTGGAAGTGTCCGGCGATCCACAGCTCTGCCTTGTAGGTGTCGTAGGTCATTGAGCCGTCGATGTTCTCGCCTTCAAACAGTGTGAAGGCAAGCTCTGAAACGTATCCGTCGCGTCCCTCCATGTCGTCCAGTGCATCAATCATGCGTTCGAGTACGTCGCGTTCCAGAGCGTTCAAGGTTTTCATTTTTGTCTCCTCCTTTTTGTTATCAGAGAGACACAAGGACTTATGTCCCTCCTACCTGCTACTATGACCTCTTTTCAGAATGGGATGTTGATTGATTCAAGATACTTGAAATATTCGTATTCCGTCTTTTGTAACGATATAGCCACGATTAGGGTTTACATTGACCCAATATTCTGTTTTGCCTTGCGCGTCTTTACGCGTCATGGTAGAACAGCCCGCACTATAGAGCTTCTCCATGCGCGTCACGCGGCTCATAACACCTCCTTGAATGTCCAGACCTTTTTCCTCTTTGTAGCGATACAGTTTGTCAAGACACTTGACGACGCGTCCCCGCCGCATAGGCGTCATGTTGTCTGTGAATCCGTGGAAGCGTTCGTATTCAGCGCGTTCCCGTGCTTCCTGCTCTTCTCTCTCTGCCTCCTTCCTTGCGCCTTCCCAATGTGAAATCTCACAGGGAAGGATTTTGTCAATGTAGGCCTTCAAGTCCTCTGATTCACCTGTCTCCATGTTGGAGATGATGAACGTATCAGAGTAGGGGCTTTCGTCTGCGTTCAGGAGGTAGAACAGCCCCTTGTCTACTGCCCCGTGGAAGTAGGGACGTACGGCAACCTTGTGCCCTTCCCCTTCATAGAGGGTTTTCCCTAAATAGGGCGTGCCGGCTGCTGCTAGGGCGTTCGGCGGCTTTCTGAAGCTCTTCTTGTGTATACATGACTGCATTCCTCCTATAAACTAGAACATTCATTCTTGAAACGTCTGTACTCGTATTCTACGGGATAGACGAACAACGATCAAATTGCCTATGAGAGTGAAAGCGTCCAAAAATCGCTGCCATGACACTCGATGGAACGTCCTAGGGCGCTTCCCCTGTCTGATATACCTCCTTCCTACAAATTCCAGTCCCCTAGGTCGTTCCTTATTACTTCATCCATGTGCATGCGACGACCGCGTGTCACAAAGTAGGGACGCCCCGCCCCGGTGTGACGGATTGTCGCCGTCGTCATATAGCTATCGGGACGACCTTTAAAAACCACATGAACTGAATTTTTGTAGGCGTGCCTGTCTACGGCGAATACCTTCAGACGTGAAGGTGTTCTCAACGTAGTACGACCCTATTTCGCCGTACTCCAAATAATCTTCACTGTACTTTTTCATTTTGCGTTCCTCCTTTAGGCGCTAGGGCGCTACCGCTGCACCGCCCCGGCGTTGCTAGACAAAAAGGGTTTAGTCCTCGTCTACGAGCTCGTAGTAAGCCCGTCCACGAAATAGCGGCGGTAGTCATTCAAGGCGCGGGATGTGCTAGATGTCCCCAGCCGCAATTTGTGAGATATACCCGCCGACGCGTGTCGTCTACGTGGCAGATAAAGTTTTTCGTGATAGGAGAATGCCCGCGTTGCGCCCTGCATGATATGCAGGGATTCGCAAAAGCCGCGCCGTTATGCGGAATGTCACAGAACATAACCGCGTGGTTGCCTACCGTTGCTGTTTCTTGCTCTCTACGAGCGCTTTCAATACTTTCATCATTGTTAGTACCTCCTACTAAATTATGCTTTATCCCCAGAGTTAGCGGCGATGGTGTGTGTGTGTAGCCCGCCGCCCGGCTCTGCTTAGGCTCTTAGAGCTTGAAGTGCTTTTGCTACTTCTGCAAGGTATTCCATTTGCCCCTTGTAGTCGCCCGAACCCTTGCAACTGAGGCGGCTGCGTCGATTACGTCATGCGTCATATCCAGAAAACACTCTGCAAGTTCCGCGCGGGATTCCGCTGCATGCTTTTCCCGGATGAGATCGGCTTTTTCGAGCGTGAGAGCTTTTATTCTCCTCAACAACTCTTCCCCGTCTGCTTGGATTGCGTCCCGCTCTGCTTCCAGTTCCGCGACGCGGGCTTTCAGTTCGTCCACCAGACGCGCTGCTTGCAAAAGTTCGCAAGCGTGCTCTACGGCGGCGTTGGCAGCCTTGTTGAGTTGCGCGTATTCGGCGCGTGTGATTGTTACTGTGTCTTTCTTCATGATGTTAGTCCTCCTTTTTCATACTATGTCTTACCATTGGTAGGACAAAACTTGAGAAAAATTTTTTGCCGTTCGGGTTTTCGTTTTCCCTTGTGGCAATTGTAGAATATCATATTGTCCTACCGTTGTCAACCCATTTTTTGGAAAAGTTTTTGCATGACAAAAAAAAGTATTTATGCTATACTTTTCCCAATGGTAGTACAATAGAGGAGGTGAGAGGATGAAGGACACAAAAGACAAGCGCCTAAATATCCGTATTGACAAAGAATTTAAAAGTGAGATCGAACAGGCAGCGGATGAAGTAGGATTAACATTGTCGGCTTTAACGATGATGCTATTAAAGAAGTGGTTGAGAGAGCAGCAGGAAAACAAAAATAAGATAACAAAAAGCCCTTGCACAAGTGAGATCATGCAGGGCTTTTCTTTTGTCGCCTTATATGTAGTTTTTATTCGTCTTTTTCCATATCGTCTAGCTCTTTGTTCATTCGCAAAAAGGATATATACCCTTCATGCGCTTCAGTCGTATTCTTCACAAATTGTTCTGCCATATCACAAACAATTCGCGTATTTTCAGGATTATCAGGGATATTAGAGTGCTGCAAAAGCCACTTAAATTCAGGCTTCTTTTCGATTCTTGGTGCTTTAGGATACATGACATAGTATATAGCATGACGTGCCGCCGTCAAATAATCCTGCTTCAATCGTGCATTTTTCCACGCTTGGAATATCACGAAACAGGCTGCACATGCAGCAAGGAAAAGTATTGCTAATACTGTCTCCATACGCTTCACGTCTCCTTCTCCCTAGAATCTTTATCCTGCTCTCATGATACCATAACGTGACGCACTACCTCTATAGGTCATAGGTCATTTTTATGTCTGCCTCCATGCGTTGCGCGTGTCCCCCGTGCTCGTGCGTGTGATCGGTGTGCTGCCTTGTGATCGGCGTGGAGACGTGTTCAGGGCGTGATCGTGTTCGGTGCGTGGTTGTGTGTCTTGCGCTTGCGTGGTTGCGTTTGTGTTCAGTCATATAATACATACTTATCTACTATGTTTTATAAACAGATGAAAAATTTTCAGATTCGACGCCACAGATATAATCAAAACCTATTGTCGGACTATTCTAGCATAAACAAAACTTATGATCGCAAAAATAGAACACGTATGTTCGCAAAAATTGATAAACTTTTACTTGACATCTCCAACCTTTCATACTTTAGCTAACTCAAGCATTCAGACAAAAATTATTTTTGCAAGACAAACAAATAAAGTGCTTATCATAAGCACCTCTAGACGCCTTGACGCCTAGACACACAAGCATTAAGATGATTATACCATAATACGCGTGCGCCTATGCGCGCCCTATGCGTACCCGCGCGTTGATCGTAGGCAAGCTGCCAGCTGCGTTGAGATCGCTTGCAGGTGGCTTCGATAACGCGCGTAGGTGTGCGCGGGCGTGTTTTGGAAGGCTTCTGGTCGCTGCCGGGCTGCCGGACGGCTGAGCCCTCAAAGACGCGCGCACGGGGGACACGCGCGGAGCAGGTGAAATATATATGGGCGTAAATTTATTTTCAAATTTTCAACTCTGGGAGGCATGGCGTATGAAATCGCAGCGTAGACCAAAAGGCGAAGGGTCGATCACGAAGATGCCCAATGGTAGCCTGAAAATGACAATAACACTTGGCGTTGGTGTAGATGGGAAGCAGAAGCGGCGGTCTGTCACCGCAAAGACAAAAACAGAATTGATGCGCCGCGTGGCTGAGCTGCGTGTGCAAGCAGGGGCAGAAGCCGACGCAGGATGCTGCTATCTATTTCAGTGATCTCCTTGAGATGTTCGCTGAAGGAGAAGGAGCGAGTTGTAAAAAGAAGGGACACTGCGTAACTACAAGTACATTGAGCCTGTTGTATTTGCGCCTCTGCGTGATTATCGCTTAGACAGAATAACACCTGATGTTATCGACTACGTATTGGACAATGTGACGAAGGTGGACGGGACACCTATACAAGATTCCACGCTGTTTCAGATGCGAGCTAAACTAGCGGCTGTGCTGAACTTTGCTGTAGATAAGGGCTTTATTGTCTCCTCCCCTATGAGCAAGACGCGACGTAGGAAACAAAGGGAAGCGCAGGGTTGATGTCTTGGTTATACCGACCGAGGAAGATATGAAGCAGCTATTATCGGATGCTCGCGCAAAAGACAACAAAAAAGAAAAAAACCCCATCTCTACCTATATCCGCTTTTTCCTGCTGGCTATAGCTACGGGTATGAGACTAGGCGAGTTATTGAATATTGATCGCGTTCGCGATATAGACACAAAAGAGGAACGGTTCATATCCACTCGCAGCTGACTATTCATGGCTGCGATAGACCATTAAAGACAGAAGCCTCCACGAGGACGATCTATGTGCAACAGGATGTGCTAAAGAGGGTGCTGACGCTTGTACCACCATTGGAGACATCAAGCAAGCTATGGGGCTTTAATGGCAAGCAGATATGTCGTTCTACCGCCGACACGCTGATTCAAGATTTCTTAAAGACGTGCACGTACCTGCCTAAAGGCTTCACATTCCACTGTTTTTAGACATTATCATGCTACGCAGCTACTTTTTGAAGGGCATCAACCCTAAGGAGGTGTCCAAGCGTCTGGGGCATGCATCGGTAAAGACAACATTGGATTTGTATGCCCATTGGATACCTGAGATGGATGAACAGGCTGCCAATAGCATAAATACGGATTTCATTTTATGAGTGCTTATAGGTGCTTATCTGTAGAATAACTGCTATATTTTGATGTATAGCGGGTGCTAGAATCCTTGTATAAAGCCTTGATAGCGTTGAGTTCGCTAAAAATCGTTTCATTATATCACAAAGCCCCCGCCTTTGCATAATAAATGTTGCAGAGGGGGTAATGGATCCATTTTCAGGCCGTCAAGGGGCCTGAACGAGTGCTGCATACTTCGCACGTTCTGCAGGAGGAATCTGGAGAACGTCCATGGCTTTTTCCACGGAAAAGTTCATGCTTTTCATCAGATTGCCGATGGAGGCGGCAAGTGCCTGCTGCATGCCCTGCTGCACGCCCTGCTGCATGCCACTCTCCATGCCATCTTCCCATGCCTCCTCGGCACGTACCTGACGTGCGAGTTCCTCGTCCCACTCAAAATTGACCATGTCAAAGACCTCCTTCTCCAGTTTATTGGTAAAATATTCCGGTAGATAATTATGCGCAATACAGTAACGAATGGCCTCGGGCACAGCCCGCGCTAGCGCAGTACCACTGTGGACGCAGTCGCGTACCTTCGCAACGAATGCACTGTAGGCACGGGTGGCACGCAGCGCGCTAGAATAGGATGCTCAGCCTCTGCGTTGATATTCAGCACGTTCACGATGAGCTCCATCGCCCCGCCGCATCACCAAAGGAGTCAGAAAGCCGCAGCTGCCACTCCTGCGGCATCTCAACCCACCCGTTATAAAACACATAAAAGGTCGGTGCCGGCAGCGCGATACGCTTCGAACGATAGGGCGCTTTCGGGTCGACATATTGACGGTAAAGTTCTGCCACATACCAGAGCAGGCGCAGCGGCATATTCGCGTTGACCGTACTCTGATGCTCAAGGAGCACAATGTGGCGATCCTGCACGAGGAAGCTCACATCATTTTTCTCCGAGCCGAAAAAAATTTCGTCGATGGTCGTCAGGCGTATTTCCGATGGTTCGGCTCGCTCGCCCATGAGTGCCGTATATACATCGGATAGGCGTACTGTGTCGTTAAAGATATCTCGAAAGAGAGAATCTTTGTAGGTGCGTCTCACTGACCTCATACGAGCCCTCCCTTTCGGCAATCCGTTCTTCACCGAAAAATCTGCATCAGTTCGCCTTGTCCCCGCCCAGCAGTTTCTTCGTCAGGGCGCGCAGGTAGTTCATGACGAGGCGGACATCGTCGAATGCCTGCCGTCCCTTTTTCGTGACGAGGCCGCTGTTGATGAAGATGGGGTCGATGAGGGATCTGGACGAAGCCGTCGGTCGGAAGGACGGACGGGCGCGCGAGGAAGGTCGAGCCGATGCCCGCGTGCACAAGATTTTTGACGGTGTGAAGGTAGGGCGAGTAGTGGACGACGTTCGGCTTCTCGCCGGCACGCCCGTACGCGTCCTGCACGAGGCGATCGACAAAGAATTTGCTGTCGAGCATGATGAGCGGCTCGTCCTCGAGTTCGCTGATGCTGAGTGCGTGCGCGCGCGGCGAGCGGTGGTCGGGGCGCGTGACGAAGGTGCACTCGCAGTCAAAGAGTTTCGCATAGGAGAGCCGCGCGCTGAAATCCGCCGTATAGTTCGTCAGGGCGAAGTCGAGTTTTCCTCCTCGACCATCTGCAGGGCACTCACGCCGCCCGTCTCGATGATCTCAAGCTCGATCTCCGGGTGCTCCGCGCGGAACTCACCGAAGATGTGCGGGAGAAAGACGACGCCGAGCTGCAGCGGCATGGCGATGCGCACCTTTGCGTGGCGGTGCGCCGTGTCGCGGATTTCGTCGTCGAGCCGCGCGACCTCCGTGAGGATGTAGGAGACCTTGCTGAGGAGCTTTGCCCCATCCGCCGTCACGGTGATCTTGCGACCCTCGCGGTGGAAGAGGTTCAGCCCCGTCTCCGCCTCAGCGCTCTGCATGGCGACGGTGACGGTCGGCTGTGAGACGTGCAGATGCTCTGCGGCCTTTGTGATGCTTTTTGCCATTGGCACACCTCGTAGAAATACCGCATCTGAACCAGCGTCATCCGATCATCTCCTTCGCGCCCGTGGCGACAGAACGTAGTGTTTTACTATATCATTATTAGTTTACTATATATAGAAACATTGCGACAGTTCAAATGTCACAGTGTCCAATAGATTTTTTTTATAGAATCGCACTATCATTTTATCAGAAAGAAATATTTTCCACAGCCCAAGAAAAATGCTATTCTCTCATTGTAATTAAGTTCATGACGGACGGTCATAGGAAGGGGTTTCACGATGAAAGTATATTGTGCGGATGCGGTGGAGCGTTTCGTCGAGGATATGCTCAAGGCGAACGAGGACAATCTGAAGGCGTACGAGACGAAGCCGGGTGTATACAGCAACGTTGACCCCGACACGCATCACGATACGGTCGAGATTCCTGACGTGCATCTGACGAAGTAAGACGTTTGATAAAAAGCGAGCGGACGATCCGCTCGCTTTTTGTTCGTAAAAATTATGTCAGCAAAAAATCATGCAAACATCATCCATGGAGGTGTGTGCTCCTGCGCGAACCCCTAGCAAATGCGCGGCACCAGTTCCCCGAGCGGCAGATCCACGACGCGGATGCCGCCGAGTGCCGTCCTGAGCCCCACCGTACCGGGCGCATCCGCCGTCGTGTGTCCGATCACGCACGCCTCGCGTCCGTAGGGTTCTCGTGCATCACATCGAGGACACGCGCCGTGACCTCGGGACGGACGAAGGCGAGGAGTTTGCCCTCGTTCGCGAGCGTCAGCGGGTCGAACCCGAGCATCTCACAGACGCCCTGCACGGCGGGGCGCACGGGAATGGCGTCCTCCTCGAGCAGGATGCCGACGCCTGCCGCGCTCGCCAGCTCGTTCAGCGACGCCGCCGCACCGCCGCGCGTCGGGTCGCGCAGGACAGCGATACCGTCGCCTGCCGCCGCGATCATTGCCGCTGTCAGGTGACAGAGCGGCGCACAGTCGCTCTGTATCTCGGGCGGCAGAGTGAGCCCGTGGCGCGCCGCCATCACGGTCGCCGCATGGTCGCCGAGCGTGCCCGAGACGATGATGTCCATGTCCGCCGTGATGTTCGTCGGCGCGATATCCGCCCCCGCGAGCATCGTCCCGACACCCGCCGTACTGATGTAGATACCGTCGCCACAGCCGCGCGGCACGACCTTCGTATCGCCCGTCACGATGGAGACGCCCGCCTCCTCTGCCGCCGCCGCAATGTCCGCAACGATGCGGCGCAGCGTGGCGATGGGAAAGCCCTCCTCAAGGATGACGGCGAGCGAGAGTACGCGGGTGCCGCTCCCGTCATGGAGAGATCGTTGACCGTCCGCAGACGGCGAGCCGCCCGATGCTCCCCCGGGGAAGAAATGCGGCTGTACGACGTAGGAGTCCGTCGTAAAAGCGGTGCGTCCCGTGAGCGGCAGTACCGCCCCGTCGTGCAGAACGTTCAGCAGCGTGTTGCCGAGCGCGGGCAGGACGACCTCCTCCATGAGCGCATGGGAGAGCTGTCCGCCCGCCCCATGTGCCATGGTAATCACATCATGCTCCATAGTGGAACCTCCCTCCGCCGTACTTTGTACCACGCAGCGCACGTCCCCTCGACCGACACCATGCAGGGGCCGACGGCGTGCTCCGGCACACACGCCCGACCAAAGAGCGCACATTCCTTCGGCAGGATCGCCCCGCGCAGCACCTCGCCGCAGCGGCAGCCGCGCCGTCCCTCGATGCGCGTCTCGATCGTGAGCGGGCGCACAGCGGCAAAGTCATCAGGCACGGTACGCCTCGCGCATCGCAAGTCCCGAGGCAGGGATCATGCGCCGAGCCCGCGCCATGCCGTCTCCACCGGCTCGTAGACGCGCTCCATCGCCGCGCGCGCCGCCCGGATTCCCCGCAGGCCGCACGACAGACGGGTACGCGTTCTCGATGCGCGCCGCCCCGCTGCGATCTGGCGGACGAGCATCTGCAGGGCGGTGAGAATCTCCATTGAGCAAAGCCGCCGACCACACCGGGCACATGGTAGTCCTCCGCGAGGAAGGAAAAATGCCTCGTCCCCGTCACGACGGCGACGTGCCCCGGCAGGAGAAATCCGTCCACGTGCGTCTCACTCGCCGTCGAGCAGGGCGCGCATGACGGGCGGCACGAGTTTCTGCGCCGATAGCAGGAAGAAGTTCCTGCGTCCCTGCTGCTCTGCCGCGAGCACTGCCGCCGCCTCGGTCGGCGCGGTTGTCTCAAAGCCGACGGCGAGGAAGATCACCTTTTTCTCTGGATGCTCCGCCGCAATCGGGAGCGCGTCGAGCGGCGAGTAGACGATGCGCACATCCGCCCCGCCGCCTGTGCGGCAGCAAGGCTCGACGACGTCCCCGGGACTTTCAGCATATCGCCGAACGTCGTGATGATGACATCCTCCATCCCCGCATAGGGCAATCGCCGCGTCGATGTAGCTGTCGGGCGTCACGCAGACGGGGCAGCCCGGCCCTGAGACCAGCTCGACCTCGGGCGGGAGGATCTGACGCAGCCCCGCACGAAAGATCGCAACGGTATGTGTCCCGCAGACCTCCATGATGCGGATATGGCGCCCGTGAAGGAGCTGTCGCATCTCATCGAGGATCGCCTGGCTCTCTGCCTGCATCTCCCTGTGCGCGGGTCATGCCATGTGCTCCATGCGCGGCGTGTCGATGTGCATCACCGTGCGCGGCGCGCCGTTCATCTCCGCGCGCAGGGCCTCAATGCGCTCCATTTCCGCGGGGTCGACGATCTGCATCGCAAAGCCCGCATGAACGAGCACGAAGTCTCCCCCTTGCCTCGGGCAGGGAGCATGAGGGCTCGCTGCACGGCGTACCCCCTGCACCTCCACCGAGGCAAGCTGATCCTCTATGGCAACGACTTTCGCCGGAACTGCTAAACACATATTGTTTCCTTCCCTAAATGATGAAAATTTTATCTACAAGGACATCGCATCTAAAACGTCCAAGGCGCCCCTCCGTCACGCTAGCGCGTGCCACTTCCCCGCTACGGCAGGGGAGGCTTTTGGTTTACGGCATGCAGCTTCCCTGTCCGAGGCGGGAGGCTTTTTGGTCTGACATGCAGCTTCCCCCGTCCGAGACGGGGGCAGTCAACCTCTTCAATCACACTTCGCCTTTCGGCTTGGTTCTTGGGAGGTTTTTCCCTACGACCTGTTACCCGCTCAGCTGCGCCCTTCGGGCTTGCTTCTCGGACAGGTCAGTAAGTGCCGAGCAACGCGAGGCGATAGAGGGCGCTCGTTGCTCATACGCATTTCTCACGATAGAACACCGATAGCGTCCAAGGCGTTTCCCTCCGTCACGCTGGCGCGTGACACCTCATCCGTGCGAGCGCCACAGCCGCCTGCCGCAGCAATACCGCCGTCGTTCGGCGGTATGCGGTGCAACAGGAGCACATGATGGTCGCCGATGCGCGGCAGAAGCTCCTCTAGGGAGCAGCGCATTCTGGAACACGCCGCCCGCGAGGGGCGACCGTGCCAGCCCCGTCCGCACCGAAAGGATGCCGGCACCTCGGCAACCGCCGCCGCCATCGTCACGTGAAGTCCAGCGCGCGTCGCACGCTCCTCCGCCGTCAGCTCCTCCGCCCCATCCGCGAGCGCATAGAGCGCGGGCAGAACGTCCACCGTCAGCTCGCGCCCTCCGCCACGGTGTACGGCAGGACGCATCCTGCCCGCGCGCCGTGCGCGCGAGACGCTCCAGCTCGATCGGCGCCTGCCCCTCGTAGGCACTGCGATACGCGACGCCGAGCAGCGCCGCCGCCGCATCGAAGAGCCGCCCGCACTCGACGTGAGCGGTGCGGAGAGCCGCCGCCGTCGCCCGCATCAGGAGCTCCCAGCCCGTCGGCAGCTGCGCCGCAAAGTGCGGATACCGCGCCGCAAAGCCCAGCCCGTCGCGCCGATAGAGCACCCAGAGAGCGAGCCGCCACGGCTCCTCTGCCGCACGGTCGCCACCCGGGAGCGGCACGGGGCAAAATGCGCGAGACGCTCATAGCCCGCGAGATCGGCCGCGAGGAACTCCCGCCCACGACGTCCCATCGTCGCCCCAGCCCGTCCGTCGAGCGCGACGCGCGAGCACGCGTGCATGACAGCCGTGCTCACGAGCACCGCCGCGATATGCGCGTGATGATGCTGGACGCGCACGAGCGGCGAGACCGTCCTGTGCCGCGCGCGCCGCCAGATGTCGCCCCTGAAAGATACGCGGGATGCAGATCGGCGGCGAGCACCTCGGGCTTTACCTCAAAGAACTGCTCATACTGCGCCATCGTCTCTGCGTAGGACGCGAGCACCGCCGCATTCGTCAGATCGCCGATGTGCTCACTGAGGAACGCCTCCCCGCCGCGCGTCAGACAGAACGTATTCTTCAGCTCCGCACCGCCCGCGAGAACGCTCTGCCCATCCGCAAAGGGCAGGGCGAGCGGCGCGGGCGACAGCCGCGGCTGCGCGCAGATCTGCTGCCCGCCCGCCCCTGATGCGCACGACGAGTCGTCCACGCGGTGCACGATCTCACGGTTGTGCACGAGAATCGCATCCGCGATCTCCGCCAGCCCCGCCTCCGCCTCCGCATCCCGATAGAGGATCGGCGCGCCGCTGAGATTGCGCTGTCATCACGCAGAGATCATCCGCTCCGAGCAGGAGGAGATGCACGGCGCATACGGCAGCATGACACCGAGGTACGCATTGCCGGGCGCGACACTCTCGCCGCAGGGCGGACCGCATCCGTGCGCCGCGCGAGGAGCACAATCGGCGCGCAGGGGACGTGAGGAGGCTCCTCCGCCGACAGGAGACAGAGTGACGCACCGCCGCGCAGCTCCCCGCCATCACGGCGAGTGCCTTCGCCTCACGGTGCTTTGCGGCGGCGCAGACGCGCGACCGCGCCTCACCGCGTGCATCACAGGCGAGATGATAGCCGCCAGTCACCTTGACGGCAAGGATGCCGCCCTCCGCTACGACCCGCCGCGCCGCCGCCGGGCGGATCGCCCCCGCACCCCGCCGTTGACGAGGAGGCGATAGGCGGGACCGCACATGCGCACGCATTTGGCTGCGCGTGAAAGCGGCGGTCGCACGGATCATCGTACTCATGCTGACAGGCGGGACACATCGGAAACACCGCCATCGAGGTCGGCGGGCGGTCGTACGGAACGCCGCGGATGATCGAGTAGCGCGGGCCGCAGTTCGTGCAGTTCGTAAAGGCACAGCCGTACCGTCGATCCCCTGCCGACAGGGATCTCGCGCCGACGGTCCGCGCAGACCGCAAGATCAGGCGAGACGAGCGTCGCCGCCGCGTTCGCGGGGACTCGGCGGGATGCGGAACGTCCGCTCCCGCAGGGCGTGATCGCCTGCCACGTCACCGCCGTCACCAGAGCCGCACGCAGGGCCTCGTCTGCGAGCGCCGCAGCAAAGGCATCGAGTGCGGCTGTCGTCCCCTCACGCCTCGATGCCGACCCCCGCGCTGTCATTCAGCACCCAGCCGCCGAGCGCGTACGCCTCGGCGAGGCGATGAGACGAAGGGACGTAGCCCACCCCTGCACAATCCCTGAGACACGAAAGGCGCGTCGCTCGGCGCGCGCCCTCCTATGTACTGCGGAATATGCCGCGTCCGCCATCTCAGGCATGCGGTACGGCACGCGGCACGAGCCGAACGCCCCACGCACGCAGCTCCTCTGCCGCACGCTGGGCGAACGCGGGCAGCGCCGCCTCCATCGCAGTGCTCAGCGTCAGTCCCGCCGACAGATCGTAGGGCTGCATCCCGAGCACGACCACGTTCAGGGATCGCCCGATCCGTCACCGTCAGCCACGCGAGCACATCCTGTATGCCGATCTCATGCGACGAGACCTTTTCCTGAAAAATGCGCCATAATCGCATCATCCTCAAAGCGGTAGGCCGTCCCCGCGCACCGTCACCTGAGACCGCATCGAGGATCAGCAGATGCTGCGTCCCCGTGACGAAGTGCAGCAGCTCAGGACCAAGCGTCCCGCCATCGAGCAGGCGCACTCTCATCCCTCGGAGAACGCCCAGTGCTGCTCCAGATACTCCATCGCACGCACGCCGGACCCTCGTCGCGCAGAATGATATTGCCGATGCCGAGCACCGTCACAGGCGCAACGGGCACAATCGACTCCTCCATCAGTGCACCTCCTTCCCGCCTTCTTTTGCCGCCACCTGCGCACGCAGCCACGCGTACCAGTCCGCGAGCCCCTCGCCCGTCTGACAGGGAGACAGGAAGAGCGCGATCCCGGGATGCAGGGCCGTGATGTCCGCACGCGCCGACGCCATATCGAAATTCGTATACGGGAGAATATCCACCTTGCTGAGCACAGCCGCCGCCGACTCCTTAAAAGATCAGGGGTACTTCAGCGGCTTGTCGTCGCCCTCCGTGATGCTCAGAACGACCGCCTTCTCATCCTCGCCGAGCGCGAACTCAGCAGGGCAAACGAGATTGCCGACGTTCTCGATCACGAGGAGATCGAGCGCATCGAGATCGGAGGCGGTCGAGTGCCGCCGCGACCATCGCCGCATCGAGATGACAGCCGCCGCTCGTATTGATCTGCACGACGGGCGCGCCGCGCGCTCGATGCGTGCCGCATCCTTCGTCGTAAAGAGATCTCCCTCCACGACCGCCACGCGCAGATCACCCGCGAGCTCCTGCAGCGTCCGCTCGAGGAGCGACGTCTTCCGCGCCCGGCGAGCCGAGCAGATTCAGCGCATAGATCCCTTGCTGCGCAAAGAGCGCCGCGTTCTCCGCCGCCGCCGCATCGTTGCGCCCCAGAATGTCCGCTTTTACAACTACTTTCATCGCTTTAGTACATCTCCATTTGAGTAGCTGATAAATTCGCACAGCTATCTTGACGCATCTTTTTCGCCCGCTTATCGTTAGCAAATCCTCCATAGCCCTTGCTATGCGTCCGGTTTGCCGCCTCAATCGGACGAAAAATCTGACGCCAATCTGAGGGTCTATTTTATCAGCGATTCGTAATTATCCACACACAACAGTACTCTACCTTTTTATTCTACTCACCCGCGCCCTTTTCCTTCTTTCACGCCAGCATCTATCTCACGGTTTGAATCTTCTAAATTCTACTATTTTTATCGGGTGATCTGTGAAAATACTTTATCAAGTGGCATTCCTGTTCGATATATATAGAAGGGATTCCCTCTCTAAATCATCACGGATGGGAGATGCGAAATGACAGAGCTTCGGCACATTGGCATCTATGTTCGCGATCTCATACAGGAACAGCAATTTTTTGAAAATGTCTTTCTCATGAAGGCGATTAGTCGCAAGAGGAAACGCATGACGCGCTAATTACGTCCATCCTGGAATCAGCGGACGGCTGTGTCAGGATTTCAAAACTGCTCACAGAACGAGGCCAGCAGACAGGGCATGGTGATATGATCGAACTGATCGAGGTCACCGCACCCAAAACGACGTACTCACCGCGCTGCATCTCATCGCCTCGGTCTGCCATTGCATCCGTGGGAACAGCCCATATATGCCTTGGCATTGACGATATGGATGGAATCTCGCACGTCTGTGCAGACATGGCGGACAAATCCTCACAGCACCTGTAACATTCCCCAATGGAAAGAGATGTGCATTTTGCCTGACCCAGAGGGAAATATTCTCGAGTTGATCCAATAGTTAAGGAGAACAATCTATATGAAAAGGCTACGTACGACATGCCCAATCTGTGGAACCTCAACAGACGAAGCAGAAATTCTGTTTCATCGAGATTTTTCACCTGCCGCCACACTTGTGCCATTTCGCAGGTATGACGTCTGCTTGTGCCCATCGTGCGGCCTGTTCTATGCAGGCAATATGGAAGAATCCATGCCCTTGATGAATACTACGCCATGCTGTCACGTTACGACGGAGATTCATTCGTCCTCTCGGAGGCTGTGAAAGGCGTATATCGACGCACCGCAGATTTTCTAGAGCAACACATCGAAAAAAATGCACGGATACTGGATATCGGCTGTGCTTTTGGTGGACTGCTCGCCGAACTACAGCAAAGAGATTTTACACATCTGGCCGGTCTGGAATATGCGGAGCGAAACTGCCAGTTCGTAGAAAAAACGCTTCGTATTCCTGCGCATCGTGGAGGTTTAGGTCATTTGCCGAAAAGTCTCTTGGGTGAACGCTTCGACCTAATCATCCTAAGTGGTGTCCTGGAGCATCTCTTTGACCTACGCAGTGCAATCGCAGAGTGTAACTCCCTGCTCGATGAAAACGGAAAAATCTTCATTCTCACTCCCGATGTGGAACAGTTCCCATTACATAACGATCTCTACCAGGAATTCAGTGTGGAACACATCAACTATTTCGATATTGACAGCCTGTCTGCCCTTTTCGCTTGCGAAGGGTTGACTTGCTGCGCTACGATACAAGATACTGTGCCGATGTTCGGACTGGCAGGCAATCGTTACAGTCTATGGTCGCGTAATGCCCTACAGAAGGAAAAACACAGCACACGGCAAAGGAAAAACACGCCATGCAGAAATACGTGACAAACGCTGCGCGCTGTCGGACGTGCTGCGAGAGCGTCTTTCTGGGGGCAGCGAAAATAATTTCTATGTATGGGGGCAGGAACCCAGACAGCGATGCTCGTCCAACTTGGTATTCTGAACATACACCGAATATGCGGGATCGTTGACGGCAATCAAAACTATCATGGCTGTACGGCGTACGGTCATCCGATCGAAGCCCCCGACGTCCTGTACGAGAAGCAGGGATCCCAATCCTCATTGCTTCGCAGTATGCGCACGTGCAATTGAGCACGTCATTCGCGACAAGATGCGCCTCAGTAATCCGATCATCAAACTATTCCCCGAGAAACATAGCGAGAAATACAATCGTGACACAGGGATCGCAGAAATCACAGCAGATATCTTCCCTGAACGGCTGCGAAATGCACGTGTGCTCGTAACCGGTGCGAGCGGCATCCTAGCCTCTTATGTAGTAGAAACGCTGCTGTATCTCAATGAAACACGCCGCATGGGCATTCACATCCTGGCCGTGCAGCGAGATCTCAAAAAGGCGCAAAGGCGATTTGACACGACGAATCTACGCGCTCACTCCTGCAGCAGGATGTCCGAGCCCCTCTGTCCATCGACGGGACACTGGACTACATCATTCATGCGGCAGGACAGGCGAGTCTCGAAGTTCTACGGGGAGTGATCCGATCGGGACGATCGAGGGCATATTCTTGGCACGCGCAACGTCCTCGTCTTGGCACGGGAAAAAGGGCGTAAAAGGCATGCTCTACTTCAGCAGCTGTGACAGCTACGGAGGCATTTTTACAGAGGACGCCCCCTTGCTTGGCGGAAGACTACATCGGACGGATCGATCCCCTTTCTGACCGCAGCTGCTACCCTATGGGAAAGGCAGCGGCAGAGGCACTGTGCCACGCCTATGCATCACGGCGCAAAACTCCCCGTGAAAATCGTCCGCATTGCACATACCTACGCTCCACTCATGCCCCTCGATGACGGACGGGTCTTTACCGATTTCGTTGGTAATGTTCTGCGCGAAGAAGACATTGTACTAACAAGTGACGGAAGCGCCGAGCGCCCCTTCCTCTACATTGCTGACGCTGTGCGCGCATATTTTCGAATCCTCTTCCTTGGTATACCGGGGGAGGCATACAACGTAGCCGCAGAAGAAAATACCAGCATATTGGAGTTCGCCAAGACCATTGCTTCGTTCTGTACAGCAAGAAAGCTGAACGTCGTGTTCAAGCAACACTTCCTGATGGTTACATGCCGGCACCGAAAAACAGTCCGCATCTCATGCGAAAAGCTAAAAGCCCTCGGCTACCGGCGATCACAGTCTCAGGGAAGGACTGCAACGCACCATAGAAGGCTATCACCTCCAAGATGACAGAGATATTTAGCATAAGGAGAATGTCCGTGAAATTACTTGATTTGGCAAAAGCATTCCAGATGGGATGGATTCAAAAGAAACTCTATTGGCGGCTCGTACGCGAGCGAATGCGTGCACTCGTTGAGCTGCAGCGCGTGATCGCGTGGAACGACAGCGTAAACCGAATCGAGATCCGAAAAGATGGCATCGTACTTGTTCATGCAGGAAAAAGATGCCGCCATGGACGGAATTCGCTTTTTACATGGATTTCGAGGAAACAATCTCGCGCGCAGAAGAGGCCGTCGCTCTGCAGGGCGACTATGAGCAGGAGGATTTCGATTTTCTGACGGGGCTCTTACGCAGTGGCGATGTTGTCCTCGATGTCGGCGGGAATGCGGGTATCTTCAGCCCTAAATATCGCACAGTCAACGCCCGGAGCAGTGATCTATACCGTAGGACCGATCCCGGTCACTTATAAGAAAAATGCAGGCAAACCTGCAGCTCAATCCACAGCTTACGAAAAACATCCATACATTTAATCATGGATTCGCTGAGAAGATAGGCGACGCCGTCTTTTATCTCCCGGGGGCATCAGAGGCTGCCTCTATGCACCCGAACGAGGATGACTACTACTCGCTCGAAAGCACACCGGAGGGTGAGTATGCGGGACGGATCAAAATGCAGGAAGTACACTGCAAGATCGATACAGTCGACAACTTCTGTGCGGTACATCACATCCCATCTGTCACATTCTAAAATGTGATGTCGAGGGGCAGAGCGTGATGTACTCCTTGGCGCACGCCAAACGCTGGAGACCTCACATCCCATCGTCTACGCAGAAATGCTCCGAAAACATGCAAAGCGCTGGCTATCATCCCAACGAGATCATTGACTATATGAGAGGACTTGGCTACTGCTGCACGACATTCCGCAATCACTCTCGTCGAGCTCTCGGAGATGACAGACGAGACACAGGAAGTCAATTTCTTCTTCCTGCATCAAAACATCATGCCGATATTTTGAAACAACATCTGACAGAAAACTGAGGTGAGGGGCTATGCAGCGTCTGCAGGGCAAGACGATCCTGATCACAGGGGCAACATCCGGGCTGGGCGAGGCGATGGCACACTGCTTTGCCGGGAGGGCGCCTCCATCGTCGCAGTCGGACGCAATCACGCACGCGGCGAAACGCTGATCGATGCGCTCACGGCACGACACTCCGCCATCCGCGCACAATTCTTTCCTTGCGATCTCACAGATGCTCATGCCATTGGCGATTTGCGCAAAGCGATCACGGCAAGTGGCTTTGCCATCGATGTTCTCGTCAATAATGCAGGCATTTTCAAAACGTATCGGCTCGAAGAAGTCACCCCTGAGGGCCCTATGACCTCGTATTCGAACGAGATGTGAGTTCCGCCATCTTCATGACACAAGCATTCATCGATGAGGTCTGTCGGCGAGGCGGCAACATCCTGAATATCGCTTCTATCGGTGGACTGCAGTCCCTATATTGCAGGCAGAAGCCAGTATCTCTATGCGCCGTCAAAAGCGGCGCTCATCGAGTTTTCACAGCTCTGTGCAGAACTATGCCCCCGGATATTCGGGTCAATTGTCTCTGCCAGGGCTTTAATGATACCCCCATCTGTGAGAACAAAGTTTCTCGCGGGTTCTCCCTCCATTCCAATGGGGCGCATGGGAAAAGCCCGCCGATGTGGCACGCGCGGCCTCATTTCTCATCTCCGATGATGCATCCTACATCACAGGCGCGGTTCTGACCGTGGACGGGGGCTCTTCCATCAGGGAAGAACGGATCATTCCGGCACTGCCACGACGCATCTTTTTCGCCCCCACTTTGGCGAAATTCTACGCCAATCAGGAGGTCTATTTTATCAGCGATTCCCTAGAGAAAGGACACAAATGATGGAACACTTGGACATACACTCGAACCTGTATGATTATCGCGTTTCCTTTATTGATGATTTTCGTACAACACTGGCGCAGCTCGGCGGCGAGCTCGTCTATGTCCTGGACTGGAATAGTGTACCGCCTTTATGAATCTGCCTTTTGCAGGAATTGAACGCCAACGCATTTTCTTCATGGATCCGTCGAGGAAAAAGAAGAATATGTATACGGTGCTGAACCTTATTTCATTCTTTCAGCAGCTCGGCGTCCGAAAAAACTGGAAGGTCATCTGCTTCGGCGGAGGAATCACGCAGGATATTGCGACCATGGCGAGCAATCTGTTTCTGCGCAATGTTGATTGGTATTTCTTCCCGACGACACTGCTCTCGATGTGCGATTCCTGCATTGGCGGCAAGTGCGGCATCAATGTTGGTGCGTACAAAGAATCAAATTGGCGTCTTTTTATCCGCCAAAAGAGATCTTCATCGATGCACATTTTATCGACACGTTGTCTCCGGCAGACTACCTGAATGGATGGGGGGAGATTCTAAAGTTCTCCCTGACGAGTGACGCAGCATTCTATGAGGAACTGAAGGCAGAGTCCTCCTATATCCCCTGTGAGCGCATTACCTACTACATTCATCGCGGCCTTGCGGAAAAGAAGAAAATCATTGAGGCAGACGAATTTGAATCAGATCTGCGCCGCGTGCTGAACTATGGGCATACCTTCGGCCACGCACTGGAAGCGTACACGAAGCACGCCATTGCCCATGGGACGGCGGTGATCTGGGGATCGATGTCGTGAACTACCTTGCATGGAAGGAGGGACTGATTGACGAGTCGCTCTACCTCGATGTCAAGGCGTTGATCAAGCGCGCGTTCCTCACGGAAGAAATGGTGATCGATGAGCCGCATACGGTATTTGATCTGATCCGTACGGATAAAAAAGTACGCGGCAACACGCTCTCCTTTGCCATGCTCGATCGAAAAAGTCATCTGATCGTTCATCCGATGGTTCTCGATGCGTCGCTATGCCGGGAAGTTCTGCGATTATCTGGAGACAACGCATGATTACTATCGCGCTTGATTGTGGGGCGAGTTTTCTAAAGGGCGCCGTCTTCGAAGGGACGGCACCCTGCGTAAACGCTGCATCGCTCCGCGCCCCCCGTGGCACAGGGGAAAAACGGTGGAGGAGCTGCTCATGCCCACACAGGCACAGGCACTGCTTTCCGCCGTACGTGCGATGCTGACGGAACTCACGACAGGGCAGCGGTGTGCACGCCTCTGCATGGCCAATGAGATGCACTGGATTCCTGCTGACAAATTCGCGCAGGTGTGCCGCAGATGGACTATGTGTCATGGCGGCGCTCCTTCGGTACAATGCCTCTCGCAGAGGAGACAGCTGTCTCTTTCCTGACGCGGGAACATGGCGATGCACTGCGCCATACAGGCATGCCGCTCCGTGGTTTCTCCCCAGTGCAAATTTACGCTATCTTTCTCAATGCGGTATGTTGGACAGGATGCACGGCGAACTTTTCTTTTGCACTCTTGGAGACTACCTTTTGCGTGCACTGTCCAACGCTGCTGTCCCCACCCATCCGACCAATGCTGCAGCGAGTGGGCTGTACGACCTGGAGGATGGTGACTGGAGCCGTCCGCTGGTACGAGCGGCGAGGCAACGATCGCGTGCAGTTTCCGCAGGTGGGGGAACGTACCGTTACATTTGATCTCGACGGCATACGCTATGAGGCATGTCCTGCGATCGGCGATCAACAGGCAGCATTGCTGGGTGCCGGTCTCCATCATGCAGACCAGCTCTCGTTCAACCTCGGTACAGGTGCGCAGGTCAGTGTTCTGACCGATGCCTATCATCCCTGCACCATGGTACAGACCCGCCCTTACTTCAACGGACGGTGGCTTCGTACCCTGCCGCATCTCCCCTCGGGGCGCGCACTCAATGTCTACATCCGTTTTCTACAGGACATCCTCATCCGCTTTGGCGTAAAAGCAGACGAATCGGAAATCTGGCACGTCTTTTTAACGGCGGCAGATACGTCTGCGTCTGCGCATTTCGACGTGGATCTGAGTTTCTTTGAAAATCCGTGTTCGGATCGTCTCACCGGGCTCCTTGCAGGGTTTGGTGAGCATGATCTAAGTCTCGGCTCGCTTGCATCGAGTATCCTCTATGCCATGGTGCAAAATTTTCTGTGGGCTGCGAACGAAGGTACAGATCCCGGGGCAGTCGATCAGCGAGCTCCTTTTCTCCGGCGGTATTGCAAGGCGGATCGGGGGGATTCGCAAGGCCATCGCCGCAGGCTATCCCTCTGCAACCGTTTCTGTAGCGGAGGATGAAACGCTGCGCGGTCTATGGCAGTACGGCAGACAGGCGTTTTAATTTTTTCGAGGAGGTCATACGATGAAAAAAGAGGTGCACTGCTCGACTGTACGTTGCGTGATGGTGCCTATATCAATGGCTCAAGTTCGGAACGAGCGCGATCAAGGGCATCATCAAGAAGCTGCAGGAAGCGCGTGTCGACATTATCGAAGTCGGATGGCTCAAGGATAGTGCACACGAGGAGGGGAGCTCCTATTTCCACCTGCCGCAGGATGCGGCTCCGTATATGGTGGATCGGCAAGACGACATTGAGTATGTTGCCATGATCGACTGGGATCGCTACGACGTAGATCAGCTTCCCCCATGTGATGGAATGTCCATCAATGCGGTGCGCGTCGTGTTCCCGCATGGAAAGCACCACGAGGGAATCGCCGTGGCGGAGCGCGTGCGGGAAAAGGGCTACCGTATCTTTTTGCAGGCCGCGAATACACTGGCCTACAGTGCGTCGGATCTGAAGGATCTCGCACGGTGTATCAATGCGTGCCGCCCGGTCGCGATCTCCGTCGTCGATACGTTCGGCGCGATGTTCGCAGAGGATCTCGAACGTATTGTCAAGACACTGGATGCAAACCTTGATCCTGACATTTGCGATGGGCTTCACTCGCACAACAATCAGCAGCTCTCTTTTGCCCTGACGATGCACTTCGTAGAACTTCTCAAAAACAGGGCGCAGCGCCATTGTCGATGCAAGTCTCTGCGGCATGGGGCGCGGTGCCGGAAATGCCACGACCGAACTCGTTGCGAGTTATCTCGATCGCAAACAGGATGGGAACTACGATATGGATGCCGTTCTGGATGCTGCAGACACCTGTATGGAGCCCTTTCAGCAGGCCTATGCATGGGGGTATTCCACGCCCTACTTCATCGCCGGAATGTACCAGTGTCACGTCAACAACATTGCCTAGTTGCAGCGCAACCATCGGACGAATGCACGCGACATGCGCAATATCATCGCTTCACTCTCTCAGGCAGAACGACGCAAATATGACTATGACCTCTTGGAGGACCGTTATCTGGAAGACCAGTCCCGTCTCGTGGATGATGAAGCGGCTGTGCAAACGCTGCGTAAGACGTTCGATGGCCGTACGGTACTCCTCGTCGCACCAGGGCGTTCCATCATCGATAAGCAGCGGGGTAGGAAAGGCATTTATCGAAGCGGAACGCCCTGTCGTCATCGGCGTCAATGCAATCTGTGCAGACTACGATTACGACTATCTATTCTTCGTCAACAGCGCACGTTATGACTATGCGCAAAGCGCACATGAACAGATCTTTAACCGGACGAAGAAGATTGTTCTCTCAAGCATCAAGGCTGCGGATACAGAAAAAGGTGCTCACGCTGAACTTTCAATCGTGCGATCAAGCGTGGCTGGCCGCATTTTTGACAATGCCGTCATCGCGGCTCTGCGCCTGCTCAACAGTATCGGAGCAAGAACTGTCGCGATCGCAGGATTTGACGGATTCCGCCACGCGTACAGCGAGCTACGCAGACCCCTCGCTTCCCACGCTCAATCCCGACAATCGCTGGGACGAGCTGAACGTCGAGATCTCCTCTATGTTTGAGGATGTTCAGTTGAGTACCGAGGGGCGTATAGAAAACTCTTTGTCACTGAGTCTCTTTAATGTCAGTGGAAGGAGAACGATATAATGACAGCGAATGATTGGCTGCTCACGCTTAAAGAGGGTCTCAGTGCATCAGCAAAGCGTGTGAATGAAGTACGAGGAGATAAACAAGATTTCCTGTGTGTTTGGGACAGGCGCAACGACGGATTGCATTTTCCCTGCTTTGATGTAGAGTGCATTCACCCTCTTGCCTATGTAGACAACAATGAGTCAAAATATGCGTCAGGGGTATCACGGCGTGCCCGTCGTCCCTCCTCGTGACATTCCACGCTACCCAAACGCAACAGTGCTCCTATGCTCCTATGACCGCAAGACCTGCCGAGCGATTGGAGCGCAGCTCCAGTCATGGAAATCCCTTCTCACCGTAGCAGAATTCGTCTCGCTCGCCGTGCGAAAGGAGATATTGGCGAATGCCGCCGTACTCGACCAGGAATTCTCTGTGTTTATGCAGATCGCATCTCTGGCACAGCGAGAATCGCCCTCCGCAGTACTTCGACCGCACCCTATATTTTTGCACTCCAGGCATTCTCAGGTTGTGCCCATAAAGAGGTTTTTGTGGATATAGGGGGCCTACGTTGGGGACACAATTGAGCAATATCTGTCACGATCGACAAGGTGCATTCACACGCATCTATGGATTGAGCCCTAACCCCCGTGACATTCTTGGCACTATCGACGCGCGTAGAGCGTCTGCACCAGGAATGGGCGCTCACTGAGGATCGCATTCGTCTTATCAGGGCGGGTATTGGGAAGATCAGTTCCCATGGCGTTTGTCGGGGGGCGGACAAGCGACCTCCTTGAGCGCGTGTGCTTGATATCCCATGCATCGATGATGAAAAAGTCCATCACCATTTCACACTGGATGAACTTTTTGAAAGATAGAGCATGTTGGCTTTATTAAAGCTGATATTGAAGGATACGAGATGAACATGCTGCAAGGCGGTATGCATCATCAAGCGTGATCGTCCAAAGAGTGCTGTGTGCATATATCACTGCTGCTCCGATATGATCGTATCCTCACCCTATCTGCGTCAGAATTAACCGACTATCAATTTGGCGTACGACACCACTCAACATCGTACTGTGAGACCGTGTTATATGCATCCTCAATGAGGATGGCGGACTAAAGGGATCAGCGATAAACAGCAGCACTGCCCCAAGGAGAAGTCGCCCCTAAGCTGCTCTAGCCGTGCGGCAGGAATATCACCTCTCCCTAACGAGGACACACCTTCCCCTGCACGATATCTTCAACATAAACAGCCCACAAAAGTTAGTCTTAGCAACTAGCTTTTGTGGGCTGTTCACATGCGGCTGTGCCGCTCTATTCCATCTCTATATAATCCACGCGCATCTCGCGGCCGCCGATGACCTCCATTCCGCCGCCACAATGGGGGCAGAGGTGATCCTGCGGACGAATGTGCCGCTCCCTGCCGCAGTCGTGACAGCGCCCCGTAAGGGGACGCGCTCCACGTGAGCACAGCATCTGCCGCGATCATGCTCTGCCGTAAGGAGGAAAAACACAGCAGCGCATCGGTCTCCACGCCCGACAATTCGCCGAGCAGGAGGCCGATGCGCTCGATGCACGCTGCGCCATTTTTCTGTGCGTAGTCCAGGGCAATATCCAAAATGCCCTCGGCAATCGCCATTTCGTGCATCTTAGAGCTCCGCCGAAAGCCCATGCGCGGCAAATTTGCTGATGAGCTCCGTCATCTTCGTCTTTGCCGGGTCACAGTCCGCGTCGTCTCCCGTCGTGCGCGTGTGGATGTGCACGTAGAGGACGCCAGGCAGCCCAGGAGCGCCTTTTCCACAGCGGCATTCTCCTCAGTGTAGCCCTTCACAAAAAAACTGCAGATGCGTCGATGCTCTGCGAGCCGCAGCCGCATTCTTTACCATAGAAAACTCCTTTTCTCCGAACAAAAAGCATATTGCTTGCGCTAGCGAAAACGCTCATCGTGTCAGAGGTGCCTGATTGCTCCAGCGCCCCCACCGAGCGCAAGCGGCCACCTCCCCGTCGCGACGGGGAGGCGAAATCCACCATTCATCAGAGCGCCTCCCCTGCCACAGCGGGCGAGGGCACCTGTTGCTTGCAGAGCGAGGTGCCTGCACGACACTGCTTACTCCACGTCGCTGGCATCTGCCGGGGTATGGCGCAGGAGCTTCGAGCCTGCGAGACATACTCGAGACCTCTGCCCTCGCCCTCCATGAACTCGGCGCGGACGACCATGTAGAAATGCCCAATCACTAGAGAGAATGATCGCCCCATGCCGCATAGTGATGGACATAGTGCGAGATCATCTCGCCGCCGAGCACAGCGTTCGCAGCCGAAGAGGTGCCGCCGATCGCGGACAGCTCGGTCATATGTAGCTGGCACAGCCCGTCAGCACCTCAATCGCCACGAGCACGTGAGGCCCTGCGTACGATCCGCGTGCGAGCAGGTTGCGCAGGAACGGCTTCGTGCGTCGCCTTGATCAGCATATAGTGCTGCGCCACTTCCATCGTGTCCGTGTGCTACTTCTCCCAGAAATGCGGGAAAAGGCGGTCGCCGCGGTTGATGATGAAACCGTAGACGCGGCCGATGAAGCCGCGCAGAACGCGAACGCCGCGATGAAGTGGACGTTGCGCGTCACGTTCATCAGGAGCGGCGACGCATCCGGCTCCGCATAGAGCATCGCGGGCGGCTTCGTGATGAGAAGCCCGTGATGAAAAGCACGATGATCGCTATGACCATCAGCCAGTGGAAGATGCGCAGAAAGGGACTAAAGAGATAGTACTCCTTGCGTACTTCTTGTTTCATGCGGTTCGCCCCTGCTGTTGTCGACGCTGACGCCCGCGTATGGATCGGTCGTCACGACGCGGATCTTCTCCCCTTCGCGTTGAAGAGGTGGGTCGAGCACGCCATGCAGGTCGAACGAACGGACTGCCTTGACGATCTCAGGCGGCTTGTCCGCGACCTTGACGAGCGTATCCATCATCGACATCTCGTGGCTCCATGACCCTCGGCATCGTCACGCGGGCAGGCATTCCACGTCGTCGGAACGACCGCCTGATGGTTCGCGATCTTGCCGTCCTTTGATGACCGCCAGTGACTGAGCGCGCCGCGTGCCTCGTCGAGACCGGCGCCCTTTTGCTGCCTTCGCCGCAGTCGGGGATCCCCATTGTCGTTGTTCACCACACGCGTGTCACCGCTCTTGATGTTTGCGACGAGCTTGTCGAAGAAATGCGCACTGATCTCCGCCTGCGGCTGTGCATCGAGGCGCACGCCGCCGATGCGTCCGACCGTGGAGGCAGCCATGCCCTCGACAGGGACGTTCAGCACCTTCGTCACGGCGTCGATCTGATCGACGATCATCTGCTCTGCCCACGTCAGGTCGCCGAGGCCCTGCTTTTGCCTTCGTGTGCAGAGGACGATGTAGCGTGCCAGAGGCTCGACCTCGCAGAGCTTGCCGCGCCATTTCGGCGTCTTGAGCCAGAGTACTGCCCTGCTCGTTGAGCGCCTTCCACTCGGTCTTCGTGCCTTCTTCGGCTCTGTGACAGTGCGGGGTCGTCTCCGCCCTCCACGGGTGGAGTGCCTTGTCGTCGCCGCCCTTGTACTCCTCACCAGCCGTGCTCGACGCTCTCTGCGACGCCGTCGGCATCCGTCAGATCCTTCTCCGTAAAGTCGTAGACCTTCGCATTCGCGGCGCCCGAGGCGAGAGTCCTCGACGACGCCGTTGCGGCGCGAGGGAGTTCTTGAAGAAGTCGCCGTTCGTCGCAGCGAGAACGGTTCCTCGGGGAACATGCCGAGGCGAGCACGCGCTTTTCGCGGGGCCACCGCCCGAGGTGTAGCCCTGCTGGACGTCAGAGATGTCCGATGGCGAGAGCACGTCGGGAGATAATGAGTCGTTCATCGCTGGCGTGCCTGATTGATCGAGCGGTCGACAATCGCGAGGCGTGCCCGTGTTGATCGGTGCGTTGCCGTCCTCCATCGAGATGGAGCAGGGCATGCCGCCGAGCACATAGTGCGGATGCGGGTTCTTGCCGCCGAAGACGACGTGCGGGACCACGAGATCCTTCTGCTTGTCGAGCATCTCAAGATAGTGCGAGATCGCCGCGAGATGCACTTCGGGCGGGAGGAGCTGATGGTCGGATGATCCCACCACTGCGCAGAAGATGCCGAGCTGTCCGCTGTCGACGATCTTCTGCACCTGCCTTGATCGCGGCGTAGTAGTCCGGCGATGCGATCGGGTGAGTCGTGCGGGTAGGCATCCGTGTCGAATGCCGCTGGCCCGCGGAACGGCAGAGCGATGGGTCTGGAGCACCGTGCTCTGGGCGCCGCCGTCGCCGCGGATCCGCCTTCCAGCGCCTCGAGCGGGCTGACCCGAGTCGAGTGCGTGGGTGGTGAAAATGGATGATGTGATCCTGATGTCCGAGGCACGCCGCGATGATGTTGCGGATGTAGTGTGCGTTCTTCGGAATCGTGATGCCGAATGCGTCCTCGACAGCACGCAGACAGCCGAGCGCATGAGAGGACGTGCAGACGCCGCAGATGCGCTGAATGTATGCCCATGCATCGCGCGGATCGCGGTCGTTCATGACGAGCTCAAGGCCGCGCCATGCCGTGCCGGAGGAGATGGCATCCGTGACCTTGCCCGATGCCTCGTCCACCTGCGGCTCAACGCGCAGATGTCCCTCAATACGGGTGATTGGATCGACAACGACGTGTTTCATTCATGCACCTGCTTTCCCTCTTTTTCGAGCTGCTTCTCATGACATCTCTTCTGCACAAGGCTCGCACCCGCGTGTGCCGCGACACCGACTGCCGTCGCGACGGCAAGGCCTGCACCGACCATGTCGACGTCGATGCCGTTGTACTCGGGCAGACGCTTCGGAGAACGGCGCCTGATCCCGAAGTTCGCGTTGCTGCAGCCAATGCAGGGTGCGCCCGACTGGATCGGGTACGAGTCCTGATACCAGCGCATATTACCGCAGGAGTTGTAGCGTCTCGGGGCCGCGGCAGCCGAGCATTAGAGGCACCAGCCGCCCCTGGCACCCGCGTCATCGAAACGCTCGCAAACATGCCCGCGTCGAAGAACGGACGGCGGTAGCGAGGTGTCCGTGGATGCGGTTGCCCGTAGAACTGACGCGGACGTCCCTCGCCGTCGAGCGGCGGCAGTGTGCCGAAAAGGTGCGACGTGCGCGGCGACGCCCGTCATGACCTCGAGGATCGGCGGGCAGCCCGGCACAGCGATAAAGGGCTTTGCTCCGATCAGCGAGCGGATGCCCCAGACTCCGTCAGGGTTCGGCGCAGCAGCCTGGATGCCGCCTGCCGTCGCGCACGTGCCGTAGGCGATGACCGCCTTTGCCCCTCCGCGGCGTGCTTCAGCGTGTGCTCGAACGAGTGTCCACCCGACATGCAGGTGTGAGCGTGCTCTCCGACGAGACCGCGCCCTCGACGGCGAGGATGTACTCGCCATGATGCTTTTTGATCGTCTCCTCAAGGTGTGCCTCAGATGCCTCACCCTCGCCGGCGCAGAGGAGATGGCTGTACTCGAGCGCGATCTCGTTCAGCACGAGATCCGAGGCGAGCAGTACGCCCGAGCGGATGAACGACTCATCGCAGCCCGATGCACTCATGCCGCACTGCAGCCAGATAACGACCGGCAGCGCTTCGCCTCGGCGGCCTCCGACGACCTTCGTGGAGGTTGTCTGTGCCAGCCCCATGAGCGACGTGAGGTCACGCAGCCCGCGGAAATTCCGCCGGCTGAAGCCTTTTTGCGAGATATGCACTCCAAAGCTCTCCCTTTTGTTCACATTATGCCTCCTGTCTCCATGGAAGACTGCCGCCATGCCAATCCCCGATCCATCCTGCCGATCAACACAGATACCATTTCGCGCAGAACGGCGGGCGGTTCGAAAACTTGCGTCAATACTTCCCATACATCAGATATATAAAACCAATCCCGTGAAAGCCTAGGCTACTCCGTATAAAATAATAAAGGAGGAACCGTCCGACGCACCCGAGGGCACGACAAACAGTCCCTCGTAGCAGACGAATCCAAGGGATATTTTGCATTAAAATATCCCGTTATCGCCTTTAACGCGGCAATGTTGTCGTTTCCTTTTCAGGGGGCGTGGTTTTCTGCAGAAACCGCGTTCGGAAGGGAGGCTCCGGCATTTCTGCCGAAACCCTGTGCACTGCAGAGATCGCTCCCTGCGGCGCAGGCGCAGCATCATAGGCGTCGCCCTTAGATGCTTTTGCTCGGAAACCGAGAGGTACAATGTACCTCTATACCTATGTAATTAAGAACAGTTTAACAGAGTGAAAACAACCTGTCAATATGCGAAAATTATTCTCAACATATATTTGAATTATACTTGTTTATTATGGTTGTTTTCGATTTGTTCGTGCCGGACGGATGGAACAGACGCAGCGATCAAGGTGCTCTTTTCACTTAACCATTCGAGAGAGACCTGTCGTCAAGGCAGCCAAACCTCCAAATTTGTTATTTCATTCGTCCATAAATCATTGAACAGACGCTTGAAGATCGTCGTCTCTCCCTCGTACGGATAATTCCGTTTCGATATCCTCAAGAATATAATTGGCAGCGCCCTCGAGGAACTTTGGCATAACCTTCCTGCGTAAGGAATTGTTCCAGTCGTTGTATCATCGCAATTTCATCTGTTTCACGCAGGGTATCATAGCAAAAAGAATATTGATCCGACTTCTTTTTCATCTTTTCTATCACTATAGTAATAGTACTTTCCTATGATGCTGATCCATAAAGAACCTCTCTGCGTACTCCTTTTTAGATGCGTTGGGAAGATCATCATCATCGAGTATATCATGATGTTTATGCAGGAGAATTTTATATTCAATGTCCGGATAGTCTCCAGATTGATCCAATTGATTAAGGGATACGGATAGAAAATACGCTCCAGTTTATTCGTAAGACACTCAGCCATTTCGTGTTCTCAAGCATCTTTTTGTCTCCTGACAAGCCCGCTGATGCTCTGCTGATGACTGATATGCCGGATCGTCGCAGGATAAGTTCGATGGAAAATATCGCCGAATCAGTGCAATCGGGTCTTTTATATTCGTGCTGTTTTCCGCTGTCACATTGATCCGCCCCTCTGTTATCCATCAGTTCAATATTCTCAAAGCCTGCGTTATTGCGTATCATCAACGTAAAACAATATCTTCTCATCGGCAGCATAGACATCTACATATACGCTGTCTGTGATAAAGGATTTCTATACAAGGTGGATTCAGACCATTCTTTCTGTTTTACGGGGCGATGTTAAACTGAATTTACCTGATACGATATAATACACGTGACCCGAGTAATGAGAAAAAATCCTGATTTGAAAAACACCTAGACACAAATAAACTCGTCCGTTTCATCGTCCGTTTCACCGTTCATGTCGTACCATGCCTCAAGATACGGCTCATCAACGTCATCCAACGTCCACGTTCCATCGACCAGATCCTTTGATGGGAAAAAAATCTGGTATAAATATTGCCCCACGCATTGGGAATAATAAAACTTATTTTTCTCATAAGATCAGTCTCTCTATCCGTGATTTCCTAAAAAGGCTTACTGCGAAGTTCACCTTTCACACAGCAAGCCCTCGCTGTTATTTCTTTCGGCGCAGTTCCTGCCGTACGGCGTCGCGCTCTTTCTCTGTCATGGTGTTCGCGCGGATCACGGCGCGGTGCCCTCGCGGCTGCTCTCCGTGATGAGTGCACTCATTCCCGTCGTGAGCGAGGATCGCCAGGTGCTGATGGCGTTCTTTTTCGGGCTGAGCACGCGCCGCTGCATGGTGTAGCCGAGGTGCTCGTAGTCCGCATTCTTCATCGCCTCGGCGAACTGTGCCCGACCGAGGTTGTTGTAGAGGATGAGCTGCCAGTAGGAGACGGGCCGTCGGCGTTGCGTTTCATGTGGCTGGGTCGGACCAGCCGCGCCGCTCGTCGCCCTCGATGAGACCCAGTCGCCGTCCTTCAGCGTGATGGGCTCGATTGCCGTCTCTTTGCCGTATGCCTCGCGCTTTTGCCGCTGCGGCAGCGGCGACGGCGGCTTTATCCACCGCGTGTGCTGTCCACGCCGTCTTGCCCGCCTTGTGCTTCTGCCCGGTCGCCTTGTCCGCCTTCTCTGCCGTCTTGCCATCCCGCTGCTGCGGCGGCGGGATGCTCTGTGCCCTCGATGCGCCGCAGTATCCGCCGCATCCGTCATGCGCGGCTTGTTCACCGATCTACTGGTCTCTCGTCTTCGGCGGCTCCGTGATAAAAGCCGATGGTTCCAGGGGCGAGTATCCGCATCCGTCGCGGTGTCTGCCGCAACAGGCGCATCAGCGTTCGCCCGCAGGCTTCGTCTCCGCGCATTATCCGTATCCGATTTCCTCTGCTGCGTCAGCATGGCTGTCGCCATCACCGACCGCCTCCATCTCCTTGTCGAGTGCATCGTCGTGCGTCGCATCGTCCTTTTCCTCTGACTCCTCCACGCGCGGCAGCAGATGACACCCGCCATCTTCTTTTTGCGGGGCAGCGGCGTCCTCTGTGTGACTTTCCTCCGCCGCCGTGACGGCGTGGACTCTGCCTCCTGTTCGGCAGCGTCCCGCTGGCGGGAGGAGAGGACTCCTGCGGCGAGCAGGCGGGTGATGCGTTCATAGTGCTCTCCTTTTTCTTACGAAAGCACGGATGGATCATAAAGTACGAGGATGGGTTGACGGGCTGTCCGCTGAGGGCGCACCTCATAGTGCAGATGCGGCCCCGTGGAGTGCCCATCGAGGCCGACGTGAGGCGATGATCTGTCCGCGCCGCACGCGCTGTCCTGCGGTCACCCACGACCGCCGAGGCGTCGCCCGTAGCGTGTCGAGACACCGCTCCCGTGGTCGATGTCGACCATGTTGCCGTAACCGCCCGCGTTCCAGCCCGCGAGGATGCGGCGCCGTCCGCCGTCGCAACGATGGGCGTGCCCATCTCGGCGGCGATGTCGGTGCCTGATGGAACTCTGCGCCGTTCCAGCGCAGTCCGTAGCCCGAGCTGATGAAGCCGTCCGTCGGCCAGCCCGTCAGGGGTGGTGACGGGTGTATCGTCTCCCAGGAAGGAGGATGCCCCGGCACGTCCTTCTGCATCGTGACGAGCTGGCTCCGAGGGGCTGCGCCGTGCTGCGATGCGTTCCTCGAGCATCGTGGATGCCTCACCGACCTCATCGGTGGTGGTGTCGGTGCAGCCGCCCGTCGGTGCCGGCGCGGCCTCCTGCCGGTGCTGCGCTGTCACGCCTCCGCCGGCGGTGCGCCGACGAGCGCACGCAGTCCGTCCTCCGTGCGCTGGAGGCATCGACCTCCTGCCCGAGCGCGGAGGTCTCAGCGATCTGGAGGATCTGCTCCTGCTGGATGCGGTTCGCCTCGCGCAGCTGTGCCGTCTCCTCCTCGTGGAGGTGGGCGTGCGTGAGGGTGTAGATGGAGAAAAATCGAGCCGACGGCGACGAGTGCCGCCCGCGCCCGCACCCACGGCGAGCAGGCGCAGGGCACGCAGCGAGAGGCGCACGGTGTGTCGTGTCGTTTCCGATCCACCAGCTGCAGTTTATAGCGTGATTGTTCTTCGCTCAGCGCGTCCCCTCTTCCCCATCGAGATGTTTCTGTCCGATCCCTGTTCCCTATTTTCTCTATCGTACTCAGAATGATGAAAACCTGCTGTGACACAGCAGGTTGACATCCGTTGATATCTTCTCAGTACTGGATGGGCAGCGGTTTGCCATGGCTTCGCTGGTCAGACGTCCTTTCCTCGTCGCTCAGCGGGTGGTCCGACGATCCGTTTTTGATCGGTTTGATGTAGCTGCGCAGGTCTCGCGAGCAAAGATGCTGGAGAAGATCACGCCGTCGTTGTTACCGCATCGAGCAGGGCGACGGCATAGCTGAGGTCGCCCCATGTCCTCAAAGCGCATGGACCGCACGGAGGCGGCGCGCACGGCGACTGGCGGATGAACTGTCGGATCAGTTCGTTCTCCTCGAGGATGCGTGCGTTCGTTGCCGCGACCTCCTCCACCGTGCGCACGTGCTGGATCAGCATCCCTCGAGATCGTCCTTGCTCGAGCCGCGCATCATCGCGCGGTAGCGGCTGCTCATCGTCGAGCCGTACCGCTGACGTAGATGACGAGGATGAGCAGGACGAGATCAGGAGACAGCGCGGTGAGCAGGAGGGCTGCATCATGCTAGCTGATCGACTCACTAGATTACTAAAAAACAAGTTCTCTCTTCCCTTCTCCTCCGTCCCCACGGGCGGGAGGCGGATGTCGCAGAGGACGGCAGACGGTACGCCGCATCCTATACGGTGAATTTCTGCGTGGAGAATGCGCGCAGTGCCGCACGCTTGTCCTCCTTTGCTGCGCCGTCTGCCGGTGTGGTCAGGAGCGACAGCAGGCGCTCCAGATCCTCGGCGGAGAGTGGCGATTTCGAGCCGCCCCTTCCCCTCCTCGCGCCCCGTCTGGATGCGTGCCTTCGTGCCGAGGCTGCGCGTTGAGGCGCTCCTCTGCCTCACGGACGAAGAGTCTGGCTTTTTCTCTGGCTTTGGCGGCGCTGCTTTTTGAGTGCATTCGGATCGCTTCGCCAGGCGTTTGACGAGTGCCTCGACGCCGCGCGCCGAGAGCTCGTGCTCCTGGATGTACTCTGCCGCCTCACGCTGCAGCGCAGCGGTCTCGAGCGCGAGGCGGACGATGCCTGTCCCATGGTGAGAACGCCGTTCGCGATGAATGCCTGCACCTCTTTCGCGAGGCGCAGGGGAGGCGGACGCTGTTCGCGATCGCCGAGCGGCTGCGCGCGACGCGGCGCGCAAGCTGTTCCTGTGAGGAGTTTGAACTCGGTAAGGAGCCGCTGATGAGGCGTGTGCCTCCTCGATTGGGTTGAGATCCCTGCGCTGGAGGTTCTCGATGAGTGCCATCTCTGCCATTTCCGCGTCGTTTGCTGTGCGGAAAAATGCGAGATGGTCGTGAGCCCTGCCATCTTGGCGGCGCGCGAGACGCCGCTCGCCCGCAATGAGCTCGTACTTGCCCGCGCCGATGTCGCGGACGGTGACGGGCTGGAGGATGCCGTGCTGTGCAATGGACTCGCGCGGCTCCTCCAGTGCTGCCTCGTCGAACTCGCGGCGCGCGCTGAAAGCAGATGGGCTGGATGACGTCAGTGGAGCTCCGCCGGGATGCCGCAGGGGCTGCAGCGGCTCTGTCTTTTCCTCCGGCGGCGGGTCGGTCGGCAGGGTGAGCGCATCTTTTCGGGTCCGAGTGCGCCGAGCCCACGTCCGGGCCGCCTGTTTTAGCCTTCTTCACGCGTCAGACCTCCTCGCGAGGTGCAGACACATCTCTGCCCCGCGCGATGTGATGTCGATGCGGTGATCGGCTGCCCGAAGGAGGTGCCTCAGAGTCGGACGTTGCGCGGGATCATCGTCTGATAGAAGTGCGTCGCCAAAGACGCCGCGCACCTCGTCGACGACCTGCTCGCGATGCGCGTCCGTGAGTCGTACATCGTCATCACGACACCCTGGACACGCAGTTTCGGATTGGCGCGCTCCTTGACGAGGCTGATGGTTTTCATCAGCTGCGCCACGCCCTCGAGGCAAGAACTCGCACTGGATGGGGATGAGGACGGCGTGTGCCGCCGTCCAGTGCATTCAGTGTCAGAAAGCCGAGGGAGGCGGGCGGTCGATAAAGATGTAGTCGTAGTCGGTCAGCACCTCGGCGATCGCGCTTGCGCAGCGTGTCTCACGATGTTCCAGCGACGCCAGTTCCACCTCAGCGCCCGCGAGGTTCCACATTGGCGGGAACGGCGTCGACGAGGTGGTCCGACTCGATGATGACCTCACGCATGTGCTTTCCGTCGATCAGGACGCGATAGGTCGTCGCGGGGAGGGTGCTCTTGTCGATGCCAAAGCGCACTGGTCGCATTCCCCTGCGGATCGATGTCGATGAGCAGGACGCGCCGTTTCGCACGCGCGACGGTGGCGGCGAGATTGACCGCCGTCGTCGTTTTGCTGACGCCGCCCTTCTGACTGGCAACCGCAATGATCTTTGCCACGGGATCATCCTTTCTACGGGTGCTGTGGTGGATGTTCTAGAAAAGTACCTTTGCGAGGTGCAGGTACTCGGGATCAGTGCTTTCTTGTTGTTGACAGCGTCGTGAGGTTGACGGAGACGACGTGTCGCCCTTGTGTAGCCGAACACGATGCCGAGAGCCCGAGATGAGTGCGAGTGCCGCCTGCTCGCCGAGCTGCAGCTGGCGCTACGCGGTCGATGACCGTCAGTGAGCCGCCGCGCTGGATATGGCCGAGCACCGAAAGCGCGTCCTCGATGTCCGTATGTTTTGCAATGTGGTCGCAGACGTCCTGCCCTTGGCCGCACCCTCGGCGACGACGATGAGGATCGTGGCGTTTACCGTGCTCGTATGCGTTGGTGAGATCGTTGACGATCTCGCGAGGATCAAATTTCTCCTCAGGGACGAGGATGTACTCCGCACCGCCCGAGATGCCCGAGACGAGCAAGCCAGCGGGCCGCGCCCCCATGACCTCGAGCACGATGATGCGGCGATGCGCCGATGCTGTATCGCGCAGCTTGTTGATCGCGTCGATGATCGTATTCGCCGCCGTGTCGCAGCCGATCGTGTAGTCCATGCTGAACATCGTTGTCAATCGTGCCCGGCGAGCCGACGATGAGAGCCGAACTCCTCCGTAAGCGGCGTGCGCCGCGCAGCAGCCGTCGCCGCCGATCACGCAGAGTCCCTCAATGCCGCGCTCGATGAGATTCTCATGGCCGCGGCGGCGTCCCTCTGGCGTCGTCCAGTCCTTGCAGCGTGCCGTCCCGAGGAAGGTGCCGCCGCGCTGGATGATGTCGCCCCACGTCGCGGACTCAAGCTCCCACATATCCTCGTCCAGGGTCCTGATAGCCATCGTTGATGCCCCACACACGGACGCCTTCGCAGGGCTGTGCGCGCAACGGCACGCGCCGCCGCGTTCATTCCGGGGCTGTCTCCCCGCTCGTCATGACTGCAATACTCTTTAACACAAGCATCCTCACCCATCATTTCCATGCGCTCAGTGCGCGGTCTTAGAATCGCTGATAAAATGAGTCGCCAGATTGGCGTAGATTTTTGTCCGAACAAGGGTGGAAAACCGGACGCGAAAGGCTATGTGGAGGATTTTCTGCCGAGTGCGAGCGAGATGCGTCAGATGGTAGTGCTGAGTATCAGTGCTTCATAGCTTTTTCTACCCTTTTGTCATAGCACAAACGGCATCCCTCTTTTTGGGGAATGAGGAAAATATCATATTACAGGTCGAAGAAGGTCTATACGCAGCAAGCGCCCCACCACCGCTTCGCGGTCCCCCTCCCCGTGGTGCACGGGGAGGCAATACTGCACATTAGCTTCCCCTGCCGCGCGAAGTGGCAACGCGAGCCGATAGTGCCAGCAGCGGTCTTCTTGTGGTACTTATCGCTAGATCGAAAATGTTTCACGTGAAACATTTTTATTTACTGGGAATGCCATTATTATGGCTCGTTGCACGATAGGTCAATATCGTCATTCAGCTGATCCAGTAACCGCCTGCATCGACCTGCACTGATCAAACAGCCCTTTCGTCGAACGCAGCGCTGAAGGGTTTCATTTATGAAAAAGTGGCGCTCACGGTAGGACTCTTTGTTTCTCCGTTGACAAAGGAAACACGAGCTCGTAGTCAGGACGAGGGGTTACACTACGCACCTTATAAAAACATAACGCATCCCTCCTTATTGGTTTACGAAAGCGGCGGCAACGCCGCAAACTTCTGCGTATTCAGATTTTGCAACAGTTCATTTTGATACTTTGATGCCCACTGACGCACAAGCATCTACGACTTTGCGGAAGATCTCCTTCCATCATCTCAAAGGGTATGAATGTCAAACGCTCCCATGTACTCACCGCCGCTGACATGAAAATGTGGAGGATTATGTTCGGCTTGCTGAAAATCATCTTGATGACAAGCCCATCACAGCGTGCAATGACTGGCATGAAATCTTACCTCCATTATAGGATATAAGCTGCCAGAATCAGAAGCTACTCATGTGCGAGATCACGGAAGCGCGTGTATTCGCTTCTGGAAGTACATGCGCACGGTGTCCGTTGCTCCGTTGCGGTGCTTTGCAATACTCAGTTCTGTGATGTTTGCATTCTCCGTATCTGATTGTAATAATCCTCGCGATACAGGAACGCGACAATGTCCGCATCCTGCTCGATCGAGACCCGACTCACGCAGATCAGAGAGCATGGGGCGTTTGTCCGAACGCCCCTCGGTCGCACGGGAGAGCTGCGAGAGAACGATGATGGGAACGTTCGGCTCACGGGCAAAGTACCTTCAGTGAGCGCGTCATCTCTGCCACGGCAAGTGTGCGGTTCTCCGCGCGCCCCGGCGCCTGGATGAGCTGGAGATGGTCGATGGCGATGAGGTCAAGCCCGTGCTCCGCCTCAGGCGGCGGGCGCGCGTGCGGATATCGAGCACCGTCAGCACTGCTCGTATCATCGAGTAGAGTTTTGTCTTCATGATGCGGTCAGCGACGCCGACGAGCCGTTCCCACTCCTCATCATCGAGCTCGCCGCAGGGCAAGGCGCGTCGCGTCGATCTGCCCCTCGGCACAGAAGATACGATGCATCAGCTGCTCGCGCGGCATCTCCAGAGAAGAAAAGCGACGGTCCCGCCCTGCAGGGGCGACGTGCGTGGCGACATTCAGGACGAACGCCGTCTTACCCCTGGCGGGGCGCGCCGCAACGATGATGAGGTCTGAGGGCTGGGCCACGCGTCACGCTGTCGAGGGTCGCGAGCCCCGTCGGAGGCCCGTGATGCCGCCCGCTTCGCCTTGGCGAGTTCGCTCACGCGATCTACCGCATCAAGACGACCTCCTTCGCAGAGATAAACGCCCGTCGTCTGTCCTCCTGCGATCGCGAGAGATCTTGCGCTCTGCATCGTCGAGCTGCTCGGCGATATCCTCGCTTACCTCATACGCTGCCCCCGCAATCTCCGTGCTCGCATCAATCAGGGCGCGCAGGACAGCCTTCTCCTTGACGATCTTTGCATAGTGTGCGAGGTTCGCCGTGCTCGGCACGGTGTTCGTCAGATTGGCGAGGAACGAGATTCCTCCCACCTGCTCAAGCAGGCCTGACTTTTTCAGAGACTCGGTCACGGTCACGATATCCACAGGCTCACCGTTGCGCAGGAGCAGCTCCATCGCCTCAAAGACGGCACGATGTGCTGACGGTAGAAGTCCTCTGCGTGGAGCAGCTCCACAGCCTGCGACACCGCCGCGGGTTTCAGCATCATCGAGCCGAGCACCGAAAGTTCCGCCTCGATGCTCTGTGGCGGCTACGTCCTTCCGGCATATTATACTCCTTTTCGTATCATCATCCACACGAGGGAGGGATTCAACGCGCCCTCCGTCATGCTCTGCATTCTCTTTCCACTTCTCATCGGCGAACAGCACGGCAAAGGCCTCCTCGGCACTCTTGAGGCGGTAGATCTTCAGTCCCAGATGATCCTCGGGGATGTCCTTCTTGTTCTCCCATGGGATGATGAGAGTTGAGATCCCCGCCTGTCGTGCGCCGTATGCCTTTTTCAAAGACACCGCCCACCGGGCGGATCTCCCCCACGAGAGATCTCACCCGTGACTGCCACATCCTGTCGGACTGCCGCACCGGTCACGGCACTGACAATCGCCGTCAGGATGGCCGTACCGCGCTCGGGCCGTCGATGTTGCCGCCGCCAATGATGTTGACATGGAGGTCATAGTCATGCAGGTCACGTCCCGTCAGGCGGCGCATGACTGACGCCGCATTGAACACAGAGTCGCTTTGCCATGCTGCCCGCCGTCTCATTGAAAGCGTACGGTCCCCTTCCCCTTTTTCTGCCGCAGGGAAGGCGACGGCCTCTACCTCGATGATCGAGGCCAAAGAGCCCGCCGCCGAGGCCAAACACTCTGCCAACTGCAGGCGTATCCGAGGCCTTCTTTTTACCAAAGGGATGAGGCGGCTCACCTGCACAACCTCGTAGATGTCCTCCCTTTGTCACGGGGATACACGGAGGCTCTGTTTCACGTGAAACATTTTCCGTTTTCTTCCCATCGTCTGGTGTGGAGGAAGGCTCCATGCCGAGAAGTTCTTTTTCTTCCGCGATGGATGTTTCACGTGAAACATCTGCATTTGTATCCCCGTGCGTGTCATGTTGTTCCACAGAGGTGTGGGCTCAGGTGTTTCACGTGAAACAATGCGCTCCACATCTGCATCATCCATGCGGTTCAGTGCGAGACTGTAGGCATCGGCGAGGATGTTGATCGCCTTGCGCCCCTCAATGGTGTATGTGCTGATGAGGTTCCGCTGTACCGGGGGCAAGCGCGACATGGAGCGCCATGCCGCATTTTCCACAATCGTGCGGATATGCGCCGGTGTCAGCGGCTCAAAGTAGATCTCCGCGCAGCGTGAGCGCAAGGCGGGATTGATGTGATCCGGCTCGCGTGTCGTTGCTCCGATGAGCACGAAGTCTGCCGGTGCACCCTCCTCAAAGAGTTTGCGGATGTACGGTGGGACACGCTTATCATCAGGGTCATAGTACGCGGATTCAAAGTAGGCACGCTTGTCCTCGAGTACCTTGAGCAGCTTGTTTTGGAGCATCTCATCCATCTCACCGATCTCGTCGATGAAGAGGATGCCGCCGTGTGCATCGGTCACCAGGCCTGGTTTTGGCTCGGGAACGCCGCTGTCGGCAAGGTTCTTCTGCGCGCCCTGATAGATGGGGTCATGCACCGAGCCGAGGCAAAGGTTCGTCATGTCGCGCGGATCCCAACGCAGCGTTGTTCCGTCCGTCTCGACAAAGGGTGCAGTCTCTGCAAAGGCGATACCGCACGTTTCTTCGCCGCCTCGAGAACGAGGGCGTGCCGCTGTCGTCTTGCCGACGCCGGGTGGTCCGTAGAGCAGTAGATGCTGGGGGTAGGGCGAGGAGAGTTTTGCCATGAGGGAGCACGGCGCGCTCCTGTCCGACGATCTCATCGAACGTCTTCGGGCGCAGGAGCTCCATTACGGATTGTGGAGATGCACCTTTTCCAACGCCTCAAGTGCCTCACGCTTTTTCTTGTCATGCGGAGACTCTGCCCGGGGCTCTCCTCCGAGATCACCTGGCGGCGGATGTCGTCCACGCACTCCTCGTGATCTTTTTCGAGGCTTTTCATTTACCTTGCGCTCGATCCGATCCTCCAGATCGCGCCGTGCAAGGATGCCCTGCCACTGCTCCGTCATGCGTGAGGAGGATCTCAGGCAGCTCTGTCTCCGCAGGCGGGGGCGAGCAGCGGATCCTCCTCAAGGATGCGCATGAGTGCGAGGACGCGCTCACGGCGATCCTCCCGAGCGCATGGAGTGCCATCATTCATCTTGCCCGCCTGGATGACTGGGCGCTCCGTCCCCATCGTGTCGGCGAGCATGCGAAAGATCGTCGCGATCTCCTCGTCGATCTGCGCGTCCCGTGAGAGCTTCGGATGCTCCTTTCCGCGTCCTTGCCGCCGAATAAATCCTTAAAAAGACGATAGTCCTCGCTTTTGAGAAGGGCTGATGAGACATGCTCATCAGCCCGCTGTATCTGAAAGCACTGATAAATTCGGTACAACCATCTTGACGCATCTTTTTGCCCGCACTTCGGCGGAAAATCCTCCACAGAGCGCCACTCGCGTCGGTTTTCCACCTCGTTCGGACGAAAAATCTACGCCAATCTGGCAGACCTCATTTTTATCAGTGTTTCCCATTATGATCAGGGATGTCAAAACGAGAAAGATTCATGTGCCGTCGAGGCGCCCCCTCCGCCGCTGTGCGGCACCTCCCCCGCCGCGGCAGGGGAGGCTTTGTGGGCGGCAAACCGGACATCTGCGCTATCCATCGCTGCCCATCCTGTAGAAAAGGATTTGAGAATAGCTAAAATCATGCTAATCTACACCATAGGAGGCTTGCGTGCATCTAAGCAAACCTTAGCGGAGCAAGTGGTAAAGCGTGCGACTCGCCCCGACACACTTCTGCCGTTCAAGCGCAGCGTGTTAAGTACGTGCATTATCAGGGATATCAATACGAGAAAGATTCGCGTGCCGTCCAGCGCCCCTCCGCCGCTGCGCACACCTCCCCCGCCGCGGCGGTGGGAGGCTTTGTGGGCGGCAAACCGGACATCTGCGCTATCCATCGCTGCCATCCTGTCAAAAAGGATTTGAGCATAGCTAAAATCATGCAAATCTACACCATGGGAGGCTTGCGTGCATCTAAGCAAACCTTAGCGGAGCAGTGAGTAAAGCGTGACTCGCCCCCGACACACTTCTGCCGTTCAAGCGAAGCGCGTTTCAGAAGTGTGTCGGTATTTAGACGAACGAGCATGCGGTCACTTGCGAAGCGAGGTGTTTGCGCAGAGCACGCAGCGATTATTCTTTGCGCAGCGGATCTTGATCGTCGTGGCGATGTTCGGATGCACCTTGACGACAGCCTCATAGACGCCCTCGCCCGTCACCTCTCCATTGATCGAGATCTTGCGGCGATCCACATCGATGTTCTGCTTCTTCAGCGCCTCTGCGACATCCTTGCCCGTCACCGCGCCAAAGAGGCGTCCGTTCTCGCCGATGCGTACGGGGATCTCCACCGTGACCTTTTCGAGCTGCGCGGCCATGAGCTTTGCCTCATCGACCTCCATCGCATTCTTGCGCGCCTTTGCGCCCGCCTGTGCCTTTGCCACGTTCACATTCGACGTATTCGCGGGGAGTGCGAGCTTCCTCGGCAGGAGAAAATTACGTCCGTAGCCGTCCGCTACCTCCACGATCTCGCCCTTTTTTCCGATATTCTTTACATCAGCCTGCAGTATGACTTTCACGTTGGTCACTCTCCTCTATATATGCCTTTGCTTTTTCTACCACCTGTGCGCGCACCTCGTCCAGGGACGCCCTTGACCCTGTGCACCTGCGACATTGACGTGTCCGCCGCCGCCGAACGCCTCCATGATGACCTGCACATTCATCTCTCCCCGACGAGCGTGCACGATGCCTACCACATCACTCGCGAGCGGGAACACGTAGATGCTCATGCGCACGCCGTCAACGCGGGCATGCCGTCCGCCGCCTGTGCGGCGATAATCTGCCCGTTCGGCGGGAGATCGGGGAGACTCCCCACGATCAGTCCGCCCGGGTAGTAGACGGCGTTTGCCTTCGCCCGTGCGAGCGATACCGTCGTCTCGTAGTCGCTCTGGAAGAGCGTGCGGACGATGCACGGGATCGGCACCGGCGCGTCGCAGGTATGCCGCCGCATCAAAGGTGCGCACGCCCGCACCGACGTTGAAATTCTTCGTATCCACCACGATGCCCGAGTAGAGTGCCGTCGCATCGAGGGCGCGTCGGGCGGATATTATCGCCGAAGTACATGAGCAGCTCCGTCACGAGCTCGCTCGCCGAGCTGGACGCCGTCTCGATGTAGACGAGCAGCGGGTTCTTGATAAAATGTTCGCTGCGGCGGTGATGGTCGATGACGACGACCTTCGGAATGCGCTCGAGCAGGGCAGGATCGGCAGGATGTGCGGGATATGCGCGTCCACCACGACGAGCAGGGAGGACAGCGACGGCGTCTCCGTGATGTCGCCGGGGCGGAGGAACAGCCCCTCGTGGGCTTCATCCTTCTGTACGAGATCCACGATGCGGTCAATGCCCTCATTCATCTCGCTGAGGACAATGTGTACCTTCTTTCGAGGGCGTGCCATGCACGCGACACCCATGCCGCACCGAACGCATCGTAGTCCTCGTTGGTGTCCCATAACGTACACCTCGTCCGAGTTCTCCATAATGTCGCGCAGTGCGTGCGCCACGACGCGCGCCTTGACGCGCGTATGCTTCTCGATCGCCTTTGCTTTGCCGCCGAAGAACTGCGTTTTGCCGCTGATGTCGAGCGCCACCCTGATCGCCGCCGCGCCCGAGGGCGAGGTCGAGCTTGCCTCTGCCTCCTCACCGAGCTCCCCAGGGTCTGCTCGGCGGCGAGGAAAGACCGATGGAGAGCGTCACAGGCATGCCCTTCGTGTTGATGATCTTGCGCACCTGATCGAGGATGTCGAACTTTTCCCGCGATCGCATGATCGAGGGACTTGCGGTCCAGCAGCGCCACATACTCATCGTCGGAGATGCTGCGCAGGAAGCCGCCAAGCCCACCGACCCAGCCGTCGATCTTTTCATGGACGGCGAGGAGGAGCATGGACTTTTCCGTCTCGCTCTGTCCCTGCATGATCTCATCGTAGTTGTCGATCTGAATGTAGAGGAGGGCGGTGCGGCTCCCGTAGTAGCGCTTCTCGAGCGCCGCATACTCCGTCTCGTCCTCGACATAGAGCGCAATCAGCGGCTCACTGTGGTACGATTCCGCAACCATGCGGTGATAGACGCGATAGGAGTGTCCCGCGTGGGAGAAGCGGTGTTCTCCCTCCGTCCCCCAGATGGATTCAATGTTGAAATGCGGCCAGAAATCCGCAACCGCCGTGCCGGGCTCGGGCATCTCGCCGAGTGCATCGCCGAGCTGGTGATTGCACCACTCCAGATGCCCCTCTTGATTGACGAGGAGGATCGCCTGTGGGAGGCGATCCACGGCGTAGTTCATAACCTCGCTCACATTACGGATGATGCCCATACAGTAGCGTTCAAATCGCCGTTCCCTGTCACGACACCGTTCCCACGCAAACGCGGCCAGCACCGCCCACAGGAGGAGTGCCGCCGCACCGACAAACGTGCTGTAGCAGAACGTCACGAGTGCAAGCGCAAGCATGACGATCAGATGGATCGTCAGATCGACCCACGCGGATAAGTTCCGCGGCATAGTATCACCTTCTTTACATTATTTATCTAGGGAATCGCTGATAAAATGAAGTCTGCCAGATTGGCGTAGATTTTTCGTCCGAACAAGGAGGCAAACCGGACGCATAGCAAAGGCTATGTGGAGGATTTGCCGACACAGTGCGGGCAAAAAAGATGCGTCAAGATGGTAGTGCTGAATTTATCGGTGCTTCCCTATATCGAATATGTATTTTTCATCGCATATACAGCATATATAACCCATTGGTATTATTGCCGTTCACGAATGCGTCGTGCGATGAGTCGTAGACCATATCGAATAGTCCTGTCCACGAGATGATCTGCGTCATCACGCCGTTGACGAGAATGAACACGTAGATAAGAGGGCGCGTACAAGGGCGAGACGCGGAAGCGCAGGAGCAGGAAATGCAGAAGTGCAACGCCCTGCACGAGCCCCGCAAGGAACGCGATCACACTAGCCGTTGAGTGCCACCTGATGAGAGCAGTACGATCTCGCGCGTCGAGCCCCAGTAGATGCCGATCAGAGAGAAGGCAAAGAGATACGGGAAAACGACGGGCAGATGCCACTGGGCAAACGGCGGAAGCGCCGTGACGGCGACACCCATACGGCGCAGCACCTTTCGCATGACCGCACAGCAGACGCCCACCTCGACCAGCGCACTGCCCACGAAGAGCGCAGGCAGCATCAGGAGGAAGACTCCAGCACCTCGCTCGCCGCCGCGCTGTCTCCTCGATCTGCACCTCGGTCATTCCGAGTGAGCGGTAGATCCCGAGGGTCTCATCCATCGCCTGCTGCATGACGGCAGGATCCATCGCAAACGGATTGATGCCGAAGAGCAGGAGGATAAGCAGGCCTGCCGCCGCCTTTCCGAGGAGAGAGGCGAGCGTACCGCCCACGAGTGCACGCAGGGTGCCGCCCCTGACGTCGCAGGGAGCAGCCCGAGGCAAGCCCCGTCGGCGCGAAGGACAGGACAAACGTCGCCCCCGCCACAGGGGTGGCAAAAGAGCATCGTGAGGAGGAGTGCCGCCACGGCCGCGAGCGCGCGAACCGCAGCCCGCGCGCACCGTCACGAGCGCGATAAACACGGGCCAGAGCATTCCCATCATCATGGTCAGCATGGGCGAGATAGATCGCCGCGAGCGCATAGACCACGGCAGCGGCGGTCATGACCCCTGCCGTGGCAGTGGGGCGTGCAGCATGCTCGTTCATTCTGTATCCTTTCAGCGGAGGGAGCCCCCCACTGCCATTCAGGAAGCACGGATAAATTCAGCACCAATCCGAGGGCTGTTTTATCAGCGATTCCTTCATTCTCTTATCGCAGGAAAGTATTCCCCATTATAACAGATTTCCGCCGTGCTGTCACCGTGTCCGCAAAGCCAAGGAAAATCTCCGCCTCACTCCCCATAATGCCCGCCATGCGCAGGAGATACTGCGCGTTCGTCGTGTGGCAGCGCCCGCGCGCATTTTGAAAGTCAAAGAGGATCTTATCCCCCTCGTAGTGCTCCTCAAAATGCGCATTCGTCACGAGGGATGCCCTCGCGCCCGAGATCGCAGAGCTCAAAGTCGTGCGTCGTCACCACCGTAATCGCATGCGGCAGCGTCAGGCGACGGATCGCCTCACGCGCGCCGACAATGCGGTCGGCAGAGTTCGTCCCGCGGAAAATCTCATCAATCAAGATCAGCACCGGTTTGCCGCGCTTGCTGTAGACCATCATCTTCTTGATGCGCAGGAGCTCCGCATAGAACGTCGAAATCCCACCCGCGAGATCGTCACTGATCTGAATCGACGTATAGACCGCCATCGGCGTGAGCGTAAAAGAGCGCGCACATACCGGCGCACCCGCATACGCGAGGACAGCATTCGCGCCGAGGCAGCGCATATAGGGTCGTCTGCCGGACATATTCGACCCCGTGATGACGAGCGTCCCTGCCGTGAGCTGCGCGTCGTTCGGCGTCGCCGTCTCCTCCGTCAGGAGCAGCAGCGTCGCGTCCTCCGCCACGAGCTGCGGCGCGCCCTCCTCCGCAAAGCGCGGGAACGCGTGCACCTCACGCGTATGCCCGACGCGCGCGAGCAGACAGCACCTCCGTCTCCGCCCACACCTTCAGCCAGTCGGCCGCCGCCGCACCGTACCTGCGCCAGTGGGAAAAATACGCCATGCGGTGAAAATCCCAGGCGAATCCCATTCGCCAGCAGAAAGAAAAAGAAATTGCGCCGCATCGCCGCACAGTCGGCGAGGATCGTCAGGCGGCTCAGCCCGACGGTCGCGCGCACGGGCGCAAAGAGCGGCGACAGAATCGCGTGAAACGCAGCGCTGCGCAGCGGGCGCGCTCGAGCGCACGAAAAGATCCGCCCATAGAGCCGCAGCGCACGCGCCAGCGCGACCGAGCGGTGCCAGCTCGCGCTGCGTCCGCGAGAAAAACGCCATCGCCATCGTGAGATTGAACGTAAAGAGCGCAATCGGAATCACCCGCTGCCGCCAGAAAATCGCCCAAAAACAGCGACCAGACACAGGCATTGGCAAGAACGATGCCGATGCAGGAAATGAGCTTCAGCGACCCCGTGAGCGGCTGCGCGAGCTCCTGGCAAGTGCACGCGTATCATGCGCATCGGGCAGGAGGCACCGCGCGCCTCAGCTCCAGAGCGAGGGCGGATGAGCGAGCAGCTCCGTCACCGCTGCCTGCCGCCGCCGCGTCCGCGTGAGATCCTGCGGCGTCGCCGAAGAGTGCAGCGGCGAGACGGTCGCGTCCCATGCGCGTATGCGCCGCGCAGAAGATACTGATAGAGCGACGCCGCGCCGAAAATATGCAGATCCCGATCGGGCGGGCACTTCTCACGCAGATAGGCGGCACCGTCCACCGGCGACTTCTTCCAGCTCCCATCAAAGCGCGCGAGATACTCCCCACCACACCGAGATACGCCTGCGTAAAGACGCGGCGCCGCTTCAAACCGCCGATGCCGCAGGACGAGCACCGCAAAGAGCAGGAGGAAAAACCGCCGAGCATCAGCTCCTCCACCGAGCCGCGATCATAGCCGTGAACGGGGCGACAAGCATCAGCGGGAACACCGCCGTACGCGCGAGAATGAACCGCGTCCGCCACGTATCCTGCGTATGTGCGTGGGCGAGACATGCTCGCGTCCATTTTCATCAAAAAGTCCTTCTTCATAAGGAACTCCTTAAAGAATCCACGATTCTGGGCAACATTCAGGAAACACTGATAAAATGAGGTCTGCCAGATTGGCGTAGATTTTTCGTCCGAACGAGGTGGAAAACCGGACACAGAGTGGTGCTCTGGAGGATTTTCCGCCGAAAGTGCGAGCAGATGCGTCAAGATGGTTATGCCGAGTTATCAATCTTCCTAACAGTCATATTATATCATAACGATAATAGGAATGTAGACAGTTTCTGCCAAAACTGTTAGAATACTTATCAAAGGAGGGATGTGCATGGCACAGGATCCATCGGACGCCATACGGCGCATCGAGGCGGAAATCCGCACCCTCGACGCACGGATGCTCGCGCATCGGGCGACCTCGACTACGAAAACCTGCCGCTACGAAAAGCGCGCCCTCGAAACCGCTCTCCATGCCCTGCGCAAACAGAGGGAAAGCGGTGCAGATGCAGCATTCAGCCAAAATTCAGCATCATCGGATAGGATAAAAGGCAAATAGTCAAAGTAGAGAAAGGAAAATACTATGTCACAGCGTATGACCATGGACGAAGTCCTCAAAGAATACGGCGTCCCCCAGCTGCGTCTCGACGTGCACGCGACGCGCAGCGACCTCCTGAAGCTCCGCGAAAAGCTCATGGCGATCCGCGACCTCTCCGACGGGCGCGAGCAGGGCTACCTCGACGTCGAGTGCAAGCTCTACATCGACGTGGACGACATCGACCGCTACCTCTCGGGCGAGCTCGACACCGTCGGCGAGATCTACGCCTTCCCCGAGGACATCAAGTCCTATCAGGGAGTAAGGCATCTTCGCGTGCTCGTCAGGTATTTGCTTTTTCAATTCGGTTACGAATACCGGAGGACTACCTCCGTATCGAAAAGAATATAAAGGAGAAATCGAATGAAACTGATCATCGCAGCGACGATGGTCGGCGCCCTGAGCGTCGCCACTGTCCCCTCATCGCCCCCCGCCCGTGGATCACGTCCCTGACCGCACAGGCAGAGGCCGCCAAGGGCGGCGCGCATCGCACCGAAGGCGACGCCCAAGGCCGCACCGAAGGCATCTGAGGGACAGAGCAGCAGCGGCAAATCCGTCTCGGGGAACGGCAACAGCTACGCCCCTCGAAGAACGCGAGACCAGCTGGAAAAGAATGCCCCGCGGCAAACAGCAAGGCGAATGCGGCAAACGCCGCGGACACCGCCAAGAGCAGCACGGGCTGGGGAATACCCTGCGCAACATCGGCCTCTCGCGGGCGGCATGATGCTCGGCGGACTCCTCGCGAGCCTTCTCGGCGGCATGGGCAGCGGCCTTCTCGCCGACATCCTCGGCGTCCTCGTGAACGTCGCCATCGCCGTCGTCGCCTTCATGGTGCTGCGCTGGCTCTGGAACCGCTTCCGCTCCCGCAAGAGGAGGAGAACGTCTACCAGCGTGCAGAGCAGCCGCGCTGCCGCACCGCAGCCGCCCATCACGGACATCCGTCCGCAGGGGCAGCGCACCGCAAAGCGCCGCGCCGATGGACATCACACCGCCGACCTCGGCACTCGATGCAGGCGACAGCCCGCGTGCCATCGCCGACCGTTATCGTAACCGCTGAGATACACAGAGAGACGGGACACTGCACGAGCTCCGGCTTCGTACAGCGTCCCTGTCACTCTTATGCACTTACGCAAGAATCCCATCGAGAGATTTCCCATCCTGTAAAAACACAAAAACAAATCAGTTAAAACAATACAAATAAATTCCATAAAAATAACTATAAATAACTATAAATTAAGATCAATAGTATCAAAATGGAGCATTTCGCACATCAAAAAGCAGGACTGTGCACAGAAAAATCCATCTAACCCCGCGTCATTTCTACCTCCACGATCCTTGATACGCTGAACGCCCCGGCGACGACAAAGCCTCCCGCATCGGATAACCTGCCTCATTTCCCGCCCCTTTCCCTTGAAAAAGACAGCATTTTCGTCCATAATAGAAGGGAACGGAGCATAAAGGAAGCAGCGTTTTCTTTATCCGTCCTGCGAATACAATGTACACGGTACATTTCTGCAGAGTTTCCGCACACAGTATGTTCGCGTGAGGCTCGCATCAACCGTAACGAAACACAACAAAGGAGCAACATCTGTGAAATCATCCACTCTTGCCGCTGTTGACACGCTCATCGCACGCTATCCCGCACTCGAGGCCTGCGGCACGGACATCCGCGCCGCCATCAAGGCACTCTGCACATCCTACCACACGGGCGGCAAGCTCATTGTCTGCGGCAACGGCGGCTCTGCGGCAGATGCCGAGCACATCGTCGGTGAGCTGATGAAGGGCTTCCTCCTGCCGCGTCACCTCGACGAGGACATCCTCGCAAAACTCCACGAGGCGTGCGACGCCGCCGACCCCATGACCGTCGACTACTTCATGCGGCATCTGCGGGGCGCACTCGCCATCTCCTCCCGTCCCAACTTGCGATCAGCACGGCATTCGCGAACGATCAGGCACCGACCTCACCTTTGCCCAGCAGGTACTCGGGCTCGGGCGCGCTGGCGACGTCCTCCTCGAGCATCACCACCTCGGGCAACTCGAAGAATGTCCTCTACGCCTTCCGCATGGCAAAGGCACTCGGCATGACCACCATCGCCCTCACGGGTGCCTCGGGCGGCAAATGCGCGTCGGGCTTCGCCGACATTGTCATCAAAGCCCCCGAGGAGGAGACGTACAAGATCCAAGAGTACCACCTCCCCATCTACCACACTCTCTGCATCGCCGTCGAGGAGGAATTCTTCGGCGCGGAGTAAGGATATGTCGCTCGCGGTGCAGGCTGCTGTCTATGGATAAAAAGGTGTAGCCGCTCGCGGCGCCCCCCACCGCCGCTGTCGCGGCACCTCCCCGCTCCGGCGGGGAGGCTGGCGCAGCGCAGAAGTTCAGCTTTTCCGCCGTTGTAGGAGAAGCTATCAAACGACAGCCCTCAATTTTTCCCTCCCTGCACGGGAGATGCTTGAAATTCCGCTATCTTTAGCTTCGTCGCGACGGGGAGCGGTCAACGTCGACCAATCGCATTTCGCTATCGCTCATACTCTTGGGACGTTTTTCCCATACGACCTGTTACCCGATCGGCTGCGTCCGGTGGACTTGCCTCTCGGACAGGTCAGTAAGTGGCACGCCATAGGCGTGACGATAGGGGCGCTCGCGATGTAAGCCACTATCTATGTGATAAAAAGTTCAGCCGCTCATGGCGCCCCCACCGCCGCTGTCGCGGCACCTCCCCCGCTCCGGCGGGGAGGCTGAAATCCCGCTATCTTAGCTTCCCCGCTCCGGCGGAGGCTCGAGGGCGTTCGCGGCGTAGTAGTATCCCCAAAGCAAACCCTAGTGGAACAAGTGAAGATAAGCGCGTTCTGCCCCTGCGAATTTCGTCGTTCAAGCGCAGCGCGTTTCGGATGACTTGTATCCTCCGCCATAGGGATGATATGCGCCGCCGAACCAAACCTTAGCGGCGCAAGCGTGAAAGTGCGGGTACGCCCCGACGAATTTCGTCGTTCAAGCGCAGCGCGTTTCGAATTCGTCGGTATTTAAGCGTACAAGCACACGAACGCTTGCAAGCGAGGTGTTTGGGAGGCGGCGTACAAGAATCCTCCATTTAAATCTTTACACGCATAACACATAACGCATAACGCATACCACATAAACACATCACCGCAAACACACAATCACACACAAAGGAGGAATCCCTATGCCCCTGACCTATGACGACTTCAAAAAGCTCGCGAACGGCAGCGACATCCGCGGCGTCGCCATTCCCGGCGTGCCCGATGAGCCCGTCACCCTCACCCCCCGAGGCGGCAAACCGCATCGCCGCCGGCTTCGTCCGCTTCCTCAGCGAAACGACGGGCAAAAGCCCCGCAGAGCTGCAGATCGCCGTCGGCCACGACTCGCGCATCTCCGCGCTCGCCATCAAGGACAGCGTCCTCACGGGACTCACCCACACGGGCGCACACGGCATCGACTGCGTCCTCGCCTCCACCCCCGCCATGTTTCATGGCGACCATCTTCGAGGACACAGCGGCGGACGGCTCGATCATGATTACGGCGAGCCACCTCCCGTACAACCGCAACGGACTGAAATTCTTCACCGCCGCAGGCGCGCGGACAAAAGCGGACATCCGGAAGATCCTCACCTATGCCGCGAGGGCACCCGGGCGCACGGCTCCCTCGAGCACGTCCTGAAGTTCGACCTCATCGGCCGCTACTGCGAGCACCTGTGCAAAAATCCGCGACGCACTCGGCGGCGTGGAACGACCGCTCGCAGGGCATGCACATCGTCGTCGATGCGGGCAACGGCGCGGGCGGCTTTCTTTCGCGGGCGCATCCTCACCCCGCTCGGCGCGGATACGACGAGGCAGTCAGTTCCTCGACCCGGACGGGCACTTCCCCGAACCACATCCCGAACCCCTGAGAACGCCGACGCCATGCGCGCCATCAAGGACGCCGTGGTGAAAAACCATGCCGACCTCGGCCTCATCTTCGATACCGACGTCGACCGCATGAGCGCCGTCCTCGCCGACGGCACGGACGTGACCGCAACGCCCTCATCGCCATGATGGCCGCCATCCTCGCGCCCGAATCCCCGGCTCCACCATCATCACCGACTCCGTCACCTCCGACGGCCTGCACGACTTCCTCGAGGATCACCTCCATCTCAAACACCTGCGCTACATGCGCGGCTACAAGAACGTCATCAACGAGTGCATCCGCCGCAACACGGCGGGCGAGGTCTCCCCGCTCGCCATCGAGACCTCGGGGCACGGCGCACTCAGCGAGAACTACTACCTCGACGACGCGCCTACCTCGCGGTAAAGCTCCTCATCGCTGCGGCAAAGGCACACGCAGAGGGCAAGACTCTCGGCGACCTCATCAAGGATCTGCGCCATCCCGCCGAGGAGCGCGAGATCCGCATCAAGATCACGGGCACGGACGACGTCAAGGCCTACGGACGTGACGTCCTCGCCGCATTCGAGCAGCGCGCCAGGGATAGGGGACTCCCCGATCGCCAGCCCCTCCTACGAGGGCGTGCGCCTCATCTTCCCGGGCGGCTGGGCACTCCTGCGCATGTCGCTCCCGACCCGAACATGCCCCTCAACATCGAGGCGGACGCGGCGGGCGGCGCGGACGTGATCGAGCGCGAGGTCAGAGCGCTCCTCGCGGGGTTTGACGCACTCGACCTATCGGGCTTCCATGCATAACGCTCCATCACACTGCTGCACAGGCATACTGCCGCGTGCGGCAGTTTTCTATGTGCAGCACGGACAGCGCACTGCACCAATCCACTAACTTATGGAGCACTGATAAATTCAGCACTACTCTTGACGCATCTTTTTCGCCCGCACTTCGGCGGAAAATCCTCCACATAGCCTTTGCTATGCGTCCGGTTTTCCACCTTGTTCGGACAAAAATCTACGCCAATCTGGCAGACCTCATTTATCAGCGATTCCTTATTTTCTCATCTTTTCCTACCTGATACGAATATTTTTAGTGCTATAATATGCCCAACTCATATTTATGAGATAAATTATCGCAGGAGACAGCGTGATATGAAGGAATCTCTGCAGCATAAGCTGAACAATCTCACCGGCCTCGCCGTATTCGCCGTCATCGTCGGGCGATGCTCTACGCGTGGCAGCTGCTCAGCACGGTGCCGTACGGCAACCTGACCCCCAGTACGCCCTCATCAACGAGGATCTCTCCCACAGCGACATCATCCACTTTCATGCAGCGGATCACGACTGGCGCTTCTACGCACGCCAACACGGCAAACGATGCACAGGCGGTCGCCATCTCGTGGGAGATCCCGCCGAATATGCCCCTCACTATCGACCACATCCTCGCGGCGACGACAAATCAGGATCTCTGCGTCTACATTGACGATCGTCTGGTCTACATGCACGGTTCGTGGGAGATTTCCAGTGACGCCTACGGCCGCACGCTCCACTTCATTGACGTCGCGGAACCTCTTGCGGGAAAGCGTGTGACTTTTCTTCTACACTCACGCTATTCTGCGTGGCTCGGCAGCTGACTACTTCTTCATCGGCAGCGAGGTGGCACTCTTCCAGAAGATCAGTATCACCGATGCCATCTACACGGCGAGCCTCTCCATCGCCGCCTCGCTCATCGTCTTCCTCCTCATGGATCTCGTCTGGCGCGGGTATTCATATCGGCGACGGCTGCAGCTCTACCTCATCGCCTTCCTCCTGAGCTTCATCCTGTGGGCGACAGGGCACCTCCTCCCTCTTTTCGCGCCTCTTCGGCGCAACGCAGATCTGGACGGAGCTGCACCATCATGCTCTACCTCATGCCGATGCTCTTCCTCAAGATCGCCGAGCACATCACCGCACGGTGCTACGCGCGCCCTCTGCGCATCATCCTCTTACTCTACGGCATACTCTTCGCCATCGCTACGACGATAGAGATTTTCGGGCGAAGCGGCTACATAAACATGCTCTTCGCCTTCTACCCCATCCTCGGCCTCACCTTCCTCTACCCCATCTTCGTCCTCCTGCGCTCCTCGTGGGTAAAAGCATCCCGCGTGCCGCTACGGTGTGATTGCGGCGATCTCCCTCATGCTCTTCGTCGGCATCGATGCGCTGCACTTTGAGTACCACCTCTTTACACCGACACTCTCGACCACCATCTTCTCGATCTACGCCGTCATTCCGTTCGTCTTCTTCCTCATCCGCGAGCAGATGATGCTGGATGCGCAGCTCGCGCGGGAAAACAATGCCCTCGCACAGGAGCTGCAGGTATCGCAGGACGAGGCAAAAGCACGACTTCCTCACAGGGCTGCTACAGCCGCTTCAGCTCGAGCCGAGTTTGAGCGGTTCGCGGGACTCGCGAGAAGAACGGCTTCCCTTCTCCTATGCCATCTTCGACATCGACCACTTTAAGGAGGTCAACGACACGCGCGGCCACCTCGGCGGCGACCAAGCGCTGCGCGGTATCGCCGAGATCATACAGGCACGCATCGACCGCCGACATCTTCATCCGCTACGGCGGCGACGAGTTCATCCTCTCTCCCTCACCACGACCTCGCGCAGATGGCGACTGTTCTGCGAAACACTGCGCGCAGCGATCGAGGCGAGATGGGCGGCATCACGATGAGCTTCGGCGTCTCCACGGCACGGCGCGGGCGACTCGATGCAGCCTCATGGAACGCGCCGACCGTGCGCTCACTGCTCCAGGAAAAGGGACGCAACAGCGTCTCCACCGAGGCGAGCAGCGTGTTGCGACGTCTGTGCGAAACGCAAATGCGGAGCACCATCGCTGACGGATAAACTGCCCCCTTTTTGGATGGGCGCAGTGTTTCTCCGAACGCGGCGAACGCCGATGATTCCGACGCATCAGAGGACTGCTGTGCGAAACGCAAACCTTCGTGCAGCTCACTGTATCCCTTCCACTGTATACTGAGGAAGCACTGATAAATTCGGTACAACCATCTTGACGCATCTTTTTGCCCGCACTTCGGCGGAAAATCCTCCACAGAGCACCACTCTGCGTCCGGTTTTCCACCTCGTTCGGACGAAAAAAATCTGCGCTAATCTGGCAGACCTCATTTTATCAGTGATTCCTTAGATCACTGATGCTGCTGGAATCGCCTTTTCCTATTGTTTTTATATCGCCTAAATATGCTATAATGTTAGAAAATCCACACAAATTGCTGCGAAAGTCCCCATCCTCCTCCGAAAGGAAGGTGCTCCCCATGACGAAACTCCGCACATTCCTGCAGGACAATGTTGCTACTCCTCTGCACGGTAGCTGCTCGCCGCCATGTGCATCATTTCATGGCGTCTCTCGCAGCGCCCCGACCGTCAGCTCCCCACGTATGCCCTCGCGGACACGCCCTCCCCGATGCTCCGCGACTTTCGCGCTGACGCGCTCGATCTGGCAGTCCTATGACTATCCCGTCCCGCCGCCGCTGCCAACGGATGCATCGGCGGTCTATCTTTCGTGGGAGATCCCGTATGCCTCGCTGTTCGCGAACAGCAACCTGTCTCTTTACCACGACGAAATCAGGATATCGCCGTCTACCTCGACGACGATCTCTCTACCCGCTACGGCGACTGGTCGGGGCGCACGGAAACGCGGCCGCACGATCCACTATGTCCCCTCGACAACAAGGCGGCGGGACGGCGGCTCACGATCCTCCTGCACACGACGGATATGGGGCGGCGTGGGAGCATCGACGACTTTTGAGATCGGCACGACTAACGCAGTTCGCGAAGAACATCACGCTTCGCCGACGCGATCTACATCTCGGCGCTCTCATCGCCCTCGCGATGATCGCCTTTCTCAGCCTCAACCTCTCGTGGCGCGCTCTGCAGGATGCACGCCGCCGCGCACATCTACCTCATCGTCTGGCTCGCCGCATTCGCCCTGTGGACGACGGGCAACACCTCCCTCTTCCCGCGTCTCTTCGGGATGCCCGCACTCTGGTGGGAGCTGCATCTCGCGATGATCCCTGCGCCTGCCGATCTGCTGGGCACTCGTCGTGCGCAGAATCGTCGCTCCGCTACTACGCGCGCATAAGAACATCCTGCACATCTTCGTCGGCATCTTTGCAGCGGTGACCCTCGCCGAGATTGTCGGACGAGACGCTATGCAGCAGCCTGCTCCCGTTCTACATATCCTGCTCTTTTTGCATCAGACCTCATCCTCATCCATGCGCTCGTCCGCTCCACTGGGCATACCACCCGCGTGCCGCTACGCTGCCTTTGGACTGATCGCCTTCGCCGCGCTCTCCATCTTTGACGTGCTGCACTGGAGTACCATCTCTTCCACGGGGATACTCTCACGGTCGTGTTCTCCGTCTACGCCATGGTGCCGCTCATCCTCCACCTCATCCGCATCCAGATGATGGAGGCGGCACTCGAGCGCCAGAACGAGACTCCTCGCGCAGGGCTCACGTCGCATCACAGAGACGCCGCCAAGCGCGACTTCCTCACGGGCTGTTACAACCGCCATCAGCTCGACGCAGGCTTTGATCGATTCTCCGTCCTCGCGCACGACGCAAGTTTGAGTTCTCCCTTGCCCTGCTGACATCGCCACTTCGAAGAGGTCAACGACACGCACGGGCACCTCGCGGGCGATCGGGTGCTCAGAGACATCGCCGCCATCATCCACGACGAGATCGCGCCGCCACATCTTCATCACTACGGCGGCGACGAGATTCGTCCTCCTCGGCCTGCACCGACCTCGAGGCGATGACCGCCTTCTGCGAGACTGCGCGCCATCCTCGAGGAGCGCAGTGGGCGGCGTCACGCTCCAGACTTTGGCGTCTCCACATGGCACGGAGGATGCGACTCCTCCCGGGCTCATCGCGCGCGCCGACCGCGCCTCCTGCCGCTCAAGGAAAGGGGCGCAGCGCCGTCTCTGACGAGTGAGATCGGTGCGGCGTGGGGATGATACGCTCACCGCTAAATCAAGCCTTGCCGGCAAAGAAAGTACCGCATGCGCGCGGTGCTCTTTTTATTCCTCTTTCATTTTATACTAGGTCATATCTTTTCTTGTAAATCACAGACGACTATGCTAGAATGATTGCATTCTTGAGAATCGTTTTCCATTAGACAGTGATTCCCTCATCAACGAAAAGGAGAATCATCATGTTCCAAATCGACAACATTCGAGAAATGTTCTTCTCGTGGGAGGGGCGTCTCAACCGCAGGCCTACATCACTCGCGCTGCCTCACCCTCGGTCTCATCATGACGGCGATCTCCCATCCTGCTGATGATATTCGCCTTTACCACGGCTGGCGGCACAGATGGGGAATAGCCTCCCCGCATGATGGGCGCATTCAGTGCGACCTATATCCTCTACCTGCCGCCTTCATCATCTCAGGCTGTCTCCTCGCGATCCGCCGTCTGCACGATCTCGACCTCTCGGCGTTCTTCATCCTGCTGAGCTTCGTCCCCGTCGTCAGCTTCTTCTTCGCTCTCTACGTCATCTTCAAAAGGGCACGGAGGGGCCGAACTCTACGGCCCGAATCCGCTCAGCACCGGATGGGTGAGATGCCTGTATTCAGTACGTCTGTGACATGCGACAAATAGCACGAAATAGGGCACTGCGCAGACAGACAGCGATCATCGCGATGACAGCAGCGTATCAGCGCAGCTGAGGACTGCGTATGAATCCACCTCTTTTTCCCGCACGGGCGGGCTCACGCGGCGCGACTCGCCCTGACGCTCGGTGTCATCAGCAGCGGCGTCTTCTTTGCCATGCTCGCTCTGCTATCTCCTCTTCCCGCTCACCGCATCCGCTGCGGTGGGCTTTTCGGCATGATTCGACGGCTTCTTCACTGTCTCCCACATCGCGGCGTTCCTCGAGGCTCAACCTCCTCCTCTACGCGCTCATCCGCCGCTCGCCATCCCCGCCGTCGTACGGCGTCTGCACGATCTGGGACACGGCGGCGGCTGGGCAGCGCCATCTGCTCTGCGTCCCCGTTCTCCTCCTCATGCTCACTGCCGCATCAGCCTCTTCATCAGCATCCTCAACGAGATGATAGGCCGTCTTTTCCCCTCTGGAACGGGCGAGCGGAGGCATTCGCCTCCGCCGTCGTCTCGAGCATGGGCATCGCGCTGCTTCTCTTCTTCCTCCTCTTTGTCCCGCTCGCCTGCTGGCTCGACGGCTCTTCCTCAAAAAGGAAAACCCGGGCGTAACCGCTGGGGCGAATCCCCCGTCGAGGTACTGCCGCCCACGCGCGCAGCGTATTTCTCCTGTGCCGGGGACGGTGACGCGCACGGCGTTCATCCGCCGCAGCCTCCTCCTCCTCCCTCGTGCTGGGGCTTGTCCTCCCGCCGGCAGCGCAGCTCATCCTGCAGTTCATGGCCCGGCGTGTTCGTCGATCATATCGCGGCGATTCCGAAGGCAGCGCGGATCCTGACCACGAGTCATCATCATTCTCTTCGTCCTCCCTTCAGTACTCTTTCCCGCTCCCCTCCTGCCGCTCGTACAGCAGCGCCTGCACCCCGCTGGGACATTCCCCCTATGAGGCGTTCCTCCCCTTCGCCGTATTGCTCCCACCCTCATCACCCCGCTGCCGTTTGCCCGCTTTTCTCCTCCGAGTTCTGATGGAGGCAGCACTGTCACGGACGGCGCGCTCCAGTCGGCAGTGGACAGCATAATCGGCGTGCCCGAGCATCTCTCCTCTGGACACTCTGCGGCATCCTCTCGCTCATCAGTATTATCCGACTGCTCACCGATGACGATATATATCCTATAGAGAGAATCGTCCGACGAAAGCGGGGTCCATGATGCACTGCCCAAAATGTGAAAAATTCGTCCCTCCACCGCCACCGCCTGCCCGCACTGCGGCATCCCCCATCATCTCAGGATTCTCGCCGAACTACGGCGCGGGCTTCTCCCTCGGCGACGACGACACAGAGAGCCGCAACGATGCGCCCGGCGAAGGTCGTGAACTCCGACCTCTGACGACGACGTGCCCGACACGGATGCACCGCCCGCGGAGGCATCGGCAACAAGCTAAAGTCGCTCTTCAGTTCGGAAAAAGTATGCCGTCCATCGACAGAAAGCCCTCGGCACACGGCGAGGGGCTTTCGAGGTCGCTGATAAAATGAAGTCTGCCAGATTGGCGTGAGATTTTTCGCGAACAAGGGGCAAACGCGGACACCGCCAAGGGCTATGTGGAGGATTTGCCGACACAGTGCGTGAGCAATGCACGTCAAGATGAGTAGTGCTGATTATCAGTACTTCTAAAGCCTTCCCGTTATCACGGGGAAGGGGACCGCAAGCGGTGGAAGGAACACAAAAAGAAGGGCTGCTGCACGGGGTTTACGACTTCGTGCAGCGCTATCTGTCCGTATGGTGCGATTGGCGCGAGGTCGAACGCGCGACCCTCTGCTAGGAGGCAGGTGCTCTATCCATCTGAGCTACAACCGCAGGAAACGTGTGATTCTACCAAAAACGGGCGAAAAGTGCAGTCATTCCTGCCCCAGTTCTTTACCAAAACGTCACTATCTCGCAGCGGGCGCCCCCACCACCGCTACAGCGTCCCCCCTCCCGTGCCGCACGGGGAGGCATGTTCTGACGCCAGCTTCCCCCGCCATGCGGGGAAGCAGCGACAAGCAAAAAGGGACACCGGTCGAAACGTTTCACTTCGTCGGTGTCCCTCATCATCCTGCCGATGCAGTACTCAGGCAAGCTGAGCGCTGTCTACCGTCTGGACACTGATATCCTCAATGGAGACAGGGTATGCCTCGCCAAGCATGATCGCCTTTCTTTGCGATGACATCCTGCAGGAGTCTCCACCGCCGCCTTCGTCAGATCATCCTTCGGATCCATCAGACTGACCGTGTGGTTCTTGCGCCGTCGAGGTGCCAGCGTCATGCGGAGCTGTTTCTTCGTCGACATCGTCGTACCTCCTTTCTGCGTTCCTCACATCGTCTCTGCTGCGCGGGGCTCAGTCCGTCAGGACAGCCGTATCCCGTGCGCATCACCTGATCGAGCCCGTGCTTCTGCAGATTCGCGAGACCCGCGTCCGACCGCGAGCGCATCCGCATCCGTGAGCACAGGCGCAAAGCCCTGCGATCGTGCGGTTCTTATAGAGGTTCTTGCCGTCTGCGCCGAGCCCCCGTAATCACCTTCAGCGTGAAGCTTGCTCGCTGCTTCTTTGCGTGCCATAGATGTCACTCCTTTCCGTTTTGTTCGTCCGCTGTAAGCTGCTTACACGCAAATACCTGCTGCGGCGAAAGAGCCTCCACGCAAAATTTTCTTTACATACGAACATATTTTCTCTATAATAGCATTCAAGAAAGGAACAGGAGATCCAGGGAATCGTGTCCCGTGCCTGTGCGCCTCGCCAGCGGCAGGCAGGAGTCATGGAGTCTGGCATTTTTGCCGTGATTCCCCCAAACAAAGGAGATCCACTATGAATCGTACGAAAAAAGATGCCTGATGCAGCGCCTGCCTGCTCCGGCGGACATCCTCGCCCTCATTCCGGCGCAGGAGGACACGACGCACTGCCGTGATCTGCGCGCACGGGAGCAGCCTGATGCTCGGCGCCACACCGGAGCACGTGCTCGCCTGTCTCGCCGAGCGCGAGGACAAGGCACTCCGCCTCATCCGACGCAACGCCGCCCGTCTCATGGCACGGCGGCGCAACATCATCCTCCCCATCCTGCATGGCTGCGTCCTCACCCCCGTCAAGATGTATAACATGCGGCGCGGCGGCATCGGCTACGTCAACGCGCGCACGCCGCCCTCGTCCTGCGGCGGCGCGGCATGGGGAGCGACATCGCCCTGCAGAGCGGCGAGCATCATCACAGCCTGTGGACCTCGCCACCGTCGAGGCGGCTCGTACACGAGGGCGTGCCGTCCACTTCAAACTGCTCAACGACGTGCGACGCCAGCTCCGCTTTGCCGAGGACTTGGCTTAGGGAATCAGTGATTCCTTAGAAAGCTCCTTGCATTTCCCCTCCATTCATTGTATGATGCGAATATCGAACAATGGAGGGTACAACATACAGATTTCAAGTCGCTTCACCATCGCCGTCCACATCCTCATCTGTGTCGATCTCTTCGGCAAACACGAGGCCAACGACGAGGCGAGATCGCTCGCAGGGAGACATCGGCGTACATCCGTCGTCATCCGCCGCATCCTCGGTCAGCTCCGCCGCGCGGCTCATCACCGTCCGCACGCGGACGCGAGGGCGGCGCACACATCGCCAGAACTCACAGACATCCGCTCGCCGACATCTTTCGTGCCGTAGAGAGCATCAGCGGTCAGTCCCTCTTCAGCTTCCGCGAGGACCAAACCCCGCCTGCCCCGTCGGCAGCCCATATCCACGATGTGCTCGACCACCGTCTCATGGACATCCAAGACGCCATGGAAGGAAAATGGAGAATTACCCTCGCCGACGTTGTCAAAGAGGCACGGGAAAAGGCAAATATATAGTGTTGATCGGTCATTGATATATAATATCCACTATTATAAATATGGATGGCCGTCCCCATCTTCAGAGAGGAGTACGCCGCATGACGCGGTTGTCGCATGTTGCACTCACGGGCACGATTGCCTACGCGGTGAGTGCCGATCCGCTCGCAGCGGCGGCGGCATGCGTCGGCGCCGTCCTGCCGGACAAGGTGGAGGCACCCCGGCAGTGTCGGATGGCGTACATGGCGCAGCCGTCACCGCGGCTGGTCGCATTGAGCCGTGCTCTATCTCGCCCTCATCGGTGCGCTCCTCCACAGTGAGACTGTACATCAGGGAGCAGGATGTTCCTCGCTTATGCTCCTATGGATCTTCCTCGGTGCACTCCTCCACATCGCGGAGGACGCGGTCTGCGGCAAGGTGCCCGCCGTCCTCCCGACGCAGAAAATCGGGATACGCCTCTTTACCGTCGGTTCGCTGCGGGAATATCTATTCACAGCTCTATGTATTGGCATTGTCTATATAGGAAGTTGTTTTCTAGGGAGTTAGTGATAAAACGAGGTGTTGCAAAACATGGATGGATTTGCTATAATAGCCATAGAAAGAAACGTCCTTTGACGGCATCTTTCCAGATTTGCGCATTGTTTTTTTGAACAACCGTTCACTGGTCAGAGTGGGCGGTTATTTCTTTTGGGTTATCGCGAGTATGTAGCCTGTGGCAACGACCAAGAAAAGAATCGCACCGATCTCAGACATCTCACTCACCCCTTTCGAGAAAGACACCGCCACAGATTTCCTCCCGCCCAAGGACGTTTCATTCTCAATATAACATATATAGGCAGAGATAGCAAACATATCTTCCAAAAAGACCTGCCCGACGAAGTGCTTTGATTTCGTCGGGCAGGTCTTATTCGTAAAGAAATCAGTGATTTGCCGCCGTATAGATGGTAATGGCGTCGGCGCGTGTGAGCGGATGGAATACGCCGATGCGGATGTGGTCCTCCTGCGTCGCATCATCGGCGGGCTGCTCAATCGTCCCCGCTGAGAGGGTGCCGATCCCCAGCCCACCGATGCTCGTCGGCATTCCCGATGGAGGTGAAGAACTCCTCCATGTGACGGATGCCCGCGCGTCCGCTCCTCATCGTGCCCGCATCAATGCCAAAGATCGGCGGCGAACTGGGCAAAGCGTGCCGGGTCGTAGGGATAGGCAAACCGCGCCCACGATCCCCAGAGCGCGGTGAGCGCACGTCCGTGCGTTGCATCGTAGTGTGCAGAAAGCGGATGGCTTAGCTATGTGCGGAGAAATCCTTACCACGTCCAAGTCCTGTCAGGTCACTGTGTGATACACTGCCGCAGTACGCATGAGCTCACTCATCGCATCATAGTCCTTGCGCGAGACGAGGGACGGCGCACGGACTCCATCACAGTGCGCAGGAGATCAATCGCCACGCGGTCGGTAAAGACGTTCGGCTCCTTCACATCCGTGAAAGAACCGCTCCATCGTGTGCATCATGATGTCCGATGCCCCCGCGGCGATCTGCTCACGCGGCGGGGTAAAGGCGAGCGTCAGGTTCATAAAAGGCGAAGACAGGGCGGTTGAGCGGCGAATTCAGCCCTACTTTCTGCCCCGTATCCTCATTCGTCAGTACGGCGGGAGTCGCTCGTCTCACTGCCCGCGGCGGGGATGGTGAGCACGGACGCGACGGGCATCGTAGTGCGTCAGCTCTGCCTTTTTCGTCCAGATATCCCAGATGTCCACGTCAGGATTTGCGATGCCGTGAGCGACCGCCTTCGCCGAGTCGATCACGCTCCGCCGCCGATGGCAGGGATGAAATTCACATCTGCGGTGAGCCCTCGCGGATCGCCTCGCGGACGAACGCAACGCGGGTTCGGCTGTACGCCGCCCGCGACGAACGCCAGCCCGCCGAGGTCAGATTCATCTCGATGCGAGGCAGCCCCGAGCGCTCTGCGCTGCCGCCGCCGTGGAGAATGAGCACGCGCGCGCCCCGCCGCACGCAGTTTTGCGGGAACGGCATCCTCCGCCCCGCCCGAAGATGATCTCCGTCGGACAATGATAGGGTAAAAGCTCTGCATGAAACTCCTCCTTTAATTGGAACAGAACATGCCGTATCCATCTCTATTATAGCAGAACAATCAGGAAAAAAATCATATTGGCGTGAAGAAAGTGTTGCAAAAAGACTTCAAAATTTCGTATAATAAATACACATAGAAAGTATCATTACTTCCAGTAAGGAGGCTGAGAAAAATGAGTGGAGATCAAAGCAAAAGCCAAAAGATACATGAGGCTGAGCAGAAATTTGATCGCACGCGTCGTCTCGTCGGTCTGATCGGTGCGCCAATCCTCGCGATTCTGGTGCTTCTGACGCCGATCGAGGGACTCGCTCGCATCCCAAGCTGCTCGCCATCATGGTTCTGGTGGCACTCTGGTGGATCACAGGACCCGTGCCCATCCCCGTCACGTCTCATCGGGCCCGACGCTCGCTGTCGTGACAGGCGTGGTTACGGCAAAAGGATGCCTATGCGGCATTCGCCAATCCGATGATCTTCCTCTTCATGGGTGGATTTATCCTCGCAAAGGCGATGATGGATCACGGGCTCGACAAAGCGATTTGCCTACTGGCTGCTCTCGCGCTCGTGGGTCGGCTCGAATCCACGCCGCATCTTCCTCGCGATCGGTCTTGCCGCAGCGCTCTGCTCCGGCTGGGTGAGCAACACGGCGACGGCCGCAATGATGTTCCCGATCGCCCTCGGCCTGCTCGCCGCCGTCAAGGAGATGATGGCCGCGAACGGCAGGAGATCGACCTGCGTGACTACAAGTACGCAACTGGGCTGATGCTCAACGACCGCGTATGCCTGCTCGATCGGCGGTGTTCTGACACCGATCGGCACTCCGCCGAACATCATCATGCTCGGCTTCCTCGATCAGATGGCGAACATCCACATCTCCTTCTTTGAATGGATGACATGGGGCGTCATTGCGATGGTGGCGTACTTCATCATCGCCTATGTGGTTCTCATCCGTATGTTCCCGCCCGATGTCCGAGCGCATCGACGGCGCAGAGGAGTTCATCCGTGCACGTGTCGCAGAGCTCAGCGGTTGGACGCGCGCCCAGAAAGAACACGCTCTTCTGCTTCCTCGTCGCCGTCTTCCTCTGGGTGTTCCCGGGCATTCTCTCGATGACGCTCGGCAGCACTCCCACCGATCCTCAAGATGTATTCACGCCTCTTCCCTGAGGCAGTCGCAGCGATAGCAGGTGCGCTGCTCCTCTTCCTCCTGCCGATCAACTTCAGGGAGCGCAAGTTCACACTGGGTGAAATCAGCGGTACAGGGGCATCGAGTGGGGCACGCTCATCCTCTTCGGCGGCGGCCTCGCCATGGGCGGCATGATGTATAAGACGGGCCTCTCCCAGTGGGTCGGCGACCGCATCGTCAGGGATGCTCGGCGGCGAGCCGTCCGAGTTCGCCCTCGTCGCGATCTTCTGTGTGATGGCACTGCTCCTCTCCGAGCTCACCAGCCCACGGCGGCGACGAGCATGATCAGCCCGCTCGCCATTACGGCAGCGATGTCGGCAGGGTTCAGCCCGATCCACGTTGCGATCGGTATCGCCCTCTCCTCGTCACTCGGCTTCATGCTGCCGGTGTCCACCGCCGAACGCGATTGTCTATGCGTCGGGCTACATTTCCCCATCACAAAGATGATCAAGACCGGTGTCTACATCGACTTTATCGGCATCTTCTGCGTGACCATCCCGCTCGTGCTCTACTTCGTGGTATGGCTCGTCGGGTAAAACACAATCTTCCACATACAAGGGCTGTGGCACAAGGTAAATGTCTTGTGCCTGACGGCCTTCATATAGGAACAGATGCGAAACGACATTCTCGGAATCCGTTATCTATGAGAGGCTTGGCATGACGAAGAGTGCGCGCAAAAGATGTGCTAAAGATAGCGCGGCTGAATTTATCGGTGATTCCCTAATTTTAATTTTATGAAGCATCCATAGATTCTCCTTGACGCAATAATATGAAGTAAGTTATCATACACGTTACAGAGATAGTTTCATTATCATTTGCGTGATAACAATGTGGATCTTAGGAGTATCTTGATTGACACTGAAGGATGGGAAGACAGGAATGACGCTGAAGATTCTGCAAATCAGCGAGTCGCCGCTCAAACAGCGTCTTATGTCGATGGGGATGATTCCGGGGACGAAGGTGACGGTTCTGCGTTCGGCACCTATGGGGACCCGATCGCGATTGGCATTCGCTCGTATAATCTCGCCGTGCGGCGCGGACGCAGCACTCATAACGGTCGAGCAGATCGGTTAAGGGGAGGGCGGAATATGTCAGAATTGGCAGTTGCTCGACCGGAAAGCAAGTACCGGTAAATCGACCATATTCAACGCACTGACAGGTGCGCGTCAGAAAATCGGAAACTGGCCGGGGTCACGGTTGACAAGAAAATTGGTCACACGCATTACAAGGGCGGGCGATTTCCATTGTCGACCTTCCGGGGACGTACAGCATCAACGCCCGCTCGCCGGAGGAACAAATCGTCATCGACTGCCCTGACGAGGCACGAAGCTGGATCTCGTCCTGAATGTCGTGGACAGCTCGAACATCGAGCGCAATCTTTTCCTTACGGTACAGCTCTCGAGAAGGGATTCCGCTCCTCATCGATCTCAATATGCAGGGACGATGCGCAGCGGCGCGGCATCAAGATCAACACGGCGAAACTCGAAGAGGCGCTCGGCATGCCCACCGTCGAGACGACGAGGGCGCAGCAACAGAGTACAAAGACGCTGCTCGATGTCTTTACGAGTACGGTCATGGCACGGTACCAGCCGAGCGACCTCGTCAGGAAGCATATCGCGAAGATCCATGAGATCGAGCAGTTCGCGTACGGAGGCGGAGAAGCAGAGGCGATCATCGAGGCGCGCTATGCGCTCATCGATCGGGTTGTGCGACATGCCGTAACTGTGCAGAATGTCGGTGCAACGTACTCGGAAAATGGATCGTTTTTCTCGCGAACGGTGTTCTTGCGCTGCCGATTTTCCTTTTGATTCTCTATGGCGTGTTTCAGATCACGTTTGCATGGATCGGTCGGCCCATTGCCGACGAACTCGAGGTGCTCATCAACGATCGGTTCCTGAACTTTGTCAAAGGATTCGCTTGTAGCGGCGGGAGTCGCGGACTGGATGGTTTCGCTGGTCACGGACGGCATCATCGCGGGTGTCGGCTCAGTGCTGACGTTCGTTCCGCTCATCTTCGTCCTGTTCTTCTGCCTCTCGTTCCTCGACGGCACGGGCTACATGGCGCGTATCGCGTTTATCACGGATCCGATCATGCGCCGCTGCGGGCTGACGGGTAAGGGGATCATGCCGCTGATGATGGGCTTCGGCTGCGCCGTTCCCGTCCAGTATGGGTGCGCGTGCGCTCGACTCGGAAAAGGATCGCATGATCTCGATCCTCGTCACACCGTTCCTGACGTGCGGTGCGAAGCTGCCGATCATGGCACTGTTTGCGGCGATGTTCTTTCCCAACAATGCAGCAAACGTTGTGTTCACTTATGTATATCATCGGTATGGTCATGGCTATTATCGTGGCAAAAGGTGCTCAGTTCGACGCTCTTTAGAGCACATGGGCTCGACCTTTCTGTTGGAGCTCCCGCCGTACCGTATGCCCGATATGAATTCGGTTCTCCTAGAGACATGGGACAAAGGGTAAAGAGGTACCTCATCAAGGCAGGTACGATTATCTTTGCGGCATCGGTCATCCTTTGGTTTATGTCGAACTACAACTTTGGCGGTCCGTGCGAGATTGAGGACAGCATCCTCGCGACGCTCGGCGGCTGGATGTCTGTGCTCTTCACATTCCACGGATTTTGCAACGTGGGAGGCTGGCGCGGCTGTCCTTTTCCGGCATCATGGCGAAGAAACGGTCGTTGCGACAATCGGCATTCTCTATGGTGTTGCCGATGTCTCGACCGAAGCGGCGGATGCGGCTAATACGGCTTCCATGATGCTTCAGACAGGTATGGGCGCAGCGTTTACAAGCCTTTCTGCGCTTGCCTTCATGGTATTCTCACAGCTCTACACGCCATGTGTCACGTCACTCGGTACGATTAGGAAAGAGACAGGCGCGTGGAAATGGGTCGGCTTCTCTGCCGTCTATATGTTCGCGATTGCTTGGTTTGTTTCGCTTCTTGTCTATCAGATTGGTCGGTTACTCGGCTTCTGATAGAAGCGCCTCTGGGGAGATTCTTATGGCAACCTATGTCGTCGGTGCATTTTGGCGGCTTCTTTCTTTTTGCCGTTCGCCATGTCTATCGGAACTTTCGCCTGGGCAGGAAGGACTGCTGCGGCAGCTGCTCGTCATCGTGATGAACCTCCTTCCTGCTGCCATTCATCGGAACAATTGAAAAAAATAAAGGAAAGCGCTGATACGCTGAATGGAGCAGTACTTCCTAAAAATGGGCTGCTGCACGTTTGTTTCGTGCAACAGCCCATTTTGATCTACTCTTCTGTGGTAAAAGCGGACCGGCACCTCGTCAGCTCCGTCTCCATGCGGCGACAGGTGACGTTCGCCGAGCAAGCATCCGCTTTGAGGGCCTTCGTGCTGTCCGTCCGGCGTACTTATCCGAGAGGTGAGATGACCTCACGGATGCCGCTCTGGATGATCGCCTTGCAGCATTCGTTGCACGGGAACAGTGATGTGTAGATACGACAGCCCTTCAACGACGTGCTCGCGTTGAGGATGGCGTTCAGCTCCGCATGGACAACATAGGGGTACTTTTGCTCGGCGAACTCCCCCGTCCGTCCCCACGGATACTCATGGTCGTCGCAGCCGTTCGGCATCCCGTTGTAGCCGACGCCGACGATATGCTTGTCCTCGTTGACGATGCAGGCGCCGACCTGCATATGCGGGTCCTTGCTGCAGTAGGCGGAAAAGAGCGCCACGCCCATAAAATACTCGTCCCATGAGATAATCATGACGATTCCTCCCTGTATTGCACAGCATACATTTGTTTGCTATAATCATAGCAGGCACTGTACGTAACGGTAGGCGGCTAATCTTGCCCCCGAAAGGGGGTGATGGCATGGGGATCTACGATCTGTATGTTTTCCTCATTCTGCTCATCACCTTGATTCTCGTAATCAAGTCATAAACAAGAAAACTCCGCCGAACGCTTCCAAACTGTAGGCGGAGATTTCTTCCTATTTTACGGGGCGGCCGCCCATCGGCAGTGCCCTTTTTCTATGTCCATTTTACTTCAATCCGCTGATTTCGTCAAGCAAGAGACTCACACCACATCAACGCGCAGCACGCCGTCCACCTGCCGGAGAGCATCAGCGATAAAGGACGGCTTGATGTTCTCGCGATTGTAGACCTCAAAGGTCAGGTAGATGCGCCTCTCGCCGCCCGTCTCTGTCTCCGCCTCGTCCTCGTCGGTCTTTACTTTCATCCCGCGTGAGCTGAGATGGAGATCCTCAATGCAGGCACTGACGCGCATGATCTGCCGGGACGGTCGATCGTGTGGATGGAGGGAGAGCAGGCGTTCATGATCGACCCGCATCGAGCCGCGAGAGATTCCCGAGGATGGGAACACGATCGCCGTCGTCACACTCGCGCCGGTAAAACCCCGCGCCGACCGCAAGCCCGACCCCCGCGACCACCCAGGCGTCGCCGCCGTCGTCAAGCCTGTGACCGTCAGCCCCTCCTTCATGATCGCGCCCGCACCGAGAAAGCCGATGCCTGAGACCACCTGCGCCGCGAGACGCGCAGGGGTCGGCATTCGTCTTGCCCTCCACATTGTCATAGAGCGCCTGCGACATAATCATGATAAGACATGAGCCGAGCGCTACGAGCATATTCGTCCCGAGCCCCGCCGACTTGTTTCGCATCTGCCGCTCATAGCCGATGATCCCGCCCATCACACAAGCACGAGCCGCAGACATACCTCCCACTCGCCATCAAATCTTCCTCCTAAAATAAACAGAATATATCGTATACAACTTATTCCATAAGTTATCCCCAGCTATGTAAAACTCTGTGGATAAAATTGTTCAAAAGCCCCTAACTGCCTTTTATCCACACATCTTTACACAATGTGCATAATTTTTCGAACGATCCTCCGATTTCTGTGGATAACGTGGATAAATCAGTGGATAACCCCATATATGGGAGTTGATTGGCTGATATTTTCCATATTTTTTGTAGCAGAATCAGGGACTACTTTTCCACAGGGACGCGTGGATATCCGGACTTCTCCTCCGCCGTCCAAGAGTGATAAGGGTGCACAATCAGTGACGGTGTGGCTAGCGTTTTTCCCCGTCACCTCACGATCCACCCATGCGGGCGCGTGACCTCCGCCGTCTCCGACGGCAGTTCCACCCTCAGCGACGACGAGACCATCGTTTGCCCCCATGAAAGACATCGACCTCCCATCGGCGCCCTGCGGCATCCACGACACTAGCGCGTCTTCTCCACGAGCGGCGGATCGCAGAGCGCGAGGCATCTCCCCCGCATCCGTCGGGGGATCTCATACTCATACTCCCGCGCACCATCCCGCGCGTCTCCCCTGACCGTCAGATAGCCGCGCCCGCCGGCGAGACGCACGCGCACCGTCCGCTGCGGATCACGCGAGAATAGCCTGCGCCATCTCCGTCCCCGCGCCCTGTGGGCGAAATCCGCCCGCACCGTAAACTTGCGCTCGATCTCAACGCCCATATTTTCCCTCCTATATTATAGTAGGGTTTTCTTTTCCGGTAAAATAACTTTCTCAACTGAATCGGCATTTCATCCGACCATGGAGAAAAGTAGTGCAGGCAGCATATTTTTGCGATTAAACCGAACAGAAGAATGAATACAGTCCCCATTTTACCGCCTAGAGCCGGCAAAAACAGCGAATTTCCGCCATTTTCCAGGGAACAATCCCTTGCATATTCGCCGCGTTTGCTATATATTATGTGATACTGAGTGATGATGTACCATCCCTGTGATTTCTACAGTATAATCCACACGCACGCGAAGCCAACCGCACGGCGCGGAATCACGCGCCCACCTGCGATGGGGAGGAAAGGACAGATTCTGCATTGGCGACACTACCACCGAAGACCGACGGCGAAAAAGAAACGATGGCCCTACATCGTGCTCGGCACGATCCTCATCTTCGTCCTTGCGGCACTCGCGGGCGTCTTCTTTGCCCCAAAGCAGCCTGCTCGACCGCGCCAAGGAGACCCCGAAGGACGAGCTGCTCACCGCCAAGGACAAGGCAACCATCGCGATCATGGGCGTCGATGAGGCGCTCCGACGACGTCGGACGCGCGACACCCTCATGGTCGCGACCATCGACCCGCAGAAAAACGAGGCCTCGCTCCTCTCCATCCCGCGTGACACGCGTCGCCATCGAAAAACGGCTGCGACAAAATCAACGCGGCGCACGCCTACGGCGGCGAAAAAAACTCACCCAGCGCACCGTCGAGACTTCTCAGCATCACGCATGGATCACTACGTCATCATCAACACCCGCCTTCAAAAGATCATCGACGCCATCAGCGCATCGACATTGACGTCGAGCGCATGTACTACGAGGATCCGTGGGACGACGACGGCGGCCTCGTCATCGACCTGCGCCCGGGACGCCAGCACATGGACGGCAAGACCGCCGTCACCTACGTCCGCTACCGCGACGAGGGAGGCGACATCGGCCGCGTCAAACGCCAGCAGAAATTCATGCGCGCGTGCGTTGACGCTGTAACCACCCGCCATCCTGCCGCGCCTGCCGGGCATCATCGCGAGCGTCATCGACAGCGTCAGACCGACCTCAGCGTTCGCCAGATGCTTCGAGTTCATCGGCACACTGGAAAGCAGGCACAGGCGAAAGGGACTGCGCACCGACATGGTGCCGGGACGCCCGCTCTACATCGAGGGGCATCAGCTACTGGATCCCCGACATGGAGCAGCTGCGCCGCGCAACATGGTCAACACCCTCGGCCTCAGCCTGAACGCGAACGAGCGCAGCCGCATGGAGCGCGCCATCCGCGACTACGAGAACTCCATCGCCGGCGCCACCGGGGTGCCCGAGGGCGACAACAGCATCGGCCGCCGCGTCAGCGGAGACGAGGGCACTCGACACCAGACCCGCAAACACTCCTCCTCCGACGACAGCAGCAAGACCGAGCGCAAATCCACCGACCAGAAGAGCAGCGACAAAGAGCAGCAAAACGCAAAGCACCGACACAAGCCCGCCGAAAAATCGGCCGACACCGACAGTGGAAGTGGAAACGGAGCAACAGCCGCCACGCGAGCACGCCAGAGCAGCAGTGCCGACAGCGACCGCAGCACCGCAGCGCAGCGGCGGCAGTCCAGCGAGAAAACTAAGGAATCGCTGCCTCGATCCATCACAGGCATAACGCCCTCCTGCCGCCCCTACGGAGAAGAGACCGTAGAAACGGCGGCAGAGGACATATGAGAGACCTTCCCCAAGGAAAGGAAAAATGCACTATGGGAAGCAAATTTGATGCAGAATCACTCGACCTTCATAAGAGCCATCACGGCAAGCTCGGTGTCACGCCGACCGTCCCGCTGAAGACCCGCGACGACCTCAGCCGCGCCTACACGCCCGGCGTCGCCGCACCGTGCCTCGCGATCAGGCAGATCCGAAAAGATCTACGACTGACACGAGCAAGGGCAGCATGGTCGCTGTCGTCACGAACGGCACCGCCGTCCTCGAGTCTCGGCAACATCGGCGCAGGCGCAGGCCTCCCCGTCATGGAGGGCAAGGCGATCCTCTTCAAAGGGCTTTGCCGGTGTCGACTCCGTCCCCGTCTGCGTGAACAGCGAAAAAGTCGAGGACGTCGTCAAAGTCTGCCAGCTCATCGCCCCCACCTACGGCGGCATCAACCTCGAGGACATCAAGGCACCGCAGTGCTCGACATCGAGAACGAGCTCAAAAGACCCTCGGCATCCCCGTTTTTCCATGATGACCAGCACGGCACGGCGATCGTCGTCGTCTCCGCCCTCCTCAACGCGTACAAATACCTCGGGCGCGACCTCAAGACGGCGAACATTGTCATCAACGGCGCAGGTGCGGCAGGACAGGCGATCGCGCGCCTCCTCTTTGCCCTACGGCATCAAGACCGTCGTCCTCTGCGACAGACGGGCGCGATCTACGAGGACGCGAAAAGAACTGAAACCCGTACAAGGAGGCATCGCCAAAGTCTCCAACCATCAGAAGGAGCGAGGGCACGCTCGCCGAGGTCATCAGGGCAGAGACATCTTCATCGGCGTCTCCGCCCCGGCAGCCTCACGCCCGAGATGATCAAGAGCATGAGCAGGGATCCGTCGTCATGGCGATGGCGAACCCGTCCCGGATCCTGCCCGACGAGGCCAAGGCGGCAGGCGCACGCATCGTCTGCACGGGACGCTCCGACTTCCCGAATCAGGTCAGCAACCTCCTCGCCTTCCCGGGCATCTTCCGCGGTGCGCTGGACGTGCGCGCAAAGGAAATCAACGAGGAGATGAAAATCGCTGCCGCCGGCGCGATTGCCTCCCTCATCCACGAATCCGAGCTGAACGAGACCAACATCATCGCCAGCCCGCTCGACCCGCGTGTCGCACCGACCGTCGCGGCTGCTGTCGCTGAGGCGGCACTCAACACAGGCGTAGCACGCCGCACCGACATCACCCCGTCCGCCGTCGCCGCCCACACGCGTGAGCTGCTCGGACACACCCTCAGCTGAGTGATATAAAAACTGGACTGCTGCACTCACACAAAGGATATCGGTGCAACAGCCAAAAATGATTGGCGCGCGGATGTGGGTATACTATTCGGCAATAACAAACCGCCGCCGAAGGACATTCATCCTTCGGCGGCGGTTTTCGTATGCTTGACAAGTTTTTCCATTTCACCTAGTATCAGTATAGGAATGAAAGGATGTAGCAATCAATGGATCGTGTGACCGGCGCGGAGGGCTACAATCTCGCCGCTGTTATGCTGCTCGGACGGGATGACGTGATACCGGACGTGGTGCCTGCATATCTCACGGACGCATTGCTGCGCCGCGTTGACACGAAAACGCTACGATGACCGCGAGATCATCCGCACCAACCTGATCGAGAGTTACGAGCGCCTCATGGCATTTGCTCAGAAATATCTGCCCGATAAATTCTATCTCGAAGATGACCAGAGGAAAAGCCTGCGCACATCATCACCCGGAGATCATCGCAAATACGCTCATTCATCGCGAGTATACGAGCAGCTATCAGAGCAAAATTCGTCATTGAACGCAGCCGTATGTATGTCGAAAAATGCAAACCGTTGTGCGCAGCTCGGTGTCCTCACCCCCATGAATTTGGAGCCGAATCCGAAGAATCCCATCATCGCAGCGTTTTTCCGCAACATCGGCTATGCCGATCAAGCTCGGCTCGGGTGTGCACAATCTATCACTACTCAAAGTTCTACAGCAGGGAGACGCCGGAACTGAGAGAGATGACATCTTTCGGATTACGGTTCTTTAGATGCTAGCACTGGTTGATGCCATGGAACATCACCAAGATCAGGGAAATCACCCAAGAGATTCCATCCCATCGAGAACAGTATTTTGGAGCTCGTCGCGAGCGAGCCGTCCCCTATCGCAGAGAGATCGCCAATCGCCTCAATCAGAATACCAATACGATCAAATATCGCATACGACGACTCAAAGAAAAAGCCTTCTCATTCATATCGGTTTCACGCAAAAGGGCGAATGGGTACGCACTCCGCCCATACTTTAAGGGACTGCTATACGAAGCTGCAAACTTCGTATAGCAGTCCCTTATTTTATTTCTGATGTTCTCTCACGTATGCCTTCGCCGCCTTTAGCCGCACCTCAAAATACTCTGCCAGCCGCTCCTCTAGGAGTGCGGCATCCCTCTCCCCGACGCGTGCCCCGGATTTCTCGTATAGCGTCCGCGCCCAGTCCTCTCCCTGCCCGCAGATAGAACGTCATAATCGGCACCGCGCGCGCTGCTCTCCGTTCCCTCCGGCACATAGTAGAATGTTATCCTGCGCCCATGTGCCTCCGTGAGAGCGTATCGTCACCCTGCAGGGCGATAGAGCGCATGCAGCGCACGGCACATATCGACAGCATCCGCTCCGCGTGCCTCATGGAGAAAGATAAAATCGCCCTGATCAAAAAGCGGCGCTCCCTCGTGCATCACATGATTCTCACGCAGCGCTGTCGCCTCCGCGGGGGATGCCGCCCTGAGATGAACGTCAGCCGCGACGGCATTCACCGCAGGGATAGAGATGGGCGAAATAGGCCTCTGCATACGCCGCAGCGGCATCCGTGTCGCGGTAAAGAAAGGATAGGGGAACTGTGCGCGCTGGATCTCCGCCACAGCAGTAAAGCGATCCCGTTCCCCGCATCATGGAGCGCATACGATTCCTCTGAAACGGCTTTTTCCCGCAGCGTCTGCTCGCCCTCCGACACGACCTGCGCCCCATAGGAATGAAATTTTCCATTCACCATCGCAGCGACCTCATCCGCCGTATAGGATCACTGCTTTTCCGTGACGAAAAATCACAGCCCGACAGCACGGAGCAGAAACAGAGCGAGTACCGAAAGACAGAAACGCCGCTTCATATCACACCTCTCACGTAGTGCCCGCCGCACGCACGAATTTCGCCCAGATCGACCGATCACGTCCTCCACATCATGCACATAGCCTGCGGCATCCGTCAGCGGTGCGTGCCGCAGCATCGTGCGCAGATTTCGTCGCAGCGCGCGCAAGTCGCAGGATCGGAGGCAAGTCCCGCCGCGATCCGCACATAGTCCAGAGGCGTCTGCGCGCGAGCTCGGGAGATGCGCATTCGTGAGGAGACTGCGCACCAGAACCGTGCGCCGTGGCTCTCCCTGCGAGCGTCACCACGGGTACAGCCCATCGAGAGCGCCTCACAGGGTCGTAATCCCGCCCGTATAGGGAAACGGATCGAGCGCGATATCCACATCCCCGTACTCTGCCAGATAACCGCGGCTGAACCGCGCATCTCGACACGCAGGGCAGAATCCCACAGCGTGCGAGACGCTCCGCGACCATCGCGCGCCCCTCCCCATGGTCAAAGATCCTGCTCTTGACGAGGAGGCGCGCCCCCGGCACCGCATCCAGCACCCGCCAGCCAGGCACAGCACCTCATCCGTCACCTTATTGAAATTATTGAATGAGACCGAACGTCACGCATCCCCGCTGCTCCATCGGCGGCGGCATGACAGGGGGCAGATCATCGGGCAGTGGATAGCAGAAATGACTGTGCGGCAGACGGATGATCTCCTCCGTCATCGCATCATCTCCACCCCGGCGGATCGACATACACATCCGAGAGCACAGTCCACCGCAGACAGCCCCTGTCGTATTGAAAGTAGCCGATCCCCGTCATCTGCACGGGCGCGGACGGTGCGCGAGAACGGGCAGCGTTCCCTGCGTATGCCCCGCGAGATCGACGAGAACATCCACCTCATCATGGCGGATGAGCGCCGCGTCTCCGCCGCAGAGCAGCCGCGGACATTATGCCACTACATCCACGGCGCGCGCATCTCCGCCGAGAGCGCATCCTCTGCGCAGCGCGCATAGCAATAGACGGCAAATTGCGTGCGGTCATACTGCGTGAGGAGCGGGCGCACAAGCCGCCCGACGGGATGCACGCAGAGATCGGGCGAGATATAGCCGATGCGGATGCGTGCATGCCCACGCGTGGCGTCCGCCGCCCCCGCCCGCGGCAGGACATCGGCAAAGAGCGCATCGTAGCCGTACGCGAGCCCCGCATAGAGTGGGCGCAGATACGTCGGCAGATAGTTTCACGGCAAAGAGCGCGTTGCTGTACTCCACCGCCCGCTGGGGCACGCCCGTCTCCAGCTGTGCAGACGCGAGAAACGCCGCGACAGCCTCCTGTGCCTCCCCGCCTCCGTCAGCGCCGCGCCGAGGAGACTGTACGCACTCGCGAGAAACACCACATCGTGCGCACGGCGTTCCTCCTCCTCTGCCATCCGCCGTTTCAGCATCTCGATCAGCGCGCGCAGATGCGCGATCTCCGTCGCGAGCTTCCCCTCCGCGCGGTCGATATAGACCTCCTGCCGCGCCGCACCCGCATGATCGGGACACACAGCGCGGATGCGTGCGACCTCTGCCCGCGCCGCATCGTGCGCCCCCGTCTGCGTCAGCGCAGCGGCGAGAATATAGCGCATCTCCGCATCCTCGGGCAGAACCGTCAGCAGCTCCTGCGCGACCTCCGCCGCACGCGCATACTCCCGCCTCTCGTAGAGATCATTGGCACGCAGGAGAATCTCCTGCCGCAGCGCCTGCACATCGTCCATACCATCCCGCCTCACAATATAACCTCTATTCGACGAGAGGAAGAAGAACTTTTCTCCCCGCCCGACAGAGAGCCCCTAGTTTTTGACAAACGATTGCGGAATAATGCTTGCGCAGCTCCTAAGCGAACACCTCGTTGCGCAATACGGTGTTAGCCCACGCCCCAAACATGGACTTTTTCCCGCGAAAATGCTATAATCTTAGTATATTAGCAAAGGTTACGGATGAGAGAAGTATGGTGCTCCTAAGCAAACCTTGAGTGAAGCAAGCGGAGCAAAGTGTGCGACCGCCCCGCATGATTTTCTACCGTTCAGCGAGCGCGTTTAGAAATCATGCGGTATTTTAACGGACTAAAGCACGACCGCTGCGTAACGAAGCGTTTGCGTGGAGCACATATTCGTAAACACGTAGCATTTGACCATAAACCGACCCGATGGAACGAACACAAAGAGGTGACATATTGGATCTGGACTTTGGACGAGGGCGCATCGTCCCCGTCAACCCTCGAACACGAGATGAAAAACTCCCACATCGACTATGCGATGAGCGTCATCGTCGCGCGCGCCCCTTCCTGACGTACGCGACGGCCTAAAGCCCGTACACCGCCGCATCCTCTATGCGATGCAGGGCTCGGGCATGACCAGCAACAAGCCGTACAAAAATCGGCGCGCATCGTCGGTGAAGTGCTCGGTAAATATCACCCGCACGGCGACAGCTCCGTCTACGACGCCATCGTCCGCATGGCGCAGGACTTCTCCATGCGCTACATGCTCGCGGACGGCCACGGCAACTCGGCTCCGTCGACGGCGACTCCGCCGCCGCCATGCGCTACACCGAAGTACGCATGTCAAAAATCGCCGAACTCATGCTGCGCGACATCGACAAGGAAACCGTCGACTTTACGGACAACCACGACGGCTCGGAGAAAGAACCGACCGTCCTCCCCGCGAAATTCCCGCAGCTCCTCGTCAACGGCACCGCGGGCATCGCCGTCGGCATGGCGACCAACATCCGCGTCGCACAACATGGTCGAGGTCATCAATGGCACCCTCATGCTCATCGATAACCCCGACACCACCATCGACGAACTCGCAGGGCGTCATCAAGGGACCCTGACTTCCCGACCGCGGGGCTCATCCTCGCACCGAGGAAATCCGCAAGGCATACACCACCGGACGCGGCGTCATCAAAACGCGCACGCGCCCACATCGAAACGATGAGCAATGGCAAACCGCGCATCATCGTCACCGAACTCCCGTATCAGGTCAACAAGCGCGCCTCATCGAAAAATCGCCGAACTCGTCCGCGACAAACAGATCGACGGCGTCACCGACCCTGCGCGACGAATCCGACCGCAGCGGCATGCGATCGTCATCGAACTGCGCCGTGACAGCGCGCCGAACGTCATCCTCAACCAGCTCTACAAACACACCCAGCTGCAGGACAGCTTCGGCGTCATCATGCTCGCGCTCGTCGACGGACAGCCCGTCATCATGAACCTCAAGCACGTCCTTGAGCACTACATCGACCATCAGGAAAACCGTCATCACGCGGCGCACACGGTACGAACTGGCGAAGGCAGAGGCACGCGCCCACATCCTCGAAGGACTCACCATCGCCCTCGACCACCTCGACGCCGTCATCACCACCATCCGCGAAAGCCGTACCGCAGACATCGCGCGCACGGCACTCATGGACGGCTTCAAACTCACCGAGAAACAGGCACAGGCCATCCTCGACCTCCGCCTCCAGCGCCTCACCGGCCTCGAGCGCGAGAAAATCGAAGAGGAGTACCAAGAGGTACTCGAAACTGATCGAAGAACTCAAAGGCATCCTCGCCGACCGCATGAAAGTCCTCGCCATCATCAAAAACGAGGCTCATCGAAGTGCGCGACAAATACGGCGACGAACGCCGCACGGAGATCACCTTTGACGCGAGCGAAATGGACGTCAAAGACCTCATCGCCGAAGAAGACGTCGTCGTCACCCTCACCCTGAACAACTACATCAAGCGCATCCCGCTCGACACCTACCGCCGCCAGCGGCGCGGCGGCGTCGGCGTGCGCGGCATGGGGACCAAGGAAACCGACATCGTCAGCGACCTCCCTCATCACCACCACGCACCACGACATCCTCTTCTTTACGAACCGCGGACGCGCTTCGTCCCTGAAATCCTACGAAATCCCCGAGAGCGGACGGCAGGCAAAGGGCACGGCCATCGTCAACCTCCTCGCCGTCGAAAACGACGAGCGCATCACCGCCGTTATCCAGGTCAAGGAATTCCGCGCCGACCGCTACCTCTTCCTCGGCACCCAGCACGGCGTCGTCAAGAAAACACCGCTCTCCGAGTTCGGCAACATCCGCAAGAACGGCCTGAGGGCAGTCAACCTCGACGAGGACGACGAGACTCATCGGCGTCAAATTCACCGACGGAGAGAACCGCATCATGCTCGGCACGCGCGGCGGCAAGGCGATCACCTTCCCCGAGGACGGCGTACGCTCCATGGGACGCATCGCGCGCGGCGTGCGCGGCATCACCCTCGCCGACGGGGACGAAGTCGTCGCGATGGACGTCTCTGCAGCAGCGACCCGAGGTACTCCACCGTCACCGAGGGCGGCTACGGCAAGCGCACCACCGCCTCCGAGTATCGCACCCAGACGCGCGGCGGCAAGGGCCTCATCAACATGAAGGTCACCGAAAAAACCGGCCCTGTCGTCGGCATCCGCGTCGTCCGTGAAAACCAGGAACTCATGCTCATCACCACCGAGGGAATCGTCATCCGCACCAGCGTCGACGAGATCTCCCTCATCAGTCGCAACACCCAGGGCGTCAAACTCATGACCATCGCCGAAAGCGACCGCGTCGCCTCCATGGCAACCATGAACCGCATCGTCGACAGCGCAGGTGAGTGAGTAAAACTACATATCAAAAGCATCGCTTCTTTTCACAGAAAGCGATGCTGCAGAATCACCGATATGTCCCTAAATACTCCTCCCAGACCTCTGCCGGCACGAGCTCGCCCGCCCGTCGCCCATGCGATATGCGCCGCACGATGGAGGCGTTCCTCCGTCAGACCATGCGCTGCGCAGTAGTCACGTGCCGCAGGGCAGCGCAGGAGTCCGACGGGACCCGCGAATGCCGCACAGCTCGACGGCTCGATGCGGATCCCCTCACTCGCATCGAGATCGCGCAGATAGTCGTAGAGATGCGCCTCGAGACCGTAAACACCCCCTGCCATGTGATTCGTCATCATGCGCGTCACGAGACTCGACGGACTCGCACAGGCAAAGCCCGTCCGCATCCGTCCTTCCCGCCAGACCGATATCATGCACATTGGCACGCTCAAATCGCTGTGTCGCGACCCCGAGAAGAACTGAGGGACACTGTGCCCGGCTCCACGAAAAAACAGTGCACATCATCATGGTAGAGCCGCCGCAGCCCATAGGACACCCCGCCCGGAGCACCGCCGACCCCGGCGGGAATATAGACGATCAGCGGATGCTCACGGTCCACCGTGATCTCCTGCGCCCTCAGCTGCGCCGCGAGACGCTCAGCGGCGACAGCATAGCCGAGGAACAGATCAACGGACTTCTCATCATCGACAAAGTGACTCATGGGATCCGCATCCGAGGCACGTCGCCCCTCCGCCACCGCACGCGAGTAGTCATCCGCGTACTCGATCACCTCCACGCCATGCGCGCGCAGGAGATCCTTCTTCCACTGCTTCGCGTCGGCCGACATGTGGACGCGCACATGAAACCCGATCGCCGCACTCATAATGCCGATGGACATACCGAGATTGCCCGTCGAGCCGACCTGCACCGTATAGCGCGCAAAGAAATCCCGCAGATTGGCAATCTTTGCATAGTCATCATCCCATGTCAGGAGCCCGCATCCATCGCCAGCCCTTTCTGCATGCTTCAGCACCTCATATATCCCGCCGCGCGCCTTCACCGAGCCCGCAATCGCGAGATGACTGTCCATCTTCAGCGGGGAGACGCCCCGAATCTCTGCTCCGTATGCGATCAGAAAGCCGCGCCTGCATCGCAGGGAACGCGCGCAGCGGCGACTCGATGAGACCATCCGTCTCCGCCGTCTCGGGAAAAAGCGCGGCGGATAAAGGGAGCAAAACGGCGGAGCCGCGCTGCCGCATCCGCAATATCCTCATCCGAAACGACCAGCTGTGACAAACCATCCACCACATCAAAGGGCAAGAGACGCGGATTGACCCACACTGTCTCCTCGGCCGCACGAACAGCGGCAGGAACAACATCGTTTGCGATAAAAGCATCTTTACTCATATCATTCTCCTAGGATCAATGGAAGACATGTCTTATGGTAATTATACCATGAACGAATGGCTGCGAAAACCTCAATGACGTTTTATCTGTAATTACCTAGGCGAATACAAGAATTTATGTTATGATGAGAATGAAAGCTGCACTGCTGAGTTGGGAGGACAGAAAATGAAGCTGGGCTTTACTGGATTTTATCTTCAAAAAAAGAAAAATATACTTCTATAATAATATCCCAATCCCTAACCGCTGGAGAAAAACATATATCGTCGATGCGACTGTCGAAATAGGAGGTCCGGCCTGTCACATTCTCGTGGGACAATACTCTTCTCTTGCCCATCGCCTCATTTTCGAGATTGCTGCCAATCACAACTATCACTGTGCAACAACCCTATCCACGGCACAAAACTTCTGGATCCCAGATGCCGATCCCGGAGCAGACGGATTGATGAAACCCACAGTCTGATCCAATCAATTATCATCAGGTCGTTATCGGCTGCGATGTATGGATCGGCTGCGATGCCATGATCCTCGGTGGTGTCCACATCGGCAACGGTGCCATCGTCGGTGCAGGCTCTGTCGTGGCAAAGGACGTCCCGCCATACGCCATCGTCGTCGGCAATCCGGCACGCATCATCAAATATCGATTTGATGCGGAGACCATCGCCGCACTGCAGCGCATCAAGTGGTGGAACTGGCCCGAAGATAAGATCGTGGAGGCAGCCCCCTTCTCTACGGCGATATACAGCAATTCATTGACGCATTCGATGTTCCTCAACCGGCAGAGGAGACGGATGAAATCATGGAGACCATCAACGATCTGCGTGAAAAGAACTATCACATCTCCTACTTCATCCCAGACTTTGAAATCGAACCGAGCATAGCCGTATGGCCACGCGTCGTTTATACCTTTCTGAATACCCTACCATGCAGAGGATCGGGCAGCACTCATCATGGCGATCCCGCCACACGATCAATGCGGGGATTGCCTAAATATCATCCTGAATGCCATCGCCGAGCGCGGTGAACAGGCGCCACTCATTCTAACGCACGAGACAAACGGCGACCTCCCCTTCTCCATCCCGGCTCTCTGCGCATCCAGCGACCACATCACCACACGTGAACATATCTCCTCCCTTGCCGTGGACTACGCCTCTGACGCCAATGTACGGATCCGTTACGGCCTCGATCAGGGTGCGCTCTCTTCCCTCTCTTTCATGACTTAGGAAGCACTGATAAATTCGGTACAACCATCTTAGGGAAGTACTGATAAACTCAGCACCGCCGTCTTAGTACATCTTTTTCGCCCTGTCTGTGTCGACAAATCCTCCACATAGCCTCTGCTATGCGTCCGGTTTGTCTCCCTTGACAGGACAAAAATCTGCACCAATTCGACGGACTTTTTTATCAGTACTTCCCAGCGCATCTTTTTTGCCCGCACTTCGGCGGAAAATCCTCCACAGAGCACCACTCTGCGTCCGGTTTTCCACCTCGTTCGGACGAAAAAATCTACGCCAATCTGGCAGACCTCATTTTATCAGTGATTTTAAACGGGCTGCTGCACAAGATCAAATTTAGTGCAGCAGCCCGTTATTATTACTCTATTACGCTAAGAGACATGCGCACCTTAAAATCCCTTTTTCAGCGGCGCAGGGGCTGTCTCACCATGACGCCGCTGCGGTGCACGTCCGAGGGCAGGCAGACGAGGAAGTCACCGGGTGCATGACTACACTGCATCTACCTCCCCCGCTGCGGGATAAAATCACGCGCAGGGTCATAGTCCCCATCTTCATGCGTTCGATGGCACTGACATCAATGCGCTCCGTCCCCGCAGCGAGGACATGGACATCGGCATAGATGCGGTGCGCCTCCCAGATCTTCTCCGCGCGCGTTCCTGTCGTGTAGTGGGCGATATTGACGCAGAGATCATCCCCTCGATCACCTGCCTCCCTCTGAGAGCGCCCCGAGATCATGCGTCCGCGCGTAGGCGAGACGCGCTGCAGCATAGGCGGAAGAAGTGCATAGGCCTTTTCATCATGGATATTTCCGTAAATCATGGTATCCTCCTTGTATTATTTTTTATTATTTATCTTAATTTATCGTATATTATTTAATATTATTTGTATTATTATATTTGTACGCGCCGACTGCCGTCCGCTGACGTCCTAAACTGTGCCGGGTTCAGTCCCTGCAGGAGGTCAATGACCTTCTCACTCTCCGCATCGAGCCGCGCGATCTCCGTGCGGTAGTCCACGATCTCCGCGATCACCCCGCGGAGCATCTGCGTACCCTCCTCCTCCTGTTTCTGATACTCTCCGTAATGCGCGCATGGATGCTGTCCATGCGTTTCTTCGCCTTGATGTACGCGTTAAAGATCACCGCACCGGCGGCGATGCCGAGTGCCGTCCAGTATACCTCCCCACCGTAGAGACCAAGCAGCACGGGAAGGAGCCATATCCATCGGAAGAGCTTTTCCTGTGAGGACAGCTCATAGGGACGCATGCGGATCATGCGCTTAACATCATTCCACGTGACAAATAACCGCAGCAGTTTTTCCTCATTGGAGCCGTCCTCTGTCTCGTTATCAAATGCAAGAATCCTAAATTTGATGGTCTGCGGGATGGCGGCGCGTTCTCCGCGACAATATCGCGAAAGGCGGAAAGAATCGCATCACGCCCAAGGGCAGCGCCATTTTCTGCAGCGCGGGGCTCGCCTGCATCTCCTGCGGGTGCATTGCCGCATCCGACAGGAGCTGCATGAAGTCGCGCCGCTCGTCGAATGCCTTCACCTTCTCCGCCAAAAATGTTGCGCGCACGATCCTCCCTGCCGCCCTCATGGATGACCAGCTCTCGAGGATCGACTCCATGTGCAGCGGCTTTTCCGCCGCATCGAAATCGGCGACCAGACGCTCCAGGATGCTGTCCAGCTGTTGTTTCAGCGTGCGGGGCGGCGCCGTCTGCGTGACGATCTGCTGAAAATGTGTGCTGAGTTTCTCGCAGAGACGCGCGCACGAGAGCGTATGCTCCAGCACCTCCGATGCCGATCTGGCATGCACCCTCAGATAGGAAAACTGCCCTCGCGGGCGGAGCGGGCACATCGCCTTCATCGCCTCATACCAGCGTTTTTCCCTGTGCATCGGCAAAGCTATATACCCGGCTGAACCGATCGATCCAGCCGTCGATCCGGCGGCGGATAGAGCCCGTCCGCATCGCGGCCAAGGAGGCCCTGACACAGGCATCAATGACGATGGCCGCCTTGCGGTCGAGCGCCCCACCATCCAGTCCGGCAAAGTAGCGCTGCAGCCAGTGCAGGCTCGCCTCTTTTCGTCCGAAACGGCGGCAAACGAGTGCAAAAAGAGCGACGTTCTCTCATCGTCACGATGCAGTGCTCTGCGCACGCGCGGTTTGCGACCTCCTCCTCGTCGCTGATCCACGCCGCGAGCGCAACGAGTCGGGTGCCAGCCAGTAGCCGGGCGCATGGAGCATGAGCTCCTCTGCTGCCGCACGCAGCGTGTCCCGCCGCACGACCGCGAGATCATTCGCCTCCAGAATGCCGCGCGCCATGCGGCGGATCTCCGCATAGTGGCCGAATCGGTGCTCGATCTCCTGCCGCAGCTTCACCAGACGGATCTCCGCGAGCTGGATGCGGTTCGTCCGCTCCTGCTTTGCCGCATAGGCATGAAAATCTTGCGTCAGCGTCTCCACGTCCCCACGCAGATCATCGACACTGCGCCCGACGGCATGGATCTCCGAATGCGCCGCACCGACAAAATCACCGAGCGCATCCAGACGATCCTCCAGATACGATCAGATCCGCTCGATGTAAATGGTATCGCTCATCCTCTATCTCCATATTTTGCGTTATTTATTTATTATTACTTTTTATTCTTTTTATGGATATCGTGATACAGAAAATAGTATAGCATAGGCACACCCATGGGACAAGAAAATCGATATGATGCAAACATAGCAAGTCACATTAAAAGTGGGCTGCTGCACGACACTGAAATTCTCGTGCAACAGCCCTGTTCCTCTATCAAACAAGCTCTCTCAGCACCGCTCCAATATCGCTGCCAGCACAACACTCCGATCACGGATCTCCTTCGTCACATACGCATCGCGGCTCACGGTCACGAGTGTCACATCCGCGCGCTCTGCCGTCATGCGCCAGAACGGATATTTGATGATGCCGGGCGTATTCATCCCCACGCCGAGCTCTAGAGGAGGCGTCCGCCGCCCCTCCGTCCGCGCGAGATAGTCCGTATAGCGTGCGGCAGCGGCGTGCCATCCCGCATCCTCGACAAAGGAGGAGTCTGCGCGCAGATTCATCGTCATCTCCGCACCATCATCGGGACAGCGAGGGAATGAGCTCCGTCGGAATCTCCATCCGCAGTGCATTTCGCGCGGGAGGATGAGCGCCCCGTCGGCAGCGAACGTGAATCCCTGCGCCGTGAGCATCGCACGTACGGCATCCTCGTTGTCATAGGTGCGATGTGCCGTAACACCCGCCGGCTGACTGCTCTGAAAGAGACCATAATCCCCCTGCGTGTAAAAGAGACGCTCTTTTATCGAATCCCGTCCGCTGAAAGGCATGATCGACATTCGTCGTCAGGATGAAATAATCTTTTCACGAACCAGACGTGGAGATTCGGATGACATCGCTCTCCGGCATCGGCGCATAGCGGTTGACGTAGATGCTCCTGCTCCACCACGCCCAGAAAATCTCGCGTGACGGAAAGGGATAAAAGCCCCCGCCGTAGATGTCCGTTATACCGAATCGCTCGTGAAAATCTGCGAAATACGTCATAAAGCGCGTACCCGCATAGTCATAGCCCGCTGAGGTGCTGAGTCCTGCGCCCGCGCCGATGAGCACGCAGTCTGCCGCACGGAGCGCGTCGGTGATGCGCGTGATGGATTCCGTCATGATAAAAAGCCTTTTCGTAGATGTTACGATCCTCGTCCTGAACACGTTGAAAATGACACGTTCTATGGACGTATCACGCGTGAGGAAATCCGCACCTCACGCACGGCGATCTCCGCCGCTGCTGCACGGGGAAAGTGAAACTCCCCCGTTGAGATACAGCAAAACGCGATGCTCCTGAGACCACGCTCCGCGGCAAGGGAGAGACAGGAACGATAGCAGGAGGCGAGCTGCGCCCGATGACGATCCGTCAGAGCACCGCTGACGATCGGTCCGACCGTATGGATGACGTGCCGCAGGGAGATTGTACCCTCCGTGATCTGCGCCGTTCCCGTCTCCTCGGATGCCCCCTGCCTCCATCAGCGCAGCGCATGCCTCGCGCAGCTGCAGCCCCGCCGCCGAGTGAATCGCATTGTCAATGCAGCGGTGACAGGGGATGAAAGCAGCCGAGGAGAGCCGCGTTGGCCGCGTTGACGATCGCGTCCGCCGCGAGGCGCGTGATGTCGCCCTGCCAGAGGGCAATACGCGCATCAGAGGCGACGGATGGGAGCGCCATGACATCCACCACGCCGCGTGCCTCGCGCTCCGCTGAGAGCAGCTCATCCTGCAGCGCCAGAAAGTCTTCCGAAAGCGGGCGCGGCGGACGCACATTCATCAGCGCACGCAGAAGCCGCCGCTGCTGCTCTTCCGACACACCGACCTCCGCCGCCTGCGCGCGATACTCCGGCATCTCAGTGAGGAGCATTTCGTTCATTTTTTTGAATGATGGATAAAGACACAGCCACCACTTCCTTTTACAGAAAACTTTTTGCAAAAATAGAGCACTCTCCCCCGTTGTTCACGAGGGAGAGCGTTCCAGACAGGATCCTTTTTCAGTATCAGTCAATCGGCCTTACTTCTGAACGAGCGAGACACGCGTGCCGATGTGTTCACCGCTCTCGATCAGATCCACCATACCGACGGCATAATCCGCATAGCTGATGATACTCTCACCTGCTGCACTGAGCGTCAGCTCCTCACCGCCAAGAATATACGCACCGGTCTTCTCTCCATCCGGACGGAAATCTGCCGCCGGGCTGACAAAAACCCACTTTGCATCCTTCCCGCGCACGGAGGGCCGCCAGTTCCTCGGTCTGTGCCTTGGCGAGTGCGTAGAACACCGCCGGGAACTCCGGCGTATCCAGGAGCTGCACCTTGTGCGATGCATCGACATAGAGACTTCCTGCGCCGCCGACGATGTAGAGACGCGTATTCGTCCCCGCAACGAGATCGGCGAGATGCTGGCTCGTCTTTGTGTGCAGCGGCAGCGTCTCCGGCGTAAATGCACCGGAACCCGTCCACCACAGCATCAAAGCCCGCGAGATCCCCCTTCGTCAGATCCAGAATGTCCTTCTGCACAAAATGCTTCGCCGCACTCTGATTCTCATGACGTGCAAACGCCGTAACCTCATGTCCGCGTGCCACAAGCTCCTCAATAATCGCACGGCTTGCCTTTCCATTGGATGCCACAACTGCAATTTTCATCATAAATTCCTCCATTTGATTTATATTTTGTAATTTCTTTAATTACACTAGTGCTATAATACAGATAAAATAGAATTTTAATAGGTATAATATATTTTTTACAGACCTCTCTGCATCGACGCAAAAACGTCATTGAAAAAGAACGAAGCGTGTGCTATCATAAGATAAGAAGAGAAGGAAATGGAAAGTGCTCCGGCACGGGCGCAAAGCCGCATTCCGCCGTTTCGTCTTTTCCAAAACGGTGCAGCCGCACCGCACAAGGAACAGCGCCGATGGCTCTCCACTTTTTCGGGGCAGAGTTCATCCGCAGACGCCAAAAACGGCGCAAAAGCGCGTCTTTCCAAAATGCCTTCTCAGCCCGCGCGGGACAAGGGCTGCGGGACGCGGTGTCCCGACACACACACAATGCTGCGTGCAGGCATTGAAACGCCAATGACAAGCGAAATAAAGACAACACGGCAAGTCTCGATACACACAATGTGCGTGCGGCATTGAAACAGTCGGTTGATTTCTTCCTGCTCTTCGGTGAGCTCGGTCCCGACTCACACAATGCTGCGTGCGGCATTGAAACACCGTCGAGGCCGAGCTTCGATTTGTTGACAGACTGTCCCGACACACACAATGCTGCGTGCGGCATTGAAACTATAGCTGTTGATGTAATCTGCGAGGATCTCTTCTGTCCCGACACACACAATGCTGCGTGCGGCATTGAAACGTGAAGGTCAACGTAAAAAGCTGGACTTCGGTGACGTCCCGACACACAATGCTGCGTGCGGCATTGAAAACACATAACGATAGTCTATATAACCCTGTTGAAATATCGTCTCGACACACAATGCTGCGTGCGGCATTGACAGCAAACGGCTCTGCGTGTCCTTTCGGTCACACAGAGCCGTTTTCCGTCTGCAAAAAGCGCACAGCAATCTTGACGATGCGGCGCATTGTCGTCGAACGCTGATCATCAACACGGTAAACACGACGAGAATAGATACAATATCTTCTTTTTGAGAAAACTACACGATCACAGAAACACGTATAGCGAAATAAATCCCCCTGATGCTATGCTGCATCAAGGGGATTTCTGATCGAGTCAGATGCTCCGCATGGTGGAGATGCGCTGCGCTCCATCCACATCCTCAAAGGCGATGATGAGATCCTGCGTAAATGTGCCGTGATGCGTGACCCGTGCCACTCGTACGGCGTCTGATTCCATCGCAGGAATCCCTCGACCAGGAGGCGGTGATCCACATCGAACTGCTGGATGCACTGCGACACCGTCGAAATAAAGCGCGGAAAAATCAACGGGATCAAAGACCGCATCCGGCACATCCGACAGGCCGACGAAGAATGCGCCGCCGTTATGCGGGCAGCGATAGTAGGCGTATCCGTCCGCCAGTCCGCAGGTGACGATGGAGAGGTTGTGCCCGTTATAGGTATCGTTCAGGTCGAATTCGTCTGTCGTCAGTGCCTCGATCTGCTGCGCTTCACCGAACTCCCTCGTCTCACGCGCGAGGCGGATGATCTTTTCGGGGAAATCATTGATGTTCTCCCAGCCCCAGAGCCATGTGCCGCTCGATGCAGACTCGCTGCCGATGAACTGGAGCGGGTATTCGCGCGTGCCGAAGCTGATTACGCCGCGCTCCAGATCGACGTTCCAGTCCTCGTTTTTTTCACCACGTACTCGGCACAGGCTTGCTGGACGCTGATCATCTTGCCGAGGCAGGCCGAAAAGAGCGCCGTCCAGTCCCCGTGCGGCACATCGAGTTGGTCGAGAAATTGCTTCATCGTAGTTCCTCCGTTTCTTATCCTTGACGATTTCACGCTCACATGATAAAATTATAGCATAAAAAGGGCACTGCCGATAGACGGCTGCCCCTTATGTTTGGCAGAGAACCCCGCCTACAGTTTTGGATGCATGAGGCGGGTTTTTCTTTATCGTTTAACCGACATGATCAGCACAGTGAACACAACGAAATGTAAAGAATTCGTAGGTCTCCATACCAATCGCCCCTTTCCGGGGCAAGATTGCCGCTTTCGACAGTGCGTGCTTAGTATAGCACAGGACATACGCAACAGAAACCCTTGGCACATGGTGTCAAGGGATTTTTCATCAATTTCAGGGAATCGCGATAAAACAGTCCCTGATGGTGCAGATTTTTGTCCCTGTCAGAGACAAACCGGACCTGCAGAGGCTATGTGGAGATCGGTCGACACGACAGGGCGATGTATAGACGGCGGTGCTGATTATCAGTGCTTCTAAACTCAAATATCCAGATTTCGTACGAGTTTCGCGTTCTCCTCGATGAACTGGCGGCGCGGCTCGACCTTGTCGCCCATGAGGATGGTGAAGAGCTCGTCTGCCGCCTCGGCGTCCTCTGCGCCGACCTGCAGCATGGTGCGCCCCTCGGGGTTCATGGTCGTCTCCCAGAGCTGCTCGGGGTTCATCTCGCCGAGTCCCTTGTAGCGCTGGATGGTTACGCCGTCGCGCCCAATCTCGTCGAGCTTTTTCGCCTGCTCATCGTCGGAGTAGGTGTAGAAATGCTTCTGTCCTGCGGATCTGATAGAGCGGCGGCTGCGCGATGTAGACGTGCCCGTGGTCGACGAGCGGCTTCATGTAGCGGTAGAAGAACGTGAGGAGCAGCGTGCGGATGTGCGCGCCGTCCACGTCTGCATCGGTCATGATGATGATCTTGCTGTAGCGGCGCTTCGCGAGATCGAATTCCTCGCCGATGCCCGTGCCGAACGCCGTGATCATCGTGCGGATCTCGGCGTTGGCAAAGATCTTGTCGAGGCGTGCCTTCTCCACGTTGAGGATCTTGCCGCGCAGCGGGAGGATCGCCTGGAACCTTCGGTCGCGTCCCTGCTTTGCCGAGCCGCCTGCCGAGTCGCCCTCGACGATGTAGATCTCGCACTGGTCGGGATCCTGACGGAGCAGTCCGCGAGCTTGCCGGGAGGCTGGAGACCTCGAGCGCGTTCTTGCGGCGCGTCAGCTCACGTGCCTTGCGTGCTGCCTCGCGGGCGCGCGACGCCATGAGTGCCTTGTCGAGCACCTTTTTCGTGACGGCGGGGTTCTCCTCGAAATACTCCGTCAGTCCCTCGGTGACGATGGAGTCGACGATGCCGCGCACCTCGGAGTTGCCGAGCTTCGTCTTGGTCTGCCCCTCGAACTGCGGCTCGCGCACCTTGAGGCTGATGACGGCGGTCAGTCCCTCGCGCACGTCCTCGCCCGAGAGGTTGCCGTCCTTGTCCTTCAGCACGTTCAGTCGGCGCGCAAAGTCATTTGCCGCGCGCGTGAGGGCGATCTTAAAGCCCGCGAGATGCGTGCCGCCCTCCTCGGTGTTGATGTTATTGACAAAGCTGTAGATATTTTCCTGATAGCTGTCGTTGTACTGCATGGCGATCTCAACGACGGTGTCGTCCTTCACGCCGTTGAAGTAGATCGGCTCCTCGTTGATCGTCTCCTTTTTGCGATTGAGGTGGGAGACAAAGGAGCGGATGCCGCCGTCAAAGTGGAAGGTCTCGCTGCGCACCTCATCGCCGCGCTCGTCGGTGAGGGTGATCGTGATGCCGTGGTTGAGGAAGGCGAGCTCGCGCAGGCGATGCTTCAGCGTGTCAAAGCTGTAGGTCGTGACGGTGAAGATCTCGGGAGTCGGGGACGAAGTGGACGCGCGTGCCCGTTGTATCGGATGTGCCGATCTCGTGCAGCTTCGTCGTGGTGACGCCGCGCGAAAAGGAGATCGCAAAGATTTTCCCGTCACGGCGCACCTCGACGTCCATCTCCGTGGAGAGGGCGTTGACGACGGAGACGCCGACGCCGTGCAGACCGCCCGAGACCTTAGCCGTCGCCGCCGAATTTGCCGCCCGCATGGAGGACGGTCAGAACGACCTCGACAGCGGGCATGCCGCTCGTGCATATCGACGGGGATGCCGCGTCCGTTGTCCGTGACGGTGATGCTGTTGTCCTGTGTATCGTGACGCCGACCGTGTCGCAGTATCCTGCGAGCGCCTCGTCGATGGAGTTGTCGACGACCTCGTAGACGAGATGGTGCAGGCCACGCTCGGAGGTCGAGCCGATATACATGCCGGGACGTTTGCGCACCGCCTCCAGTCCCTCCAGCACCTGGATCTGCCCTGCGCCATAGTCCGCGTCGACGGCGGTCACCTCATCGCCCATCTCCTCCTCCGAGATCGCAATGCCCGTGAGATCGGGGCGTCTGCCATCTCGGCGGCTTCCTTTGCTTCCTCGGGGTCAGCGGACGGATCTCCGCCTGCTCGTCCGTCGTTTCATTTTGGTTCTTTTTCTTTGCCATTATGTCCTCCTTGGGGGTCGATCATCGGTGCTATACGAAATACATCACAGTGATTTTCTTTTAGTATATTAACACAATATGCCTTAAGCAAAGGAATATCTCGATGAACCATCATCCATACTTTATCCATATCTATCGAAATATGGTAGGAATGTGCAAAAAAATTTCGCATCCCTTTGATGAGTTTCCACGCGACTTCTTGATGTGCTGCAATAAATGCGTCGGAAAAACTCCGCGACGCTTCCCCTATCGTCTGTAATGCCATAGAGCAAGCATGCTGAAAGAGACGATCCTTGATAAAATCATCCCTGAGTTTTGCCAAAACCGTTTCTGTGCCTCGTCGATATCCTCCACAATACTGCACGATAATTTGCAGAATCTGTGCGTCTTTCGGACTGAGCGTCATAGAGCAGCACCTTGTCTCTTTCCACATATTTTGCAAAAATCGGATACTCGCTCGGAATGCGCGTAATCATATCGACATCCTTGGCAACAGCATCCTCTAGGTCCATGCGAAACGCAATCAAATCCAACAAACTCACATGATCTCCCGACTCGGCGTAGACGTCCACATCGCTGTCCTCACGCGCCTCGCCGCGTGCATAGGAGCCGAAGATCCATACCTTTTTCAATTTTGTATTTCTCGCAGATGGGGCGGATTTTTATCACGGATTTCATCAATACTGAGAATCATGGGTGTCACCCCTCACGATTTCTTCGCCTTGCGTTTTTTCATCTCTTCCCAGAACTCACGTGTGGTGATGAGCTCGTTGCAGCAGTTCCCAGAAGGTGCTCTGTATCTTCTTCGGTGTGACCTCTCCGGGCGGCAGGACGCGGTGCAGCATGGTGAGGAGACGCGCATTCTCGCTGTCCTGCGCCGTGTACTCCGTACGTCCTGCGATACTGCGGATGAGGTCGGCGCGCTCACTGCCGACCATGAGCGCATCCGCCGCAGGGATGCGCCGCGTGATGTCCGCGAGCTTTGCCCACGGCTCACGCCGTAGGATGGCACGCACCTCGCGCCGCACGCTGCGCTCCTCGCTGCGGCGGCAGTCCATGCAGACACCGCTGGTGAGCCGCCCGCAGACGGGGCACGGGGTGAGTCCGCGCGCTTCCTTTAGATGGCGTGCCTTGCGCGTCGTCAGATAGGCGCGCTCGATGTGCGTGCGCAGGTCGCTGTCCTCAATCCGGGCGGCGAGCGACGCCCCGCGCGCGATCTCGGCGTCCGACAGTCCCGTCTGTGCGAGCGCACGCCGATAGGCGGCAGGTGTCTCCGCTGCGGCATCGTCCGGCATCTGCAGAGCAGGGCGCATCGTCCGTGCAAAGGCGATCTCCGTCACCATGCGTCCACCCGCGTAGTTGTTGACGCGCTGGACGATCTCGGGCGCACTCATGCGCATCTCGTTCTTCCAGACCGCATCGGGCGCATAGAGAAATAGCTTCTTGTCGCGCACCGCGACGGCACGCACGCGGCGTGCGACCATCTCGCCCATGATATCCGCCCAGTGGGAGAGGGTCGTGTGCGTGATGTAGTCGCGCTCAAAGGAGGGACCGAGGCGACGAATCGCGGCGCGCACATCGTCGCCCGCACCCGCCGTGCCAAGTGTTGTACGCACGTCTCTTCCTCCTCTGTTTCAATCCCGCATCAATACATCGGATTGGGTATCCCATACGTCCATGGCGCCCCCTACACCGCTTGCGCGTTCCCCTCCCCCATATTGTATGGGGGAGGCTAAGGCAACACGGGTACATTCCGCGCTGCATGACAGGGACTGTTTTAATTCTCCCGCACCGTCCCCGCCTCCACGTACCGATACGTTCCCCATACGCTCTGCGGGGAAATACGCCGCGTCGGTCGCCGTGATAAAAGGTCTGGATGTGCTCGTGACGGATGAAGTCGAGGAGGGCGCGGCGGCGGTCGGCATCGAGCTCGCTCATCACATCATCGAGGAGGAGGATCGGCGCCTCGCCGATATTCTCCTGCAGGTAAAAGAGCTCCGCGAGCTTCAGCGCGAGCGCGCCCGTACGCTGCTGTCCCTGCGAGCCATAGCTCCTGAGACTCATGCCGCCGACGCGCAGGACGAGATCGTCGAGATGCGGCCCGACGCCCGTCGCCGCCCGCGCAATATCGCGCGCACGCCCCTCGCATAGCATCTTATTATACCATACATGGAGTGACTCTGTCATGTCGTCTTCGGCAAAGTCCTCCGCCCCCGCGCCTGCGATCTCATAGGCGAGCGCGAGCTCTTCCCCGGCCGCGAGTACCGCCTGCACGCGCGCGGAGAGCGCACCGAGCTGCGCGACTGCCGCGATGCGGCGCGTCACGATGTAGGCGGCACTTTTTGCGAGCTGCGCATCCCACGGCGGGAGATCGTCCGGCGCGGCGAGACGCTCGCGGATATCCTTCAGCACGGCGTTGCGCTGCTTCAGGATGCGCGTATAGCGCAGGAGCTCGCCGTAGTAGGCGGGACTCGCCTGCGAGAGCTCCGCATCGAGATAGCGGCGGCGGAGCGCCGGCGCCCCCTTGACGAGAAAGAGATCCTCGGGGGAAAAGAGCACCATCGGCAGGAGACCGACGAGGTCGCGCTGGCGCAGGCTCTCCCGCGTAGGTGATGCGTCGATGCGCCCCGCGGGCAAAGGTAAAGGAGAGCTCGCCCGGCACATCGTGCCGCCGAAACGAAAGCCCGATGTGCGCGCCGTCTGCCCCTCACGCGAATGAGCTCCGCATCGCTCGATGTGCGATGGGAGCGTCCAAAGGCGGCGTAGTAGAGCGCCTCGATGATATTCGTCTTGCCCTGTGCATTCGCGCCGAGAAAGATCTGCACCCCGGGGTCGAACGCGAGGTGCAGCGTCTCATAGCTGCGATAGCTGCGCAGCGTCAGCTCTGTGATCTGCATTGTTACACGCGCACGACGCGGTATGTATCATTGCCATCAATCGTAATGACATCACCGGGGACGAGCTTGCGCCGCCGTGCCGTCTCCGGCACATCGTTGCGCAGGATCATGCCCTCCGCGAGGAGTGCCTTGACCTCGCCGCCGCTCGCCACGGCCCCCGCCAGTTTCAGAAACTGATCCAGCTGGATCATATCGGTATGAATCGCGATATCCATCACGTCAGTGCGTCCTCACAGGCGTTACCACATAGATATAGTTCGGATCGGCCTCCTCGCGGATCGTGATCGGCGAGAGGTTGACCCCTGACTCGTTTGAGCCCTGCAGAGAGAGGATGCACGTATCGCTGTCGAGCGACTTCATCGCATCCATCAAATAGGAGGCGTTGAACGCGATCGTCACATCATCGCCCCTCGACCTGCGCCGTGATCGTCTCCTCCGCCTCACCGATCTCGGGGCTGTTCGAGGAGATGCACATCATCCCGTCCGCAAAGCGCAGCTTAACGATATTGTACTGATCCGTACGCGCAATGAGCGAGGCGCGGTCGACGGCAGCGGAAAAATGCCGCGACATCGAGCGTCACCTTCGTGCGGATATTCGCATCCTGCGGAATGACGCGGCGATAGTCGGGAATGCCCCTCAATGAGACGCGAGGTCATATAGATGTTGTCGAACGATACACGATCTGATTATAGGAACACGACACATGGACATCAGACGGCACATCGCTGTTCATTGTCCGTGCTACTTCTCTAAAAACGTGCGGGGATGATGACGCGGATCTGCCCTGCCTCCTCCTCGAGCTGCTCGCTCTTGACCGCGAGACGATGAACATTCGTCGCAGCGAACGTGACCTCACGTCCCTCGACCTCGAGCTGGCAGCCCGTGAAGATCGGACGGCGGTCGCGCTGCTCCTCCTGAGACAGGCAAAGGCAGATTTCTTGACGAGACGTGCAAGAACACGATCTTTGATGGTAAACTGCAGCGTCCCGTCCATACGTTGAAGTACGGGAAAGTCCGTGACCTCCATCGTGCGCAGGGTGAATCGTACCGTACCCGAGCGGATCTCGGCGAGCCCGTCAGAGCTCTCCGTATTGATCGAGACCTCCTCAGCGGGCAGTTTGCGTGCGAACTCCGTGAGATACTTTCCGGGAGAACGGCGGTGCCGGTTCCGTGGATTTCGGCGGGAATGGTGACGATAAAAGCCCAGCTCATAGTTTGTGGTCTGGAGTTCGAGCTGTCCTTCTCTGGCGTTCATATAGACACCGGAGAGAATCGGGGTCTGCGGCTTGGTCGAGAGCCCTTTGCTGACGATCTGCAGCGCGGCGATCAGGTCGCTCTTGGGCAGGGTGATGTTCATGATGAGTCCTTTCGCTTTCTGTGCGGCGTGGGGTTTTCGATTGCCACGTGATATATATAAATATAGTAACGGTAGTAGTAGGCGCTGTGGATATGTGGAAAATGGGAAAATCTCCAGTTTTGACGCGCCTGTGCCTGTGGATAATTGAGGCCAAGTTATGCCTGACTTATCCACAGTTTACACAGATTGGTAGTGGATGAGTCATTTTTCCACAGTACGTCCACACGTCATGAGACGTTTCCTGCACAGTGTTGTCCACAGGGGGACGCACGGTCGATTCCTTAAGGAAGCACGGATCAATTTGGCACGACGGATCAGCGATTCCTTAAATCCCGCGGATCTGGATGAGAGCGACTTGATGAGTGCATCGGTCGCAGGATCGCTCTCGTGAGACTCTGGATCTTCTTGTGCGCGTGGATGACCGTCGAGTGGTCGCGGTTAAAGAAGCCGCCGATCGTCGGCCATGATACCTCCGTCATCTCGTGACAGAGGTACATGGCGATCTGGCGCGGATAGGCGATGTCGTTGCTGCGCTTCGTGGAGCGGATGTCCTCGCTCGTTACTTTGAAATGCGTGCAGACGATGCGCTCGATCATCTCCATCGTGATGCGGCGCCCCTTCTCCCCGCGCAGATAGTTGCCGAGCGCGGCGACGCAGGTCGTCTCGTCGATCGGCATACGCATCATGGAGGCGTATTTGATGAGGCGCGTGAGGGCACCCTCGAGCTCGCGGATGTTGCTGTCCACGCGGCTCGCGTATAGGTCACCACATCGGCGGGGATATCGACGTCCTCGCTCTGTGCCTTTTTTTCTGGAGAATCGCAACGCGCGTCTCGAACTCCGGCGGCTGGATATCGACGGGCGCACCGCCGGCGAAGCGTGAGATCAGACGATCCTCGAGCCCCTTGACATCCTGCGGCTGGCGATCCGAGGTCAGGATGATCTGGCTGCCGTTGTCGCGCAGCTTGTTGAACGTCTGGAAAAACTCCGTCTGCGTCTGCTCCTGCCCCGCGAAGAACTGGATATCGTCGATCAGCAGCACGTCGATATGGTAGTATTTCTCGCGGAATGCGTCCATATTCTTCTCGCGGATGGAGCGGATAAATTCATTGGTAAAGTCCGTGCTCGCGATGTAGAGGACGCGCTTTTTCGGATCGTCGGCGAGGATCTTGTGACCGACCGCGTGCATGAGATGCGTCTTGCCGAGCCCCACGCCGCCGTAGATGAAGAGCGGGTTGTGCGAGGGGAGCCCCGGCGCGTCCGCGACGGCCTTTGCCATCGCGTAGGGGAACTGGTTCGAGCGACCCGTGACGAACGCCTCGAAGGTATACTTCGGGTTGAGCGTCGTCGCATCGTCCGGTGCCGGCGTATGCGACTCGGGCGGGTGAGGGAGACTGCCCTGCGGGTATGTCGCCTGCTCGTCCGCGGCGATGTGTCCGGCGGCTGCCTCCTCTGCCATGGCGGGTTCCACCGGGATTTCCTTCACCGCAGGCGGCTCTTTCTGAGATGCTGCCGCCGGATCAATAATAATCCGGAACGTATAGCCGGCACCGAGCGCCTTTTGTATGACATCACCGAACAGTGCACCCAGACGTGATTCTACGTATTGCTTTTTGGATATCTTCGCCAACGGCAAGCAGCAGTTCCTTATCTTTGAGCGAAACAGGGTACAATAGGCAAAATCCACTTCTTTACGGCGTCTTCGTGAATGATTCCGCTGGTCTTATCCAGCACTTTTTGCCACAGATCGGCGAGGTTCTTTTTCTTCGGACATACGATTTTGTCCTCTCGTAAAAATTTGTTATCCACAGAGTTATTCACACTTGTGGATAACTCTTCCGATGTGAAACGCTAGGTAATCCGTGAAGATCGAAAATTATGCACGATGTTTTCACAGGTTTTCCACAATGAACCAAGGGATATTTTATCAAAAAAAAGCGGACTTATCAACAGGTGCTTTGGTCTTATCCACCAAAAAAGGGCGAAATCATGCCCGTGTGCCTTGACATACGCGCGTTTTTTCGTCTATAATGTGACCTGATTCACACGCGACTACCTGCGCGGCGGTATGTGCCGCGCGTTGCGCAGAAAAAGGAGGTGACGAGAGGTGAAGAGAACATTTCAGCCGAACAATCATTGGAGAAAAAAGACGCATGGATTCCGTGAGCGCATGAAGACGAAAGGCGGCCGCCTCGTACTCAAGAGAAGGCGTCAGCGCGGAAGAAAGAAACTTTCGGCGTAATATCGCTGGACTTTGGGCAGGAGGTCACCGCAGGTGACCTCTTTTTACGAATATGGAACAGAAAAGATATACACTGCCGCGCAGCAGGATGATCAAGCGCCGCAGCGACTTTCAGTGCGTCTATCAGAAGGGGCGCTCGGTCGCGGGGCGGCGCATGATCCTCTATGTCCTGCGCGACCCGCGTGTCGCGGGAAAGGTCGGCTTTGCCGCCGGGAAAAACTGGCTGTGCCGCCGTGCGCAGCCGCACGAAGCGCCTCCTGCGCGAGGCGTACCGCTGTCTGCAGCATGAGCTGCGCGGCGATGTGGGGATCCTCCTCATCGGGCGCGCGGGACTTGCGGACGGCAAGATGCAGGACGCCGCCGAGGAACTGCGCCGCCTCATCCGCCGCGCGGGGATCTTCGCCGATGGCGCATCGGAAAAACATCGGAGGGAGCACGGATGAAACGCCTGCTGCCCCTCCTCATCCGCTTTTATCGCGCGGCGATTTCGCCGCTCTTTCTGCCGCACTGCCGCTACTACCCGACCTGCTCGGCGTATGCCTTGGAGGCGGTCACGCGCTACGGCGCATGGCGCGGCGGATGGATGGCGCTGCGGCGCATCCTGCGCTGTCACCCCTTTCATCGGGGCGGCTATGACCCCGTACCATAACGAAACGATTCCGAACATCCGAAATACAGACGACTCGACTTAACCAAACGTCCCAATCGTAGGAGGAACTATCCTTGATCGAATTTTTCAGCAATCTGTTTGCGCCCATCATCCATATATTGCAGACGATCCTCGGCGCATTCTACTCCGTCACCAGTGCCGCCGGCCTTGAGAGCTACGGCTTTCCCATCATCCTGCTCACCATCCTTATCAAGCTCGTGACCCTACCCGCTCACCGTGAAGCAGGTCAAATCCATGAAGGCGATGCAGGACATCCAGCCGAAGATGAAGAAAATCCAAGAAAATACAAGCACGACCCGCAGATGCTCCAGCAGAAGACGGGCGAGCTCTTCCGCGAGGCAGGCGTCAACCCTGCTCGCCGGCTGTCTGCCGCTCTCGTGCAGATGCCGATCCTCATGGGCATGTACTACGCGCTCTTTAACTTTACCTTCCCGAGCGCGGAGGCCGCGGCGTTCTTCTGGCTGCCGAGCATGAGCGAGCCGGATCCCTACACATCCTCCCCGTCCTCTCGGCGGCGACGACCTTCCTCCAGCAGAAAATGACCTCCAGTGAGATGACGGGGCAGATGAAGATCATGATGACCGTCATGCCGCTCTTCATCGGCTGGATCAGCCTCACCTTCCCGTCGGGACTCGTCCTCTACTGGGTCACGATGAACGTGGTCCAGATCGCCCAGCAGTGGTGGATGTACCGCGGTGAGGACAAGACGGCAAAGGGGGCGGCGTAATGGCGGAGATCATCGAGACGACGGGCAAGACCGTCGAGGATGCCCTCGCAGCAGCACTGGAAAAACTCGGCTGCGGCCGCGAGGAGGTCACCTACGAGGTGATTCAGGAGCCGTCGGGCGGCTTCCTCGGCCTCTGGGGCAAACGCGAGGCGCGCATCCGCGTCACGACGCGTCCCATCATCCGCCCGCATCATCGGGAGATCCCGACCCCGCCGCCGCCGACCATCACCGCTGCACCGCGCGAGGAGAGTGTACCTGCGCGCAGCGAGGACGACGGCTTCGACCCGCGCGCCAAGCGCTACCATACCGATCTGCGCTCCTCCGCACGACGTACTGCGGCAGGCGATGGATCGCGCACGGAGACCGAGCGGCGCGATGCCGCCCCGCGGCGGGAGCGTCCTGCACGGGACGACGAGCCGCGCGGCTATGCCAATGCGCGTCCGCGCTACGAGGGGCCGCGCGAGCGTGAGGGCGCTATCCGCCGCGCCCGCGCCGCGAGCGCAGTGACGTACCGCCCTCCCGCTCACCGATGAGATGGCGGCGGCGGCAGAGGGCTTTCTCGGCAAGATCTTTGCCGCGATGGGGCTCTCCGTCACGCTGAACCGCACGGATACGCCCACGGGAACGATCTTCAACATGCACGGGGAGAACCTCGGCATCCCTCATCGGCAAGCACGGCGCGACGCTCGACGCGCTCCAGTACTCACGAACCTCGTCGTGAACAAAAATCCCGGAGACGGGCTTTGCGCATCATCCTCGACGTGAGGACTACCGCGCCCGCCGCGAGGAGACCCTCATCCGCCTCGCAGGACATCTCGCGGACAAGGCGTGCCGCATCGGCGAGGAGATCCACCTCGAGCCGATGAGCCGCCACGAGCGCAAGATCATCCACATGGCACTGCAGGACAATCGCCGTGTCACGACCTACAGCGCGGGCGACAACCCGCGCCGCTACGTCGTCATCGTCCCGAAGCGCCGCCGCTACGGCCGCGGCGAGGACGGCTATGAGGCGTACGAACAGTGATTGCCTAGGGAATCGTTGATAAATGGGGACGGCAATACTCCTAGGGAATCGCTGATAAAATGAAGTCCGTCAGATTGGCGTAGATTTTTTCGTCCGATTGAGGAGGCAAACCGGACGCATAGCTAAAAGCTATGTGGAGGATTGCCGACAAAAAGCGGGCAAAAAGATGCGCTAAGATGGCGGTGCTGAAATTTATCAGTGCTTCCCTAAGCAAACCTTAGTGAAGCAAGCGGAATAAGGGCGCGGTACGCCCCGACGGATTTCGCTCGTTCAAGCGAAGCGCGTTAAGAAATTCGTCGGTATTTAAGCGTACAAGCGCACGACCGCTTGCGTAACGAGGTGTTTGCGTGGAGTATGCCGTCTGATCGTTTGATGCAGATACTATAGGGTTGTTATACGGAGGAAACCTTCGTGCCGCAGCCTGTTTTTGCACAGTGCATCAAATAATGGTAGAAAGGACGCGCGCCATGACCGAGGACACCATCAGCCAGATCGCGACCCCGCACGGCGCGGGCGGCATCGGCATCATCCGCGTGAGCGGAGGGGATGCGCTCGGCGTTGCGCGCCGCGTCTTCGGCCTGCGGCAGGCGGCACACTGAGACATCGCGCCCTATACGGCGCACTATGGGCACATCGTCGCGGCGGACGGCACAGTGATCGACGAGTGCATCCTTCTCTATATGCGTGCGCCGCACTCCTATACGGGCGAGGACACGGCAGAGCTGCAGTGTCACGGTGGCGCGGTCGTCCTGCGCGAGGTGCTCCTCAGGACATGGGAGGCGGGCGCACGTCCCGCAGAGGCAGGGGAATTCACGAAGCGCGCCTTTCTCCATGGGCGGCTTGACTCGCGCGCGCCGAGGGCGCCGCGGAGCCGATCGCGGCAAAGAGCACACGCGCCGCGCATGCCGCACGGGAGCGGCTCGCAGGTGCATTCTCCCACGCAGTGACGAACATCCGCACAGCATCCTCGGTGCCGTCGCGCACATCGAGGCGGGGATCGACTTCCCGAGGACGACATCCCCGCGGCCTTGCCGAACGCCTTGCGGCGGAGATCGACGCGACGTCTGCCGCCGTCCGCCGCCTCGCTCGCGGGTGCGGATACGGGCCGCATCCTGCGCGATGGGGTCAAGACCGTCATCGTCGGCCGCCCGAACGTCGGCAAATCGAGCTCCTCAACGCCCTCCTCGGCATGGAGCGCGCCATCGTCACCGACGTGCCGGGTACGACGCGTGACATCATCGAGGAGGAGATCAGCGTCGCCGGCATCCCCTGCGGCTTCGATACGGCGGGACTGCGCGCGGCAGAGGACGCCGTCGAGCAGATCGGCGTCGCACGCACCGAGCAGCATCTCATGGATGCAGAGCTCATCTCGCCGTCTTTGACGCGTCAGGAGCCGCTGACCGCGGAGGATCACGCGCTCCTTACGCGCCTTTCGGCGGCGGCGGCTGACATTATCATCCTCTGCAGCAAGGAGGATCGCCCTCCGTACTGAGCGCGGCGGACTTTTTCCGCCGTCGCTGCGCCCGTCCTTCGCATCTCGGCGCAGGAGGGCACGGGGCTCGATGCCCTGCGGAGGAGATCGCCGCGCACATCGTTCGCCGGGAGGGCGACCTCAGCGATGGGGCGCTCCCGAACAAAGAGCGCGAGATCGAGGCGCTGCGCCGCGCGGAGGCGCATCTCACGGCGGCAGAGGAGACCCTCGCCGCAGACCTTGGGACGGACTTCGTCTCCATCGACCTGCGCGCCGCATACGACGCGCTCGGCGAGATCTCGGCGAGACCGTCGATACCGACCTGATCGACCGCATCTTCAGCGAGTTTTGTATTGGAAAATGAACGGACGGCCTATATTACTAGGGGTATAGGGAAAAATGCAATAAAAATAACCGCCCATTCCGTCAAATGAGCCGTTATAAAAACAAATTAAGCACGAAATATAGAAAGATGCTGTCAAAGGACGCTTCTTTCTATGCTTATTAGAATTGTTGCTTCTAGTCATGACAAGACGAATTTTCACGATAGAGGGATAACGTGAGCACAGAACAGGACTACGACATCATCGTCATCGGCGCAGGCCATGCGGGCGTCGAGGCGGCACTTGCCGCGGCACGTATGGGACAGCGTGCGCTCATCGTCACACTATCGCTGGACAACATCGCCATGATGCCGTGCAATCCATCCGTCGGTGGCCCCGGCAAGAGCCACCTCGTTCGCGAGATCGACGCGCTCGGCGGCGAGATGGGCATCGCGGCAGATCGGGCGAGCATCCAGCGGCGCCTGCTCAATACGGGCAAGGGGCCCCGCTGTCCACGCCTCTGCGCATGCAGGCGGACAAGTTCTCTATCAGCGCATCATGAAGGAGACCTGAAAACACCGCACATCTCGACGTGCGTCAGCCTCGTGACGGAGCTGCGAACAGAGGAGACGGCGGATGGGCGGCGCGTCACGGGCATCCGCTGTGAGACGGGGAGCAGCTCACCGCGCGCGCCGTCATCCTCGCGACGGGGACCCATTCTGCGCGGGCGCATCATCCTCGGCGAGACGATCTCGACGGCGGCCCGAACGGCCAGCGTCCTGCCATAGCATTCTCGGACTCCCTGCGCGCGGCGGGGATTCGCCTCATGCGTTCAAGACAGGCACGCCCGCGCGCGTTGACCGCCGCACACTCGACCCGCGGAGACTGGCTCGCAGGCGGGCGACCCCTGATGCGCCTGCCTTCCTTCCTGACGGATGCGATGCCCGACGCGCAGACCCCTGCTACCCCACCTACACGAACGAGGGCAACCCATGCCGTCATCCGTGCGAACCTCACCGCGCTCCGATGGCAAACGGCGTCATCGAGGGCATCGGCCCGCGCTACTGCCCCTCGATCGAGACGAAGATCGCGCGGTTCTCGACAAGGAGCGGCATCAGCTCTTTTTCGAACCGGAGGGCTGCATACCAATGAAAATATATGTGCAGGGTATGTCTACCAGCCTGCCAACGGATGTGCAGGAGGAGTTTTCCGCACCATCCCGGGACTGCAGCATGCACGCATGATGCGCCCCGGCTATGCCATCGAGTACGACTGCCTCGACCCGCTGCAGCTGGAGTGCAAGCCTTGCCGTCAAAGAGATCGCAGGGCTATACTCTGCGGGACAGGCGAACGGGACGAGCGGCTACGAGGAGGCAGCGGCACAGGGGCTCCTCGCGGGCATCAACGCCGCGCGTGCCTGCATGGGCGAGAGCCGCTCATCCTGCGGCGCAGCGACGGCTACATCGGCGTCCCTCATCGACGATCTCGTGACGAAGGGGACAGAGGAGCCGTACCGCATGATGACGAGCCGCGCCGAGTACCGCCTCGTCCTGCGCCAGGACAACGCCGACCTGCGGCTGACGCCCATCGGACGCCGCATCGGACTCGTCTCGGATGCGCGCTGGACGCGCTTTTACGGCAAAGCGCGACGCCATCGAGGGCGGCCCCTCACGCAGCTGCGGGAGACACGCCTCAGCCCGAGCGCTGCGACCGAGGAGCGACTGGCGGCGGCGGGCATCCCCGCTGCGTGGACGCCCACGACCCTCTTTGCCCTGCTCGCACGCGAGGGCGACTACCGTGCACTCGCCGCCGTCTTTGACATCCCACCGCTCGCAGACGACGTGCGCGAGGAAGTCGAGATCATGGCGCGCTACGACGGCTACATACGGAAACAGGAGGGAGCAGATCGCGCGCATGGAGCGGTTTGAGGCACGCCGCATCCCCGCCGATACAGACTACGCAGCGATCGGCAGCCTGCGCCTCGAGGCGGCGGAGAAACTCGCCGCCGTGCGCCCGCGCTCCATCGGACAGGCCTCGCCATCAGCGGCGTCTCTCCGGCCGACATCTCCGTCCTCCTCGTCTGGCTCGGAGAAAGAGCGACGGATATCATAAATTTAGGGAATCACTGATAAAACAGTCTTCAGATTGGCGTAGATTTTTCGTCCAAACGAGGTGAAAAACCGGACGCAGAGTGGTGCTCTGTGGGAGGATTTTTTCCACCGAAGTGCGGGCAAAAAGATGCGTCAAGATGGTTGTACCGAATTTATCAGTGATTTCTAGGCACTATCCGTAGCGGATAGGCCTTTTGCTTCTTTTGACCTGACTTGACAAAAGAAGAGATGTTTCCACAATGGTATCAAATGATACCATTGTAGGTGGTGGAGTATGTCTGATATCAATCAGCGGATTGAGAGTGAACAGGAAGTTCAAAACTATATCGACAAACTACAGTATGCGCTTTCTCGTGGAGCGAAAATCATATTTCAGATCGATCGCCACGTAGATCAGAAACGAGACGAACGTCATACAAATCGTTTTACGGTATCCGATTTATTTCCAGACGAAAACCCCGTGGATGCACTGAGGAGAGAATTACAGCTGCTGCATGTAGGGGAATATATACATCGGTAAAGATATTCGTTTTCGCCAAAGAAGTGAAATGCGTATGTTGGCAGAAGATCATGAATCCAGTGATGTGATATCAAAAATTCGTGTTGAACTCTCTCGGCGACGGGAAACCATACAGCTTTTGTGATGTCTTTTCACTACGCAGAGATATCATTTATAGCAGAAATATTTCCATATAGGAAATCGGGGTGTAGTCATGGATACAATTCAGACAGTAAACAGGCTGTGTGAGGCCGCATGGAAGAACATGCGGTTCAGCACGTCGTGATCCATGAGAACACGCAGTTTAAAGGGTATCGGTGCCATATGATGCACACTATTACTATTGTAATCGCGCAGATGAACTCTATGCGGATGAGGACATGATCGCGCAGAATGATATTGCTATGAAAAACGAGTACCGCAAAACATGCGGGCTGTTGACCGTAGATGAAATCATTGATATTCGCAAGAAGTACAAAATCAGTCAGAAGGATCTATGCGGGACTCTGGGCTGGGGCGATAAGACCATCACACGCTATGAGGGGCATCAAGTTCAGGATAAGGCACACGATGACATCCTTCGGAAGATTGATCACGATCCAAAATGGTTTTTGGATCTCTTAGAAAATGCGCGGGAGATACTGTCTGAGGATGCATACGGTAAATATCAAAAAAATGCGCGTGCATGTTATGAACAACAACAGGATTTTTATCTAAAGCAGGCAATTCTCTCGCGATATGCGCGCTATATGGATCGTCCAGAGCTGTCCGGCTATCGTGAACTCAATCTGAATATTGTCACAGGATATTATCCGTTATTTTGCAAATGCGTCAAAGATGCTCCACCTCTATAAAGTAAAATTGATGAAACTGCTTTGGTATTCGGATGCGCTCTCCTTCAAGCGAAGGCAACATTCTGTTACAGGACTTGTTTATCGGGCACTCCCCATGGGAGCAGTGCCCATTGGATATGATTCCATCATAGAGCTCGCTGGTGTGTATTATGAAGAGCGTGAATATGAGAATGGGCCAGCATATGAATTTTTGCCAACACCTAATAAAGAGTAGCGCACATCTGAGTGCAGAGGATATGGATATTCTTGAAACGATCATTGCGCATTTTGGCCCATCAAAGGCGAAGGATATCGTGGAAGCAATGCACGAAGAGGAGGCATATAAGAAGACCGCCCCCTAAGGATGTCATCTTGTTTGAGTATGCAAGAGATCTAGTATTTTCATAGGTTATAAAGACATTATTTTTCTGCTTTTTAGGAAAAATGGTGTCTTTTGTGTTCATAGGACTGTAAGGAGAAGCGTTATGTTACTCGTCACATCATATCAAGTGGCTCATTGATACGGAGAACGATTATTAACAGAGGATGAGAGAAATTGAAATATGGGAGTTCAAGCATGAAGAGACAATGTAATTTTATCTGCATAGGGCAACACATTTTCGCAATCACTATTGCTTGGATACAGAGATTGAAACGCGCAGGGGAACAGACGCGTTTCGAGTTCTTCAGTGCAACGTCTGTTTTCCAAGTGAAACAGAATCATTCGGACCAGCTGCCTTGAGCTGGTGATTTTGGGAAATACTGGTTGCTGATTATTTAGCGTATCGACTTGGATATCATGTACCGCGTGTCAGGGTGGATGTTAAAGCCAACTCGAATGAATCAACGAAAGGAAGCGATGTCATAGGGTTTTTCAATTCGCAGATGATACAGAGTTGTTCTCCTAATGATGAACTGTTCGTCATAGAAGTTAAAACCGAGGAGTTTTTCTCAAAGTGGAGAAATAGTCTACAAAAATGCAATTGATGATTCATCGAAAAGATGATATTCGTCTTGCAGAGTCTTTGAATCTTATTCGACAAAAATCGATTGATCATAAACATATTGATGATGCAAATCAGGTGATTCGCTTTCAAAAATCGTGGATCAAGAATATCAAATAAAGTATGGAGCATCATTTCTTGTTGACATTAGAGTATTTTGATAAGGCAAAATATACCATCATCAAATTGCAGAACGAATTCCGTACATCGAAAAGGATCATATCACATCCTCATCGTGACAGCTTGGCGCTTTTAGTCATTCGTGGTGATAATATGATGAAATTGGTTCATGAACTATATAGGAGAGCTGCAGATGAGAGCCTGAACGAAATCTGTGAGACTACTTGGTGTCACACGTTCCAAAGGAAAAATGTATGAATATGGGTTGCCTGAAAAGCAGCACATCAACATAAACGAGAATCCTACGAGACTTTTCCATATTTCCATTGCGCTCCTGGGAGAGCTGGCTGCTACAATCAATCAGGGGCGAAGAATCTCCTTTTCAGAATCTGAATTAAAGAAGAACTTAATTTTTCTCTGCATATTTTTGATGCCTATCTCCAGTCAAAACTCAACAGTGCATATGATGCATATGTACTTCTTCTTGGTGCTGCTTCCTATTATTTATGTGACCTTCCCGGAAGTTCTTCTGTATTAACTCAAAAGCTACAGAATGGAGAGATCAATCTTGATGCAGGAGGATTGGAGAATCTATTACTTTTTACTGCGTGGGGATTGGCAGATAGATATTGATGAAAATAGTACATACGGAGAGCATATTGCAGCGGTAATAGGAGGAGTTCGCCAATTTTTCAGAATGGAACGGGAGAAGAAAAGCTCCTTGAATTTGCTGTGAACCTCCGTCGTGAGGTATATGAGTGGGACGCCGCCAGCTTCTGTTTGCTGATGTGACGATAGCTGTATTGCGAAGTAAAATTGAACGCTCTACATGGAAAACATTACCGGCATATTCCGGCTAACTCTTGATACATGGCGCTCTATACTTCAAAAAGATTCCTTCATTAGGAACTATGGCCGGCACAACACCTTTTGGGGAAAAAGAGGGTGTACTGCAAGGGCATCGGCTGTGGTTCAAATGCCGACCAGTGCAGGAAGACAAAAATCTACAGAACTGATCCTTCGCAGTGCTTTTTGGCAAATCGCATTTCGTTGGCTCGTTATCATTGCGCCATTTCGGGCATTGTGCAATGAGATCAGCGGCAGTCTCACTGCTGCATTTGACGGAGAAGCAACAACTGTAAATGAGCTATCCGATGTATTACAGATTGACTATGATAATAATGATGTCACGGCAAAGAAAACAATCATGGTTGCAACACCGGAAAAGATGCTCTATATTCTCCGACATGAACCCTCGCTGGCACAACAGATTGGGCTGCTTATTTTTGACGAAGGTCATTTATTTGATGACGAGACGCGTGGAGCTACCTATGAATTGCTTTTGACAGAGCTCTTATCTCTTACATCGAAAGATACACAAAAGTTTTGATTTCAGCTGTACTGAACAATGCTGAAACAATAGGAGAATGGTTGAATGGAGAAGCGAATGTTGTTGAAGGTGCAACGCTTTTTCCAACATCCAAATCTGTTGGTTATGTGAGTTGGATTGGTACGTTGGGACAAATTCGATATTTTGGTGCGCATCGTTTTGGTCAATACGATTATTTTGTTCCGCGAGTTATTCGTCAGGTATCGCTTAATAAAAAAGGACGAGAGCGTAAGAAGCAAATATTCCCCGATAAAAAGGATAATGCAAGTGACATTGCACTATATCTTGGGTTGAAGCTTGTTTCAAGCGGAGCAGTTGCGGTATTTTCTGGGAGGAAGGATTCGATATATAAGCTGTGCGATCGATTCATTGATATTATTGATCGGGGATTTTCTCTGCCGTCTGGAATCTTAGAGGTCAGAGACTGTGGAAGTGCAGCGATTGGAACGACTCCATCGGGAAAATCTGGGTTCCGACGCACCGGCGGTAAAATGCGCCAAATATGGCATTTTTACACATCATGGAAATATGCCGCACGGGATACGCTCGGCGGTTGAATATGCTATGCAGCATAATATGATCCACTTTGTCATTTGCACCTCGACACTGGCGCAGAGGGGTTAATTTGCCATAGCGCTATCTCATTGTAGCAAACGCGCGTGCGAAAAGAAATCATGCAAAAGCCTGATTTCTTGAATCTGATTGGGCGTGTGGGACGGGCAGGCATGCACACAGGGCGGTATTATCTTTGCAGATCCGAAAATTTATGATGGCAGGAGCAATAGGACTCAAAAAATGGCGATGGGAAGAAGTACAAAATCTTTTGCGTGAAGGAAGTCCCGAACCTTGTTCGAGTAATATCATGATGCTATTTTCCCCTATCGTGAGCAAGGATCAAAAATATGAGTTATCGTCGTACGGACTTGATTTTGTTCAACGCTATATTGATGCAGAAAGTCAAGATGCTTTTATCGATGAAACCCTTCTGCCTTATAGCAATATCCAAAACTTTCCAGTTAGCGATATGAAATATTTGCTGTTGAAGCGGATTGATATTCTGCATGTATTGGAGAGCTTTCTTCTATCACATTCATATAATATGGAGAAGGGCATGGGTGAGGAGGATGTACTTCGTCTTGTAAAGGGAACTTTGGTCTACTTTTTGGCGGATGATGAGGAAAAGGAAAATATTCAAAAGGTGTTTCAGCTACTTTTCCGTAATATAGTAAAAGAAGTACCTCAACCTGCGCGCCGTGTTGTTTATGGGAAAAATCTTTTTGGTCTGAGGAGGTGCAGCAAATTGAGCAGTGGGTGCAGCTGCATGAAAAGACTTGCGTACTGTAGAGCAGCCATCGGAAATACTGGATATACTGTGGACTCTTTTTCAGAGCATATTCGTGCGAATGAATTTAAGTCTTTGATCCTTTGGACTTGTTGAAGGAGGTCGGGCGAGAGATGGATTCAAGGCGATTCTTTTGGTACGATCTTGTCTTTTGATCCAGAAATATGATGTCCGTAGTATGCGAAGGGTAAGATTACAATCAATCATGAGTTGGCCTCTGCGAAAAATATATCATCCTATGAGGGGGCTTATCGTCAGTGCTGTCTCGTGAATTTTCAGAAATGATGAATTCAGCGCAAAATAATGAAGCTATTCAACGTTTACGTCTATTTTCGAAGCTAATTAAAAATATGGTCTGACAACATCAGACCATGATTATACTATGAACTTGGTATCTCAGATCGGGTGATTGCACAACATCTCAGAAACGCTTCATTTGACCGGTATCACGAAACATACCCTCATGCAGGAACTGAAAAGAAGACGAGAAAGTGCTGCAGATCTGATGAATAAATATCCACACTATTTTCAAGAACAGCTGAAGCAGCATCTGGAGATGGTATAAACTCACAGCACCGCGATCAGCCACTCACATCCTCCTCGCGCAGTTGCCCAGCTCGTGGCGATATGCATGACAGTCATCGCCCTCCTTCTCCCAGAACCCCATGACGATGTGCTCTGATAGGGTGCGCAAGCTGTGCCTCAGTGAGCTCGAGGAATCGATCTGATTCGTCAGGCTGTCTCGCGGCGAGGCGGTAGCCTTCTCCGTGAGTGCCGCGCGAATGCGGTCTCGCCACAGCGATCGCGGCTGCCACGCCGCGCCTCATCAGAGCATGTCCGTGAAGAGCGTGTCGAACTGGATGCCGAGCACGCGCCTTTGAGCAGCGCGCCGTTTTGCTTGACGATGGTGAAGAAATGCGGCACGGTATTTGGCTTCGGGAACACGACGGCCTCACCGAGGAGCGCTCCGCATTTCGTGCCGCCGATGTAGTACACGTCTGTCAGGCGTCAACGGCGGCGAGCGTCAGCTCGTTTGCGGAGCAGCGAGTGCATAGGCGAGCTCGCGCCCCGTCGAGGAAGAGCGGGATATTGTTCGCACGGCAGATCGCGCTGATCGCCTCGAGCTCATTCATCGTATAGAGTGTGCCGTACTCCGTCGGATGCGAGAGGTAGACCATGCCGGGGCATACCATGTGGTCGCGGTTCTGTGTCCGCACGGTAGGAACGCAGGCATCCCTCAATGGCGTGTGCCGGAGCTTGCCGTCCGTATGTGGGAGAGCGCGAGTACCGTGACCGCCGGCTTCGATTGCGCCTGCCTCATGCACCGTGATATGCCCTGTCATCGGCGGCAATCACGCCCTCGTAGGACGCAGGAGTGTCGAAATCACAATGCGGTTTACCTATGTCCCGCCCACGAGAAATGGATCTCTGCATGCGGTGCGCAGCATGCAGCGCGTATCTTCGCGCCGCTTCCCGCGTCGCAAGGATCGCATCCGTAGCCTGCCGCCTGCTCCAGATTCGTCTCTGTGAGCCGCTGCAGAATCTCGCGTGCGCTCCTCCATATAGTCCGGAGGCAAGGAAAGCTGTTCGCCCATATCATCATCTCCTTTTCCATACGACCTATACTATCGGAAAAATATACGGAATTCAGGAGCTTAAGGGAGAAGATTTTCGATAGAAATGGTAAGGACTAACGTACAGGACAGGAAGCATGGAGGGATTACGACTTGAGAAAATCTATGAGCGGCGGAGTAGAGCCCGCATCACCTGTGACGGCGCAGCCACAGCGAAGGAGTCACTTCGATACATTTGCACGGATGCTGCAGGGATATGCGAGGCAAAGCCCGTCAACAGCTATGGACGGAGGATCTGGAGGGCGACACATTTGACGCGCGTGCTCGCAGAGGCTCAGTCATCACACGGATCTGTAGGGAACGACGCTGATCTCCGAGACCATTACGGGCTGGGAGCGAATCCCGAGGCGGGCAGCACCATCTCGAGCGTGTCGAGCAGTTGAAGCACGCTGGCATGCGCAGAATCCCCGCTGCTCGCGCACGCAGGCGCAGGGTGCGCTAGGAATCGCGGCTCTCATTGGCACTGCGGTATCATCCGAATGACTCCGTACAGCCGACCTCCTGTCCACATAGGATAGGAGGTCGCTGTGTCTCACCCTCCCCGCCTTTTCTTTTCCGTCTGTGAAATAATACACATTTTGTTACATGACCGTGGGGAATTCTGAATTTAACTAAAGTTTCTAATTTATTTAAGTTAGTCGATCACATCTCGATAAAACAAATAGGACAGTGATATTCGCAGGAAGCGCAAAGGAGGGATTACAATGAGTTTGAAAAATTTATGCGGGCGCGGCGTTGCTGCACCGACCCGTGCGCAGCATCGCGTACGCGAGGATGATACCGAGAGCACTTTTGCGCAGATCCTGCAGGAGATGCGCGATGAGAGGCAGCCGATCTTCAGGATCGCGACAGCAGCGAACCGGATGCCACCATCACGCGCGTGCTCGCGGATGGGTCCATCGTTGCGCGCGCCTACATGGGGAGCGCGTCTCATCTCCGAGACGACGACACGGCAATCGTCTCACCCGAGCAAGGCGCTCTCAGCGGAGCTGACATCCTACTGCCCAGCCCGCCGCCCGTACCGCGCAGTCCATGCTGGCATCGCTCGCGATCGCAGAGCATGATGGGACGGCCGGATTCGCGCAACACACTGTAGATCGTATCGGCTGACGGCTCATTACGATAGACATCTGCTGCTCTTCTAGCCATGAAGTGACCCTATGGAAGCACTGATACATTGGTCAATCCATCTTGACGCATCTTTTTGCCCGCACTTCGGCGGAAAATCCTCCACAGAGCACCACTCTGCGTCCGGTTTTCCACCTCGTTCGGACGAAAAATCTACGCCAATCTGGCAGACCTCATTTTATCAGTGTTTCCCAAAAGGTATGGGTTCCTTCATCACTGATTCCTACAGGTATCCTGAAAACGACCTCTCTCACCCAGTGGAATGTGGAGAGGTCGTTTTGTATCGGAGGAGCACGGATCAGTCAAATCAGCGCAAGACCTCTGCATCTCTGACGTACCTTTTATCCACTGTATTGCATTAACGATCCCATCATCACAACACGTCGTATCGCAGTACCTCACTATACTGTGGGAGACGACAATGCTACCCGCTCCGATCAATGAATCCACACTTGTCATCCTGTATGATCGGGGCATTCCGGCGGAGAAATGCCAGGGAACCCAGCCCCTGCAGGGAGATGAAAGGCGATCTGTCCGGCCTTGTCAATGATGAGGACATCGTCTGCCGCACGTACGCGCGTGAGCCCCTCATGGAAATCGCCTGCTTCATCGTAGGCAGGAGGGGATGTGCATGATGCCGTCCCTGCCGACGTAGCCCTCACTTCCCGCCGTCGCACACAGCGGCTAGATCATCGCAGAAATAGTGCATCTTGCTGTACTGCGGATGGACGATATGGCACCGCTTCGATCGACGGCACCCCATTGTCCATGCACGCTGTGACGAGGGCGATGCCGTCCTGAACATGGTGGTATAGTCGTTCGTGGATGGGATAACCTCCGTGCCGGAGGTATTGATGTACCCGCGTCGAGCCCCATCGTCGATGATGCTGCCGTCATCTTCATAGAGCGGCGCTCCTGCCGCAAGAGAGAGCGCGCTTTTCAATGCTAAACCCAATCGGCCAGTGTTCTTGTACCACGAGAATGGGATACTTCGGCAAGCCCGTCATAGAAGGAGCTGGCGTTGGACCACTGCATTTTGAACGGCGTCTTTCCTGCCTTGTCGATGAAGGTGATCTTTTTTCCTTTCATGACCAAGGCATACCCCTCATGAAATTCTTCGGATGGCGCAGTTTGCAGAAACTGCGGCGCGATCACATCGTACCATTCCTGTCGATAAAGCCCCATTTCTTGTCGATATTGACGGCGGCACGATCCTCGTGGAACGGCTCTGCTCGATCGTACGAAGGGGGGATGACCATATTGCCCGTCTCGTCGATGTAGCCGTACGGCTCCCCCTTCTTTCGGATGACAGCGGCACGGCCCTCGGAGAATGGCTCAACGCTGTAGAACATCTCATCCGTCAGTCGGCTCCCTCGTCGCGGCGGCAGAGATGGTATTGACCATACTCTTCACCGATGCGAGAATGCCGCGCCCCATTGGCTGGATTGACGCGTATGCGGCCGGCAGCAGCAGTGTCCCGCTAGGTCGTATGCACCGACTTTTGCCCTTCTCGTCGCGTACGACGATGATGTCATCCATGAGTGGCTTGATATTCACGTAGGCCGCGGGGACGATCTGCGTTCCATCCGTACGGATGATGCCCAGTCCGCCGCCCTTCTGGACGATGAATAACCCTCTGCATAGGGGACGATGCTGTCAGCCACAAGAGGGACGACCTCGTTCCATCGGGAGTGATGGAGACCCCATTTTCCGTTTTTCTGTACTCGGAATACGGTACGTGCGGTGTCCGGCATGATGACGGCGGAGGACAGCTCCTCCTGCGGCTTTTCTGCCGCCTGTCCAATGCCCGTGCTGAGGAGGAGGGCAGTGCTGAGCGCGGCGATGGCGGTGCTCAGGCGTGTCATCGTTCATCCGTGTCACTTTCGTTCTCCTTTGTCATGCGCGCAATAGTTTCCTATTCTGTTCTATTTCGCGGAAAAGAGCGCTTTCCTGCATGGGGCAGGCTTTTCATCGTTTTCCCGTGATCCCCCGTAGGTCTTTATACGCTGTTTTTCCATCGGCACGATGAGACGGAGCGATGGTTCCTATAAACGACCTCTCACCCAGTGGAATGTGGAGAGGCCGTTTTGTATTGTATACACCGCTGAGAAACATTGACACAGAGAGCGAATATCGTTTACCCTATAACACATGTCGGACGGCAGATCCGTTCCTGTCACAATGGGGGACAGGGATGGGGATGCCGTTTTGTATTTTAGGATCTTCCATCAGGGACATGGGGGATTTTTATGAAACGCTGGGGACGGATTTCGGGGAACACTCCTCCTCCTGGCGGCACTCTGCCGCACGGCGCTCGCGGCAGAGCCGGGGACGATCGACAGCGGCGATACCGCCTATGTGCTCATCTGTGCGGCGATGGTGTTCGTCATGACGCCCGGGGCTGGCGTTCTTCACGGCGGTATGGTGCGCAGCAAGAACGTGCTGACGACCATCATGCAGAGCTTCTTCATGGTGGCGCTGATCTCCGTCGAGTGGGTGCTCCTCGGCTATACGATGGTATTCGGTACGGACGGCGGCCTCATCGGCGGTCTGTCGAAGCTCGGACTCACGGGGGTGGGCATGGGCGCACTGCCGAACGCAGCGATCCCGGAACTCGCCTTTGTTGCATTTCAGTGTATGTTTGCTGTTATTACGCCTGCGCTTATTAGCGGCGCATTTGCCGAGCGCGTCCGTTTCGGCCCCTTCGTTCTCTTTGTCCTGCTCTGGGTCGTTTTCCTCTATAACCCCATGGCGCACTGGGTCTGGGCGGCGGCTTCCTCGCGCAGCTCGGCGCACTCGATTTTGCGGGCGGACTCGTCATCCACATCCTCTCGGGTGTGTCGGGTCTGGTTCTCTGCCTCCTCCTCGGACAGCGCAGCGGCTACGGACGCCGCCCCATGCCGCCGCATCACCTGCCCATGACCGTGCTCGGTGCGGCGCTCCCTGGTTTGGCTGGTTCGGGTTCAACGCGGGCAGTGCGCTCGGCGCGAACGCACTCGCCGCGAACGCCGTCCTCACGACGCAGGTCGCAGCGGCGGCAGGCGGACTCTCATGGGTATTCACCGAGTGGCGGCGCGACGGTAAGCCGACCCTCCTCGGTGCCGTCTCCGGCTGTGTCGCGGGGCTCGTCTCCATCACCCCGGCGGCGGGATTCGTCACGGCACTCCCCGCCGTCCTCATCGGCCTGATCGGCGGTGCCGTCTGCTATACGGCCGTCGCCATTGTCAAGGCACGGCTCGGCTATGACGACTCCCTCGACGCGTTCGGCATCCACGGCATCGGCGGCACATAGAGCGCGCTCGCCACGGGGCTGTGGGCAACGACGGCGGTCAATCCCGACGGCGCAAACGGGCTGTTTTACGGCGGCGGACTCACTCTCCTGTGGGCGCAGATCCTCTCGACCCTCGTCGCCTACGGCCTTGCCATCGTCGGCTCGTACGTCCTCTTTCGCATCGTCAACGCCTATGCACCCATGCGGGCGAGCGAGGCAGACGAGATCAAGGGGCTCGATGTCACCGAGCACGGCGAGCGCGGCTACGTCGAGTCCATCATGACCGGCAGCCCGATCTCCTCCCTTTTTGGGGACAACAATCCCCTGAGGAAGGATAACCTGTGATCGACGGCGAAAATGAATCGCATCAATGTCCCATGCAGACAGGAGAGGTGAGACGCAGTGGAAAGAAAACTCTATAAAGTCGACATCATCACGCGCCCCGAAAAACTCGAGGAGCTCAAAGAGGCGCTCAACGAGATCGGCGTGCTCGGCATGACCGTCAGTCAGGTCTACGGCTGCGGCGTGCAGAAGGGGCACAAGGAAGTCTATCGCGGGCGCGAGTACGACATCAACCTCGTGCCAAAGGTCAAGATCGAGACCGTCATCTGTGAGGTGCCCGTCACGCAGCTGACGGATACAGCCCAGCGCGTCCTGCGCACGGGGGCGCCGGGCGACGGCAAGATCTTTCGTCTACGAGCTCACGAACGCCGTGCGTATCCGCACGGGTGACGAGGGGCCTGCGGCGATCGCGGACGAGTAGACGAGCAGCAATCAAAAAGCACGGCAGATGGCAAGGCCGTGCTTTTCGTTAGACGAATCTAATCCGTCGATGCTATCATGACGGTCAAAGCGATTCGGTCACAGGCATTCCCTAGGAGGTATGGCGAAAGATGATGACATCGATGTTTGTCCTGATCTTGTTCGGCGTGGTGGCATGTGGCGCAGCGCTGTGGTCGATGTACCGCGGACTGCGCGGCGGGGCGACAAAAAAATTCCTCCAGTTTGAGAACGGACGGCTGACCGTATACTATTACTCCTTCCCGGGGATGCACGAGAAGACATACGCGCTCGATCAGATCCGTGAGGTGCGCTTTACTCATCACTGGATGCGCAGCCCTGTCTCGCATACGGGCAAGATGCAGATCGTATTGAACGACGGGACGGTGAGCCGGTCGTTTTTCTACGACGGGAGCGTCCACATGAAAAAGATGGTGCTCGCCACCTCGCTGGCGCTGATGAGCCTCACAACGAAGGAGCTCGCCGAGAGTTCCGCCGTCACGGCGTACACCGCATCATCATCGATCCGCACCTTTTGGCGTGAGGACAGGGCGGCGAAGACAATCAAAAAGCACGGCTTAGCGATAAAGCCGTGCTTTTTTAGCAGGGAGTCTTTGTATTTTGGGAAAGTTACAATATGGTGACGATCAATCCTTGACTCGATTATCCGTTGATTTGCTTTAGGATGCGTTGATCTGCAGCGGCATCCGGAAGCAGTCGATAGATAACAATGTAGACAACGAAGGAAACGATCATCGCGAAGACGCCGGAGGGGAACTCGCCGGGCAGAGTCACACCATACGAGCAATAGAGTGCGATCGCGGCACCGATGGCGAAGGATATGATACCTGCCCAACGGACTGTGGGCTGGTAGGTGAGTGCGGCGGGATTGTACTTGCGATGGCGGCCGGAGATAAAATAATCGGCCAGAATTGGAGATGCAATGGGCGGTCCCATGATGCCAAGCACGTTGATAAAATCGGCGAAGAAGAGCTGATAGAACGCAAGACTGCCGAGAATCGAACCAAGAACGCCGACGACAATGACGACTTGCTTTCGTTCGACGTTAAATCCGTAGGAGCGCAGGACTGGACCCGTGTAGAGTGCATTGCAGTAAAGCTCGCCATTATCTGTCGTCCAGAGTGCAGATGTCCATACAATGATGCCGAGAATCGCAACAGGGATGCTGACGCCCAGCATATACATCACGTAGTTGAAATCGCCTGTCTGAACAGCACCGATATAGCCGACAACATTCAGGATTGGATTCGTGAAGATAAAACACGCAGCAGAGCACAACCAAACCGCACTGATATTTTTGTTGAATCGGAACAAATCAGCGCCCATGATCGCACCTACAATCCAGCTGCCAACAACGGCAGTAATGGCGGTTCCCATGCTCATACCGCTCAGCATTCCTGCTTTGGTGAGAAATGGGGATACGCCGCCTGCCTGTGAAATGTAGACGAAACCCATGACAATGGCAACAATCATGATGAACGGCGCGAAAAATATTGGCGACCTTCTCCATTGCCCCCATGCCGCGGACAGCAGTATAGGTGAAGATGAGACCCCAAATGAAAGTCGAGAGGAACTCTCAAGCGTGATTTTTGGCTACCCCGTGGAATCCGTGGGCACTCGGATCAAAGACGATCACACCGGAAGGATTTTCGATCCATGTGCCCCAGATTTGTCCGATCATGCCGGCAATGCTGGCGAACCAACCGAGCGTCATGATTGCCATCATCGCGAGCGGCAGGTAGAACCGCGCTCGCCATAGCTGAACCGGCAGAGCAGAGACAGATTGTAGCCTGTCTTCTGCGAGGCGATTCCGATGAAGGATGTCAAGAGGAAAAAGGAAGCCCATTCCGAGTGCAACGGAGAGAAATGCGGCAAGAGGCGGCAGCCCTGCACCGCCCTGACCTCCAATCTGTCCGCCCACGACAAGACCTGTAACAACGTAGCCAAAACCGATCCAGACCATGACCCTGATCTTTTGTTGAATGTCGTTTATCCATGGAACGGGTTCCGACATAAACTCCTGATCGTCGGCAGCATCGTTGCGCAGAGTGCTTTCCTTAATCGAAGGATTTTTCCATCACTGTACCTCCTTAGCCTGCCATTGAGAGTATATGGTCTGGAGAAGGAACATTTCTTCTGGGTGACCCATATCGATAAAAATATACGAAAAATATCTTTGTGATATATTTTTCATATTATTTACAGTATATGATACGTAAAAAAGAAACGGATGTCAATAAAAGATCGCTAAACTGTTGGAAGAATTTGTAAGATATATGAGAGATATTTTACACTTGCAAACCCGCCCCAATCCAGGTATACTTGGAAAAGATTCGATTATTCTGAATGCAGCATAAGAAGGTGTGCTATGGGGGTTGAACAAGCCGGAAAATGTTCTATCACATCGTCTGTTTTGGATGCGCTGCGCAAGGAGATTTGCTCCAGTACATACGCGGATGGGCAGTTTATCACAGAAGCCGAAGTCTCTCAAAAATATCGAGTAAGCAAGACACCGGCAAGAGAGGCACTTGCCGTTCTATGTCAAGAGAAGCTGCTGAGTAAGATTCCGCGTAAGGGATATATGGTGAAGAAGCTCTCTCTGAAGGAGCTGCGAAAGCTTTATCAATTCCGCAATATCCTGGAACAAGCGGCAGTAGAGCATGCAGTTCGGTACGCTGATGAGGAGGAGATTCGGCAGCTCGATGTGCTGGCTAGTGCGCGGGTGGACACGTCAAATCCGGAGTGGATTCAGGAATATCACCGTGTGAATACAGCATTTCATATTGGCGTTGCCGCAGTGATGCAAAACGAGTATCTCATCGATGTGCTGCGCAATGTGTTGGCGATTCTTCAACGAGATCTGATTGAGGATATGAAATATATCGGTGTTGAAAAGACATTGGAGGCACACAAACTTATCGTAGAGGCAATCCGAAGACGGGACTTGTCGGCGGCTCTTGCTCTCTCTGCGCAGCAGATCAATATTATCGAGCGCAAAGAGCACATGGTATGATAGAAAATGGCTGATGATGAGAGAATGCTCTCGTTACAGTATAGATGACAGCGCACTTCTGTGATGTTTGAGCTGTCCGTATGATATGATGTGAAGGAGGAAATGTCATGTTAAATGAGCTGTGGAGAATGACTGCACATCAGGTAAAAGAAGGGCATTTTAAGAAGGCTGTTCTTGCTGTCGGTGCCTGCGAGGCACATGGACAGCATCTGGCTGAGGGATGCGATACGATCGTTTCCTATAAGCTGGGCAAAGCGATCGCAGATGAATTGGGTGATATGCTGGTACTTCCGCCGATCCCCGTAGGGTACAGCGGACATTATGATTCATTCCCCTTTACGTTGACCCTGCAGTATGATACGGTGACGCAGGTTATCTACGATATTGTGGAATCGGTACTTCGTAATGGCATAGATACTATCCTTATTATTAACGGACACGATGGCAACATCGCACCGATTGAGGTGGCCTCACGTAAGATCAAGGAAAAATATCCGGATGCACGCATTGCCGCATTGGATCAGTGGTGGGTCACTGCTGGAGAGCTCCTGCCCCAAAGGCACGTTCGAGGTCTGGAACGGCCTTTGGGCATGCGGGCGAAGGTGAGACTTCGATAGCCTACTATCTGTTCCCCGAATGGTGCGAGCCAGAGCAGGCGACCTGCCGCGTGCCGAAGAATCTCCCTGAGCTTATGGGCATCAAGTGGGACTTCTCCGAGCTCACCAACACGGCGCAGACCGGTGATGCGACCAAGGGAACAGCGGAGAAAGGCGAAAAGATGTTCAAGGTACTGATTGAGTACTGCACGAAGACGATCAAGGCTCTCGATGCGGCAGATTGGAACTTTGAAGCAGATCAGAAGTAATCGGAATAACGAAACCCCCGTTCACCATTGTCGGTGAACGGGGTTTTACATGTGCTGCATCTACGCACAGTCTGTACCAACAAGCCGCCAGAGCCCTATTTCTTCGTCTGACCGACCAAGAACATGCTCGCATCCTCGTACTGCGGTGCGATCACCATACTGCCGCTGTGGTCGATGTAGTCCCACTTGTCGCCGACCTTGGGGGGCAAGTCCTGCGGCGAAGCTGCCGAGCCTCTGTCACCGTGCTCGGCGTGAGGAAGGGACGCGCCCCGTCTTGTCGATGAAGAACGGCTTTCCGCCCTTTGACGACGGCGGCCAGTCCCTCGTGAAAGTCCTGCACGGCATTGTACCGTGGGTGCGATGGCGACACTGCCGTCGCTTTGCCGCGTAGCCCTCACAGCTCCGCCGTATCCTGCACGGCGGCGAGATCCTCAGAGAAACGGCGCATCATGCGGTAGTTTGCGGGGACGAGATAGGCGCCCGTGCGGTCGACGCAGCCCCAGCGGCTCTTTACCTGACGAGTGCCATGCCGTCAACGAATGTGCTGTTGTAGTCGTTTTGATCGAGACGATCATCGTGCCCGTCTTGTCGATGTAGCCGCGCTCACATTCTCATCGTCGAGCATGAGCGGTCATAGATGAACTGGCCTGCTGTGCCGGCGGCGATGGTGAGCACCGCGCCGAGGAAGTTCGTTGACTTTTCACCTTGCGCCGTACCTCGGCAAGACCATCGTGAAAGGGGAGCGCATAGTCATACGGTGCGGCAAAGACCTGCGTGCCCGTTTTGTCGATGAGGCGAGCCCTTCTTCCGCGCACGGCGGCCAGCCCCTCGCTGAATCCCATGGGGATTTCTCGATACTGCGGCGCGATTACCATCGTGCCCGTCCTGTCGATAAAGCCCCACTTGCCCCGACTTCGACGGCGGCCAGTCCCTCGGAGAAAATGCTCGCCGAGGCGTACTGCGGCGTGATCACCTCCGCGCCCGTCTTGTCGATGAAGCCGACGTGCTTCTTGTCCTCCATGACGCTCGCCAGTCCCCTCGGAGAAGATCCCACATAGGCGTACGTCTTTTCCGTCAGGCGCGAGCCGTCCGCGCGGTAAAAGCTCCATCGCTTTGTCCGTGCCCTGCACGAGGGCAGCGCCGTCATGATAGGGGACGACCGTCGCGCTGCGTGACGGGGAGGATCAGCGTGCCGTCCGTCCCCGTAGCAGCTCCATTTCTTGTCCATATCCTGTACGACGATGCGATCCTCCGTCAGCTCCTCGATGTGACGGTAGGCGGCGGGGACGACCTGCTTGCCGTCCGCGCGGAACACGCCCCATTTTCTTTCCCCTGACGCACGAGGAGATAGCCCTCGGCGTAGGGGCGTATCTCGTCGTACCCGCTGCGATCACGGCGGTGCCCGTCGTCGAGACGGCGCCCCATTTCCTGCGGTCTTGACGAGGGCGAGCGGTGCCGCATGGACGGCGGCGGACGGCGCCTGCCCGCGGTCGACCAGGATGCCCATCCCCGTGTAGAGCGGGATTGTCGTGGATGGATTCGGCGGCGGCGTGCGGCATCTGTGCCGCGATCAGTTTCGCGGCGGCAAGCGCGACGATGGCGGCGCGCAGACGTGACGCTGTTTTTCTTCATGTGTCGTGTTCATTCCCTTTATGCCCTTGAAAAACTCTCTTATCCTGCTGTTATTCGCGCAGAATGCGTGCTTTCCCTGCCATGAAAATGGATAAAATGAAAATCTTTGTCGAAAAAACCCGCACACCATGGGAGGTGTGTACGGGTTTGTCTTTCTTTACATCCGCGCGGTGATCGCGGCGGTCAGGCCGAAGATAATGCCGGGTGCGTTTTGCAACGACGATCGGGCCACTCGGGCTTTCTTTGCGAAAGAGTCCGTAGATGACCCACAGGGTACAGTTGATAAAGGCGACGAACGGCTGGATCCAGTCGCCCGGATGCCCCGACAGGTTCCCGATGATCTGCGGGATGTAGGACACATACATGCAGATCGCGAGCACAGATGCAACCGTGCTGAGGATGCTCATTTTATTTTTACAACCTTTTGCTCTGAGTTGTACGGCTTTTTCGATGATTTTTGCCTCAGATTCGATATCTTTCATTGTTCCCATAGGAACGCCCCTTTCCCAAAAAGACAACGTGAGAAATGCTCTGCGTGCCGTGTCCTCCCCATCGGAACAATGCACATCCCCAGTGTAGCACCGTTCATGGGGAAAGGATAGGGTTAAATGTCCTGAAAAATGGGAAAATTGCGTTGGAAATGGATGGGTGGGGGATGCTGTCTGCCACTATCTCTGTGTGATTGATATCATGTGCCACTCTGCGAGCATACAATGCACAGACGATGCATACGAACTGAGAGGGATCAGCAGTTCCCTACGGTGGACATGGCGCAGGTGACGCGCGGCGACGGCGGTGAGTGCGTCGATGGTCGCGATCGGCGTCGGCGGCGTCTGCATGCGGTGGCGCGGGAAATAGCGGCTGATGTGGAGCGGGAGGTCGGGCGAGAGCGCGGCGAGCCAGCGTGCCTCGGCGTCCATCTCGGCGGGGCTGTCGTTCATGCCGGGATGATGAGGTCGTCACCTCGACGTGGACGCCCGCACGGACGAGCGTGCGTGATGGTCTCGCGCACGGTCATGAGGTCGCCGCCGAGCCGTCGGTAGAAGTCCTCACGCCAGCCCTTGAGGTCGATGTTCATCGCATCGACGTGCGGGAGGAGACGCGCGAGCGGCTCTGCGCAGATCGTGCCGTTCGTGACGAGGACGACGGCGAGCCCCGCCGCGTGGAGGAGCGGCGCTGCAGTCCATGATGTACTCATAGGAGATGAGCGGCTCGTTGTAGGTGAACGCGACGCCGAGATTGCACGTGCGGGCGGCGCTCAGCTCCTGTGCGAGTGCGGCGAGACGCGCGGGCGGTACGTTCTCGGTCGGTATGTGCGCATCTGCCGCCGCGATGTCTGCGTTCTGGCAGAACGGACACGCGGATTACATCCGTAGCTGCCGACAGAGAGGATCGCATGGCCGGGATGAAAGTGGTGCAGCGGCTTTTTCTCGATGGGATCGAGCTGCGAGCGCGGTCAGCCGCCCGTAGTTCGTCGGACGGATGACGCCGCCGACGTTCGTGCGTGCGCGGCAGAACCCCGTCTCATCCTCACGCAGGCGGCAGGCGTGGGACAGAGATCGCAGACCGCCGTCACGCGTGCCGCTCCGACGTGAACCGCCAGATGCGGATCGCGGCGTCCTCGGGGATGCCCGCCTTTTGCGTGCGGCGCGCAGCTGCTCCTCGGCAGTCTCTGCTGCCGGGGGCAGCGGGAGCATGACCCCCTGCGCCCGCGCGACTCAGCGATGATGCCGTAGGTTTTCGGGTCGAGCGCATCTGCGCCGCCCACGAGCTCGGCTCGCTGAGCACGTCGACCGTGATGTCGAGCGCGTCCAGTTCCTCCTCCGTCACGGGGGCGACGTGGGTGTCGTTTCGTGCGGCGTGCGCGGCATTGCGCGTGATCTCGTCGGCGATGCTCTTTGCCGACGGCTCGAACGTGCCGTACGTCCCGCGCGGCGTGCCGTCCCGCGTGAGCGTCACGTAGACTCCCGCGCGCCCCGTCATCTCCTCCGGGAGCTCTGCGGGCATGGGCGGCAGCTTCCCCGTGCGGACGATCGTCTCCACGGCGCGGCGGGCGAGCCGCACGTAGTCGTCCTCTGCCGCGCGGCGTTCCTCGCGGGCACGCCGCTCCAGCATCTCATACCGCTCCACGAAGCTGCGGCGCGGATCCTCGCGCGTCACCTTGAACGACACGAGCCCGTAGCCGACGCCCGTCGTCCCCTGATAGGAGAGCTTTTTGATCTTCAGTGCGCGCGCGTCGAGCACACCCGCCAGCATCCACAGCCCGCGCAGGGCGCACTCCGCCGCCGGCTGATAGAGGGCGGGCTCCATGCGCAGGAGCTTTAGGAAAGTCGCCCTCCTCGAGGTACTTCGCACGCCTTGTCAAAACCGCGGCCCCTCGGGCGCAAAGCTGCGCGGTGCGTCGGGCGTCAGGCGGTGGGAGATCGCCGCTCGCGAAAAAGACCGCCCGCCGTCCGAGCTCCCTCCGCCACGCGGGCGATGCACCGGCCGAACACATAGTGCTCCTTTGGGCGAGAGCCCCGAGACCCCGACGCGCACGAGACGAAAGTCCGCCGTGTGCGCCTCAGGAAGGAGAGCGGCACCATCACCCCGTGATCGAGCGCGGCACCCGCCCGCCGACGCCGCCCGCTGCGATCCCCTCGGCGGATGCCGCCTTTGGCGAGCTCCTTTGGCAAAGGGCTCATCGTAGTCCGCCATGACGCGCAGATCGGGCGCACCGGAACGCGGCGAAGTCCCCCGACGCCATCTCGCCCGGCGCGATGTGGAAATAGTCCGCGTACATCACTGTGCGGGCTCGCGACGATCACCGTCTCGGGCGCGAGCTCCGCCGCCTCCTTCATCGCGCGCTCGTAGGCGTTCTGCGTCAGCTGGAGCTTTCGCTCCTCGCCCTGCCCCACCTCCGGCAGCAGCAGCGGCGGGTGCGGCAGGGCGTATGCGGCAACGATGGACATGGCATGACCTCCTCTTTCCTATATTATGGTATGAATTCGACGTGCGGCGCGAAAGCCCTGCATTTTCTCCGTACTTCCTTTGCGTGGATAATTTTTGCATGGACGAAATTCGTCCATGCCTTTTCTGGTTCATCTTCAAAATGTCACTTTTCAGTGCGACCACGTCGTCTCTCCTCCTGCTATACTCTCAACCATAGAAGTAGTCAACCAATATAGAGGAGGAAAACATCATGACTGAGAAAAAGACAAACGGACAGACGGAACTCGTATTCATTCTGGATCGGAGCGGGTCGATGTCGGGACTGGAGAGCGACACCATCGGCGGGTTCAACGGCATGCTCACGCAGCATCGCAGCGAGGGCGGGGACGTGCTCGTCTCGACGGTGCTCTTTGATCACGAGAATGAGGGTCATTCATGACCGCGTGCGGGATTGCGGATGTCCCCACACTCACATCGAAGGGTAGCTACACACGCGGCTGTACGGCTCTGCTCGATGCGATGGGCGATGGCATCCGTCACATCAAGAACGTGCACAAGTATGCGCGTCCCGAGGATCGCCCCGCACGCACCATGTTCATCATCACGACCGACGGGATGGAGAACTCGAGCACGCGCTACACGGCAGATCAGGTGCGGGCGATGGTGAAGCAGCAGGAGGAAGCGGGCTGGGAGTTTGTCTTTCTCGGCGCGAACATCGACGCGGTGCAGGTCGCGGGCGGTCTTGGCATCCGTGCCGAGAACGCCGTCGAGTTCGCCTGTGATGCGGCGGGCGTGCGCGAGAACTTCGCGTCGCTGTCGCACATGACCTGCGCCTTTGCCGCAACAGGTACCGTTGTGCCGACATGGTCGCGGAAGATCAGCGAGCATCTCGCAAAGCAGAAGAGCGGGCGCAGTTAAGGAAGCACTGATAAATTCAGCACTGCCATCTTGGCACATCTTTTCCGCCCTCTCTGTGTCGACAAATCCTCCACATAGCCCTTGCTATGCGTCCGGTTTGTCTCCTTGACAGGGCGAAAAATCTGTACCAATCTGACAGACTTCATTTTTATCAGCGATTCCTTAAGCGGAGAGCGTCGAAAAGTTTTTGAAATAGCGTTTGGTATGGACTTTTTCGTCCATGCCATTTCGCTATACTTACGGAAACCACTGATAAATTCGACACCGTCATCCAATCGGGTGGAGTTCATTTTATCAGCGATTTTCTAGATGTAGTCAAGAGATATGGAGGAAATCATCATGGCAGAGGCAAAGACAAACGGACAGACGGACACGCGGAGGGGGTATTTCGACGTGATGGCAGCGGGCGATGACGGAGCTGATCTTCCTGTTGAGCTGAGCGGCCGATGGCGGCATTTGAGTCCGATCTGATCGACGGATTCAACGATATGATCGTGCGGCTCAGGGAGGAGCGGACGGATCTCCTTGTTTGGCTCCGGAAAGAAGCCAGTCAGTGCGTGACATGAATACCCGCGTGCCGATCACCGAGGATTCCGCGCTCATCGAACAGGGCTGCTTTACGCACCTCCGTACACTTGTTGAAGAGTATCGACGCGCACATCCCGAGAGTTCATACATCAGGACAACGTGCGCGGCAGCGGGTGTCTGTTCGATGGTGGCGGGTGCATTCACTGGCTCAGCAGGTGTACCAAAACGGCTCTCCCTGAGGATCGCCCCATGCGTACGATGGTCATCATCGTCACGGACAACACGAAGATCGAGTCCGAGAGCGGGGACTACTGGACACCTGACAGACTGAGGGAGCTGGTAGAGCAGCAGGAAAAGGAGGCGGGCTGGGAATTCGTTTTCCTCGGTACGAACATCAACGCGAAGCAGGTCGCTAGGAGACATCGGCATCCCCGCCGAGAATGCCGCCACCTTCGCTTGTGATGCGGCGGGTGTGCGCGAGAACTTCGCAGCACTCGGAGCGCTGATTATGGAGTTTTCCGCGACAGGCGTTGTTCCGCCGACATGGTCGCAGAAGATCAGCGAGCATCTCGCAAAGACGCAGAGCGGGCGCAGCTGAGCGAGAACGAAAAGCCCTCCCTGTCAAGGCGGGGAGGTGGCAGCGGAGTGAGCTGGTGGGGACGCTTTGCAGCGATAGAGCAAAGATGACCAGGACGGTTGTATCTGTGGCAAATAAATGAAAAACAAATCTCTTGCGTGGATGATTCATATCTGTTAAAATTTTATGAAAAAGAAACTGAGAGGGAATGTCCATGTTACCGCCGCATCAAACTCCATCCGCCGACCTCCCTTGAACGGATTCGCTGCTATATTGCCGCGCATTTGCAGGGTTCCTCCGACATCATCGAGGAAGCAAAGCGCAGCTGCCGCGTCCCGTACCGCGTCCCCTTTCGAGGGCGAGCGTGAGCGTCACGGCATTGCACGCATGATCCCCGGTGTACATGAAGAGCTCGACTATTGGGCGTCCAGAGTTCCCCGTCCGCGTGGTGGTCTGGACGGCATCTTCGCGTCTGAGGAGCAAACTCGACAAGCCGAAAGAAACCTTTCTCCGAGCGGCTTCTGCGCCTCATCGACGATAGCGGCATGACCGATGTAGAGGCGTACAAGCGTGCGGATTGACCGCAAACTGTTCTCCAAGATCCGTACCGACAAGAACTATCATCCGAAAATTCGCGTCGTCTACGCATTCATCTTCGTCCTGCGGCTGAACCTCGACGACGCGCGGACTCCTCGCGAGCGCGGGCTACAGCATCTCGCCTGCAGCAAATTCGATCTCGTCATGGAGTTCTGCATCATGGAAGGGCTACGATATCGACACCGTGAATGGAATCTCTACGAGATGGGGATGATGCTGTGAGCTACATTTTTCACCGTTTTGTAAAAGGAGTATGACATGAACGAACTGACGGTTTATGAGACAAGCAGGTTGCCAAGATCGACGAGTGAAAAATGAGGAGCCGGGAATCATTTCAGGGATTGGAGCGCTTTTGAGTCCGATTGAAAGGCGATTAACTTTGTGATTCCACAATCTGCTCTTGAGGGCTCGGATGCCCGCAACAGTGCGGGGGAATTCTTGCTGACGAGGGCGACGTTCTGCGGGATGGCGGCGTAAAAACCACTCGAGGAACCCAGGACAAAGGATTTGGCGCTCTGACCAAATGGCAAATGAGGTCACAATTGGGCAATCGGAATGGCTAGCGTAGAGGGGGAGCAATGGGGTTTTTGGGGCTCCCGGTATTGTTGCCGACATTCCCGCACTTCATGATATTGTCCACGCGTACGATTCATAAGATTGGACCATGCTAGCGGCTACGAAGTCGAACACGGAGGAGGAACGTCGCTTCGTACTGAGTATTCTCTCTATTGTCTGGGCCTCGAACTCGCTTCAAGAAAAACGCGCGGCATTGGCTGAGCTGGCTATGATAAAAATGCCCTCAAGCAAACATGGAAAAATAGGGGAAAAAGCAAATGAAAAGGCTTTTTACGGAAGCATTTATCATATTGGTTCGAGAGGTGCCAACAACTCGGGATTAACCTTATCAACGAAAAAGCTGCCCAGATAGTGCCTATTATCGGGGCAGGGTGGCTGCGGCAATTAACGGGAGCTACATAAAGATGTTACTATGTTGCACTCGCCCTATCAGGAGCGGTGGCTGACGGACAACGAAAAATGGCGCGACGTCAACTGAGAATCTTGAAGGCATGGACTTTATCCGTCCATGCCTTTTTGCTATACTTATGGCAGTGAAAAATGTCGCCTGTGCGGCGACCTGTGGAGGAGGAGGTCTGCTAAGATAGGGATAGATCAAAAGAGATATCATTTTGAGGTGTGCGTGCGTGGTATTTTTGAAGAATTTGCAGAACGTGTTTCGCACGGTACGGCCGCCGTGTGCGCGTTGTCCCTATCGGCTCGGCTGGTGAAATTCGTGCAGAGCCCATGCCCTGCGTGCCGGATGGACGGCTACCGCACGTATGATGTGCTGACACGCGGGCAGCGTGGCTTTTCCCGAGATTTGGCGGGAGGGATGTTCCGCGACGGGGTGGACGATGGGAAGCGTCTTTATTACTTCCTCCGTTGTGACGGGGAAGTGGCGCGCAGCGCCGATAGAGCGCTTGTGACGTGTGTGACGCTCGCACGATAGAAATGGATGTATCGTCCAGCACCCCCACCACCGCTTGCGGTGTCCCTCCCCCGCTGTGGCAGGGGAGGCTGGAAAGAGAAGAATATAAGGAGGATGACAATGGAACGCATGGAGATACGCGGACGCTGCGGCACGGCGATTGCATACGCAAAAGGTGATCGAGGAGGAGGCGGTCGAGCAGATCCGCCGCATGTGTGACTACGAATTCACGGAGGGGGCGAGCATCCGCATCATGCCCGATGTCCACTGGGGCAAGGGCTGCACGATCGGCACGACGATGACTGTACGGGACAAGGTCGTCCCGAATCTCGTCGGTGTCGACATCGGCTGCGGGATGTATACGGTCGACCTCGGCAAAGGGGAGATCGACCTCGAACGCTTCGATGCGGCGGCGCACTTCGTCCCGTCGGGCGCAATCTCTGGGATGGGCGGCAGGAGAGATTTGACCTCTCGGGCTGCGCTGCTACCGCGCCCTCAAGGATACGAAGCGCATCGCACGCAGCCTTGGCACGCTCGGCGGCGGCAATCACTTCATCGAGATCGACCGCAGCGCGGACGGCACGAACTACCTCGTCATCCACACGGGCAGCCGCAATCTCGGCAAGCAGGTCGCCGAATACTACCAGAACATCGCCATTGACCTCTCGCACGGCAAGGGACGAACTGTTCCGTGCGCGTGACGAACTCATCCGCCGCTACAAGGCGGAGGGCGGCGCAGCGAACTGCAGGAGGCACTCAAGGGATCTGAACCGTGGGTTTCCAAGCAAAGGAGTCGGAGATTCCCGCCGACCTCGCCTTTCTCTACGGCAGCTACCTCGAAGACTATCTGCACGACATCGAGATCTGCCAGAACTTCGCACGGCGGAACCGCGAGGTCATCGCGCGTGTTCTCCTCGAACGGACGGGACTCACCGCAGGAGAGGCATTCCACACCATCCACAACTACATCGACGTGGAGGAGCGGATTCTCCGCAAGGCGCAATCGCAGCGCACGCGGCGAGCGCGTCCTCATCCCGATCAATATGCGCGACGGCAGCATCCTCGCCGTCGGGCGCGGCGATCCGGACTGGAACTGGTCGGCTCCGCACGGGGCGGGGCGGCTAATGTCACGCACGGCGGCAAAGGAAAACCTCTCGATGGATGAGTTCCGTGAAACAATGGCAGATGTCTATACAACAGCAGTCAACGAGAACACGCTTGACGAGGCGCCGATGGCATACAAGTCGCTTGCGGACATCATTGACGTGATCGAGGACAGCGTGGACGTGATCGAGGTGCTGAAGCCGATCTACAATTTCAAAGCGGGGTGATGCTCATGTACGGTGCAATATTGGGGGACATCATTGGCTCGCCCTATGAGTTCGACTCGTGGGGAAAAAGACGAAAGAGTTCGAGCTTTTTCCCTGCATACGCACGCTTCACAGACGATACCGTCATGACCATCGCCGTCGCCGAGGCTCTGGTCGGATTGGGCACAGATGCGGACGAAGAACATGTGAAAGCCGATGTTGTGCGCTTTATGCGGCACTGGGGACGCTGTTATCCGCGCGTCGGCTATGGCGGATTGTTCCGTCAATGGCTCGTGACGGATGACCCGCAGCCCTACGGCAGCTACGGCAACGGCGCGGCGATGCGCGTCTCCCTCCGTCGGCTGGCTCACGACAGCCTCTCCGCGTACGCGCAAGGTCGCGCGGTGGACGGCAGAGGTCACGCACAATCACCCTGAGGGGTGAAGGGGGCGGAGACGGTCGCGAGTGCCATCTATCTCGGGCGCATGGGACACTCCAAGGAAGAAATCAAGGACTATATCAGGCAGGAGTTCGGCTATGACCTACGCGCACCCTCGACGAGATCCGCCCGACCTACTCCATGGATGCTCACTCGCCCCGGCAGCTCCTCTGAGCAATCACCGCCTTTCTTGAAAGCACCGACGTGATCGATGCCATCCGAAACGCCGCTCCCTCGGCGGCGACACTGATACCACCGCCTGCATCGCGGGCGGCATCGCCGAAGGCTTTCATGGCTGTTCCGATGATCTGCATGAGGAGTGCGTGAAGCGGATTCCTGCGGATATGCGCGAAGTCCTGTTTGCGTTCGATATGATGCGGGAGGAACGCAGGGACGGAGAACTTTGCTGACGTGAGGAACGATCCGTTGAACAGTTTCTATGGGGTGATACGAAGGAATCTCGTCCATAGCAGGAAAAAGGAGAAATGATGCAGAATTATAATATATTTTGAAGAAATGCGAAGGGGCTGACTCATGATGGAGCAAAATTTGTCGAACAGAAAATGACGGACTGCTGCATTAGATGCTTGGCAACTATCTGCGCGCGTCGTATATGATATTGCTGCTAGATGGACGGAGGCACTCAAGCGAAAGCATCCATCCCATGAGTGAGCAGTTAGTAACCGATTCGTACTCTCAAAAGAAGTGTTCAATGACCCGAAAACTGATGAATGGTTTGATTGCGCAACCATCATCGATTCAATCGATTTTGGTGCTGTTCCGATGAAGGTGGCTGAGATCGAGGTTCCGGGTCAAGGATGCTTTCGCTACCCCGCTGGTAGAACGATGGCGGGCAAATCCACGCCGATGGAGATTCTACCACGGAATGGCGCATCCATCGGTCCCGGAGCGCAGCGCAAAACACGCGATGTCCGCACCTATCGATATAAGAATCTGCAGATCACTGATGCCGGGAATTGCTGCGTTCGATGGCGGAGGATGAGCGTGTTGCCCACGAAAGCGGCAAAAGAAGGGGACCTCATCCCTGTTCCTCATCACGAACGATCCCGCAGGCGGAAGAGGCAGACGTCTTTGACCATATCCTCCGACTTGGCAAACCGGTGATCTGCCTCATCAATGTAAAAGGTGGACTTGCGTTCGCCGGAATGATTTGAATATGGTTGTTTCGGCGCGATATGTCCAGGCGATTTGCGCCGGAACGACTGCGCGAACTACAGGAACAATTCGTTGCGTTTGGACGGCAACACGAAGCGATTGAGTGCATCCCTTCATTCCTGTGCACTTGAAGCGCAAAGCGTTTTTGTCTCAACAGTGACGCTTTTCAGGAAGTCAGGGATGAAGTCTATGAGCTTTCACGCTTCTTTGGTCGAGGAGCATATCATCTGGCGTAGGTATGCGCGTGAGCTTATAAGTTCAAGAACTTTCTTGATGCCGTAGTTGTCCCTATGTTAGAAAATGAGCGAACTCGCGTCAAAACAGCATTCTGCACTAGTCAGAAGTTGAGCTTCTCAGAGAAGCGGACAAACTATGGCTTCGTGATTTCTCGTTCGAGGCGGACGGAGAGAAGCGGACCAGACATTTTGACTGAAGCTGCGAGTTCGTTGAAACGAGCGTTGCCGCATTTGCTGGAGGAACATTATGCGATGATCGCAAGGCAGGTGAAGCTGAGCTGCACTGCTCAAAAGCGCGCAATATTGAAGCGGCAAGGCAGAGGAGCTAATCAATCAGTTGGGACAGGCGTGGTGAGTGCGTGAGCTGCGTGAAATCAGCCGCGCAATTTGCGCCGAAAATCGCTTTTCTGATCGATCGTTCGCAGACGCTGGGCATCACTGTTGGCGAGCGAATTGTTGATGGAAAGCGGATTTGGAATTGGATTGCCGTTGTGGGAAATGGGGGACGGTTATTGCCGCACTGCAAACTGGTGGAACTTCGGAGGATGGGTGCTTGGTGGAATTGTACCGTTAGCACTCTTATATCGTTCCTCTTCACAGATCGGGAGGAAAAAGGTACGTGATGCACGCCGCAAACTGGAGAAGAAACTGCGTGAGCATATCGAGGAGATTATCAAACAGCTGCGCAAAGATACGAACAGCCGTCTGCATCATCATCAAGGAATATGTATTGCCGATGCAGAAGGTTGTGGTTATAAAAATCGAAAGTTCCGCTTTCCGGACCGTCCGAGGTCCAACGAAATACGGCACGTATGTTAAAATGACAAGCTGCGGAAACATGAGTTGCGAGCAGCAGTGCCAGCATCGGACCATATTGGACGGGACGGGCCGATGCGGCATATCGGCAAGGTGGCGCGTATTCCAGGCGATACCGTGATGATGGATGCACGGGTGGCGGCGTTTTACCGCATAGCGCAGGGACGAACTGGCGGCACTGCTCAGAGAGCGGTCTTCTGTACTGAGAGATGATGTATACGATGTGCTGCGGGAGGCGATCTGAGTCCTGATATTCCACCGAAAGAGGTGTGCGGGAGAGAGTGCTATCAGGCCCCGTTAAGAGATGTCCCGTGTTGCGTGAGTATTCCTCAATCTAGACGTCAGTGATGCTGCTCTGCGCAGCCGTATTCGGCTGGCGCAGCAGCTCGCTAAGAGATGGTCGCAGGAACTGATGGAGGGGACAGATGATGCAGTGAAATGAATGTAGCGCTTGGACAATGGGCTGGCGGAGCAATGAGCGCTGCTTAACGCGTGCGCGATGACTCAAAGCACTGACTATCGTGATTCTGCTCTGCCGCAGAGTATTTTGCGGTGGACAAGTTCCTCAGGATCGTATGCTCGAGGGCAGTACAGCGCGGGCAAGTCTACCATTCCTCAAGGCACTCACGGGCGCTGAGGATACGCCGTCGGTGAGGTCACGACACAGGTGGCTGGCCTGCATGACTGGAAACGGACACAGGTGATTGATACGCGGGGATCCATACGACACTGCGCCCTGATCATGTATGAAACTTCCCATCAGGCACTGACATCGGCGGACAGCTGCTTGTTCATGTTGCTCACAAAGCGAACTGTTCGATGCTGCATCGGGCAGAACTTCGCAAGCCGCTCAGCCGATGCGGACAAAGCGGCGAAATGATATTACGTGAATAAGATGGCAGGATACCGGACACGCCGGAGAACCGCAGAATCAAAAGAGGCAGGATTTGAGAAGGTGACCCATCCGTATACGCCTGGCGAGTGACCCGCACGTCGCCCATCGATGCGAGTCGTCTGTGACAGCCGACGAGACGGATGAGTGACATTGTGGCGGAGCGGGATGAGCGGAGCATTACGATGAGAGTTTGTTTTCGTGCTGAACGACTTTATCCGGGCGAAAAGCGAATGCCGTGTCACGGATGACCACGGCACTCTACGAGATGGATGCGCATCCGTGATGCGATGAAGGTATATCATCGCCTTCCGTCGGGAGACAACGATGTGGGATATGGTAGAGGAGCATCTGCGTCAAGAGCGCTGGCACATTGTGCAGACGAATCAGTGGCGGCTTTGAGACGGCAGTCAGCGGTAACGACGTTGTTGCGCGATTCATGATCGTAGCGGAGATCGCCAATGCGATCTATGACTACGACATGAAGATGCTGGCGAACAGCAGGCACTTTGAGGATGGCATACAACAAGGTCGAGCGCATTGGATGATTGTGTTAAACGTGGTATTGGAAAAGGGAGACTGAGGCTGTCTCACGCAGCGGTGAGAAGCTCGATGCGTTCTGGCGGATCGGCATTTTCAAAGGACCCTGAATTTGCTTCTGGACACAAAGGACGGTGCTGGAATCTCTCCTGTCGAGAAAATCTTGAAGGGGATTTTCTCGGAGAAGGCAGGCAGGAAAGACTGTTACAGACTATGCGCTGGCGAATCGGGCAAACGGATTGAAGCAGTTTGCGGCGGGAAATGTGGCGCGCTAGTAAAGGATATCGTGACACTTCTTCGGGCATAATTTTCAGCGCGGGAAGCAGTTAAACCTTTGTGAAGAAAATTCACGTAGCAGGGAAGATGTGCTGGTGGTTTGGTGTCGTCCCGTCCGTTGGACGCAGGCCAAAGAAGATCGGGGAGGCGGAGCAGCGTGCACAGGATATGAAAACAGGACGGGAGTCCAGCGTGGGTGGATCCAGCCAAGCGGCGCAGAGCGTTTCACGCCACTTCAGACAGGTGGCGCTTGCGAACCTGATGGAGGAGAACCATGTTGCGCCGATTCACCAGATAGATGTTAGACTCGCCGAGATTGAGAAAATGCGTCGGGCGGTCGGCAACTTTCATGACCGACTGGCGGAGCTGCAGAAGGAGTGCCATAATCTTATTTCCCTTCGACATTCACAGAGACGCAACCGAGATACACTGACGTATGAGACAGGACGATGACAGATAACATGTATCTAAGGACCGAGGCGATGCAGATCTATGGGATGCGGATGCGCCGGTCACGTTTCCCTGCGCGACACGCATCATGTCCTGCGGTCGGATTACCGCACGGTACAGCTCGTGGATGCGGGCAGGGATGCCGTCGACATCGCCCTGACGAACTCGTTGCTGTGCGGGTGATATCGTGGTGACGCAGTGACTCGGCTGGCGATGTTCGCGGTCGCCATGGCGCGTATGTGATTCACCCGTGGGCTGGCGGTATCGGAGTCTCAGCGAGGAGGATGCCGTGCGGAGAGCAGGTGCACCGACGACGCGGACGCTGCAGCGTGCGTGGAAGCGGGGCAAGTGAGCGGTGCGTGTCATGGTTCGAGGAGTGCATTTGAGTATCTGGTGATCCTTGTGCTGGAACAAGAAGGATAGGATTTGACGAAGTTGTGCATTTGCAATAAGGAAGGACATGTTCAACACTACCACCTTAGCGCATCTACCTGCATTTTGGCGGAAAAATCTGCGCCAATCTGAGAGTCTGCTTTTATCAGTGATTCCTTGTGTTTGTTTGATGGAATGGAGCGATGCAGATGCCTCGTGTTTGCTTTTGTAGTTCCTCCACTTCTTTGCTTGCTCGGCGAAGTTTATAAATCGTGGGCTTCCTCGGTGTGTTGATATCCCTTGCGATGATTGTCTCCTTTGGCTCACTGCCTTTCTGGAGATGAAGAGCAATGAGGCGGCGGTGCACTATAAGAAAAAATGTGAAATGAGGGACCACCGTGAACTTGACTACAAGGAGAATAGGGGGTTTGTTTGCTGCAGCTGTACGAGCGTTCGAGCTCGGGGAGGTCATCCATGCAAGGCAGAGCTGGCGCAGAAATTTGCCGCGACGGACAAGACCATCCAGCGACATCGAGGAGCTGCGATCCTATCTCGCGGAGACGCGCACCGGATGAGGGCGAGGCCTCCATCGTCTACGAGCGCAGTCGCGGTGGCTACCCGCTCACACACGCGGCGAGCGAGTGGCTGACGAACGAGGACGCTCGCCGTCTGCAAGATTCTTGCTTGAGAGCCGCGCATTCTGCAAGGAGGAGCTCGATGCCCTCCTCAAGAAGCTATTGCGGCAGACCGCACCGCATGACCGTGAACAGGTGGGGAAGATCATCCGCAGCGAGCAGCATTACTACGTCCCGCTGCGCCACGGGAAAAACCTCTCCGCGATCTGGGAACTCTCACAGCACATGACGGCACAGCATACCATCCGCATCTCCTACTGCCGTCAGACGGCACCGAGCGCACATGAGGTGAACCCTGTCGCCACTCGCGTTCTCTGAGTACTATTTCTACCCTCATCGCCTCATCTGGCGGACGGCGCAAAGAGTTCTCGACCATCTTTCGCATCGACTCGCATCGCACGATTCGCGCCGACGGGTGCGAGCTCCGCGTCGTTCACCGCAGGAAATTCAGTGACGGAGAGTTTCCGCAAACGCATCCAGTTTATGTATGCGGCGAGCTCTCGCCGTGTCACTTTCGACCACAGCGGCGCATCGGTCGAGGCTGTCCTCGACCGCCTCCCCACGGGCGAAGGTCGTTTCGCAGGAGGACGGTGTCTACCGCATCACCGCTGAGGTGAAATGGAACGGCATTGATATGTGGCCCAGGAGTCAGGGGAGCGCGGTGAGGGTGGTGGAGTCTCTCCTGGCGATGGGCCTTCGTATTCGAGGGGCGTGCAGATGTATCGTGACAAGCACAAGGATGATTGGGGACTGCTAAGAAGGTATCCTGAATAAGCAGAGATCGTTTCATCAAAAAGGATTGACCTGAAAGGAAGGTTGTCGAGGAGCACACATGACAACATCAACGTCGAGGAGATTGAAAATCTGGACTTTAAGAAGCATGAGGACAAATACCTGAGTCTGGGCCTATGGGACAAGATTCGCAAGAACATCGCCAAGATCGGCGTGAAGGTGATCCCATCAGGCGCCGGCCCTCTACTATGTGGCACAGTCGCCAAACTGCCCGGCGAAGATCAGGCAGGCATCATCGGTGCGCCTCGGCTACCTGATCGCCGATTGATTGATTCCGATATCATGCCGGGCATTGGATTATGCGATGATGCCGCTGATTGCAACGGCGGTCGCGCTAGCCTCAGATCTACATCACGGATGAGATCAGCGCAGGCAAAAGGCGAAGACTTGCTGACCCCTGGGTGAGGATGTGCTTGCAATCTCGACGATTGGAGTTAATGAAACATGCTTGCGTGCATCAAAATTTCAATGGATACGATCTGTCCTTCTTCCTCCCTATACTGTAACCATAGACAGGCGAAAGCCTCAGGTTTGGTATAGAGATGAAGGAGGATTTTCATGAAAAGGGATTGACGGAGCTGGTGTTTATCGTCGATCGGAGCGGGTCGATGGCGGGGCCTGAGAAGGATACGATCGGCGGGTTCAACGCGATGCTGAAGGAGCAGGCGGAGCTCGAGGCGAGGCGCGGTGACGACGGTGCTGTTCGACAACTCAGTATCGGCTGCTGCAGTGACCGCATCGACATCTGCGCGGTCGCACCGCTCACGGAGAAGGACTATCGCGTGGCGGCGGCACGGCGCTCCTCGACGCCATCGGGCGCACGATCAAGAAGATCCGTGCGGTGCAGAAGCAGCGGCGGAGGAGCATCGCGCGGAGAAGGTGCTCTTTGTCATCATCACGGATGGCGAGGAGAACCCAGCCGCAAGTATTCGGCGGAGCAGATCAGCGAGCGCATCGAGCACCAAAAAGGAGAAGTACGGATGGGGAGTTTGTTTTCTCGAGGCGAATATGGATGCGGTCTTGAGGCGTCGAAACTCGGGATTGCTGCGGAGTTCGCGCAGGGATGGCTGGCGAACGCCGCAGGGACGGCGATGGCGTACAATGCCATGTCGGCGATCTACAACGGATATTCGGAGCGTTAGGGAACGAGGGCGAGATCAGATGAGCACATTGGAAAACGGTCGGTATCGCGACGGCAGTTCTTGCGACAGGCCTTCTCGGCTGGCATCTATAAGGCGTTGCAGGAGGATGAGCCGTCGTCGCGCTGCGGATGATGCGGCGGAGTGGGATGATGAGATGGAGGATGAGGAGGAAGAGGCAGACGCATTCGACGAGGCGGAGGATGATGTCGTCTACTGGATGATCGTCGTTCTGCTGACCGCGTCGAGCGACAGGATACCTCCCATATTTGTCGCCGCCTTTGTGCAGGCGACGCAGCGAGAGCTTTTCATTCAGCCGATAATCGGCGTTTGAAAGCTCTTTTATGATGGTGGGGTATATTTCCTCCTTGACAACCATTGCTGCCGTGCATACTATGATAGTGAGTAAGAGGAGGATCGGTCAGTGAGCATCATCAAGAAGGACATTCCTGCGGAGTACCGTGTACTGATTCAAAAACTCCGCCTGATCGACGATACGTTTTTCAACGTATGCTTTGATAACTATACCGAGGGATGCAGCTCCTGCCGCATCTTCTTTGATCGAGATGATCTCGTTGTTCGGCGCGTCGTTACGCAGCAGAGTGCGGACAATCTCTACGGACGCGGAGTGCGTTTTGATGTGCTGGCAGAGGACAGCGAGGGGAAACTCTACGACCGCGAAGTCCAGCGGGCAAACGAAGGCGCAGCCAGCGTCGGGCGCGATACAACAGCAGCATGATGGACTCGCGCGCGCTGGCAAAAGGAGCGGAGTTCGCGGCACTTCCGGAGACGTGGGTGATCTTCATCACGGAAAACGACATCTATCAAGCAGGATGTCCCGCTGTATCACGTCGAGCGGATCATCCAAGAAACGCAGCGTCCATTCGATGATGGGGCGCATATCCTCTACGTCAACGGAGCGAACCGAGACGACACACCGCTCGGGCGGCTGATGCAGGATCTTTTTCTGTGAGCGTCCGGAGCAGATGAATTATGCGGAACTTGCGAAACGAGCTGATTATTTTAAGGCAGAAGCAGAGGGGGTCAATGCCATGTGTGAACTGATGGAAAAATTTGGCGAAAAGAAGTTGGAAGAGGGACGTCTTGAGGGGCGTGCTGAAGGGCTATCGAGTCGGCATCGGACGGCGACGGCATTGTTAGTGCTGGGGAAGCCTCACATCTCAGATCGCTGAGGCAACGGAACTGTCTACAGGTGAAGAGGTACAAACCATTGGCAGGGTCCCTTGGCGCTGTAAATGCTTCCTGCGCGTCCGGTTTGCTCCTCACTCGGACGAAAAATCTACGCCAATCTGACGGCTCTTCATTTTATCAGCGATTCCTCAACATTCACCGCCCAAAGGGCTTCATCACTCGATTGAATTGTCGGATCGGTGATTCGGTCAATCTGTCGACGTATACATAAAAACAGCCTTCTGTGCCCGCGTCGGTCCAGAAGGCTGTGCTCCGATGCGTGCAGCATCAGCAGGCTATTGGGAGGCTTTACGCCCGGCGACATAGCGCCAACACCTCATACGGACGGAGGCATTCCGCCGGCCGGGGTAATTCCGAGGAGTTTCTGCGCGTCGGCAAAAATCCTGTAGAGACAGATGGCGCAGGTGAACGGCGGTGGGGCGGAAATTACAGAGCACCGTCAGCTGCTCCTCTTGCCATGTGCGCTCGTAGGCGATCACGTCGGGATTGTCCTCCTCGATAAATCGGATATCCCCTCCGCAATGATGGGCATCTCGTGGCGCAGCTGATCAGGCGCCGATAAAAACGCCAGAATGGAATCCTCGTCCCTCTGCGCCGCCTCCACATGGATCGCCGCATGATTTTTCGCCAGAGGAATCCATGGCCTCTCGTGGAAAAACCTGCGTACGGCCCGGCGGACCACTCGCATCGGCGTGCGTCCGTTGTCGCGGGAGCGCGCGGCTAGATCGTCAGCGCCTCCGCCTCCGTTTTGCCTCTGCTCCCGCAGGATGCGGTAATAGTTCAGTCTCTCCACGTCCCGGTAATCCGCGATGGAGGTATAGCCCGCGCTGGTCATGCCCAGCTCTTCCCTGGTAGATGTACGGCGTACCGCGCATCAGGTGGATGCAGGCCGCCAGCATCTTGGCCGACACTCACGGTACTCCTTGTCATCCCCGAGACGCGAGACAATGCGGGGCTGGTCATGGTTGCACCAAAGAGCGCATTCCAGCCGCCAGCGCTTCGCCATGCCTGTCTGCCACGCAGCGAAGAGCTGCTTTAGCCGCATCATGCGTCCGGCGGCATCAGGGCCCATTTGTCACCGTCCTTTAATCGACCTTCAGATGATGAAAACTGAACGTCGCGGACAGCTCATGATTGGCAGGGCGGGTATAGTGGATGCAGTTCTCGAGATCCGTGGACGCCATCTCGCCAACCGTCACCATATCGCCGATGCCGGCGCTAGTGACAAGCTCCTGCAAATATTCGTGAATATGCGGCCCGTCGGCAAAACAGCCGTCGCCCCAGCCCCCTGGGTATCATCGGCAAAAACCTCCGGCTTGGCGACGAGGTTAATGACATCAAAGCGGAATCCGGCGACGCCGCGCTCCTTCCAAAACCGTACCACCCTGGCGAGCTCGTCCCGCACGGTCGGATTCATCCAATCCAAACCGGCTGACTCACATCGTGCAGATGCAGATACCATTTGCCCAGGCGCGGCGCTCACTGCAGGCACTGCCGCCGAACGCGCATTGCCAATTGGTCGGCGGCTCCCCCGAGCGTCGGCGCACTTATTGCGGCCGTCACGCAGAATGTAGTAGCGCTGGTAATCCGCATCGCTCGCGAGGCCCGCTGGAACCACGCGTGCTGATCGGAGGTGTGGCAGCACCATGTCCAGCATGATTTTCAGCCCCTTGGCATCGGCGGCCTTGACCAGCGCGTCAAAGTCATCCATCGTGCCGAAATGCGGATCGATGGCCAGATAATCGGCGATATCATAGCTGCTGTCCTTTGTGGCGAGACGAAAAAGGGCGTCAGCCAAAGGTAGTCCGCCCCCATATCCGCCAGATAATCCAGCGCATCGATCAGCCGCGCAGATCCTGATACCGTCGCCGTTGGAGTCCTTGAACGACTTGGGGTAAATCTGATAAACGACTTTATTTTTGAAGTCTGCCATGTTGTTCTCCTCCCCATCCATCAGAGGCAGAGAACACGTCGCAATCCGCCCGTGCTCTATGCTTTTTGGTCCGCGTCAAAATGATGCGATCACCGTCTCTCCGGCCTTACGCGGTCATGCCCCGTGGAAGGCAAAGGTCTCCATATCGTTTTGTTGGTAATGACACAGACCGTCACATCGGAATGACCTGCCGCCTTAATCTTCGCGCGGCTGAAGGTGAGCAGCGGCGTGCCGGCCTTGACCTCGTCGCCGGTATGCACCAGATAGGAGAAGCCGCCGCCCCTGCATATCTCACCGTATCAATGCCCACATGGAGCAAAACTCCACGCCGTTCGCGAGCATCATGCCCACCGCATGGCGGAATCGTCCATCAGCATCGTGATTTTTGCCTGAGACCGGGGCACACAGGGTCTCGCTGACGGACGGGATCGCCAGACCCCGCCAACCATGCCTCGGAGAAAACACCGTCGCCCACCTCCTTGAGCGGAAATTACCGCGCCGTCTCAGGAACGCCGTGCAGATAGATCATGGCAAGGACGGCACCGCCCTGGGCAGATATTGGACAGGGCGATCATCGGCCAAAGCATGGTGCCGTGATAGTCGGCGATCAGCTGCAGGTCGATGGCGTTGGTCACGTGATGCAGCCCCTGTAATGACGAGCGGAGCATAGACAGTGCCAAAGATGGCGGCGAACACCTCACGGAAGGGGCCGGTGATACCGCTGAACACCACGCCGGAAATGAGGAACCGATGGCCCAGCCGATGGGCCCCCGGACAAAAATGTGCCGCGCATACGGCCAGCACCAGACTGCAGAAGGGAACCACAATCATCTGCACCACCGTGGGCACAAGACGTCTGAAGAAGCGTTCCAGATAGACGAGGGTGAGAGCCGCTAAAATCGCGGGGAGCACCCTGTGCCTGATAGCCGATCATGTCCACCGTAAAATAACCGAAATCCCGAGTGAGGAATCCGTCCACAGGCGTCGTCGCCACGGCGTAGGCATTCAGCAGCTGGCCGGACACCAGCGTCAGTCCGAGCATGATGCCGAGTGATGGGGTGCCGCCCATCTTTCGCACCACCGACCAGCAACCCCACGGGATGCCCATGTGGAAGACCGCCTCCCGATGAGCCAGAGAAATTGATCCATTCCGCCCAGAACTGGCTCAAAATAGAGGAGGGCCTCTATCCTCCGGAGGCGGTCTTTTCCTCCGAAAGCGAACTGACGGCGGCGTATGCCTGCTCCCGCGCCACGCTGCGCCGTAGCTGGCGCGCCTCATCGAGCACGGCTATATCCAGGCGGGCAGGGCGACGGATGCGGGTGATCTATCAGCCGACCGAGCAGAACGAGTTTATGATCGGCGGCATCGAGTCCTTTTTCGCGAGGCTGCCCGCAATCATTTTTTCAGGCGGTGACCCGCGTCGTTCATTTCTGCCGAGGACGTTGTGGATCAAAAGACGGCAGAAAAACAGGGCTCCCCTCGGCAGCGCCATTCACGACGTGCGCCGCATTCATATCTGGAGGGGAAAGCCCTGATTCGATATCAATCTGTTCCCTGGTGAGGCCGTGCCCGGATCTCACCCCGAGATCGCTGCGCACCCATCTATGACCACATCGAAAACGTCCTGGGCATGACCATCGTCACCAGCCGCCGGCGCATGACGGTGAGCGTGCCGGTCGCTGGATATGCGCTGGCTGGAAATGGGGGACTACAACTGCCTGGCCGTGGTCATGGAGAACCTACAATGCCGAGGGCATCCAGTTCGAGTATACCCAGTCCCGTCATCACCCGGAGTATTTCTGCTTTGAGGACACAGCGGTCCGACGAAACGTACGGTAGCAGCGCATGGGCTCACCCCATCCCCCAGAGGGCGGCGATGACGAGGGCGGGGAGGAAATTCGCGACGCGGATATTCGGCAGGCCGAGGAGATCTGTCCTGATGGCAAAGATGAGGATGTTGCCGACGCAGCTGAGCCCGGCGAGGGCGCTGTCCGTCATATAGGGTGCGAGGAGGCCCGCGAGAGCGAAAAATCGCCCCCTGAAAGAGCCCGACGGAGACGGAGGAGAAGATGCAGCCCTTGCCGAGGGTCGCCGTGAGGAGCATGATGATGACGCCGTCGAGGACGCTCTTGGTAAAGAGGACGGACGGGTCGCCGAGCAGGCGGTCATTGATCGAACCGATGACCGCCATGGCGCCGACTGCAGACCGTGAGCGAGGCGGTGACAAAGCCCGTCGATAACCGCGTGTCGCCCGCGCTGCCCGAGACGCGTTTCAGCCACGCGCCGAACGCGGTCATGCGCGCCTCGATGTTCAGCAGCTCGCCAATGAGACCACCGACGATGAGGCTCGTGATCATCATGTAGACGCCGCCGAGCGCGAGCTGCCCGTCCGCATTGGCACTGAGCATCGTCGCAGCGTGCCGCCGAGCCCGAGGAACATCACGGCGAGCGCACAGGCGCGCATCAGCGTCTCCTGCACGCGCTCCGCGATAAAGCGGCCGCAGCCGAGCCCCAGGAGGCCGCCGAGCGCGATGGCGGCGACGTTGGCGATGATTCCGATACCAGGAGCATCGTCCCACCCCTTTTCCCATTTCGTGATGACATATTGTACGCCATTTCGCCGCAGATGTAAAATGAAGATATCAGTATCAATGACGGAGTGTTCTTCGGCTCGTTGGTTTGCCACTTTCCGTAGACGGGGGAAGCACATGCCGTTATCTCGAAGCCCCCGTATGACGGGGAGGGGACCGCTCGCGGTGGTGGGGCATCCCTTCGGCTCGTGCACTTTCCCCTGTAGGCGGGGAAGCTACTATGCCGTTACTCCTCGAAGTCTCCCCGTATGACGTGAGAGGGGACCGCGCGCGGTGGTGGGGGACACTGATTCCTGTATCATACAGATTCCATAGACATTTAGTGCTTTATCATGGCAAAATGTGCGCATATTTTTATTTTCGGAGGGATCTTGTATGGAATCGTTTCTTCCCGTACTCGAATGCGGTGGACTCCTTCCTCTGGGGAGCACCGCTCATCGTCCCGCTCGTGGGACAGGCATCATGCCGACGCTGCGTCTCTCGCGTCCAGGTGCGCCGCCTGCCGCGTGCGCTCGCGCTCATCCTGCGCGCGAAAAACCGCGGAGAGAGGCGACGTGTCGAGCTTTAAGGCACTTTGCGTCGAGGCTCGCCGCGACCATCGGCACGGGCAAACATCGTCGGTGTCGCGACGGCGGTCAAGGTCGGCGGCCCGGGGCGACCTTTCTGATGTGGATGGCGGCGTTCTTTCGGCATGGCGACGAAGCACGCGGAGGGACTGCTCGCCGTGAAGTACCGTAACGACCGACGAGCGCGGCGACATTGCTGGCGGCCCGATGTACTACATCCCGTCACGGCATGGGGGAGAAATATCGTCCGCCTCGCGGATTTTTCGCATGTGCGGCAGTGCCGCGTTGCCTTTTCGGCATCGGGACATTCCCGCAGGTCAACGCCATTGTGGACTCGGCGGAGCTGTCCTTCGGCTGCCGCGTCTCGTGACGGATATCGCCCTCACGGTGCTGATCGCGGCGATCACCATCGGCGGCCTCGAGCATCGCCGAGGTGGCCTCACGCATCATTCCCTTTATGGCGGTCTCTACATCGTCATCAGCGTCGGCATCATCGTGATGCACATCGACGGCATCCCCGCGGCGATCGGCCCTGATCCTCGACGGGCATTCACCTGGCACGGCGGCAGCGGCGGCTTTGCGCGGCTCCACGATCATGATGGCTATGCAGAACGGCACGCGCGCGGCGTCTTCTCCATGAGTCCGGTCTCGGCCTGCGCCGATTGCCGCGCGGCGGCGGCAAAGACGAAGGAGCCGCGAGCAGGGGCTGATCTCCATGACGGCAACCTTCATCGACACGATCATCATCTGCACCATGACGGGCGCTCGGTCCTCGTCCCTCACGGGCGCATGGCAGAGCGACACGGCGGGCGCGGCGATGACGGGCGCGGTATTCACGGGCGCGTACGGGCACATCGGCGGCGCACTGCTCACCATCTCACCCGCCCTCTTCGCCTTTGACGACCATCCTCGGTGGAACACTACGGCGAGCGCGCCATCCTCTACCTCGCGGGCGTGCGTGCGATCCTGCCGTACCGCCTCGTCTTTATCGCGCTCATCGCCTGCGGTGCCTTCCTGAAACTCGAGGCGATCTGGGCTCGCCGACATCGTCAACGGCCTCACTGGCGATCCCGAACTCATCACGCTCTATCGCCCTCTCCGGCGTCGTCGTCCACGAGACGCGCCGCTATTTCGAGAAACCCGAGCGCGGGCGGCGGTTTATGAAGCAATGGAATGGCTGCTGTACGAAGCTGGAAAGCTTTTGTGCAGCAGTTCTTTTGGTATATGGATGAAATTTACAGCATCATGAATGCCTTTTATGTCATCAGTGCTTGCTAAAAATGCAAATCGTGCTAATTGACAGAAGAGAAGGCGGAATATAATGTGAGGTCGAGAATTGACGTATCCAAATTTCTTTCATGAGGTTCTCGTTCGTTCATGGGGAAAGGAGAATGCGTGGAGCGGCTGTTTATTTAATGAGGTGAATGTATGAGAAAAATGGAGTATTCTCACCGTCTGGCGGCGATGTTAGTGCACCCTGCTCGCAGCGGGATGTGGTGGCTCCGCAGCAGAATGCTGCGAGCGACGGAAAGAACAAGCTGGTCATCTGACACGTCGATGAAGGAGTCGCTGATCGGCGTATCGTCGAAGGGTCGCTAAGAGAGCATCCGACATCGAGGTCGACTCATCAGTCGGCGGGTGCGCAAGCTTGATGGCAAAGATCGCGGCGGAGAAACTGAGCGGGACTAGCATCCTCGCGGACGGATCTGACGAGTGAAGTGCCCGACTTCTATAAGATGAAGGCAGACGGCGTGCTGGAGAACTACTGCCCACCGTCTTCGATGAGCTTGTGAACTGCTCGATGACTATGACGGCACGTTCACGGCGGCGCGTCTCGAACGCTCGGCATCACCCACATACAGCGACAAGATCCCTGACTGCTCCGACGCAGGAGTGATCTGACGAAGCCGGAGTTTACGAATGCATTCGGCATCGCTGACCCCGCTCTTTCGGGAACGTCATATATGAGTATTGCGCTCCTGCAGAAGCAGTTTGGCTGGGAGTTCTTTGAAAAACTGGCCGCGAACCAGACCCGCATCGGCAAGGGCGCGGGACAGGTCATTGATGACACCTCGGGCGAGCTCGCTGCGCCTGCGTCGCGACTACATCACGAACAATAAGGTCACATGCGCAACATGTCGCTCGCCTATCCGCCCGAGCTGCTCGTCGCACCGAGCCCCGTGGCGATCCTTCGGCGAACTCAAAACAACATGGATGCGGCCAAAAGCCTGTCGACTATCTGCTGAGCAGTGAGGCACAGCAGATGATCGCCAACGAGGGAACCGTTCCTGTCCGCAACGATGTCGATATGCCGGAGAAGTTCGGTCTGCCGAAGCCGGCAGAGGCGCTCCAGCGCGCCATTAAGGTGAACTATACGGAGATCCTCCCGCAGAAAGAGGAGACGATCAAGAAGTTCACAGAGATTATCGGTAGGGAAGTAGCTGCGAAATCGGTCAGTCCTGTGAGGGCGGTGGAATGAAACAGTCTCATTCCGCCGCCCTTTTTAGTATATGGGGGGATGCACGAAAATATAGTGCGGTACCCTGTGCCGTGGGAGGAGGGCTTTATGGATATTATCCGTGGAGGGCGTCAGGTAAGCTATGGCGATCACCATGTCTTGCAGCCGATTTGTCACCGACGATACGCAAGGGAGAGTGCTTTTACCCCTGCTTGGGCCTTCGGGCTGCGGAAAACAGTGCTGCTCGCCTGATTGCAGGGGTTTGAGTCCCCGATGCGGCAGGATCTATCTGACGATACACCTGTTACTGACCCCGCAGAGCAGGTGGAGATACGCTGGAGCGCCGCGGCATCGGGCTCGGTCTTTCAGACTATGCGGTATGGCCGCACATGACGGTCTTTGACAATGTTGCCCACCCGCTCAAGATCGCGTGAAGCGTCCGAAGGACGAGATCCGCACGCGCGTGATGGAGATGGTGGAGATCGTCGGGATGAAGCGGGCTGGAAAAACGCCCGCCGCTCGGAGCCTCGGCGGCCAGCAGCAGCGTTGCACTCGCACGTGCGCTTGTCGGCAAGCCCTCGCCCTGCTCCTCGATGAGCCGCTGTCGAATCTGATGCCAATCTGCGCGAGAGATGCGCTTTGAGATCACAGCATTGCAGCAAAAGCTGAATGTCACTGTCCTCTACGTGACGCACGATCAGGAGATCGGGCTCGCGATTTCGACCGCGTAGCGATCTGCGGATGAGCACGGCGGCATTCAGCAGATCGGTACGCCGTGGGAGATCTTTTGAGTAGGCCGCGAATCCCTTTTGTGTTTAACTTCACGGGATTGCGAACTTCTCTTCCCGGTACGGCGTAGCAGGATCTTTCTTTGTCGGTGACGGCACGCAGCGCATCGACGCTGAGCTGCCGGAGGGGACGCTGATCATTGGGCGGCAGGTCCTCGTCCGTCGGACGTCATGCTCCCTCGTACGGGAGACGGACTGAGCGGGATCGTGCGCCGCGCGAACTTCCTCGGTGCGACGATGGACTATCTGATCGAGATCGATGGGACGCATCTGCGCACGAGTATTGAGACGCATCGTGCCATCAGCGATGATTTGATGTTTCGTGCCGGAGATCCGTGTCGGCGGAAAGTTCTCAGCCTGCTCGGCCCAGTGCATCAGCTGAAAGACGAGGTGGGCAAACGAGTGCTGTGAGTCGTCCCCAGAGCTTTGGATGGCGCGTAGGTATCCTGTTCCCGCTATGCCATTCGGTCAGTGGTGGCCTTCCCGGTCTTGCTGACTCTTCAACGCACTCTGGGTGGACGGGTCGTTCAACTTTTCGAGTGCGCTGGATATTCTCGCGAGCCTGAGACGTATCAGGCACTGCTCAACCCTCATCATTGCCTCCTGCACCACGGTGGCAGTACGATCGTCGGATCGTTCTTCGCGTGGCTCGTCACGCGACGGATTTTGCCGCACAAGACCTTTTTGTGGCGAGCGAATGTTCGTCTCCCCTTTATGCTGCCGTCCTTTATCGGTGCACTCGCGTGAAGATGCTGCCCGCCGAACGCCGGCTTTATCAATCAATTCTTTATCGATCATTTCCTGGCTTCTCGGGCCCCATCTTCAACATCTACACCTACTATGGGATCAGCGGCGGAGATCATGCACCTTTTCCTGCTCGTCTTCATTCAGGTGTGCGCGCCCTCTGAGCGTGACGGATCCGACGCTCGAGGAGTCGGCGCGCATCTCGGGCGCGGGGCTCATGATCACACGAAAGATCACGATCCTGCTTGTCCTGCCGGAGTATTCTCTCGGGGCACTTCTCATCATGCTCTATTCGATGGCGCATTTCGGCACGGTGGCTGTCCTCGGCATCGAGAACGGCATCTATATTATCCTGACGCTGATCTCATGAGCGCATCCATCAGAGCGGCGGCAGTTTCGATGCGATCCGTACGGGAACCGTGCTCGCTACGGGCTTTGCTTGTTACGGCGGCGTTCATCATCTGGCTGCAGCGCAGATCCTCGGCTCGGGACATTATCAGATCATCGGCGGCAAGAGCTCGCCCCATGGAGCTGAAATCTGCGGTTGCGCCATCCGCCCTCATCTTCTGCCTCGCGTATATCGCCTTTACAATCCTCTGCCGACGGCCGTCATTTTCCTGGTCGGCAGTCTCAAAACCCATGGGCTTTTCGTTTGCACTCAGCAATCTGTCGCTGGATAACTATAACCATCCTGTTCGACTACAAGGTCATATGCGCGATGCGATCTTCAACAGTGTGACGCTCGCTTCACGGCGGCAGTCATTACCATGTTTGCCGGCGTCGCGATCTCCTATGTCATCGTCAAGATGAAGGTGCGCGCAAGGGCATTCTCGAGTTCGGCATGCTGCCGTTCTCCGCTCCCTGATCGGTTATTGCGCTCGGCGTGATCCTCGCGGGAGCGGCAGCTCGGCATTAACCTCACAATACAGTGTGGATCATCTGGTCGCCTACATCGCCCGCCATGGCGTTTTCTCTCACAGCAACTCCGCCGCGCTGAGCAGGTGCATGACTCGCTCGTCGAGGCGTCGCGGACCTGCGGGGCGACGATGTGGCAGTCACTGCGCGATGTTGTCCTGCCGCTTGTGCGGCCGGGATGTTCGCCGCGTTCTTCTTGATCTTCTGCCCTCACTGCGTGAGCTGACCGTATCGATCATGCTCTATGCATCGACGACGCGCACCATCGGTGTCGCGATCTATACGCTGAACGAGGACGGTGAGACGGTCGTCGTCGGCGGCACTGGCGGCATTGCGTCATCATCATCATCATCGGTCAGACGATCATCAATCATTTTCCCACGAAAAAGGCGGGGGTGTAAGGTATGTCGTAGCGCGTTTAGTGGATGCGACCAACGATTCGGCGACGTCACCGCCGTCGATCACAATCTTTTGAGATCGAAAAGGCAGCTGCTTCTCCATGCTTGGTCCGTCGGGCTGCGTGAAAGACAACGACGCGCGCGCATGGTGGCAGGATTCGAGGACCTTCCGAGGGGGAAGTGTGGTCGGCGACCGCCTGCTCTCCTCACCGAAGAAAAATCACCATCTCGCCGCCTGAGAAGCGGAACTTGGCATGGTGTTTCAGGCATTTTGCCGTCTGGCCGCACCTGTCGGTCTATGAGAATGGGCGTTTCCTCTGCAGATCCGAAAGCTGCCGGAGACGGAGATCCGTCAGCGTACCACCGAGGCGCTGAAGGCGACGAATCTCCTGTCGGCAGCGGAAGGAAGCCCGGACTTCCTCGGGCGGCGGCAAACAGCGCGTGGCACTCGCCCGAGCCCTTGCGATCAATCCAGACGTCATGTTGCTCGATGAGCTGCCTCGAGTCTCCCGACCCACATCTGCGTGAGGAGATGCGCTTTGAGATCAAAGAGCTGCAGATGAAGTATGGCTTCGATCATCTACGTGACACATGACCAGTCGGAGGTACGGCGCCTCGGACTACATCCCGTGATGAAGAATGGCGTCATGCAGCAAATCGATACGCCGCTCAACGTCTATAACCATCCGGTCAATAAATTTGTTTTCAGCTTTATCGGCCTCCGAACTTCCTGAAGGCATCGTGGCAGGATGGGCGGCCTGTCCTCGAAGGACATCCGCTGGATGCTTCCTTTGTGCCGCCGGAGGAGCTGCGCAGCGTGCCTGCGATCTCACTCGCCAGCCGTCCCTCCGAGATCGATTTTGCCCGACGGAGGCGCGACGGATGCACTGCACGGCATCGTGACGCGCAAGTCCTATCTCGGTGAGATCATCGACTCACCAGACACAGATTGGAAGCTGCCCCTGCGTGTGCAGAAAGGGCGCTGCGAGAAGGGCCCCGACGAGGGCGAGAACTGTGCAGTGCGCTCCTGCGCCCATTCTCTGGTACGAGGACCGAGAGGGCAATCCTCCTCCGTCCATCCGAAAAACGATCAATATAATCCACTCCTTTTTCTCGTCTCACAGCAACTACTCGATAGAGATATGTAGACAGGAAAGGAGATTTTATGCGAAACCATTCGCCGCGTGGACTGGATGGTCGGGACGGGCTGCGTCGTCGCGATTCTCGGTGTTCTATGGGAGCGCGGAGCTGACGAGCAATATCGCCTCAGGGTTGATCGGCTTTTCTCGGGCGCACGGTCATGATGCGCGGGGAAAGTGGAGGGGCGCGATGAGTGCGGAAGCTTCCTGCGTCTCGCCATGCGGCGCGTGACCTGCCGGGAGTTGCGTCCTCGGGCGGCGTACCGCCCCGCGCTCCACTATGCTCGCCGCGCTGCGCACGCGAGACGAATGTTTAACCTTCCTTACATGGGACATTTTGTTATAAAAAGTAACCCGATATAGGGATATAGGCGCCCTTACCACGGGTATCAGGAGTATCATCGAACGTAATCGAGGCGATAATGGACTTCAAAAGCGCTGCTTTGTTCTCTCGCGAGACTTTCATAGGTGCCGCGAAAATCCCTATCATCGGCAACCTCGCGAAGGGCGGAGGGGATAGACAGCGAACGAGCGACGAGCGTTGAGAGCTCTGATATCTCCTGTGTGATCTCCTTGTATGTTTTTGCATATTTGTCTCATCCATTAAGCCTGCGATATATATATCCTCGCCGTGAGAGCTTCGCCTTGAGCGCGTCTATCTTTGATTCCGGGCGTTCCTCTCTTGCTGACCACAGAACGACTCCATCGTGATGATATGCTCTCGAATCAATGATTGAATATTATTGAGCAGATATTGCTCTATCTTATCCTCGTACATACCGCGCGCAAAATGACAGCCGGGCATTGAGCGATTGACACGGTAGCCGCACTGATATTGAAAACGCCGCTCCCCGTCGCTATTCACACGTCGCCCGCGATATGCCGCTAAATTCCTACCGCAGTCAGGACACCGGAGGAGTCCGGAGAATAAATAGATCCTGCCACTATGCGTATACTTTGTATTACGCGAAAGAATCTCCTGCACCCGAAAGAAAACGTCATGAGGAATCAGCGAAAACATATAATCAGGAATGCCGTACACCCTCACCGATATAAGAACGATTACGCAGAAGGTCAAACAGTCCCGCCTTGGTGATCTTGTGCCCGAACTTATCATAAAGAACCTGCACCAAAGAGCGCGTAGATCCGCCACTCAAAATATGGTTGAACGCACATTCAACAATCGGCGCCGTTTTATCATCCCTCGCGAAATAGCCATCTGCAACCTTTAGCCCTAGGGGAATTAGACCCTGCATAAAACCGCCTGCGTGCGCGTTTTCCCTCAAACACATACCGGATGCGCTTCCGTCTGGATCGCTCTCATGCTGTGCGATTGAGAGCTTGAGATTCAGCATAAGAATCCCATTCGGCGTCGTCGTATTATAGTCCTCACGACTGCATACCCAATCGACCCCGCAAGCGTCCGATGACGCTCTTGACCTTGTAGAAATCCGCGACATTGCGAAACCAACGGTCAAGACACTTGATGATGATAATGTCGATACGTCCAGCCTCAACATCGGCAAGCATCCGCTGCAGCTCCTTGCGGCGTGACATCGCCTTGCGTGCGCTCACACCTTCATCGGCATAGATCCCAACCACCGAACAACCATGTTCCTCTCGCATAGTTCAGCAGATCAGTGCGCTGTCGCCGAGGGAGAGCCTGTGCCGCGCCTGTTCCTCGGAGGAGACGCGGATATAGAGAGCCGCACTGTTTTGGCATAAAAATACACTCCAAAATTGCGTATGGAAAATACGCCATGAAGGTGCTATAATGAAATTGCATTTTCGGAGCATCTTCATGGTGTTTCGACAGGGCGGCGATATTGTCAGTATCGACCGTCCAATCAAGAGCCGTTCGCGTTGTCAGCGCGGGCGGTTTTTATTTTTCGAGGTTATCCGGTTATTTCCAGTCAATATCCTCCATGCGTACAGCATGACCATTCTCAAAGTCGGTGCGAGCACTTTCCGTCGAGGCGTTCCATTGGTGTGACTTTTGTAAAATCCGGTCCCATGCGAGCACGAGTTTCTTCATAAACGCGAGTGCAAAGTCCTGATCGACTTTCGGCAGGAAATTATAGAGACGCAGCATCTCTGTTCAGTTGGCGGTCATGTCATAGCCTCCTTTATTTGTAAATATCACCACGAGATCCAATGTTGAGGATACGCAAGGATCCGATATGATTTCATAAACAATGCGGTACTTTTCCACACGTAGCTGATACGTTCCAGCGGGCTGCCCCTGCATTACTTTGATATCGCCTTTGGGTGGAATTTCGAGCAGACCGTCAACTCTTCTTTTATTCGCTGTTGCGTGATACGATCTGGCTGCATTGATGAATTTTTAGTGCTGGGAGTAGCTGAACATCCATCAAAATGTTTTCCTGCCGCCTACGGGCGGTCTTTATGTCTTTTTCGGCGGCGTAGACGGGACGCTGATGACTTGCCGCCGCTTTTTCTCCTCGACGAGTTCTTCGGCGCGATATGCCGCGACCTCGGCATCTATCTCGTCCATGTCGAGTGGTGCGGCAGGAATAGCGGGGGAATCTCGCCGCAGTGACCGCTACTTACTTAATTCTGATAGATGAGTATCGGCGCAATATTAAACTGCTGCTCGCCGCTATCATTGTATAGAAACTCGGCAGCCTTAGCCATAGCGTCCATAGCGCCTCTCATTTGGCTTTGTGGACATAGGAGCAAAGGACTGTCATCAATCAATACTGATGACATTCCACTGTCCGGGCAACACAGTTCCGTAGATAGATACAATATCACGGTAGTCCATCAAGAGATAGTCATTTTTAAGAATCCTCGAATGACCGTATCGTCATCAAGAGAGCACTCCATCCTCGATATTCAGCGAAATTATTTTCGATAAAAATCAAAAATCTTAACAAATTCTTTTATGTCTTTCTCGTTGATGGAGCAGAGCCGGTATGAAACAAAAGCCTTGTTTTTAGCCACATTGCAGAACCAAAAGTTTCAAATTCCTTTGAAATTCCGTATCGCGAGACGGCAATGAAGATGTACCAGTCGACCACACAATCAGTGGGTGAGCTGCATCGAGCCGCTCTAAATCAAGACTTGAGAGCAGACTAATCACATTATGGTCATGTGGGTCAATACTGTACTCTCTTAGTGCTGAAGAAAGATTGCTTTTCCCAAAATTAGCGGACAAAAAACTGATACCGCCCTTCATCGATGAGAAGAGCCGTGAGAAGTGTTGTCTTGATCTTCACACTCCGCACGGCTCCGTCTAGCAACTGGGCAATATATGAATCAATTCGGTACGTATCCTTGTAGAGAATATCAATCAGTTGGGTTTTCTGTTCGAATTCCATTTGACCGTTCCCGGAAGTGTCCATTTTTCCATGTCCTTTCTAACAGCGTCAATACGTGAACGGGCGGCGTCATCATCGCGCCGGAAATCCTTTTTTGCAGACTTCATTTCCCCGCATCATTGACTTTACATTACTGAAAAAGTCTCGCGTGACCGCCTCCTTAATCAAAAGCATATCGGCTGCCGTACAAAATGTAAACATGCACCTTTTCGGGGAACATCCTTCTTACCGCCTATGGGCGGTCTTTTTTTATGCCTTTTTTGCGGCGTGCGTAGACGTGGATGCCGATGACCTTGCCGCCGCTTTTTCTCATCAATGAGTTCGGCGCGGGTATGCCGCGACCTCGGCGTCAATCTCGCCATATCGAGCGGCGAAGGGGCGGGGGTATCCGTCGCGGTGGCGGAGGGCAACGCGTCCGCTATGCGCTCCTGCGCTCTGTGCGCGGCGAGCTTTGCGGCGAAGTCATCCACGAAGTCAAGTACCTGCTGCCGCCTCGGGCGGAAAAATCAAGGAAAATCGTCAACATCTCAATCTCACGTTCAGAAAGATTGAGTTCGTCCTTCATGCGCTCAATCAGCGCGGGCGTATCATCAACAAACATCTCGCCCTCGCCCGTGCGCAACCAATCTTCATTGACGCTGTACGTTTGGCAAAGTTGCGCGATGATTCGCTCGGTGAGGTCGCGTGAGCTCTTTTTCATAAAGTCCTATGCTTGTTTGGCTCAATCCGATTTTTGCGCCGAAACTGTTTGATTCATTTCTAAAGATTTGCGGATGAGTTTGAGGTCGTTGATTTCATCAATCCAACTCTCCTTTCACAAAGATAGTAACATACAAAAATAGTAAAAAGCAATATTTTTATCAAAAAAGGACTTGCCTTTATAGTAAAATAATATAATACAGAAAATAAACAAATAAAACAGTAATAAGTAATGCTTTTGTAAGGAGGTGAAAGAAATGGGAGAGAAACAAATGTTTGCTAGCGCTTATTAGCAAAGCACGGCAGGGAACACCGACCGACCGCGAGCGCATCGAAATTGCCACGGCGGCATTCGTCCACGGAATGCAGGTGCGGCTTGAAAACACGAAGAAGGCACAGACAACGCAGGCACTGCACACTGCTCCGTCAGAGTAAAAAGTGACCGCGTAGAGCGGTCGGGAGGAGATGCGCTACGATGGAAACTGCGATACAGAAGAAAGGGAATCCGCAGGAGACGTTGACGCTTGTCATTGATAAAAAGGCGATACGGAAACAGTGTTTCTATATCGTGAACGTCGTGATATGGCAAGCGGTCATTATATCTTCGAGGCGGCGGATGAGTATGAGGCACATATTGTCACGACCAATGAGCTCATTGATGGCAAAAGGGCTTGAGGTCGGACGCAGCGCAAAAGTGGCGGATGATACCGCGCCGATGGCGGCAAGAGAAAACAGCCCGCATAGGGCGAGGGAGGTGAGGAGATGGAGAAAATCAAGAGGAGTCTGGACACCTCAATGAGATTATAGTTGAGATAAAGACCTATGATAACGCATGGGAGATCGCACAGGAGATTATTAAAAGAATACGCGAAGCAAACATAAACTGTGAGCTTTGCGTGGAAGTTAAAGATGTCTTTGATTAACTTTTAGAAAAAGTGAACACAGAGAACATCTATCCCAGAAACCGAAACTGATTCACTTTCTCCAATAAAGGAATATGAGCTAGGATTCAGATTGACAGTTTCTATGAGTTCGCCTGAAAGGGTACTCGCTTTTTCTTGAGTTATAAACGTCGATGGCAGTCGTTTTTAACATCAATCACAGTACCATTCTTAAAGCGAATCGTTGCATTTATTTATAATCTCACCTCCTTTCCGTACTCATTATAACACGGCGAGGAGGAGAGCAACATCGAGCATCGCCGCCGATGGCGGAAAGAAAACAGCCCGCATGAGCGGGCTGTGGATTGAGATATGGAGGTAACCTCCTGGAGATGGAACATTATGTATTTTCGTATTGATGTTTTTGGTGTCTCACGCTTATCAACGTCACCGTGGCAGGGTGGCTTGCCTTGCAGATGGGGCTGTTCATGTGGAAGAGGCTGCAGAGGATCCGCGATTTACAAGCAAATCCCACGAAAAGCAAAATGCCATAGGGGTTAGATATGCGTCATAGGTTGTCACCCGATTTCGTCGGTGGGCAGTATGACTGGGTCTTTTGCGCTATCTCCCCTATAAAGCGACGTTCTCTTAAACCGTTCAATCATATCGTTTATACGTCCGCCGATGGCGGCAAAGAAAACAGCCCGCATAGGGGCGAGGAGGTGAGGAGATGGACGCATTAGGTGGTCTGCGCGGCTTTTTGCTTGTAATGACGCTTTCTACTTTCTGCTCAAGTTCATCGTTACATCGAATGCTCTGCGGCGTATATGTTTTTGGGTGGAGAGCAGGGCATCGCATCCGGAGCAAGGCGGAGTTTGAGATGCCGCAAAAGAAGTAATCTGTCAGAGATCCGAGTGAGACTTGATGATGGCGCTAATGACCGATGAGGCGATTTTTTGAATGGACGGGATGGATTGTGCCTGTACTCCGTTGCAATCTCCTTTGTTTTTCAAACACGGTTTTACTACGGATATCTGACAAAAAGTCATGACCTGCCGGCGTGAGGTCACGAACGATGAACTGCATTCCGCTGGGGACGATCTGTCTCAATCAGTCCGGCATGAAAGCAGTATTTCAGATGGTACATGATTTCATTACTGTTGTAGGCGTGAAGAAATTCCTCCTGATAGGACGGCGGTTTCGGATGATCGCCGAGGTGGTCGCCAACTGAGCAACGGAATCCATATCAACAAATACAGCAGGGCGGCGGCAGTCTGCGACTCTCAATACATAGCAGGATGTCACGGAGACAATCAATGTTTCAATCGCATGGTGAACAGCTCTTTCATGCTCATTATAGCACGGCGAGGAGATGGCGAGATAGAGTCGGATAACATAAAACGAAAGGAGGAGTGCATGAACGCGAATCTCATCAACGCGAACCCGCGACAATTATGACGCGGCTCTATCAGCTCAAGGCAGAGCAGGACGGCAAGAATATTCACAGTGATCGCTCACGCTGAGCGGCGCGAGCCGCCAAGCCCTCGCGTGGAGAATATGAGCGAGCGGGCGGCGCGGCCGCCGGATGAATGAAATAGGAGCACACAATGAAAAGATTTTAGCTAGTGAAGTCACGGAGCGTCCGCGATCATCAGTCAGAGTGCGGATGGCAAGTATACGCTTGAACTCAACCGCATCAGCTACAGCGGACGCCCCGCAAAATCTTGATCTGCGACGCTGGTCGCGTGAGCTGGGGAAGAGCCGCGTGCGCACAAGGGCGTCACGCTCACCGACGAGGAAGCCGCCGAACTTGGCAACGTGATCGCACGGAATCACATCGTCTGAGGAGGTGCGATCATGGGGAATCTACAAGCGGATCGCGAGCTGCACGCCGTTCCTCTATCCGTGGGGATGGGCGTTCGTCCTCGGCGCGGCACTCTGGCGTCGGCTATGTCATCGGCGTGGCAATCGAACTGCGCCGATGCGCGGGAGCATGAAACGCAATGAAGGTCACGGTCAAAGCAGCGCTTCCTACGAGAACGCGAGCAGATGCACAAACGTCGGCATACAGAGGAGTTTTTCGACGATCTATAACGACAACCTATGCCCGGTCTGCCACCACAGACACATGACGGGCGTTGTCTGCCGCCGTTATCGCGGAAACGTCTGCGAGAGACACTGCATCGAATGCGAATATCATAAGTCGGATTTCTGGCGGTGCACTTACAGAGAAACGGAGCAAATCGACATGAGAGAGTGGCGACTCATCTACAGCCACAGCGACAAGGAGAACCTATGGCGGGCATCTACCGTCGCGGAACTCATCCGACACGACGAGACGATCAGCGTGCCGGGGATCAAATCAGACGATCCAGCGTGGTGGAAGCTGTCACCCGCGCAACGGAGACTCGTTCTGCAGCGCGACGCGCCGAAATACATCATGGGGACACGCAGAACGAGAACGGGGACTACGCCCTGATCGATACCGACACAGGCGAAGTCATGCCGTTCGTAGTCGGCACCTTGCGTGCGCGGATGCGTGGGCGTGCGTCCAGTACGTCGATGAGGGAGAAGAAAACCCTTCCTTTTTCCAGAAAGGAAGGGCAGCTCCAACGAGTGGAAACTATGTAAATCGTACACAAATATTATAGCATTTCCGCTCAAAAACACACGAGTGGATACTGCCTGCCACACGCGGAAAACGAACGGGAGAATGAAATATGCAAAAGAAAAGTACGTCATGGAGCGTGAGAACGAAATCGCCGCCCGGAGATACAGAGCAGCGATGAGTAACGGACGAGGGCGACTGCATGAGCAGATGATCCTCGCCGCGTGCCGTGCCTATCACGATCAGGGACGGGCGAACATCATCAAAGTACCTGAGCCGTTCCGCGTGCTCAAAAAGAACCGCGCACAGGGAATCGCAACGGTACGATTCACCGCCCGCGCACAGCCGGACTTCATCGGCTGCATTGCCAATGATCGGATGATTGCTTTTGAGGCAAAACACACGGACACCGGACCGACTGTAATTCAAAGCAGTCACGCCGACACAGGCACAGGCACTTCAGGACTTTCACAAGATGGGAGCTCAGCGGTATGTGCAGGAATTGGCGATCAGTATTTCAGCGATCCCGTGGAGCGTATTTGCCGGAATGAAAACGCTTTAGGGCGGCAGTACATCCGCACCGAGGATGTCCAGAAGTACCGTGTCAAGTTCGACGGCGTGATCTGGTTCTTGGACTACATGGAGAACCCATATAAGGATGAGCCGTTCTAACCACGGGAAGGAGAGAATTCATGAGGGTACTCAATATCTGCAATCTCATGGGCGGCGTTGGCAAAGACCATCACGAGTGTCAACCCTGCTTACGTTCTCGCGGCGGTTCATCAATGCGCGCTTATCATCGACAATGACAAGCAGGGCAATACGAGCAAGTTTTTCGGCGCACACAGCTACGACCATCCGAGCGTCGCTGATCTCGATGACGGGCGCGAAGTCCGTGAAAGATGTCATCCGCGAGAGCATACACGCAGGGATTGACTGCATCCCCGCAATAGCGACCCTGCTCAGTGCAAATAAGGCAGTCCCTCATGGACACGATGCACCCGCAGCAGACGCGACTCAAAAACGCAATCGCGGAAGTCTCGGAGGAATATGACTACTGCATCATTGACAATGCACCTGACGAGAACATGAGCGTGATCAACGCCCTTGCCGCAGGTGACGATGTCATCATCCCCGTCAGGTGGATCAGTTCACCTTTGACGGGTGAACGAGATGATTCAGTGCGTGCGGCAGGTGCGGGATACTTCAACGAGCGGTTGACCTTCCGGGGATGCGTCATCACAAGCTATCGTAGCAACGAAGTCAATGCAGGGCGCGGCATATCTGAAAACAGATGGAGAAATATCGCTCATGCAGACGCATATCAGCTGACGGCGAAAGTCGATGAATCCACCTTGCCAAACGTCCGATCATGGTGCATGCCAGTCCCAGATGCTGGCGGCGCGTGACTATAAAACGCCTGCGCACGAATATCTCACCATGATCGGCGATCCATGCACCGCGCTCGCAGAAGGAAGCGATGAAGATGGGCGGATTCGATATGATGGCGCCTTGTGAATCTCTGCGTCGCAAGGGAGGCAAAGCCGAAATACGAGGTGAAAAACCCCGCCGATTGACGCGATCATCCCGAAACCCCTGCGAATCATTACAGTATGGCGGGGATTGACGAGCTCGCAGATTCCATCTTGATGGCGGGGCGCGTCTTGCAGAATATCGTCGTCAAGGCGGCGGATGCAGACGGCCGCTACATGATTATCAGCGGACACCGCCGTCATCTCGCATGTCAGAAGCCTCGTTGCAGAGGGGCATGCGGAGTTTCCGAGAGATCGCCGCCCTCGTTGAGAACGAGGCAGACGAAAACATGCGCGAACTCATGCTGATCTACACAAACAGTACCGCGCGGCAGCTCACGGATGCGGAGAAAATGCGACAAGCACAGCGGGCAACTGACATCCTCAAACAGATTAAAGCCGAGGGGAAGATGGACGCGCCGATTCGCGAGACCGTCGCGCGGATGCTGAACACCACATCGGGACAGCTTGCCCGCTATGCGGCGATTGCAAACAACCTCACGAATTCAGACCTCAAGGAAGCATTCGAGCAGGAGAAAATCGGCGTGAGTGTCGCATACGATTCATCGCGGCTCTCCGATGAGGGACAGTCCGAGATCGCGGACAAACTGCACACAGAGGGCGCGGTCACCATCCGCGACGTGGAGGAAGTCAAGGCGCGGGAAACACTGAAACAGGAGCGGACACACAGCCCGCCACAGAAACGCTGTCATTGCAGCAGCCGCCGCCAGAAGAATCAGAGACGGCGAAATATCCGCGCGAGAACGCGGCAGCGCAGGAGCAGGACGCAGATTTCCATACGCATCGCAAAGCCTGGAGGCATACGCCATCATGGCGGTCTACGGAGAGCTGAAAGAACTCAGAGAGAGTTATCAGGAGCGGCACAGCGTGCCATCGCCGTTGCGGACAACACGCGTGGAGCGGCAAATTTCACCGCCGCCGCCGAATATGTGGAGACGCTCATGGAGATTGTCGCGCAGGAGATGGCGGACATTGAAGCAGAGGAGGGAGCAACATGATGGAACGCAAAAAGCGAATCACAAAGATCAAAGCCAAGAAAGGAGAGTATTTCTTCGGGTGGGAAGTCTATCAGGAAGCCACTAAAAGCTGGGATGCGTACACAATGACCTGCAAAGACCCGCCGCGCGTGGAATTGAAAGAGCGTATGCTTGCGATGGTCGCGCACGTCATCAACATCTGCGAATTTGACAAGGGATGAAAAGCGAATCATCGTCAGCGGAATCACCGAATCACACACAGACGATAACAGGTACATCACCATTACGGCGCAGAAATCACTTGAATACAGCAAGGCACCGCTCATCATCATGGCTCGCGCGGCTGGAGTGGCTGCAAAACGAAGTGGACAGTGAGGATTACTGCATTAGCCGCGAGCTTGGGGACGACCTCAGGCACTTGAGAGCGAGGCGTGGCGGTACATCGACGGCGAACGCGCACAGCAGACCCTTGATTTTGATGGCGGTGATGGCGGCGGGACGATGGCGGAGAGTTCGACGACGAGCTGGAGCGGATTGGAGCGTGACGGATGTGGCAAAAGGGAACTATCACCCAAAGAGAAACTGGAACATCTACGCCGCTCATCGCGGAGATGATTACATCGGCGAGGAACACTGGACGATATCGCCGTGCTTTGCGGGCGGAGCAGGAAAAACCGCGCAATGGTGCGCCCGTCCCGCCGCACTCCGAAAAATAGAGGAGCGTAATAGCGCATGGAGCGAGGGGAGGCGACAGCTAAAAACGCGCGGATCGCTTGTGCTCGTATTGGTGGAGGAAGTGGATGAAAGTCGGACTGGTTGACGTAGACGGGCATAACTTCCCCGAATCTCGTCTTGATGAAGCTGTCTGCATGGCACAAACGTCAAGGCGATGGCGTCCACCTGCTACGACCCGATGACGTTCTCCTCGGCGGCGATCTGTTCGGCGGCTACGACAAGCTCTATGCCGCATGCGTGTTTTCCGAGAGCAGGGAAATCGCACGGAAACTGATCGCAATCGGCGCAGAAGTCGGCGGCACAGGATCAGGAGAAGGGCGCATATCGCCACCAGAGGTCGAAAAACATCCGCCCAGACTATTCACTTTTAGGCGGATCCAAGATGTAGCATACGGATTCCCTGACACGCGGATGCCCGCTGCGTGCCTGTTCTGCATTGTAGCAGACAAGGAGGGCAGACAAGCCGCAAAGTGGCAGACTTGAGCATCCTTTGGGACGGAGAGCGCACATCAAATTGCTTTTGACCCGAACCTCCTCGCCGCATCGGAGCACATGGAACTGCTCGACAGCTCGCCGCGAGCGTGCGTGGTGGACTTGCACAGGACCGACGCGCAGCTACCACAGAGGATAACATCAAAGCGATTAACGAGATCAAAAGTCAAGATGATTCATTTCGCTGGGACAACCCGCGAGACGAATCATCCCGCGACACTCTCAGTTTTTCGCAGAGCGAACGTCAATCTGGGATTACGCCGCCGCCGCATATATCTACCACGAACTATTGAGCACGCACGCGGAGGATCTGCATCGCGTCTACCGGCTGCGCGAGCATGGATACTGATCCATACATCATGATCTATGACAAGCCGAATGCGCCGCGAGAGACGCGCCGATTGCAGCGGTGGGCAAACAACAAGATCATATTCCGATCTTGTGAGAGGTTTGAGGACTATAAAGGATGAGGCGGTGGAGACGATGACGCTCGGCAGTCTCTTTGATGGTATCGGCGGCTGGCTTTGCGGCGCGTCATGCAGGATTACGCCCATATGGGCAAGCGAGATTGAGTCATTCCTGTGCTCTGTCAGACGGCGCGGCATTTTCCTGACGTGCAGCAGCTCGGTGACATCACGAAGATTGACCCTGATAAGATCGAGCCTGTTGACATCATCTGCGCGGGCAGTCCGTGTCAGGACTTATCCATCGCAGGAAAAAGAAAGGGGCTATGTGGTGAACGCAGTGGCTTATTCCGCACAGCAGTTGACATTGTTCGACGAATGCGGGAGCGTACCGCAGAGAAGTATCCGAGGTTCTTTGTGTGAGAGAACGTCCCTGGGGCATTCTCAAGCAACAAAGGAGCTGATTTTAGAGCTGAGCTTGAGGAAATCGGACAGACCGAGATTCCAATGCCTAAAAACGGCAAATGGGCGAACGCAGGAATGGCAGAATTGCCTCAGTGTCAAATCGCATGGCGCGTCCTCGATGCGCAATATTGGGGAGTGCCCCAACGCCGCCGTAGAATCTTTCTTGTCGCGGATTTTGCAGCCGATGGAAGATGCAGAAGAAATACTATTTGAGCAGTGAAAGCGTGTCTGGGATACTGCGGCGAGCGCAGAGCGGGGAAAGGAACTGCCGGAGGAACTGCGGATTGCGCTCGAACGTCAGGCGCGTTGACACCGTGGGACGTACAGAGCAGACGCATCTACGATGAGAACGGTAAGATGGCGGCTGTTTACAGTGGAGAAGGACGTGGGTCAAACAACGGTGCAGTATTCGTCCGTGCGGCGGGAATCATCGGAAAAGCCGCACCATCTGCAGGCAACATTGGATATACGCGAGAGTGCGCCCCTACCTTGACCGCAGGGAAGGCGATGCACGTTGCAATCTACGACATGACGCACGCGGATGAGGTCATGCGTCCCGTCAAAGATGGTATCGTCCCGACGCTCAACGCGCGTATGGGAACGGGCGGAATCGTCCCCGTGGTACACGCCTACTGCATCGCAGGAAACACCATCGACCGCAAGATAGAGAATGGCGGCAACGGGAAGGGCGTACTCGAGGAAACATCCTATACGCTGAACACGGTTGACCGTCATGCGGTCGCCACCATCTACGGAGCGAAGTCCTATAGCGAATACGAAGCGGGAAAAGTCGCAACTCTGCGTGCATCGGGGGGCGCATATGGTGGGGGCAGCGAAAACCTCGCACTATCGTATGCCATCGTGCGCCGCCTCACGCCGACGGAGTGCGAGCGATTGCAGGGTTAGAGGATGGATACACCGATGGCGGGAGCGATGCGCGTTATAAGGCTCGAACGGCATGGCGCAGCCGTGCGCTGACTATGTGATTCGGCGGATCGTGGAGGTAAGCGACGATGTCCTGCTGAGAATACGCGCTAATGGGGAAGGACAGATGCCATCGCAGATGAATCGACTCACGGCTCTACGAGCCGCCTGAAGGTTACTATGTCGCGTTCAGCGGCGGAAGGATTCGCGCGTTGTTCTGGATCTCTGCAAGAGAGCGGGCGTCAGTATGACGCACATTACAACGTGACGACTGTTGATCCACCAGAACTAGTAAAATTCATCCGCGAACATTATCCAGAAGCATGGGAAGGGCGCAACAAAACCAGAGAAGTCCATGTGGGACTTGATCATCGAAAAGAGGATGCTGTCCGACTAGACTCTGTGCGCTATTGCCGCCAAGTCCTCAAAGAAGGAGCAAAAGAGATTCGTCATCACAGGCGTTCGCCATGCTGAATCTGTAAAAACGCGCGAAAAAGACAGATGGTCGAAACATGCCGGAATCATCGGAGTAAGAAGTATCTGCACCCGATCATTGACTCGGTCAGATGCGGAAGTATGGGAGTACATCAGAGCTTATCAAGTTCCATATTGCTTTATCATGACGAAGGATTCAGCCGTCTCGATGTATCACTGCTGTCCGTATCAGGGACGAAAGGAATGAGGCGGGATGCGCGGCGCTGGCCACAATTCGCGAAAATGTATGAGGCAAGCATTTTTGCCGAATGATTGAAAAACGCGAGAAGATGGACTCCCAACAGAATGGGAACCGGCGCGGATGTCATGGCGTGGTGGATCGGGATGATCACCGAATCAAAGAAAACGATGCCCAGATTACGCTATTCGGGATGAGGATGAATGAGGTTGATGTTGAGGAGAAAGAACATGGATAAATAGCGAGGAGTTTCTGCGCCGAAAGAAATCACTGTGCCGGCCGCAGGAATCGACGTGGAGAACATCACGATCAGCGATGAACTGTTTGACTTTCAGCGCGACATCGTACTCTGAGCGCTGAAAAAGGGAAAGCGGCGATATTCGCGGGCACGGGACTCGGGAAAACACTCATGCAGCTTGAATGGGCGCGTCACATCGGCGGCACAGTTCTCATCCTGCGCCGCTCGCCGTGAGCAAGCAGACCATATCCGAGGGGAGTCTCGATCACCGTCCATCATTGCCGCTCGCAGGAAGATGTCATAGATGGCGGGATCACATCACGAACTATGAGCGCATGGATCGTTTCGACTTTCAAATTTCTGGGCGTGGTACTGGATGAATCGTCAATCCTCAAGGCACAGGCGGGGAAAATCCGCGCACAGCTCATCGAGTGCTGCCAACAGATTCCGTACCGACTCGCGTGCACAGCGACGCCCGCGCCAAACGACCTCATGGAGCTAGCAATCACTGCGAGTTCTTGGGTCTGTCCTCGAACGAGATACTTGCCACATTCTTTGTTCATGATGGCGGAGATACAAGAAAATGGCGACTGAAACGCCATGCAGTACAGGGCTTTTGGAAGTGGGTAGCAAGCTGGAGCGTCATGCTCACGAATCCCGCTGACCTCGGATATGATGGAGAACGCTAGAACCTCGCCGCCATCACATCACAACACACCGTACACACAGAGAGACAGCCCGATGCGCTTTTTGCGATTGAGGCACTGACATTGCAAGAACGCCACAGGCGCGGCGGGACAGCGTGCAGGATCGGGCGCGGGAATGTGCCGCGCTTGTGAACGCGGACACGGGATCAGTCGGCTCGTATGGTGCAATCTCAACAGCGAAGCCGACGCACTGAAAGCACCTATCCCCGATGCCGTCGAGATCAGCGGAAGCGATCAGCCGGACGTAAAAGAGCGGGCGGCGGTGGATTTTGCCGCCGGAGGATTCGGCGTTCTCATCGTAAGCCGCTTATTTTCGGCATGGGACCCAATTTTCAGCGTTGCATAAAATGGCATTTGTTGGACTATCGGACAGCTTCGAGCAGTATTATCAATCCGTGCGCCGATGTTGGCGATTCGGGCAGGAGCATCCAGTCGACGTGCGCATCATCACGGCAGACACAGAAGGCGCGGTCGCCCAGAACATCCAGCGCAAGGAAAAGCAGTTTGAGGAGATGCTGCGCGGACGATCGCCGTGACGCAGAACATCACGAAGGACAATATCCGATCGACCGCACGGCAGACCATAAAATATAATCCACGGGAGATCAGCGATAATACCGACATGGCTGATTCCATCAGCGGCACAAGTGAGGATAACGGAAAACGTCAGCTACTAGGGCAAGATGCGGGGGAGATGTGGCACATCTATCACGGGGATTGCGTGGAGGTCGCACGAGGATTGCCGGAAAACAGCGTGGACTTCATCGTTTTCTCGCCGCCGTTTGAAAGCCTGTATACTTACAGCAACAGTGACAGAGACATGGGAAACTGCCGTAGTAGCTTGGAGTTTGCACGACATCGTTTTTAGCAAAGGAACTCTATCGCATCCTCAGCCGGGGCGATGTATGAGTGTTCACTGCAGCGGATTTCGCCACTCAGCAAGCAACGGGACGGCGTGATTGGACTCCGTGACTTTTCGGGGGCGCTTGTACGCATCTTCGAGCGGGCGGGATTTGTCATGCACACGCCGCGCGTCACCATCCGCAAAGACCCTGTGACCGCCATGCAGCGGACGAAGGCGATCGGGCTAGTGAAGCAGGTCATGGACTCTTGCCTCTCGCGCATGGGGATTCTGACTACCTCTTGACATTCAGAAAGCCGAAACAACCCGAATCCGTACATCACACTGACGAAGAATTTCAGAAACAGTGGCGGCAGTGGGCGGAGTGCGTATGGTACGACATTAACCCGTCGAATACGCTCCAAAAGAACAGCGCAAGACGAAGCGGACGAGCGTCACATTGCGCCCCTCCAACCGCAAGTGATTGAGCGCGCTGTCACGATGTGGACGAATCCGGGATGTTGTATTCACCCGTTCGCGGAGCATTGGCTCGGAGGCGTATCAGGCAGTCAAGATGGGACGCCGTGCCATCGGGATTGAGCTGAAGATTCTACTACGCGCAGAGCGTGAAAAACCTGCAACGAGCAGAGTGCACAGCAGCTAGAACAGGCATTATTTGCATAAGGAGGGCACGGCAGAAGCGTTATTATGTATCTCATCCATTCACGGGTAACGAGAAAGCGAACCTTGCAGATGCGGGCAGCGCATCCGGTGCCGAACTGAAAGCCCGCCATCCGCATATCCGCTTTATGAATCGCTCGAAATGTTTGGCGATGAAAACGCGGACTTGCACGGCGCTCGCCGATGCTCTGGAACTCCTCTCGTGCTGTGAGGCGATCATCCTTTGTCCCGGATGGGAGAAATCCACAGGATGCAGGGCAGAAAAAGGCGTACGCCATCCACACGGGCATCAAACTACTATCTCGATGAATTTCTGAACAGAACAGGCACATCAAAGGAGGAGCACGATGAATGCAGGACTGACGAACGATGAATTTTGGCTGATTGGTCGACAGCGGACGCAAAAGCCGCATGGCGAGCATCATTGATGACGGTGTACGACCATCCGCAGGATTTCGCATGGATACGTTGCCCGAGTACACATCATCGCGCATGGAGGAAAAGCGGCGTATGTGTCACCAATGATCTACATCGGACGAGAGACGCTTGACGAAGTGCACGCGGCAATCCCGTCGGATATGGTAAAAATGGTCCGCCATCCGCAAGATGATCCCGCCATCCTGAGACGTATATATAAACTAGAAAACAAAGCGAGGGAACTCTCGATATCACGATCAGATTTCTTCTATAATAGATAATTTCAATCAAGGGGCGCAGTCCCTTTTCCCTTGATTAAGGAATTAAAACACCGACATATTTATGCAGCAGAGAGGAACGGGGCGGCATATGTATATGAAATCGAGCTGGCTGTCACAGAACAGACGATTTGGCATCATCAAGAAATACTATTCGCATCGTGCGCTTCCCCTTCATCCGACGACGAGAGAAAAGCGGGCAAAAAGCAGAACGTCACGAAAGAGACACGCCGCCGTGAATCGGCGTCTGCGTGCAGAAAAAGCTTTCCGTCTCATCATCGATAATTTTGAAACAGGTGACCCTATACATAACGTTGACGTGCCGTGCGTTCATGGATGCGGAAACGATTACGAAAGCATTCAATGACGGATTCAAGAGGAGGATCCGCGACATCTACAAAAAAGCGGGCGTTCCCGCCAAATACATCTCGGTGCTGGAGAATCTAAACGGCGGCGGCCGTCCCCATGCGCATATCCTCTTACCGGCCGTGCCGATGAAGTGGATAGAGAAGATCAAGGCAGCGTGGCGCGCATGGCAACGTGGAAATAAAACTGTTCGGCGGGCATCTGCGGGATGCGGAAAAGATGGCGGATTATTTTTACGAAAGAGAAAATCGCAGACCAATCGGGGCGCATTCAACCGAGCAGAAATCTCGTGCGGCGCGAGCCGAAAAAAGAACGGGTGACGCGGGCGGATGCGTATAACCCCGAGCTTGTCGCGCCGAAAGGCTACCGCATCATCAAAGACCTATCCTATCGAACCTATACGGCGGAGGGGTATCCGATATCCATTGCCTACATTGAGCGGATAGAACAGAAAACGCCTTATGGGAGTAGACGAGAGGGAAAGGGGTGAGAGCGTGACAGCAAAAGAATATCTCTGGCGCGTTCGTGACGCAGAGCGGGAGCTGAGACAACTGGAGCGGGAATATGCACAAGCGCGTGCGGATATCTTGAACCTGAAAGGGATAGCGTGCGACAAAGACAAGGTCGCCGGCGGAAAGATCGGCGACCTATCGGATGCCGTCGCCGCACTTGACGGATATGCACAGCGGCTTAATGCGAAATGGGATGCGCTTGTCGCACTGCGTGAAGAAGCGCGAGCACTGATTGAACGAATCACAGATGGGCGTTATCGGCAGGTGCTGATACTGCGCTATCTGGACGGGCTGTCGTGGGAGCAAGTCGCCGTGAACATGGACTATGATTATTATCATGTGCATAAGCTCCACGGCAGAGCACTAAAGATTTTTCTCAAAAATGCAAAGTGGATAAAAGACAAACACATCTGTGCTATAGTATAAGCTGAGAAAAGAGAAGATGCTGAGGCTGATTCTCGGAGGCACAGCTGCGGCGGTGTCCTTTTTGATTGGCATTTTGTAGAGGTGAGACACATGACGCTGAAGGACTATCTGCGCTGTCGTGGCATGGAGCAGGGAAGAAGACACAGGCACAGGCGAAGACACAGCATAAGCGCAGAGTACGGCAAGAGAGCAGGCCAAAAGGAGCAGAGAGAAGAGGCTGAGGCACCCGCACACGTATAGGCGGAGTGCATCAAGCCCCGGTATCGCGGTACTACGAGGCGCCGCGCGCGATACGGGTCTGCGAGTCTCGGGCTTTTTGCGTGTCAAATTGAAAAATGGGTTGACAATTCAACAATTCGGGAGATGATGGAAGGATGGCAGGAGAAAAGAGCTCGCGCGCGCGCGTGACAGAAGAAAAATAAATTTATTTTTCTCAACGGCTGACACCTGCGAATTCTTCCAGGTATCCAGAGAGACTTTGTCAAATTGGGAGAAAAAGGCGCACCGAAAGCAGGACGCGGAAAATGGAACATCAAGACGCTCATGGAGTGGAAGTTTGACGGGCGCCACACGGATAGTCCGAAGTCCGTAAACTCAAAGCAGAAGCGGCATTGAAGGAGATCAAGAAGGAGCAGGAAGCAATCCGTCTTGCGGTGCAGGAAGGAAAATTTATCTCGGTCGAGCAGGGTGACGCGCGAGCTGACGCGAAAGCTCGCGAATCTCAAGAAATCGATGCTTGCTATGGGGCATCTGGTCGCGTCAAATCTTGCGTCGCTGGATATGGAGGCGGCGGAGATCGCAAAAAGCAGAGGTTGACAAGCGTGTAAAAAGAGGCGCTGACGGAGATGGCGGAAGGGAGGCTTTACCGTGGCAGGACGAAGAAAAAGAAAAATGAGCTCGGTTATCCGCCGTGGACCGCGGACGCACTCGCCATACTAAGGCCGCCCTGAAAAACTCACCGTATCCGAATGGGCGGACAAGTACCGCATCCTGTCCGAATGGACAGCGCCTCGCTGGGCAATGGCACACGGCAAAGACGCCATATTTGCGGGCGGTCGCGGATGCGTTCAACGATGATTTTTATCCACGAAATCACATTCTGTGCCGGCACGCAGCTCGGCAAGACGGCCGCCGAGCAGAATATGATCGGCTGCGCCGTCGCGCAGGATCCCGCGCCGATGCTCGTTAGTTCATCCATCGGAAAAGCTCGCGAAATTCACGAGTGAAAAACGTCTGCAGCCGATGATAAAGCTATCGCCCGCACTTGCGGATAAGTTCGACGAGCGGGGAGCAAAAGATCTTGAGCTGTCGCTCGGCGGTATGTATATCGCCCCTCGTCAGGGCGAATAGTCCGTCCGAACTTTCCAGTCGTCCCGTGCGGTATATCGACGAGATCGACAAGTTCCGAAATGGACGGGGCAGAGGCGGGACCGTTGAGCTCGCCGCCGAACGCACTGAAAAGACGTTCTATAATCGGAAAATCGTCAAGGTCTCTACGCCGACGCTTAAGACGCGCAATATCTGGCAGGGATGGGAGACGGCGGATATACAGTATCGCTACTTATCGTCCCGTGCCCGCACTGTGGAGAGATGCAGACACTTGAATTTCGTCAGATCAAGTGGATGGACGGTGCCGATGAGACGGAGGCACGGATGGCGGCGTACTATGAGTGCAAATACTGCCACGAGACCATCGACGACCGTCATAAGCCCGCCATGCTGCGCATGGGTGAGTGGGCGCGGCGAGGTAAAGGCGAAGGGCGCGCACACAAGGTCGCCTATCATCTGAACTCTCTATTCGCCGTGGTTGACCTTCGGGACATCGCAGCGAAATTCATATCCAGCAAGGATGAGCCCGCGCTTCTCATGAACTTTATCAACTCGTGGCTTGCCGAGCCGTGGGAGGACAAGAGCAGCAAACTGAAATCCGATGTTGTCATGGGGAAAGCCCTTCCCTATGAACGGGGGCGGATGCCGGAGGAAGCGCAGCTATTGACGTGTGGGATTGACGTGCAGCTCGACCATTTCTATTTTGCCGTGCGGGCATGGGGCGCGCACATGACATCGTGGCTGGTCGACTGGGGGCGCGTGGAGACATGGGCGGATCTTTGAGACGGTCATTAACCGCAACTCACGCCGATATGAACGGCGTCGTACGCAACGTCAATCTTGCGTGCATCGACTCAGGCTACAACACGGACGATGTGTATACGTTCTGCGCCCGGCACATGGACGTCCTTGTGCCGTCGAAAGGATCCAGTCTGCCGATGAAGTCCCGCTATTCGGTGACGATACTGGATAAACAGGCGGCGGATTCGGTCTGCGTCTATACGTCGCTGGACACGAATCAGATGAAAAACTTCATCGCTTCGCGCATGACGATTGACGCGGGGCGCATGGCAGCTGGAACGTCTACAAGGGCATTGAGCGCGAATACGCAGACTCAGATTTGCGCCGAGCAGAGAGTAGAGAAAAAGACAAGAAGGGCGCGTCTCCGTGTCTGGGAAAAGATCAGTCCCATGCGGCGAATCATCTCCTGACTGTGAGACGAACAACGCGCTTGCCGCCGAGATCATCGGCGTGCGGTACCTCATGGAAGAGGAACAGGAGAGCAGCTCGCCGAGCAGGAGGATGGCGAAAGCGACTGGATCGCGCGGAAGAACTGGTATTGAAAACCCTGTTGACACGTAATTTGTTACGTGATACAATACAACGTATAGGGAGGGAGGACATGAAAAGATATTTCCTCGCGCGATAGTGCTGAAACTGCTTTTAGAGGATGGATGGTTGAGATCAACTGCGGAGATCATCACCAGTTCAAGCATCCGACAAAGCCTGGAAAAGTCACGCTCTGTGCATCCGGTCAAAGACCTCGGATTCGCGATCTGAAAAGTATCGAAAACAATCAGGGCTTAAATTTAGCCCTTCGCTTCACGGGGGTATATAGTAAAATGATGAGAGGGAGGGTAGTATGTCGTCGACTACTATCGCTATACGGCTATTTTTCACCTACGAGGAGTGATGGTATTCACGTTGTATCTCCCCTGACCTGCCGGGCTGCAGTCACGCTTGGTAAGGGACGAAGAGGAAGCTGCTCGCATGGCACGTGAGGTGCTTTGCCTCCACCTTTACGGCATGGAGGAGGACGGGGACGAGATCTCCACAGCCTTCACCATTGCGGGACGCTTGCAGAGCAGGAGGACGGCAGAGCAATGAGGTCTTTATGCTCAGAAACCTTCATGCCTGCATTCCGTGAGAAGCAGAGCAAACGCTTTGTAAAGAAAACCCCGTCGATTCCGTACTGATGAATGCAGAGGCGGAGCGAATTGAGCTGAACTTTTCACAGACTTTGCAGAATGCGCTGAGGAGAAAAATTGCACCTTGCAAAAATAAAGGGAGGGGATTTTGATGGAAAGATCGCCAAAGAAAGGCACGAGATCCTTAAATATATCCTCGATGAATATGGTGACCGTAAAAGGACGCAAGCGGAAAATCGCCACAAAAACTAACGAGAGATATGGAACTGCATTAACTCCGAAGGACGTTGGGAGCATTACACGACAGGAGGGTATTATCATACCGTTTTGCGTGACACTCAACCACGGTACTGATGAAACTGGACGATACAACCAAAAAGCACCCTGGTTAAATAAATACCGTTTTATAAGCACTTTGCAGAAACGCAGAGTGCTTTTCATGGAATTTTTGCGGTCAGGCAGAATTTTGAAAAATCCTCTCGACTTTTGCTAGCAACTTGTTATAATGCGACTCAGCAACAAGAAAAAGAGGTGAAAGAATGGTCCAAAGATCGAGCTCGATTATTTCAAAAACTATCGTGAAAGAGGCGAATGTGGCGCAGTTTAACGTCACATCGACAAAGGTCTTTATCTTTCCATATCTCAAAAATTAGAGGAAGAGCAAAGACGAAACGCGCATGGCTTGAAGAAAAATCAGTGAAGAATTAAGAATAAAAAGCAACTGCCTCCCGACCAAGGATAAACAGTTGTTTTGTAGACAACCCGAAAAAGGATTGATAAATTTATTCTATCATCTTTTTCGGGAAAAAGAAAGGATGAATAACATGGGAGAAGTTACACGATCGGAAATGTGAGCGGTTATATTACGGAGGACGGTAGCGCATGGTTGAACGCTGAGGACGTGGCACGCGGATGGGGGTCTCACGCAGACGAAGAATGGGACGGAATACGTTCGCTGGGAAACGGTGAATGGCTATCTCGAGTGGTTTGGGTTTTCCCAACTTGTTGGGAAAGATGATTTTTCCCTGAGAACATGGTCTACCGTCTCGGCTTTAAGGCGAACAACGAGGTTGCACAGGCGTTTCGCCAAAACTGCTGATGATGTTATCCCCGCCATCCGTAAGACAGGGCTCATACAGCACGATGCCGTCCGACAAGCAGTGGCGTTCAAGGAACAGGAACTCAAGACCCGTGATGCTGAAATGCACGCGTGCGTGAGTCGAACCAGTACCTCAAAATCGCTGCGCAGATCGACATCCCCGAGTACCGCTACATCCCTGCAGGCGAAGTCCGCAGAGGCTCTTAACAACGGCATTCCTGTTCTTCCCATGCGTGAAGTCGAGCGCAAGACATACCCGCAACGGAGATCGGTGCGATGTTCGGCGTGTCAGCACACAAGATTGGCAAGCTCGCCAAAAATCCACAATCTCAAAACGACGGAATATGGAAAGTGGTGCGACAAAGCCGCCCTATAGCGCAAAGGAAGTTGAGACGTGGCGGCTACTACGGAGAGTGCCATCCTGTATTCGAGGGCATCTTTTGGACGTGAGGCAGCGTAATAACTGCGCAGACCAAATGCCATAGTACCCGCCAATAAAGGCAAAGAGAAAAGCACTCACCATCTGACCAAGGAAAAATGAGTGCTTTCAGTCCAACCCGAAGTGATTGATGAATCTATTATATCATCCTTTCGGGGGAAAAGAAAGGATGAATCACATGGGAGAAATTATTGCGATTGGAAAGTGGGGATGCGCATCCGAGGATGGAATCAAGCGCGCGCATATTGAACGTGCGCTGAACGTGGAAGAAGCAAAGGCTCTTTTCAAGAGTGAATCTGCTGGTTTGAATATCAGGAACGGCGTGCCGATGGAACGCGCCATAGAGTTGTTTGACAAAGATGCAGTTGTTTTGCAACGCGAAGCGGCTTTCCCAGAAGCCCCAAACGAACAATCAATACGGCATCGGAAAATTCAAATGCCGTATTTGACGGAGTACGGCTTCATCATAGCTGCGACTTATCGAAATGTCAAAAATTCTTCACGAAGGACACCACAAATGTAAATGCAACAATCGGTAGAGACAACGACGACAATCAACCCGCTCAATCTCAGGGTTTTTGATACCACTTTTGAAGGAGGTGAAACCATTTGGATACACTTGAAACACAGCTGAGCGGGTGCGGGCGGCCATTGCCGAGATTGAGGGCGGTGCGCAAGAGTACAGCATCGCGAATCGGCGGATCACAAAGGCGAATCTTGCGACGCTCTACGCGCGGGAAAATGCCCTAAAGGCGGAGATTGCGCGCAGGGATGGCGGGGATGTGCCTTTGCCCAAATGGGCGGCTAGCGATCCACTGATTGAAAAAGCGATTGCGGCAATCTCGCCGCGCTGGGCGTGCAGCCGTGCCTTTACGCTGAGAGCCTGCAGCGCTACGAGGCGGGTGAGGTGATGCGGTTCAATGACGGATGGATTCTGATCAACGAGGACACGGAAAACACCGATAAGACGCAGCGCGACCTTATCAAGGCACGGGCGCGGTATCTGAGCGCAATAGTGATATCGCAGGCGCGGCCGTCGGCGGTATCGTGCGCAACGTGGTCGGGACGGGCATCAAGCCGCAGGCACGCACGGGAGATGAGGCACTCAATCGGCGCATCGAGACGCTATGGCGCGAGGGACGGCGGCGGAGAACTGCGACATTACGGGACAGCAGACCTTTTGAGGAGCTGCAGGCGATGCTTCTCGGCGAAAGATCGTTGACGGGGAAATCCTCGTCAGAAGGTAGTCACGCGCAAGGGGAGGCATCCGCTGAAACTGCAGGTCATTAAGTCTGACCCTGCTCAGCAGTTTTATGATCTACGCGCCAAAGACGAACAATGTCATTCGCTCGGGCGGAGCTGATGATTATTTGCGCCCGCTTGCCCTACTGGATTGACCGCAAAAGCCCCGATGGCTATGTGGAGTATAACCCGACCGCGTTCCCGCTGCGCAGGTCATACACCTCTGGTCGCGCAGTCAGCCTGACCAGATACGCGGCATCTCTGACCCTTGCACCGATCATCAAGCGGCTCAAGGATACGCAGGACTATCTTGATGCGGAGACCCTCACCGCGCGTATTGCGGCGTGCTTTTCCGTGTTCGTCACAACGCAGACGGGCGCGCTGAATATGCCGGGGCGCGTCGGGGTGAATCGCGGCGATCCGAGGGAAAACGACTGAAGAGCATCCGCCCGGGCATGGTGAATTATCTTGCCCCGGGGAGAGCATCGAGACGGCGAATCTGTCGCGCGGCCTTGCCAATGCGCGGGACTATGAAGCGATACAGGAGCGGCTTGCAGGGGCTGGACTAGGGCTTTCTACGAACTCATGAGCCGTGACTTCAACACGTCGAGTTTTTCCAGTGCGCGGCAGGGGATGCTTGAGGATCGCAAGACCTTTGAGCCGATACAGAATTTTCATGGCAGCGCATCTTTGCGACCCGATTTATCGTGAATGGATGGATCTCTGCGTCATGGCAGGGCAGTCTTGATATCCCCGATTATTTTTGAACACCGCGCGGCGTATCAAAATGTGGAGTGGGTAACGCCTGGCTGGTCGTGGATTGACCCCGCAAAGGAAGTGCAGGCAGATATCGCGGCGATCCAGAACGGCGGCAAGACGCTCGCGCAGTGGTGCGCCGAGCGCGGCTATGACTGGCGTGAGCAGCTCGAGCAGATGGCACTAGAAAAGGAGACCGCCGAGGCGATGGGACTGAAAACCTCGGTGCATACGCCGATCACGGTGCAGGCAGCGCAGAGCAACTGCGTCAATAACACAGATGATGAAAAGGAGGATGCAGATGGCAGTAAGGAACAAGAATGAGCCGCAGCGGCGTGATATCTACACGAATGCGATTGCCGTTCGTGAGCAGGAGGATGGCGGCGATGTGAGGCAGGCGGAGCTTTCACTTTCGAGTGAAGAGCCGTAGCCGTCGGTGGTTCGGGAACGAGATTCTATCGCACGATGCGGAGGCGGTTGACCCTCAGCAGACTGCAGGAGATCGGCGTTGTCCTTCAACCATGACCGTGACCGTGTGATCGGGCGCGTGCTTGATGTTCGGCTGGATGAGGTGACGCGCAAGCTGCGCGCCACGATCCAGTTTGACGAGGACGAAGAGAGCGAGCGCATCTATCAGAAGGTGCGTTCGGGAACGCTCGGGCGTATCTGTCGGCTATGCAGTCGACGTGGGAGAGCGTCGAGGCGGGAGCAAAAGAGCAGTAACGGACGGTTTACGGGCCATGTGAGGTGGCGACGCGATGGACGCCATACGAGCTTGATTGTGTCCGTACCGCCGATGCGACGGTAGGAGTTGGACGTAGTATGTTGAGAATGGAGATGGAGACATGGATGAGCAGAACAAGGACAATGGTGTCAAGACACAGGATCCCGTGACGGTGCAGCCGGATATGGGCGTGCAGTCGAATACGGAGGCGGCACGTCGGCGGCCGTCGCCGAGGAGCGTGCCCGCGCGCGAGATCGGGGACGATGTGCCGTCAGTTCGGTGTGACGATGCGCCATACATCAATGACGGTATGAGCGTCGAGGCTGTCCGCGCGGCAATCCTCGACAAACTGGCACAGGAGCGCAAGGCACAGCCGGTGACGGTGCAGGTCGACGAAATGGACAAGTTCTGTGCGGCGGCGACGGATGGACTCTGCATGCGCGCGGGATGGCGGTCGAAAACAGCGCACCGGGGGCGGAGGAGTTCCGTGAAAGCGCATGATGCGGCTCGCCGCTGAGTGTGTGGAGCGTGAGCTTGGCAAATCGACACATGCCATGGACGACGAGACGATTGTTCGTGAAGCACTGACGGGCACAGGAGCATTCCCCGTGATCCTCTCGAACGTCGCGCATAAGAGTATGGCGCAGGCGTATCAGAGCGCACCGACGACGTATCAGCTCTGGACGGCGCAGGGAAGCACTCGGACTTCGAGCGATGCGACGCGCTACCGTATGAGTGAAGCGGACACGCTGGAGAAGCTGAACGAGAGCGGTGAGTTTAAGGCGGGCGGCGTCACCGAGGGCGCGGCAAAGACGAGCATCGCAACCTACGGGCGTATGTTTTCCCTGACGCGTCAGGCGATTATCACGACGACATGGGCGCACTGCAGCAGCTTCCTGCCATTTACGGCGCGGCGGCACGGCGCATGATCAACAAGATGGTCTATAAGATGCTGCAGGGCAATCCGAAAGTGGAGGGCACAGTGCTCTTTCCATGCGAATCACAAGAATCTCTGCGCGGAAGATATCTCCATCGAGGGGCTTGCCAAGATGAAAGCGGCGATGGCGAAGCAGAAGAATATCAAGGAGGAAGAGTACTCAACATTCAGCCTGCCTTCCCTCATCTGCCCTGTGGAGCTCTGAGGTGCAGGCGGCGCAGCTGATCAGCTCGGTGGTTGACCCGACGAAGGCAAACGCAACGCCGAACCCGTTCGCGAATAAGATGACGGTCATTTCTGAGCCGGAGCTTGAGGATGAGAAGACCTTCTATCTCGCGGCGGCGGGCATCGCGCCGACGATTGAGGTCACGAGCCTCAACGGCAACCTTACGCCGACGATGGAGCGCGCGGAGCAGTTCGACACGCTCGGCATCAAGTGGCGCATCTACATGGACGTCGGCGTCAATCTGCTGGATTATCGCGGTATCCAGAAGAGCACAGGCAACAAGGAGGACATGAACCATGGCAAAAGCAGAGTACATCCAGCGCGGCGATAATATCGACTCATACGGCGACGGGAAAACGTCGCTCATATGGAGATTGTCCTGCCTCGTATCGCGAATCGGCGTCGCGCCTACGGAGATTCCGAAGGGAGAGACGGGGACGCTGACAATCGTCGGGGCGTTTCGGCTCCCCTGCATTGACGGAAAAGCTGGACGTCGGTCAGGCGGTCTACTGGGACAAGACGCAGAATGCCGTCACAGGCATATCGGGGCGAATACCGTTCCCGCCGGCACGGTGATCGCGGCAAAAGAACAGGCGGGCACGTTGGCGCTTGTCCGCATCGGCTCGATGGGCTTCACGAGCAGGTCGCCGCCGATATCACGCGCGTCTTTATGAACTCCTGAGGAATTTGGCGAACGCCATGATCTGATGGGACGGCGTGCATCTGCGTCGTCTCGGGAGACATGACGGAAAAAGCGAAACGCCATGCCGCATGACGGACGCCGTACGCCTCGACGGCCTGCATGGAGACTATTTGACTGTCTGTGTAAAGACAGTCGATTTGCCGCGCATTCCGAAACAGGGGACAAATTTCAAGGTGGACGGCAAACGCTATACCGTGGATACGTGCACGGAGGATATGGGGATGCTGACCATCACGTTTGGAGCGTTCCGCGTAGGAGGTGGATTACTGCGATTATGGTCGATGACCGTGACTGCAGAGGGCGGCGAAACATGCCCTGGAGTTCCCGGGGCGGTCGACCGCGTTTCAAAAACGGGCGGTGCGTCCGTGTCAAAGATGTAAACGCGAGAAGCGCAGAAAAGCTACGCAGATATATACGATTTCCAAAAGGGCGGCTTTCGGGGACGATGCCGAGTCACCTACACGAGCGACACGGTGCATGTTTTCGTCGAAGGGGCGTTTGCAATGACCCTACTCTACTGCAAGCACAACCCAAGCGGGAGCGCGTGCCGAAGAAACGGCCACCCAAAGGGAGATACACTTTATAGCGAGTCGTTATTCGGGACAGGGCGTGACACTTTCGCGCATGGTTTTCTGGCACGAATGAAGAGCGGACATGTCGGTATATTTGAGCGTGAAGACGCAACGTCAATGCCGATTACGCAGCATAAATCGCCATCTGTACCGCAGTGCTTGAAAATAGATCATGTGAGAAACCATGTAGAGGAGCATATCCGTGACCGTCTTCGGTGGCGGTCGACCGTAGATCAGATCAACTTCTTGACGAGGTATGGACGATGACACCTGCAATGCTTGTGAGCGCCGCTGTCCGTGAGGTCGAAAGCGGCGACGGCGAACTATCGGATGAAGGCGGAGGACAGGCGGATAAGAAAGTCTCTGTCTACCCGCAGCATATTCCGGATGAGGAATTTAAGGGACAACTCCCTACTATCCGCTGGTTATCGTCAGCTGGCAGAAAACGGAGGATGTGACAGAGCCGGATAAACTCGGCGCAGAGGCAGTGATCGGGCTGACGTTCGGCGTGTACGGCGAAGATAAAGAGGCGTGGCGTGACCCTGCTCTCCATCGCGGAGCGGGTGCGCCAACGTCTTTCTGATCTTCCGTAAGCTCGACAAGAGATTCCGCATCGTATTGCCGACGAAGTTTGAGACGATTGAAAAATCAACCGTATCCGTATTGGTTTGGCTATGCGACACTCACTCTATACCGTTGCACAGCCGAATGAACAGATGGCGGCGGATTGGCATCGGATAGAAAGGATGAATGACATGAGTGATGAGGATAAGAAGATCACGGGAGAATTGCCGACGGCAAAGCCCGTGAAGCCCGAAAAGCAGAATCCGCCGATTCTGACGAAGGGAGGACAAAGCGAGTGCTATGTTCACATCGGCGCGAACCGCCTCACCGACGGGCTGAAATGCAACACGGTCTATCGGGGATATCCGAAAGAGCTGGTGGAGCAGGCGGGGCAAAAGTACGCGAATATTGCGCGGCTCTTTGTCCCCGTGAGAGCAGCTGAGTAAGGCGCGGGAAGAGGTCAGGCGCAGGGCACACCGCTGTACTTGGCATGGGCTGAGGATGGAAAAAGGGAGGTCTAGCATGGAATATAAGCATGGCGATATACGAGAGAACAGGCAACGAGTCTCGTTCCATGACCGCGACAAGCGGCGGGCTGGTCGTCGCGTTCGGCACGGCACCGATCCATCTGGCAGCAGACTGCGGCAGCGGCGAATACGCCCGTCTCTGCTACTCCCACGAAGCGAGTCGCGGCGTTCGGGTATTCGGAGGACTGGGAGAACTACACGCTCGCCGAGGTGATCAAAACGCATTTCGCGCTCTTTCAACATGGCGCCGCTTGTACTGGTCAACGTCCTTGACTCGAAAAGCACAAAAGAGCGTGCAGGATAGGCGCATGGATGCGTGAAGGCGGCATTGTCACGGTGGCGGATCCCGTCTGCCTCTCCACGCTTGAGGTAAAACTTCACGGCGGCACATCAAAAAGCTCGCGCGAATACGGATTATACGGCGGCATACGATGCGGCGGGGCAGGTCGTCATTACGCCGATGGATGGCGGCGGTATTCCGAGCGGGACGGCGAATCTCGCCTCAGCTACACGGCTCTTGATCCGGCAGCGGTGAAGGCGGCGGATATCATCGGCGGCGTGAATGCAGCGACGAAACCGAACCGAAGCGGGCTTGAGCTGATCGATGAGGTAGTCCCGCGCTGGGCTTGTCCTCGGCATTATCATCGCGCCGGGCTGGTCGCATGATGTGAATGTGGCGGCGGTCATGCGGGCGAAGGAACACACATCTGCGGACATTTCTAACGCTATTTCCATCTGCGACATTCCGTCGGATGAGGTCAAAACGTACACCGCTGCGAGCAAGTGGAAGAACGAGAAGAGCGCTACTGGATAAGGACTGCATTCTCTGCTGGCCACTGGTAAAGCAGGGCAAGGAAAAATATCACCTCCGCGCAGATTGCTTCTCATGAATCGCATTGACAGCGAGCATGACGATATCCTGTATTATTCGCCGTCGAATAAGTCCATTCAGGCGGATGGGGCGTGTCTTGCCGACGGGACGGAGGTTTTCCTGAACGCTGCGCAGGCAGCGTATCTCAACGGGCAGGGCGTTGTGACGGCACTCAACTATATCGGCGGCTGGAAGAGCTGGGGCAACCGCACGGCGGCGTATCCGTCCAATACGGATGTGAAGGATAGCCTGATCAACAATCGCCGCATGTTCAACTGGGTGGGAAATACTCTGTCACGACATTCTGGAGCAAGATTGATGAGCCAACGAATAAGCGTCTCATTGAGACGGTCGTTGACAGCGCAAACATCTGGCTGAATGGTCTCACGGCAAAAGGTGCGCTCCTTGGCGGCCGCGTGGAGTTCCGTGAGGATGAGAATACGACGACGGAGCTCATGGATGGGATCATCCACTTCCACGTCTATCTCACCCCACCTGCGCCCGCACGGGATATCGAGTTCGTCATGGAGTACGATCCGGGCTACATCTCGGCGCTGTTTTCCTAAAGGAGGGAATGACACATGAAAGAATCAGGCATTCGCGTTTGACCTGCAGCGGTTCGCGGGCGTGAACACCGTCCGCGACAAGCTCATCAATTTTGAGGTGTTCAAGGGCGGCAATCGAAAGCTCGGCATGGCGGATGTGACGCTCCCGTCGATCAGCTATAAGACAGCAACGATCTCGGGCGCGGGCATCGGCGGTGAGATCGAGATGCCGACACCGGGGCAGACAGAGAGCATGGAGACGGAGATCAGCTGGCGCACACTCAATGAGGATGTGACCGAGCTTCGCGATGCGTCTCGCAAGATCTTGAGTTTCGCGGGGCGAACGAACAGTACGACGCAGCGACGGGCGAGATCAAGGTGCAGGCCGTCAAGGTCAACATTCGCGGGCTGGCGAAGAAGGGCGACCCGGCTCGCTGAAGCTCGCTGCGACCATAGGACAGCAAGACGACGCTGGAGGTGACCTATATCAAGGTCACCATTGACGGCGTGCGCAAGGTTGAGATCGACAAGCTCAACTATATCCACTTCGTCGACGGCGTGGACTATCTCGCCGATGTGCGCAAGGCTCTGGGACTCAACGAGAAAAGCACCTTCCCTGTAACGGAGGTGCTTTTTCTGTATGTTTTTAGGAGGATTGGACATGGAAAAGAAAGAGAATATGGAGATCGTCGAGGAGAAGAAGGAGCTCGATTTCACGGAGCTTGAGAATCGTCTGATGAGTTGGATTCCAATGCGTTCATCAACGCAGAACGCGCCTGCCGCATGACGGGTGATCCGACGCCGGATATCGTCTATAGCGCGAATTTCCGTGCGCGGCTCGCGGCGACGGCGATGGGGGTCCCATTCGAGGAGATTCGCAAGCTGAAGCTGCGCACCCATACGGCGGTCATTACAAGGACGCTGAATTTTTATTGCAGTCTTTGGGCGAGGAGCTGACCCGGCGCAACAGCTGAGGGGATCATCTTTGCCCTGCGCGAGGCGGGATCTCTGGACTATTGGCAGAGCAGACACTCAGAGAGTTGCGCTGCTGGATGGACGTGATCGAGCAGGATAGAGCACGCAGGAATAAAAAGGCAGCGACATAAGCCGCCGCCAATCATGGAATTATGATTTTCTGACAAACACATCTTCAAATTCGTTGTAGGTGCCTTTTTTTCGGCGTGAATCATAGATGAAAAAGGAATGAAGAGAATCGCCAAGAGAATCTTGATAATGGCTTGTAATTTCAAAGAGAGCGTAGAAGATGACAGCTGACAGCAAAGCAACCAACATGATGAAGAATAAAACCGAAGATAAACTCAAACATTTGAATCACGCTCCTTGTCATATTTGATACATCCATTATAGCAGAAAAAGGGGGATTTTGTGGCAGCGGGAAAAATATTTGCCATCTCGTTTGCGATCGGCGCGGTGATGAATGCATCGTTCGGGGCGGCGATGAATCGAAGCTCTCTTGCCATGCAGCAGCTGAGCGACAACACGCGCTTTCTGAATGCAGAGCAGCAACGCCTCGAACGGGCTTGGCAGGCATCACAGGGACAGGTAAAGGCATACGCACGCGAGATTGAGCGAATCCGGCAGCAATACGACGCGGGAAAAATCTCACAAAGTCGGTACCAATCGGCGATGGAGCGGGCGCAGCAGGGCATGCGCGCGGCGGGCATGAGTGTCGATGAGTACCGCGCGCATCTCACCCGTCTGCGGCAGGAGATCGCACAGACGAAAGCATCTGCCGATCAGCTGCGGAATGCGCAGGCGGCGAAAGCGGCGGCAGGGGAGAATTTTCGCCAATGCAAAAGCGGATTCGGGAATGCCGTTGCTATGGCGGGGATGGTCGCCGCACCGATCTATGGCGTCGTTGAGACAGCGGCAAAGTTCGAGGCCGCTATGTCGAAGGTGCAGGCAAATCAGCGCGCCAACAAAGATGAGATTGGGCAGCTCACAGCAGAGGCGCGCCGCCTCGGTGAGACGACGCAGTTCACGGCGCAGCAGTCGGCGGAGGCGATGAGCTATCTCGGTATGGCCGGATGGAATACAGAGCAGATCATCGCAGGTATGCCCGGACTGCTCGCCCTCGCCGCCGCCGGAGGAACAGACCCTCGCGCGCACGGCGGATATCGTCTCCGACGACCTCACGGCGTTCGGACTTGCGGCGGATCAGGCGTCACACATGGCGGATGTGTCGCCGTCACGGCGACGCGCACGAACACCAACGTCGAGATGATCGGCGAGACGATGAAGTATGCCGCGCCCGTTGCGCGCGCCTATGGTGCGACGATGGAGGAGACGGCGGCGCTCACGGGCATCATGGCGAATGCGGGCGTCAAGGCGTCGCAGGCAGGTACCGCCCTGCGTGCGGGATTCATGCGACTTGCGGGTCCGCCGAAGAAGGCGAGCAAGGCAATGCAGGAGCTCGGCATATCGCTGTCGGACGTATCCGCGCAGCATCAAGAGGCATCGGCGGCACTAGCCTCGCTTGGCATCAACATGGACAACATCGCCGGGGAAGGCTCGCACAAAATGGTCGCCGTATTACAGGAACTGCGTACGAAAATGCAGGGGCTGACCAGTGAAGAGAAACTTGCCTATATGCAGATGATCTTCGGCACAGAGGCAGCGACGGGCTGGCTGAATGTGCTGGATGCGGGTCCCGAGGTGTTTAATGACCTCGTATCGCAGATGGAACACTGCGACGGCGAAGCCGAAAAGATGGCGGCGGTCATGATGGATAACGCGAAGGGTGCCATTGTCCAACTCCAATCCGCCGTAGAGGGCGCGGCAATCTCCATCGGGACGCTCTTTCTGCCTTATGTCGCTGATGCGGCGAAATGGGGGGCAAATGCGGCGGCGGGCATCTCCGCATGGGTTAAAGAACATGAGGGGCTGACGAAAGCTGCCGTTGAGACAGGGGCGGCAATAGCTCTGCTCGTTGTCGCGGTGAAGGGCTTTCAGCTCGCCTCGGCAGTGTATAACTATGCAGCGGAATCCATGCGGCTCTATCTGTTGACAATGAGGGAAACAGCTATAGCGCAGCGGCTATTGACTGTGGCAACGTGGGCACAGGCGCGGGCAATGGCAGCGGTCAATGCAGCATCTAGTGCAGGGACGTATCGTGCGCTTGGCGCGCAGATTGCGGCAACCTATACAAGGCTGCGGGCGATTACGTGGGCGAAATGTCGGGAATGCCATACGTACGGGGGTAATGATCGGCGTCAATGGAGCACAGGTCGCGTTTGCCCGTATCGTCGTATTCGCACAGGCGGCACGCACGGCGACGATGAGCGCAACGCTGGCAATCGCTGAGAGCGCAAAAGCGGCGGGTCTTGCCATGCTGAACATGATACGGAATTTCAGCATGACCGCCGTGCTTGGCAAGGCAGGAGCGGCATTTCGCATGCTCGGAACGGCGATCCCTATCCGTTGGCAGGGCGTCAATGGCGATGATGTTTTTCCCACTGGGCATCGCCCTTATGGCGATTGCGGCGGCGGCATATCTCATCTACGCCAACTGGGATAAGGTGGGGCCGTTCTTCATGCAGCTATGGACACGGATCCAGACGGCGTGTGCGAGTGCATGGGACATCGATGCAGCCGGTATTTGACCGTCTGAGGGCGGCACTGTCCACGCTTGCGAATACAGTGGCACCGCGCATCGCGGCAATCGGCACGGCGTTTATGGCGGCGTTCGATCAGGTGAGCGCGGCATTCGCTGAGCATAGCGAAACATTTGATGTACTTATCAGCATCGGAATGACCGTAGCACAAATTTTCGGCGGTGTCATTATCGCGGCGATTATCACATTTGCAAATGTGGATCGTGGGTGTCATCACAACAGCAATCGGTATAGTAACAGATATCATCAACGGGCTTGTCGGCGTGCTTACGGGGATTATCACCTTTATCACGGGCGTGTTCGCGGGAGATTGGACAACCGCATGGACGGGCATCGTGGAGATATTCAGCAGCATCTTCGGGACGATGGCGAATGTCGCGGGCAGGATCCTCGGCGGCATCAAGAACACTGTGACGGGCATCATCAGGATGTGAAAAGACTTCGTCAGCAGCGAAGGCGGAGGCGGTGGACAGGAGATCGCCGCGAATGCGCGCGGCGGTATCTACCGCAAGGGCGCATTCCTTACGACCTTTGCAGAGGACAGCGCCGAGGCGGCGATTCCGCTGGACGGCTCGCCGCGTGCGATTGGACTCTGGCGCAAGGCGGGCGAAATTCTCGGCGTCGGCAGGGATACGGGCGATACGTCCCTTTCCATCGTCGGGCGCAGCGGCGCAGAACCTGCCGATGAGTGCACCGCCGATTTCGATCACGTTGAATTTCAACGGGGATACCGCGCCGGAGAAAGTTAAACAAGCGGTGATGGATGCAGGGCGGCAGGTACAGCGCACGTTTGCCGAGCAGATGGAAAACTATCGACGTGAGAGGGGGCGTCTGGCTTTTTGGCTAAGACATATACGACACGCAGCGGCGATACATGGGATATTATCGCCTACGAACAGATGGGGGATTGTCGCTATGTTGACCTGCTGATGGACGCCAATCGCGCCCATGTGCATACGGGGATTTTTGCGGCGGGGACGGTGCTGGCTGTTCCGCCAATTCCGGCAGACGGGCGCACAAAGAATCTGCCGCCGTGGAGGAGGTAGAGCATGAAGGCGCGGCGGGCAAAGGTCAAATGCACCTATGATAATGTGGACATATCACGGGACATCGCAGCATTTCTAAAGTCGTTCTCTGTGCGAGGTGCTGGTGGAGGCAGACAGCGCGGAAATCGCGCTGGAAGATCGGGAAGAGCTCTGGCAGGAGACTGGCTGCCGGAGCGCGGGGCGATCATGGACATCGGCATCATGGTGTCGGACTGGGAATATGAGGGGGATAACCGTGAACTGCCGTTCGGAAAGTTCGAGGTCGATGAGATCACGAATACGGGGCCACCGAATGAAGCGAAGATAAAGCTGATCTCGGTGCCGAATAACACCGACCTGCGCGGCGTAGAGCGCACACGTGGGAGAAGGCGAATCTCTCCCGCATCGTGCAGGACGTAGCGGAGGGTGCGTCGATGCAGCACTACTATGACGCACCCGACGATCCGATCATTGACCGCGCGGAACAGTCGGAGGAAACAGACCTCGCCTTTCTGCAAAAGATATGCAAGGATGCGGGGCTTGCCCTCAAGGTCACGAATGAGACGATTGTCGTGTTCGACATCTCAAAATATGAGAACGCCGACCCGGTCATGACGATCACAAAGGGGCGGGATAATATCGCGTCGTTCGATTGTCGGACGACGATTCATAACATCTACCGCGCCTGTCAGCGTGAAATACAAGAACGGCGGCAAGGGAGAGCTCATCGAGTACACATTTACGGATCCGCATCGTGCGAAGGGGCGAACGCTGGAAGTCAATGAGAAGGTGGAGAGCATCGACGAGGCGGAAAAGCTCGCCAAAAAGAAGCTGCATGAAAAGAACCTCGAGGAAGTCGCGGTATCCCTCAGTATGATGGGCGATTTTGCCCTGCTTGCGTCCAATACAGTCATGCTCAAAGGATTCCATGTCTCACGATGGAAAGTATCTCATCATGCGCAGTTCACATGAGATCGGGAGCGGTACACATCGAAAATCGAGCTGAGGAGGGTGATTGATGGATACTAATGCGATGCGAAACATCGTGCGCGTCGGCATTGTGAGTGAGGTGATTCCTGCCGACTGTGCAGCGCGCGTGGTGTTTGAGGAAAAGGACAATCACGCCGTCGCCCGTTCTGCCTGTTCTACACGCGGCGGAAAGGTCAATCGTGACTTCTGGCTGCCGGATATCGGCGAGCAGGTTGTGTGCCTCTTCGCCTGCAACGATAAGAATTTCTCAACGGGATGGATCTCGGCACGCACTACGCAGCTGGCGCGGGAAATGCTGACAGCGTAGATAAGCGCCGCATTGATTTTGCCGACGGCTCGTTTGTAGAGTTTGACCGCGCGACGGGCAGGGCTGACGATCCAGTGCACGGGTGACGTGGTAGTCAACGGTCGGACAATTTCGTTGAATTAGGGAGGTGAGCTGATGCCGGCAGCGGTAAGAGACGGTGATGCGACGACGGGCACATGCGATAAAGGTCTGCCATGCTGCCCGCACGGGCGGTCGGGAACGGTGAGTGTAACCAGCGGCAATGTATTTGTCAATGGACGGGGGCTACATCGTCTGAATGATACGGGACCGACGAATCGCCCGCATGGTGGAACGTTCGCGAGTGTTGCGGAAGCGCAAGCGTATTTTTGCAACGGGCGGCTCGGTGATCCGCATCGGGGATGCAACGATGTGTCAGTCGTGCGGGCAGTCGGGAACGCACACGACGGGGAGCGGAAATGTATTTGTAGGAGGGTAGTATGTCATTTCTGGATAACGCGATAGGCTCGTATAAGAAGCAGACGGAAAAACGCCCTGCTGAATCTGCGAAATAACATTCTCTCTGATCTCAGCAGCCGCTTTTCGTGGCTCTCTCAGGGTGTGCAGATCGGCTCGCTCGGGGACATCGTCTTTACGGTATCCACGGATGAGGTGCGCACCTTTCGTGACTATCGACGTTCGACCAAGGCGCGTTTCGCGTCGCACGAGAGAATCGGGGAAAAGCCGATTTTGGAGTATATTGCCCCGGACGGAGAAGAGATCACATTTTCCATGACCTTTCATGTGGAGCTCGGTGTGTCGCCCGCAAAGGAGACAGAGCGGCTGCGCGAACTCTGTGAGAAGGGAGAAGCAATGTATCTCGTCTTTGGCAGCATGCCGATCGGCGCGCACATGTGGGTGATTGAGAGTGTCGGGGAGAGCGCGGAACGTATTGACCATGGCGGGCGGATCCTCGTATCGCAGGTGGAAGTGACACTGAAAGAATACGTTCCTGTCATATGCGAGCACAGCGCAGGAAGGAGGTGCGGCAACATGACCTATGATGTGATGCAGGAAGTCGGTGCAATAGACTTTGCGCCATCGTCCAGAACGGCGGAAATTCTTCAAAACGTGCGGACGGTGCTCACCACGCTCAAGAAGTCCGTCCCGATGGATCGTGATTTTGGCATCTTGGGGGATCTGGTCGATCTGCCGATACCTGCGGCGCAGGCACGCTATACAAGTATGATCGTCGCTGCTGTGCACCGTTATGAACCACGGGCGCAGGTTGTCAGCGTGAACTATCGCGGCGACGGAAAAGAGGGCGTGCTGAGGCCTATTGTGAAAGTGAGGCTGAGAGATGAATCTGCATAATATGCCGAATCTGTCGTTCGCAGAGCGGTCGCCTGAGCTCATCGAATTGAACGTCATTAAAACGGTAGAAGGTCTGCTGAATCGAAAACTTGCACGCGCGGATCCCCTACGTCTTTTCCTGATGGGGGTAGAGTCGATCATTGTTCAGCAGCGGGTAATCATCGACTATGCAGCAAAGATGAATCTCCTTGCCTATGCGGTGGACGATCATCTCGACCATCTCGGCGCGCTCGTCGGTACCGAGCGGATCGGCGAGGCGTCCGCACATACGACGCTGAAGCTGATGCTCTCAGCGCCGCGCGAAGCGGCGACACTGATTCCGAAAGGGATGCGCGTGACGGCAGGGGACAGCGTAATGTTTGCACTGGATACGGCGGTCACGATTCCGCAAGGGGAGATATCCGCCTTCGGGACGGCGACGTGTACGATGTCAGGGGCAATCGGGAACGGGTATAAAGCGGGCGAACTCAAGACCATTGTCGATCCTGTGCCTTTTCTCCAATCGGCAAGCAATACGACAACGACGGAGGGCGGTGCGGATACGGAGGATGATGAGAGCTATCGTGAACGTATCCACGAGGCACCGGAAAAGTTCTCACGGCGGGGCCATCGCTCGCCTATGCGTATCATGCCAAAAGCGCATCTGCTCTCATCGCGGATGTGTACGCACATACACCCGCCCCGGGGAGGTCGATGATACGTACTGCTTAGAGGCGGCGCAGTGCCGGGGAGGAAATCTTTGCGCTCGTCGGAGCAAAGCTGACTGATGCGAGCATCCGACCGCTGACCGATAAAGTGACCGTCAAAGCACCCGCACCCGTTGCGTATAACGTTGACGCCGTCTACTACATCGACCGCCGTGATGCGACCGAAGCGGCAGCGATACAGAAACGAGCCGAGAGGCGGTGCAGGATTTTATCCTCTGGCAAAGAACGCCTCGGGCGGGACATCAATCCGACGGAGCTCTATTATCGCCTCGCGTAAGGCGGGTGGGAAAGCGGGCAGAAATCAAGCTGCCCGTATTTACGAAGACCGAAAAAGAACCGTCGCCGTCGCCGATCAAATCAAGGTGACATTCGGAGGATTGGAGGATGAGTAAAGAATTACAGAGCACCTCACTCCCTAGACATCTTGCCGGAGAATCTCCTTGCCGATGCACAGATTTATGCGGCAGCGAGGGCGCTGAATGATGAACTGCAAAAGTCGCAGCAGCAACAAGAGATGCACTGATCTTTGCCGCGCATCGATGAGCTATCGGAGGAAGTCGTTGATCTGCTCGCGTGGCAATGGAGTGTTGATTTTTACGACGAATTGAAAAGCCTCGCGGAAAAAGCGCAACGCCGTCAAACAGTCGATTGCCGTGCACCGCATCAAGGGGACACGCCGCGCCGTCGAGCTTGCTCTGCACATGGTTTACATAGCGGTGAGGTAAGCGAGTGGTTCGAGCATGGCGGGCAGCCGTACTATCTTTCGCGTGCGCTTCATCCGCCCCCGGAAACCATCCGACTGGAGGATGTTGACCGTGTGATCCGCATTATCAATACGGTAAAGAACACGCGAAGTTGGCTTGATGGCATTGGATTTTCGCGCCCTGTCCGCATTGGGCTGTATCACGGCGCAGCCGTATCGACGAACAGGACATACCGCATTCTGCCACAGCGTCCACGGGATACAACTATTCACAGCGGCACGTATCAAGGATAGCAATATCGGTCTATAGGGAGGTCGTAATACGTGAGTAACTGGTCGACATATCAATTTACGCGCAAAGGGCGAACAACTCCGCACGAAAGTAGAGGCGGGCAAATGCAAGCTCACCCTGACAAAAATCAAAATCGGCAACGGAGACGTTACGCTCAGCGAGGTCAAGGACATGAATGATCTCAAAAGCCCGCAGCTCGTCCTCGGATTAGCTCGTGCGACGTGAGCGCGGAGGACGATCGCATCTGCGAAGTCGTCGGCATCGCATCATCTTCCAACGTCGAAAGTGTCTTTTTCCGTCACAGAAATGGGGCCAGTGCGAACGATCCCAGACGTTGGAGAAATCCTGTATCTGGTGGGAATTGACACAGCCCCCTGACGATATGCCGAACAAAAACGCGCAATCGCCCGTAACACTGACATATCAGTTTGAACTTACGACAAGCAACATGGCAAATGTAGTCGCTACGATCTCACCTGCAGGGCTTGTCACGAGTGAAGATGATGAATACCCATCGCGAAGCAAACTGAACCGACCATCCCTGATGGGAGTGTCACGACAAAGAAGCTGAGCGACGCAGCTGTCACAGGGGCAAAAGATCGCGGACGGCGATGGTCACAGAAACACCTACACCGGAGGTAAAGACGATTATCAGCGACGCCGGAATCGCAATCCTCCAGCGCAGCAAGACCTACGCGGTCGGCGACATTGCGTACCACAAAGCCCTGCCATCGTGGGCGCGTTTGGAGTGCGTGAGGGATGGCACGACGGGCGCGACACTTCCGACACAAATAGAACAAATGGTTCAAAACGGGGGGGGTGATACTCACTGACGGTACGGTCGTGTGGATCATTGACGATCTGCGCGACGGCACGCCTGTCGGAGCGGTGCGCGGGTCGTTGTACCCTGCCCGCAGGATACGTCAAAGCCAACGGCGCAACCGTGCAGCGTGCGGACTATCCGCGCCTTGTAGCACTTGCAGACAAGCATAACCTATGGACGGACGATACGACCGCCAATGCGGGACTGTTCGGACGCGGGGATGACGCGGCGACATTTGTGCTGCCGAACTGGACAGATCGCATGGTGCAGCTTGCGGGGGACGGCGCAGGGCAGAGCGTCGCGGCGGGGTTGCCGAACATTACAGGGGTGCTCAAACATAGATATTCTGCGATTTATAGCGCGGAAGGCCTATTCTCGCACAGGACGAGCTCGTGAAAACTCAGTAAATTTAGTTACAGCGATTCGAGTACAGGGCTAACAGCAAAGTTTTGACGCCTCGCGCTCTAATCCCATCTACGGCGCGTCTGCTACCGTACAAACGCCCGCAATCAAGCTGAAATCCCAATCATCCGATACTAAGGCACGCTCGATGCGTGCCCTTTTGAGTGCGCGAAAGGAGCAAATATGACAACCAAAGCAGGACAACTCATCACGGACGGCGACGCCGTCTGGATCCTCGACGACGTGCGAGACGGTGCAAGGGTGGGCGACATCATCCTCCGCCCGACACTCAGAGACGGCTACATCAAGGCAAACGGAGCAACTGTCAAGGCGTCGGAATATCGCGTCTCCTTGCGTGGGTACGGGAGGCGGGCATGACCGTCACAGCGGAGCAGTACAAGACAGACTGCTCTGGCACGTCTATGACGCAGACGCAAGACAGGCTGACTCGCCAAATGCCATAGGGCGCGTCTTGCAGGGCGGGGAACAGGTGCGGAGCGTAGAGGCGGGGCTGCCGAATATTACAGGGGTTAATGTCGTACGATATCTGAAACATTCGCCACTAATGCTTATTCAGCTGAGGGCAGTGCTCTGCATAAACATTCCACTGAACCCAAACGCCATCAAACCCCCGTGCAGACTCGATGAATCCATAACTGGGACATTGGGACGTTTGACGCATCCAAATCCAACCCCATCTATGGACGCAGCGACACCGTCCAGCCGCCCGCGTTATCTCTGATTGCACAGATCAAATACTAGGAGGAGTAACATGACAAAAACAGTCTACGCCTACGCCGCTGATGGCAAGTACATCGGCGATCGCACGCTTGACGACACCGACAGATCGCCGATCAGCGGCGCGTGGCAGATACCCGCCTACATGACGGAGACGCAGCCGCCCGCCGCAAAGGAGGGCTAGGACATCTGCTGGCGTGATGGCAAGTGGGAGCAGGTCGAGCGCCCGAAACCAGAGCCGACACCTGCACCGCCCGTCCCCGATGAACCAACCGAACCATGACACAGATCCTGAGCGCCTCGCAGCGTTTGAGCGATGGCGGCATGAAGCCCGTCTGATTACGCATGGCGAACGTATCGCAGCACTGAAGCCGCACTGAAAGGAGGTGAGGAGAAAAATGGGCATGCATGATTCCCCGTCTCGCGTATCTCGTGCGTCACGAGACGTGGGCAATCTCCGAAGAGGATAAGACGCGCGACGATCAGAAGGTCGTCCCCGAAATCTACCGTGAGGACGTCGCCGCATATCTCGCAGAGCACGTCGCAGGGTAAGACAGAGCGCAGAACAGCCGTCATAACGCATGGCGGCTTTTTCTGTGTACGGAAAGGAGATGCAGATTGATCGAACATGTAATGCCCGTACTGAGCCGCATGGCGGACGGATGGGCAGAAAAGCTCGGATTATCGCTTGTTGTGACCATCGCCTACGAAGATCATGCACAGATTTTCGCGGCGTTTTGCACTCGTAGTGCCTCGATCTTGCTACAAAGTGGCTTTTCCTCTCGCGTCAACATCTCGTTGACACGGGAGCAGATGAGCCGTCCATCTGGCATGCAATCTGGAACATGAAGACGGCACGACGCGCAGAATATATCAAAAGTGACATCATGCGCAAGCGTTTTATTCCGAAGATACTCACCTACTTCGGCGTCGTGGGAGCGGCGGCGGTACTTGACTTCATCCTTCTCAAGGCACACGCGCCCGCCTTTGCCACGACGCTTGTCATCGGGTACCTGTCACTGACAGAGTTTATATCCATTTTGGAGAATATGCAGGCATCGGGCATCAAGGAAGCAGGAGAGCTCGTTGACATGGCGCGTCGTCGGGGAGGCATCGGCAAAGGAGGAATGACAAATGAAAGTATTTTTGAATCCGGGCATGACCTTGTGCACGACAGCGGAGCCGTGAGCCCCGTGACTGGACTGCGTGAGTGCGACGTAGCGGCGGCGGTCGGAGAACTCGTAAAGCACCCTCGAAAGCCGTCGGCTATGATGTGCGCATGTGGCAGAGCGATAACCTTAACTGGGACAGCAACTATGCAGATCGGCAGGGATTGCTCCGTCTGTGACTGCAGCCAATCAGTGGCCTGCAGATATCTGTGTCAATCCACTGCAACAGCGCGGGAGCACAAGCGCACAGGGCACGGAGACGCTCGTGCACAACATGGGCGGCCGCGCCGAACGCCTCGCCGACTGCATCCAGCGGCAGATCGTTGATAGTCTCGGCACAGTGGATCGCGGTCTGAAAGAGCGTCCCGGGCTTACCGTCCTGCGTGCGACGGACATGCCCGCCGTCCTCGTGGAGCTTGCCTTTATCAGTAATGCGGAGGATGAGGAGCTGCTACGTGACCGACAGGACGATTTCGCCCGCGCCATTGCACGCGGGGTGACGGATTACGCATAACGCGCAGAGGGGGGGCAAAATATGCTCGAACGGGTCAAACAGACGGTTACAACGCACAAAACGACCTGCGCAGTAATCCTCGCTGTTCTGCTCGTCTGCATCGCCTCACGCCATTGGTCGGCGTTCCGCGACGAGCAGACGGCGACGGAAAAGCCCGCTGTCATGACGCAGGAAGAGACGCAGGGACGCGAAGAAGCTGAAAGACCGCCCTAGAACATATCCACTGCGAACGCCAACGCGCTCGAAAAAGCGCATCACGGCGATACAGGCGAAACATCGTGCGCCGACAACGACGTACTACGTCACCGCTCCGAGCGTGGAGCGGGCGGCGACGGTGGTAGAGCGGCAGATACGCACGGACGATGCGACACTGCCTGTGGCGGCGCGGGAAAAGACAGACCGCACCGTGGTCACGCCGATCACAAGGACAAGGACGGAAAAGACCTGCCAGCAGATCAGCAGAAGGTTGATGTCATAAGATCAACCTGCGCAAAGATCACCGCATCAAGGCGGGCGCGTCCGTCATCGACGGCAAGGCACTCGTGACCGTCGGCTACGAGCAAGGACGACTTTGAGGCACTTGCACATTTCGACGGCGGCAAGTACAAAGGGCGCGACGGTGATGTATAACGTCGCGGAGTGGTAATTCATCGCCCCGCTTCGGCTCTGGGGCTTATTTTTACATTGCTGAATGTCGCGTGTAACAAAAAGTAAACTAAGCTCTACCTGCACTGGACGGCGGGGCACTACGGGCAGTTCTTCGCGGACTACCACGTCCAGGTCGATGCGGACGGCGGCATCTACGTCATCGGGGACGGCGTACTGATGATGTACTTGCCGCGACCTATCGGCGCAACAGCGGGAGCGTCAGCATCGCCCTCCTCGGCTGCGTCGGAGCGACGACGGAGGATCTCGGTGCGGAGCCGCCGACCGCCGCACAGATCGAGGGACTGGCACAGGCGGCCGCGGCACTCGCCGACGGGCTCTGGCTACGATCGACATCGCGCGCATCGCGACCCACGGCGAGGCGGCGGACAACGCGGATGGCGTCTGTGCCCACGCGCCCTACGGGCCGCGCACGACATGTGAGCGCTGGGATCTCGAGTACCTCGGGACAGCGGAGAGCCCCTGTCTTCGCCCCGTGGGCGAGACGGCACGCGCGGCGGCGACATCCTCCGTGGCAAGGCACAGTACTATCGGGAGCGCGGGTACTGAGAGGGAAATGAAGCACTGATATCGAAGTAAATGACTGCTGCATGAGGAGATTTGCACTCATGCGGCAGTTTTTCGCTCGTGAAAGATGATGTATTTGCACTATTGCCAAAATGTTTGTGCAAGTATTATAATAAGGTGTTATTTTATTGCATCGCTTGGGAGGCGCGTCCAATGAATTCATTCTTTGAGCGGCAGTTTCGGCTACAGGAGAATCACACAACGGTTTCGACGGAGATCATCGCAGGTCTCACAACGTTCGCAACGATGGGCTATGTGCTCGCCGTTGTCCCGCACATGATGGGGGAGGCCGGCGTTCCGACGGGGGCGATGCTCACGGGCATGGTGCTCATGATCTTCGTGACATCGATGGCGATGGGTCTGTATACGAACCGTCCCTTTGCCCTCGCGCCCGGCATGGGCAGTGTCGCGATTTTTTCGATCACGATGGTGCAGCTGCAGAATGTGCCGATCGGTGTGGCAAGTGCCATCGTTTTCCTCAGCGGCTTGCTTTTTATCATCGTGACAGTGCTTGGCATACGAAAAGCCATTGTCATGACAATCCCGCGCGGCATCAAGATCTCAATCAGCGCAGGCGTCGGCATCTTCCTCGCGGTGATCGGGATGCGCAATGCAAAAGCTGCTCGCGGTCAATGCAAAGAAGGTCGCGCTCTCGTTCGGCGATCTCACGCAGCCGGTTGTTCTCCTCGCGGCGATCGCGTTCACTATCCTCCTGGTCTCTCTGCGCGTAATGCGCGGCGGGGCGCTCATCAGTATTCTTGCGGGAACGGTGATCGGCATCCCCATGGGCGTCACCAGCTCCCCGAGGGCATCTTCCGCATGCCGGACAGCATCGCGCCCATTTTCTTCAACTTTGACCTCGGAGGTGCGCTCAATCTCGCGTATCTGCCGTTCCTCTTTGCGTTCTTCCTGCCGGATTTCTTCTCCAGCTTCGGCACGGCGATCGGCATTGGGGGCAAGGCGGGATTCCTCGATGAGAACGGCGATTTGCGGGGCTCGACAAGGTCTTCCACGTGGACTCCATCGCCGCGACGATCGGCTCGCTCTTTACGGTCCCAGTGCTCATTACCTATCTCGAGTCCGGCGCGGGTGTCGAGGCAGGCGGACGCACGGGTCTGACGGCGTGCACGACGGCCGTCGCATTCCTCCTCATCCTCGCTGTGACGCCGCTCGCGCTGATGATTCCTGCAGCGGCGACGGCACCTGTTCTCATCTATGTCGGTGTCAGCATGATGGCGGGGATGCGTAATCTTGACTATACGGATATCGCCGAGTATATCCCGTATTTCTCTGCGTTGCGTTCACCGCTTTCACGTTCAATATCGCAAACGGCATCTCGGTCGCGTTCATCTCGTTTGTCATCATGAAAGTGGCGATGGGGCGCACGGCGGAGTTGCACAAGGGACACTATCTGCTTGCCCTCCTGCTCGCGTATTATTTCTACGCCATTGCAGGGGTAAAATAGGAGTATGGTATGGATATTGACGTTCTTCTGACGAATGGAACGATATACAACAGCTATTTAAAGACGTTTATCCCCGGATCCGTTGCACCCGTGGGGACCGATTTGCCTACATTGGAACGGAGCCGCGAGACATCCGGCAAAGCGTACGGTCGATCTCGGCGGACAGTATGTCATCCCGGGACTGATCGATTGCCATATGCACATCGAAAGCACGATGTGTGCGCCGCGCACATTTATGAACGCGGCAGTGCGCTCGTGGTGACGACGCTTATCGCGGAGCCGCATGAGATCGCGAATGTCTTTGGGGTGGAGGGATCCGTGCACTGATGCAGAGTGCACAGGACGGTCCCTGTCGATGTCCGAATCGCCATTCCTTCCTCCGTCCCCTCGACGAACGATGCGCTTGAGACAGCAGGTGCTGCGATTGAGAGATGATGTCGAAGCGCTCTATGCACATGGATCAGGTGATTCGCCTCGGCGAGGTGATGAACTGTCGCGAGGTCATTGCAGACGCGCACGCCAAGACGAATCGTCTGATCCGCCAGATCCAGCTACGGACGGCCGGACTTTCCATCGAGGACACTGTCCGCGCTTTCGTCGGATGGGAGCTGGCAGAGCTGCTTATCGCGGCATCCGTTCTGACCACACGGATCAGAGCCTTGATGGACTTGCTCAGCGTGCGGCGAACGGTATGTTCATCCAGCTGCAGGAGAAGACGCTGAAGAAGCGAGTTCCTCGATTACCTCATGGAGCATCGTCTCGCGGGGCGTTTCGCCTCGTTACAGACGACACCATGCCCGACGACTTCATGCGGCGCGACAGCTCGATCATCTCGTGCGGCGCAGCATGGCGCTTGGTCTGCCGCCCGAGGAGGCAATCTACGCCGCGACCTATGCACCCGCTCAACACATGGGGCTGCGGGAGAGGGGCATCGCTCCGGACGCATCGCCGACTTTGCTGTGCTCTCGATCTGCAGGCGTTTGCGGTGGCACAGGTCTGGCGTGCAGGGCGGCAGGTCTATCGCACGCGGGCGGAGCAGAGGAGGCGCCGCGTGACACATCATTTCCCGCCGCATTTTTATCGGAGCGTCCATTCGCGCCGCGCACAGCAGAGGACTTCGTCCTGCGTGCGCCGATCGCGGAGGGAACGGTGCTGCCGCATCCTCGAAGTAGAGGAGCATACGACCTTGTCCGCGAGGAGCGGGCGGAGCTCGCCGTGCACGGCGGCGTGATTGACTGGGAGAACAGTCCGCACAGCCTCGCTCTGGTCTTTGAACGCCACGGCAAGCATGGCGGCTGCGGCATGGCGCTCGTCGGCGGGCGGCATTCACGCACGGAGCGGCGGCGACTACCTATGCACACGACAGCCACAACCTCCTCGTCCTCGGACAGACCGCGGGGATATGACGGCGGCGGCAAACGCAGTTATCGAAATGCAGGGCGGCATCGCCGCTGCACGGGACGGAAGCGTCACGGTGTGTCCCTGCCCTCATCGCGGGCATCCTTTCCGATCGCCCGCCCCCATCCTCGCTGCTGAGATCGCGGATGTGCGTCATGCCCTCACGGAAAACGGCTATCGTCGCGATAATGCCAGCTGTCTTTTGCGACACTCGCACTTCCCGTCAGTCCTGACGTCAAGCTGACGGACAAAGGCATCGTCGATGTGCGGCGCGGTGAGATCGTGCCGCTGATCGCAGAGCTGCGGACAGCAGAGGAATATGATTTCACCGACAAAAAGGGACGACAGAGATTTGCTCTGTCGTCCCTTTGACGTATCATACATACACATCACGTACACAATCAGATGATCGGAAATAGTAAAAAGAGAAGAATATGTTATGATTATCTCGATAAGACCCATTCTTCCATCTAGTCTCTGTGATTCCCATACGAAAGGAGCTGCGTTACCATGACAACGCTCGCGGTACAAATCAATGATGCCAATGCCCGCATTCTTGAAAGCTATACGAAGCATAGGAACATCTCCGTTACGGAGTGTATCAACGAACTCATTGCCGGGACTTCATCAAAAAGGAACAAAGTGCATATTCTCATGCTTACGCGCAGAGCGAGGACGACCCTGCGCGACGAGGCGTACCATGACAAAGACCTTGCCGAACTTGAGGCAATGGAGCATGAGTAACATTACATTTACCGAAACAGCCTTTTCCCAGTATCTTTACTGGCAAGCACAGGATAAACGCACGCTGAAGAAAATCAACGGGCTTTTGCAGAGCATTGACCGCGATGGCCCGCTGAATGGGATAGGAAAACCAGAGATACTAAAATATCTTGACGGCAATTACAGCCGTCGCATTGACGAACAGAATCGGCTGATCTACACGATCGCAGAGGATACGATCATCGTCAGCGTGCAAAGGGCACTACGAGGACTAAACGTGGCGATTCTCTAGGACACAACCAAAATCGGAGGGAAAGATCATGACGCGAGTTGAACTGATGGTCGATGACGTCGTTAAGCAGGAGGCAGATGACCTTTTTGCCAGCCTCGGACTTGATACGGCGACGGCCATTCAGATTTTTCCTGCGCGCTTCGATTGCGCATGCAGGCATCCCATTTTCGGTAGAGCAGCGGGATATCCCCGCGCATCTGAGGACAGCGGTGCATGACAGCCGTACGGGGGAAAATCTACACGGTCCCTTTGCCACGGCGGAGGAGGCCGTCGCGTCCATGCTGGGGGAATAAGATGTATCAGATCGTCTACACGAATCGAATGAAGCGCGACGTACGGCGTGCAAAAAGATGCGGCAAAGACCTCACGAAATTGATTGCGGTATTGACGCTCCTGCAGACGGGAAAAGCTCTGCCAGCACAATACCGGGACCATGCGCTGCGGGGAGTCTTAGAGATTTTCGTGAGTGCCATATCGAGCCCGGACTGGCTACTGATGTATCAGATATTTGAAGATCGTCTGATCTTGTCTGCCGCAGCGACGGGGACACATGCGGAGCTTTTTGGAAGATAACAAAAAGGGACGGCAGAGAGATTTGCTCTGTCGTCCCTTTGACGTATCACGCACACATATATATCACCATCACAGATGCGGCGTCACCGCAGACTTCCGTGATGCACATCCACCGCCGGCAGGTAGACCAGGCGGCAGAGCACGGCCGCGACGATGGCGATGACCGCACCGATGTAGCCGATGTGGGCGAGGTGGTCAGCCCCCGCAGCGAGTCCGCCGATATACGTCCCGCCGCCGATGCCGAGGTTAAAGATCCCCGAGTAGATCGCCGTCGCGACCGTCGATGCGTCGCGCGGGACGATGGTGAGCACCTCCGCCTGGAACATCGTATTGTAGAGCGTCGCGAGAACGCCGAGCACCATCGCCAGCACGATCATCGTGCCGACGGAGATGGCTGCCGCCTGCCAGAGAAAGAGCATGGCGGCGACCCCGACCAGACACCAGCGCAGCAGGGAGAAGCGGTGCCTGCCGTACATACGCGAGAACACGAGGCTCGCGATGATGCCGCTCACCCCGAGCAGCATGAGTGCCGTCGTAATGAGATCCGGCGAGAACGACGCGACCGTATGCAGGAACGGCTCGATGTAGCTATACATCGTGAAATACGCCGTCGCAAAGAGCGCCGTCATGACATAGATGCACGCCAGCGCAGGCTGACGCACGAGCGACGGCAGCTCGCGGACACTGACCCCGCCCCCGGCGTACGCTGCGGCAGGAGCACGGCGAGATAGACGAACGCGACAGCGGCGACCACGGCGAGCAGGAGGAACGTCATGCGCCACCCTGCGGCGAGCCCGATCACGCGGCCGAGCGGGAGCCCGACAATCGTCGCGACCGAGCTGCCCGTCACGATCATACCGAGTGCCGTCGGCTGATGCTCGCGCGTCACGAGACGCGTCGCGAGCGGCGCGGCGATCGACCAGAAAATCGAGTGCGCACAGGCGACGACAATACGCGCCCCGAGCAGCATCTCATAGCTCGTCGCAATCCCCGAGATCATCTGCCCGATGCCGAAGAGCGCCACCATCAGGAGCAGCAGCTTCTTTAGCTCCATCCGGCAGGTCAGCAGCATCAGCGGCAGCGACAGCGCCACCACCCACGCGTAGATCGTGATCATCTGCTCCCGTCGCCGCCTCCGTCGCGGGAGAACGACTCGAGATATCGATGAGCAGTGCGATCGGCATGAAACTCCGACGTGTTGAAGATAAACGCCGTAATCGTGATCCCAAACAGCATCATGTACTGGCGCGGCAGCATCGTCATAGTGCATCCCTCCTTAATCCATTTCCTTGTGTAACAGTATCCACATTGTGAGGAAAAATATGCAAGGGGAAAACGCCCTGCCGATTTCCGCGATATCCTAAAAGCTGCAAAATTGTGATAATGGCGCGCGTATTTTACCTGTGTTATAATGATGATATAATTTTAGTGTGAACGTTGCAGCGTCTCGTTCCACGATCGCATGAAAGAAACATAGGGGCTACGAAAGACTTGAGTGAGCAAAGTGAAGATATTCGACAACATCGCGAACACCGTGCGTGACGACCTGCGCGCTGAGATCGTGCGCGGCAGCAGAGTATCCATTGCGGCGGCGTGTTTCTCCATGTATGCGTATCAGGGAGCTGCGCGACCAGCTGGCGTCCGTGAGGAGTTCCGCTTCCTCTTCACCTCCCCCACATTCATTCGGGAAAAGGCGGCAAAGGAGAAGCGTGAGTTCTACATTCCGCGCATCTCGCGTGAGACGAGCCTCTACGGCACCGAGTTCGAGGTACGCCTGCGCAACGAGATGACGCAGCGCGCGATTGCGAAGGAGTGCGCGGACTGGATCCGTGCAAAGGCGCGGTTCAAACCAACACCGGCGGCGAGCAGATGATGGGCTTCATGACGGTCTCTGCTGCCGAGAAGCAGACCGTCTATGTCCCGATGAGTGGCTTTACCACCGTGGATCTCGGCTGCGAGCGCGGAAACAACGCTTATAACATCGTCCAGTGTATGGACGAGCCGCAGGCAGCGCAGATGTATATGCGTACCTTCGACGAGCTCTGAACGACCCTGTGCGTATGCAGGATGTGACGGATGCCGTCATCGAGAACATTAGCACCGCCTGTGCAGAGCATGCGCCGAGATGATCTACTTCACAACGCTCTATCACGTATTCAGTGAGTTCCTGGGGGATCTGTCCGAGAACGAGCTGCCGGATGAAAAAGTCGGATTCAAAAAGAGCAAAAAATATGGAGCATGCTCTACGACTTCCAGCGCGATGCCGTTCTCGCCATCATCAACAAGCTCGAAAAGTACAACGGCTGCATCCTCGCGGATAGCGTAGGCCTCGGCAAGACATTTACCGCACTTGCCGTCATGAAATACTATGAGGAGTGCAACAAGAACATCCTCGTCCTCTGCCCGAAAAAACTCGAGAGAACTGGAACACCTACAAGGACAACTACGTCAACAATCCTCTTGCAGCGGATCGCCTGAACTACGATGTGCTCTTCCATACCGACCTCTCGCGCAGCCACGGACAGTCCAACGGGCTCGATCTGGATCGCCTGAACTGGGGAATTACCAGCTCGTCGTTATCGACGAGTCGCACAACTTCGCAACGGCATCGGAACGCACAGCCGCACGCAGGAGAACCGCTATCAGCGGCTCATGGATCGGGTCATCCGCGCGGGGCGCAAGACAAAGGTGCTCATGCTCTCGCGACACCGGTCAACAACCGCTTTACCGACCTAAAGAACCAGCTTGCCCTTGCCTATGAGGGGCACGCGAAAAATCTCGATGAGCGCCTCGGCACATCGAGGAGTCTCGAGGACATCTTTCGGCAGGCGCAGAGCGCATTCAACACATGGAGCAAAGGAGGAGCCGGAGGCGCGTACTAACGGACACTGCTGCGCAAACTCGACTTTGACTTCTTCGAGCTGCTCGACAGCGTTACCATCGCACGCTCGCGCAGACACATCGAGAAATATTATGACACGAACGCCATTGGCAAATTCCCCGCACGCCTGAAACCCATCTCCTGTCGCCCGCAGCTCACGGATCGTGCGGGCGCGATCAACTACCGTGAGATCTACGAGCAGCTCATGCAGCTCACGCTCTGCATCTATACACCGTCGAACTACATCCATCCGAGCAAGTTGGACAAATACAAGAGATCTCACCCACAACAAGGGAGAGAACTTGACGCAGACAGGACGCGAGCGCGGCATGCAGCGCCTCATGAGCATCAACCTGCTCAAGCGCCTCGAGAGCTCCGTCCACTCGTTCCGTCTGACCCTAGGCAAAATCAAGGCGGGCATCGATACTGCGATCACTGAGATCAACCGCTTCGAGCAGTCCGGCCGCGCGGAGCTCCCTCTGTATGAGATGGAGACATCCGACCTGATATGGACGATGAGAATACAGAACTCTTTGCCGTCGGCAAAAAGGTGCCCGTCGACCTGGCAGACATGGACTGGAAATCATGGCGGAGGGAGCTGAAAAAGGACAGCGAACATACTGGCCGTCCTCACGAAAAATGGTGGCGGACATCACCCCGCACACGATACGAAGCTGCAGGAACTCCCTGCGCCTCATCGCGGACAAGATCGAGCACCCCATCAACGAAGGAAACCGCCGTGTTCTCGTCTTTTCGGCATTTTTCTGATACAGCGGAGTACCTCTACGAGCACGTCAGTACGTATCTCAAGGAAACATACGGCTGCGACACGGCACTCATCACCGGCTCCATCGATGGGCGTACGACGATCGCGGGCTTTCGCGCGACGCTCAACAACGTGCTGACCTGCTTCTCCCTCTCGAAGGGACGGGACGTACTCATGCCGGGCAGCGCGACGGACATCACCGTCCTGATCGCGACCGACTGCATCTCTGAGGGACAGAACCCTGCAGGATCTGCGACTACATGGTCAACTACGACATCCACTGGAATCCCCGTGCGCATCATCCAGCGGTTTGGGCGCATCGACCGCATCGGCAGCCGGAATGCGTGCATACAGCTCGTGAATTTTTGGCCGGATCTGACCCTCGACGACTACATCAACCTCAAAGCGCGCGTCGAGACACGCATGCGGATCAGCATCATGACCGCTACGGGCGACGACGACCTCATCAACGCCGAGGAAAAAGGGCGACCTAGAGTATCGAAAAATGCAGCTAAAAACGCCTGCAGGAGGAGGTCGTCGACATCGAGGACATGAACGACGGCATCTCCATCATGGATCTCGGCTCAACGAATTCCGCCTCGACCTGCTCGCGTATCTAAAGGATCACGGCGACATGGACAAGAAGCCGCGCGGCCTGCATACCGTTGTTCCCGTGGCGGACGAGCTCGGTGCGGGTGTCATCTTCGTCCTGAAAACATCCGCAGCAGCCTAGGTGTTGATACACGCAACCGCATTCACCCCTTCTACATGGTCTACATCGAGCAGGATGGAACGATCCTCTGCGACTACCAGAACCCGAAGAAGATTCTCGACAATATCCGCCTCCTCTGCCGTGGGAAAAAAGAGCCCATTCGAGCAGTATACGAGCCATTCAACCGAGAGACCAATGATGGGCGTGATATGCATACCGTCTCTGCACTGCTGAATGATGCGATCCACTCCATCATCGACGTAAAGGAGGAGAGCGATATCGACAGCCTCTTCTCTGCGGGCGGAACAAGCGCCCTGCACAACGACATCACGGGGCTCGACGACTTCGAGCTCATCTGTTTCCTCGTCGTGCGGTAGATAGGAGGCGAACATGCTCGGACTGCCGGCCTCTACGGAACTCAATCGGAGAATCCCAAAACAGAAAATCTATGGCAAATGCGAGCCTAGTCCTGCGCTCAAAAAAGGCGTTCAGCGAGCAGATCGCATCCATCCACTGGCGCAACAAGATTGCGCCGGAGGTTCTAAACCCTCGCCGCAGGGAAAGAGGTGCAGGAGCTCGAAGTGTTCGAGCTGCGTCTGAACGATGGGCAAATTGATGAGGTTGTTCTGCGCCCTGATTGACCGCGCGATCCCGTATCAAATCCTCTTTGTCCTCGTGTGGGAGGATCAGCTGCGCCTTGCTCTTGCATACAAAGAAACACCTGACACAAAGAGTACAGGCGTGCGGGTGGAGCGGTACTACTATACGGACTGGATGCCTGAGAGGGATGTTGTCCTGCGGCTTGAGGGGCTGTCGATGGATGCCGTCTATGAGAACCTCGTCCGCCGGATTGCGGGGGATGCGCTGGACGGGCAGAGCGCATCTCTAAAGGAGAGTGTAGCAGAGCAGGGGCGCAGAGAGCGCGTCGAAAAGCAGATCGCTACGCTTGAGGCGAAGATCCGACGGGAGAAACAGCCAAAAAAAGAAAGTTTGAGCTTAGTGCAGCAGCTGCGGGATTGCAAAATAAATCGTATAGCGTGCAGTAAATTTATGACCTCTATAGGATTAGTGGTGCTTGACGTTGATCCTTGTTAACTATATAATAATAGAAAACAACATGAGTATATAGGTATTTTTGGAGGAAGTTTATCCATGTTGAAGCAGATGAATGCGCAATATGTTGTGAGCTTTGAGCCACAGGGCGCGATTAAAGAACAGCAACAACTCATACAGGAGACACTTTCTGTATTTTCCTCCTGCTTTCGTATTCTACTATCGGGCTCAGTGAATGCCGAGATTCCTGCTGAGATTCCGCGTATACTAGCTATGTCAAAGTTTGGGCACTCGAGTTTACAGATTGCAGAATCCGAGATACGGCTCAATACACAATTTGATACTGAATTTCAGGAAGATCTTGATACTTGTTGGTCGTATTTTAAAGAGAGAATTGATAAAAATCAATGAATTAACAAAAGAGTATTTCGAAGGATCATATCCTGTTTGCTGGGATTGTTGCACAATTTATTGATGAAGATGTTAATGTGCCAGCAAAAATTTATTCGAAAGAAATATTTTTAATGATACGATTGGTACTGATGTTTATGATCTTCTTGCACGTATGACGTATGTAATATCAGATCAGTATTATTTGAACATATTGGTCAATAATCTCCGTGCTGATAATGATAGAGACAAAGAAGCACTTGGCATAAGTGTTGATATTAATAATAGATATCTTATGAATACAGCAAGGAAATAAAACACGTAGACAATGAAGTCCTTGACGGTTTGCAGAGAAACTATGTAGAGTTTATAAATACTCAGATATATAGATTACAGAAGAAGGGTGAATTTAAATGTGTACGGAACGGGCCTTCTTTTTGATCAAAATACAAAAGTAACCGTAGGTGCCGTGGCAGTCGCGATGACACTGTCTTCGAGTATTGTGTCACATAATCTTGTTATTCCGAGTATAGAAGAACATGGGCAGGCTTTTTAGTGGGCAGAGAAATTATAGCCTTTCGCCGACATATCATGCCGATGGTACGTCTATAATTGGTATTGGCACAATGTCTATTTTTACCCGTCTATTTTAGTATTGTGCCAAGTTTACGTGCAAATATGGAACGCCTTTCTATATCAATCCCTTCTTATGGAACTTCGTTCAGAAATCCAAAATATCTTTCAAGAGGTGCGTCTGAGTATCGATCAAAATTTTGATGAAAATGGATTGTTTTGTGGGCTCTATATCGGCATACATACAAATATGTCGGTAGATGAAGCGATGAAGGCTCTCGATGAGTTGGATAATGCTTATATTCTACCAAATATGGAGCGGTTAAAGGGAATTGTTGTCGACGTGGTGTTCTAAATGTACTATGACTGGAAACGGTATCTGGAGTTTTCTGAAGAACTTTTTAGTGTGCCGATTCCCTGCAGGGATGAGACGCTCCAGTTACGTCTTATAGGGTGATTCTTAGTCGGATTTACTATGCAGCATTCCATGTGGCTAAAAATTTTTAATTACACATCAGATCTCTTCCTCTAGTGCAGGGGCAGAGCATGAAAAGGTCATTTCTGCGTTCCAATTTATGAAACAGAAGGATCAGGACTTTCAAACAACCTGCAAACGGGTTGGAAACTGGCTCAATCGTTTGAAAGTGAAGCGTATCGACGCGGATTAGCGAGGAGAGTACATCCCAAAGGAGGCGGATGTACTTATGGGGATTAAAAACTCAAAGAGAGTCATTCAAAGTCTTGACCAATTAGAAGAAGTGTATTACTGAAAGAAATAGTTTGTGTGTGGACATACGGACTATTTCTTTTTATTGTGTGAAGTTGTGATGGGGAGAGAGTGCGATGGAGCGGATGAAGATGCACAGCAGGGATAACGTGGCGGCGAATGTGGAGGCGGTGGGGCGGCTGTTCCCGAATGCGCTGACGGAGGTCATGCGGATGGGAAGGTTGTGCCGGCGATTGACTTTGATGCTGCGGCAGGAACTTTCCCGCGAGATCGTGGAGGGGCGTGAGGAGCGCTATGCGTTCACATGGCCGGACAAGCGGCAGGCGATCCTCACGGCGAATACGACGGTCGCGATGGCGCTGCGCCCCATCGTGGCGGACAGCGTGGGGCGGGACGGCACGGCAGGCGCGTTCGACAGTGAGAACCTCTACATCGAGGGGGACAATCTCGATGTGCTAAAGCTGATCCAAGAGACGTACCTCGGCAAGGTGAAGATGATCTACATCGACCCGCCGTACAATACTGGGGAATGATGCCTTTGTGTACGATGATGATTTTGCGATGGAGAGCGGAGATTTCAAGGAGGCGAACGGACTTTATGATGAGGATAGAATATAACGTATGACTTCAAAAACGAATCCGGGCAGCAACGGACGCTTTCATACGGACTGGCTGAATATGATCTATCCGCGTCTTAGAGTGGCGAAGTCTTTGCTTGCCGATGATGGGGTTATTTTTATTAGTATTGATGACAATGAAATAGAAAATCTAAAAAATATGCAATGAAATATTTGGAGAAAGTAATTTTTATTGCAATAATCAATTGGAAAGGTAGAGGTGGACGCCAGGATAGTAAGTATTATGCCGCAGTTCATGAGTATATTCTATGCTATGCTAAAGAGAAAGTTTTCTTTCATGCTGGCAGTGAGATAAAAAAACCGGGATATTTACCCAAAATATGATGAAAAAGAAACGATATTATAAAACACAACTCCTTCGTAAATGGGGATCGAATAGCCGCCGAGAGGATCGCTTGAATTTGTTTTATCCGATAACAGCTCCTGACGGGACCGAGGTATATCCTTTAATAATAAGCAATACTTCTGTATCAACAATAATAGAGGGCGTTGGCGTCATGGAAAAGATAAAATGAGAAGAAATCTTGCTGATGATCTTGTTGAGTTTGTTGAGCAATCTGATGGATCATGGATTCCCTATGAGAAAATATATGCACCTCTTGACGGAGAAGAAAAACAAAAATATATTACATGGATAGAGGATACGAATGATGGAGCAAGCGTGATAAAGCAACTCTTTGGTACAGGAGTATTTGATTATCCTAAAACACCAACATTAATTGAAAAAATTTTTAAAAATGGCAGGGGTTGAAGATGGTGACCTCATCCTCGACTTTTTCTCTGGGTCTGCTACCACCGCCCATGCCGTATGCAGCTGAACGCCGAGGACGGCGGGCATCGAAAGTTTATCATGGTGCAGCTGCCCGAGGCGACGGACGAGGGCGGCACAGCCTACAAAGCGGGCTATGAGAATATCTGCGAGATTGGCAAGGAGCGCATCCGCCGTGCGGGGGCGAAGATCGCAGCTGAGGCGGGCGATAAGGCGGCAGAGCTTGACCTCGGATTCCGCTGTCTGCGGCTCGATACGAGCAATATGACGGAGGTTTACTATGCGCCCGATGCGGTGACGCAGGACGGGCTTTTTCGCGCAGGTGGACAATGTGAAGGCGGATCGCACGCCGGAGGATCTACTCTTTCAGACGATGCTCGATCTCGGCATCCTGCTCTCGGCGTCGATTGCGGTGGAGGAGATCGTGGGGAAACGGGTCTTTAACGTTGCGGACGGTTTTCTCCTCGCGTGTTTCGACCGTGATGTAACGGACGAGTGGTGACGGCCATCGCTCAGCGAAAGGCCCTACTATGCGGTGTTCCGTGATGCCTCGATGGCGGACGACTCTGCGCTGACGAACTTCGACCAGCTCTTTGCGGCGTACAGTCCCGCGACGGTGCGGCGGGTGCTGTAGTGTAACACCCCTCGGGAAGCGCTATGAATCATTATGAACAGGAGGAGTCATGATGCAAACGTCTGTATTTACCATGGAACAGATTGCCGCGGCGGTGAAACCGCTTGCTGATAAATACCTGTGAAGGAAATTTTATTTGTTTGGTTCGTACGCACGCGGGGAAGCGGACGAGAACAGCGATTTGGATTTTTCTTGTTTTTGGTGGAGAAATGTTTTCGGCGAACGATGATTTTTGCCTTGGCGGAGGAGCTGCGCGAGGTGCTCAAGAAAAACGTGGATGTTTTTGAAATCGCAGAGGTCAACCCGGACAGTAATTTCTATCAAACGATTATGAAAGAAAAGGTTTTGGTGGCATGAAGTATTCGGATCGGCAAAGGGTTCAAAAGATCTATGACTATGCTGTTCAGTTGCAGGAATATATCCGAAAAAACGACATTGAAAAAGAGGAGCTGCTGACGCAGCTGCCGCTTCAATGGCTTGTCACAACGCCGTTATATAATATGGGAGAGCACTGTTATTATTTGTCCGCAGCGTATAAGGCGAACCATGCTGAAATCTCATGGACGATGATTGCAGGGCTCAGGCATCGCCTTGTGCATGATTATGACGGGACGAACTGGAATATTATTTCAGAGGTTGTTTTTGAGGAGTTGCCCATCCTGATCAAGCAGCTGGAGCGCTGTTTGGCAGAATATGAGAATACGGGTGATTGTTGATGAAGTTTCACTTTACGGTACAGCCGTACCAGACGGATGCGGTGGAGGCGGTTGTGCGTGTGTTCGAGGGGCAGCCGTTCGCCGCGCGTACGACGTATCTGCGCGATGTGGGGACGCGCATGGCGCAGCAGGGGAATTTGCTGCCCGTGCAGGAGAGCTATACGAATGCGCCGCTCTCACGGCGGAGGCGGACGATGGCTTTCGGAATGAAACGCTGCATCTGACGAAGGAGCAGCTGCTCACGAATGTCCGCCGCGAACAGAGTGCACGCAATCTCCACCTCTCGGAGTCGCTTTCTGCGCCGCTCGGCGCGTGTGCACTCGATGTGGAGATGGAGACGGGGACGGGCAAGACGTATGTCTATATCAAGACGATGTTCGAGCTGAACCGCCGCTATGGCTGGAGCAAGTTCATCGTGGTGGTGCCGAGTATCGCGATCCGCGAGGGCGTGAGGAAGTCTTTCGAGATGACGGCGGAGCATTTCATGGAGCACTACGGGCGGAAGGCGCGGTTTTTCGTCTATAGCAGTGCGAATCTGAATCAGCTGGACGCGTTTTCTGCCGATGCAGGGCTCTCGGTGATGATCATCAATACGCAGGCATTCTCTACCTCGCTGAACGAGAAGAAGAAATCGATCGAGGGGCGCGGCGGGGATAATGCGGCGCGCATTATCTACTCGAAGCGCGACGCGTTCGGCTCGCGCCGTCCGATTGATGTGATCGCGGCGAACCGCCCGATCCTGATTCTCGATGAGCCGCAGAAGATGGGGAAGAAGGGCTCGGTGACGCAGAAGGCACTCGCGCAGTTCGCCCCGCTCTTTACGCTGAACTATTCGGCGACGCACGCGAGCGTCACAATCTCGTCTATGTGCTGGATGCGGTGGATGCTACAATGCGCGTCTGGTGAAGAAGATCGAGGTGAAGGGCTTCGAGGTGAAGAATCTGCCGGGGACGGGGCGCTATCTCTATCTCGCGGAGATTGTGCTCGCCGAAGGTGGCGCCGCGTGCGCGGATCGAGTTCGAGGTGGTGCAAAAGGGCGGCGTGAAGCGCGCGCTGCGCATTGTCGCTGAGGGGATAATCTCTGTCATCTCGGGCGGGATGGCGCAGTACGAGGCTATGTGGTGGAGCATATCGACGCCGCGGCGGGACGGTGCTTTTCCTGAACGGGATGGTGCTTCACACGGGGGATGTAGAGGGCGATGTGTCGGAGGCGGATCTCCGGCGCGTGCAGATCCGTGAGACGATTGTTTCGCATTTTGAGAAGGAGCAGCGGCTTTTCGCGCGCGGGATCAAGACGCTTTCGCTGTTTTTATCGATGAGGTGGCGAAGTACCGTCAGTATGATGCGGACGGAATGCCGTGCTCGGCGAGTACGGGCGGATCTTCGAGGAGGAGTATCGTGCGGTGATGAATGAGCGGCGCGATCTCTTTGACCCTGCGTATATGAAGTATCTGGATGATGTGCCCGCGGAGAAGGTACACGCGGGTATTTCAGTATTGATAAGAAGACGGGGCGCGCGGTGGACAGCAGTCTGAGGCGCGGCTCGGATCTGTCGGATGATATTTCGGCGTATGATCTGATCCTGAAGGATAAGGAGCGGCTGCTTTCGTTTGATGAGCCAACGCGCGTGATTTTCTCCCACTCGGCGCTGCGCGAGGGCTGGGATAATCCGAATGTGTTCCAGATCTGTACGCTGAAGCACGCGGCGAGTGTGACGGCAAAAGCGGCAGGAGGTGGGCAGAGGGCTGCGCCTCGCGGTCGATCAGTCGGGGCAGCGGATGGATCGGACGGTGCTGGGCGATGCGGTGCACGAGGTGAATGTGCTGACGGTGGTCGCGAGCGAGAGCTATGCCGGGTTTGTCGGCGATCTGCAAAGGCAGATGGAGGCGGAGCTGTACGAGCGTCCGAAGGCGGCGACGGAGGCGTATTTCAAGGGGAAGTCGGTGCCATCAGTGGACGGTATGGCGGTGCAGCTCGATGAGAAGGCGGCGCGGGTGATCTATAAATATCTCCTGCAGCATGACTACATCGACGATGACGGGCATGTGACGGAGGTCTATTGTACGGCTCTTGTGGCGGGGACGCTCGCCCCGCTGCCTGAGGCGCTCACGCCTGTGGAGGCAGGCGTGCACACGCTCGTGCAGGCGATCTATGATGAGCGTGTGCTGCGCACGATGTTCCACGATGCCAATGCGACGAAGACGCCGGAGAATCCGCTGAATGATCGGTTTTATCGGAAGGAGTTTCAGGCGCTCTGGAAGAGGATCAATCACAAGTACGCCTATACGGTTTCTTTTGACTCGCGCGAGCTGGTGCGGGCGGCGATCGACCATATCAATGCCGAGCTGCGTGTCAGCCGTCTCCAGTATACGATTACCCATGGCGGGCAGCAGACGGATCTGGATGCGCAGATGGTGGCGGATGGTACGAGTTTTAGCTATGGCAAGAGTCGGACGCGTACGCTGAAACGCGCCCAAGGGTCAACGGTGACGTATGATCTCATCGGACGGATCGCGGCGGGGACGACGCTCACGCGGCGGACGACGGCGGAGATCCTGCGGGGGATTAAGGCTGAGGTGTTCGCGGGCTACCGCTATAATCCCGAGGAGTTTATCCGCACGGTGACGCGGCTCATCCTCGAGCAGAAGGCGACGCGCATCGTCGATCATATCGCGTATCATACGACGGCGGGCAGCTACGATGCGAGCATTTTTGCGACGGAGAAGCGCCCCTCGATCGAGGCCTACGAGGCGGAGAAGGCAGTTCAGGACTATGTGTTCACGGACGGTAATGTGGAGCGGCAGTTCGTCAAGGAGCTCGACGGTGGGGACGAGGTGCTGATCTATGCCAAACTGCCGCGCGGTTTCGCCATCCCGACGCCTGTCGGGAACTATGCGCCGGACTGGGCGATTGTCTTTCGCGAGGGACGGTGCGGCACATCTATTTCGTCGCGGAGACGAAGGGGACGCTCTCCTCGCTCCAGCTCCGCCCCATCGAGGAGGCAAAAGATTGCCTGCGCAAAGAAACTGTTCGCGTCGCTGCACAGCGACTGCGTGATCTATGAGCATGTGAATGATTTCCAGACGCTGCTTAACCGTGTGATGCGGTGAGGGGTGTGATGCGGCGATGCTGCTGACGGACGGGGGGATGATCCCCATGGGCTTTGAAGGAGAATGAATAATGAAGAAGGCAATCGTTGTTGTGGATATGCAGAACGACTTCGTGGACGGCGCACTCGGCACGGCGGAGGCGCAGGCGATGCTGCCGCGCATGGTGGAGAAGCTGACGGCGGCGCGCGCGGCGGGACGGCACTCGTCTCTTACCATGGATACGCACGGCGCGGACTATCTCGCGACGCAGGAGGGAGAGCATCTGCCCGTCCCGCACTGCATTCGCGGTACGGCGGGCTGGGCGATCGTGGAGGCGCTCCGCCACTTTGCCGATGCGGCGGCCGCCGTGATCGAAAAGCCCACATTCGGCGCGACGGCACTCCCCGCCGCACTCGCGGACTACGATGCGATCGAGTTCGTCGGGCTCTGCACGGATATCTGCGTCATCTCGAACGCCCTCCTCGTGAAGGCGTTCTACCCCGAAAAGCGCATCAGTGTCGACGCTGCCTGCTGCGCGGGCGTCACGCCCGAGAGTCACACGACCGCACTCAACGCGATGCGGGCGTGCCAGATCGAGGTGCGCGGGTAGGCGTGCATGTTTTTGAAAAATGATGGTGAGCCGACAGGAAGGAATTTGTTTTGCCGGCGTTGATTTACTGCGTTTGGTCGGTTAAAATACGGGAAAGGAGACGCTTGGATGAAGGACTGGAAAGACCTGACGATCAGTGACGACTATATGTTCAAGCTGATTATGAGTCGTAAGCGCATTTGCAAAGCAGATGCTCGAACGGATTCTTCGCATCGAGATTAAGGACATACATTATTTAGAGACAGAGAAGTCTATTGCGGCACATTATCACAGTAAAGGTATTCGTCTGGACGTCTATGTAAAAAGATAACCAAGGCACGGTATACAACATCGAGATGCAGGTGAGAAAGCCAGATGGAGATCGCCTGTCAAAACGGACGCGCTATTACCAGTCGATGATGGATACGGATCTGATGGCGGCAGGAGCAGATTACGACAGTCTGAATCAGACGATTATTATTTTTTTATCTGTCCGTTCGATCCGTTTGATGCCGGTCGATACATCTATACGTTCGAGAATCTATGCATTGAGGATCATGGGATTCGATTGCGTGACGGTTCACGAAAAATATTTCTGAACACAAAAGGACAAATCGGCGAAATCGACGCATCCATCAAGGCGTTTCTTCACTATGTAGATGGTGTCATTTCATCAGATCAATTTGTTCAAGAGATTCATAAAGAAATACAAAAAGTGAAAATGATTGAAGCGGAGGCGGTGAGTTATATGACTTTCGAGATGAAGATCAAAGAAGAAAGGCAAGAAGAGCGAAAGGAAGCTCGTCTGGAAGCCCTCAAAAATTGATCACAAAACTCAGAATATCAGCGGAACAAGCGATGGACCTGCTTTGACATTCCGCAGTCAGACCGCTATCTCTATAAGAGCCTCCTGTAATCAAGAAATGAGGAGGCGAGTTATATGAGCTACGCGATCAGTCTTGCAGAGGAGAGAAAAGAAGGGCGAAGAGAGGGGCAGAGGGAAGAGCGCCTCGCTATCCTCCGTCGACTCGTCTTTATGTCGGGGATGTCGACCGATGAGGCACTCTCGTTGATTGGTGTCCCTGCCGATGAATGGGCGCAGTATCGGCAGGAACTGGAAGAGATAAGATAAAGGAAAAACGTATATTACACACAAAAAAGCACCATCTTTTGGATGGTGCTATATTTTCGCTGGAGCGGGCGATGGGAGTCGAACCCACCTCTAAAAGCTTGGGAAGCTTTCATTCTACCGATGAACTACGCCCGCAGTGATTGCTATGATAGCAGATTCGCTCGCGTTTGTCAAACACGCTCACTCCTCGGGCAGGAGCATGGCGAGGTCGGGCATGAGCTTCGTGATGTCGCGGATGAAGACGCGCAGGACGCTCGTCATGACCTCGGGGTCAAACGCCGCAGGGTTATGCGGGACGACGACATCGGCGAGGATGGCGGTATCGGAGGTGAGGTAGAACTTGATGAGGCGGCTGTCCTGGTTCTGCCGCATGAGCCAGCCCGTGAGCAGCATGGCGTTCGTGTCGTCGACGGCGTTCTGCGCGAGACGGACGCGGATGGTCGCATAGGCGGTGCTGTCGATGACGACGGCGATAGGCAGGCGCCGCTCGCCTGCCTCGATCTCGCTCTCAAAGACGGTGGTGTTGCGATCGTCGCCCACCTCGCGGATGGCAAAACCGGTGATATTTTCCTTTTTAATATACTCCTCGAATGTCTTGGCCGCCTCGATCACGACCAACCACCTCCTCGTGCTTATTCCTCTTTTCGTATGTAAACTGATCCGTGTCCGCATGATAGTCGAGCCGATATCGCACGGCAGGTTTGCCCGTGTCGGTATAGAGCTCGCGGCCGAATGCGAGCGCGATGTACGGATGATCTGCGCTGTGCTGCACGGATCCGATGTAGACCTGAAAATCGTCAGGCACCGGATTGTAGTAGTCGCTGCTGTCGACGTAGATGCGCCAGACACCGTCCACCGGCGACTTTCCGACGATGACCGCACGTCCTGAGGCGGGCGGAGCGCCCGGCGGACGCCAGCCAGTGCGCGTGTTGATGTTGCAGCAAAAAGAACAGATGCCCGTCGCTCATAAACGCGTCTGCAGAGCCGAGCCCCAGACGCGATGCCGGTGCACTAAAGTGAAAGACGTTCTGCTTGCCCTCCCATAGGGTGAAATGGATCTGCGTGCCCATCTGTGCGAGCGTTGCCTTGATCTCCGCCGTGCCGACCTGATAGTAGGAGCGGCGCACATCTTTGCCCTGCTCCATGCGCACGGGCTTTAGGATGAGCTGGGCGCCGGAGACGGGCGGCCGCACGGCAGACACGGATGTGCTGACGCCGAGGATCGCCACGAGGACGAGCAGAAATAGGAGGGGAATGCGTTTGTTCTTCATCGCTGTTCTCCGCAATTTTTTAACTTCTTTTTATTATAGCATAGCGCGCGAAAAAGGGGAAGAGGAAAGAAGCGCTCTCGTCAGTGGCGAAAGGGGCGCAAAAAGGGATTGCTGCATGAAGGCGGAGCTTCATCCAGCAATCCCTCGCATGGGCAGCCTCCTCAGTGATGGAAGAGGCGGATGTGGGTCATTGCCATGGCGATGCCGTATTTGTCGCAGGTCGCGATGACGTTGTCGTCGCGGATCGAGCCGCCGCTCTGCGCGATGTAGGAGACGCCGCTCTGATGGGCACGCTCCACGTTGTCGCCGAACAGGGAAGAACGCATCCGAGCCGAGCGCGACGCCCGTGACCGTGCAGAGGTAAGCACGTTTCTCCTCGCGTGTAAAGGGCGCGGGCTTTTTCTGTAAAGAGCCGCTGCCAGTCCGCCGCGAGCAGGGCGTAGTCCTCCTCGTCGCCCGCGACGTAGACGTCGATCGCGTTGTCGCGGTCGGGACGGCGCACATCGTCACGGAACGGGAGCGCGAGCACCTGCGGGCTCTGGCGCAGCTGCCAGATATCCGCCTTGTTTCCCGCGAGGCGCGTGCAGTGGACGCGCGACTGCTGTCCCGCGCCGACGCCGATCGCCTGTCCGTCCATCGTGTAGCAGACGGAGTTCGACTGCGTGTATTTCAGCGTGATGAGCGCGAGCGAGGAGGTCGCGGCGGGCCGCATCAGGGATGTCCTTGTTCGCCGTCGGGCGATCCGTGAGGCAGTCCTGTGTGATCTTCACGTCGTTGCGCTGCTGCTCGAACGTGACGCCGTACACGTCCTTGCGCTCGATGGCGGGCGGCGTGTAGCTCTCATCTATTTGGAGAACCAGATAGCTGCCCTTGCGTTTGGACTTTAGGATCTCCAGCGCCTTCTCCGTGTAGCCCGGCGCAATGATGCCGTCGGAGACCTCGCCGCGCAGGAATTCTGCGAGACTCGTCGCAGACATCGGAGACGGCGGCAAAGTCGCCGTAGAGCTCATGCGGTCCGCGCCGCGCGCCCGCACATAGGCGCAGGCAACGGGCGAGAGCTGCGCCCCTGCCGCATGCGTCGCGCACGCCAATGTCTCGCTGAGTGGCAGACCGAGTGCCGCACCCGCCGGGCTGACGTGCTGAAGCGACGCCGCTGCGGGGAGCCCCTGACATCTCCTTCAACTCGCGCACGAGCTGCCAGCTGTTCAGCGCGTCGAGCAGATTGATGTAGCCCGGCCGTCCGTTCAGCACGGTAAAGGGCAGGCCGCCGTCGGCAAAGACACGTGCGGGCACCTGGTTCGGATTGCAGCCGTATTTGAGGGTGAGTTCGTTCATGTGAGCGCTCCTTTTTTTGCTGATGTATTCTCCTTTTTATTATAGCGGGCAGGGGTATTTTTTTCAACTGACGAACAGAAGTGACAGGAGCTCGGTGCGGCGGATCGTTTGCCTGTGAATTTTTCTTTGACAGTGCTGCAAAAAGCAACGTAATATGTAAGTAAAAGATGATCGTAGTGAATTTATCGGTGCTTGTGCAGCATCGACAGGAGGAACACATGGACGTTGCAACAATGATCGATCACACTCTGCTGAAAACGGATGCGACGAGAGCCGGTATCGACCAGCTGCTCAGCGAGGCAAAACAGTATCATTTTCGCCTCCGTCTGCGTCAGCCCGATCTGGGTGTCCTATGCGGCGGCGCAGCTGCGCGATACGGCGTCAAGACCTGCACGGTCATCGGCTTTCCCCGCAGGGCGCGACACCAACGGCGGTGAAGGTATTCGAGACGCAGCAGGCGATCGCGGACGGCGCGGAGGAGGTGGACATGGTGATCCCCGTCGGCCGTCTGAAGGACGGGACGACGACTATGTGCGTGCGGATATTGCGGGCGTCGTCGCTGCGGCAAAAAGGAAAAGCCCTGACGAAGGTCATCATCGAGACGTGCCTTCTGACCGACGCGGAGAAGCGCACGGCCTGCCGCCTCGCGCAGGAGGCGGGGGCGGACTTCGTCAAGACCTCGACGGGATTCTCCACGGGCGGCGCGACGGCGGCCGATGTCGCACTGATGCGCGAGACCGTGGGCCCTGCGATGGGGGTCAAGGCGTCGGGCGGCGTCCGCAGCCGCGCGGATGCCGAGGCGATGATCGCCGCGGGGGCAACGCGCCTCGGGACGAGCAGCGGCGTGAAGATCGTCAGCGCGGAGGGGTAAGCCCCTGTCGATACACAGAAAACACTGCATGGTGAGAGCTTTCCTCATCGTGCAGTGTTTTTAGTGTTGTTTTTGCCTGTACCGCGGACAGGGGCTTGTCATTTTTGTCTTATCGCCGCACACGATGGATGGATGGAATGGATGGGAGACAAAACACAGATAAAAATCACTAAAACAAGAAATATAGTGTTGACTTATGAGTGATTATATTTTATTATATGAGAAACAAAAGATAAAACAACAAAAGAAACAGAGAAACAAACAAAGAAAAAGCAACAGGAGGAAGGAAACGATGCCGCAGTCATACTATCTGGCGATTGATATTGGTGCATCGAGCGGGCGTCACATCCTGGGCTGGATTGAGAACGGAAGATCCGCATCGAGGAGATTCATCGCTTTCAGAACGGTCTCGTAGGAAGGAACGGGCATCTCTGCTGGGATGTGGATCATCTCTTTCACGAGGTGCTCGAGGGCTGAAGCGGTGCCACACGCTGAATCGGATTCCGAAGAGCGTCGGATTGACACATGGGGGTGGATTTTGTTCTGCTCGATGAGGCTGGTCAGCTGCTCGGCGATACCGTTGCCTATCGGGATGGGCGGACGCAGGGCATGGATGCGCTGGTCTACCGGACGATTTCGGAGCAGGCGCTCTACGCGCGCAACGGGATTCAAAAGCAGATCTTCAACTCGATCTATCAGCTCATGGCGATCCAGCAGGAAAGTCCCGAACCTGTCGGCGGCAAAACATTTCCTGATGATTCCCGACTATCTGAACTATCTCCGACCGGAGTCAGCGAAGAATGAGTACACGAACGCGACAACGACGCAGCTCGTGAGTGCAGAGACGCAGGATTGGGACGACGAGCTGATGGATATGCTCGGCCTCCCGAAGGAGATGTTCGGCGCGATTGCGATGCCGAAGACCCCCGTGGGCGCACTCACGGAAAAGATCGCGGCGGAGGTCGGGTTCCAGACGGAGGTGGTTCTGCCCGCGACGCACGATACAGGATCGGCGGTCATGGCGGTGCCGAGCACGTCGGATGACGGTATCTATCTGAGCTCGGGGACGTGGTCGCTGATGGGCATCGAGCGGCTGATCCCGGACTGCTCGGAGGTGTCGCAGCAGCACAATTTCACGAACGAGGGGCGGCTACCACTACCGCTATCGTTACCTCAAAAATATCGTGGGCATGTGGATGATGCAGAATCTGCGCAAGGAGTTTCGCCACGACTACACGTTCGAGGAGCTGTACCAGCTCGCGCATATCGGCCGTTACTTTACCTCGACGGTGGATGTCAACGACGCGGCCTTCCTCGCCCCCCAGAGTATGCGGGCGGCACTGCAGGAGTACTGCGAGCGGACGGGGCAGGAGGCGCCCGAGACGGAGTGCGAGCTGCTCTACTGCGTCTACAATAGTCTCGCCAAATGCTATGCTGAGACGGTGGTGGAGATCGAGGAGGTGACGGGGCGGTCGTTCGACCGCATCCACGTGGTCGGCGGCGGCTGTCAGGATCAGTTCCTCAACCGCCTGCTGCAGCAGCAGACGGGCAAGGAGGTCTACGCCGGGCCTGTGGAGGCGACGGCGATCGGCAATCTGATGGCGCAGATGCTGAAGGACAAGGTCTTTGAGGATCTGCCCGAGGCACCGCCAGATGGTGGCAAAAAATCCTTTGATGTCAACGAGGTTTCGCCTGTGCTGTACAGCAGGCGCGGCCGAGTAGGAGAAAACGACATGGAGATAAAAGAGTCAGCGTTTATGGAGCACTTTCAGCGCCCTGACCGCTGATGCGTTCCAGAAGGGATGGCATGAGCGCAACGGCGGAAATCTGACATATCGCGTCCCGGCGGAGGAAGTGGAGGCGGTCAAGGACTCGCTGCACGGGTTCGCGCATGGCAGCCGATCGGTAATACGGTGCCGGGGCTCGCGGGAGAATATTTCCTCGTGACGGGCAGCGGCAAGTATATGCGCAACGTCGCGCTCGCCCCGGAGGAGAATGTCGCACTCATCCAGATCGACGCGACGGGCGAGAACTACGGCATCGTCTGGGGGCTCGTCAGCGGCGGGCGTCCGACCAGTGAGCTGCCGACGCATCTCGCGGCGCATGAGCTCAAAAAGAAGATGACGAACGGCGCGAACCGCATCATCTACCATGCGCATCCGACCAATCTCATCGCACTGACCTCGTCCTCCCACTTGAGGATAAGGCGTTCACGCGCGAGCTCTGGGAGATGGCGACGGAGGATCCCGTGATTTTCCCGGAGGGGATCGGCGTCGTGCCGTGGATGGTTCCGGGCGGCAAGGAGATCGCCGATGCGTCCGTCAAGCTGATGGAGAAGTACCGTGTCGTCGTCTGGGCACATCATGGGCTCTTCGTCTGCGGCGATGATTTCGACGAGGCGTTCGGCCTGATGGACACCGTGGAAAAGGCGGCCACGATCTGTGTCAAGGTGCTCTCCATGGGCGGCAAGAAGCAGACGATCCCACGTGAGGGCTTTGTCCAGCTCGCGAAGGATTTCCATATCGCGCTCAATATGGATTTGCTCGACTGACATCATTATGGCATCATAGAAAGGTGTGATTCCCATGTTAGGGGTAAAGCAGGACATGCACATGTCCGCATGGAAAAAGACGCTGATCGCGGGTCTGATCAGCTACATCGACGCCGGGTCGATTGTGGCGGGCGCGTCGGGGCTCAGTATGTGGGCAGACTATCTCGGCATGAGCAGCGTGCAGATGGGGCTGCTCGCGGCACTCTCGTCCAACACGGGCGGTGCGGCACTCGGCGCCCTCATCGGCGGCAGGATCTGTGATAAGTATGGGCGCAAGTTCGTCTATAACTGGGCACTCTTAATCTATATGATCGGCGTTGCGATTATCTGTTTCGCGACGAACTATCCCATGTTCCTGCTCGGCTATGTCATCGTCGGCCTCACGGTCGGTGCGGATGTTGTGGCATCGTGGACGTTTATCGCCGAGGAGGCGCCGTCGAAGGATCGTGCGAAACACTGCGGCTCGGCGCAGATCGCGTGGATGCTCGGCCCTGTCGTGGTGTTCGCCGCCTCCATTCCGATGAATGAGATGTTCGGGCTCCTCGGCAACCGCCTCATCTTTGCCCACCTCATCATCGTCGCTGCGTGGATCTGGTATCAGCGCCTCAAGATGCCCGAGTCGACCGAGTGGAAGGCAGCCAAGGGAGCAGGCGGAGAAACTCGCGGCAGAGGGCATCGTCCAGAAAAAGGCGACCCTATGCCGACATGCTGCCGCGGCACCTCGCTCCGTACGGTCATCATGTGCTGCGCGGTCTGACACGATGTGGAACCTCGCCGCGAGCACGAACGGGTTCTTCATGCCCTACGTCTATGAGCACGTCGGCAACCTCAGCAACGCTACGGGGCTTTTCCTCACCTGCCTGAACTTCGCGGTCTGTATCCTGACGACGGTGATCTTCATGTATACGGCAGATCGGTTCAACCGCCGCAAGATCTTCAGCATTTTCTCCGGGCTCGGCGTCATCAGCTGGCTCGTCTGGGTGCTCCCGCCGGAGATGCTGCAGACGTGGATGCTCTTCTTCTTTACGATTGTATGGGGCTTCTCCATGCAGCAGCAGTTCTATCAGCTCTGGAGCTCCGAGCTCTTCCCGGTGCGCTATCGTGCGACGGCGCAGGGCTTCACCTTCTTCGTCACGCGTTTTGCGGCGGCGATCTGGGGCTTTGCTGTGCCGATCATCATGGAGCTCCTTGGGTTCCAGACGGCAGCGATCCTCATGGTCGGGTTCTGCGTCGTCAGCTGGGCGGCAGGCACGTTCTTCGGTGCGGATGACCGCGGCAAGACCCTCGATGAGATCACGGCCGACCGCTACGGCGACGAGGTGGACGAGAACGGCTGGCTCGTTGATCCCGCGGCGCGTCACGCGGCTGCGGCAGATGCACAACCCGCGGGGCATACGAACTGAGAATCGAGGGGAGTCAAGTGGAGCGATTTGCGTGGAAGGCAACGGTCAAGGACGGCATGCTCGCCGAGTACAAGCGGCGGCATGACGCCATCTGCCGGAGCTGAAACAGGTGCTTAAGGACGCCGGCATCAGCAACTACACGATCTGGAACACGGGGAATGAACTGTTCGGCTACTTTGAGTGTGAAAAGGGCGTTGCCTACGCCGAGGACTATCAGGCCAAGAGCGAAGTCGTCGACCGTTGGAATGCGTACATGAAGGACGTCATGGTCATGGAGCTCGACCCCGCGACGGGGGCGCAGCCCAAGATGCAGCAGGTCTTCTTCCTCGCGTGAACAGTGGTTTCCATCATCCATAAAGGAGAATCAGAATATGCTTGTCAATACAAAGGCAAAGGTCGGCGTTTTCTCCATCGCACTCGGCGCATATCTGCCGCAGTTCCCGGAGCTCGTTCCGGAGTTCAAGGGGCAGTATGAGGCGTTCAAGAAGACACTCCCCAGTGAGGTGGAGCTCATCGACGGCGGATTCGTCACGACGAAGGAGGAGTCGCAGGCGGCGGGCGAGAAGTTCCGCGCGGCGGATGTGGATCTCGTCATCCTGCAGCTGCTGACGTACGCGACGTCCTACAACATGCTTCCCGCTGTCAAGGATCTCGATGTGCCGGTGATTCTGGTCAACGTGCAGAAGAAAAAGGCACCGGACTATCAGCATACGGACATCCCCACATGGCTCGGCACGCTCTACGCCTGCGGAGCAGTCGGTGAGATGGCGGCCGATCTCAACCGCTCGGCAAGCGTCACGCCGTCATCACGGGCGTCGTCGAGGGCGGCGACCCCGAGGTGCAGCGCGAGATCGAGGGACTGGTGCCGTGCGGCACAGGTACGCCGCCAGTCTCCGCGATACGAACATCGCGCAGGGTCAGCCGCCCTATCCCGGCATGATGGATCTCTACATCGACGAGTCGAACCTCTATCGCCGTCTCGGGCTCTACACGAAGCAGTTTGACTGGGAAAAGATGTAGGGCGATTGCCGACAACGTCACCGATGATGCCGTGATCCGCGCCAAGGCGGAGGAGATCCTCGCGACCTTTGATATCGCAGGCGGCGCGACGGTCGATACGGTCTGGGATATGGCAAAAGTATGTGGTCGCGTTCGAGCAGTGGGCGCAGGAGGAGCAGCTCGGGCTGGTCGCATCCCACTATGACGGCTATGCGCAGGGGGCGGCTGGGAAACTCGACAGCATGCTGATCCCCGCGTTCTCCATGCTCATCAAGCAGGGGCATGGCGTGTGCGGTCGAGGGCGATATGAAGGTCGCCATGGCGATGAGCATCATGAAGACGATCTGCGGCACGGGACAGCTCTCAGAGATGTATTCGATTGACTTTTAACGAGGATATCTGTATTATAGGACATAGCGGCTCCGGTGATGCGGATATTTCGCAGGCAAAGAAACCGACAATGAAGATCGTTCCGGTGTTCCATGGCAAGACGGGCGGCGGCTACCTGACGCAGTTCTATCCGCCGACGGATACGCCCATTACCTATCTCGCCATTACGCAGGACGGTGACGGTCATTTCAAATTTATTGTCGCTGAGGGCGTCAATGAGTCGGGGAGATCTTTACCTTTGGCGATACGAATATGCGCATGCGGTTCACGTGCGGTGCGCGTGAGTTCTGCAATCGCTGGAGCGAGGCAGGACCGACGCATCACATGGCGGCAGGCGCAGGCAGGCACGATTGACACGCTGCTGAAGGTTGCGAAGATCTTGGATATCCCCGTAGAGATCGTGACACGGTAGTATAGGGCTGGCGTTTCATCGCATACATATACCGATTCCTTTCTCACGTGGAGGGAATCGGTATTTTCATTCTATATGACGGGAGGTTTGCTATGCTGGGCGTAGAGCGGCGGCAGCGCGTGATGGAGATGCTGACGCGTGACGGCAAGGTGTATGTAGGTAAACTGGCAGAGGCGTTTCGGGTCACCGAGGAGACCATCCGCCGCGACCTCGAAAAGCTCGAACGCAAGAAGCTGCTGCAGCGCAGCTACGGCGGTGCTGTGCTGGCGGAGGCGACGAGTGAGGACATCTCGTTTGCACGGCGCAGCGGGCAGAACCAAGAGAGCAAGCTGCGGATCGCCGAGGCGGCGCACCCCCTGATCCACGCGGGGGATACCATCATGGTGGACTCCAGTACGACCTGCCAGATGCTGCTGAGCCGCCTCGTGAAGACGCCGAACATCACCGTCATCACCAATTCCATTCGACTGATGTACGATTTTCGTTCGAGCGATTTCCGCATGATCTGCACGGGCGGGAATTTTCGCGCGAGTTCCTGCTCTCTGACGGGACCCGCGGCGACGCGGATGCTGGCGGGCTATCATGCGGACTATACGATCATCAGCTGCAAGGCGCTCGGGACCTCACCAAAGGGGCCTGCGGAGGTCCAACGAGGCGAGAGCGAGGTCAAAGAGGTGATGATGCGGCAGGCGCGCAGCGTCATCCTGCTGGCCGACCACAGTAAGTTTGACAAGACGGCACTGGTGCATTTCGGCGATATCCGTGCGCTCTCCTACCTCGCCGCCGACCGTGAGCCGTCGGAGAGTGGAAAAAGATTTCTGGACGAGCACGATGTGAAACTGTTGGTGTGATGGTGGTGCTGCTGTACGGAGCAAAAACTTCGTACAGCAGCATTTTTCTTATGCTTATGAGAGAAAAGCGCACGAGGGAAGGCAACCGAGGAACGCCTTTATCAGTATTTTTCCTAGAGACGACCAAACAAACGGAAAAGATATATTTTCATTTTGGCGCATTGGGATTATAATAGAGGTGTAACTCGGAAAGGGGGACTGCGCATGGTGCCACGCGTGGGTCATATAGCGTTTCTCAATGTGCTGCCGCTGACGTATGCGCTCGCGCATGGGGCGGCGGAGGGGCTGGATATCCTGCGTGCTGTGCCCGCGCAGCTAAACGATCGGCTGAGGCGAAGAATCTCGATGTGTCGAGGGGTGTCGTCGATCACCTATGCGCGCCATGCGGAGGATCTGCTCATCCTGCCCGATGTGTGCATCGCCTCGGACGGTGACGTGCGGAGCGTGCTCCTCGTGAGCCGCGTGCCGGCGGAGGAGATCAGGGATGCAGCGCGTCCTGCTCTCGGATAAGTCCGCCTCGTCCCATGTGCTGCTGAAGATCATTCTGCACCGCCGCTATGATGCCGCGCCGACGTACGAGGTGCGGCCGCTCACGCCCGCTGACCCCGTGCCGGAGGGCGCGGCGGCGTCGATGTTCATCGGCGATGATGCGCTGGGCTCTATCATCATCCGCCGGAGGATCTATATCTACGACCTCGCGCGCGAGTGGAAGCTGCTGACGGGGCTGCGCATGGTGTTCGGGATCTGGGCGCGGCGCGGCTCGTTCGCGGCGGCGCACCGCGGCACTCCGCATGGTGCACGGGCGCATCACGGGGGCATTCCGCCACTGGGCGCGCGTGAAGGACGCGGCGATTGGCGAGGTGCTCGCGGACGGGCGCTTTACGCGTGCGGAGCTGACGGCGTATCTCGGTCACGCCGTGGTCTGGCAGCTGGACGCGGAGACGCTGGAGGGGCTGCGCTGTTTCTACCGGTACGCGGCGGAGGACGGGCTGATCGCGCGTGCTCCTGCGATCGAGTTGGCGCAGGTTTGACGGATTTCCTTCTTTATAGTAAAATATTTCTATCAAAAGAGATGGATGTGCTGCGTGGAGGGCACGGATTCCATACGGCCAATCGAGGCGTATGAGGTGTGCCGCCGATGGGGGAATGGCTTGCTGCAGCGCGCTGAGAAATGAAGGGAGCATCCGGGATGACACAGATACGAAAACTCCTTTTTCGCTCTGAAACATATTTTTGGTCGTCGGCGCGTGATGCGGCGGACGCAGAGGACGCTGCGCCGCAGTCTCGCGGCAGGAACGGCACTGGCAGTCTGTGCACCGCTGGTGGTGCAGATGCCCGCCGAGGCGGCGCATATCCTCGTCAAGGAGGGATGCGCGGCGGCGCGGTAAAAGCACGTGCAGGAGCTCTTGATTCAGGGGCTATCTTGCAGGGGCGGCGGACGGGATCGCGGGGCCCCCATGACGCGCGAGGCGATCGAGCGCTGTCAGGCAGCGCATCAGCTCACCGTGGATGGGATCTGCGGCGAGGCGACCTACCACGCGCTGTCGGGCGGGGCGGATTATGACCCCGTGGCCCTCGGCATCGTCGAGAGCGCCCCCGCAGGTGAGCCGCGGCGGCGGACGCTCGGTCTATGTGTCGGCAACGGCGTACGAGTGCATACGATCCCGGCAACGGCAAAACATACGGCGACAGGGGACGCTCGTGCGCCGCGGCGTGATCGCCGTTGACCCGTCCGTGATCCCACTCGGGACGCGTCTTTATCCCTAGCTACGGTGAGGCCGTGGCAGAGGACATCAGCTATGCAATCAATGGCTATCGTATCGACGTTGCCTTTGATACACGCGGAGGCACTGTCCTTCGGTCGACGGGATCTTGAGATCTTTATTATGGAGTAGAGTATTCGTTCATGAAGCTAAGTGTGGAGCGGACCAATGAGTGGATCCGCTGTGCGGCGGCGGCGGGCATCTATTTTTCTGGTCATGGTTGCCGCCTATATCAATATGGGACAGGACATGGGCGCGGGTATTTTCTCCCCGGGCTCATTCCTCTCATTGTTATCCTTATGCTGCTGCAGTATGGGACTGGTGTTTCGCTCTTTTTCGTGCGGAATGCTCGGGGCGATGGTGCCGGGGCTGCTCCTGGTGTCTGACGTTCCCACTGCTCTATGCGTGGACGTACCATCAGGACTGGTACAAGTCGCTGATCTGCTGACTTCCTCATCGGGACCTCGGAGATGATCGCGCTCGCCGCACTCGGCGGGGCGTTCCTGCGGCTCGGCCATCGGCGCGTGACGGCGGCACTGCTCGCCGTGCTCGGCTTTCTCATGGCGCTCATCCCGCTGGCGCAGATCGCGTACTATATGACGGTCTGGCACGCGCTCAGTCCCGCCTCACTGATGGCGCCTCTATCTGACGAACTGGCACGGGGCGGGCGACTACATCGAGTCGACGGTGGGGACGCTGCCCGCGCTTGGCATCGGGGTGCTGCTGCTCCTCTTTATCTATCTCCTCTACCGCAGCTACCTCGTGCTCGCGCGCCGCATCTATCCGAGCGCGGAGGGCTCGCGCATGGGCGCGCTCGTCGCGGTCATGGTGGTCGCGGCAGGCGTCCTCTTTGCCCTCGTGCCCGAGTGCTCGATCGCAGGGGTATACAAGGACGTGACATCGTATGTCGAGGAGACGCAGTCGTATGGACTAAATCAGGGTGAGCGCTACGAGTCGCTCATCATTGATCTGGAGAATACGCTCGCTGCGCGTGCGCCGGGGACGGTGATCTTCATCATCGGTGAGTCGGCGTCGCGCGACTATATGCACGCCTATACGCCGGGGTTCCCGTACGAGGATACGCCGTGGCTCGAGAGCATGGCGAGCCGGGATGGATTCCTGATCTATCAGAATGTCTACTCCTCGTGGACGCAGACCGTCCCCGTGCTGGAGCGCGCGCTGACGGAGAAGAGCCAGTACAACGACAAGGAGTTCTATGAGTCGGCGTCGATCCTCGATGTGGCGAAGAGATCGGCTACAAGACGTATTGGTTCAGCAATCAGGGGCGCTACGGGCAGTTCGACAGTGACGTCACGATGGTCGCCAAGACGGCAGACGTGGCGGAGTGGACGGACGACTCCTACAATTTCACGACCAAGTATGACGAGAGCCTGCTCCCGTACCCTGACGCGTATTGATCCAAAGGCGAATAACTTCGTCGTCCTGCATCTGATGGGCAGTCATATCTACTACAACAACCGCTACCCCGATACGTGGGCGAAGTTCGACTCGGCGGCGGGTGACTCGACGGCGACGAGTGCGCCGTCCTACGCGAACAGCATTCTCTATACGGATCATATCCTCGCGGAGATCTTTGCCTATGCGGAGAAGAATCTGAACCTGCGCGCGATGGTCTATTTCTCCGATCATGGAGAGAATCTGCAGATCTCGCACAATCCTGATGTGTTCAAGTTCGATATGGTACGCATTCCCATGTTCATCTATCTCTCGCCCGAATACCGCGCCGCAATGCCGCGCCGCACGGCGACGCTGACGGGGCGGCGGGATGCGTACTTTACGAACGATATGATGTACGATACGGTCTGCGGCCTCCTCGGTGCACCGAACAACCGCTACGACCCGCGGCAGGATTTCTCGGCGCCCACGTACGGGTTTACACGTGAGACGCTGACGACGATGTTTGGGACGCATGCGCTGACCGAGGATGTCGATCCGCCGATGTATGCGGCGGGCGTGCCTGCGGCGCCTGCTGATGGGAAGGAATAGGAGGATTACGATGCACTTTTTCTGTGAACAATGCAAAAGAGTATCCGTTGCGACGCATTCATTTTCAATGAGTGCGGCGGCCTGTTCCGTCTGTACCAGAGTGCGATGGATGCAAAGGATGTCCATGATAAGGTGACGCTCGGCGAGATGCCGACGCCCCTCCTGCCGCGCATGATGGACGGGCGGCGGTTCTATTTCAAGATGGAGGATCGTCAGCCGACCGGCTCGTTCACGGATCGCGGGGCAAAAGCGCCTCATCAGGGGAGCTAGCGCATATCGGCATCGACAAGGTGGCACTGGACACGGCGGGCAACGCGGGCGCGGCGGTGGCGGCGTACGCGGCGGCGGCGGGGATCGCGTGCCGCGTCTACGTCCCCGACGATGTGTCAGCGGAGCGCGTCAAGCAGATTGCAGCGTACGGGGCGGACATTGTCCGTGTGCCGAATGGCCGTGCACATACTATGGCGATGGCACAGGAGGAGCTCGGCGATGCCTACTACGCCTCCCATATCTATAACCCGCTCTTTATCGACGGGGTCAAGAGCATGGCGTATGAGATCTATGACCAGCTCGGAGGCACCGTGCCCGACTATATCTTCGTCCCCATCGGAAACGGGACGATGCTGCTCGGGCTCTATCAGGGGTTCGAGGGAGATCGGGCCGCCTGCCGCATTTTCGTCGGTGTGCAGAGCACGAAAGTGCGCGCCTGTCGTCGATGCGTTTCATGGGTTCCCGCGCACGCCGTATCGGCATACGATCGCCGAGACCATCCGCGTGGAGGCACCGCCGCGCATGGAGGCGATTCTCTGGGCGCTGCGCAGCGCAGTCAGGGCGACGCGATCGCCGTGGAGGACGGCGCGATCCCTGACGGCGGCAAAGGCGCTCGGGGAGCGCGGCATCTATGCGGAGCTGACGGCGGCGGCGGCGCTCGCGAGGGGCGCGGGCGTTCTTTGCCGAGGGGTGCCCGACAACTATCGCGTGATTGTGCCGATTCCGGGCAGCGGGCTCAAGAGGTAGCACGATGCTGCTGCGATCATCGACATCGGCTCGAACACCATCCGCATGGCGGTCTATCAGATCGAGGGATGATGCGTTTACGATGCTCATGAAGCGCAAGCACGGCGGGACTCGCGGGCTGCCTCGCCGAGGGGCGGCTCACGCGCGAGGCGTTGACCTGACGGTAAAGATCCTCGGCGGATTCGTGGATCTCATCGACGCCCTCGGCATCGGCCGCGTCCATGCCTTCGCGACGGCGGCGCTGCGCACGGCGACGAACCGCGCTGCGGTGTGCGCGGAGATCGAGCGGCGCACAGGCGTCCGCATCCGCGTGCTCTCGGGCGCGGAGGAAGCGGCGTACGCCTTTCGCGGGGCGGCGGCGGTATTCCCTATGCGGACGGCATCATGGCGGACATCGGCGGCGGCAGCACGGAGATCGTCTCCTTTGCGGGGGCACGATGCAGGGAGCGGTGGAGTCTGCCGCTCGGCTCGCTCGCGCTGCGGCGCGCCCATGTGACGGGGCTCTTTCCGACGCCCGCGGGTGTGCGGCGATCGAGGGCGGACGTGCAGGGAGATCCTCGCGGAGACACCTGCGGTATGCGCCCTGCGCGCGCAGCATCTCATCGGGCTCGGCGGCGTGCTCAGCAGCACGAGCCGCCTCCATGCGCTCCTCTATCCGACGGAGCTACACGATGTATCGCTGCGGCAGCACTCGCGCCGATGATCGCTATGCTGGCGGCGGCCGCCCGCTGGAGGCGCGACACCGCCCTCCTCCTGTGCGCCGCACCTGACCGCCTCCACAACATCGTCCCCGGCATGATCATCGCCCGCGTCCTCGCGGAGACCTTCGCCGCAGAGGACATCACGTGCAGTGACGGCGGCGTGCGCGAGGGGCTATATCCGCGCGGAGATTCTTTGAGACCATCAATCCCCATGCCAGCCTACGCCAATGGCAGAGGAGGCCGTGCGGTATCGGCAGCAGCATCAGAGAAAGATTGTTCCAAAAAGACGCCCTGTGGGCGTCTTTTTGATTCAGCTGCTCCGGCGAGGCAGGGGCTCCCCATTGTGCCGCACTCCCGCAGGAGGCGGCGAAAGCGCTATATAATCAGGGGCGAGCGTGTGTTGGTGTTGGGGAAAGTGCGTGCGGACGGGGCATTGACGCAGCGTGTGTCTGCGGCAGGGTGCTGTACGGCGCAGTCTGCATCCGTACCCTGTGCATTCAGGGACGCCGTTGGGTGTTTTGGCCATTGCGTTTTTACACGGCGAAGTGTGGTGGCGGTCTCCCGCCGGCCCCACGTTCATCCGCCCTGCGGCATGGTCCGCCGATGCCAAGGCGCGGCGCAGGGTGGTATTTGAATTCTCCTCACAGGGAGTGTCTATACCATGTTTTGGGCTCTGTGTGCGGACACACACAGAGGTGTCTGGCCTCTTTGTTCATCTGCACCTGAACCGAGTGGAACCCCTGCCCCTGCCGGAGCAGCCGTTATCTTGGTGCATCTTTTTCCGTTTTCGCCCCCACCACCGCTGATGCGGTCCCCTCCCCGCTCCGCAGGGGAGGCTGAAATGGCGGGATCTTCGCTTCCCCCGTCGCTACGAAGTGGCGCGCGCAGCAGCCGATAGAGGGCGCCTTGTTTTTCTCTACTTCCCTTCCAGTGCCTCGATGATCTCCGTGAGGAGGTGCCATCGTAGCCAAAGATGTGTTCAATGAGGCGGCGTTCGGCGCTGTCTTCGCCGAGCGTAGGCATCGTGATCGGGAGCTGCAGCGTGTAGTCAACCTGCACATTGAGGCGCGCCTCGTCAAGTGCACGGGACGTATCCGCTGCCGTTTTTGAAAGTGCCTCCTGCATGCGGCGCGGCATTCCGATCGTAGTCGATCGTCTTTAGGACCTCGATGTCGTAGCAGTAGGGGGTCTGGTTGCCGTCACTGTTAAAGACGTAGCCCTTCCCGGCGCCGCGTTTCATCCTGCTCGTGGAACGCTGCTCGGATAGGGTGCGCGAGCGTCTTGAGGAAGCGGCGGCGTGCCTTGTTCTCCTCGGCAGCGGTGTCAAAGTTCAGCGCCATTGTCGTCTTTGCCTGTGTAATGGCGCGCCCAAGCCGTTCCTTTTTCCTCCATGAGGGCGTGCCATGCGCGCAGCACGGTCATGGGATCGTACGCCATGTGAGACTCTCGCTGCAGTCCACGTCCTCGTCCGCCTGCTCGGGGACGACCTTGCTGCGAGATGCTCTCCGTCACCGTCATGACGTTGTCCGTATCGTCCAGATATGAGGCGGCCTCCTCCAGCAGACGACTGAGGATTTTCTGCATCTGGAATGCTTCCTTGAGATTCATGCGTTCCTCCGTTCTCTCCTATTCCGTGCGTGTTCCTTTACACGCGCACGTACTGCATGATGTTCGAGCTGTCCTTGCCGAGTGCCTTGGCCGCGGTGACCTTGCCGCCGTCGACCATGTCGTAGAACGCTCTGCCGAGGGTCAGTTTAATTCCGCGCGGCATTGTCCAGTCTGTGCCGAAGAGGGTCTTTAGACTGAACTTTGTCCCCGGCGTCAGTGCCTCGACACGGCGCAGCGTGTCGGCGTATGTCGCCGCAAACGCATCCTCCGTGCCGAGGAGCTGCGCGCGGATGTGCGCGAGGACGGAATGCCCTGCTTCTCCGCTGCCTCTGCGATATGGGCATACTCATCGTCGTTCAGTAAGAGCTGGATATTCTTCATGATAACACTCCTCATATATTCTTGCTTGATGAAATGATTCAGTTGTCTGTGAACATATTTGGATTATATATACTCTGATTTATAATGTCAAGTAGAAAAAGAAAAATATTTTTCAGAAGTTGAAAGAAAAGTAATCGTATTTTTATACGGTGGAAGCAATATTCTTTTGATGGGAGAAAAATGAAGGGCATAGCACATACGAAAACGCGCCCTCCGCGCATTGGCGGAGAGGCTCTTTTGTCTGCGTGGGTCGCGGCTCAGTTCTCAGAGTCGCCCATCCACTCGTCGGCGAAGAGGGGGCGTCTTTGACGAGGTCGACGATTTCCTGCGCGTCGCCTCGATCTGCTCGGGCGTGAGGACGGTCGAGAGCGGCTTTGCGAGCAGGGGCCGATGTGAGGCGATGTCCTCCTCGCGCATTCCTCTAGTCGTCGGGTCTCGAGGTCGAGAGGCGCAGGGCGTGGAGGAAGAGTCCCGCGTCCATCGTGGGCATGGTATCGAGTTTGACGCGGATGCCCATCTGCCCGATCACCTTGACCGCCGTGCCGATGTCAACGCCCGCCGCTGTGGGAGGCGAGGACGAGATGGGTGTCCGTGCCGCCGCAGAGGACGGATGCGCCGTGGTCGGCGAGGGTGCGCGCGAGCACCTGTGCGTTCTGACGACCTGTGCGGCGTAGTTGCGGTAGCGCTCGCTGGCCGCCTCGCGCAGGACGACGCCGAGCGCGGCGAGGGTGGTTCGTGCAGCGCCTCATGCCCCGTGTTGATGACGGCGGCATCCATGCGCGAGGCGAGCTCTGCCTTCGTGAGGACGACCGCGCCGTCGGGCCCGCGCAGGGAGTCGCGCGTGGAGAACGTGACGACATCGGCGAGCGCCACGGGCGAGGGGATGAGTTTGGACGCGACGAGGCCGACGCTCTGGCTGATGTCGACCCAGAGGTAGGCGTCCACAGTCTGTGCGATCTCGTAGAGGATCTGGTGAGTCGATCGTGCGCGGGAAGCTGACCGGGGAAAAGATGATGAGCCGCGGCCGGACGCGCTCCGCCTGGGCACGCACCGCCCCCAGTCGATCTCCTGCGTGCCGGGCTCGATGCCGTAGTTCTCAAAGCGGTAGGAGAGTCCCGCAACGTGATCTTTTTTGCGCAGGTTGAGGGAGAGCACCATGTCGCCCTCTGCGAGGTGCCTGAAGACGACGCGCGAGGCGGCGACGATGTTGCCGAGGCGGACGATGGCGTGGTCACTGTGAAAGAGCTGTTTTGCGCGGTCGCGCACGATGGCCTCGAGGTGGAGGCCGCCGGTCGGGGTCTCGTCGCTGCGGTCAAAGAAGCTGTTCGTGAGGATACTGCCCTCAAGATACTTCGCGAACGGCGACATGGCGTTCATGTTCGGCATCAGCGAGTGTGTAGCGCTGGCGCTGGCTTTCTTCCTGCAGGAGGTTGCAGACTCTCGGGGTCGAAGGTTTCGAGATGATGGACGACTTCTTCGCGTTTCATGGGCAATTCTCCTAAAAATCGACAAAGAAAGGATACTGTTGACATTCTCCATGCCCACAGTATACCACAATATTTCCGTTTGGTCACCCACTTTTGACGTTTCTGAATATTGCTATCAGGGCGGCGAGGGATGCTGCTATGTGCCCCTTTCACTGTGCATAGCGCGCCCGATGGAGGGGCACCCCGCCTCCTCAGCGCGGATGGACGACGGAGACGGCGCCGTCGCTGCTGATGGCGCGGTATGTGCCGTCGCTGTGAGACCTCGACGAACTCGTAGCCGCCGTGTGCGGCGAGCGAGCGAGCGCCCTCCACTGCCCTCGGGAGGGGCTCGCCGCGCTTATAATGCGCGATGATGCCCCGGTGATGTTGATGGTGTGCACCCTCGTAGGGCGCGCCGAGAGCACTGTGCGACGATGCCGATGGGGATGGATGCAATGCTGACGATGTCGGGGAACTCCGCACGGATGGCGTCAACGATGGCGTCGCACTCCGCTGCGCTCATGGTCGCGCCGCCTGCATCGAGTTTGTGGATGGCGTCGATGTAGCCTTGGGCGTGGCTCTTTGAGTCGGCGCGCAGAGCTGTACGCGTTTTCTGCGTCTCTCTGCGCTCTCAGGGGGCGGCGGTCAGGCTCAGGCGGCTTTCCCGCATCTGTTCCGTCTGGTTTCGGTGGAGTAGTGGTCGCGGCATGTTCGTTCCTTTCTGTCGGGTGGGCGGGGGGCTACACCAGTACCTTGCGCGTGCGCATCTCGGCGGACTTTTTGAGCTCGGTCTCGCTGCCGATGGGGCGCCCGCTCGCGGGGACAGCGCGCTCGCGTCCCCAGTCGCGGATGGCGGCGATTTTTTTCCGGCGCGGTCGCGGAGAGCGGGACGACGTTTTTCAAAGGCGCTGCGCAGGTTCTCTGCGCTCAGGCTAAACGCGGGTTCGCGATGGCGCGGTAGGCGAGGTCACGGACGGTGGACTCGAGATCCGCACCCGTAAAGCCGTCGGTCATTGCGACGAGGGTGTCGGCGAATGTGCCCGCGAAGTCGAGCCCCAGATACTTTCGCATGTAGAGGTGCAGGGATGTCGCGGCGCTCGTCGGCGGTCGGCAGGTCGATGAAGAAGAGCTCGTCGAACCGCCCGCGCCGCAGGAGCTCGAGGGGAGCATGGAGACGTCGTTCGCCGTCGCGACGACAAAAGACCGGCTTGCGGCACTCCTGCAGCCAGAAGAGGAACTGCCCGACCATGCGCGTGGAGACGCCGCCGTCGTTCGAGCTGCCCGCGCCCGAGGCCCCTTTTCGATCTCGTCGATCCAGAGGATGCACGGCGCGACGTTCTCCGCCGTCTGGAGTGCGCTCTGCAGCTGCTGCTCGGTCTGCCCGACGTAGCTGCCCTGCACGATCGCAAAAGTCGAGGCGGTAGAGCGGGAGTTTCCAGCTGGCGGAGATCGCCTGGCCGAGAGGGACTTTGCCGCAGCCGGGTACGCCGACGAGCAGGATGCCGCGCGAGGGGACTTGAGTCCCCTTTTCCGCAGCAGGCTGCGTTTCTCCGCAGTAAAGAGGAGGCGTTTTTCGTCGAGGCCAGTTCCGCAGTCCCGTGAGCCCGCCCACGTCGCGGACGCTCTCGTCGACGATGATCTTCTCAGTCCCGAGATGTCGGAAAAGGGCGATCCTTCGCCGTGCACCTCGTCCATGTCCTCCCGCCGGATGGATTTTTCGCGATGAGCGCCGCCATGACGTTCTCCGCCTCGATGGCGGTGACGCCGCGAAGGATGGATGCCGCCTCGCGGATGTCGGCGTCCGTCCACTCGATCGTGATCTCGCCGCGATAGTCGTCGATGTAGCCGCGCACGATCTGCTCCATCTCATCCTCGTCGGGCAGCGGAGCTCGAGCCGCAGCCCGAGGCGCTGAGGCGGTTCCAGATGGGGGCGGTGGTGAGCACGATGATCTGCCGCCCGTCTCGTTCGCGAGGTCACGAGGTCGAGGAGCTGGCGCGCGTCGTTCGTGTCCGTCGAGAGGTCGGGCGTCTCGGTCAGGACGAGGTCGTGTTCGCACGGTGCTTCATCTGCTCGCCGATGAAGTCGAGCGCGCCGTAGACGGACTTGTCGTCGCTGAGCACCTTGTCCGTGGCGAGGTCGTAGACGCCCTTGGACAGCGTGTGGATGCAAAAGGGCAGAGAGAGCTCCTCCGCGACCTCTTTGAGCAGTGTCAGCGCGCGGGCGCGCTCGACGGTGTGGAGCGTGATAAAGGGGATCCGTGCGATGCCGTAGCGCGCGAGCAGCTCCTTGCACGTCTGTCGTGCGGTCATGAGAACGCCTCCGTTTCCAGTACGTTTACCCTGTGGCTGCGCACGAGCGCGCTCATGCGCCCCGTGCGGTCTGTCTTTGCGGAGGCCTCAGGGACTCCTGCGTGCGGTCGGCCGCCGTCTGTGCAGCAGCGATGGTCTCTTTGCGCGTCTCGGCGGGGAGAGCGGGGAGGTCAGCCGCCGCATAGAGCGTGCGAAATCTGCGCCGCTGTGCGAGGAGTGCCGCGATGGTATCCTGCTCGCCCGACGCGCGCGCGAGGTCGCGCGAGAACGTATCGCCGTCCTTCTGGATGCGCGTGTTCAGGGCATCGAGCAGCCGCTGCGTGAACCGCTCGGCGACGCCCGACTGCCACACGAGCGTCCCCGCGCGCATGGCGTGCACTGCCTCCTCGTCCGCCGTCCCCGCAGCGAAGGTAGTTAGGAGCGCCGCCCACTGGGCGTAGGTGTTCGGCAGGGGCGATCATGCGCGTCTCCTGCGTACGAGGCGCGGTCGGCGGCTCGAGGTTCCACGCAGGCAGTCCCGCCGCGAGCACCTCGGACTCGCCGCGGGCGCGCCTCTCCTGCGGGCTGCGTGCGTCCCTGTGCGGCAGGTGCCGCTGCACCGTGCGCTGCCGCATCGTTGTTGGGATCGCGGCAAACGGATTTTGCTCGTTCATTGTTGCCTCCTATATCTGTATCCTGCGGCCGCCCTCGCGGACGGTGCGGAAAGCGGAAACGTCCAGTGACGTGAGGTAATCCAGCGTCTTTTTGCTGTCGGCGTCGAGCGCACGGTACGCCTCGCGGTAGATCCACGACCTCAGCGAGGAGGCCGCGACGATCTCCGCCCCCGTTTTGCCCTGCTCGGCAAAGTGCTGCTGCAGCTCCTCGCGCTGCGTTTCGAGGGCGCGCTTTTGCGCTGCGGTAGCTCAGGTAGATGAGCACGCCGATGACCGCGCCGATGACGAGCCCGACCGCACCGCCGAGATGAGACCGAGGACGATGGGGACGATGCCCGCCCACTTGCAGAGCTCCTGTTTCCCGGTCAGACGCAGCTTTGCCAGCTCGCGGTCGCGCATGGCGTCGTTCCACGCGGCGAACTGCCGCAGGAGCTCCTCCTCGTTCTCGCCGTTTTCCGTCTCCCCTCGAACTCTCCCGATGCGCAGCGCAATGCTGTGCGGCACGGCGGCGCGGTTCTCCGCGATGTGAGTCGCGATAGGCGGAGAGCATCCAGTCCTGGAGATGGCGAGTGCCATCTTCTGCGTTGCGATGCTCGCCTGCGCCTCCTTCGGGTTCATGGCGGCGTCGGTCAGGGCTGCATAAAGTCGCGCCGCTCCTCGAACGCCTCCTGCTTGAGCTGCATTTCCTTCTTTGCGCGCGTCTCGTCACCGCCCTCATCCGCGACGAGCTGCTCGAACGTCACCGCCTCGCGCAGGGGCTGCTCCGCTGCGTCGAAAGTCCGTCACGAGACTCGTGAGGACGCGGTCGAGCTCCCTGCACCAGCGTGCGCATGGGCGGGTTCTGCATGACGATCTGCTGGACGTGCGCATAAACGTTGCCGTGCAGCTCCGCACCGGCGAGCGTGGACTTCAGATCGGCGACGGTCGGGCTGTGCTCTTCGAGATAGGGATAGTGGAACGCGGCGGGCGTCTCGGGCTGCATGACGGCGAGCGCCTCCTTCCAGCGGCTCTCTGTGCCTCGACAAAGCGCCGGCTGTTCGGAGAGGCGGGCGAGCCATGCGTCGAGCTGCTGCGCAATCAGCCCTCCGTGTCCACGCCCAGGCCCGCTCGCGTACGCATCGACGATGAGGGATCGCCTTGCGGTCGAGTGCCGTCTCGTCCTGACGCATGAGTAGTGCTGCGCCCAGCGCAGGGGCAGGGGGCACCGCGTCCCGCACGGCGGCAGACGAGGGCAAAGAAGAGCGCCGTCTTCTCCTCGTCACGGCGCAGTGCCTCGCGGAGCCGCGCACGGCGATCTCCTCGTGGTCGCTGATCCAGGCGGAGAGGGCGACGAGCGCGGGTGCAAGCCAGTACTCGGGCGCACGCAGCATCAGCTCCTCGCCCGCCGTGCGCACCGTCTCCCTGCCGCACGATGGCGAGATCGTTCGCCTGCAGGATGCCCCTTTCGTCGTGCGGCGGATCTCAGCGTAGTGCCGTACTTTTGCTCGAGCTCCTGCCGCAGCTTGACGAGACGGGTCTCCGCAGGCTGGGCGCGCGCGGAGACGGTGCGCCTGCACGAAAGGCGTGGAAATCCGCCGTCAGCGCATCGAGATCCTGCTGCAGCGCGTCGACATTCTTGCCGACGGTGATGACGTTGGAATTGGTTGTGTCGATGTACTCAGCCCGAGCTCCGCAGTACAGTTCCGTATCCCGGAAAGATCCGCCTGCGCAATAATGCGGTCAGCCATGCAGTACCCTCCTGTTCAGCGATGCATCATATAATTTGATTCTCATATATCATATTGCGAAAAAGCGTGAAAAGCCCTGCGTATGTGCGAATGAATCGCAGCAGATCGAACGCTGAACCATGCACCTGACGAGGCTGGACGGGATCGCGGCGTACGCGAATGAAACCCGTGAAAAAGAATGAAGGAAGCACTGATAAATTCAGCACCGCCGTCTTAGTATATCTTTTTCGCCTGTCTGTCGACAAATCCTCCACACTTAGCTTTGGCTATGCGTCCGGTTGTCTCCTTGACAGGACAAAAATCTGCACCAATCCGATGGACTTCATTTTATCAGCGATTCCTTGACACCGCGATATACCTACGGTATACTACGATAGCAAATATAAATAAGCAGGTTCCGGTGCCCCTCAGGGCATAACAGGAAATCGGTCAAGCCGATGCGGTCCCGCCGCCGTAATGCTGAGAATGCCCTATGATGTCACTGGGAAACCGGGAAGGCAGGGCAACGATGAAGCAGAGCCGGAAGACCTACCGAATCTCGTACGCCGGTGCGCCCTGGTGCGCGCCACTGCATCCTGCGATGGACAGGACGGCAGGCTTTTTCGTGTGAAAATGCAGCCGCCCCCTCCGGGACGGCTTTTTTGCGGGCGTACAGCGGATGTATGTGTATGGTATGGAGGAACAGCAATGACAAAAGCGGAATTTGCACTGCGGTCGCACTGGCGGCACTGGGCGCAGCATGGACGGCGCCGGCGGCGGCGCAGGAGAGCGCGGCGGACGCGGAGATGGATCAGGCGAACCTCGGTGAGACCGTCGTAACGGCAGCGCGTCAGGATGGGAAGGGACGTTCGTCACGCGACGCGGCTCGGTCGGCTTCCTCGGCTCGAAGGACACGATGGACGTGCCGTTCACAACGACGAATATTACGAGCCAGACGATCGAGGGCATTCGGTGATCCGACACAGCCGCTCGACAGCGTGCTCAGCATTTCGCCGTCGATCCGCGCGACGGGCAGCGTCCTGCACAATGACTTCCAGCACCGTGGATTCCGTGCGAACAGGACGAGCATGTATGTCAATGGTGTGCCGGGGATGTTCACGCAGTTCAATGCGCCCCTGTATGTCGTTGAGAAGGCGGATGTCGTCTCCGGTCCAAACAGCGGCCTTTCGGGAACAGGAACGCAGTATGAGTCCTCGGCCGCAGGGCGGCATCGTGAACGTTACGACGAAACGCGCGGGGAGCAAAGACATCACGCGCCTGACGCTGACCCATGGCGGGCAGAGCATGGGCGGGGCATATTTTCGATCTTTCTCGCAGATTTGGTCGGAACCGTGACTGGGGCGCACGTCTCATGGCGGAGAAGGTGGACGGTGAGACTGCCGTCGACGGAGCAGAAGGTCAAGGCGTCCAGCATCTACATCAATCTCGATCATGCCGACGCCAAGAGCAAGACGAATTTCTTTGCGGGCTATCGTCAGAACCGTGTGATCGGCGGGCAGCGCTGGTTTCCCAGATTGGTTCCGGCGTTACGCGCCTGCCGCATGTGCCAAAGGCATCGCGCAACTATGCGTTTGACGGCATGGACAAGGAGTCCTACGGCTGGATGATGATCCTCAATCATGAGCAGAAGTTCTCAAAAGGATTGGAAGGGGTTCATCAACGCCGGGTATCTCAAGAACAAGCTAAACAAGAATGTCATGTATCGTTATAGCGCACTCGTCATCAAAAATGATGCGGGCGATTTTGACCTGCAGGAGCAGACGACGACAACGCCGCAGCGTGCGAGCTATATCCAGATGGGGTCAACGGGAAAGCTGCGTACCGGAGCGGCAGAACACGATCTGACCCTTGCGGTCGATCGTACATGGCGCGCACGCGAGGCAGCAAAAGAATGGCAGTGCCGTATATAATCTTGGGACAGGAAATATCTATACGGGCATCATGCACCAGACGGCTGCGGCGACGACAGCATACGAGGAGGCGATGAACAACAAGACCTCGATCAAGGGCATCTCTCTTGTCGATGAAATCGAGTATCAAGAAATGGGATGTCCTGCTCGGCGTGCACCATCATTCGGCGAATGTAAAGCGTACAATCTGAACACGGGGCGCGTGACGAGCAGCGTCGATTCCTCGGCGACAACGCCGACGTTTGCATTGACCTATCACCCGACGAAGGACATTTCCGTCTACGGCAGCCATGCGGAGTATTTTGACGTTAGGCGCTGTCGGACAGTTCCTAGTCAGGACATCTGGGGAGATTCTTCCTCCCGCAAAAGACGAAACAGAACGAGATCGGCGTAAAGTACGCAACAAGGGGCGTGCTTTACTCGCTCACTCTTTTGACATCACGCAGGCGAATAATATCGATGTCATGCGCGGTACGGATAAGTATCTCGTGCAGGATGGCGAGGAGCGCCATCGCGGCGTGGAACTCGGTGTGACAGGAAAGGTAGCGCCCAAGTGGACACTTGCCGCAGGACTTTCCTATCTGCGTGCAATCTCCGAGAAGACCAAGGGCGGCGCGCATGATGGCATGACTCTTGACGGCCAGCCAAACTGGAACGGCACGCTCATGGCGCGCTATGCGGCGGATAGAAATTCAGCGCATTTGGACGCATTACTTATGCGGGCAGCGCATGGACGTATGATGAGAAATTCAAAGTACCGTCGAACGTCGTGCTTGACCTCGGTATGACCTATAAGACGAAAATGGGCTCTGTGCCGACGACGTTCGGCCTGACGCTCTACAATGCGCTGAAATAAGGAGTACTGGATGGCATCGCGCTCGCTTGAAGAGTCTCTATCTCTCAACGCCGCGCACGCTCGCACTCACCATGTCGATGGATCTCTAAAAGAAGAAGAAGCAAGAAGGGCAGAAGAAGTTTCTGCTCTTTTCTCACACTCGGAACGAGGAGGCTGTTTATGCGCTTTTTGCGTGTCCTGTTCCTGCTCATGCTCCTCGCCGTCACGGCGGAGGCTGCGGGCAGGGGCAGAGCAGAGATCGTCCTCTGCCGCTGCGGCGGACGATGATACCATGGTGCTCGCCGCCTATCGCCAGCTCGCGCCGGGCGAAAATGACGGCTACTACTGCAGCAAGATTCTGGGGGTCTGGGAGCCGCTCATCACGGCGGACGAGGAGACGGGCGCTCCGGCGCCGTGCCTCGCAGCATCGTGGGAGATGCTGGATGAGGGCGCATCTGGGTGTTTCACCTGCGTCCGGGGGTGCGTTTTTCATGATGGAACGCCATTGACGGCGCAGGTGGTTAGTGCTGAATCTCGACTGGATGGCGAAGGAGCCGCGCAGTACGGCGTTTTACTCACGCAGCCGAAAGAACTACTATCCGAATCTCGTGCGCGCAGAGGCCGTCGATATTTGACGGTGCGCATGACGTTCTGCAGCCGAACATCAATCAGCTCTATAATATGATGAACTTCGGCAGCCCGATCCTGCGCCGTCCTGCCTTGCGGACGATGGAAATTTTCGGTGTGGCGATTGGCACGGGGCCGTTCCGTATCATCGAAAACGTGAAGGATCAGTACGTCCTCCTGGGCGCAACGAGGACTACTACGGGGCGAGCGCGTGCGCACCGCATCATGGTGCGCAGCATCCCGAGTCCCCGATGTCGATTCGCCGCGCTGAAGGCAGAGGAGATCGCGAGTACTCGATCTCATGCGATGCCGCCCGTGCTTGCTGATGAGCTGGCGCAGGATGAGCGGTTCGCTGTCTCGACGAGCCGCTCCATCATGGTGCGCTACTCTCGCAATGAACGGGACGCGCCCTCCGTTTGACGATGTGCGGATGCGGCGTGCGGTGAGTCTCCTGCTCGACCGCCGCCTGCTCGTCGCGGCGCTCTACACCGGCTACGCGACGCCGACGGTGGAATCTCTGAGCATATCAGGTCCCTTTTTATAAAGAGGTTTCCCGTGGAGCAGGATGTCGCGGAGGCAAAAGCGGCTTGCGCACGAGGTGCTCGGCGATGAGCGGCGGAGATCGTCTACTGCGTGAACGGCGCGGATCCGATCGCCAAGGGCGAGGCGGGCTGATCGCCGCCTACTGGCTCGCGGATCCGGCTCGAGTGTGCGGATCGCGGCGCTCGAGTCGCCGATGATGACGGCGGTGATGCGGCGCGGGACTCATGACATTGCGCTCTCAGCAGGGACTGCCGAGCGGTGATCCCTCTATGTGTTCGATGGTTTTTCTCGCCCAAAAGGGACGCGCAATAGGGCCCTCTCCATCGGCTATGACAACCCGGAGATCGACGATCTCCTAATCAAGCTCAATACGGAGCCGGACGAGGAAACGGCGGGCGATGTTCGATCGTATTCGGAGGAGATCAGCGTGGAAGAGCAGCCGCTCGTCCGCTCTACTGATGAAAAATATTGTAGTCTCACAATGCGGCACGCCTGAGGTGACGCGTGCGCTGCGCTGCGCGCATCACTGGCGGAGGTGGCGTGGGAAATGAATGCTGTTCGGCACTATATCGTACGTCGTCTTCTCGGCGCGGTGCCTGTGCTCCTCGGCATCAGTCTCCTCGCCTTTGTCCTCGCGCAGCTCTCGCCGGGGATCCGGCGGAGATCATGCTCGAGCGGCGGGCTGAGGGATGCCGTCAGCCGAGGAGGTCGCACTGCACAGCTATCTCGGGCTCGATCAGCCGCCCTACGTACAGTATGCGGGCTCTGGCTGTGGCGCATTCTGCATGGGGACGGCGGTATCCTATCATTTGGGGATGCCGGTCTTTACCGTCCTACTGGCGCGCCTGCCCGTGACCGTGATGCTCGCCGCAGCGTCGCTCTGCTGGGCGGCGGTGGGGGGGATCGGACTAGGACTCTTGATGACGCGGATGCGCGGGACCGGGACTGCGATGCTGCTGCACGGCGTGACGCAGGTGATGCTCGCGACGCCGTCGCTTTCGACGGCGATCTTCCTCATCCTCATCTTTTGGCGTCTGGCTGCACATTCTGCCGACGAACGGGGTGGACACTGCGGCGGGCTGTCTCCTGCCGTCGTTCGCGCTCGCGCTCGTGACGCTCGCGATGACGGCGCAGCTCCTCGACGCACAGCTGCGTGAGGCACTCTCCTCCCTCTATGCACAGACGGCGCGCCTGCGCGGGCTCTCCGAGGGGCGCGTGCTCCTCTCCTAGCGCTGCCAATGCACTTGTGCCCGTGACAGCCATGCTCGGCAATTTTGCGGCGGCGGTGCTCGGCGGGGCGATCATCGTGGAGACGGTCTTTGCCCTCCGGGGATCGGCTCGCTTGCCCTCGATGCGATCCACTATCGTGACTATCCGCTGCTGCAGGGCTATGTGCTTTTCTTGGGCGGCATCTATATGTTCTGGTGACGCTCGCCGTCGATCTCGTACTGGCGCGCATGGATCGCGCATTGTTCTGGGAGGTGGAGACTGATGGAGCGGACGACGGGCTATGTCGCCCTGCTCGTTCTGGCAGGGGCTTGTGCTGTCGAGGGGATCTTTGCCCCGCAGCTCGCACCGATCGAATCCGTTCGAGCCCAATATGGCGATCGGTCTGCAGCCCCTCGACGGCACATCTCCTCAGGACGGATGCACTCGGGCGCGACCTCCTCAGCCGCAGTGCTCTCACGGCGGGCGCAGCGCGCTCCTGCTCTCCCTCGTCTCGACGGTATGTGCGCTCGGGATCAGGACGCTCGTGGGGCTGCTCAGCGGGCTATTTTGGCGGACGGACAGATGCTGTGCTCACGACGCTGAGCAATATCTTTCAGGGATTCGGGCATCAGTGTTTCATGGTGGCCGTTGCGAGGCTGTCGGCCCCCGGTGTCACGGGTCTCCTGCTCTCGCGCTCGTCGCGGGCTCGTGAGCGAGGTTCTCGCGCATTGTGCGCGCGGAGGTGATGCGGCGCGCAGCAGAGCCGTACGTCGAGCAGCTGCGTGTCCTCGGCTGCGGCGACGCACGCATATCTTTTCTCATCTCCTGCCCGCACTCGGCGGGACGCTCCTCGTGCTCGGCTCGCTGCGACTCAGGCGTGTGTGCTCGCCATCGCAGGGCTGGGCTTCCTCGGGCTCGGCGTCCAGCCACCGACGCCCGACTGGAGCACGATGATCAGCGACGCCATGCTCTACTATCGGCGGGCACCGCATCTCATCATTGTGCCGGGGGCGGCGATCATCCTCTCGTGAGCTCGCTCAGCATGGTCGGGCAGATGCTGCGTCGCCGCCTCGATGTGCGGCAGGAGGTGCGCGGATGACGGCGCGAAAAATGGATTTGCCGTGCGATGACCTCACAGTCTGCTGCCCGAATGGCGTACGAGCGCTCGATACGGTGCGTGTGTCGCTTTCCAGCGGGCGGGGTCACGGCGATCATCAGGAGAGCGGCAGCGGAAATCGACGCTCGGGCGGGCGCTCTATGGTGCACTGCCGCAGGGGACAGCGGTCCGTGGGAAAGTCCCTGTTCGGCGATGTGGATGTTACCGCGTGCGGCGGCAGAACTGCAGTACGCGCTGCTGGGGCAAACAGTGGGGCATCGTCCACGCAGCTGCCGCGTGCGCACTCAGCCCCGATACATCGGATCGGGCGGCAGATGGCGGATGTGCGGTGCGGGGCAGGGCGTCCTCCATGGGATGAGGCGGCATCGCGGAGCTCCTCGCGCGGTTCGGTTTCGACGATCCACAGCGCGTCACTACGCTACCCCCACGAGCTTTCGGGCGGTATGCTGCAGCGCGTGCTCTGTGCGATGGCGGACGCGGGCGACCGTCGTGGATTCTCGCCGATGAGCCGACGAAGGGCTCGATCTGACGTATGGCAGATGGTCGCAGAGAATCTGCACTGCCTGACGCAGCGGCGGGGGTCTCCCTCCTCCTCATCCGCACGACATTCCGCTTGCACGCCGTCTCGCAGATCGCGTCAGTCGTCATGCAGGCGGGGCGTATCGTCGCGCAGGGCCGGGATGTGGGTGATCCGCATTTCCCGTATAGGGAGGTGGATGGGCGGAAGGATGCTGCGGCAGGCGTATCTCCGCTGAGGATGCCCGCGTGTCGTCGTGCATGAGGGGCAGCGGTCGGCGTCCAGTGCCTGAGGAGGAGGCTGTTCTCGCGGCAGAGGGCGTATCAGAAGCGTATGCGTGACCGCGTGCGCGGCGCGTGGATGAACGTACTGACGGACTGCAGTCTGCGCGTTGCCGCAGGGCGCACCGTTGGACTAGAGGGCGGAGTGGCGCGGGCAAGAGCACGCTCGTGCGCATCCTGCTCGGACTCCTGCGTCCCGACGGCGGCACGGTGTGCTGGAATGGACGCGACGATTAGGGGCGCTCCCGCGTACGAGAGGCTTGCCTTTCGCAGGGGGCGTGCAGCTCGTTGTGCAGAAGACCGGAGCAGGCGTTTGATCCGCGTCGCAGCATCGGGAGAGTCTGTCGAGGTCTTTGCCGTTCATCCTGTTTTCGCTTCGAGCGGGCGCGGATGCGAGGCGCAGATCGTGGAGACCCTTTCGGCGGTAGAGCTGACGGAGCGCGTCCTCACGATATCCGCATGAGCTCTCGGGCGGGGAGCTCCAGCGTGCGGCGATTGCGCGGGCGCTCCTCCTGACAGAGCCGCATCTTGCTCCTCGATGGACCGACGACCATGCTCGGCATCTCCCTGCGGGCGCAGATCATGGAGCTCCTCCTGCGCCTGCGCGCCGCGCGGGGACTGGGGATGCTCCTCATCTCTCATGAGCAGGGGAACTGCTCCCGCGATTTTTGCTGATGAGATTCATGTACTGAGAGGCGGGACGTGTGCAGTGAGCACCGCCCTGTAAGGGAATCAGGGAAGGAAATGGAAGAAATAGAAGAAGGACAACTGACCGCAGCCATGTGACTGATGGCTATTAGCACCTCTGCGCGCACGCAGAGCCAACGGATGAGTCGGATGCGCACGAGCTGAGGCGTCACCGAGGTCAAGGGAACACGTACAGCGGAAAGCGGTGCGATGACAGCGCGGACGGCCTCGCTCGGCGTGTTCGGAAAAACCAATGTCCTGGGCACCGGCGAATGTCATCTCCTATCGGACGAGACGCTGAAGAAAGAGCTTTGTACCGACACGTGGCTTCCTCAATGCGGCGACGAATAATCCGTCCGTCGTGGTGGGCGGTGCCTCGACGGACAACAACGTGGAGCTGCAGATTCGCGGCATTGCGTTCAACACCGCTGACATCCTCCTAGACGGTGTGCGCGGGCATGATTATGATGCAAGAACCAGCCGACCAACTACATCGGCCGCATGGAGATCATCGCGGGGCCGAACGCCGTCATGAGCGGCATCGGTATTCAGCAGTCCGCCTCGGGATTTGTGAACTTCGTTCCGAAAAAGGCGGAGACGAAGCCCACCCTCGACATCACGACGGCGTATTCGAGCAGCCGCTATTTCACCCACAGCATCGACTGGGGGCAGCGTTTTGGCAGGAATAATGCGTGGGCGTCCGCGTCAATGCAGAGACTTACGCCGGCAGTACAACGATGACGGGGGAGGGACCTGCGCGGCAGGGATCCTCTACATCAACATCGACCATGTGGACGCAAGGAGCAAGAGTTCCTTCCTCTACGGCTATGACACCTCCACATCACGGTATGCCCGAGGTGCTGCGCATTGCGGATGCAAACTGGGGGACGAGTGTCACACATCTTCCCTCCGCTGGTTCTGTCGTAAAGAACTTTATGCCGCGCTGGGCGCTGATCTCGCATACGCATCGTGTATTTCTGCTTCAGCATGAGCAGAAGTTTGGCGACCATCTGACCGCCTATGTGAAGGCGGGTCTCATGCATCGTGACTGGCCGGGCTACATCACCGCAAAGCCGTTTTCTGCAGAACGATGCGGGCGACTATAGACTTAGACAGCATCAGCGGCAGCTCCACGATGGGAAAGACGGATCGCCGCGCCTTTTCATGACGGGGATCAAATACGATGTTACGAGCGGCATTCTCGACCATACGCTTACGCTCGGCTGATGACTATCTCTCACGGTATGGCTGGTCGACCGACGCGCCCGGAACGACGTCGCATCTGACGGAAATGTCTATCAGGGACTTATCACCGACCCAGGAGCGCCGTTTGCGCCGAGGGCGGTGGTATAACGGAAACAAAACGAACTATCGCAGCATCGTCCTCACGGACAGCATTGCGAGCAAAGATGGACGCCTGAAGATCGTCGCAGGCGTGCGCCATCAGACCATCCATACGCTTTCTCTCAGCCGCGCGGGTGTGGAGACGAAATCCCTATGAAAAGAGTGCAAACACGCCGACCTTTGGCGTACTGCAGCAAGATTTCCCCGCGTACGGCGATCTATGCGAACTACGCAGAGTCTCTCAGGACACATGTCCTCGCCACCCCAATACCGTTGTCAACAGGGCTGATGTTATGCCGCCGGTCAAGACGAAACAGTATGAGATCGGTGCGAAATGGGATATGGGAAGCTGGGCGTCGACACTGGGCCTCTTCCGTATCAATCAGCCGACGGCAATCGTGAATGCGAGCAACTACTATGTACTGGATGGCATGACGCGGAGTCAGGGGCTCGAGTGGAATGTATTCGGCCGCGTTGCGCCGCGCCTGAACCCTCATGGGCGGATTTATGATCCCTGAACGCAGAGTATGAGCGTACGCAGGGAGGGGCGCTGGACGGGAAAAGCGTCTTCGGGACACCGCAGTTCAACGCAACCGTTGGGCTCGACTGGGAGACGAAGGTGAAGGGGCTGAATGTCTACGGGCGTATGCACCACTTCGGTAGCTCCTATGCGGACGTAAGAACAGGATCAACGTGCCCGGCGTGGACACGATTTGATCTCGGTGCACAGTACAAGACGGAGGCGTTCGGCTATCCGATGACTGAACTTCATGGTTTACAACGTGTTCAATAAGATGTATTGGTCGACCACGGATGTCAAATGGAGCGATGGCGGTCTCCATGCTGAACCAGGGCGAGAACCTATATGCTGTCGGCAACGGTCAGCCTCTGAGGGGCGTAGACACATGACGCTTTTTGTAGTAGAAAACAAAGGGCTGTTGCATACCCCCATCGGCTCGCTGTGCTTGCCACTTCCCACGTTAGCGGGGAAGTATCTTAAACCTTCCCCGTTATCACGGGGGCGGTCAACGTCAGCTAATCACACATCGCTGTCGCTCGTGTTCTTGGGACGTTTTTCCCCGCACGACCTGTTACCCAATCAGCTTCGTCCTGTGGACTTGCTTCTTGGACGAGGTCAGCAAGAGGCCGCGCAAGCGGTGGAAGGGGCACAAAGAAGGGCTGTTGCTCGAAGTTTGCGACTTCGTGCAGCAGCCCTCTTTCGATAGGTATAAGCCGCGCTCAGAACGGCCAGACGAGGGGGATGATGACGACGCAGACGATGAGGGAGAGGAGGACGAGCGGGAGGCCGATTTTGACGTAGTCCATGAAGCGGAACTGTCCCGCGGCGAGGACGAGGGTGTTCGGCGGAGTTGCGACCGGTGTGGTGAACGCGCAGGAGGCGGCGATGCCGATCGCCATGACGATCGGGTACGGTGCCGCGCCGATGGTCTGCGCGATGGAGATGGCGATGGGCGCGAGGTGCCGCTGCCGCCGTGTTGGACATGAACTGGGTCAGCCCGCACGAGAGGATGAACATTGCCGTGATGATGAGCATCGGCGAGGGCGCATCCCGCATGAGTCCGACGACGATGTTCGCGATGAGCTGTCCCGCGCCGCTGCTCTCCATGGCGTTGGCGAGCGGGAGCATCCCTGCAAAGAGGAAGATCGTTGTCCAGTCGACGCCGCGATACGCCTGTTTCTCGGTCAGGCAGCCCGTCAGGACGCAGGCGAGCGCGCCGATGATGGCGGTGGTCTCCATGGCGATGCCGATGCTCTTTTCGAGTACCATGGCGAGGACGACGGTGCCGAGGATGACGGCGCAGATGACCATTTTGCGCGGATCGCTTTTCTCCTCCGCGGCCTCCTCGAGGGGCGCTCTCCAGAGCGAGGTGACGCGGACAGAGGCGCCGGCCGATCGTGAGCATGTAGGCCATGCCCGTGAGGAGAGGGGGATGCCGATCCACGCGAATTCAAAGAAGCCAAGGGGCGCAGATGCGCCGTCTCCAGCGTCGCGCTCATGAGGATGTTCGGCGGTGTGCCGATCATCGTGATCGTACCGCCGACGTTCGCGGCGATGGCGAGCGCCATGAGCTGCGGCGAGACGGGGATCTGCGCCGTGCGGCAGATCTGGATGACGACGGGCATCAGACACGCGACGGTCGCCGTGTTCGAGGAGACCGACGAGAGGATGATCGTGATGAGCATGAGGGCAGCCATCAGCGCGCGTTCGTCCGTGCCCGACTTTTTCGACGACGGCGATGCCGATCTGCTGTGCCAGCCCGTGCGGAACATCGCCGCACCGATGATGAACATGCCCGCAAAGAGGACGACGGTGGGTTCGACAGCCCCGCAAAAGACCTGTGTCGGCGTCAGTACGCCGAGCAGCCTGAGGACGATTGCCGCACTCATTGCCGTGACGGCGAGCGGAATGACCTCGGTCGCAAAGAGCACCGCCGCGACGGCGAGGACGATGAGCGTCAGTGTTGCCTGATCCATAGATTTTTTTCTCCATTCCCAATCAGTTCAGTTTCTTTCTGGCATGATTCCCCCATCATGCCCGAAATTTATCTATATATGAGTTTGGTATACTTTCGCGATAAAACTTCATTCCTTCCGAATGACGCGCTCAAAACGATACTCCTGCGCGGCGTCAGGATATTTTGTGCGGTCGACTGCGCTCAGGAACATCGTGAGCGGACGCGCATAGATGCCGTATGTCCCGTAGAGTGCCTGATAGATGACGAGCATCTCGCCCGTCTCCGTGTGCTCCGCCACGGTTTCGATGCGGTAGAGATTCCCCTGAGTGCCGCCAGATCTCGCCGTGCTGTGGTGTTTCACGCGTCATCGTTTCCTCCTGTTTCTTTATATGATAATAAAAAGGAAATCGAGGGGATGTCAAGTAGTGTACAATTGATAGATAGGACTGTGGGTCTCGGACGAGAAAACTGTCGATTCGGAGCCCTAGTTGGATCGGCAGTTGATATTTTGGACGCATACATCATCGATTATGGTGTATGGGGGGTTCTAATATATCATTTATGCTGTCGAATAATCAGCTTCCCTATATGTGTCTCATGACATCCACCTCCTTTGTGCTTCTCTATAGGTGGAGTGTGTGTCATTCATTTATTCGGCCGATTTTTGTTGTTGATTGATCAGTAAACAGTTAATAGAGGCCAATGCAAGCAACACCGATAAGAATGTAGAGAGGCGTAGTTTCATCCGTAGGGTGCTCTCCACTCAAGCAGTTCCTATTGCCACCATGGTTCAGCCACCTTGTTCTTACTTATTCATCCACGATGACACGACACCAATGTATTTGCCACCGATATCCGAAGCAATTGTCCAAGGCAATGTTTGTCCTAGTGTAGAGCTCAGTCAAATAACGACGTACTAGTCGTCTGCTATAGTTGTGTCGATGTACATTGTGATTGTGGCGCAGATGAATGCCAAGGATACTAGAACGTTGCGCGCTAGCAACAAGGAATGAACTTTCGTCAAGAGTGTATAGCTGATTTTAGTGATAGACATGGTTGTCATGAAGAAACCTCTCAGTACAATCACGGCGTTCCCTTGGATTTGATGTCCATGCCGAGTTAGCCTTTTAAAAATAGTGCCAACCGTCAAAATTGGCACGGACGATGTTGCTGACAAATGTGATAAAGACAACTAACTAGAGTAGCCCAATTTAGTGTAAGCTCCGAACTCTCCTATCAACATATGTGGACATGAAAAGGCTCATTTCTATACAGACCCTTGAGAGTTGACTGACGTTTCAAAAATAAAAACAAAGCACTAGACAATGACAAATAAATCAATTATATTTATAGTAAACATAGTACTGCTTTAGAATATTTCTGTCAATATTCTGTTTCTATTTGAAACATTAAGTGAATTTGCTTTATAAAAAGATACGGATGTGTTCTGTTGCATAAAAAGTTTGTGTATTCTGTTGTAGAATATTAATAGTAGAAAGAGGAGATACTGTATGAATCGACATGGTGGGCGCATTCGTATTCTTGCTGTTGCACCTTATGCAGATATGCGACGCCTCCTAGAGGAAGCGAAAGCATCGCGTGAAGACGAGATTGAGATGACGATTTGTGTAGGAGACTGGGAGGAGGGGGTTCGGCTTGCACGAGAGATGATGACGCATCAGGAGTTTGATGTTATTCTTTCACGCGGAGGAACAGCAAAGCTGCTTCGTGAACGACTGTTGCTTCCTGTTATCATGATTCCATTCTCCATTTCTGATATGTTACGTGATATTAAAAATGTTCGATCATTATGTTGGAAAGTTTGCCGTTGTTGGTGTAGGCGACGTAACGAAGAATGCACGATATTTGCGATATCCTGCAAAAAGACGTACAGATTTGTACTGTTGAGCAAATGGATGAAACAGAAATGGTGATTGAGCAGCTTAAGACAGAGGGGGTTTCTCTTGTTATCTGTGACCGTGTACGTTATCAAGCTGCGCAGAGACTGGGGGTGAATGCCATTTTTTCTACGGCGAGCATCGAGAGCATCCAAGCAGGGATCGATGAGGCGGTGCGGTTCGTCCATGCAAATACAGCTATCTATCGGCAGAATGAATTGCTGAAAGAAGCCTTGATACATGATGATGAGGCTGTGATCCTCTATGCACCGGATCACAATGTTGTTGTCTCTTCAATTTCCAAGGAAAAGAATGGCGATCTTTTACTTGGAAGCACTTGAGGTACCAAAGAAGAAAAGTGGTGACCGACAGAATTTTTAAAAAGAAATTTCGTGGGAAACTATATAGTATTAGAACTCGCACTATTGATCATGACAATGAGGCATACACTCTGCTGCGCATCTCAGGAAGACCCAATGCCTTCTCTTCAAAAAAATGTATTACAGTCTATCAAGCATCTGACGATGAGGAGAATGGTATAGCTGATTGCAATAGTGCTAATATGACGGGGATACCTTAGAACTGATTCAAAAATATGCGAGATCTCCGGTTTCTGTCCTGATATTAGAGAAGTGGGGACAGGGAAAGATAAGACGGCACGCCTCTATATCGTCTCAGTGATTACTCCACCAAGCCCCTTTTTATTATCGACTGCTCGATCGCAGGATCTGACGAGTGGGAACGATTGTTGCTTGGTGATGACTCTCCTCTAGCAGTTGTCGATAATGCGATCCATTTTAAGGATTTGGATATGCTTGGGGAGAAAGAACTCCAGCTGTTTTTTTCCAATATGCGTTGACGACGGGCTTTATGAGGCGCAACCATGTTACTATCTCGATGACACTAGGAAGCGGTCGTGAAGCTGAAATTCGCTATGACCTTACTGAATGTTCATCACTGTGTTGCATTCCATCTACCGGCACTACGGGGAGCGAATGAACGAGCTTCCCAATATCCTTGCGCTCTACACTAACAAAATGAATGTCAGTCTCGGAAAGCAGGTGGTGGGGTTCTCACGTGAGGCGCTGCTGCGAATGCAGAGCTATGCATGGCCGGGCAATCTGGATCAGCTGAATTGGGTAATGCGTGAATTGATATTGCTTGCTGACAGTGCATACATTGGAGTGGAAATGGTGGATGCTGTGCTTGCCAAAGAGGAAAAATTGAGGGTGCAGATATGACATCAAAAGGACGACCTTTTTTACATATGAACTGTACGCTAGAAGATATGACGTATGAAATTGTTTGCGCAGTACTTGCAGAAGAGCGTGGCAACAAGGAACGAACGGCGGCTCGTCTCGGTATAGGAGGACGACTCTTTGGCGTATTTTGAAAAATCGTGAAAGTAAAGAAAACTTTGATAAATGAGCCTTTGCCAGATCGGCGAAGGTTTTACTCGTTTGAGGCACAAACCGGACGCCAGACACTGGCTGGATGGAGGATTTTCTATCGATAAACGGGCGAAAAGATGTGTCAAGATGGCCTCGACTAAAGTTGTCAGTGGCCTATAAAGAATGAAAAACACTATACAGATATATGCCGTGCCTCTATAGTCAGGGATATTGAGCCTGATTCTTAGAGGCTATTGTTTTTCCTATATTGTTCTTTATCGCGTATTTTCACAATTTTTTATAAATGTTTCAAAAGGAACAGAATTGTGTTGCTACCAATGGTATACTATGATATTTTTTTATGATAGAGCGATTCAGAGTGAATCACTGTTGCACTGTGATGAATTTAAAAGATGGAGGTGGGAATGATGCCCTCTCGCACGCCGTGTATTGCAGCCCTCGGATTAGCGGCCTTCGCAGCTGTTTTTTTGCCTTGGCCGCATTTTTCTGATTTGACATTCTGGGATGCGGTGAACGGGCCAGGGCCAGGCTTCTTCCCCGGATCATGGCGATCCCTCATGCTTGTCATGTGCCTTGTGCTACTGTTTCAGAGCTTTCGGAGACTACAGCAGTTGTTTACACGAGGGACGAACTGCTGATTGTTGGTTGCGGAATCGTGGTGGCGGTTCTCGCCTTTGTCATAGGTTTGATCCCCGCCTGCGCGCTCTTGTCCTCTGGTGATGAAAGATCCTCGAGAAGGAATCGTGAAAAATACACTCATTGTACTCGCCATCTGCATGGCAATCGCGTTCGGGGTATTTCAGGAGTGGCTCGGAGTGGATTTTCCGCTCGGTATTTTTGAAGAGCTTATATAAGGAACCGCATAATGTTTCAAAAAGAAAGGATGTGAGTACGGATGGAAGGCAGTGTCATTACCTATCTAGCGAACGGTTTTTGTCAGTGTTTTTCACGCCAGAGCATGTCATTGCTGCAGTCATAGGTGCCGTTCTTGGTCTGATTGTCGGTGCGATGCCCGGCATTGAAGTCTCGCGGGATGTGCGCTGCTCCTTCCGCTGACATAGCGTTTGACCCGACGACGGCGATCATTATGCTCGGTGCGGTTTACTACTCGAATATGTACGGTGGTTCGTTCAGTGCGATTCTGCTGAATATCCCCGGTGATTCGCCTGCAATCTGTACGGCTCTTGACGGCTACCCAATGGCAACGAAGCGGCATCGTCCAGGACAGGCACTCTTTACGGCAAATATAGCATCCTTCATCGGCGGCACCATTGGCATCCTGATCTTGACGATGCTTGGTCCTGCGCTTGCACGCGTGGGACTGGCCTTTGGTCCCCTCGGAGATGACGGTGCTGCTCCTCAAAGCTATGACCTCGATTACATGGCTAGTTGGGGAGAATCCAATCAAGGGGTTGTTATCACATTGTTGGCATCCCTGCTTGCCTGCATCGGCATGGATACCCTCTCGAAGTGCCTCGCTATGATTTCGACAATCTCCACCTGCTCGGCGGACTCCCGTTCACGGCGTTTATCATTGGTGCGATCGGCTTTGTGCAGGTGATCGAGATTGCAAACGATCGGCACAAGACGCAGACGGTGGATACTTCGATGAAGTTGAGCATCCGTGGTTCGCTTCTGACGAAGCACGATCTGAGACGACTCATCCCGCCGTCTCTGCGTTCAGGGGCGCTCGGTACTTTTGTTGGCGTTTTGCCTGGCGCGGGTGCAACGACAGGAGCATTCCTCAGGTATTCGCTCAACAAACATTTTAAGAGTGAGGACGCGTTCGGAACAGGCGCCGTAGAGGGCATCGCGGCATCTGAGGCAGCGAACAACGCAGCGGCCGCAGGTGCGTTTGCACCACTGCTTGCACTTGGTATTCCCGGCTCCGGTACCGGAGCGGTACTCATAGTGGTCTCGCATGATGGGGTTAAACCCGGGACCTTTACTTTTTGTCAATGAGCCGGACTTCACATGGGGCTGATCGCCTCCTCTTCTCCAATATCTTTTGCCCTCGTCGTTGCTGTGTCTGTGATCCCGTTTTCTTATCAAAATTCTGACGGTGCCAATTCGGTTTCTTATTCCTGTGGTTATCACAATCTGTGTCGTCGGGGCGTACAGTTCGAGTTTCTCGATGTACGGCGTTCTCGTCATGCTGATCTCCGGCATCGTTTGCTATTTCCTTGCGAAAGCGGGGTACCCAACCGCGCCGATGATTCTCTCCTCGTGCTCGCCTCACTGCTTGAGTCGAATATGCGCAAGGCGTTCATTGTGTCGGGCGGGAGCCTTGATATTTTCGTGCAGCGGCCGATTTCCTGTGCGCTGACAATCGTCTTTCTGATCTTTGTCGGGACGCCGATCATTCGGGCATTGATTCGGAGGTTCAGGAAGAAGCCGGAGGCAGTCTAAAGTTGTGTACTTATATTGAAGGAGGCTATTCCCATGAAAAATTTTTGGCACTCTCGGCATCGCTCGATGCTTGGCGCTGCAGTGCTCACAGGCTGCGGCGGAGGAAAGGAGACAAAGCAGTACGGACGGCAAGTCGTTCACACCAAAGGAGACGGTGAACTGGTGCTGCACATCGAGTCCGGGCGGCGGGTCAGATATCTTCTCGCGCCAGATTTCAGACATCCTCCACGAAGGATAATCTCGTGAACGGTCAGACGATCGTCGTTGCGAATAAGACGGACGGCGCGGGCGAGGTGGACGCAACGATGTTGCGACGACGAAGGGAAGAAGGCGGACTATCGCTCCTCACCTTCAATAGTGGTGACCTTATGCCGATGGTGAAGAATACAAAGAATCGTGCGGCGAACTTCAAGATCATTGCGATCATGGCGGTAGACAAGCAGCTTCTCTTCAAGGGGCTGATACCGAGTTTGCAGCCTTCACTGATGCCATTGCGGCGGCGATGGCAGGTACGCAGGTCATCATTGGTGGCAGCAAGGGCGACGACGTGGCGACCTATGAAGCCTGATCGCGCACTAGGACTGACGAAGATCAGATGAACTACATTACGTGCTAACCCACGAGTGAGGCGATCACCGCCCAGCTCGGCGGTCATGTGGACTTCGTTATGGCAAAGCCGGCGGCTGCTTCGGAGCATGTCACGTCAGGTGATCTAAACCCGTACTTGCACTCTCAAAAGAGCGGTTTGGCGCAACCCTCGCCGATGCTCCGAAGCTCAGCGAGATCGGCAGCTACCAGGATGTCGAGGTGCCTGTCTGGCGTGGCGTTGCGGGTCCTGCGGCGATGAGTGATGAGGCGGTTGCTTACTGGTCTGATCAGATGAAGAAGGTTGCTGCAAGCGAGACTTGGAAGAAGGATTACATTGGCAAGTATATGCTGATTGATAATTTTATGGATCACGCTGCAGCGACGGAGTATGTGACGAAGTTCGAGGCGGACTCACCTCGCCTCCATCGGCGCAAAATAAATGGCATTGTGTGGTGCAGAGACACCGCAGGATGGGAGGGCAGCGATGAAGGTGAAGCCGGTGCCCTGGAATTCTTCTCGGAGATGCGGCGGGAGTTGGCCCGGAGATTGTGGCAAAGCTCGTCGTCAACGGATTTTTGACGGAACACTGCAGGCCCTCTTCTCATCGGAGACTATCGCGTACTGCAGCGTGCCTTTCAGATAATCGGCGCAGGTGATCCCACATCATTTGTAGAATGTGCGGGGGATGCAGAGGCACGCGGCAAGATGCTCAATGATTGACCAGGGGAACCGTGATCCTGCACAGGTGCCATTCGCCACTGCGACTGTGATGGCGGGACGGCTAATGTGGACGGAATGGATCTTGGTGTGGAACTATATCGTGCGGGAAAAATCGCGGGCTTCTGCTTTGGCCCCTTCAATAAGGCGATGCTGAAGGAAGATCCGCGTATGGAAAAGGCGGACGGTTCGCACTATGAGAGTGAGCACCACTACATTGCGCATCTCTCGGACACACGGCGCCCTTCGGCGAGATCAACGCCGTGGGCAGGGTGTGGACGACGCGCACGACGAGCCACATCCCGGTGAAGGATGTCAGTGAACATTTGACACCGACCTCCATCGGACGCGCGATCGAACTCATGTATACGACGCTGCGCCACGCGGGGGTTGTACAGCCGAGGATTGCTGTTGCTGCGCTCAACCCGCATGCGGGGGAGAACGGTACATGCGGTCGGGAGGAAATCGACGTGATCACACCATCGATTGCTGCGGCGAACGAACACTATCAAACGGATCGCATCACGGGGCCGTACCCCTCGGATACACTTTTTATCAAGGCGTTTCGTGGCGACTTTGACGGCGTTGTGACGATGTACCACGATCAGGGGCAGATCGCACCGAAGGTCGGGGGTTCGATGAGGGTATTACGATCGCAGGTGGATTTGCCCTGCCGATCGTGACGGGCGGTCATGGCACGGCGTATGATATCGCGGGCAAGAATATCGTGCATACGGCGGCGTTCGAGAATGCGGTGAAGATGTGCGCGCAGATGGCGCGTGCAGGTACATAATGGCACGGGGAGGAGCTGACTGACATGGAAATGATGCTGGTCATGGTAGTGTTCTTTGCACTCCTCTTCCTCAGTGTCCCTATCGCTCTACGGGCTGATCGCCCTCGTCCATGCTCTACATTGTCGCGTTCTCGAAGGTGCCGCATGATCATCGTGGCACAGCAGATCCTAAAGGTGGACTCGTTCACACTGCTCGCCGTGCCGTTCTTCATCATCGCGGGTAGCCTCATGCAGGCGGGCGGCATCTCACAGAAGATCGTGGACTTCGCCAAGAAGCTCAGTGGGGCATCTGCCGGGCGGCCTCGCGGTCGTCACGACGCTCGCGAGCATGATTTTTGCGGCGATGACAGGCGCGGGGGCTGCCACAACGGCGGCGGTCGGCGGCATCACGATCCTCGAGATGAAGAAGGAGGGTTACGACGGCGGGTTTCGCCTGTGCCCTGCAGGCGGTTGCCGGCATCTTCGGTCTCCATCATTCCTCCGAGCATCCTCATGGTGCTCTATGCGCCGTTGCCTCGGGGCATCCGTCGGCGATATGCTGATGCGCGGTATCCTGCCCGGGCTTCGTCCTCGGCGCGTGCTCCCTACGGCTGCAGGTGATCCTGATGCATCCGCAAGGCTACCACAGGGACACCAACACGCGCTTCCTTCGGGGAGATCGCGCGCAGCTTCTACAGCTCGGTGTGGGCGATGATTGCGCCGCTCATCATCCTCGGCGGCATCTACTCCGGCGTTTTTCACGCCGACGGAGGCGTCTGCCGTCTGTTGCTTCTACCGCCTCATCATCGCGTGTTCGTCTACAAGGGTCTCGCTTCCCGCGAGATCCCGAGGGTCGTCTACGCCGGCGTCACGAGTGCGGCGAGCATCATGCTGATCGTTGCAGCGACGCAGATCTTCAGCTGGGATGCTCACGCGCGTGAGCATCCCGCAGCAGGTGGCGGCATGGTTCGTATCGAATGTGGACAGCCCGCTCGTCTTTATGCTGGCGGTCGTCCTCATCCTCCTGATCGCGGGATGTTTCATCGACGCGGTGCCGAACATGCTGATCTTTGCGCCCATCTTCGTCCCAACAGCGATGGAGTACCACATCAATCTCGTCTACTTCGGCGTCATCATGGTGGTCGCACTCTGTATCGGACTCGTCACGCCGCCCGTCGGCATCAATCTGTTCGTCGCGAGCAACGTCGGCGGCGAGGGCATCCATCACATCATCCCGCATGTCTGGGTGCTGCTGGGCGCATCGCTCATAGGACTCCTTATCCTCCTATTCTTCCCTGTGATTTCGACCATATTGCCGGCGGTACTTCGGTAGCGCACTGCCTATTTGCAAAGGAGAGATATCATGCGCTGAAAAACGGATTCTGGGAGCGCTGGCGGCGCTCGCAATCGGAACGATGGCACTCACGGGCTGCGGTGACGTCGGCTCTGCGCCCGAAAAGAGCGCGGACAAGACCCCGGCAGCAGCCTCGCAGGTGATAAGAGTATCCCGACCAGTGCGATCAAGGTAGAGGGCGGGCATGTAGAGATGTCCCTCGCCGGCTCACTGCCGCAGAATACGCCGACGGGCGAGGCGCTCAGGCTGATGGCGGAGTACATAAACAAGAACGCGAACGGCACGATCAAGGCAGAGGCGTTCTACGACACGGCGCTCGGCGATGCGACCTCGATGGTGCAGGGGCTCCAGCAGGGCACGATCGACATCGGCGTCTGCGGCACGGCATACTACTCGGGGCTGGTACCCGATGTGGAGGTCTATCAGCTGCCGTTCCTGTTCGAGGGGCTCGATGCGGCGCGCGGCGACAGCGCGTACCAGTCCATCCTGCCAGGCGGTTTTTGCCAAGATGTCAGACTAAAGGGGCTCGTCGGACTCTCCTTCTGGGAGAATGGATTCCGCGAGCTGACGAACAACGTGCGCGAGGTGAAGACCCCGACGACCCTCAGGGTATCAAGATGCGTACTCTCCCTGCACCCGTGCAGGTTGCGACGTGGGAGGCGATGGCGATCCCGCGACGACGATCGACGCAGCAGAACTCTACACTGCGCTCCAGCAGGGCACGGTGCAGGCACAGGACAACCCGCTGCATGAGATCGTTGCGCGTAAATTCTACGAGGTGCAGCCCCTAGTGACGATGACGGATGCAACCTATACGCCGCTCCTCCTCTCCATGTCGAAAGTGACCTTTGACAAACTGTCGCCCCTCGCAGCAGCAGCTCATCATGGAAGCGGCGGACTGGGCGCGCAGAAGCAGATCGCCATCACGAACGAGAAGCAGGCAACGGCACTTCGAGACACTGAGCGATCACGGCTGCAAGATCGTGGAGAATCCGGACAAGAAGGCGTTCCAGGATAAGGCAATGGCATCGTGGGGAGTTTCTACGAAGCCGAGATGGAACGGCCATTCTCGATCTGATTCTGCAAATAAAAGACGATGGACAGTGAATATGCGGCACGCGCTGCGGCATTCGTGGGAAGGAGGACCGTATGAGAAGAATTGTGGATCTGACCCTCCCGATCGAGGAGCACTGGCGCTACGGGATCAAGTTCGAGGAGATTATGTCCTTTGCGAAGGGAGACCCGTGGCAGGTGACATCGTACAATCTGGACTCCCATTGGTTCACGCACATCGACGCGCCCTTGCATTTTCGTGACGGCGGACGCTCGCTGAGTGACTATCCGATTGCCGACTGGTGGCTGACGGACTGTCTTGTGCTCGACCTCTCCTATGTGGGGACAATGACGGCATCACAGCTGAGATGCTCCAGCGTGCGGCAGAGGGGCACCGTGACAAGCACTACGACAGCCTGCTCATCCGATCCGACCGCGGCAGAAAGGTCAGCTGGAAGGATGCAGCATTCTGGGATAACTCCTGCTATCTGACAGAGGATGCAGCGATCTGGATCAAGGAGTATAAGCTGAAGCTCATCGGCTATGACTTCGCGCAGGACTATGAGATCCGCCTCATCAAAAACGCAAGCCAGGGCAGGGTATCCACCAGCCCGTGCACGATCATGTGCTCGTTGCGGGCGAGATCCTGCAGGTGGAGTACATGACGAATCTCTGGGAGATCGGTAGTCCGACCTGCACCCTCATATGCCTGCCGCTTCCAACGCGGAATGCGAACGGCAGTCAGGTGCGCGTCATTGCTGTGGTTGAAGAATGAGAGCAGAGAGGGAGGCGTAAGATGGTGGTGTTGACGCAGCGCGTGCACCAGATCATGATGCCGATCTTCGGGCTTGTTGGAACCGCGATGATTCTCGTTTCTACCTACGGTGTATTTGCAAGAAATGTATGCAGGTATCTGCCCCATGGACAGATGAGACGTTGAAACTGCTTGACATTTGCATGATTTTTCATTGTATCTTCTGTCGTTTTTCTGCGAGATGAGCACATCGCGCTCACACTGATCGAGGACAGCGCACGAGTGAAGAATCGACCGTGGGTTCATGGTTCTATGAAGATATTCCAGTATGGGATGGCGCTTTGTGATCCATGTAGAGCTTGTACGTGAACTGTATGTGATCATTGCCAAGCAGATGACGACGAATGAGATCACGACAGTGCATGGAGTACCCCTGTATCTCCTCAACGTCGCTATTTTGATCGGTTGTGTGCTGACCTGTCCTTTTCGCCGTGCTGAGATCATGGATCAGATGCAGAAGATGGGCACAGTACCGGAGGATGCTGCGTCTGCGGATGGAAGGGGGAGTATATGAGACTTTGCTATCAGGTGGCGACGCCGGATGTCGCTGTATCGGATGATGTCACGGCGTATCAGGGACCGCTCGCGAGAGCTTTGTCAGCCTCGCAGAGCTCGGCTACGACGGCGTGAGTTTATGACGCTAATCCGTCCGTGTTGGAGTGGAGGAGATCAAACATCTCGAAGAGGCATACGGACTCAAGGTTGTCCTCGTCTGTACGGGCGAAATCTTCGGGCAGCTCGGTCTGAGCTACACAGACCCTGACACCGAACGGCGCGCGGAGGCGTTGCGCCGCACGAAGGAGATCATCGACTTTGCGGCGGTGCTCAATGCGAAGATCAACATCGGACGAATCCGCGGGCAGTAGCAGCAGGGGCTGACAAAGGGAGGAAACAGAGGCATACGCCGTGGAGGCGTTTCGTACGATCGCGGACTATGCGGCGCCAGCGGCGTGGACATCGCGCTCGAGTCCGTGACGATCATGCAGACGAACTTCATCAGCATACGCTCGCGGAGGCTGCAGCGATGGTGGATCGCGTCGATCGTTCGAACTTCCGCCTGATGATGGATGTGTTCCATCTGAATCTGGAGGAAAAGGATATCTTTGCCGCGATCCGCAGGTACAGTGACTATAACATTCACGTTCATCTGGCGGACAATAATCGTCGTCATCCTGGACACTGCGGCTTGGATTTTGAGAAGATACTGCGGACGTTCCATGAGATCGGCTACGACGGCGCATTCTAACGGAGATCTACCAGATCCCTGATATGAAGGGCGCCGCCAGAGGGGCGGCAGAGCACCTGCGCCCCTATCCCTGCGGCGCGTGTACGGAGAGACGTGATGAGAAGATTGCACCGCTCCATACGGTGCTGCCGGTCGCCGCCTCGTTTGAGGGGGAACTGCGGGCGGCGCTCGCGATGGAGGTCAAGGTCTACAATGTCTGGGATCAGTTCCTGTCGCTTGACCCGAACGATGTCGGCGTATTTACACGCGCGCATCAGCGGCGGCTGCTGCATGACCTCGAGCGCTGCGCCGAGACGGGCGCGGAGCTCGTCGTCGTGACCTGCTCAACGCTCACGCCGCATCTGCCACTCCTGCGACCCCTCATCGGTGTACCTGTACTCGCTATGGATGAGGCGATGCTCGAGAAAGCATTGACCTATGGCGATCGTGTCCTCGTCGTGGCGACAGCGGGCAGTACGATTGCGGCGTCCGCAGAGAAGATCGAGGAGAATGCGGCGGCGCTTGGTCGCTCGGTTACGGTGGGGCGCATGGTCGTCGAACCCGCCTTTTGGGCGATGCAGGCGAACGATCCAGCGGAGCATGACCGTCTCCTCACGGAGGCGCTTGCAGACGTCGGGACTATGACTGCATTGTGCTGGCGCAGGGGTCGATGGCACGATGCATCACAGCGATCGAGGCGGCGACGGGCATCCCCACACTCGCGAGCCCCTGCGCAGTCCATCGCGCAGGTGAAGGAACGACTGGAAGTCAGAGAATGATCGGGAGGAAATTATGACAAATACGCGTAAGGCAGAACTGGAGGCGCTGTGCCGGAGATTCCGCATTGAGCTGATCGACGTGCTGCACGCGATTCAGACCGGACATCCGGCGGCTCGCTCTCCCTGTTGCGAAATCGTTACGACACTCTATCAGGACATTATGAACATCGATCCGAAGAATCTGGAGATGAAGGGCGCGATCACTTCGTTCTCTCGAAGGGACACGCGGCGCCCATGCTCTACATCAACCTCGCAGAGAAGGGGTACTTCCCGAAGGAGGAGATGAAGACGCTCCGCCAGTTGGGCAGCCGACTGCAGGGACATCCCTGCGCGCACAAACTCCCCGGCGTGGAGTTCTCGACAGGGCCGTTGGGGCTCGGGCTTGGCGCGGGGCTTGGCATCATGCTCGGTGACCGTCTGCAGGGTATGCCTCCTACACCTACGTCCTGCTCGGCGATGGCGAGATCGAGGAGGGCGCGATCTCGAGGCGGCGATGGCAGCCGCGAAGTTCAGGGCAGATCACCTCATCGCTATCCTGACTACAACGGCGTCCAGCTCGACGGCACGGTCGAGGAAATCATGCCGCTCGGCGACGTGGCGGCGAAATGGCGGGCGTTCGGTTGGGAGGTCTTTACCTGCGACGGACATTCGGTAACGGACTTCGAGGAGACGGTACGCCGAGTGCAGGCGCATAAAGGATCGCCCTCCATCATCCTTGCAAAAGACGGTCAAGGGTAAGGAATCTCTTTTATGGAGGGTAAGAACACTTGGCACGGCAAGGGCGATCAGCGACACAGATTATGCCGCCGCGAAGGGGAACTGGAGGGAAAGCATGAAGAAGATTGCAATTCGGGATGCCTACGGCGATGCCTCAAGCGCCTCGGCGTTGAGAATGAGCGCGTTGTCGCGCTTGAGGCGGATGTGGGCGGCTCTGACCAAAAGTGCTGTCTTTGGCAAGGAGTTTCCAAACCGCTATTTTCAGGTCGGAATCAGTGAGCTGAACATGGTCAATATGGCTGCTGGTATGGCACGTGTAGGGCTCATTCCGTTTGTCAACACCTTTTCGGCGTTTCTTTCGACACGTGCATCCGATCCAATTCTTTCGATGGTTGGCTACGATCATATGAACGTCAAACTTGCAGGTACCTATGTGGGGCTCTCGGACTCCTATGATGGTGCGAGTCATCATGCAATCACGGACATCTCCTTTACCCGTGCGATTCCAGGCATGGTCGTTTTGACACCGTCTGATGCCGTGATGACGGGAAAGGCAGTACGTGCCGTTGCGGCATGCGAGGGACCAGTTTACATGCGACTTAGTCGTGCAGCAGCGCCCGTCATCTACGAGGAGACGTTGAATTTTTGCCATAGGGAAGGGGATTCGTGTCCGCGAGGGGGCGGATGTCACAATTGTAGTTACTGGAACGTTGCTCAGCAAGGCTCTTGCAGCAGCAGATTTGCTTGGTAATGAGGGCGTGATGGCAGATGTTATTGATATGCACACGATTAAGCCCCTTGATGAGGAACTTCTTGCCGCAAGCGTGAAAAAGACAGGAGCAGTTGTCACTTTTTGAAGAACATAGCATTTGTGGTGGCCTCTATGGTGCTGTGACCGAGGCTGTTGCACGATTTTTGTCCGGTACCTGCTGATGGCATTGGTGCAACTAGCTATGCAGAATCGGGAGATTATGAAGCACTGCTTTTCAAGTATGGCTACACACCGGAAGCTCTTGCTGAAAAAGGTAAAAAGGTCATTTCACGTAAGGTGAAGTAGGATAAAGTGGTATAAGGAGGATATTACGATGAGAGAATCCATTCATAAATATTTTCAGGTGAGGAACCATCCGGTGGATGAGTTTCCCGCGCCTATCACCGCTTGAGGCAGCGAAGAAGATCGCGCGATGACTTCTGATGCCATTGAAATCAAACAGTGTGACAGTGAGGAAGAGCGTATTTCTCTAAGAAGATACTTGAGATGTCACATCTAAAGGTTTGCTATGGCGCACAGCCACGTCTTCTTGGACCGAAGCTGAATCCGAACGATCTCGATGAAGCTGGAAGGTCGAAGGCAGAAGCTACGCTTATTGATGCGGTAGATGATGCAGAATATTTTGGTGCTAGTGGGATCGCATTCCTTGCAGGAAAATGGAGCAAGGAAACGAAGAAAGAGTCTTATGCCCAGCTTCAAGACAACAGTGAATGTTTGTCGGTATGCAGCGATATGAACGTCGAACTCGAAATTTTTGACTACGATGTGGATAAAGCTGCGCTCATTGGTCCTGCACCGTTAGCAGCCAAGTTCGCAGCAGATGTTCGTATGCAGTGCCCAAATTTTCGGTCTCTTGATAGATCTTTCTCATTTCCCAATTTGCCATGAGACTGCGGCAGACGTTATCCGCACATGTCGACCGTATATTACGCATCTTCATTTTTGGCAATGCAGTTGCTGATCCTGCTGCAAAAGGGGTACGGTGATCTCGCATCAGCGCTTCGGTTATCCAGGTGGTGCGAATGACGTGCAGGAGCTCTATGATTATCTCAAGGTGCTTAAAGAAGAAGGCTTCTTCCCGGCCAGATGCACCGCTTGTCCTCTCGATGGAGGTTCCAGCCGACGGCCGAGGAGGATGAAGATATTGTCTTGGCGAATACTAAGAGATGCTTGAATCGTGCGTGCGGCATGTTAGAGGATTGACAAAGCAATCGAATGCACGACGGCGATCCATAGCGTAAGACAATAAGGATGGTGACCCGATGATGCATGTAGTAAAATTGTCGGATGAGTTCCTGTGTGCCCTGCACTTGGGCAGGAACATGGTATCTTGGAGATGTCAGAGCGGCGAAAAGATGAGATAGCGGCACTTCGCTCTGGCATCGAGGCAGGGATGACTCTAATCGATACAGCGGAGATGTACGGAAATGGACGCTCAGAGAGCTTTAGTTGGGGAGGCAACACGTCCATATGATCGCAGCACGCTCTTTCTCGTGTCGAAGGTATTGCCGCCCAATGCAAATCGCAAAAAGACTCATGACATCGTTAGATGCGAGTCTTGCTCGATTGGGAACAGACTATCTCGATCTATATCTCTATCACTGGCATGGGAACACCTCACTGGCGGAGACGGTCACCCTGTCTGAGGAGGCTAAGGGCTCAAGGAAAATTCAGTGCGTGGGGTCTCAAATTTTGACCTTGATGATATGGAAGAATTATGGGGGTGCCAAACGGAGAAACTGTGTTGTAAATCAGGTGCTTTACCACATGGGCTCGCGTGGCATAGAATATAGCCTGCTGCCGTGGATGAGAGAGCATGATGTTGCGTTGATGGCGTACTGCCCTCTTGCACAGGCAGGACGACTCTCCCAGATCTTTTGGACACCCTGTTGTACAGAAAAATCGCGCAACAATATAGGGCCTCTCCTGCACAGATTGCTCTAGCTTGGGTGATTCGTGAGACAGGGACAATAGCTATTCCGCGTACAGGAAAAAAAGAGGATGCATTGCTTAATGCAGATGCAGGTAAGATTGTTCTATCGACGGAAGATATGACGGAGATTGATCGAATCTTTTACCACCAACGGGGAAAGAGCCGTTAGACATTGAATGATGAGGAGGAAATACGATGAAGATTGTGGTACTGGACGGATATACAGAGAATTCGGGGGATATCAGCTGGGCGCCGCTCGAGGCGCTGGGTGCGGTGACGGTATATGACCGCACGGCGTACGAGGAGTCGCCGCTGATCGCTGAGCGCATCGGTGATGCGGAGGTCATTGTTATCAACAAGACGCCGATCAGTAAGGCGACGATGGATAAGTGTCCGAACCTCAAGGCGATTGCCGTGCTTGCGACGGGCTACAATGTTGTAGACTATGAATATGCACGCAAAAAAAACTTTCCTGTTATGAATGTGCCTGTCTCATGGTACGGACAACGTCAGTCAGTTTGCACTGGACTTCTGCTTGAGGCATAGTTCTCATCGGCGATCACGATCGCTCTGTTCACGCAGGGGAGTGGGCGTCGAATCCAGACTGGTGCTATTGGCACCATCCGATGATAGAGGTCAGCGGCAAGACGGCGGGAATTATCGGGCTTGGGCGCATCGGTGTGAATACGGCAAAGGTACTGCGTGCACTCAACGTTCACGTTCTTGCTAGTGATGCACACGAGTCGGACGCAGGGGCGTGCAGTTGCCGAATACGTCAGTCTCGACGAATTGCTGGCAGAGTCAGACTTTATCTTCCTGCATTGTCCGCTCTTCCCGCGACACAGGGAATCATCAACGCGGCAAACATTGCAAAAGATGAAGGACGGCGTTATTCTCATCAACAATAGTCGTGGACCTCTTGTGGTGGAGGCGGATCTCGCAGCAGCACTGAACAGTGGAAAGGTCGCGTGCGCAGCGCTTTATGTGGTGTCGACCGAGGCCGATCAGGCGGACAATGTCCTGCTGACGGCGAAGAACTGCATCATTACGCCGCATATCTCGTGGGCGACGAGGAGGCGCGTGAGCGCATATGCAGACGACAGCGGACAATGTGAAGTCGTTTATCGAAGGGAAGCCTGAGAACGTCGTGAACTGAGAGTATTCCGATCGTAAAAGCCTGTTTGGAGGAGTGTCTCCAAACAGGCTTTTCGATAATATGTTTGACTTTTTCACGTGGGCGTCCACTATAATGGATGTGGAACGTCCCCGGACTTGTGGCGGCTTCTTTCCGCCCGGAAAGGGTGAGCAAAATATCTGAGATTGGCGCGATTGTGTTTCTCGTCGTGGCAACCGGGTATTTACTTATCCATAACCAGAAATAACCGCCCCATCGACCAAATGTGCGGTTATTTTCGTAAATAATCTTCTATTTTGGAAAGATGCCGCCAGGGGCGTTCTTTTTCTATGTCTATTATAACAGGTAACATACGGATTGACAAGAGGCAGGCACCTCTTGAATCGTGTGATAACAGAAAGAAAGAAGAAAAAGGAGCGATGATTATGAATCTGCGCAGCGATGCGGATGGCATCATCGACAGGAATCATTGGCGGCGATTTTGCCGGATGCGGCGGTGGAAAAAGGCTCTGCGTGGGGACATACGTTCGGCACGGGGCGCATTGTGCTGGTCGCGGTCGGCAAGGCGGCGTGGCAGATGGCACGTGCGGCATCGGATGAGCTCGGCAGTCGTATTGACTGTGGCGTTATCATTACAAAGTATGGACATTTCAGGGCGATATACCGAATATTGCCTGCCGTGAGGGCGGGGCATCCCGTGCCGGATGCGAATTCGTTTGCGGCGACGCAGGAGGCGCTGACCTGACCGAAGGGCTCACGGCGGAGGACACAGTGCTTTTCCTCCTCTCGGGCGGCGGGAGTGCGCTCTTTGAAAGCCGCTGATCCCGGCGGAGGAGCTGAAAGGATCTGACGGAGCAGCTGCTCGCCTCGGGCGCGGACATCGTGGCGGTGAAATACGCTGCGCAAGCGGATGAGTGCCGTGAAAGGCGGGCGGTTTGCAGAGCACTATGCGCCCGCGCGGTCTTTTACGATTGTGCTGAGCGATATTCTCGGCGATCCGCTCGATATGATTGCATCGGGACCCGCATACCCGACACATCGACGGCCGAGGACGCACACACTGTCGTGAAGAAGTACGGCATTCGTCTATCTGATGCCGCGACAAGGCTGCTCGATACGCCGCTGCCGTCGGAGCTGCCGAATGTGACGACGCATATCACGGGCGGCGTGCGTGAGCTGTGCGGCGGCGGCCGAGGCGGCAGGCAGCGCGGCTATACGCCCGTCCTCCTGACCGATCAGCTCGACTGTGAGGGCGCGTGAGGCGGGCGTTTCCTGCGGCGATTGCCCGTACGCACACACGCGGGCTCGTTTGCCCTATATCGCGGGCGGCGAGACGGTGGGTAGCTGAAGGGGCATGGGGCGCGGCGGACGCAATCAGGAGATCGCACTCGCGGCGGCGGACGGCACTGCCGGCATCCCGAATGTGGCGGTGTTCAGCGTCGGGAGTGACGGGACGGACGGCCCGACGGATGCGGCGGGCGGCTACGTGGATGGCGGCACGGCAGCGCACTCGCGCGGGAGCGGCGGAGTGCGGCGGAGGCACTCGCGGAGAACGATGCCTCATCCCGCGCTGAACGATAATGGGCGGGCTGATCGTGACGGGCCCGACGGGGACGAATGTGAACGATGTGTCAGTGCTGCTGATTCGCGGCTGAGAGCAGAAAGGGGGCAGTATGACAGCGTTTGAGGAGATCCTAGCGGCGCGCGCGGCAGAGGCGGGCATCCGCTGACGGCGGAGCAGATCGGGCAGTTTTCGGTCTACCATGAAATGCTGCTCGACTGGAATACGCGCATGAATCTCACGGCGCTCACCACGCCCGAGGATGTCGCGGTCAAGCATATCATCGACAGCCTGACGGCGTACGACGCTGCACTCTTTGATGGGGCGCGGACCCTGATCGACGTGGGGACGGGCGCGGGGCTCCCCGGCATCCCGCTTGCGGTCTGCGCCGCATCTCACGGTGACGCTCCTCGACTCACTCAACAAGCGTGTGCGCTTTCTCACGGAGGTGACGGCGGCGATGGGGGCTCCAGAATGGCGCTGCATCCACGCACGCGCGGAGGAAGCAGCGCACGGCGGAGCACCGTGCGCGCATGATATCTGTCGTGAGCCGCGCCGTGGCACGGCTGCCTGTTCTCCCTGAGTATACGCTGCCGTTCGTGCGCGTCGGCGGCACCCTGCTCGCGCTGAAGGACGCGCCTATGCCGAGGAGCAAAAGGAGGCGCGGCGTGCGGCGGAGGTGCTCGGCGGCGGCCGCATTCTGGCGCGTCCTGCGCATCTGCCGGGGCTCGACGATGTGCGTGCGATTCTCACGGTGACCAAGGAGCGGACGCCCGCCATCTATCCGCGCGGCGGGGCGCACCGGCGCGCCAGCCTCTTTAGGGAATCACTGCTGTACGACGTTGGAAAACATCGTGCAGCAGTATCTTCTATCAGAAGCGTGATAAAAATACCCGTACTGCTAAAAATCCTGCCTTTTTATAAAGGGTTTATGCAGTTCGTGTCGAAAAATAATTAGAATGACATCAAACATGCTGATACACTATGCACGCCGCCCGTGGGGACGGGCACGGCGGACACGATGATGAATGATGACAGGAAGGGCGGGACGACGAATGACAAAATATTGGAAGGGAATCGCGCTCGGGACGCTGATGGCGTTTGCCGTCGGCAGTGGCGTGAGTGCCGCCGCGCCGGAGGATGCACAGGCTGTGGCAGCACAGGCACAGGGCACGGCGACGGCAGAGACTGCGGATGCGCCGATGGGGCTGTCTGCGCGCCTCGCGGCAAAAAGCGCTCCGCAGCGGACGCCAAGGCGGCGAGAAAGCGGCGCTGACGCGAAGAAAGCAGAGGAAAAACGCGAAGAAGGCACGTTACAAGACTCTTTTTGTAGACAACGGCTTTACCTACTATCTGGACTCCAAAACTCACGTTGGGTGCTGCGTCCGAACAGCGGCAGGGAGCGCATGATCGAGGCGTGGGTGCGTCTCGTGGAAAACACGACGGGCGGTCCCGTTGCCGAGGATGGCAAGGTGCGCCCGAACAAGTATTTCTTGGAGCACTACATCAGCCCCGAGCGGCGCGAGATCATGTTCATCTCGGAGCTCGAGGTGATGGGTCGCCCGAGAACGCTGTCAGGAGCGCCCGCACGATGCTCGCGAACTGGGAGAGCAGCTGGTGCCGGGCTCGATCGAGGACGATCTCTTTGACGACATCGTCGCCAAGATGAAGCAGGCACCGGGGAGCGATCGGGCGTGCTCAGCGGCACGAGCGGCGGGAGCCTGCGCGACATGGTCGAGGAGTTCAGCGCGTATCTCGCTCTGAGAAATCGCAGATCCAATTTTTCCCGTTCGGCTGCGGCATCATACCGGGCATATCGTCGCAGCTGGGTAGTGACTGCGACACAGAAAAACGGGGAAAGCCGACGTGGGGGCGCAGATTTCTTTAGGTGGTAGGTGAGGAGGTATGGGGACAACATTACTGGAAAACTATAGTAAAAAGAGGCCCTGTCCCGTGACCGGCCTTCTCAATATGATGCAGTTCATGCGGCATGCGTCGCTCCATTTGCAGGACTCGATGACGCGGCCGCTGACGTCTCATTTACTTTGATATTGAAAATTTCAAGAGCTTTTAACCAGCGCTACAGCTTTCAGCAGGGCAACCGTTTCCGCGCTATGTCGCGGATCTCCTGCGGGAGACGTTTTCCAGGGGATCTGCTCACGGTTCAACGACGATCACTTCGTCGTGGCGACGCCGATCGAGCAGCCGGATCGTCAGGTGCGGTTCATCCACGATCACGTTCGCATCTATGACACGCATCTCCCGCTCGAGCTAAAGGCGGGGATCTATCGCCCCGATGCGGATGTGACGGATGTCGCGCGCATCGTGGATCGCGCCAAGATCGCCTGCAACACCATCAAGAACACCTATGATCTCGTGTGGGCGGTGTTTGACCCCTCGATGGAGGAGGAGCTCAACTTCCGCAGCCACATCGTCCGCAATTTTTCCAAAGGCGATCATGGGCGGGCACATCGCGGTCTACTACCAGCCCGAGATCCGTACGATGACGCGCGAGATCTGCGGGTTTGAGGCACTCGCGCGCTGGAAGGATCCCGTCTACGGCGCGATCTCGCCGGGCGTGTTCGTCCCCGTGCTGGAGGACGCGCATCTCTCGCCGCAGCTCGACCTCTACATCATCGATCAGGTCTGCGCGTCCATGGTACAGATTCAGCGCGACATACCGGATTGGAGCCTTCTGCGTATCTCGGTGAACCTCTCTCGGGCGGATTTCCGCCTGATGGATATGGTACAGGCGGTCGAGGATGTCCGCCTGCGCCACGGCGTGGCACGGCAGATGCTCAACATTGAGGTCACGGAGGGTGCAGGGCGACGATGAGACGTTCCTGCAGGGCGAGATCGCGCGCTCCGTGCGCTGGGCTACGAGGTCTGGATGGACGACTTCGGCAGCGGCTATTCCTCGCTGAACAACATCAAGGACTATGTCTTTGATGTGCTCAAAATCGACATGAACTTCCTGCGCTCGTTCGAGACCAATCCGAAATCGGCGATTGTCATCCGCTCCATCGTCAACATGGCAAAGGAGCTCGGGATGCACACGCTCGCCGAGGGTCGAGACCGAGGCATGTTCGAGTTTCTGCGGGAAATCGGCTGCGAAAAGGTGCAGGGCTATCTCTTCAGCCCACCGATCTCGCTGGCGGAGGCGATTGCCTACTGCTGCGGACCCACGGCGCGGGTCAAGGTGGAGCCGTTCCGTCTCAACAGCTACTACGCGCGTGTCGGCGCGATCAACGTGCTCGAACACCCCACTCGAGCGGCGTGGCTCCCTGAGATCGGCGATGCGCTCGCGCTTGCCATTCTCGAGGACTGCGACAGCTCGTTCAAGTATCTCTATCAGAACCATATGTTTCGCCTGTTCATGAAGAGCATCGAGCTCGACGAGGGGAGTGTCGACACCCCGCACTACGAGCGTCGCCTGAGCAAAAACTCAGCGCATGATCGCGCGCATGATGGAGGAGGCGGACCGCACGGAGCGCGAGGTCTATACGGACTCGTCACACGCAACTCCTTTAACAGCGTCCGTCTGCGCCTCATCGCGCGTGACGAGGACGACACGCGTGCTGTCTTCCTCATGGCGACCGTGAACATCTCGCGGTTCAGTCCCGAGGCAGGATCGATGCAGGAGGCGATGAACCAGATCATCGAGCTCTACGACCGCGTCGACCTCCTCGACCTCGACCACCAGAGGCTCACGCAGGTGTACTGCTCCGTCACCGAACCGAGCTATCTCAACAAATTTGACCCGCTTGAGGAACTGCTCGACCGCTACGGCAAAGCGATGGTACTCCCCGCCGAGCTGGCGATCTATCAGCGCTTTTTACAGCGTGGAGCACCCTAAGAGCCTCCTCCTCACGCGGACGCGAAGAATACGATCCTCCTGCACAAGCGCCCTGCCCGACGGCACGCCGCGTCCTGCAGCGCACCACCTCATCCCGTTCCGCATGGAGAACTCGTGACTACATCATCTCCGCATCCAGCAGGTCGATGAGAACGTCATCAGTGCATCGCATGGCGTCACTCGCGGGTAGCGCGACGCCGTGAGAAAATTGGTGCGTGCTGCATGAGCGAAAAATGCTTAAAAAGACATCTACCGCAGAGAAATCTGCGGTTTTTCTGCCATCACATGGATGGTGCTTTTGCAGTGCGTCCATCGAGCTGATATACTCCAGATAACAAAACAAACGTTTGAAGGAGGAATATCCAATGGCATTCGATGGAAAACAAAGGCACACGCCTCTGTCGAAGGAGGAGGAGGACGCTGTCATCGTGCGCGCCGTGCGCGGTGAGGCAGGTGCAATGGCAGAGATGACGGCAGGCTACCGCGGGCTGATCGTCGCGGAGGCGTATGCGCCGTATCTGCGCGGGACGGTACTCGCGGCGGAGGCGGAGAACGTCGCTGCGCTCGCCTTTCTCGAGGCACTACATGACTACGACGCGCGGCAGGGCGTACCGTTTGCGGGCTTTGTCAAGGCGCGCGTCCACCATGCGCTCATCGCTGAGTTTCGCCGTGAGCTGCGGCGGCGGGCGCGCACCTGTGCGCCGCCGGAGAAGCGGACGGCAGGAACTGTGGCGGGGGTGTACTGTCGACCGTCCGATGGAGCGGGCGGAGGACGCCTCTCGCTGAGGACATCCTCGCGCGTGCGATGGATCGCCTCACGGCGCGGGAGAAGGAGGTGCTCGATCTCACTATTTCCGCGACCTACACTGCGCCGGATCGCGGTACTCCTCGGCACGAGTGCGGGGGCACTCAAAGAGCAAGGCAAATCTCCCTGCGAAAACTGCGTGCCTGTGCAGCTCTCCCTATTGCAACAGCGCACGAAATATGATATTCTTAGAAGAAAGTGTGAGACTTGTAAAGGGGATGGCATACATGGCACAGACCAGCATCAGTATCCGCATGGATGCCGAGCTCAAAAAGAGCTTTGAGCAGTTCTGCGGTGCGGTCGGGATGAATATGTCGACGGCGATCAATATAGCCTCGCTAGTGCGTGCGCACGCAGAAAATTCCATTCGAGATCTCGCGCTGCAGCGCGCTGCCCGGAGAGTCGCTCGATCTCTTCACGGATACCTCGTGGGGTGAGGGCGAGGAGTGAGAGCGACGAGAAAAGCACCGATCAAGAGATTCTGGTCGGTGCTTTTTCGTTGCAGTGGCTCACGTTATCCGTGAAAACAATAAATAACGATAAATATAAATAAATTAGCAATAAAATCGAAACAATTAAGAAAAATAATTCAAGCCATGTACGCCATTTTTGCATGGCGCTCCGTCAGCTAAAGCCTTCAGCCGTGCGGGATCATCGTTGAGGGCAAGCGCGGCGGGGAATCTGATCTCCTCGAGGATGGCGTGCGTAGCCGTGTTCCCCAACGTCTGTCGTCGATGTGCGCATCACTCCCTGAGGAGGATGTGTGCGCGTGACGGCAGGCGGCGAGCAGATCGCGTGCGAGGCGATCACTGCCGGGGCGGCTGCCGTGCGGGTCGTGGGAGGAATTGTTCATCTCGATGAGGACGTGCTCCGCTGCGGCGGCACGCGCCAATGCGTCAACGTCGACAGGGTAGGCGGGATTATCGGGGTGACCGATGATGTTGACGTAGATTTTCATTGCGCCGACGAGTGCCGCCGTATTCTCTGCCGTGCTGCCGGGGGCGATCACGAGATCATGCAGGCTCGCAATGCCGTAGTGGAGCTTTTTCAGTACCTTTTCAGGGAGATCGACGCGCCCCGTCTCATCCATGACGTTCAGCTCTGCGCCCATCATGATCTCGACGCCGTAGGAGGCGTGACCGATCACCCTGAAGTTGTGAAAGTAGATCTCATGGAACGTCCCGCATGGCGGGGCGTGATCGGAGATGCCGAGGAGGGAGAGCCCTTCTCCTTTGCTGCCGCCGCCATCTCGCGGATGGTGCTGTATGCGTGCATGCTCGCGACGGTGTGGGTGTGCAGGTCGATGATATCCGTCATGGGGCTTCCTTTCTGCGGTGAGATTTGTCGGAAAGACACCGCCGTTTGTCTGGGGTCGTTCTGTGGTTATTATACCGTGAATTCGGTGAAAAGCAATTGTTTCTTACGAAAGAGGGCTGTTGCACGAAGTTGATAGCTTCGCGCAACAGCCCCTGTTTCCATGCGGATTTAGAATCTAAAACTTCTGCGTCGTATTCTGGAGGTCGGTGGCGAGGGTTGCGAGTGCCCTGTGAGGGCAGCGGCGATCTCCTCGCTCGACGCGGACTGGCTCTCCGAGGCAGAGGCGATGGTCTGCATGTGTGCCGCCGTGGTCTGCGAGATGGCGTCGGCCTCGCCGGCGGCGTGAACGATCTCCTCTGCGCCCTGAGCGACGTTCTGCATTGCCGCATTGATCGCTGCCATCTCCGTATTGATCGCGTCGACCTTGTGCATGATGCTGTCGAACTGCTCGCCGACGGCGTGAATCGCACCCTGCGCCGACCTGCACCTCCTCGGTGCCCGTGTGCATGGCATTGACGGCGTGCGTCGTATCGCTCTGGACGGAGGAGATGCGCTCCGATCTGGTCGGCGGCGTCGCGCGACTGCTCGGCGAGCTTTCTGACCTCCTCGGCGACGACGGCGAAGCTGCGCCCTGTCTCGCCTGCACGTGCGCGCCTCGATGGCAGCGTTGAGCGCGAGGAGATTTGTCTGCTCGGCGATGGCGGAGATGGTCTCGACGATCTCACCGATCTGCTGGGAGCCTCGCCGAGTTTCTCGACGACCTCCGCCGAGCGTTGGACGCTCTGCTCGATGGCGGCCATTTTGTCCATGGCGTCGTTCATCAGGGATGCGCCCTTCTGGCGGCGTCGGCGGTTGCGGCGGACTCATCGGTGACGGCGTCGGATTTTGCGGACATTGCCCCGATGTCGTCCGATACCCTATGGATGCTGTCACGCGCTGCGGTGAGCGTCGTGAGCTGCTTTTCCGTTCCCGTCGCGACGGAGGAGACCGTGCCCGCGATCTCCGTGGCGGACTCTGCCATCTGATGTGCGCCGCCGTCAGCTCCTCGAGGAGGCGGCAGCTGCTCGGCGGTCGATGCGACCTGACGGATGAGGCTGCGGATGTTCCCTGACCATCGTGTTGAAGTTCGCGGCGAGGCGTCCGAGCTCGTCGTCCGAGTTCACGGGAGATCGGGAGGTTCAGCTGTCCGTGGGCGAGCGCATCGACGTGCCCCGTGAGTGCCTCTCGTCGCGCGCGTGATGGTCGCGGCAAAGCGGAGCAGGAGGATGATGATGCCGATGACGAGGAGAATACCGACCACGCTGAGCACCCTGTAGGTCATCTTGAGGCTCTCCAGCTGGGCAAAGGCGACGCTCTTTGGGACGGCGATGGCGACGATCCAGCCCGTCGAGGGCACGGTGCCGTAGGCGATGATCTGCTCCTCGCCGTTCTTCTCCATCGAGAAAATAGCCGCTCTTTTTCTGAATCATCTCGGCAAAGTGCGCTTTGAGCACGGAGGTGTCCTCGGCGCGTTTCATGGCGTATCCCTCGGAGGAGGCGATGATGAGCCCGTCGGAGGAGGCGATGACGCCCTCGCCCTCGCCGTGGTACTTTAGTGATTTGACGCGCTCGCCCAGGTGTGTCGAGCGAGATGTCGACGCAGACCCCGCCGCGCAGCGCGCCCGTGCGATCACCGTACGAGCGTGTGGCGGAGACGATCATCTTCTTCTGTGTGATGTCCTCGTACGGTGCGGTAAAGGACAGCCCGCTCGTCTTGACGGCCTGCTGATACCACGGGCGGTCGTGCGGGTTGACCCTGATCGCTCGCATCGCCGCCGACCCATCCGATAAAGTGGTTGTCCTCCGTGCCGTTGACAATGTCGAACACCTCCGGATCATTGGAGCCGAGGCTCACCAGTGCATGATCCAGGCGTTCGGGACGATCGACGAACGCCTCGAGCAGATTGGCGGTTGCGTCCGCCAATTTCCCTTTTCGCGCAGATACCCGTCGAGCTGGCTGCACTCGTTCGTGAGAACGGCGTTGATCTCTCCTGAGATACTTGCTGTGAGGGCGCGCTCTGCCGTGATGTAGCCGATGATGCAGATTCCGGCGACGAGGACGGCCATGACGATGCCCGTCAGCAGCAGTTTTAGTCTGATGCTCATGTCTCTCTCTCCTAGAATAGTATACTTCCCTATGATAAGATAATTTTACGCCTTTTGGAGGAATAAGGCAAGATGTTCCGCTAATATTTATTTGATTTGGATAAAACAAATGAATTGAAATTAAAAGAAGATTTTATCCAAGATAGAACACGTGGATCATGTGAAAAAGACGGCAGCACGAGGGCGTTTCCCCTTGTACTGCCGACACTTCTCATACGAAGTCGTTTAGAGTGTAAATTTCGTGTCGTATTCTGCAGATCCGTGGCGAGAGTCGCGAGTGCCCGCGAGGCAGCGGCGATCTCCTCGCTCGATGCGGACTGGCTCTCCGAGGCGGAGGCGATGGTCTGCATGTGCGCCGCCGTGGTCTGTGAGATGGCGTCGGCCTCGCCGGCGGCGTGAACGATCTCCTCTGCGCCCTGCGCGACGTTCTGCATCGCCGCATTGATCGCTGTCATTTCCGTATTGATCGCATCGACCTTGTGCATGATGCTGTCGAACTGCTCGCCGACGGCGTGAATCGCACCCGCGCCGACCTGCACCTCCTCGGTGCCCGTGTGCATGGCATTGACGGCGTGCGTCGTATCGCTCTGGACGGAGGTGATGCGCTCCTTGATCTGATCGGCGGCGTCGCGCGACTGCTCGGCGAGCTTTCTGACCTCCTCGGCGACGACGGCGAAGCTCGTCCTGTCTCGCCCGCACGTGCCGCCTCGATGGCGGCGTTGAGTGCGAGGAGATTTGTCTGCTCGGCGATGGCGGAGATGGTCTCGACGATCTCACCGATCTGCTGGGAGCTCTCGCCGAGCTTTTCGACAACCTCCGCCGAGCGCTGGACGCTCTGCTCGATGGCGGTCATTTTGTCCATGGCGTCGTTCATCAGGGATGCGCCCTTCTTGGCGGCGTCGGCGGTCGCAGCGGACTCATCGGCGACGGCGTCGGATTTTGCGGACATTGCCCCGATGTCGTCCGATACCTTGTGGATCGTGTCACGCGCTGCGGTGAGGGCATGGAGCTGTTTCTCCGACCCCGTCGCAGTCGCGGAGACCGTGCCCGCGATCTCCGTGGCGGACTCTGCCATCTGATGTGCGCCCGCCGTCAGCTCTTCGGAGGAGGCGGCAAGCTGCTCGGCGGTCGATGCGACCTGCCGGATGAGGCTGCGGATGTTCCCGACCATCGTGTTGAAGTTCGCGGCAAGCCGTCCAAGCTCGTCGTCCGAGGTGACGGGGAGATCGGGAGGTTCAGCTGTCCGTGGGCGAGTGCATCGACGTGCTCCGAGAGTGCCGTCGTTGCGCGCGTGATGGTCGCGGCAAAGCGGAGGAGGGCGATGATGATGCCGATGACGAGCAGGATGCCGACAAGGGTCAGCCCTGCATAGGAGACGCGCAGGGAGGAGAGCCGGGCGAAGGCGATGCTCTCCGGAACGTCGATGGCGACGATCCAGCCCGTTTCGGGGACGGTCGTGTAGGCGATGATCTGATCCTCGCCGTCCTTGGACGCGACGAAGTGCCCCTGTTTTTTCTCCTGCATTTCTCCAAAGTGATCTTTGAGGATGGGATCGTCGGACACCTTTCGCAGCGTATTCCCGTCAACATCGGCGATCACCACGCCCGACGGGTCGACGATCGTGCCCTTGCCTGCACCGTGATATTTCAGCTCCTGTACGCGCGCGGAGAGTGCATCCAGCGCGATGTCGGAGCAGATTGCCCCCGCGAAGGTGCCGCTCTGTGTATGGTACGGCGCGGCGACGGTGACGATCAGCTTCTTGTTGAGCATATCCTGGTATACGGAGGTAAAGAGGGTCGTATTCTTTGCCTTTGCATCTTTATACCAGTCGCGCGTGCGCGGATCGATCTCTCCGGTGATATCCCCGTCCACCCAGCAGAGGAATGTGCCATCCTCGGAGCCGCGGCTGAACTCAATGACCTCCTTGTCGCTGGACGCGAGGCTCAGGAGACTGTGATCGCCCTGCATCGGATTGCCGTCCATGGCGGTGAGCAGATCCGCCGCGCTCTGCGCCTGCTGCTTCTTTTCGAGCAGCCAGCCGTTCAGTGTGGCGGCCTCGACGTCCACCGTGGCGGTAATCTCCGACGAGGTGCTCTCTTCGAGTGCTGTTTTTGACTCGTGGTAGCCGATGGCACAGATGATGCCGACAAGGATCGCCATGACGGCACCCATGAGCAGAAGTTTTGTCCTGATGGTCATGCGGGTCCCTCCTTAATTTTATGTTTATTCACTTCAATAAATTATATCGTGCTTTTGCTGTGGAATCAAGGAGCACAATAAAAAAACATTAAAAACATGCATAAAATGGCGTTTCTCGGCTTGGCACAGATTTTTCGTCCACACGAGGCGGAACACTGGATGCCACGTAGATTTTTGGGAAATTGTTGTCGAGCAATTTGCACGGGGAAATGAGATGTTAAGATAACATCCGTGCTGCGCGCAGGCTCTGTTCCGCGTGACGGCATATCTGCCATATCCCGGGGGGCGACTGCCTCGCATCCGGGATACGGCGCATATAGGAAGCACTGATAAATTCAGCACTGCCACCTTGGCACATCTTTTCCGCCCTCTCTGTGTCGACAAATCCTCCACATAGCCTCTGCTATGCGTCCGGTTTGTCTCCTTGACAGGACGAAAAATCTGTACCAATCTGACAGACTTCATTTTATCAGCGATTCCTCATCAATTTCATAGGAGGTTCATCATGCAGGATGAAACAAGGGCAGACGCCATCAGCCGTGAGGCGAGGCGTACTGCGGCAGTGGGCGTGCTCTTTGCGCTCATCTGGATCGGACTCGGATTCGGGCTGTCTGCCGTCCCCGTGACGGTCATGGGACTGCCGCTCTGGGCGGTTACGTCGTCGGTCGGCGTGCTCGTCACGGGCGCGGTGCTCGCCGTCTATCTCGCGCATACGGCGGCGGATATTCCCCTCGACGATGAGGCGGGAGAGGGGCGCGGCGATGAACGGGAATCTCATGGTACTCCTGCCGCTCTCGGCTTTATGGCGGGGATGCTCGCGCTCGGCTTTCTACGTGCGGCGCCAGAGTGCGGCGGGCGGCTTCTCTCAAACTACTTTCGTCGGCGGGCAGTCGCTCGGCGGTTTCGTGCTCGCGATGACAATGGTCGCGACCTACAGCTCGGTCAGTTCCTTTGTCGGCGGTCCCGGCATGGCGTATGAGATCGGCTTCGGCTGGATCTACATGGCGGTCATCCAGACCATGACGATATTCCTCGTGCTCGGGATCTTCGGGACGCGGATCGCGCGGCTTGCACGGCGGATTCACGCGGTCACCATCGTGGACATCATCCGCCACCGCTATCGGTCAGACGCGCTCGCGGCAGTCGCGGCGTTCGTGATCGTCCTCTTTTTCGCTGCCTCGATGGTCGCACAGTTCGTCGGCGGGCGCAGCTCTTCGCTGCGGTGACGGGCTACTCCCTACGAGCTGGGGCTCGTGCTCTTTGGCATCGTGGTCGTCATCTACACCTCGATCGGTGGGTTCCGCGCGGTTGCGCTCACCGACACCTGCTGTGCGATCGTGATGATGCTCGGCATCGTTCTGCTGTTCTACTACGTCCTCGCGGCGGGCGGCGGATTCGCTGCGATTTTGGAAAATCTACGTACGGCGCATCCCGCGATGCTGACCCCGACGGCGGAGGGGCGTATGCCCATCTCGCTCTACATCTCGCAGTGGCTGCTCGTGGGGGCGCTCACCATTGCCCTGCCGCAGTCCGTCGTGCGCGGCATCAGCTACCGCAGCAGCCGTGATATGCACCGCGCCATGATCATCGGGACGGTGGTCATTGCCTTTATGAATATCGCCGTCAACCTCGTCGGCGTGCTCGGGCGCGGCGTGCTCGGCGTGGATGCAAAGGCACTCGGGGCGTCGACAGCGTGATTCCGCAGCTCATGGCGCACGTCATGCCGCCGGAGCTGCTCGGCTTTGCGATCATCGGGCCGCTCGCCGCCTCCATCTCAACCATCTCGGGCGTACTCATCGTTGCGTCCTCCGCCGTGGTGAAGGACGTCTACCTCCACCACGCACAAAAGCACGGCAGGGACGTTCCCGAGGAGCGGCTGCGCCGTCTCTCCATGGGGGTCACTGCCGTGCTCGGCGTGATCGTCTTTATCCTAGCGGTATCGCCACCGTCGCTCATCTGGCTCATCAATATGTTCGCGTTCGGTGGCCTAGAGACGGCGTTCTTCTGGGTGCTCGTCTTCGGCCTCTTTACGCGCTGGGCAAACCGTACGGGCGCACTCGCCGCGATGGCGGGCGGCACAGTCATCTACTGCGCTGCGATGGCACTCGGGATCAAACCGCTCGGCCTGCATCCGATCTCTGTCGGCATCACCGCCTCCCTCGTCCTCTTTCTCGCGGGGAGCTATGTGGGGCGGCGCAGCGAGCGCACTTGACAGGTTTTTGTGGGTAGAATATAATAGGGATAGAAAAAGAGTGACTGACGCGTCGGAACGTCGGTCTCTCCCTATATCTTCAGTACTTGAAGAAGGAGCCTTCGTTACCTTACGTAAGGTTCTTTTTCTTGCCTATTTTACAAGCAAGAATATGATGTTGACCGCGAGCGTTGCCGCCGCTAGCACGAGTGAAAGTACTTCGTACAGACTCATGCACATCACCTCCCTCGCGGGAGAAAACCTACGGGCGTCAGTCACTTGTTACCAAATATAACACAGATGTTCCGTTAGGGGAAGGTCTCGGTTGACTTTTTCTTTGCCGAAACCTATAATAGAGACATAAAGGAGCGGCTGATGAGTGGTTGCGTCGGTCACTCCTCTAGAATCATTAGATTTTTGAAGAAGGAGCCGCTCCGAACCGCGGGCGGTTCTTTTTTCTGTCAACTAAAGATTGAGCAGAATAGAAATGATGCTAACCAGCGTTGCCGCTGCGAGCACAAGCGATAGCTTTTCGTAAAGCGTCACGCACATCACCTCCCTTGCGGGAGACCGACCCTCATCAGCCGTTATCTATATGATAGCACAGATGATCGAAAAGGGGAATAGGCGATTTGCCTATTCCCTTTTGCTATGCGATGACCAATGGGACGAAGAAAGCCTCTGTCCCTGCGATCTCCTCGGGGGAGAATCGTGCGCCCACGGCGGACGGCGCACCGAAGAGCATGAAGCACGAGAGCGTCAGACAACCCGTGAGGCTGCCCGAGTCGACCGTATGCGTAAAGCGCGGCTGACGGACGAAGTCCTGATACATGGCCTTCTTGCTCGCGCGGCAGATGATCTCCTCGGGGCTGTCGGGCTGCCGCTCGTAGACCATCTCCTCGCGTCCGCCGCGCTTCTCGACGAGGCGGACGTTCTTCTCCTCGCGCCCCCAAATCTCCTTGCGGATGTATGTGCCGTCCCGCAGCGCATCGAAATCGTCCTCGAAATAGGACGGCGTGAGGTAACGCTCCACCAGCGCACATTCCTCGGGCGTCAAGAGCTGCCCTGTGCGTGCGAGCGCGTGAGACCAGTGCCATAAAGGACTTGTTCTGCAGGAGAATCGCCTCGGGCGGGTTCATCATGGCAAAGCTGCCTGCGCGGTAGAGATCGAGAAACATCGTCCCGAGCGGTGCATCATCCTCCGTGCGCTCGTCCACGAGAATCTCCATCGGGTGCAGACGGTAGAGTGCTGATGCGTATGCGTTGTCCTCTAGTGGGATGCCGTGCGCGTCGATCGCGAGATCATAGAACGAGAGAAAGCGGATGTCACCGTGGGGGACACCCTCCTGCATGAGCCGCATGAGGTAGAGCGTCGTCCCGAGATCTTCGGGGATAGTCGTCGAACGCAGAGAAGACGAACGGCCGCCGCGTGAGCGCGCGCCGTCCGAGATCGGCGAGGGGAGGAGAGACGGTATGCACTCCGTGAGGAAGCCGCGCAGCTGCGCCTCCGTTCCCCTCGTTTGGGTCGCGGCGTCCGTCGCATGCGGCGGCGACACCGTTCGCGTAGAAGGACTCGATAACGAAGCACGGGGTATCGGCGTTGATCTCCACCATGTGCAGCTGCTGCGCCTCGTCGAGGACGAAGTCGAACCGCGAGAGCCACGTCGGCAGGGTAGAAGGCGTTCACCGTGTGCAGATAGGGCAGGATCTCGCGCGGCATATCCATCGCGCGTGCGAAGTCGTTCGGTGCACGTTGGAGCACCTCGGCGGCCTTGCAGAAGACACGGAACAGCCCGGCCGATGCCGTACGCATCTCCTCATAGAACGATGCGGGGAACGCCTGCACCGTATGCGTGGGGTAGCGATCTGCATAGTCGGCGTATTGGATAAAAAGGGAAAATCGCAGGGTCAAGCTGATCAATATAGGTGGCTGGATGCATCATGATGCTCCCGAGGAGGAGCGGATGCCTGCCCGTCCAAAGCCGGACTGCTTGCTGATGTCCTTGATGCGGCGGCTCTTGTTCCGCTCGTAGTTGTCGTTGTCGCTGTTTTCCTCCGCGACCGCCGCCGCTGTTGATGACCGTTGTGCGATGATGCCGGCCCGAGCGTACGGGGATGGCATCGGGCAGCGGCGTGAGCGTCCCGTCGATGCGGTAGGTCATCTGCGCGAGCTCCATGTGACCGCCGGGGTAGGAGAACCCGTGAAAGGCGAAGTAGTTTTGCCGCCAGAGGCGCGATCATGCTCGCCGTGCCGTACAGCCAGACGAGGTCGCCGTCCCTCGTCGCGTCGGAAAGGTCACCGCCGTATCGTTGTCGTAGAGCACGGTCTCCGTGCCGTCGCCGTTGTTGAGGAGGCTGCAGCGGCGGTCGAGATCATCCGTGAGCCGTGCCTCGCCCTCATTCCATTCGGGATGTACGATGTCACATATTTTATATATAATGTCGTTACGATAGTAATACCCTGCCCCCAGAGTACCGACGGCCGCGACGGCAGCGGCGAGGATGGCAGCCTTGCGTCCCATATTTTCCATGCGCCCGCTCCTTAGTGCACTGCTCCGCTGATGACGAGGGAGAGCCCGACGAATACGCCAAAGAGGAAGATGCCCGCTGCCGTATTGCCGCGCATGATCTGCTCGGCGAGTGCGTACTTTCGATGCCACATTTTGATGATGAAGAAGCCGAGAACGAAGAACACGATGCCGACCGCCGCGTAGACGATGCTGAGCATGACTCCCTGCACGAAGTCGGGTGGGACAGCATCGTAGGCGGGGGAGAGGATCACGGCGCGCAGGATCTGCCCGATGCCGATGAAGGAGCCGGCGGAGAGCCATGCGACGGCACAGTTGCCGCGTTTGATCTCAGCGGCGAAATCGCCGGGGACAAAGAAATCCATGATCGTATTGGAGACGATCATCAGCAGGATGCCAAAGAGCGCATAGAACGCGGTGAGCAAGAGGGTGGACAGATCAATCATAGTGGTTCTCCTATCGTCAGTGGACTGGATTTCATCAGCGACTCCCTAGTGTGCGAGATGCAGGGATGGCTTTACCGCTCTCCCCTCGGACGCCGCCTGCATTTTCTCAGTCCATTCGGCGCGTGTCATGATAGATGACTTGTCCTGTGCCGCTGCTGCCGCATCAGAGGGCGCAGCTGTGGACGCAGGGGCAGCAGGCTGTGTTTTCGGCGGCGGTGCATAGATGGATCGTGGGAGCGGCAGGGTGCCCTCATTCGGGCCGGGCTCGACAACACCGCGGCGGCCGGTCTCGCTCCACCCGCGCACCGTCTCGGCATAGTGGCCGAGCGTGCGGGCGGTCACCGACGCCACGCGGTCTGCGGGAAGCGGCGCGTGTGAGACGACAATGCGCGCCTTCCCCTCGCCATCATCGGAGATCTGCAGGTTCTCTTTCTCCGCGCGGAGGAAAATCAGCTGCTGCGGCGCATCCGTGTCACTCTCGGCGATCTCATCCACGTACCCGCTCAGCCCCTCGATGAGATCGAGGGCGACGGCATTCTTGTCGATACTGGCACGGTAGACCTGAGCATCCCCCTCTGCCGGCTCCTCCGTGTAGTATGGCGCATCCGAGAGGCGCTCATGAAGTGCATACGGGAAACCGAACGTGCGGCGTATGTCGTGGATGGAGTTGATGTCCAGGTCAACATCCAGCATGATGACGACGAGAAATATGGTCACACCCCATACGACACTGCTGGAGAACAGCTTGCTTAGGATGGCCTTCTGTTTCTTGGTCAGGTACCCACGGCGCTTTTGGGGGCCGGGGTCAAAGGTCTGAATGAGATGTGCATCGATTCTCATCCCGCGCGACCCGTATTTTGACCCGTCCCAGTCCTCAAGGAAGAAGTATTGATTGTCGTCAATCTCGTACTGCTCGTAGGCCGCACAATCGCCGTACGAGGCCTCTGTGTCGCCGAGTGCGCTCGTGACGACCTCGATCCCCGTGTCGATCAGACGGTAGGACTTCGCCGGCACGACGCGCGCGACGGGGGTGGAGAGCGTGCACTCCGCGCCGTCCTCGCTGATGCTCAGCCACATGCGCGCCTCGCTGTCCTTGTCCTCCTCTAGGGTGAGCCCGTACTCCGTCCATGTGTCGCTTCCCTTCTGCTCGCGGTAGCAGATCTTTTCCACGATGATGTAGCGTACACCGCCGATGATGATGCCGGACCAGCAGTCAAACTCGATGGACATCCCTCGCCTCCTTTCTCCTGATACAGCTTCCTAGCATTTTATCAACGATTTCTTAAGAAGCACTGATACATTCGGCATGTCCATCTTGACGCATCTTTTTTGCCCGCACTTTCGGCGGAAAATCCTCCACAGAGCACCACTCGCGTCCGGTTTTTCCACTCGTTCGGACGAAAAAAATCTACGCCAATCTGGCAGACCTCATTTTATCAGTGATTCCTAAATAAAAATGTTACAAAAATTTTCATCGGAGGGCTCCGACCTCACTAAGATGGTCGCGCCGCATGCATCAGGGCTTCCTAAAATCCGATCACAAGGCCCTCGACCACAAAGACCATGATGCTCGCCCCCGCCGCACAGCGAAAGAGACTCGCGCCGTTCCACGCGAGAAAGAGGGCAAAGACGAACGCCGCGCCGCCCGCCAGAGGGTGCGCGTCGCGAGTACGATGGCGGGGAAGGTCATGACGGCGAGCGTCACGTAGGGGACGTAGAACAGGAACGAGCGGACGAAACGGCTCTTGATCTCACTGCGCAGGACGAGCGGCGGGATGAGGCGGATGGCGAGGGTCACGATGCTCATGACCGCGATGTAGATCCACACGTCACGCATCGGTATCCTCCTTCTGCTCCGTGATGGGGAACAGCCACGCACCGACGCCCGCGATGAGCAGCGTCAGGATGATCGTGCGCGTGCCGCCCGAGAGCTCACACGTGATGGGGGCGTACGTCGCCGCAAGCGAGAGCGCGAAGCTCACAGCGACCATCCCCGCGATGGGACGGCTCTTCTTTGCGGGCGGGAGGATCACCCAGACGAACATCCCATAGAGCGCGACAGAGAGCGCGGAGAGTGCCGCCGCCGGCAGAACACCGCCTGCGAGGATGCCCGCCGACGTGCCGATCGCCCAGGCGGGGACGGAAATCGCCATTGCGCCATAGTTATAGTAGGGATTGACCATGCCGCCGCGCCACCGTGATGCCGAAGATCTCATCGGACACGCCGAAACTCACGGCGAGGCGGTGGAGGAGGGAGGTATCGGGCGCAAACCGCCGCGTGAGCGCTGCCGACATGAGGAAGTAGCGCGCATTCGCGACGAGGGTCAGCACCGCGATCTCAAGATAGGGTGCCTGTGCCGCGATCACCGTAAAACCCGCGTACTCGCCCGCCGACGCGAGATTGACAAAACTCGTGAGAAAGCCCCTGCCACGGCGTCAGCCCCGCCGTCTTGGCGAGAATCCGAGCGTAAACGCCACGACGAAATAGCCGAGTGCAATCGGCACGCCGTCATGCACCCCGCGAGAAAAACCGCGCGCCGCGACGCGCCGATGTCCCTGCTCCATCAATTCGATCACCTTGCCCATGACTGTCATTTTGATTCTCTTATTGTAAGATAAATCACGCCATTTGTAAATCGTTGATCATACAAACAAAGACGCTAAAAACGGTCATGCGGAGATGTTCCCGCATGACCGTTTTTCTCTGTATATCCTCTGGCGATCAGCCCAGTTCGTAGCCCGCGTCGTCGAGGACGGCAGCGTACTCGCTGTCGGGGATGTCGCGGCTCGTCTTAAAGCTCGCCGTGCCCGCCTCAAGGCTGACGGCAACGTCCGTGACGCCGTCCATGCCGCTGAGCGCCTTCGTGACGTGCTTGACGCAGTGCGGGCAGGTCATGCCCTTGACGTGAATGGTCTTTTCCATGGTAGTTGCTTCCTTTCTGTCGGCGGCAGGTTCTGCCGCGGCTTCGGTGATGGATGGGGACGGTGCGTTCGGCGCGCCGTCGATGGGGGCGATACTCGGTGCGGCGGGGACTGCCTCCGTGCGCTCTGCCGTCTCCTTCGTGATGGAGAAAAAGCGCAGGCGCAGGGCATTCAGCACGACGCAGATGCTCGACAGGCTCATCGCCGCCGCCCCGATCATGGGCGAGAGCTTGATGCCGAACGCGGGGTAGAGCACGCCCGCCGCGAGCGGGATGCCGATGACGTTGTAGAAGAACGCCCAGAAGAGGTTCTCCTTGATGTTGCGCATGACACTGCGCGACAGGCGGATCGCACTGACCGCATCGAGGAGGTCGCTCCGCACGAGGACGGCGTCCGCACTCTCGATGGCGACATCCGTGCCCGCGCCGATGGCGATGCCGAGATCCGCCTGCACGAGGGCGGGCGCATCATTCACACCGTCACCGATCATGGCGACACGATGTCCCTCAGATTGCAGCCTCTTGACATGCTCCTGCTTATCCTTCGGCAGGACACCGGCAATCACCTCCGTGATGCCGAGCTGGTTGGCAATCGTACGCGCCGTGCGTGCGTCGTCGCCCGTGAGCATGACGGGGGTGAGCCCCATCGCCTTCATCTGGGCGATCGCCGCCGCGCTCGTCGGCTTTTCCGCGTCGCGGACGCCGAGGAGCCCGACGATCTGTCCCGCACGGACGACGATGAGTGCCGTCTCGCCGCGCCACGCCATCTCGGCACGTACCGTCTCGATGGCGGGCGGCAGGAGCAATGCCGAGCTCCGCGAGGAGCGCCGTATTGCCCGCCGCGCAGTCCGCACCGTCCACGCGGGCGCGCACGCCCTTGCCGAATACGGCGTGAAAATCCGCCGCGGCAGGGATGCTCTGCCCCTGCGCCGCCGCGTATGTCGTGATCGCCGCCGCGATGGGGTGCTCGCTGCCCGCCTCAAGGGCGGCGGCGAGCGCCGTCAGCTCGTCTGCGGTGATGCCGACGGGGCGGATGCTCGTGAGCTGCGGACGCCCCTCGGTGAGCGTCCCCGTCTTGTCCATGAGGACAGTGTCGATGCCGCCCGCCGTCTCAAGTGCCGTGCCCGACTTGATGAGAATGCCGTGCGCCGCCCCGCGTCCCGTACCGACCATGATGGCGACAGGGGTCGCGAGCCCGAGCGCACACGGGCAGGAGATGACGAGAATGGAGATCGTGATGGAGAACGCGAACTCAAGGCTCGCACCCATCATCAGCCAGATACCGCCCGCGAGGAGCGCGATGGCGATAACCACGAGGGACGAATACCCCGCAACGCGATCCGCCAGACGTGCGATCGGCGCCTTTGACCCGCCCGCCTCGTCCACGAGACGGATGAGCTGGCGGATGGTCGTATCTCGCCGACGCGCGTCGCGGTGAATCGGATCGTCCCTCGATGTTCTGCGTGCCCGAGGTGACCGTATCCCCTGCCGTCTTGTTGACGGGCATCGACTCCCCCGTGACGGCGGACTCATCGATGCTCGTCGTGCCCTCCGTGACCGTGCCGTCGACAGGGATGCGTGCGCCGGGACGTACGACGAGCGTATCGCCCGCGGCGAGGGCACTGACGGGGACGGTCAGCTCCACCCCGTCGAGGAGGACAGTCGCCTCCTGCGGCGCGAGCTTCATCAGCGCGCGCAGAGCGTCCGTCGTCTGCCCCTTGGCGCGCGCCTCCAGATATTTCCCGACCGTGATGAGGGTGACGATCATGCCCGCCGACTCAAAGTAGAGATTCGTACCGTACTCCGCAGTGAGAGCGAGGTCGCCGTGCCCCAGACCGTAGCTCATGCGCAGCATCGCAAACGCGCCGAAGAGGGCGGACGCCATCGAGCCGATGCCGACGAGGCTGTCCATGTTCGGCGCCCCGTGCAGGAGATTGCGAAAACCATTGACATAGTATGCACGGTTGACATACATGATCGGCAGAATGAGCAGAAATTGTACGAGAGCAAAGGTCAGCGCATTCTCCGCGCCCCAGAAGATATCAATAAAGGCGGGCGCGTAGGGGATGCCCCACGCCGCGAATGTATGGCTCATCGAGACGGCGACGGTCGGCACGAGAAAGAGGATGGAGATGAGGAGACGCGTGCGCATTGCACGGATGGCCTTGCCCGCCGCATCGTCCTCCGCAGTTCCTGCCTGCACAGCGGCGGGGGCAGCGGCCTGCGCCTTCTGCGCAGCGGATGCACCCTTGACGCTCGCACCGTAGCCCGCCTCCTCCACCGCCGCGATGATGGCGGCGGGGCTCGTGACATTCTCGTCATAGGCGAGACTCATACTATTTGTGAGGAGATTGACGGAGACATCCGCCGTTCCTGCCATTTTTGCCACCGTGCGCTCGACCCGCGCCGAGCACGCCGAACAGGTCATGCCTGTGATATTAAAACGTTCCTTTTGCATTCGATCCCCTTCCTATGATAAGTATTATCTCCATTATATAATTACTGTCAAGTCATCTATTGGCGACATCTTCATCCATATATCGATGGACAAAATCCGCGATCTCCTGCAAAGACGCGCTGCTGTCCGCGAGCTCAGGGAAGATCAGGGGCAAAGTCATGCGGCATCCCGGGGTAGACGGTGAGCGTCACAGGGCGCCGCACGCCGCCGCACGCGCCGCGAGCTCCTCGTCCTCCGTGCGGAACACCGGGCTGCCGCCCGTCTGGATGAGCAGGGGCGGCAGCCCCCTGAGATCGGCATAGAGCGGCGAGAGGCGCGGATCATTGCGTGCGCATGCACCACCGCTGTAGTCGCCCGTCTGGAGCAGTGGGTAGAGCGGCGTCCCCCTGCCGAGAACGCAGTCGGCATCGGCATTCGTCGTGCGTGACGTACCCGCACGGTGCTCCATCGTCGCCCACGGCGAGGCGAGCGCGATCACGCCGGGCTGTGGGAGATCGTGCTCCCGCAGATCGAGGGCGAGCGCGAGCGCGAGGTTGCCGCCCGCCGAGTCTCCGACGAGGACGATATCCTCCGCGCGCGTGCCGCGTGCGAGCAGGGCTCTGTAGACGCGAACGGCGTCCTCCAGCGCGGCGGGGTAAAGATGGGCGGGCGCGATGCGGTAGTCCACGCAGTAGACCGCCGAGGCGTTCATCAGCACACCCAGCCGCAGGGCGAGTGCCCGATGCACGTCGCCGAGCCGCATGATATAGCCGCCGCCGTGCAGCTGCAGCAGGACGCGTGGATGTGCGGCGGGACGGGCGTATAGCAGTCAACGGGAACACCGCCGAGCGCCTCGTGCTCCGCTGTCCATCCTGCGGGGAGCGTGAGCGGAGCCGCCTCTGCCGTGTCGCGATAGAACGCCTGCATCTTCTCGCGCATGTAGAGCTGTTTCGCGTCGTCTGTCATGACAATGCCATACGCCTCTGTGCGGCTCGGTGCAGAGAGCGTCCCCTGCGGCAGGAGGAGGACGGCAGCGAGGAGGAGCGCGGCGAGGAATTGTTTCGTGCGGGGGCGGGATCATACTTCATCTCCTTTCTATCGTTATAGCGCAGAATGGGGCACGGGTCAAGAGGCGTGCGAAAAGCCTCCCCCGTGAGGTCGGGAGAGGCTTTGTATATAGAAGGAAGTTGACCGAATGGAAATCGTTTAGAAGAAGAACTCGACGCGGCCGAAGAGTTTCGAGACCTTGTCTTTTCCGTCCGTGACACGCGGATTGAGATCCTTGCCGCGGAAATACTTTGCAGAGAGCACAACGTTTGGCAGCAGCGTGTAGTCTGCACCGAGTTCAACGCCCTTTGTGAGCTCCATGGCGCCGTCTGTTGTGGCGCCGAGGGCAGCGCCTGCAGGTAGCGATAGGAAACGTATGCGCCCCACGAACTCCCTGTCCTCGGGCTTTGCGCCCTTGTAGTCGTAGCTGATCTGGTAGGACTTCTTATATTTTCCGTCCATCGCAAGACTGTTGTTACGGGCATAGGCTGCGGAGAGGAAGTTGTTCTTGTCGAAACTGTATCCTGCATTCACACTCCAGATGCTCATGTTGTCTTTGCCGCCGGTGAAGTCTCGATAGTTATCAGAGTTGAGGTGGTAATAGCCAATACCCCCCGTGAGACGTCCATTGTACATCAGCTCTGCGCCCTGATAATTCGGTGGATCTGTCAACTCATCTTTTTGCTGAGACGTCCTGCCTGCAGCTTGACGCGCAGATCCTTGCCAAATGAGACCTCTGCGCCGGAGAAGTGATGATCGAAGACGAGCGCACCTGGCTTGGCATACGCCTCTGCTGATAAGAGTTCCATCCTGCCGAGCTTGACTTGAAATTGCCATAGTCTCCCTGTGCCCATGCGTATTTCAGCTCGACTTTGTCACTGCCGTCCTCGCCCGCGTCCTTGTTCACCTTCATCTCGGCATCGAGGCGTGCGTGTGCTGACCAGTGATCATTCACCTCAGCGGACGGCTCCAGACGGAACAGCAGATTGTTGTCGTTGACCTTTGTCGCTCCCGAGGACGTACGCGATGTTTCAAAACGCTCGCTCGTGTAGGTGTACTCGACCTTGCCGTTCCACTTCACCATGTCGGCGTTGCGCTCGAGGTTCGACACGCGCACGCCGAGGTTGTTCAGCTCATCGGCGAACTCGGCGGCGAGGCGGTCAACGAGTGCGCGGTCGGAGGCGGACAGGTCGCCCTTTGCCATCGCCTTGGCGACCATCTGTGCCATCTCATAGCGCGTGATGTTGCGGTCGCCGCGGAACGTCCCGTCGCCGTAGCCCTCAACCACGCCGTCATTGGCGAGCTGCGTCACAGCGTCGTACGCCCAGTGGTCGCGCGGCACATCGCTGAACGGATTCGCCGCCGCGAACGTCGTTCCCTGCCGCTCCCACGACGAGAGCCGCCGCGAGTGCGGACACCAGAGTTTTCTTCATCGGAAAAATCCTCCTTTTCGGATCATGCGAATCGGCATCGCCCTGTCTGTGTTTCCCATCGTGGATGGTGTCCGTGACGTTTGCTGCATCAATTCACTAAATAATAATAACTTTTCTCATTATACATAATATTGAGATGAAACGTCAAGCATAATATTCTAAAGGAATCGCTGATAAAATGAAGTCTGCCAGATTGGCGTAGATTTTTGTCCGAACAAGGTGGAAAACCGGACGCACAGCAAAGGCTATGTGGAGGATTTTTCCGCCGAAAGTGCGGGCGAAAAGATGCGTCAGATGGTAGTGCTAATTTATCGGTGCTTCTAAATATAGAGAATAAAATTGACGGACATGATTCGTATCATCAGCGCGGGTAAAATATGATATAATAAGGAAAAATACAGAACCATTTCAACGGATGGAGGAGAACATCGTATGAATGAATCAATCAAGGCGGCACATCTCACGCATGATGCAGCGCCGCAGGGCAGATATCACGCCCCTACAGCGCAGAGGCGGCGGCGCGTGGAGGCATTTCATCGGACGCTGCCGACGTACGAGCCGACGCCGCTCGCCGACCTCAGGCATCTCGCACGGTCACTCGGGCTGGCGCGGATCGCCGTGAAGGATGAGAGCAAGCGGTTCGGGCTGAACGCATTCAAGGGGCTCGGCACGAGCTACGCCGTCGCGCGCTATCTCGCGCAGTATCTGGGCATCCCTGAGGAGGAGATGACCTATGAGCGCCTGCGCGCACCGGAGAACCGCGAGCGACTGCGCGGCGTCACCCTCGTCACGGCGACGGACGGCAACCACGGGACGCGGTATGCGTGGGCGGCGAAGCTGTTCGGGATTTTTGCGCATGTCTTTATGCCGAAGGGCGGCTCGCCCGAGCGTCTGGCAAACATCCGCGGACTTGGCGCGAGGCGTCGTTCACCACCCACAACTATGACGATACCGTGCGCTATGCCTCGCAGATGGCGCAGGAAAAGGGCTGGGTGCTCATGCAGGACACGGCGTTCGGCGGCTATACGGAGCGGCCGCAGTGGATCATGCAGGGCTACTCGACACTTGCCCATGAGGCGATGGAGCAGTACGCTGAGATGCCGACGCATATCTTTTTGCAGGCAGGCGTCGGGTCGCTGCCGGGCGCGATCACGGATACTTTGCCGCGCACTATGGGGCGGAGCGTCCCGTCATCACCATCGTCGAGCCGAATCGCGCCGACTGCATCTATCGGACGGCGGCGGCGAACGACGGGGAATCGCACATCGTGACGGGGGAGATTAGTTCCATCATGGCGGGGCTCTCGTGCGGCGAGCCGAATCCCCTCGCATGGGACATCCTGCGGGACTACGCCGATCACTTCGTCTCCGTCCCCGAGTGGGTCGCGGCAAAGGGCATGCGCATCCTCGGCAACCCGCTGGATGACGACCTGCGCGTCGTCTCGGGCGAGAGCGGCGCCGTCACCACGGGGCTCGTCGCCGAACTCATGCAGAACGCGAGCCTCGACTACCTGCGCGACGCCATCGGCCTCACGAAGGACTCCCTGCATCCTCTGCATCTCCACCGAGGGCGATACCGACCGCACGAACTACCGCCGCGTCGTCTGGGACGGGCTGTATCCGAGTTTTTTGAGATGGTTGCACGGCTTCGCCGCTATGCTGTGATGCAGAGGCGGGCACGATACGGTGTCGAACATCACTGGGGGCTCTTCAACAGCACAGATCGGCGATCGTGGAGGTGATGCGAATGCGTGATTTGGATCGCAAAATTGAACTCTTTTCGTGCTCTTTTTCCACGTTTGAGCAGCTTTGAAACAAATGATTGGGAAGAGAATTTTTCTCGTGGAGTTTACGCATGATTCGACCTCCATCGAGGGAAATACGCTGACACTGATTGAGACGAAAATGATCTTGACCGATGCGGTCGTCCCGTCGGAGACCCTCGCTGCGGGAGTTGGACGAGGTACGCGGGCATGCGGATGCGTGGCAGTTCGTGAAGGATTGTGTTCGGGAGGAAAGCTCTTTCGGAGACGATGATCAAGGACATTCACGAGCGCGTCCTTCCTGCACGAGGAGCCGGCGGCGTCTATCGCACTGTCCCCGTCTATATTCGCGGAGCACGGCATGTTCCTCCCAATCCACGCAGGGTATGGGACGCGATGAAAGATTTTGTCTATCATATGGAGCACGATTCATTTCACCGATGCCATCGAAAGGCGGCGTGGATTCACGCGGAGTTTGTGAAGATCCATCCATTTCAGGATGGAAATGGTCGGACGTCACGACTGATCATGAACTATCATCTGATGGCAAATGATTTTCCGCCAACGTCCATTAAGCTGCAAAATCGCGAAGCATATTTTTCTGCACTGGAAGAATATGCCATACAGGGGAATCTTGCACCATTTGATACGTTGCTTCGTGAAAATATGGAGCGAGAAATGGATGCTTTCTTTACCATGTATGCACAACATATTGATCTGGCAGAACTGCGGCAAACATATCCAACGCTCGAACCGCTGGCTGCCAGCTATATAGACGATGCGTATTAAGGAAATGACCCGTTGATTCGGCAGAATGTACGGCGCAAAGAAAATCAAATTGATATGACAGAAAGTGGGACTCCGCATGGATGAGAATGAACACTATATTGCGACGCTGACCGTGAATGATGTGCCGTGGCACCGGCTGACGACGCCCCTATGGGCGCGCGACGGAGTTTCCTCGGTACTTTGCCGTGCTGGAGGCGATGGACGACCTTGCGGCGGTGAAGGATGCCCTCTACGAGCTGGAGATCAATACGGAGCATCAGGGGACATTCTGGCACGCCACACCCGTTTGCTATGATCTTTCTCGTGCGGATCTTTCGGCGCGCACGTAGCTGCGCAGGCAGATGAGTGAAATCGCTCGAATGATTGCAGAGCGGCTCCTCGAACACTTCCCAGCTGATCGCAGAATGTGTCCACATGGGGAGGAGATGGAACACGCCGCGCCCCTGCCACACTTCTCCGACATGCTTCGGGAGGAATACCTCTGGTCGGAGGTCTACGACGAGGAGGAGGACGAACTGCGCTGGGAGGATGATGATGTTTTTCCCCGCAGATCTCTTCTATAGCTTTTACTACTACGCTGCGCAGGTACTTGCCTCCCTGCGAGGGCGAACGCAAACAATAGCCCTCGGGCAGCGAGACGATGAATCGTATATAAAATGTGAAAACACCTCTGTACGACCAACGTGCAGAGGTGTTTTATCATAGGACCGTGCGAGAGTAAAATGCAGATTTTATCATAAGGATAAAGGATTCGTTTCGCATCATATTAAATAGTGATGTGTATGGTACTTGGAAATGATGTGCGACATCGGGAAGTTTCGGATTGTTCGAGCGCGTAGTTATGCGACCCTGCTGACTGCTCGAAGCTTTAGGGAGCGTATAGCCATATACTTTTGGCGGCGGCAATCAGCCACGGGTCAGCAACATTTTCTCGCGACCAGAGACGAAGCGCGGCGTCGCTGTATTGATCGCTTTGCTGAATGAAAGCTCAGAACGTCTCTATACATCTGAATGATTTGTATCTCCTGCGTCGATAGGATACATTCGTTCGGAAGATCACTTATCCATGCAGAGAGTTCGTCTGTTCCCTTTAGAATCTCCTCCTGTACCTTGTCCAGAACGGCTATTTTATCCAGTGAAATTTTGGGACGTAACTGTTGCCAAAAAGATGGGGCGAAATCAAACGGATAGTACGCACGAGCAGGGCGTATCAGACTATTGGCATCGATGAGGTATTTTTGGCTCAACTCAAATGCCTCCCATCCGCTCAAGTACACCTTTTTGTAGGTTCTGCGATTGGTTGCTGTCAGTCGGTAGGCATCCGTATCCTGCGTGTTGCCCTGAATCACACTCCGTTCAAGGGCGGCGAGGAAACGATGATCGAGGTTCGAGAGCAGCGTGTTGTAGAAATCTCCGCCACTACTTTTCTTTTTGTGTGCCTTTGCATGCTCGAAGCGCTCCTTTTGCAGAGCAATCATACGCGCATATACATCCTGTGGGATTCTTTTCATCTCATAGGCGCGCCGCAGAATTACGGCTTCACTGCATCGGAAATGACGTGCGGCCCGTTCTATCATATCTTCAATAGGAATGGACGAATCCCATACTTCGGAAAAATCTGCTACAGGGACGAGCAGTTCTGCCGCAACGGCATTGCACTTCTGTTCGAGCAGACTCACGCGCTCATCCGACCATTCGGGATTGTTGAAGAGGCTGTTTTTGCCGAGCCATACATGAACCGTTTCGTGTAGGAGAGAGAAGAGGCGTCCGTTTGCTGTGTCTGTTGTGTTTATAAAGATGAGTGGCGCATGGGTATCAATCAGGGTAAACGCACGAAACTCCTTCACATCGAGTGGACGATGTGTATTGCTCGACCTTTCCCCCGTAAAGACGAGAAGTCCATGCTGTACGAGTGTGTTGCGTAGGCGATTGAAATTATCTTCCGCATTTTTTTCCTCCTCTGTACCAGTTCGTTTTTGAGTGCAAGATCATCTCGTATCCGTTGTGCAATCTCACTCGTGGAATCGCGGAGGCTGCAACTCCCGATAAAAGTAGCGGCGTCCGATTGTTCCCGTTTGAGGTCATCCCTCATCCAATCCTGAATTGCCGTCATCTGATCCAAAATATCGATGAGCTCACGGCTCGGCTTTTTGACGTGTTTTTACTCCCAATCGTGCGATATTCGGCAAGCGCGATATCCTCGTCAGGCGGTGTCTGTAGAAGGAAATAGCCGAATGGAATACGCGTCTTCCTGCTCATCGCTTCCAGCTGTTTCAGCGTAGGGCTGCTTTCTCGCCCGGTCTTCCATGCGTTCAGCTGGTCGAGCGCATCAGGGTGACCTGATCTTCATGGATGTTCTGCACAATCCAGTCGATTACAGGTGCATGAACCGGTACGGTAACTCCCGCCATACGGCTCACCTCCTTTTGTTCATTTCTTTTATGATAACATATCGAGAGAGCGAGTTCCACACAAAATGACCTACTGGATGCCGAAATACAGAGCTCTACCGGAGCTGTGGTTTCCGTTTCTGTTGAAAAAAACGGAAATACGTGGGGGCTGTCTGGTATAGAAAAATCCGTTTTAATATGAAGGGAAAAAGATGGCATAAATAGAATACTAAACCAATGAAAATATAAATAAGGACGAGGTGAGTTTGTGTCATTGCGGATCAAAGACGTTCTCGTCAAGGAGACGGGAGCAAAGCGGATGTTCCCGGGACAGCGGCACAGCCTTGATACGACGGAACGTCCGACCATCGACTACGGGCGGGACGGCGCGACATGGGAGCAGTCCGGCGAGACAGAGCGTACACTGAAAGGCTATCGTGATCTTTCGGAGCGATGTGATCAGCTCAACCGTTATGAAGTGCCGGACAGCCTTGTTTACTTTTCTGGACGGCTCGCGTCATGTCTATAAGGTCGATGATATTGCCTTTTCGAGAAATAAACGCATCTCGGTATATCCCGTCCTCGCAGGACAGATCGGCGTCGGCTGTTGTGTACGCCATAACCGCACGATGAAGAAACATCGTTTTTTCTACGAGTGTGTTCTTGCCTTGCCCGATCTTGCCGATGCCGATGGACGCGCTGGATTTTCAAGTGCGCTCGTGCAAAAGCTCAATGAACTTGAGGTGGTTCAGGCGGCGTGGCATCCATTTCGGACACGTCTTTTTATGATACGTCCAAGCCAAGTGAGGAATGGAAGCAGATCGGGCGGAACTTCTATGAGAGTCGAGGCACGGCAAAGATTCAGGAGCATATGATCGGACTCGAGCAGGAGATGGTGCGAAGCCTCGTGAAGGAGCACCTGCTCGATCAGGATCGCTATCTCATCAGGACGGCTCAGCTCGAATATCGCGGGCTAAAACGCGGAGATGCGGCAGGTGTGACGGCAGAGATGCTCCATCAGGAGCAGTATGAATGGGTGCTCGGCGTGTCGAAGAATTTCAATCCCGAGGTGTGCAAGGATCAAGACGGCAAAGCCAAATCCGGGCTTTATAGCAGAACTTCCCTTTTGTCATCGCACTCCTGCTGCCATGTATGAGTGGGGCGGAGTTCGCTATGCCGTATGGTATCTCCCGCCTGCGTGAGGCGGAGCGGACACGCTCCATCTTTGACGGCGTGGTCAAGGTGGAGAAGGTACTGGTCGGTGATGAAATTGAAAATGGGATGGAGACGGAGCGTATCGACGATCTAAGTGCTCGGATTCTGAACGAGCGAAAATCCGGTCTGCTATGGCTCGGATCTGCGCTGGGCAAATCATCTCTATCCGATTTACCTGACGGAGCAATTCGTCAAGGCACGCTATATTCAAACGAGAGCTTTTTACAGATGTTTTGAGGTGACATGATGGCGAGACAACTTGATCGGGCGCGTGATTGCAACGGAGAAACGCCCCTACGACGATGGACACATTTACCTTTTTGGACGAGTGAGAACGAGAAACTTCACGCGTTCGATATCGTAAAAAGTGGAGCATATCGAAGGCTCGTTTTCCTATGGGGTCATTCAGAACATCTCACATATCACAGATGCACAGAGCTTTCTCACGAGTTTTATCTCGAGCGACTTTGGTGATGTCAATGTGGAGGGAAGTACGGCACGGCTCGGCATGAACTACGTTGAGGCCGCGGTATCTTACAACAGCGAGGGTGATCTATACGCCTGTGCACAGTGGGGCAAGGTATGTCGTGCGAGTGTAGAGGAGATTACGGCGGCGCTCGGGCTGGGTGAGGTGAAGAATCCGCTCGTCTGTGGCGCGGTCAAGATGTATGCGGACGCAGCATCGGAGATCTCGCTGAATGTCCCACTGAACGCCAAATTCCTGCTCGGCGGAGGGAGCGCATCTCAATATCTCAGGCATCTCGGGGCTAGCGGCAAAGACCTCTTACGCGATGTTTTTTTGATGAAAGCGGCGCAGGAGCGATATATGAAAGAAGAGGAGGAGTCGGTAGCCTACGTTATTTTTCAACGTGAAGGAAAGGATCTGCTTGCCATTCGTGAGGAAAAATGATTTCAGTGAGGAGAATGACCCTGTGGCAGAGCGTACCCGTGTGATGGCGGAGTATCATGCGATGGGGCTTTTCAGGCAAGCCGTTTGAGCAGGTCAAATACTATATTCCCTATGCGCAGCAGGGCAAGTCGCGGCAGAGTACCTATCTCGGGAAAACGGAGCAGATGGAGTACGAGCGTGAGGGCATCCTCAAGAGTTCAAATATACGTATGAGGATGATAAGGAGGCATCGAAATGCTCTTTTTCCGATATTGATGACCCACAGCAGACAATGGATGCCATCATCAACAAGATCATCGATGCGACGGATGCGGATTTTTCGGGACTGTCTACATGGGATACCTTTCGGGAAAAGGTCGATGAGCTGTCGCAAAAAGAACACGAAGGACGATAAAAAGGTCAATGAAATCTCTGTCCTCAGCTGGCGTAAATTCAAACGTATTATCAATGAAAGGCAATCCGCAATGATGATATGTTTGCTCGCCGTTGATCGATACGCAGGGAGAGTGCCGTCTGACGGATGAGATTCGCCATATACAGAAAAACGATGTCTACGTCATGAGATATCGCCAAACTTTCGGAGGATAAGCAGGCGTTTGTTTTTCGGTGATGCGATACGTGCCATCTACAATTTGAAACTCGGCGAATACGACGATGAGCTGGACGGACAAAACCACCCACACGTATTGTGGTTTTTCATCGACGAACTGAATAAATACGCCTCGAAGGACACGCCAAAGTCCTCGGCGATCCTGCGTGAAATCCTCGACGTGACGGAGCGTGGACGCTCTCTCGGGGTGGTACTCTTTGGCGCGGAGCAGTTCCGCTCGAATATTCATCCGCGTGTGACGGGGAATTGCTCGACACATGCATACGGGCGGACGAATACGATTGAGACGGAGACGAAGGACTACAAGAGCCTCCCACCCGTCTACAAGAATATGCTCACACGACTTGCACAGGGGGACTACCTCATCCAGAACCCGATGTTCCGCTCTCTGCTAAAGATCCAATTCCCGAAACCGGTTTACAAGCAGTTTAAGGGGTGAGGACGATGACACAGCAGGGGGCCGTCTTTGGTGCGAGTATACTCGAAACGCTGACGACGGGGATGTATAAGGATCCCAGTATTATCTATCGTGAATACATTCAGAATGCGTGTGATGCCATCGATCAGGCAGTGCGCGAAGGCCTGTATGCAGAGCAGAGACAGGGCAGTGTGCATCTGTTCATTGATCGTGACAAGCGTTATTTATCCATTGAGGATAATGGCGCGGGCGTTCCAGTGGCGAAATTCCGTAGTACGGTTGGAGATATTGCCAACTCCGCGAAGGAAGCGGGCAGGACAAAAGGGATTTTCGTGGCATTGGCCGCCTCGCAGGGCTTGCCTACTGCAAGCGACTTGTCTTTTACGACACGGGCGGCGGGGGAATCGGTTGTCTCCCGTCTGGAATGCGATGCTGTCCGCTTCTGTGCGATGGTGAATGAGAAGGGCACACCGCCGCCGAGGTGCTTGATGCGGCGTTTTTCTTCTCTGCGGAGGATGCGAAGAAGAAAGATGCTGCGCATTTCTTTCGCGTGGAACTCTATGATGTGGAGCGTGAGGCGGATGCTCTGCTGGACAAGGAGCGGATTCGGGGGTATCTTTCCTTTGTCGCGCCGGCGGCATATCAATCATCGTTTTATCAGCGAAAATCAATCACGGATTATGCGGCACAGCACCAAGCTCCCGCTTGATGAGTACCGCATTATTGTGAATCAGGAGCCTCTTTTCAAGGCGTATCGAACGAACTACCACTACAAAAGAAGGAAAGCCGGACAGTATACAGGGATCTTGCGTTCAAGGAGCTGAAAGGTGCAGATGGTACAGTTCTTGCATGGCTCTGGTATGCGCGCACCGGCTTCTACGGTGCTCTTGCGGGAAAGACCGTGCGCTCGCCGGGATTCGTGTGCGCGTCGGAAATATCCAGGTCGGTGATGAGGATACGCTGCGTTCCTTCTATCCCGAGGCGCGTTTTGCTGGCTATGTAATGGGCGAGCTTCATGTTCTTCCGCTAGCGGGACTGCGCCCCAATGCGCGACGCGACTACTTCAATAGCAGCGCGCAACTCACGCAGCTGAGGAGGCATTTCGCTCTGTTGCGAAGGAGATTGGCAAGCTCTGCCACCTCGGGTCAGATCTGAACACCCAACTGAAAAGTATTCAGAAGCACGAACAAGCAGAACAAGACTTCAAACAAAAAGTGAAGAAAACCGCTTTTTGGATACGGCGGCACGCCAAAAGGCTGCGGACAGTCTCAAGAGCTCGGGACAAGCGGCGAAGATTGCGGAACAAAAGCTGAAGGCTATCGCGGAGATGGGGAAGCAGGGAAGATGTCTCCGATATTGATGCGGGACTTGCACGTATTGCGGCGGCACGGTTGACCGCACTCAAAGAGGAGCGGAATCGGCGGCCGAAGCCTCCTGCGTCGAAGGAAAAAGACGCAGCGCCCCAAGAAAGACCCCAGTGATAAGGCCCGACGCACGGATAATTTGTCCAAACTGAGTAAAAAGGAAAAGAAGATGGTTCATAAGATATACTGTGCTGTGGAAAAGGTTCTTGCCGATGACGATGAGACTCGTGAGCGTGTGATCACGGCAATCGAGGACGCTCTGCAGTGAGGCGCAAGGTGCTCCTCCTCGAGCCGGACTATAAGAATAAATATCCGCCGATGCCCCTCATGAAGCTCGCGACCTATTTCCGCAGACGTGGCGATGATGTGCGTTTCTTTAAGGGGGATCTGCGGGACTTTGCCGCGCAGCTGCTCGCCGAAGAGCTCTATCACGAATTGAACAATCCTGAGCTTGCCCGACATTTTGACGTCCTCAAACGCTATGTACGGCGTGGAACAATATCAATTTTGGAGGATGTACGGGAGCTGTCGGACGATCTCGCGGCACAGGAACTGGCACATGCCTACTACCTGCGGCATAAGCGACGGGACTATCCTCAGTTCGACCTTGTGGCAGTGACGACACTCTTTACGTTTTACTGGGCGAAGACCATTGATACGATCAACAATGCCAAGCGTTTTTCTGGCGGCCGATGGTCGACTGCTTGTTGGAGGAATTGCGGCGACCATTCTGCCTGAGCACATTGAGGCGGAGACAGGGATCAAACCAATCACAGGACTTCTGGATCGTCCCTATATGATTGATGCGGACGATGCCGCCATCATTGATGCAATGCCGCTCGATTACTCCATTTTTGGAGGAGATTGACTACACCTATCCCGCACATGATGCTTATTTCGGCTATATGACGCGCGGCTGTATTCGTAACTGTCCGTTTTGTGCAGTTAAGACACTCGAGCCGCATTATAAGGAATATCTCAGTATCGAAGGGCAGCTTGAACCATCGAAGAACAGTTTGGCGCGCAGCGGATCTCTTGCTCATGGACAACAATGTCTTTGCCTCCTCGCGTTTCTTTGACATCATCGAGGAGATTAAGGCGCAGGGATTTCAAAAAGGGGCGACCTATGTGCCGTCCAGTCCGTATGAGGTTGCGATTTCCAACCCTGCAGCGCGGGCATAATGCGCGGGTATCTCAAAAAGCTGCTTGCTCTCTATGAAGTGATGGCGGGGCGTCTGAAAGACGAAGAGGCGGGGGCAGTTTTACCTCGCACGCGAGCGTGCAGGACTGCTCTATCTCCCCTCGGCAGAGCGGGAGAATGCACTCGCTTTTTGATGCTGTTGCGCGTCCACTCTATGAAAAGTATTTCAAACAGGGAAAGCGCAAGCGTTCATTGGATTTTAATCAGGGTCTTGATGCGCGGCTCGCGACTACCGAAAAGATGGAAAAACTCGCAGAGACGGCGATCAATCCTCTTCGCATTGCCTTCGACCATTACGATACAAAGGAGGTCTATGTCCGTGCGATTCGGATGGCGGCAGCGGCGGGGATTGATCACCTGTCGAACTATTTGCTCTATAACTACGAGGATCATCCCGAGGAGCTGTACCTGCGGATGAAGATCAACGTGGAGCTGTGTGATGAGCTGGGCGTAGCAATCTATTCGTTTCCGATGAAATATCATCCGATTCGCGACCCAAAAGTATTTTCCGAAACCGGGACTTTGTTGGGGTGCACTGGAATCGCAAGTTTGTTCGTGCAGTACAGGCCGTTCTGAACGCAACGAAGGGAAAGATTGGACGTGGCAAGTCGTTCTTTGCGGAGGCGTTCGGGCAGGATATCGACGGATTCTTTGATATACTCTGGATGCCGGAGACGTTCATCATCGAGCGGATGAAGTACAAGGAGAATTTGACGAAGGAGTGGCGTGCGGCATTTCTTGCGCTGGACGGGGTACTGCGGGAAGAAGCCCGTGCGCTCATTGCAGCAAACAATTTTTCGGAGGACATCGTCTCGGGTACACAGCGCAGAGGTGCGTGAGGTGTTGCGCTATTATCAGATACGGAAATAGATCGTATTGGTGACCTTGTCAAACGAGAGAAGGTGCGGTCATTGCACAGAATTGTATCTGAGTGTATCGCATATACTTCACTAATAGTTCGAGAACGGTCGGGGGAACTATACACTGGAGAAGTATGAGCAGCCTGCGCTGACCTTTGACATGATGGATGAGATGCTTCGCGCCTACTCGTAGACAATCAAGGATGATAAGTAGGTCCGCGGGGGGCTAGTTCGTCAGCGCTTCCTTAAGGCTTTGCCCCATATTTTTTTAGAGGCGGGCATCAGTAGAGGAGATGAGTTCATCTCAGTTATCGTTATTCATCCATGGCGGGATATTCGGCAGCGGCAGATCCTCTTGTGTGATGGAGGACTGCACCGTTCCGCTTGGCATATAGAATATCCGGCCTTTTTCTTTTGATTTGGACGACATCGTCAACAATAAATTTGATCAAAGGGAGTATTTCTGACATATTGGGAGGGATAATAGGGCTCACCTCGTATTCTCTGGGCACGCGACCATCAATTTTTAGATAGTATCTATGCCCATCCAGTCCAATAATACGATCAACGAAAGATGATCCCCAATCTGCGTTTATGACGGCGTTGATAAGTGACATATCGTGTTCTTTCAGTACCTTCTCGTTTACTGGAGTAAACTGCTTCACGTAGCGAATAAAACCGTTATCATGTTCTGCCATTGTGACAGCTTTGTTTATTTTTCATTTTGTGTAGAGCATCTCCCATTCTTGGGGAGTAGTAATCCACTATTTTGTGAAAGTAGTCGATAGAGGTCAGTCCTACGTTCCAGTATATCCTGTAGTCATTATTGCCCATCTGATATACTTGGGCGCAAATTGCAGGGGGGCGCTGAGAACAGACGATTTTCAATTCAAGGAGCCGCTGTCCATTTTCCACACAGAAGGAAAAACAATCTTCATAATTACTCATTATAGATATCTCCATGTCAATTGTATCCGTCTATGCTGGGAGAGGAATGTTGTTGCTCGGATGTGCGAATTATGTTATTCTGAGTATGTCAAAGAATGGATGAGCAAGGGTCAGCTCCACTTTCCCTACTCGTTTTTGCAGTAATGCATAATGGCTGTGCCGCCAACAATAGTGGAGCCTCTCGCGAGTTGTGCGGGCGGCCGTTTTCTTTGATGCGCTCGTGCGCGTGATGGGAGGCATTCATTGGAGGCCTTGTATGTCTGCGTATGCGTGCTCTTGTCCCCGTCCTGAAATGAGGGGAGAGGGCGACCCATCACAAAACTGAATGTCGGCACCTGCTGTTATGGTAGGTGCTTTTTTGCTGGGTCGTATTTGCTGGGGCGCATATCGTGTTTATCTCATGACGATCGTTTCTCTTGCCCATTCGCGTTCGGCACTGCTCTCATCCGGCGGGATGCGTGCGCTGTCGCGTCCGTCCGGGCGGACGCGGTTCGTTGGCAGCCAGAAGCCCCACACGTTGTTGGAGAATTCGCCGGCGGCGAAGCGGTGTACGGTGCCGTCCACGGTGATTTCGTATACGTTCATGGTGTAGGGCTGCCCGTAGAGTGGGTCATGGACACGGATGCATTTGCGCGTGTCCGTCCATTCGTGGGCAAACACGTCCACGCCGAAGAGGAAGCATTCTCGCCGATGGCGGTGGTTACGTACTCAAAGTCCGAGGATTTCTCACGCGGTATCTTCGTACCGATGGCGGTTGTTATGTACTCTTGGTCTGCTGCTTTTGTCATGATGGCGTTCCTCGTTCCTGCTGAAAATCCCCCGCAGAGTGTCTGCGGGGGATTCGTGTTTCGGAAGTATTTCCTTTATTTCTTCTTTCCGTCGAGTTCGTTGATGTCGACGTTGCTGCTGGTGGAGGAGAGGCGGTTAAACTCCTCGATGACGTTGTTGAACTTCTTCGGGTCGGGGCTTCCGGAGGTATACTCACGCACCTGACCGATGAAGCTGTTGACCTGGCTCTGTAGGAGGAGAGGAAGCCTGTGCTGGAGGGGAGCTTTTCGAGGAGGGCACTGATCTCGCCGATCTTCGCCTCGGCGGCGTTCTTGTCGACCTGCTCGCCGCTGATCATCTCGACGAGCTCTCGTGTCTTGCCGTTCAGCTCGAGGAAGGCGGCTGCGTTCTCCTTGCCCTCGCTGTGCAGTGCATCGATCTGGGCGAGGCGGAGTTCCTTGTAGCGGTCGGTGACGACGGCGTCGAATTTGTCGTAGGCCGCGTCGAATTTGTCACAGAGCGGGAAGAACTGCGCGACCATTTCGTCCGACTGCGCGTAGTTGTCGGTCATATAGGTCTTGGCGAGTAGTAGCTCTTCAGCTTTTGTGGCGAGCGGCTCGAGATCCTTCAGGATGGCGAGCAGGTCATCTGCCGCTGCGTCGATGTCGGGGTAGACACCTGCGACTTTCGGGTCGGAACGTGCCGCCTCAAGGGCGGTTTTCAGATTTTCAAAAATTCGGCAGGGAGATGTACTCCTTGTGCTCTCCCTTGCGGAGGCTGTCGAGGACGGGGCGATGGAAAAGTCAAAGGTGACGATGTTGTGGTTGTAGTCGTTCGTTGCCTCGAGGTAGGGATTGAGCGCCGCCTCGCGCGACGGTGCGTTGCTTGCCGTGGTCTGCTGTGATGCGGCACTGTCGCTACTGCTGCTGCCGCAGCCAGTGAGGAGTACGGCAGGGGCGGCGAGCAGGCTGCACGCGGTGAGGATGGAGAGGGCACGCCGAATCGATGGATGGGTCATGGAAAATCCTCCTTGCTGAAAGCATCTGAATATAGGGAAGCACTGATAAATTCGGTACGACCATCTTGACGCATCTTTTTCGCCCGCTTTTCGTTAGCAAATCCTCCACATAGCTCTTGCTATGCGTCCGGTTTGCTGCCTCAATCGGACAAAAAAATCTACGCCAATCTGGCATACCTCATTTTATCAGCGATTCCCTAGGATAAATAATTGCAATAAGTATAACGCAGGTGAAATTTCTGTCAAACGATATGCGACGTGATGCACCCTGCTTTCGGGGCTATTTTTTCGCGTCGAGCGCGTTGACGTCGACGTTGTTGCCCGTGGCGGCGAGGCGGTTGAACTCCTCGACGACGTTGCCGAGTTTGTTCGGGTCGGGAGGGACCCGCATTATACGCGCGGACGGCCGCGACAAGGCTGTTGATGCCGTTCTTGTAGGTCACGAGGTAGCCGGTGCCGGCGGGGAGTTTCTCGATGAGGTTGTTGATCTCACGGATTTTTCGCCTCGGTGGCTTCCGGATCGTGTTCACCGCTGCGCAGCATGCGGACGAGCTCGCGTGCCTTCGCGCGCAGCTCGAGGAAGGTGGCGGCGTTCTCTGCCGTCGCTGTGCATCGCGTCGATCTGGGCGAGCCGCATCTCCTTGTAGTGGTCGGTGACGATGGCATCCAGCCGGTCGTAGGCTGAGACGAATCGGTCATAGAGCGGGAGAAACCGTGCCGTCATTTCGTCCGCCTGTGCGTAGCCGTCCGTCGTGTACGCCCCGGCGGCGTAGTAGTTCTCCATTTGGTCGGCGAGCAGGGCGAGCTCTCCAGCGTGCTGCGCAGTTCCTCTGTCGCCGCATCGACGTCGGGGTAGACGTCCGTGCCGCCGGGCGCAGCGTGCGCCGCGTCGAGCTCACGGCGGAGCTTTGAGAGCGGTGGGAGGATGATACTCGTCAGGTGCTTCCCCTGCCGCAGGTCGCTGACGGTGGTGGAGACGGCGAGGCTCAGGGGGAGCATCGTGCTGTTGTAGGCGGTCGTTGCCTCCATGTATGGGCCGAGTGACGCTCTGCGCTCCTCCATGCTGCGCGCAGGCATCTGCTGCGTCGGGACGGGGGATTCCGCGCTGCGTCCGCCGCAGCCCGTGAGCAGTATGGCCGGCACGGTGAGCACGATGCAGAGGGCGAGGGCAGCGCATACGCGCCGCAAAATGTGTGCAGCATGGGAATCCTCCTTTACATAAAACCTTCATTATAAAAAGTATATGATAGATGAAAGTCTCTGTCAAGGAAGATCACTGTGCATTGTTACTCTGTCGTACGTCCCTGCTGCATCGCGCCGCGGATGACCTCGGTGATGACGCGCGTCCAGTCGATGCCGCCCCGCGCGCCGCCGTCGCCGCGCTCGGCGTGGCGTGCCTCCTGCTCCGCCTTGTGCTCGGCACGGCGCAGTTTCATCCAGAGCTCGTCGTCTGTCTTGTCGGAGGCGTCCCACGCCATGCGCAGCTCTGCGGCCGCATCGTCGTAGCGTCCCATGTCAAAGTAGATCTGCCCGCGGTAGCGGTGCAGCTGCCAGATGGGATAGGGCGTGTTCGTGTGCGGGGTGCGGTCGGCCGCGTCGAAGTCATTGAGTGCGAGACGGTCGCTGCGGAGCTCGTAGTAGGCGCGCCCGCGCAGGTAGAACGCATACGCGCGCGCGTTTCCCGTGACGGCGGGATCCTCGATGAGGAGGGAGAGGTCGGCGATGGCGTGCTGCTCGTCGCCGCGCTGGATCATGGCGGTCGCGTCGTCAAAGATGCGGCCGAGTTTGTAGCTTTCCTCGAGCTGTGCGCCGATCTCCGCCTTCTCTGTGCCTCGTGCCTGCTCGTAGCGTGCGAGGAGCTCGTCGTTCTGGCGTTTCAGCTCGTCGCGTTCCTTCTGGAGGCGTGCCAGCTCCGCCTTGTTCTGGGCGAGGGCGGCGAGATCGACCTTGACGTGTCCACCTCACAGACGAGATGCACGCGGTAACGCCACACGTCGCCGACGAGCTCGGGCGTTACGTCCTCATGCAGGACGCGCAGCACCGTGCCCGCGACCATGCGCACCTCGTCCTTGGTGAGGGTGAGGTTCTGCGTCTCCGTATAGCTCGACGTAGACGCCCGCCTGCTCTGTCGCGGAGCGCATCGCCTCCCTCGCCGTGCGGCGTCACGGGCGATCTTTGGCGAGTCGTTGTCACCGACGGTGTAGACGCCCTCCGCCTCGATGGTCTGCGGGGCGGCGAGTGCCGTGCTCGCTGCGGTGAGGAGAAACAGCGCGCAGCAGAGGGCGCGCAGAATATGTCCGATCATGCAGTTCACTCCTTGATGGGGCATGAGACGCCCCGAGATGCTGTCCATAAACTATCTCGTATTGTTCCAAATAATCCCTAAAGTGAAGTGAAACAGGGATTAGCCGCAGATGATTCCCCGCAGTGATATTGGCTGCGGGGTTGACAGGGAGCGCGCGGCTCGGGTATAATTCCACTATCGCCTGTGAGGCGGTATGCTGATTTAGCTCAGTTGGTAGAGCAGCTCATTCGTAATGAGCAGGTCGTGGTTCAAGTCCCATAATCAGCTCCATTTGAAACGCAGAGGCTTCGATTTCTCGGAAGCCTTTTTGTATCCCTGATACGTGAGAATGATTAAAAGATTTTGCCTTCTAGAAGGAATATAGGGGATGGGGGAAGAAATAGGAAGGAATCATCTTGTGCGTGAAGGAGCAGTGACGATGCAGGGACGTGTCTATTTCTATGCGATCAGTGCGGTCTCTCATGTGGTCGACGACGGCGGCACTGGTGAAGAGTCTTCTCACGGAAATACCGACGTACGAGGCGCTCTTTGTGAGCAGTCTCGCGGGCGCTCTCTTTCTCATCGTCATGCAGCTCGTGCGCGGCGGCGGGCGCGTGTTCCGCGCCTACGATGTGCGCAGCTATGCGGCAATGGCGGGACTGGGCTTTCTCGGGATATTCCTCTACTCGGGGCTCTACTACTACGGGCTTTCGCAGCTGACCTCGCAGGAGGCGTGCATCCTCAATTTCCTCTGGCCGATGATGATCGTCCTCTTTGCGGCGTTCCTCCTCGGGGAGCGGATTACCGTTCGCACCGCCGTCGCCCTCCTCCTCTCGTTCTCGGGGGTCGTGGTGCTCACGCTCGGCGGTGAGGGGCACGCGGCGGGGAACGCTGTCATGGGGATGATCGCCTGTGTCCTCGCGGCGGTCTGCTACGGCCTGTTCTGCGTGCTGAACAAGCGGCGAAACCTCGACCAGACCGTGATGATGGTCGTGGCGTGGGGCGTGACGGCGCTGTGCTCGCTGCCCGTGACGCTCATCATGGAGGAGTGGGTCACGCTCTCGTGGACGCAGTGGGGCGGTCTACTCTGGCTCGGGATCTTCATCGACGCCGTGGGCTATCTCTGGTGGGCGATGGCGCTCCAGCAGGCAACGAACTCCGCTGCCGTCGCGAATCTCGCCTACGCCGTGCCGCTCCTCGCTCGTCGTCTCCGCCGTTACCCTCGGCGAGCGCATGACGGGGGCGGCACTCCTCGCGCTCGTGCTCATCATGGGCGGGATATTGCTCCAGAATGTGCGGCGGGGCGGGCGCACGAGGTAAGCTCCTCTATGCAGTCGGGCGCGAGGATCATTCCTCTGCGTCCGTGCGGATCACGGCGCTGTCCAGAAGGCTGGCTGCGTGGTGGGAATAATCGGATCACTGGTGTCGTACATCAGCTGGATGCTCCATATGTCGTCTTTGAAGGAAAGAAACAGGGCGTCTGTGATGATTTCCCGTCCGTTTTACCAATGATCGTATCGTTAGTCGTCGCCGGAGAACCGTTTTGCAGCAGGGATTCATTGCGCTGTAGTTCCTTCTCATGCAGCTTTTGCAGATGTCATAATGCTGTCGAGAAATCCAGCAACTATTTCGTCCAAGCGTTGATCTGCCGTTTTTGAGGCGGCGTCTGACGTAGGAAAGAAGTGGGAGAGTACCATGGCCAACGCCAGAGGCGTTTTGTAGTAGTTCGCGAATTGATTGTTGATAAAGACGGTGTCGCCGTTGCGAAGATGCTGTCGGACGAACGGTGTATCTGTCGAGGATGTCCATCGTTAGGACAGAGCCGCGGTCGTGAAATTCGCCAATTTTGACGAGACATAGGGGGTGGTCGGTTCAGGGAGATGACGCACTTCCTCTGATGTTGACTCCGTACTGGCGTATGACTGGATTTCTGCATGCACTGGTGCGCAGGCAAAAGACATAGGGACGTAAGACATAGTGGCATCATTCGTCGGAACATTTGCAAATTCCTTTCTAACGAAACGCGGCTGAAATGGTGTCGGCTGGTCGGCGCGGACGTTTTCGTCCGAACGTCTCCGCCGTTACTATTGATGAGCGCATGACGGGGCGGCACTCCGCGCTCGTGCTCATCATGCGGCGGGATATTGCTCCAGAATGTGCGGCGGGGGCGTGGGTAGACGAGGCTTACTTTGTATCGATCATGCGCCAACGAACGGATGAGAACATGGCGTCGAGCATATCATCAGTGATCTCGCGGTCATCGGCTCTGTGTTCAAACATGACAACCCAATCCTCTGTGTCGGTACAAACGAAGAGATATTCCATCTTAAAATGTGCCACTCCCGCTTTGAAACCGATAGGGATATATGACGGAAACACGTTTGACAGGAGTGCGCTCAGTCGTAATGATTCACTGCAAAACGGTCCAATTTGCTGTATCGTTTTCGGTGAGGCGATCCAGTGCTTTTTGGATGACCTCCTCTCGGGATGGGCGGGAGAGGGGCGTCATTTGACGAAGGAGGCTCGTAGAGGCGGGTGGAAGAGGGCAAAAGCGATGTGTTCATTCTTGCTGGTGAGAAAATATTCATCGGAATCTCTATACCTGCGAAAAGGTCTTCTTACATCAAACGGCAGGCTGATGTACAGTGCATGCCCCCGATCCTTGAGCACATTGTCGCGCAGTCCCCATGACGGGGGAACGTCTTCTGTGCCCTCGCCCGTAAAAAAGAGCACCTCATCGCCAACGTTTTTCCGTCTGTGCCGAGACGGTCGGCATGAACAGGAGTACGGCGCAGATGGTCAGCGCATAGATTTTTGATGGACATGGGTGCACCTCGCTTTGTGTCTCTATTGCTGTGTGCGGGGGCGGATCAGCGTGGTTCGGGCAGTGCGCCGATAGAAGTAAAGGAAGCACTGATAAATTCGGTACAACCATCTTGACGCATCTTTTTGCTCGCACTCGGCGGAAAATCCCACAGAGCACCACTCTGCGTCCGGTTTTCCACCCTCGTTCGGACGAAAAATCTACGCCAATCTGGCAGACCTCATTTTATCAGTGATTCCTAAAAGAACTCAGCCGGATGCGCCATGAGAAAGCTGTGCGACGCCATCTGCCTCGGGACTGAACTCCCGGTGCAGCGTCTCGCTGTATATCCCGCCCGCACTGCGAAAATCGGGGATTCCCGACTCCGTGGACATGCCCGCCCTGCCGAAGAAGACGCACGGCGGCTGCTCTTCAGGATTTCTTTGAGTCTTGCGATCTTGTCCATGGGAGGCCTTTCGTTCTTACAGGATTCAGGGGGACTCTTTGCGAATTGCTATTTTCCACGATCCGCGCTGATCTCGATCGAGGAAAACAGATAGTATGCTGGTTGGTCAGATTCTTGTTGTCCGCATCAAAGAAGAGGTGGATGAACCACTCGCCCGCCGGCTCAGAGACCCACATCATATCGGAGATCCTTTCGCCTTTGTCTGTAGAGCCGAACTGTCAAGCGCCGCGCGGGATACCCGTTTTGCGAGACTTTCTCATTGCTTAGCACCTCACGTCTTTATATCGGCGGCAGCTTGGAGGCTTGCGATTAGCTGATCAGACGCCTCCTTGAAACGTGCCTCTGCCGCATCTCCCCTGCGCGGGTGCACCCGTAAGCATGCCAAATCCGGGAATAGGGACCGTACGGGCACTTGTGTTCGCCGCTGTGGGTGTGTGCAATCAGTGCTTCCAGATGAAGAGGCGCTTTCCCTGTTGGAGAAGCGGTCATTGATGAATATGGTCTCACCCGTTCGGGCACTGAAAGAGTTGAACGTCCTTCCATCGGCGGCAGATACATCGTGTGCTGTACCGCGGTCGCGCAGTGTCGTTCGTTCGATTTCCAATGAAGATTCGATCACGACGGGGCTGCTCCTTGGTGCGCGGAGCGTTCGGGTCAATTTTGGATGATCATCGTTCTGACCTGCGGTTTCTCTGCGTGCACCGGCACGCAGGAAAATGTGAGGACGGATATGAGCACGAGGCTCGGCAGGAATAATTTTTCACCTAATACAACCTCCTTGTTCTTATTCCACCCAAAGTGCAGACGAAATGCAATGCCATGCTGTGGTATAAAAACCGCCTGTACCGCGTGGGCACGGACGGGAAAGGGAGGCTGGGGCAATTAAAGCGAAAGCGTGTGCATTCGTCAATCGCTGTATAAACGTGGCGATGGAATAACGGAGGTTATCTATGGAGCAGTTTGTTATCCAGTGCCGCAGGTGATTCTCACTCGGTGGGGCACGCGCCGACGCCCCTGCCGCCTACGACGCAGGAGAAGCTGTCACGTTGTGGGGACGATGCGGTCTGTGCGTGATGTCCTCCCGCGTCTGCTGGGCGTGATCGATCTCGGCGGAGGTGTCATTCTTCGCCGATGTTGGGCAGGAGCTCTATATGGAGTTCCCCGCCCTCGCGGAGGAGTATCTTGCGATTGCCGATGATGGGCAGGGGGATCTATGGCTGATGCACCTTCGCCGTGGGACGATGTATTTTTTTGACCACGGGCGTGGGAGACGCCGCTGACGGAGCTGGCGATTGATTTCCTGGGATTTCTTCAGCTGGCCGATTTGATGGCGCAGTGGGAGGATTTTTGGATGAAGAGCCATCCGATACGTCGCAGGCGGAGGAGCATCTGCGGGGCGCGATGCGGGAACTGGCGTCGGGCTTCCCGAGACGTACCCATTTGCTTTGACGTAAGGGGACATTGCGCTAGGGAATCCCTGATCACAGCGCCCTAGGGCAGTGCACGGACGTGAATATTACTTTTTCCATCGGCAGTGCCGCGTGCAGCGCTTTCGCCGATGGGCGTGGATGATGAGTGCGGCGCGGCGGTCGGCACGCGTCTCGCTCTTGTTGATGAGGACAAGATGATCGCCGCGGAAGTAGTCGATCAGTCCCGCCGCAGGGTAGACGATGAGCGAGGTGCCGCCGATGATGAGCGTGTCCGCTGCGCGGATCGCTGCGACGGCGCCCTCGATCGTTGCGGGATCGAGACTTTCCTCATAGAGTACGACGTCGGACGGACGATGCTGCCGCAGGAGCAGTAGGGGAATGGGTGTGCTCCATGATGTAGTCGAGCGTAGTGCGCCGCAGTCCATGCAGTGTGCGCGGCGGATCGAGCCGTGCAGCTCGTATGACCGTCCGCGAGCCTGCCGCCCTGATGGAGACCGTCGATGTTCTGTGTTACAATCGCCGCGAGATGTCCGCGCCGCTCGAGCTCCGCGAGGGCGTAGTGCTCGCGTTCGGCGCCGCATCGAGATAGACGAAGCGCCGCCGATAGAAGTCGAAAGAACTCAGCCGGGATGCGCCATGAGAAAGCTGTGCGACGCCATCTGCTCAGGACTGAACTCCTGATGCAGCGTCTCACTGTATATCCCGCCCGCACTGCGAAAGTCGGGATCCCCTGACTCCGTGGACATGCCCGCCCCGCCGAAGAAGACTGCACGACGGCTGGCACGGAGGATCTCTCTGAGCGTTTCGATCTCCGGCATCGTGAACCTCCTTGCTTTGACAATTTTTGGTGAATCGATATAATGAGAATACAAAAGGGCGACTGGTGATTGATCCGCCGGTCTCTCCCTAGAGATTTTTGGTCTTTGAAGAAAGAGCCGACGCGAACCGCACGTACGGTTCTTTTTCTGTCTATCTAGTAATCAGAAATATGATATTGACTACGAGCGTTGCCGCCGCAATCAGAAGCGATAGCTTTTCAAAAAGCGTCACGCACATCACCCCCACAAAGGGAGTAAACCGACATTCACCAGTCGCTGGATTCATTATAGCACATAGATTCGTTATGGGGAAGCACAAAACGGAGCAGACGATTGCCTGCTCCGTTTTTGTGTGAGATGCCAAATCAGAAGTTGTACGTTCCGTACGCGGTCACGATCGATCTATTCATGCAGATACGCTGATAATGGACTTGCGACTTTCTCAGGGCATGCTTATAATTGATAGAAACTAAGGAAGCATTGATAAATCCAGCGCTGCCATCTTAGCACATCTTTTTCGCTCACACTCCGGTGGAAAATCTACGCCTATCTGGCATGTTTTATCAGCGTTTTTCTTGAGATACGGCAAGATACCTGTGCCGAATTTATCCGTATTTCCTTCATGTTATAACAGATTGTCTCTGCATCAGGAAACGTAGCGATGGAATAACGGGAGGTTATCTATGGGAGCAGTTTGTTATCCGTGCGCCGCAGGCGATTCTCACTCGGTGGGGCACGCGCCGACGCCCCTGCCGCCTACGACGCAGGAGAAGCTGTCACGCTGTGGGGACGATGCGGTCTATGTGCGTGACGTCCTGTCGCGTCTGCTGGGCGTGTCGATCTCGGCGGAGGTGTCATTCTTCGCCGATGTTGGGCAGGAGCTCTGTATGGAGTTCTCCGCCCTCGCGGAGGAGTATCTTGCGATTGCCGATGATGGGCAGGGGGATCTATGGCTGATGCACCTTCGCCGTGGGGCGATGTATTTCTTTGACCACGGGGCGTGGGAGACGCCGCTGACGGAGCTGGCGATTGATTTCCTGGGATTTCTTCAGCTGGCCGATTTGATGGCGCAGTGGGAGGATTTTTGGATGAAGAGCCATCCGATACGTCGCAGGCGGAGGAGCACCTGCGAACGCGATGCGGGAACTGGCGCCGGGGCTTCCTGAGACATACCCATTTGCTTTGAGGTAGGGGACATTGTGCTAGGGAATCCCTGATCACAGTGCTCCCCTAGGGCAGTGCGCGGACGTGGATATTACTTTTTCCTTCGGCAGTGCCGCGTGCAGCGCTTCGCCGATGGGCGTGCGGATGATGAGCTCTGCACGGCGGTCGGCACGCGTTTCGCTCTTGTTGATGAGGACGAGATGTTCGCCGCGGAAGTAGTCGATCAGTCCCGCCGCAGGGTGAGACGATGAGTGATGTGCCGCCGATGATGAGCGTGTCCGCCGCGCGGATCGCTGCGACGGCGCCCTCGATCGTTGTGGGATCGAGACTTTCCTCATAGAGTACGACGTCGGGGCGAACGATGCCGCCGCAGGAGCAGTAGGGAATGGGCGTGTGCTCCATGATGTAGTCGAGCGCATAGTGCGTGCCGCAGTCCATGCAGTGCGCGGCGGATCGAGCCGTGCAGCTCGTAGACCATTTGCGAGCCTGCCGCCTGATGGAGGCCGTCGATGTTCTGTGTTACAATCGCTGCGAGATGTCCACGCTGCTCGAGCTTCGCGAGGGCGTAGTGCTCGCGTTCGGCGCCGCATCGAGATAGACGAAGCGTCGCCGATAGAAGTCGAAGAACTCAGCCGGGTGCGCCATGAGAAAGCTGTGCGATGCCATCTGCTCAGGACTGAACTCCTGATGCAGCGTCTCACTGTATATCCCGCCCGCACTGCGAAAGTCGGGGATCCCCTGACTCCGTGGACATGCCCGCCCCGCCGAAGAAGACCGCACGACGGCTGGCACTGAGGATGGTGCGAAGTTTTTCGATGGAGTCCATCATTGTCCTCCTCTCGATATCCAGTATCCATAGATGGGGGTTATTTTTCTGTATCTTCGCCGACGCTCACAGAGGAGAGGAGGCGAGGAAGAGATCGACCGTATTCGTATCATCAGCGTTGCAGTCAAATTGAACGAGCCATGCTCCGATGAATCGCCAATCCATAGGATTTCGACAATGGTATCTCTCTCGTGTGAATACGCTCATCGTCAGGCGCCGTGCGGAGAGCCTTTCTGTTTCAGTGCTTCGTTGCTGAGGATCTTGACATTGCGCATAAGGGGCGATGTCTGGTAAGAGAGGATGGTGCGGTCAGCGTCGTCTTTGAAAGGTTCGGCTGTCGTCTCGTGCCTTTCCTGCAGGAGCAGGCATATGCGTGAGCAGCGCTGTAAGGCGCAGCGGCACATCGCCATTTAAAAAAATTTGTCATTGACAAACTAGGGTAATGCCGCCTTTGAGCCTATAGATATAAAAATGGACCATTAATGAGCGGTACTGACATCGTGAGGGCGGAGCCCTGGTCACGGAACTCCAGGTATTCTGTCGCCGATGAAAATCTTGAGCGGCCGACCGCATCCTCGAGAACCGGCTGGACTGACGTCGTTTTGGGAAGGGGCTGTTCTGCCTGAACTTGTCCGTACGGGTGTAGGAACAGGAGCGGCACGAGCACGAGGCTCGGCAAGAATAATTTTTTCAGCATGATAGATTCTCCTTGTTCACATCTCTACCGAAAGCACGGGCGAAATGCAATGCGCTCATGCAGCAGAATCAAAAACGGCGCATCTCCACGATGAGACACGCCGTTCCTACAAGCGTTGCCGCCGCAATCAGAAGCGATAGCTTTTTCAAAAAGCGTCACGCACATCACCCCCACAAAGGGAGTAAACCGACATTTACCAGTCGCTGGATTCATTATAGCACGTAGATTCGTTACAGGAAAGCACAAAACGGGGCTGTTGCACGAAGTTTTTCTAGCTTCGTGTAACAGCCCCTAGTCATTGTCAGCAGTATCGCTACAGCGCCCCTTCCACCGCTTACGCGGTCCCCTCCCCGTGTTGCACGGGGAGGCTAGGATTGTGGTATCTTAGCTTCCCCCGCCAGAGCGGGGAAGTGGCGAGCATAGCGAGCCGATAGGGAGCGCTCGTGCAACAGCTCCGTTTTTGTGTGATCCAAAATCAGAAGTTGTACGTTCCGCCGAGGATGAAGTGGCGGCCCGGCATGGCGTAAGCGCCCATGCTTGTCCATGCGGATGGGGTGACACCGATGGACTCGTAGCTTTCATCGGTGAGGTTAATGCCCCTCAGGTAGACCTTGAACTCCGGCGAGATGTGATAGTTCACGCCGAGGTCGAGCGTCAGATAGCGGGAATCCGTAAAACGTGCCGTGCTGCGTCCCGTCACATAGTTAAGATCGAGGTCGGCATCCCATTTTCCCTGCGTGTAGGAGAGCCCGAGGTTGTAGCCGTTCGGGCGCGTATTGGTGGAGAGATAGCCCTTGTCAGGGTCGGTGGAGTCGACATGGGCATAGCTGTATGCCGCACGGACGGTCCAGCGATTATCGGCGCGGTAGCGCGTGCTGAGCTCGAGTCCGCGGCGATCCTCGGTCTGGACGTTTTTATAGTAGCCGCGCACATAGAGCGAGGTGATTGGATTCGTGTAGCCGTTCACCCAGCGCAGAGCATCCTTCACCTTGCTCCAGTAGATGCTGCCCGAGACACTCCACTTGCGCGTGATCTGACTGTCCGCACCGATGGTAAAGGTATGCGAGCGTTCCTGTTTTAGATCCTCTTTGCCCACCCAATAGGGAGAGTTGGCATAGCGCATCTTGAGCGAGGGATTGTTGACTGCCTGTCCGAAGGAGACGTAGGCATGTGTTTTGCGGTCAAATTTTTTGTTCAGGCTGATGTGTGAGGTGACATCCGTGCCAAAGTCGCTGTGATGCTCTAGGCGCGAGCCGAGCTTTAGCGCATAGCCGCGACCGAGCTGCCAATCATCCTCCAGGAAGAGCGCCTTTGTGACAGCAGATGCATCCATCGGGACGTAGCCGCTCATCTCGTGGATTTTCTCCTGAGCCCAGAGGAAACCGCCGATGAGCATATTCTTGTCGCCGAGCATCCATAGTTTTTGCCCCTCAAAGGAGTTACGGCGCAGGTGGTGATCGTACTGCGAGTTAAATCCGCCATCCGATTTTGACTCGTTCCGATAGTAGCGCAGGAAGGTGCCCTCGCCCTCCTTCTCTGAGCCAAACATATAGGTGACGCCATAGCCCGTATCAATGACATTTTTTCTCCCCTGATACGAGGATGCGCCCGTCCGCGGGTTCTTCAGGCTTACGCCGTAGCCGTCGTCTGCCTCATGCCGGTTGAACTCAAGGCGCAGACGGTCATTGCCAATGATGCGGTCAAAGCCGACGTTGTAGTCCGTGCGCTTGATGTCACTGTTCTCGAAGGTGCGCTTTTCACCGTAGGCGTTTTTATACTGAACGTCCCTGCGGCGCTCGTGCGCGACACCGACCTTGATGCTGTTCTTCCCGTCACCGCCGCTGACGTTCACCCCTGCGCGCTTTTCGCCCCACGAGCCAAGCTGTAGATTGATGGAGCCGGAGGGCTTCCCCGCCGTCGGACGCTTTGTGATGATGTTGATAACGCCCGAGACGGCACGTTCACCATAGAGCGAGGAGTTCGGTCCGCGTACGATCTCGATGCGATCCACGTCGCCGATGGCGATCTGATCCACGTCAACGGCGTTCGTGTCCCCACTGACCATGAGATGATCCCAGTTGACCTTCTTGCCGTCGACCATGACGAGAACGCGCGAGTCGCCGTTGATGATCGGGTGGGCGGCAAACCCTTCTGACGACGTTGATGTTCGCGCCCTTTAGTGCATCGGAGATACTCTTGTAGTTGCCGCGCTCGATCTGCTGCCTTGAGATCAGCGTGACATCTGCCGGCACGTCGCTGATGGCGGTCTCGCTGCGGCCCGCTGTGACGACGATGGCCTCGGTCTGGTAGGCCTGTGTACCTCCGTCTGCCGCCTCGGCGTGGACGGGAGCAGAATAGCTCATGCCAACGGTGAGCGCACCCGCCACGAGTCCGCTGAGTACTGATTTTCTCATCTTTTCATCCTTTCTGATTCATCCCCTGAGGGCGTCCAGCCCCTGCCTCTATATCTTCAAGCGCGGTGATGCAGCGCCCGTTTCCATTGTTGACATCGGAAAAATTGACAATGACGATGCGGTTCTCGCGCACTGCCTTCATGTGTTGGAGGTTCGGATCGGCACGCAGCTCCTCACGCGCCTCCTCTGGAGGAACGTTCTTCGGATTGACATAAATGATCACATCGGGGGCAAAGCCCAGGACGCGTTCGGGGCCGACGGAGCGCATCTGACGGTCAACGATGTTGTCGGCGCCTGCCTTGCGTGCGATGTCATCAATGATGTAGGCAGGACCATACATGCTGTAGAGACTGTTGCCGTGTGCCTGCAAAATCATGGCGGTATATCGCCGCCCGCGTGCCTGTGTCCGCATCTCTACGGCAGCGACACGCTCCTTTAGACCATTCGTATATGCCGCCGCACGATCCTCCACGCCGAAGATATGCCCCATATCTGCGATGAACGGATAGACCGTCTCCTCCAGCGGCGGATGTCCCCTGCGCACCGTGGCGGGGACGATGTACGCGCCGACGCCGCGGTCGATATAGGCGTACACGTCGCCCAGCGCCTCCGGGGTGAAGTGATGCGACCACCCGATGAGGAGGTCGGGGCGGAGCGCTACGACCTCCTCGCGGCTCGGTACATAGGGCGCCGCGAGAATCGGCAGCGCCGCGTACTCCTCTGCGTGAGGCGGGCGGCTCCGTACCATAGGGCGCGACGGTGCCGATGATGCGATCCTGCAGTCCGAGGTCGATGAGCAGCTCTGTCGCACCGGGATAGGAGATGAGTACGCGCTCCGGCGGATGGGGAGGATGAACGTCGTCGTTCGTCCATCGCTGTCCGCCGTGGTGCAGGAAATACCGTCCGCGGTGGGGATGCTCGCGCGCCTGTGCCGCGTCCATCGGTCGCTGCGAGCGAGAGAACGAGGACGCTGCAGGCAATCAGGGGGAGGAGGCACAGCATACGGGAGAGGCGGCGGAGCGTTCTGTCCCTTGCCTGTAGCCCGCTCGCAGCGTCTGCTCCGTGCGGTAGTCGACGAGTGGCAGCCCCGCCGCATCATAGCCGATGTTTGCGCGTACGCTGTAGATGTGCGCGAGCATTTCCTCTGTGATGATGTCTCGCGGCGCTCCGATGCGCTTAATCCGCCCCGCCTTCATGACGACGAGGAGATCGGCATACATCGCCGCAAGGTTGAGATCGTGGAGCGCGGCAATGATGCCGATGCCGAGACCCTTGACTAGATCGAGGATATGCAGCTGGTACTTGATGTCGAGATGATTCGTCGGCTCGTCAAGGGATGAGCAGCTGGGGCTCCTGTACGAGACAGCGTGCGAGCATGACGCGCTGCTGTTCACCGCCCGAGAGCTCGTTGAAACTGCGCTGCGCCGCATCCGCCATGCCGACGCGCTCAAGTGCCGCATGGACAAGCGCACGGTCTGCCGCCGTGTCGTCCTCAAAGCTCTCCTTATAGGGGGCACGTCCCATGAGTGCGATCTCCTCGACCGTGAAGTCGAAGTCAACGCTGTGAAACTGCCCCATGACACCGATCTCCTGTGCCGCCGCACGCAGCGGAATCTCCGTGATGGGCGTGCCGTCCATCAAGATCTGTCCTTCCTGTATGCGGTGAACGCGGTAGAGATGCTTGAGCAGGGTGGACTTGCCGCAGCCATTTTGGGCCGAGGAGGGCGACGAAGCGGTCGGCAGGGAGATCGGCGGTGATGTCGTGCAGGATGGCCTTTTCGCCGATATGGAAATGAAGATGCTCGATGTGGATATTTTTCATCGTGATCCTCCGAAATTCCCGCCGCTGCCGAAGAGGAGCTTCATAAAGAGAGGGGCGCCGATGAGTGCCGTAATGATGCCGATGGGCAGGTCGCCTGCCGGCAACAGGGTGCGCGCAAGCAGGTCGGCGACGACGAGAAAGAGCGCACCGAACAGCAGGGCGGCAGGGAGCAGGCGGCGGTGGGATGCCCCGTAAAGGAACGCACGAGATGCGGGACGACAAGCCCGACAAAGCCGATGATGCCGCACGTCGCGACGAGAACGCCCGTCAGCAGCGCGAGAAGGCCCATATAAAGACGCCGTTTTGCGCTCGCGTCGATGCCGAGCGTTACCGCCAGTTCCTCACCGAGCAGGAGCACATCGAGCGTGCGCAGTTGGGAGAGAAAGTAGACCGCGAGTGCAGTGACGATGAGGACGGGCAGGAAGAGACTGTGCCATTTCGCGTCGGCGAGGCTGCCCATTGTCCAGAAGGCGGCAGACTGCATGCCCTCCGCATCGGCGGCCATGTAGACGATGAAATTCGTCGCCGCCACGCAGAGGGCACTGATCGCTGCGCCTGCGAGCACGAGCTTTATCGTCGAGGACGCGTCGATGAATGCCAGCCAGCAAGAGCACGGCGAGCGTCGCGAGAATTGCACCGAGAAGGCGCAGCCCGGCACACCGAATGGGATCGCCGCTGAGCCGATCAGGATGGCGAGCGTCGCCCCCAACGGATGCACCCGAGGCAATGCCGAGGATGAACGCTCGGCGAGCGGATTTTGAACACTCGCCTGCATGACAACCCCGCGAGCGCGAGACCCGCCCCCGCCGTCATCGCCAGTAAGACGCGCGGCACGCGCAACGTCCAGATGATATCCGTCATGGCGGGATCAGCAGCAGGCGTGCTCCCCATGAGTTTTGCCACAATAATGTCGATCGTATCGTGGAGCGGCACGGTAACACTGCCCGTCGATATGGCGCAGACAGCGACGAGAGCAAGCAGAATGGAGAGCGTCAATGGGGAAGTAAGTAGTTCTTTGGGGTGCAAGGAGACGTCCTTTCTTGTTTTAAGTAATAATGCACTAAATGAGAATGAAAACTTATCCTTAGAATATAGATTTTATCTATACTGTCAATAAAAATTGTGCGGACATATTGGGTGCGCTGATAATGGACTTGCGACTTTCTCAGGGGGCGTCTATAATTGATAGAAAGATAAGACGACAAGGAGGATGCAGCGATGAAAACGATCGAGATGCTTATTGACGGCGCGCGTGTTACGGGGGCGGGGACGCTCTCCGTCTATCACAAGGCGACCGGCGAGGTGATTGCGGAGATCTGCACGGCAGGGGAAAAGGAGGTGTGCGCGGCGGTTGACGCAGCGGAGCGCGCCTTCCACACGGTGGAGCTCAGCCCGTACGAACGCTACGAAATCATCATGCGTGCGGCAAATCTCATGCGCGAGCGGCGCGAGGAGTTCGCTGAGGCACTCTCAGCCGAGGCGGGCAAGCCCATCCGTGACGCACGCGGTGAGATCGACCGCTCCTATCAGACGCTCATTCTCTCGGCCGAGGAGGCAAAGCGCCTGCGCGGGCAGACGGTACCGCTCGCGGGGGCGCCCGGCTGCAGGGAATCGGATGGCGTTCACCATTCGCCGCCCGCTCGGCGTGGTCTGTGCCATCACGCCGTTCAACTTCCCCGTCAATCTCGCCGCACACAAGATCGGGCCGGCACTCGCGGCGGGCAACACGGTCGTCTACAAGCCCGCCTCCGCCACGCCGCTCACGGCGTCGCTCCTCTGCGACGTATTCGTCGAGGCGGGGCTGCCCGCCGGCTGTCTCAACCTCGTCTACGGCGCGGGCGGCAAAATCGGCGATCTCTCACGGCGGACGAACGCATTCGTATGTTTTTCCTTTACGGGAGCGTCCCCCGTCGGCAAGGCACTCCACGAGGCCGTCGGATTCCGCCGCATCTCGCTCGAGCTTGGCTCGAACTCGGCGAACATCGTCCACGAGGATGTTGACGACGTGGCGTGGGTTGCGGAGCACTGTGCGCGGCATGCGTTTGTGAACGCGGGACGAGTCTGCATCTCCTGCCAGCGCGTCTATGTTGCACGCAGTATCTATGAGGAGTTTTGCCGCGCGGCGGTCACGGCGGCGGAGAACTTCCGCAGTGGCGACCTCATGGACGTGCACACGCAGATCGGTCCGATGATCGCAGAACGCGAGGCGGAGCGCATCGAGGCGTGGGTGCGCGAGGCAGAGGCGGCAGGGTGCACGCATCCTCACTGGCGGCACACGGCGCGGTGCGTTCTATGCGCCGACCGTGCTCACGGACGTCACCCCCGCGATGAAGGTCGTCTCCGAGGAGACGTTTGCCCCCGTGTTCAGCATCATCCCCTACGATACGATCGAGGAGGCTGTACGCATGGCGAACGACACACGCTATGGCCTGCAGGCGGGCGTCTTTACGCGCTCGCTCGCCGTCGCGAACTACTGCGCCGAGAACCTCGAGGTCGGCGGCGTCATCATCGGTGACGGCGCGACCTTCCGCATGGACAACATGCCCTACGGCGGCGTCAAGGACAGCGGCATCGGCCGCGAGGGTCCCGCCTATGCCATCCGCGAGCTGACGGAGGAAAAGCTCATCGTGCTGAATGTTGAGGGATAAAGTTTTCATAGAAAAAGAGCAGTCATCGTGCGGCTGCTCTTTTTGCTGTTCGTTATTCTTTTTCCGACGAGCTCTTTTGCCCCTGCTTGCCTGTGATGTGGACGATAGTCATTTCGAGCATGTGGAACCTTTTCCATGCGTCGTCGATTTCGCGTATGCTGCTCCTCCGTATTGTGCGGAGCATATTTGAGGGCGAGCTTGCGCGCAGTCGCCCGTTTTTCCGCATCATCCTCGATGAAGCGGATGCGTCCGAATATGACGACACTGCGGTATGCCGTGGTGTATTTTTCGGGGATGATCTCGTCGCGGTCAATGACGGCGAAGGAGACGTTCGGATTTTGATGCAGGGCATCGACCTTGTCCCGTCACCGCTGTGTGAAAGTAGATGTGCGTGCCGTCGTAGACGTAGCTGATGGGGACGGCGTACGGGAACTCCTCATCACCCGCGAGGGCGAGAACGCCAGCTGTATTGCGGTGCAGGATTTCCTCGGTCATTTCCTTTGTGAGCTCTTGGCGTTTGCGGCGCATCGGACGGAACATATTTTTACTCCTCATAATACAAAAAAGAGGTATCCGCGTGGATGCCTCTTTGTCATCGAGATGGTGGAGACGAAGAGGATTGAACTCTCGACCCCCAGATTGCGAACCTGGTGCTCTCCCAGCTGAGCTACGTCCCCATGACTGACAGGGGCTATTATAACCCGTGCGGGAGGAAAATGCAAGCGAATTTTTTACACGGGGAGAGGATAGCAGAAACGGCAAGAAAGCCACGAGAGTCCCATTCTCCGTGGCTTTCGTCTGCTATGGCTATTCTCGTCACGCTTAGCCTATCTGCATTATACCACAAACAGCGACAGAATCAAGATCTTAGCATCACGCGCAGGTCCGCCGCGATCTGCGGGGCGGTGAGGTGATGCGCGCGCGCGAGGGCGGCTGGGTCGTAGCGGTTGAAGAGGCCTTCGGCAGGCCGTAGCTCTTCACCTCGATGTCCCTGTCCGCACCATAGAACGCTGCGATCTTTTTCCCCAAAAACCGCCGTCGAGGATGCCGTCCTCGACGGTGACGATGAGCGGTGCTTTTCCTTGAGACGTGTGAGAGCGCCTCGTCCAGCCCCGAGAGGTAGAGCGGGTTTACGACGGTGGCATGGATGCCGTCGCGCGCGAGCTCCTCTGCTGCCGCCGTAGCGAGCGCGGCAAAGTTCCCCACGCCGATGAGTGCGACCTCCGCGCCCTCCGTGACGACGATGGAGCGATGGAGCGCGCTGTAGTCCGCGCGGACGGGATAGGGGCTCTCCGCATAGCCGCCGAGCGGCGTGCGGATCATGACAGGATGCTCCGTCTGCGCGATTGCCCAGCGCAGGACGGCGAGGTGCTCCTCGATGCTCGTCGGTGCGAGAAAGACGAGGTTCGGAACATGGGAGAAAATCGAGATGTCATAGAACCCGAGATGCGTCACATCGGTCGAGCGATAGAGCGACGCCCCCGTCACGAGAAAGACCGCAGGGCTGCGGTTGATGCAGACATCCTGCGCCATCTGATCGTACGTGCGCTGATAGAACGTGCTGTATGTACCAAAGACGGGGCGCGCCCCGCCGCGTGCGAGCCCCGACGCCATCGCGACGGCGTGCTCCTCGGCGATGCCCACATCGACGTACTGCGCACCGAGTTCCGCACGCTCGGCGGGTGTGAGCTCGATGCCGCCGACGATGCCCGCCGAGAGATAGACAAAGTTCGGATTCCGCTTTGCCTCGGCCAGAACGAAATCGATCGTTGCGGCAAGGCACGGGTCGGGGAAGACGGATGTTTGATCGCACCGCTCTCCGTGTGGAACGGCGCATGACGATGCCAGTCCTCGGGATCGTCCTCGGCAAAGGAGAGCCCCTTGCCCTTCTGCGTGTGAATGTGGATGACGACGGGCTTTTGGCTGTCCTTTACCGCAGCGAACGCCGCGATCAGCGCCTCGGTATCGTTCCCATCTGCGACGTAGCGGTAGTCGAGCCCCATCGCGCGGAAAAGATTGTCCGCTGCCGCCCCGTTCGTCTCGCGCAGACGGCGGAGCATCTGTACATGCCGCCGTGGTTCTCGGAGATCGACCAGTCGTTGTCGTTGAGGATGATGATGAGGTTCGACCGCATCTCGCCCGCGACATTCAGCCCCTCAAGTGCCTCGCCGCCCGAGAGCGCACCGTCGCCGATGAAGGCAATGACATTCTCGCTGCGCCCCGCGAGATCGCGTGCCTTCGCGAGCCCCGTCGCAAGGCTGATCGAGGTCGAGGTGTGCCCGATGTTAAAGTGATCGTACGGGCTCTCCTCCGTATTCGTAAAGCCCGACACCTCGCCGTAGTGCGCGGGATCAAGGTAGGCGGCGGCACGCCCCGTCAGCATCTTGTGCGGATAGCACTGATGCGACACATCGTAGATGATCTTGTCCGTCGGCGCGTCAAACACCGTGTGCAGGGCGATGGTCGCCTCGATTACACCGAGTTCTGGCCCAATGTGCCCGCCGATGCGGCTGGCTCGCGTGATGAGCGCCGTGCGCATCTCCGCTGCGAGCGCACATCGCTGCGCGGGGGTATAGCCCTTGATGTCCGATGGGCTGTGGATCTGTTCAAGATACAAGGGGAAAGCCCTCCTAGAGAACGTGCGGCGACATCCGCACGCCCAATATTGACAAATGAAAACACACTGTAACTATTATAACATATATTCTAATAACTTGTTGGAGAAAATATCGGTTACGGGAAAATACGATAAAAAAACAGGACACACAGTATCCATTGGCGGAATGATCCGTGGATACCGTGTGTCCCCGCTTGTTTCGCCGTAGATCGTGCACATTCCATGTGTTTGAGATGCGCAATCCACGGAAAAGGGGAGTGACGTGTCTTTGCTGCGGAGGCTCTGTCGCTGCGGTGCGAGAAAAAGCTATGCTAGGATGGGACTGCCAGATCGCTTCGTGTTTTCTCAGGTAATCGACGCAGCGTAAATCCCGTCGACTGCCTTTTTCCAGTACAGCGTCGAACTCCGCGTCACTCTGGCTCGCACGCAGATCCTGCGCGAGTGCACGCGAGAAGCTGGCGATGAGGCCGTGATTGCGTGCGAGCTTCTCATTCGCCTCGCTCTGGGAGTAGCCGCCGCTGAGCGCGACGATACGGACGACGTGCGGATCCTTCATGAGATCGGCGTAGAGATCGTCGACGCTCGGATGGTGAACTGAACATGAGCTTTGCGCCAGCGGGGAGCTTGGTGAGATTCTCGCTGATGACACCGAGCATGATCTCTCTGCCATTGCCTTATCGGGGCAGTGGATATCGACCTCGGGCTCGAGGATGGGGACGAGCCCCTTTGCGATGATGTTCTCACCGAACGCAAACTGCTGGTCGATGATGGCACGGATGCCGTCGGGATTGGCCTCCTTGATGACGGAGCGCATCTTCGTCCCGAAGATGTGACGCTCATTTGCACGGTCGAGGAGTGCGCCGAGCCCGGGATGGGCTTCATGAGCTGAACGCCGTCTGCCTCAGGCGCGAGCCCCTTGTCGACCTTCAGGATGGGGATGATGCCTTCTTCTCCCAGAGATAGTCGGCCGTGTAGAGCCCGTCGATCTTGCGGTCCATCGTGTTCTCAAAGAGAATGGCGGCAGGATCTTGCTCTTGTCGAATGCAGGGGCTCTTGATGATGCGCGTACGCATCTCGTGAACGCGCGTAAACATCTCCTCGTCGCCGTGGTAGGCACTCTCGTCGATGCCGTATGCTTCAGCGCCTTCGGCGTCGAGCCGCCGCTCTGATCAAGTGCGGCGATAAAGCCCTATCGTGCTCCATGCGGGTGAGCTGCTGCTGATTCATCGTGGATTCCTCCTTGTCGTATCCGTGGGGCGGACGGCCCGCGCACAGAGTCATTCGGCTCCATGTTCCTCCGGACTGCGCCCCCAATCGAAATCCTTACGCGTCCTATTATACTGCAATTGGATAAAAAGGCAATGAATATGAAAGTATCTATCAGGGACATGATGCTTTCAATCTTGCATATATCTTAAAATCATAGTTACAATTTTTAGGAAGCACGGATAAATTCAGTACAACCATCTTGACGCATCTTTTTGCCCGCACTTCGGCGGAAAAATCCTCCACAGAGCACCACTCTGCGTCCGGTTTTCCACCCTCGTTCGGACGAAAAATCTACGCCAATCTGGCAGACCTCATTTTATCAGTGATTCCTTTATATTATTAGTGGTGATCCATGCTTCCTGAAAAGGGGGAGTTCATGGCAGAGACAGAGCTGATGCAGGTTCGCGTCGACGCCGCCGTCCGGCGGAGGTCGATGAGATCTGCCATGCACTGAGGGCTCTCGACGGACGAGGCGATCAATCTGTTCTTTTCACCAGATCCTCCTGCAGACGGCATCCCATTTCCCCGTGCAGAAGCCGCGCCCCGACGGAGGTGTGTTCGCCGCGCTGGACGACGCCGACGCGATCGCGTGCGGTGTCCTGCATACAAAGTCCTGCGCGAACGCCTCCGACCTCATCCGCACGGCACGCGGACGGAGTTTCATGCTGACGATCAAAGCAGATGTCAGAGGATAAAAAGTCGAAAAAGAAGAAAGAAAAGCGACGACAACAGTACTGCGGAGGACAAAAGGGGACGACGCCCCTGCCGCTCTCCTGCGTCGTTGACGTGCACGCATAGGACTGCTTCACGGGCGCACTCGCCCGCGCGGCAGTTCTTTTTCTTTCCCTACGCCTATTTCCTTCTTTACTCTCTGCCCCTACAATGGTAAAATTTGAGTAGAATGGGATTCGCAAGGGAGAACGTTATGCAAAAGAAATATACTGCACTTGTGCTGGCGGCGGCACTCAGCCTGCTCGCGGGCTGCGGAAATGATACAGCAAAGGACCCGCCGCCTCCCGTCGTGCGCACGATGTCCGTCGATGCAGCAGGCGCGACGACGGCGGACTACAGCGGCACCGTGCGCGCACGCTACGAGACCAAGCTCGCCTTTCAGGTCGGCGGGCAGGTACTCTCGCGCAACGTGAGCATGGGCGCACACGTCCATGCAGGCGACGTGCTCATGGTCATCAACGCGCGCGACGCGCAGCAGCAGGTGAATGCGACGAGCGCGGGCGTCGCCTCGGCGCGCGCACAGCTCGACCTCGCCCGTGCCAACCGCGCGCGCTACGAGGAGCTCTACGCTGCACAGGCAGTCTCCGCCGCCATGCTCGACCAGTACCGTACGAACGAGAACGCCGCCGAGGCAGCGTACCGTCAGGCACTCGCGCAGAACGCGCAGAGCAGCAACGCGCTCGGCTATACGAACCTCATCGCGGGTGCAGACGGCGTGATCTCAGGCATCCTCGCTGAGGAGGGACAGGGTCGTCGCCGCAGGGGCAGACCGTCATGACCCTCACACAGGACGGCGAGCGTGAGATCGAGATCGCCGTCCCCGAGAGCCGTCTCGCCGAGGTCTCCCTCGGTATGCCCGCCGCCGTCTCTCTCTGGGCGAACCAGGCGGCACTCACAGGCACCGTGCGCGAGATCGCGCCCATCGCCGATGCAGCTGGCGGCACGTACACCGTGCGCATCGCCCTCGCGGATGCACCCGCCGACCTGCCGCTCGGCATGACGGCACGCGTGCGCCTCGGCACACCGGAGGAGATCGGTGCGGTTCTCCCGCTCTCCGCCATCTATCAGACGGGCGACGAGGCACAGGTCTACATCGTCGAGGACGGCGTCGTACACCTCTGCCCCGTCACCGTGACCGCATTCCGCGAGCGGGACGCCGTCGTCATAGGGCTCCCGCAGAACGCCGTCGTCGTGACGGCGGGTGTCCACCGCCTCCATGACGGAGAGAAGGTGCGCACGAAATGAGAAACCTCACCGAGCTCTCTCTGCGCCACCGCTCCGTCGTCTGGTACTTCATCATCGTTTTTGCCGTCGGCGGCATCGCTGCTCTACGAGTCCCTCGGACGCATGGAGGATCCCTCCTTCATCATCCGCCAGATGGTCATCACCGCCGCATGGCCCGGCGCGACAGCAGAGGACATGCAGGAGCAGGTCACGGACAAACTCGAGCGACGGTTCCCAGGACACCCCGGGGGCTGAAGGAAATCACGAGCGAGACGCGCGCCGGACAGACCATCATCTACGTCGACCTGCGCGACGACGTCGACGAGAACCTCATCCGCCCGACGTGGCGCGACGTGCGCAACTTCGGTGAGGATGCAAAGCGTGAGCTGCCGGACGGCGTCATCGGTCCATTCTACAACGACCGCTTTGACGACGTATGCGGCTCCATCTATGCCGTCACGGGCGAGGACTACACGGACGAGGAGCTGCGCGCCGCCGCAGAGAACGTGCGCCGCCGCATCCTCTCCGTCCCGAGCGTACAGAAAGTCGAGCTGGTCGGCGTCCAGCGCGAACGCATCTACGTCGAGATCGCACGCGACCGCCTCGCCTCCCTCGGCATCCCACCCACGGCGATCACGGAGGCTCTGCACACAGGACACCGTCCTCCCGGGCGGCTCGATTGAGACCGTGAACGGCACTGTGAACCTGCGCGTCTCGGGCGTCTTTGACAACCTCGACGACATCCGTGCCCTCCCCATCGCGGCGGACGGGCGCGTGTTCCGCCTCGGCGACATTGCCGACATCTCACGTCGCCCGATTGACCCCGCCGACCCGAAAATGATGTATAACGGCGCACCCGCCGTCGGCATCGCCGTTTCCATGGAGGACGGCGGCAACATCCTCGCGCTCGGCGAGAACCTCAAGAAACTCACCGCACAGCTCCGAGAGGACCTCCCGCTCGGCATGGAGCTGCACGAGGTATCGAACCAGCCCGCCGTCGTGCAGCACTCCATCCACGACTTTGTCGAGACGCTGGCCATCGCCATCGTCATCGTCCTCGCCATCAGCTTCCTCTCGCTCGGATTGCGCACCGGGCTCGTTGTCGCATGCTGCATCCCGCTCGTCCTCGCGGGCACATTCGTCTGCATGTACGCCCTCGGCATCGACCCTGCACAAAGGTCTCCTCGGCGCACTCATCATCGCGCTCGGCCTGCTCGTCGACGACGCCATCATCGCCGTCGAGATGATGAGCGTCCAGCTCGAGCGCGGCAAGACCCGCTTTGACGCCGCCTGCCACGCCTTTACCCAGACGGCAAAACCCATGCTCACAGGCACCCTCATCACCTGCGCGGGCTTCATCCCCGTCGCCTTCTCCAAGGGCATGGCGAGCGAGTTCTGCGCCGCCCTCTTCCCCGTCATCGGCATCGCGCTCCTCCTCAGCTGGATCGTCTCCGTCATGGTCGCGCCGCTCTTCGGCTACCATCTCATCCGCATCGAGGGGAACGCGGAGCACGACCCATACGCAACGCCGTTCTATCGGTTCTTTCGGCGCGTGCTCACCTTCTTCCTCGCGCATCGTGCCGTCGTCCTCGTCAGCACGGCGCTCGTCTTCTTCGTGAGCCTTGCCGCCTTCCCGCACATCAAACAGACCTTTTTCCCGCCCTCGCTGCGCCCCGAGCTGCTCGTCAGCCTCACCCTGCAGCAGGGCTCCTCGCTCGCGTCCACACAGGCAGAGGCGGATCGTCTCACCGCCATACTGGACGAGAACAGCGACAAGATCGAGAACTACGTCGCCTACATCGGACAGTCTACGCCGCGCTTCGTCCTCACCGTCAACCCGAAGGCGGACGCGGAGAACCGCGCCCAGTTCGTCATCACGGCAAAAGGGCACAGAGGAGCGCGAGGCACTCGCCGCCATCATCCGTGACGCCGCCGCCGACGAGCTGACGGGCGCGCGCGTCGCGACACAGCACATCCAGACCGGCCTCCTGCGGACTATCCCTGTCATGCTGCGCGTCTCGGCACCCACCACCGACGAGGTGCGCCGCGTCGCCGAGCAGGTCAGCGCCATTGCGGCCGCCGACCCTGCGACCGACAACGTCCATCTCGATTGGACCGAAAAGGCAAAGGGCATCCGCGTCGACCTCGACAAGGACAAGCTGAAACGCTACGGACTCAGCGCCAAGGATGTCAAGCAGATGCTCTACACCGAGATCTCGGGCGCAAAGGCAGCGGAGTTCTACACGGGCGACCGCACCCTCGGCATCGTCCTGCGGCTCACCGAGGCAGACCGCACAGACCTCGGACAACTCGGTGCGCTCCCCATCCCCACGCGCAGCGGGAGCATCCCGCTCGACCAGATCGCGCGCCTCTCCTACGAGGCGGAGGATGGGCTCATCAAGCGGCACAACCTCCTCCCGTCCATCATGGTCGAGGCGGACGTCACACAGGGCGAGGGCAACGACGCCGCCCTGCGTATCTACGATGCGACCGAGGAACTGCGCGAGAACCTCCCGCCGGTACCACCATCGTCCCGTCGGGTGCACTCGCGGACGCTGACGACTCCATGAACTACCTCGTAAAACCCGTCCCTGCCATGATCTTCATCATCATGACCCTGCTCATGTTCCAAGTCGGCAGTATGGGCAAGATGGCACTCACCCTCCTCACCGCGCCGCTCGGCCTCATCGGCGTCGTCATTGCCATGCTCCTCACGGACTCCGCGATGGGCTTCGTCGCCTACCTCGGCGTACTCGCCCTCTTCGGCATGATCATCCGCAACTCCGTCATCCTCATCGACCAGATCCAAAAACATGAGGCGGCGGGCGAGCGGCACGAGACGCCATCATCGACTCCGCCATCCTGCGCCTGCGCCCCATCATGCTCACGGCAGCCGCTGCCATCCTCGGCATGCTGCCGCTCATGTTCAACATCTTCTGGGGGCCGATGGCCGTCGCTATCGCGGGCGGCCTCATCGTCGCCACCGTCCTGACCCTCCTCGTCCTCCCCGTCATGTACGCCGCGGCGTATCGGATCAAGTAAATACGTGTTGATGAAAGACTGCCGTACGCAATCGCCGTGCGGCAGTCTTTGTGCGCTTCTCCCGCTCCCCTGCCACAGCGGGGGAGGTGGCACGCGTTAGCGTGACGGAGCGGGCGCCATGAGCGACGCCTCTATGTCTGTGAAACACAACATACAAGTCGCTACGTATGTTCCTGCATAAAAGCAGGACAACGCTTTCGCCATGGCGAATGATAAAGGATACGACGAACGGAGGAAAGACCATGGACAAAGAAAGGCTCTACTCCCGAAGTAGTGGAAATGGTATAATCGTCTCAGGGTGATGACAAATGGTCGAGAATTTTGACAAGATGCTCGCAGGGTCACTGCGTCTAGAGGATCTATGGTATATCATAGGCGCAGAATTTAACGAGGAAGAGCCGGCAATCCATATACATGTGGGCGTAGACCAGACGGCTGCACTGTGCTGTCCTGTCTGCGGTGCGCCGACCAAACGGTACGGCTACGAGCTGAAGGAACGTGTCTGGCGTCATGCGGACTGCCTGTTTTATCCCTGTTATGTCCACTGCAGGCGTCCCCGTGTTCTCTGCGACAAATGCGGCACAGTGCAGGTCAATGCGCCGTTTGAGCGCAAGAACAGTCGCTTTACCCTGCTGTTCGAAGGCTACGCCATGCTACTCTTGCAAGATGTTCCTCGTGCCAGAGCCTCCCGTCTGCTTCGCTGTGACGAAAAAGTCGCTCGCCGCTATCTTACGTATTGGGTGCATGACGCGGTAAATCGTATGGATCTTTCCGATACCTGCTCCATCGCCATGGATGAGACATCCTTTCGGCGTGGGCACAAATACGTCACCGTCGCCATCGACGAAGTAAGGCGCCGCGTCTTCGATGTCGAACCTGGTCGCGACAAAACGGCGGTCAAAAACGTGGGCAAAAAACTGGAGCGGAACGGTGGCAACACGAAGAGCGTCAATTCTGTCACCAGCGACATGTCCGCAAAGCTACCTGTCTGTCGTCCGAGAAGTGTTTTCGAACGCCAAACAGACCATCGACAAATTTCACGTCAAACAGGTGCTGCTCAAAGCCCTGGATACGGTGCGTAAGGATGAGCAAAAAAAGAGTCCGGTCGGAAAAAGGAGCTGTTCCTGTGCCGCAAACTGTTCATGGTGCCGCAAGGACGCATGACCGACAAGCAACGGACAATGGTAGCGGAACTTTCCAAGCAGTACAAGAAGACGGGACGTGCCTTTCGGATTGTCCAATCTCTGGATGACTTCTGCCGTCGACCTCCATGGTGGAGGCGCAGGAGCGACTGGACAAGCTGTGTTCATGGATACGACGCTGCCGACTGAAACCGATGAAGGATGCCGCCTTGACGCTCAGGAATCACAGCAAAGAAATACTGAACTATTTTTCATACGCGCCTGACGAACGCGATTTGCGAAGGAATCAACGCGATGATTCAAGCGGCGAAGCGCAAGGCAAGAGGTTTTCATACCTTTGAAGGCTATGCCGCAATGATCTACTTGGTTGCAGGAAAATTGAAATTAGATATACCTGTTCTGTTCTGAAAATAACTTTTCCACTAGTTTTTGGAGTAGAGCCGCAAAAATCGTCTCCATCCTCGACCGTTTCGACACGCTCTGTAATGATCTCACGCAGGGACTGCCCGCCGAGATCGCCGCCCGCAAAAACAGTACGAATACTATCGCGACAAGCTCCTCACCTTCTCACGCAAGGAGGAATCAGGGGAAGTGCTCGATAGACCTTGTTATAAGAACATCTATTTGCTATAATGACGTAGAGATACGTCATATAGTAGGAGGTTCTTTATGAACTATAAAACCACGGATGGTTTGATGCGTCATCTTAGAGAGAATGGAATAGCGATTTCAGGTGGTACGCAAAAAGCGACAACTTATTAACACGGGATATTTTTCATGGCTACAAAGGATATCGTTTTTTCGTCATGCAGGAAATCGTCTGCCGTTCACGTCATACAGCGAGGTCTACGCAACAATTCGATATGATTCGGCGCTAAAGTCTTTGATGTATGGAAAGGTAATGTTTATTGAAACAGCGGTCAAGAACATTGCCATCGAGGCGATTCTGACGCACGCGAGGTCGGAGAGCATCCAAGCGATGTGTGACAGAGTGGTCAGCAGCTATCATAATGCGCCGATGGATGCAAATGAGGAAAAGAGGCGTCGACTGCAGCAGGCGAAACTAAATTTGCAGAATTCGATTCAGGCGAGTCTTGCTAAGGAGTATCGTCGCGGCAATCCAAAGATCACGCACTTTTTATGACAACCCCAGCTATGCCGAGGTTCCCGTCTGGGCTCTTTTTGAGATCCTGACCATGGGAGACTTCGGATTTCTTTTGTCGTGTTTGACGTACGATGTACGTGATGATATTTCGCGCAGGATCGGATTTAATCTGGCTTGTGATACGGATCGTCAGCTTATCTACAAGTACATATATATGCTGAAGGATCTGAGGAATGCGATTGCACACAACGCGGTTGTCTTTGATACGCGCTTTCGGAGCGTTGATCCCAATCGAACGGTGCGACAGTGTCTGAAACTGGAGATCGGTCTGCCCTATGTGAATTTCAAAACGATAGGTGATTATGTTATCCTCGTGTGCTATTATCTGAAATGCCTACATGAGCCAAAGATGGAGATAAAAGCATTTCTCCGAGCCTTCGAAAAGATAACGACGGATTACGTGAAAGCCGTAAGCCCTTCCGTTGCCTCCATCGTGATTCATCATGACTTATCTGCGCGGATGGCGACACTGTATCAATATATTTAACTTGCATATTTGCGGGCGCGGTAGTATAATGATCATACGAATTGGGGTATGTGTTTGCGGACGCATACTTGAGAGAGTCGGAGCGATCCGGCTCTCTTTTTATGTGCGCAACGCAGAGAGCAAGAAGGACAAATGTTCCGAGACAGCGAATTATGAGGAATAGCATAGCAACGATAGAGGAATAATACAGACTGAATTTCAACGAAACGAGGGACATCATGTACTACAATCTCATCGCGAGTGCGGAGGAGAGTACGGTGCTCGCGCAGTATGTGCGGGAGGAGCGTGCGCCGTACGGCTCGTATCAGTCGGAGGAGGCGCTGGAGCGGGCGCTCATCCGTCTCCTTGAGGAGGAGGGCTATGCCTATCTCCCCATTCACGATGAGGCGGCGCTGATCGCCAATCTCCGCACGCAGCTCGCGGCGCTGAACGCCTATGACTTCACGGATGCGGAGTGGGAACGGTTCTTCAAAACGTCCATCGCACCCGCGAGTGACGGTATCGCAGCGAAGACGCGCCGTATCCAGACGGACTATATACAGAACCTGAGGCGTGACGATGGGACGACGAAGAATATCCGCCTGATCGACAAGGACAATATCCACAACAACCGCCTGCAGGTGATCCATCAGTATGCGGTGGAGGGCGGTGCAGGGGCGGGGGAGAATGCGGCGGCACATGCGAATCGCTATGATGTGACGATCCTCGTGAACGGGCTGCCGCTCGTGCATCTGGAGCTGAAACGGCGCGGCGTGGAGATCCGTCAGGCGTTCAACCAGATCAAACGCTATCAGCGGGATTCGTTCTGGGCGGGCATCAGGGGCTCTATGAGTACGTCCAGATTTTTGTGATCTCGAACAGGGACGAATACGAAGTACTATTCCAATACGACGCGCGAGAGCCATATCCGTGAGATGGATGCGGCGGGGCGCAGGGCGAGCAAAAAGACGAGCAACAGCTTTGAGTTTCACGTCCTACTGGGCGGATGCGGGCAACCGTCTCATCACCGATCTGATGGATTTCGGGCGGACGTTCCTCGCACGGCACACGCTGCTCGCACTCCTGACGCGCTACTGCATTTTCACGACGGAAGAAGTGCTGATGATCATGCGCCCGTATCAGATCGCGGCGACGGAGCGGATTCTCGCCCGGATCAAGATTTCGTCGAACTACAAGACGTGGGGGCGCATCGAGGGCGGCGGCTATATCTGGCACACGACGGGCTCGGGCAAGACGCTGACCTCGTTCAAGACGGCGCAGCTCGCCGCGGCGATGCCTGAGATCGAGAAGGTGCTCTTCGTGGTCGACCGCAAGGATCTCGACTACCAGACGATGAAGGAGTACGACCGCTTCGAGAAGGGGCGGCGAACGGCAATACATCGACGGCAGTGCTCGCGCGCCAGCTTGCGGACGATGGTGCACGCATCGTGGTGACGACGATCCAGAAGCTGTCGAATTTTATCCGCCAGAACAGGACGCACCCGATCTATGGAAAACATGTGGTGTTGATTTTTCGATGAGTGCCACCGCTCGCAGTTCGGTGAGATGCACACGGCGATCACCAAGGCGTTCAAGAAGTACCACGTCTTCGGCTTTACGGGGACGCCGATCTTTGCGCCGAATGCGGCAGGTGCGGGGCGTCCCTCGGCGCGGACAACGCCGCAGCTCTTCGGGGACAAGCTGCACACCCTATACGATTGTGAATGCGATCAATGACGGGAATGTCCTGCCGTTCCGCATCGACTACATCAATACGATCAAGAGCAAGGAGGCGGTCGACGACAAGGAGGTGCGCGCGATTGATCGGGAAAAGGCACTCGCCGCGCCCGAGCGCATTCGTGAGGTGACGAAGTATATCCTCGCGCATTTCGACCAGAAGACGATGCGGAGCAAGGCGTATTCGCTGAAGGGTCAGCGTGTGCTCGGCTTTTAACTCGATGTTTGCCGTCGCGTCGATTCCCGCCTGCATGGCGTACTATGAGGAGTTTCGCCGTCAGCTGAGTGCGGCGGGGCGCGACCTCACGATTGCGACCATTTTCAGCTATGCGGCGAATGAGGACGATCCCGAGGATGCGCTGCCCGATGAGGACTTTTGATACGGCGAGCCTCACCCCGACGAGCCGCGACTTTCTTGCGCATGCGATTGCGGACTACAACGCGCACTTTCACGAATTTCTCGACGGACGGAGATTCGTTCCAGAACTACTACAAGGATCTCTCGCAGCGGATGAAGAAACGCGAGATCGATCTCCTCATCGTGGTGAATATGTTCCTCACGGGCTTTGACGCGACGACGCTCAATACGCTCTGGGTGGACAAGAATCTGAAATACCACGGGCTGATTCAGGCGTTCTCGCGGACGAATCGGATCCTGAACTCCGTCAAAACATTCGGCAATATTGTCGCGTTCCGCAATCTCGCGAAGGCGACGGACGATGCGATCTCGCTCTTTGGTGATGAGAATGCCGAGTGTCGTGCTCCTGCGCGGTTTCCGCGACTACTACGATGGCTATGACGATGAAAAGGGGCAGCACCACAAGGGCTATGCGGAGCTGATTGCAGAGCTGCGTGCGAAGTTCGCCGTCGGTGCGCAGGTCTTAGGCGAGGCGGCACAGAAAGACTTTGTGCGGATTTTCGGCAGCATCCTGCGCCTGCGGAACATCCTCACGGCGTTTGACGACTTTGCGGAGGATGATCCTCTGCTGCCGCCGCGCGATCTGCAGGACTACCAGAGCGTCTATCTCGATATACACCGTCTGCTGACGGGGCAGGGGAATGCGGAGAAGGAGAACATCAACGACGATGTCGTGTTCGAGCTGGAGCTCATCCGTCAGGTGGATATTAACATCGACTACATCCTCATGCTCGTGGAGAAGTATCACGCGTCGAACGGCGCGGATAAGAGCATCATCGGCGCGATTGACCGCGCCGTCGGATCGAGCCCCGAGCTCAGGAGCAAGAAGGAGCTGATCGACGGCTTCCTCGCGACCGTCAATACGGATACCAAGGTGATGGAGGACTGGCGCAAATACGTCGCGGAGGAGAAGGAAAAGGAACTCGCCTCCATTGTCGCGGAGGAGAAACTGAAACCCGCCGAGACGGAGAAATTCGTCGCGAGCACGTTCCGCGACGGACGGCTCAAGACAACGGGCACAGCCCTCGACGCCATCCTCCCACCCGTGCGCCGTTTTGGCGGCGGACGCGCCGCGAAGAAGCGCAGTGTCATTGAGAAGCTCAAGGCGTTCTTCGACAAGTTCATGGGGGTTGTGGAGGCGTAGAAAAGGCATTCACAGTTAAGGAATCGCTTGGTAAACTCCGCACCGTTATTTTATTTACTTGTGTAGCCTATCTATTGTAATCCTACACCACCACAGATAATCGTCTGCTATGCTTGCTTATATTCCTTTGGAGGAATATAATTAACTTGGAGGAGATGATGATTGTGTTTGAGATCATATTTTTCTCAACGGATGCAGGTCGTCGCCCTGTCGTGGATTTTCTTGATGCTCTTGATGTCAAGATGCGGAATAAAGTCCTCGACAACCTCAAGCATTTGCAGATACACGGACACTATTTGCGCGAACTCGTATTCCAAGCCGTTGGGGGACGGCATCTTTGAGCTTCGCACACGGTTCGGGAGTGACATTACGCGTGTGCTATATTTCTTTTATGTAGGGAATCGAATCATTTTAACGCATGGATTTGTGAAGAAGACGCAGAAAACACCGCCGAGAGAAATTGAGCGGGCGAAGGAGTACCGCGCACTTTATCAGCAGAGGGAGGAGCATCGTCATGGATGATCTGGATCGTTATATCGCGGAGCAGATGAAAGATACTGCATTTCGTGCGGAGCATGAGCGTACACGTTTGGAGTTCGCATTAACCGAGCTTTTGATTAGCTCGCGCATGGAACAGGACTTGACACAAAAGGAGCTGGCAGATCGCTCTGGCGTCCGTCAGTCGAATATCAGCCGCATTGAAAAAGGGCAGGCGATACCGTCACTTATGACACTGGATAAGATTGCACGGGCGCTCGGCAAAGAGGTTCGTGTTAGTTTCGTCTGATTGGAGGAGGGCTATGCCTATCTCCCGATTCGCGATGAGGCGTAGCAAAAGACGTGCTGGTGAATGGGCGGAGGACTATATCAGGGAAATGATTCCCCAGTCAAAATCACTGGAGAACGAGAGCAGGCGTCCACTTTCGAGACGAAGCTGCATTTCCTTGATATACGAAGGCAAATCGTCTGGAAGATCAATCCCGCAGGATCCTGTAAAATCAAAGTCTGCTGCATTGAAGGTCTGCTCGTGTACCGTGATTCCCGTTATTTTTCGCCAATCAAATGGGACAATAGGTCTTGCAGATGAAAGCGAACTAACTCCTCGGGATTGCAGTAAAATTTTTCCGGAATGCAGTCTTTGGATATGCGAACAGAACTTGATTCAGCATACTCGATTTCAAACTTTCCGTGTGTGGTTATCAGAACGATCGGATTGCAAAGCTCAAATGACCATGAGTTTTCCCATATCGAAGGAGGACCAAACATACAAGGATACTCTACCACAGCGACTTCCTGTATCACGGCATCAAAGATGCCGAGCAACTGAACGTATTCCTTCAAATGGGTTGGTTGTTGGATGACAGGAGCTGGCCACTTATAGGGAGAAAATCCATCCTTGAGTAAAGGATCCTTATCTTTTACCATTTGAATATGGTTGTCCAGAATGAACTGTTTTATTTGGTCCATACAAGCACCTCCTGAATTTGAAATTTTTCTAGGAGTATTGATAAAATATAATCGACAATATTGTATCAAAAGTAAAATTAGAGAATCAACATACTCTTGATCAGGAATACGGAGGTTTCTACGAAGCCATTCAGCAAATTCTTCCACCGCGGGACAAGCCCAGAAATTATCTGTAAAAGCACCACACACGCATGAAAAACGGGGTGTTGTACGAAGCCGGAACTTCACAACGCCCCGTTTGTGCCCGAAGGCATTTTTCTTAAAGCCCCCAGCGTTTTTCTCTGTGGCGCATATCCGCATCAATGCGGTCTTTCCATGTGCCCGTCAGCGGCGCGGCACAGGTCCGCACGTGGTGTATGGCTTCCTGCAAGACCTCGTAGTTGAGTGCTGTCCCCTGTTGGTCACTTTGGTAGGTGACCGCACGATCTGCGCAGATGCCGATATCTCCCGCCGTCTCGATGGCGTCTATGTTCGCCCCCGAGGAAGAGGAACTCCCAGCCGTATTTTGCCTTTTGCCGCTCGACCATCTTCTTCACCCTGTCATAGGTATAACGGTGACTGGCATTCTCCATGCCGTCCGTGGTGATGATAAAGAGCGTCTTCTCCGGCCGGTCCTCGTCGCGGGCGTATTTGTGAATGTTGCCGATGTGGTGGATCGCACCGCCCACGGCATCGAGGAGTGCCGTACACCCCCGGACAAAGTAGGTGTCCGCGGTCATTTCCTCCACCTGCTCCATCGGCACGCGGTCATGGAGCACCGCACACATCGTCGAACAGCACGGTGGAGACAAGAGCCTCCCCGCTCTCCTTGCGCTGTTTTTGATGAGTCCGTTGAACCCTCCGATGGTGTCCGCCTCCAAGCCACCCATCAGAACCACTCCGATCCAGAATGAACGCGATCTCCGTTAAACCCTTCTTCATGATAAGCGCCTCCTTCTTTATCTGACTACATTCTAGCAAAGATACGGAGGCGCAAGGTCGCCTGTCAGGCGACATCGAAAGAATCGTAATATTTATCCGCGTGCACCCTCAGCAGCCAAGCAAGGGCTGCTGGAACGCAAAGAGTGTCTCGTTGATGGTGAAGATATCGTACTCCTTTCGCTCAATAAAATACTCCACAATGACGTCCATCTTGGAGCTGCGGGAGAGCGCATACCCCGCGCGTCCGATAAAATCACGCGTCTCATCGAGATCGAGTTCCAACGCCACAGCGAAGGTCAGGGCGGTATTCTTGCTGGGCTGGTAGGCGGGATTGTTGCGGATCTTCGAGAAATGCTTGCGGTCCACATTCGCCCGTTTGTATATCTCCGGATCACTCTTTCCTTTGATATCTATGAGCCGAAGCAGCGTCTCAGAAAATGTATCGTCGATGTCGTCCAGTAAATGCTCCAAGGAGCGGGCGCCCGCATCAGCATCCTTCGCTGCGAACATCGGCGCAGCCTCGCTCACGCAGGCCTCTGCGGCGTTCAGATATGCCGCCTCGTGACAGGTCGCGATCCGACGGTCGCGATCATCACCGCGATATTCCTCCTCCAGCAGCTCTGCGACGTATCTCTCGTCGAGATAGCTCTGCACGTCGTCAAAGAGCGTGTCCGAAATCTTAAAGCTCTTTCGGTCGAATACCACCAGATAGACGTCCATGTCATGTTCCTGTAGGAAATCACGAATGGCCTGCACCGCCGCAGCAATCGCGATCTCCGAAGGACAGCCGAACACGCCCGCAGATAGGAGCGGGAAGGCAATGGAGGAGCAGTCGCGTTCTGCTGCCAGCCGTAGGGAATTTTGATACGCACGGCTCAGAAGTTCGCGTTCCCCATGACTGCCGTCCTGCCAGACCGGTCCCCACCGTATGGATGACATAGCGGGCATGGAGGCGGTACGCCGGCGTAACAGCGGCCGTGCCCGTAGCGATATTGCCGATCTTCTTGCGCGCGGCTGGGAGTTCTGCTCCCGCCGCCTGATGGATGGCGCGATCCACACCGCCGCCGACAATGGCGCGGGGATTGGCAGAATTGACAATGGCGTCCACCTGCATCTTTGTGATGTCGTTGCGTACAATCGCAAATGGCATGATATCGAACCTCCTAAAAGGAAACGCTACACGTTCCTACGTCTTTTTGACAATTCGACATCAAATAGCCTCGCTCCTGCTGTATGGTTGATGGTATCCATGGCAGAAGGACGTAGATCGTGTGCACCGACAGGGCAGAGGATGAAATGGCTAAAAGCATAGGATAATTTTAGTTTGCTTACACCCCTATCTATTTTTTTCTGTTTTGTGGTATACTGTATACAGTTGTTGATAACGTGTAGGGCGAAAAGGAGAGATCACGATGCGAAAAAGAACATGATTTTCTCGGTGAGCTGGAGGTGCCGGATGAGGTTTACTACGGCGTACAGACGATGCGCGCGGTGGAGAACTTCAACATCACGGGGCAGAAGCTCGACCCAGACTTTATCGTCGCCCCTCGCGAAAGGTGAAGAAGGCGGCGGCGCTCGCAAACATGGATACGGGGCGTCTGCGGCGTGAGATCGGCGATGTGCTCGTGCAGGCGGCGGATGAGATCATCGCGGGCGGGCTGATCGACCAGTTCCCCGTGGACCCGATTCAGGGCGGCGCGGGCACGTCAATCAATATGAACATGAATGAGGTGCTCTGCAACCGCGCGCTGGAGCTGCGCGGCGAGGCGAAGGGCGCTACGACATCATCTCGCCGAACAATCACGCGAATATGGCGCAGTCGACGAACGACGCCTTTCCCCACGGGCATCAAGGTCTGCCTCTCGAAAAAGGGCGACGACTTCCTCGCCGCGCTCGAGCGTCTCGCGACGGAGCTCGAGAAAAAGGCGACGGCCTACCGCGGCATCCTCAAGATGGGGCGCACGCACCTGCAGGATGCCGTGCCCCATCACGCTCGGACAGGGAGATGGGCGCATACGCCTCCGCCGTGCGCCGCTGCATGCAAAGCGCACGCGCATTGTCCAGCGCGCGATCCACACGATCAACATGGGCGGCACCGCCGTCGGCACAGGGCTGAACGCCGAGCCCGCCTACATCAAGGCGGTCGCCAAAGCGCCTCTCGGAGATCACGGGGGAGACGTACCGCACGTCACAGAACATCATCGACGCGACGAACAATACGGATGCGTTCGCCGATTTCTCCTCGGCACTCAAGAACGCCGCGCTCGTCCTCATCAAGATGTCGAACGATTTCCGCCTGATGGCGTCGGGGCCGCGCTGCGGGCTGAACGAGCTGCACCTGCCGATGCGCCAGCCCGGCTCCTCGATCATGCCCGGCAAGGTCAATCCCGTCATTGCCGAGGTGCTCGATCAGGCGTGCTATCAGGTCATTGCGGGCGATCTCGCCGTGACGCTCGGCGTGGAGAACGGCCAGTTCGAGCTGAACGTGATGGAGCCCGTCATGGCGTTCAATATGTTCAACTCGCTGAACTACATCACGCGCGCCGTCAATACATTTGTCGACAAGCTCCTCATCGGCCTCGAGCCGAACGTCGAGCAGTGCCAGAAATGGCTCGACAACAGTGTCGGCATCGTCACCGCACTCCTGCCGCACATCGGCTATGAGAAATCCGCCGAGCTCGCGAAGGAGGCGTATACAACAGGAAAGCCCATCCGTGAGATCATCCTCGATCGCGGCATTCTCACGAAGAAGGAGCTCTCGCACATCCTCTCGCCGCGCCAGATGACGCGCCCGGGCATTGCGGAGTAGCAATGTCCTAACTGTGATTTAATTGGAAAAAGTAGAGGTTTTTCTATTATTTCGGCGAAAACTACTATAGGCAGTAATTTTTGTCTATGGTAGTTTTTGTTGTCTTATCGAAGGAGGTTTTTCTTATTGGCTATTGCCGGAGGAATTATCGTCATTCTCGCGTTTGCCGCCATTATCAAGAAGTACGAGACGCGCATGGTGCTGCTCGCCGCAGGCTTTTCTCATGTGCTTTATCGGCGGCGTTATGGGGAATGCCGTGACGACGTTCAGCAAGACGATGGTGCATGGCTCGCTCGTCCCTGTCATCTGTACGGTGATGGGCTTTTCATTCGTCATGAAGATCACGACCTGTGACCGACATCTCGTCGAGTCCATCTCGGGGGTCATCACGCGGAGCAAGTTTATCCTGATCCCGCTCGCGACCCTGCTCACGTGGTGGATCAATATTGCCATCCCGAGCGCAGCGAGCTGCTCGGCGGCGGTCGGCAGCATCCTCATCCCCACGCTCATGGCGGCGGGGTCCACCCCGCTATGGCGGCAGCAGCGGTTCTCGCGGGGACGTGGGGAGTGCGATCAGCCCGGGGCAGGCGCACAATATCTTCGTCGCCGATCTCGCACAGACCGACCTCATGACGGTCATCATGGCGCAGGTGCCGGCGGCGATCATCGCCTCCATCGTCGCCGTCGTGACCCTGACGGCGATTGCGGTTCTGCGCGGGAGGGCCCCGACGACGCGCGCCGCGAAGCATACCATCTCCGCCTCGAGCGGGAGGAGGGCGGCAAGAATTTTACAGGTCAATCCGATCTACGCACTCGTGCCGCTCGTACCGCTCGTCCTGCTCGTGCTCGGCAGCAAGCAGATCGCCGTCCTGCCGCTCACCGATGTGCCGACGGCCATGATCGTCGGCACGGTGCTCGCCCTCGTCGTCACGCGTGCCAATCCACAGGAGATCACGCGGAAGTTCTTCGACGGCATGGGGGAGGCGTATGGCGGTGTGATCGGTCTCATCGTCTCCGCCGCCGTCTTTACCGCCGGTATGACCGCCATGGGGCTGACGGACGCTCTGATCGAGGCGATGAAGGGCTCTGAGTCCGTCGCAAAGATCGCGGGGCGTTCGGTCCCTTCATCATTGCGGTGATCTCCGGCTCGGGCGACGCGGCGGCACTCGCGTTCAACGGTGCAATTACCCCGCATGCGGAGACGTTCGGCATGACCATCATCGACCTCGGCTCGCTCGCCCAGATGGCCGGCTCGATCGGGCGCTCCATGTCGCCGGTGGCAGGCGCGGCACTCGTCTGCGCAGGCCTTGCAAAGGTCAGCCCGATGGAGCTGTCAAAGCGCAACGCACTCCGATGCTCCTCGCGACCATCACCTTTATGATTGTGCTCTTCCTCGGAAAGTAGGCATCTCATGATTGATCAGCAAAGAGTCTTGGACGATTTCCTGCACCTCGTCTCCATCCGCTGCTCGACGCTCGATGAGCGCGAGATTGGCGATCTCCTCACGGCGCGCCTGCGTGAGCTCGGTGCGGCGGAGATTCACGAGGATGCTGCGGGAAAAAGTTCCTCGGCGGCAACTGCGGCAATATCGTCGCAAATTTTAAGGGAACGTCGGCGGATGCGCCGACCGTGATGCTCACGGCGCACATGGACTGTGTGGAGCCGTGTGCCAATATAAAGCCGATCGTTGAGGACGGCGTGATCCGCTCCGACGGCACGACCATTCTCGGTGCAGACGACAAGGCTGGCGTCGCTGCCATTCTCGAGACACTGCGCTGTCTCAAGGAGCAGAATCTCCCGCACGGCGACCTGCAGATCGTCTTTACCGTCGCCGAGGAGGGCGGGGTCAACGGGTCACGCTGTCTCGATACGGCGCTGCTCCACGCGGATTTTGGCTATACGCTCGATACCCACGGGCACGCGGGGACGGCGGCGTTTAAGGCACCGGGCAAGAACCAGCTGGCGGTGCGCATCATCGGCAAGGCGGCGCACGCCGGCATCGATCCCGAGGCGGGAGAGAACGCGATCACGGCGGCGGGACGCGTGCTCACGGCCGTCCCGCAGGGGCGCATCGACGCGGAGACGACCTGCAACGTTGGCAAGATCGCGGGCGGCACGGCGACGAATGTCGTCGCAGAGTTCTGCACGCTGGATTTCGAGACGCGCAGCCGCGACAGGGAAGCTCGACGCCCTCACACAGCGCCTGGTGGACGCCGTCCACGGCGCGCTTGAGGGGACGGGCTGCCGCGCCGAGATCGAGATCAGAAGGACTATGATCCGTACGAGCTGCCCGCCGATGCACTGCCCATCCGCTACCTGCGGCGCGCAGCGGAGAAGTGCAATTTTTCCCGTCGTGCTCGAGGAGGGCGGGCGGCTCGGATGCGAACCACTTCAACGCCTACGGCGTGCCGACCACCGTCCTTGGCGTCGGCATGACGGACTGTCACACGAAGGAGGAGAGCATCCTCGTACAGGATCTCTATGATGCGGCGGAGCTCACCCTCGCGATCGTACAGGAAGTCGCGCGGGGCTGATATGAGAATACGCGAAAAGACACGGACGCGCGAGCCGTGTCTTTTCGTGCATTTGTGCACTCACGATGTGGGGCACCGAGGAACATCCATGATGGTGCAACAGGAGACATGCCATGGGACTTTATCAGTGGATACAGGAAAAGATCTTTGATACCTACGAGACGTGGCGGCTGAAGAGCAGCCTATCCAACAGCCCCGGATTTCATATTGTTGGCATCGACAACCATCTCGCAGCGCTGCGGGACGGCAATAATATGTATTTGGAGCTGTATCCGCCGCAGGCGATTGAGGGCTGCACGCGCATGAAGGCGACGCGCGGGCGTGCGCACGGCACGGTGAATCTCTCCCTCACGATCGACGGAAAAACCTGCGGGATTCCCGATCTGCGTGACGAGGAGGCCGCCGCGATCATGCGGGCGTTTGTGCAGCGCAGGGTACTGCCGCCCAAAGAGCGGTATCAAGAGATGCACGCGACGAGCGGCGCAGAGCAAAAGGCGGCGTTCACGGCACTGGCGGAGATGCTGCTCGGGGCAGAACGCACGGAGGCGTTCTGCCGCCGTGTGGAGCTGCCGACGCATACCGAGGAGGCGACGCGTGGAATGATGCGTGGTATGAGCTCTCGAGGAGATGATCTCCTGCGGACGGGCTGCTCATACTGGCTACGAGAACGGCGAAGGAGGACTTCGTCGCGGCACTGGAGGAGCTCGTCGCAGGACGGGAGCTCTCACTGCCGGCGTCACTCAGCGCAGAATACGGCGTCCCGCGTGGTGTGAGGAGGTAAACGCACAGTGGACGGATACGCTGCTCGCGGGGATGGACGACGGCACGGATGACTACGTGCTGCTCATTCTGTCCATGGAGGAGTTTCGCCGCGCGCAGGAATACGCAGAGACCCTCCTGCAGCGCACGCAACGCGCGGAGGAGATGTGAGGCGCGGAAAAAGCCTGAAATCATCGTTTCACAGGAATTCTTCTTTGAGGTGTTCGATCCTCGTCAGAGATGCGTGCGCGGATTTTTCGTCGCGCCAACGTAGTAGGTCTTGTTCTCCGGGGAGAGGAGGAGGAGAATGGCACCGTTTTCTCGCCGCCGGCGGCAAGGTCGCCGCTGAGTATCTGTCGTGCGAGGGGTTCGAGCGGTCTGCCTTCCAGTCCTTGACGGTCACGGCGAGGATGCAGATATGGTGCGCGCTCTGGCATGAGATTCTCTGCTCGTCGGTTTTCAGCGGCGCCAGTCCTCTTGTTCATCGTCTTCTTTTTCTGCATTCGTTTCCTTTGGCAGAAATAGTTTTCGCTTCCTCCTCGAATAGAGAAGATCCAGCTTTTCAAACATATTCAGATAAAGTCCTGCCAATGCGTCCTTATCGATCAGTGCATCGTCCTGCGTGGAAGTGACATAATCAAAATAATCAAAGCCTTTATAGGTCAAAGCGTCCTTCAGCTGCTCCTTTGCAGACTCCGACAAGTCCTCAAAGTATCGATCGCAAATGAAGCAGATGTCGTAGAGATCGCGGATCTTATCCCGTCCTTGATAAGCGCCTGTTTTCAACTGGCAAATTCGGTCGATTGTGTAGACCTCTATTCCATTCACGCGATGATGCGTATTCGCGGGAATGCTGCGGCTGCGATAGGAGATTTTCGATTTTTAATGGTTTCTGTATGGATGAGTCATATGCCAGCATGAATCGCTCGACGGTTGGCGTATCTTTGACGATACGGAAAGAAAATCCATGCTTTTGGGAATAACTCTCGATGAATCCTTTGAGACGCCGTTTCTCTCCATCCAAGTCAATATCCTCGGAAAACCGATCCAGTCCATAAGCAAGAAGAAGGCTCGTCCCGCCTTTCAAGATGAACGTATCGGTTTCCTTGTTGAGTTCTGTCAAGAAATTACGCATGATTTCTATATGACGCATTTGTGCGGTATTCATTCGCCTTTTGCTCCTTCCTGAAAAGAATCCACTTCATCCGATACTCCTTTTCCATGAATCGGTCGATGTCTGTCCAGTGCGCTGTCTTGTGCAGTTTCCAAACAGCGGCAAAAATATCTGCGTCATAAATATCCGTGCAGATATAATCGCGGCGCATACCTTGCAAATTGGAGAAGTCTCCCGCCAAGAGCAGATCAAGGCAGGCTCGGATGTGGTTTGCAATGTAGAAAGTCCCTTTTTTGCCCATAAGGCCGTGATGCTGTTCGATCCCTTCTGTGCCAAACGGCGATTTCTCCGTATTCCATAAGGGAATGTTTTCCCATGACAACGACAGCGTATGCCAATCGCCGCTCGTTTCCAAACGGCACGGAATGTTGAGCGCATGAAGCCCCGATATGTATTTCATGACAACGCTCCTTTCCTATGGCGGGCGACCCTGCGCCTGCTATATCTTCTCTTCTTGTTCATATTATAGCATCTTCGTTGCCTTTTGGGCATTCGAGGGAAACGCTGATAAAATGAAGTTGCCCAGGTTTGCAGATGCGCTGTATCTATTTCATATCTCGTAAGCTCGCCGTCGTAGATCCGACGGCCTATGTCCAAACGTTGCTCCTGGTGTACTTCACGTGGCAACCTCCTGTCTGCATCGGGAGATAGCCTGTCCGCTCCGTCATCCTGTGTACAGGATACTGCAAGCAGTGTCCATTTTCTACCCCCCTCTGTGTCCAGTTTTAGTTTACCACTTCAATTTAGGATAGAGCCGCCGCATGCGTTTTATGTGTGCGGCTTTTTGTGCGGAGTTTTATATCATTTTTGAAAACATTTTTAGAATTGGCAGGAAAATCCGCGGGGGAATAATATCCATATCTAAAGTATATGGATTTTGCTCAAGGAGGCATTCTATGAGACAAAGCGTGATGGAGTTTTGTCGTCGCGCTCTGCGCCGCCCCTGTGCGTCGCGCTCGGGCAAGCGCGGGCGTCGCGTCGGCGCAGCGCTATGTGAAGGTCGGTCTATATGCTCGCGGGGGATGAACAGCGCCCGTTACGGGCCACAACGTCGTCATGGATGTAGACGGCATTGACATCTGGTCGGAGGGGACATCACGCACTATCACGTGCTGGGCGGGCGTGTCATCGGTCGGGTCGGCGAAGGAGTCGAGCCGCACCTCTATCAGGGGCTCACGATTTTCACTACAATGCGAAGACGGGAGAGTATCGCTGTATCTATCTCGAGCAAACCGTCGGGCGAAGATTTCTGCGTATGATCACCGCGACCGGAATCTCGTTCCGATTGAGCAGGCGAATGACAGCGGGCAGCATTTGTCACCTCACCGGACATGACGCCGAAGGTTGTTGCGCGGAAACTCGGCGCGCGCAAGTACAGCACGATGACCTCACGGGCGAGGCCGCCTATATTCTGCGCGCATGCTCGCGCATCAAAAGGCAGCAGATAACGCTGATGGATGAAGCGGATGATTCCGTGAGTGCTATCAGCATGTGGGGAATTCCAATCATAGCGTTTGCCGTTGTGCTGGCCGTTTTATCGTTGTCTCTTGAGAGGCGCCGCCGGGAAGAGCGTCGAGCGTATGCGTATCCTTTGTGGGATGATTTCTGCTGTTTGTGTCGCTCTTTGCGTTACGTTGCGGTTGCGCCAAATAAGAATCTATTGATTATCGGAGTAATGCGCTGCTGTCGCTTGTGACGCTGTATTTAATACACCCTGCCCACACGAGAGGGGAGATGGAAAATTATTATTGTGTGGAGGTTTCTGTCCATGATACTGTTGTTGGCCGCTTGCGAGTGATAGAGTTATCATTATAATTTTGAGCAGCTGCCGTTTGACGTAACAGATATGAAGGAAGTACAGAGAAACGGCTGTCACCGTTTTGTCCGCATCATGGTGGCGCATGTCGCGGGCTTGTTGAGCTGTGCTTTTGAAAAGGCAGGGCGCATTCGGATAAAACACAAAGTTGATGAAGGAGACGAATGAAAATGAGAAATCAAACAATGAACATTTTTAAGGTCTGCATGGCGGCAGTGTCTGCTCGTCGGCGCGCTGCTGCTCGCGCAGGGGAGCTCGCCTCCGCCGCGCCGGAAACACGGCGCCTACAACATCGTGGACGAGGTGTCGCCGTCCGAATGGAACCGGTCGTTTGATTGCGACGCGTCCACGCAGATATTTACGCTGTATGACGATAAGGGCGCGGTGCGGCGGCTGGATTTCAGCGACTTTTGGAACAACCGCGTGACCGTGGAGGAGCTGCGTCCGGAGAACAAATCCTACAGCGGGTCATGAAATGTTCGCCTTTGTGAAGGAAACAGCGTCCCGCAGACACTGCGTGCATATATCATGAGAGCTGCTGAGCTGGTTTCACGGCGCTATCAGGAGGCCAACTTTGGCGTGGAGGATATCAGCGTCATGGCCGATATGCCGGATGGGAAATCGCACACCTTTACCATTCAGAAAGCAAAGTGATAAGGAGCTGAACGAAGATGACACATCCAATCGCGATGATGAAGACCTGCAGGCGGCGCTGCTGTTTGTCGCCGCACTGCTGCTCGCGCAGGTGGAGCCCGCCTCCGCCGCGCCCTATAACGGGGATATCGGGGAGACGCGCTTTACGAGCGATCGATGGGATAATCAGAGCACCTATGTCCTCGAGCGCTACGCAAAACCGAACGGCGGGCAGCGGCGGCGGGAGTAGTCCTCGTGACGCCCGAGGCCCGAACAGGGCACCCTATGAAATCGTCGACCCGACGCAGGAGGCAGGCCGATGGAATCGGTCGTTTGACTACGACGAGAAAGCAGGCGTGCTCACTCTCTACGATGATGGGGGCCTACCGAGCGGTGGACAGTTTTTATCACGGAAGGGTGGTGGAGCCGGGCGATGTGCAGGTGGAGCATCTCGTCCCCGGAAGCAGCGCCTATGACGCGGTCTATGAGTTGCAGGAGGACCGCGAGCGCCCATGTTGCCTATATCCCGGGTATCGGGGAAAAGAGACCCTGCCTGAGTATATCTTGAATGTAATGAGGATGTTCAGTAGCATGAAAGGACAACCTCGACCAAGGAGAGATGTGCATGCTCGACGGTGACGCCAATGGCGAGCATATCTCATTCTTCGTGCGCAAGACGAAAAAGAAGGCAAGCGCCCCGCAGGCAAGCCCCGCCGTTCCCGCGCGCTACATGGTGATCGATGCGAACGACAGCTCCGAATGGAGTCGCGTTCAGCTACGATACCGCGACAGGCGTATTTCACGATGTGTCGATCCAGAGAACGGAGCGGATAAGCCCGTATTCGTATCGCCGGTTCCATCGAGGCGGCAGACTTGAGGTGAAGAGTGTCGGGGCGGTGCGCATACGGATGTTTATACGCCGGATGCAGTCGGGAAATATCATGGCGGCGGTCGAGAGGATATTCGTTACGTCACCGACGGTATGCGCCTCTTCCTGCAAAAGATACGCTGACGCAGGGGCACAGCTGCACCGATGAAAGGCGCAGCAGGGTGTTGACGCGGGACGGAAACGCTCTACAATAAGCACAGAAAAGGTACTGCCGGCAGACGGTCAGTGCCCCATAGTTTTAGAGATTAACCGCCACACGTCAGGGGACGAGGGCGGTTACTTTTGTTAAGAGAACTGATAGAATCACTGATAAAGCTCAGCCACCCATCTTCACACATCTGCGCTGTCCTCTCGTCGTCGACAAATCCTCGACGTAGCACCGCTACGCCTGTGGTTTGTCTCCTCGATAGATACAGCGCATCTGTGCAAATCTGGGCGACCTCATTTTATCAGCGCTTCCCTGGAATAACGAAGAGTAACAAACGCACACTTCGCAGATGAATAATCTGCTGTAACCCTTGAAATATCTATCGTCTTGGCAAATAAAATAGCATGAGCGGCATCCATTGCTCGCTCCCCTGACTCAGGCGGATCGCATCAACGTGCTCATCCTCGACGAATGCACGAAGTCTGGGGGAGCTGTTCTACCTAGTCGAGCACGAAAACGGACACGGGGTAAAAATCCGCGCAGGGCGATTCATATTCACACCGATCGAGGGCAACGTTTTCGATAAACGCGTTGAGGGATTCGACCTGCGCCCTGCACGCTCCGGCACGCACCTTTTCATGGGGCGCACCTATGATGGCGCACGGCAGAAAGTCCTCGGGATGAGTTTGACCGCGTATTTTTGAAAAATGTTTACGTTGTACCGCAAAAACGATATAATAAGTGTATCAGAATGTAAAAAGGAGGTGATTCTATGGCAACCGTATCCGCACAGATCCGCATTGATGCTGACGTCAAGGCGCAGTCGATGGCACTCTTCCAGAATCTCGGGCTCGATCTCTCCACCGCCGTCAACGTATTCCCTGCGCCAGTGCCTCATCCATCGTGGGCTGCCGTTCTCTGTGAAGGAGGAAAAGTATACCGCCGAGCTTCTTGAGGCGATTCAGGAAGCCGAGCAGATTGCGCATGACCCGTCCGTTCCGTCTTACAAGAACTGGGAGGAACTGGAACGCGCATTGGAGAATGAGCATGCAGTATGAATTGAAGTATACGAAGACCTTTCGCCGCAGCTACAAACGAGCAAAAACGAGGGATGGGACGTATCGCTCCTTGGTGAAGTTGTCGAAATGCTTCGCTGCGGCAAAGAACTGCCTGAAAAGTATTCGGATCATTGGCTCACGGGGACTATTCAAATGTCGCGAATGTCATATTAAACCCGATTGGCTTCTGATCTATCGCATTGACGGAGATGTGCTGGTACTCACGTTGATGGACACGGGGACGCATGCCGATTTATTTCGTTAGCCATGACGAAAAGAACAGGTGTGCACCGGATTGCACACCTGTTCTTTCGTTCAGCAGCTAGTCCATCGGATACGCCGCAGTAAAGAGGTGCGGTGCATCCTCTCGCGGAATCGTGAGGGTGAATGCCCCCTGCTGCGTAGGCAGTACCAGCCTCGCAGTAGATGACGAGACTCCCGTCCGCTGCCATGTACCAGCAGAACGACGAAAGTCCCTGCTCTTCGGATGCCGTCCGTGTTTGTACACAAAAACGCCCCGCAGTTGTGGGAGCGTTTTTACTGCGAATGTATCTCAGCAGGTATGGCACTTGTCGTAGAGGCCCTTTTTCCTTGAGGAGTTTGACCATGGTCTCGCCGATGTGGGCGACGGTGTCCGCGACGGGGATGCCTGCCGCGCTCAAGGCTGCGACTTTGTCCGCCGCCGTGCCCTTGCCGCCGGAGATGATGGCGCCGGCGTGGCCCATGCGCTTGCCCGGAGGCGCCTGACGCCCCTGCGATGAAGGCGGAGACGGGCTTGTTCGGCATGTTCTCCTTGATCCACTTCGCCGCGTCTTCTTCGGCCGTGCCGCCGATCTCACCGATGATGAGGACGGCGTAGGTGTCAGGGGTCGTCCTTAAAGAGCTGGAGCGCGTCGATGAAGTCCGTGCCCTTGACGGGTCGCCGCCGATGCCGATGGTGGTCGTCTGGCCGATGCCCGCGTTCGTGAGCTGGAAGGCCGCCTCGTAGGTGAGGGTGCCGGGCGCGAGATGAGACCGACGTGGCCGGGTTTGCTGACGGTGCCCGGCGTGATGCGAGTTTCGACTGTTGGGAGGTGAGGAGGCGGGGCAGTTCGGCCCGACGAGGCGGGTCTTTTGCCCTGCATGTAGCGGCGTACCTTCACCATGTCGAGTACGGGGATGTGCTCGGTGATGCAGACGACGAGGTCGAGCTCTGCGTCAACTGCCTCGAGGATGGAGTCCGCCGCAAAGCGTGCGGGGACGTAGATGACGGATGCCGTTGCACCCGTTGCCTTGACAGCGTCGGCGACGGTGTTGAAGCAGGGGACGCCGTGAACCTCCTGACCTGCCTTGCCGGGGGTGACGCCTGCGACGATCTTCGTGCCGTAGGAGAGCATCTGCTGCGTGTGGAACATCGCCGCCTTGCCCGTGATGCCCTTGGACGATGACTTTGGTGTCCTATCGATCATGACTGACATATCGTATACCTCCTCTCTCACGCCTTCGCCTGTGCGACGAGTTTCACGATCTGCTCTGCGCCGCCTCCATCGTGGGTGCGGGGAATACGTTGCCGATCGGTGTGTTCTTGAGGATCTCGCGTCCCTCCTCGACCTTTCGTGCCCTCGAGGGCGGACGACAACAGGGGAACCGGGAGAGATTTCCCGTCCTTCGAGATGATCTTGGCCGCCTCGATGATGCCGTTGGCGATGTTGTCACAGCGGTTGATGCCGCCGAAGATGTTGACGAAAAATGCCCTTGGCCTGGCCGCCCTCGAGCATGATGTTGAATGCCTTGGCGATCTTTTCGGCTCGAGTCGCCGCCGACGTCGAGGAAGTTCGCGGGCTCGCCGCCGTAGTGCTTGATGATGTCGACGGTCGCCATGGCGAGGCCTGCGCCGTTGACCATGCACGCGACGTCGCCGCCGAGGTTGACGTAGTTGAGCCCTGCGGCTGCCGCCTCGCGCTCTTTCGGATCCTCCTCGGTTTCGTCGCGCAGCTCCGCGATGTCGGGGTGACGGAAGAGGGCGCTGTCGTCAAGTTGAGCTTCGCGTCGAGTGCGATCGCATCGTCGTCCTCGGTGACGACGAGCGGGTTGATCTCGACCTGCGAGCAGTCCTTGCCGATGAATGCGGCGTAGAGTCTCTGCATGAGCGCCGCTGCCTGCGGACGGCGGGGCCGGGATGTTGATGGCGTACGCCATGCGCGTCGCCTGGAACGGAGCAAGGCCCGATGAGGGGTCGATATACTCCTTGATGATCTTCTCGGGGGACTCGGCGGCGACCTTCTCGATCTCCACGCCGCCCTCCTCGGAGCCCATCATGACGATGCTCGCCGTCTGGCGGTCAACGACGAAGGAGAGGTAGTATTCCTTTTTCGATCTTCGAGCCTTCCTCGATGAGGAGATGGTTCACGACCTTGCCCTCAGGGCCGGTCTGGTGGGTGACGAGCGTCTTGCCGAGGAGTTCCTGCGCGTAGGCGCGGACCTCGTCCTTGTTCTTTGCGATCTTGACGCCGCCTGCTTTGCCGCGTCCACCTGCGTGAATCTGCGCCTTGACGACGATGACGGGGGTACTGAGCTTCTCCGCGTTCGCAACCGCCTCATCGACGGTAAACGCCGGCAGTCCGTTCGGGACATTGACGCCGAATTCGCGCAGAACCTGCTTGGATTGGTACTCGTGAATGTTCATTTGCAATTCTCCCTTAACTTTTGTGACGAAAGCACAACTCTTGCTCCTATTTTACCGCCCCCACATGCAAAAAGTCTAGCAATTTTGTATAAATAAATGATTGAAAAACCTCGTGCAGCATAAAAGAATTTCTATGGATATGGAACGATGTGGACAAAAAACTGCTGCGCAGAAGGTGCGCAGCAGTCTCACGATGAAATACGCCCGCCCAGATCTCGCTCAGGCGGTAGACGGTTTCCGCTGTCCAGACCTCGCCCTCATGCAGGATGGGCTGTGGGAAATGCGGATGCGCGAATGCGTTCGGGAAGAACTGTGTCTCAAGGCAAAACGCACTGCGCCGTGTGTAGGGGGCACCGCCCTTGCCGACGAGCGGCGACTTGCCGAGGGCGTTTGCCGTGTAGAACTGCAGCCCCGGCTGGGTCGTCCAGCAGTCGAGGGCGAGCCTGTCTGCGCACTCGTGACACGTGCTGCCTTTTTGAGATGGGCATAGGGGCGCGGGGCGGGATCGCCGCGCAGGACCCAGTTGTGGTCGTAGCCGCCGGCCATGCGGAGCTCGTCGTAGTCCGCGTCGATGCGCTCGCCGATGCGATGTGGACTGGTGAAGTCCATCGGCGTGCCCGCGACGGGGAGGATGCGCCCGTCGGGCAGGGACTCGGCGTCCGCCCATGTAAAGTCGTCGGCGAAGATCTCCGCCGTGTGCTCCATGACGGAGGGGGCGGCTGTGCCGTCAAGGTTAAAGTAGGCGTGGTTCGTGAGGTTGCAGACGGTGTCTGCGTCGCTCACGGCGCGGTAGGAGAGGATGAGCGCGTCGTCGTCGGTGAGGCGGTAGGTCACGGTCGCCTCGAGATTGCCAGGGTAGCCGCCCTCGCCGTCGGGGCTGATCGTCGTGAGCGCCACACCGTCTGCGACGGGCTCTGCCGTCCAGAGGTGGTAGTGCAGGCCATGCGTTCCGCCGTGGATGTGGTTCTGCTTGCGTGAGCCCGAGTTCTGCTCGAGCTGATAGGTATGCCCGCCGATCGTGACGCGCCCGTCCGCGATGCGGTTTGCATGTCGTCCGACAACGCCGCCCATCGATGTCGTGTCGCGCAGGTAGTCCGCGCCGCTCCGATAGCCGAGTACGATGTCGATCGGCGTGCCGTTCACCTCGCGCGTAAACGAGACGAGCCGCGCCCCATAGGTGGTGACGGCGACGGTCGTTCCGCGTGCGTTCCGCAGCGTATAGAGCTCGATCGCGCGCCCGTCCGGCATCGTACCAAACGGTGATTTTGTTACCTCTGTCATGATATGTCCCCCTTTGTCCCTGACACGAAATGATCGATATGTCTTATTTTATCACAAAGAGACGGCTTTCGTACAAAAACTATCGCACCCGTCGGACAGTCCTCCGCCGCCTCGATGGCATCGTCCTCCTCCATCGGGGCGGGCTGACGCAGGAGGCGGGCGCAGCGCACAGCGCGGTCGATCGTGAAGAGGGCGGGCAGCCGCTCCGCGCACATACCACAGGAGACGCAGGCGGTGCTGTCGATGGATAGGGTCATCATATCCTCCAAATGAAAACTGCGGTGTGGCGTATGATTCCACACCGCAGCTGCTCTGCATAGATTTTCAGAGAATCACGGGTCAGCGATTCCCTCAGAGTTTCGCGCTGGCGTCCGACGCCCTCAAGCGTCTTGTGCATGTAGGCGCGGATGTCGACGCCGTGCTCCATCTTCATCACATCGTCGAGGAGCTGCTTTGCCTGCTCCATGGTGACGGAGCGGATCATCTCCTTGACGCGCGGGATGGACGGCGCGCTCATGGAGAGCTCCGAGATGCCCATGCCGAGGAGGAGAACGGCGGCGTACGGGTCGCTCGCCATCTCGCCGCACATGCCGCCCAGATGCCGCCTCGCGCGCACTCTGATCGTGCGCCGGATGAGACGCAGGACGGCGGGGTTGAACGGGTTGTAGAGATGGGCGATCTGCGCGTTGCCGCGGTCGACCGCGAGGGTGTACTGGATGAGATCGTTCGTGCCGATGCTGAAGAAGTCCACGTACGGCGCGAGGAGCGGGGAGACGACAGCGGCGGCAGGGGTCTCGACCATGATGCCGACCTGCACGTCGTCGGAGTACTCCTTGCCCTCGTGGGCGAGCTCGACCTTGGCCTGCTCGACGAGCTTCTGCACGCGCTGGATCTCGCTGACGCTGATGACCATCGGCACCATCATCGCGGCCTTGCCGTAGAGGCCGGCACGCAGGATGGCCTTGATCTGCGGGAGGAAGAGGTCATGCCGGTCGAGGCTGATACGCAGCGCGCGGTAGCCGAGGAACGGGTTCTCCTCCGGGTCGATGTTGAGATAGGGCAGGGGCTTGTCGCCGCCGATGTCCATCGTGCGGATGACGCAGATGTTGCCGCCGCATTTCTCGACCGCAGCGCGGTACGCCTTGAACTGATCCTCCTCCGTCGGGATCGTCGTCGAGCCCATGAAGATGAACTCGGAGCGGAACAGCCCGACGCCCTCTGCACCGTAGGTCAGTGCGTTGTCCACGTCCATGTGCGTGCCGATGTTCGCCGTCAGCTCGATGCGCACGCCGTCCCTTTGTGACGGCGGGGAGATCTTGAGCGCGGCGTAGTGTGCCGCGAGGTTTTTTTCTGCTCCTCGATCTTCGTCTCGTAGAGGAGCGCTCCCTCCTCCGTCGGGCGAATGACGATATCGCCGCGGCTGCCGTCGAGGATGACCTCGTCGCCGTCACTGATGAGACTGATCTTGTCGCCGATGCCGAGGACGGTCAGGGATGGCGCGTGCCTTCGCGATGATGACGACGTGGCTCGTCGCACTGCCCGAGCCGAGGATGACGCCCGCGATCTGCTCGGTGGGCATGCCTGCGACGACGGACGGCTCGATCTCCTCGCCGACGAGGATGACCTGACTGGAGCCGATCTCCGGCTCCTTGACGCCGAGGACGTATTTCGCGATGCGCTTGCCCACGTCGCGCAGATCGACCGCGCGCGCGGCAAAGTACTCGTCCTCCATCTGCTCAAAGAGCTGTGCCTGCTCGTTCGCCGCATCGAGGATGCCCTGCGGCGCGCTGCCCGTCGCCGCGATCTTGGCGGTGATGTTCTCTGCCATCATGGGATCCTGCACCATCATGCGGTGCGCCTCGAGAATGGCGGCCTGCTCCGTCTGCTCCTCTTTGCGCAGGCGCTCGATGGTCGTGAGCAGGGTCTCCGTCACGGCGGCGATGGCCACATTTGCCTTTTCCTGTTCCTCATCCACCGCACCCGCCTTGTAGGCGGCGAGGTAGCCGTCGAGGTTCTGTCCCGCGAGCAGGACCTGTCCGACAGCGATGCCGGAGATGACCCCTTTTCCACGGATGGTTTCTGCCATAACAATCCCCTTTCCCCATGGGAATCTGCACAGTGAAAAATTTTCTGTGATGACCGATGAAAAATCTTTTCACCGTGATGAACGATGAAAAAACGCCGCGAGGAATGTGTACCCCTCGGGCGTCCTCCGTATGGTCTTACTCCTCGCCGAACTTCGAGTTGACGAGATCGGCAAGAGCCTTCACGGCATCTGCCTCATCCTCGCCCTCGGCGATGATGTTCATCTGCGTGCCCCTGCACGAGCCCCATACTCATCAGCATGAGAATGCTCTTGGCATCGACCTTCTTGCCCTTTGCCTCGATCTGGATCTTGGACTTGAACTTCGTCGCCGTCTGAACGAAAACCGATGCGGGACGCGCGTGAATGCCCGTCTTGTTCTCGATGGTTACTGTCCCTGCGTCATATAAAACCTCTCCCATCCGAATAGATAGATGACCATATCCCCTGTGCCGCGCCGATGTGGGGGCACACGTGAATCAATAACATAGCTATTATACTATAAATGAAGGGCTTTTCAATAACTCTCACCGCTATGAGAGCGGGATAATTTTGGAGGATGATTGATACATTGATAAAAGTGAAGTCCCTCAGACAATGCAGATATTTCGTCTGTGTGGCACTCACTTTTTTTCTTCAGCGTGCGCAGTGTATCCGCCACGATCTGCTCGGCGGTGAGGTGATGCTCCCGCGCCAGCTCCTCAGGGATTGTAGCGGTCGTGGAACTCCTTCGAGAGGCCGTAGCAGCGCACGCGGATGTGCTCGTCCATGCCGTAGTATGCGGCGATCTTCTGCCCGAAGCCGCCCTCGAGCGTGCCGTCCTCGAGGGGTGAGGATGAGCGGTGCTTCGCTTTCAGCCCGTCGAGCAGCTCCGTATCGAGCCCCGAGAGGAAGATGGGTTGATGACCGTCGCGTGCACGCCGTCCTTCGCGAGCTCGGCGGCAGCGTCGCTCGCCATCTGTGCGAAGTTACCGGCACCGATGATGGCGACCTCTGCGCCCTCCGTGACGACCTGATAGCGGTTGAGCGCGCTGTAGTCCGTGCGCACGGGGTAGGGCGACGTCTCATAGCCCACGGCGGGCACGCGGATCATGACGGGATGCGCCGTCTGCGCGAGCGCCCAGCGCAGCACCGCGAGATACTCCTCGAGGCCTGCGGGCGCAGAAAGACGAGGTTCGGGATGTTTGCAAAGAGCGGGATGTCGAAGAAGCCGAGATGCGTCACGTCGTTCATCCCGTAGAGTGTCGCGTACGTCGAGAGGAAGACGGCGGGATTGTTGTTCACCGCGACATCCTGCGACATCTGATCGTAGACGCGCTGGAAAGAACGTGCTGTCTGTGCCGAAAAATGGGACGTGCGCCGCCGCGTGCGAGCCCCGATGCCATCGCGACGGCCTGCTCCTCTGCGATGCCCACGTCGACGTACTGCGTGCCGAGCGCCGCGCGGTCAGCGGGTGTGAGCCCGATGCCGCCCATCGTGCCCGCCGCGAGGAAGACAAAGTTCGGGTTCCGCGCTGCCTCTGCCTTGACGAAGTCCACCGTCGCCGCGAGGAAGGGGTCGGTGTACGGCTGCTTCAGTGCGCCCGTTTCGATGTCAAAAGGCATACGGTAGTGCCACGTCTCAGGTCTTCCTCGGCATATTTGTAGCCCTTTCCTTCTGCGTATGGATGTGGACGACGACGGGCGTTTGGCTGTCCTTTACCGCGCGGAACGCAGCGATCAGCGCCTCGCAGTCGTTGCCGTCGGCGACGTAGCGGTAGTCGAGTCCCATCGCGCGGAAGAGGTTATTCTCCGCCGTGCCGTTCGTCTCGCGCAGGCGGTGAAACTCCTATACATGCCACCGTGGTTCTCGGCGATGGACTGGTCGTTGTCGTTAAAGACGATGATGAAGTTCGTCTGCATCTCGCCCGCGACGTTCAGCCCCTCGAGTGCCTCGCCGCCCGACATCGAGCCGTCGCCGATGAAGGCGATGATGTTCTCGCGGCGTCCCGCGAGGTCACGCGCCTTGGCGAGACCCGTCGCGAGGCTGATCGAGGTGGACGTGTGCCCGACGTTGAAAAAGTCGTGCGGGCTCTCCTCGGGATTCGTATGGCCCGAGACCTCATCGTACTCCTTTTCCACGAGATACGCCTCGACGCGCCCCGTCAGCATCTTATGCGGGTAGGACTGATGCGACACGTCGTAGACGATCTTGTCCGTCGGTGAGTCAAACACCGTGTGCAGGGCGATGATCGCCTCGACTGCACCAAAGTCGGGACCAAAGTGCCCGCCGTGAATGCTCGCGCGCTTTAGGAGCGCCTCGCGCATCTCCTGTGCGAGCACCCTGCGCTGCTCTGCCGTATATCCCTTGATGTCGGCAGGCGACGTGATTTTTCCAGATACAAAGAAATCTCCTTTTCCTGTTTCCCCAATCCATTCCTGTGGCGATTATACCACCGATGGAGACGCAGGTGTCAAGGAGGATTTTGCCGGTCATCTTTTGTTTCCCATGTGACGGATTTTTTCAGTAAAGTGTGGTAGAATCATTTTGATCTACGTAATTTATGGAAGGATGGAACAGAATATGAGTGAATGCAAAATGAAGGACAGCCGCATCGTCATCAGCGAAGTCATGATGCCGAGTCAGGCCAACCCGAACGGGAATGTCCACGGCGGCGAGATCATGAAGTTGATGGACTCGGCGGCATACGCGGCGGCACGCGCTATGCGCGCTCGAACGTCGTCACGGCGCGCGTCGATGAGCTCGAGTTTCACCCTGCCGATCCGCATCGGCTGACCTCGTCGTCGTGACGGCAGATATCGTCTACGTCGGACACAGCTCGATGGAGATCTCCGTCAACGTCATCGTCGAGGATCTCGATGAGGGCAGCGATCCGCAGCTCGGACTCTCGGCGTACTTTACCATGGTCGCGCTCGACCGCAACGCACGCCCGAAGGCAGTGCCGCCGCTCGAGCTCAAGACCGAGGAGGCGCGCGTCGCTTTCGAGGAGGGCAAACGCCGCTACGAGGCCCACAAGGGCGCGCAAGCGCGGCATCACCATTCCCACGGGCGGCTGTGTCTGTGACGCGATTGCCCAGCAGGCGAGCGGCGAGTGAACAGCGAGAGGCGGAGAAGAAGTGAGACAGATTGATGGGGTGTGGGCTTTCTGCTATAATGATGGAAGAATCCCTACTTTCCCTACTTTGAGGAGGTGTCCACCGTGGCAATGGCTGTTTCATCGGATACGTTTATTGACAATGCAAAGGTCATGGCAAAGGGGCAAGTGACGATCCCGCAGGATGTGCGCAACATCCTCGGGGTCACAAACGGCAGTCATGTGACCTTCGTGGTGGAGCAGGGCTCCGTGCGGCTGGTGAACTCTGCCGTCTATGCGATGCAGATGATGCATCGTGAGATGGGCAGCGTGGGGCAGACCTGACCGAGGATGATGTCATAGCACTGGTGGAAGAGGAACGCCGCGGAGGGAACCGTGCGCATTCTGATTGATACGAATGTCCTGATTTCTGCAATCCTTGGACATGGGACACCGTATCGTGCCTATGTAAAGGCGGTCACATACCCGCATACAGCGATTCTCTGCGATCAGAATGTCAGTGAATTGAAGCGTATTTTTGCGCGGAAATTCCCACAGAAGCTACCTGCCATGGAACACTTTTTGCAGCTCGCATACGAGACAATCGAACTTGTTGCCGTGCCGGAGCAGATGATTCCGGCAGAACAGCAGATTCGTGATGCGGCAGACCGACCAATCCTTCGGGCGGCCTATGCGGCTAAAGTAGATGTATTGTTGACAGGGGATAAGGATTTCTTGGCGTCTGGTTTGACGACGCCCCGCATCCTTACTCCTGCAGAGTTTCTGCGGCTGTAGGAGGGAGATGTACGCCCTCCAGCCGCAACAGTGCTTCCTTCTTGTCGAGCCCTCCTGTATAGCCCGTGAGGCTGCCATCTGTACCGATGACGCGGTGACAGGGAATGAGGATGGAGATTGGGTTGCGCCCGACCGCACCGCCGACGGCCTGTGCCGACATCCGCCCGCCGCGTGCGGCGGCAATATGCGCGGCGATCCTGCCGTACGTCGTTGTCGTGCCGTAGGGAATCCCGCACAGAATATTCCAGACCGCCTGCTGAAATGCTGTGCCGTGCGGCGCGAGCGGCGGCAGAGCACCGGGATCGCGCCCCGCGAAGTACAGATCGAGCCAACGAGAGACCTCCTCGAACACGGGGAGGTCTTTTTGCGTGTGCTCCACTGATGCAGGGAGGCCATCCTCTGCAAAGTCCAGCTCTGTCAGTGCCGCCCCGTCGCTCACGAGGATCATTTTGCCGAGCGGTGAGGAATAGTATGTCGTGTAGATCATGCGGATGCTCCCTTTTTCACAGGCGGCAGGAGGAAGGCAAAAACGGCAGGGATGAGGGCGATGGCGGCGACGGTGAGGAGCGCCGTCGTGAGCCCCTGTCCATCTGCAATATGGCCGAGTACGGGCGTAAAGACGCCGCCGACACTGACCGCGAGCCCGAGCGTCACGCCTGAGGCGAGCCCCACGCGGTTCGGGAGGTACTGCTGACCGAGCACCACCATCGGGCTGTAGATGAGACTGAGTGACGCCGCAATCGGCAGGAGAAGCAGGGCGGCGAGCACGAGGGAGTGTACCTGCGTAAAGAGGAAGATGCACGGCGGCAGAATCACCGCCCCGATGCGGATCATGCGGTGATAGCCATAGCGGTCGGCGAGCCGTCCGCCGAGCAGCGTACACGCCGCGCCGATCGCGTAGTAGACGCTCAGCACGGCGTTGCCCATCGCCTCCGTCTGCCCGAGCTCCTGAATCCAGTACAGCGCGAGGAAGGTATTGATGCCGAAGAAAATGATCGAACGCCCAAAGACAATGGCGGTCAGACGCGGGAACGAGCTCCACTGATCGACGCCCTGCGGACGTGCCTTTGCCTCCGCCGCCTGCGGTGCAGCGTTCAGCTCGTAGAGCCCGCGCAGGTGATGGCGGAAGACAGAGCAGATGATGACCTCGGGGACGAGAAAGACGAGCGTTCCCACGAGGCCGAACGTCGTCACGGCGGCGGTCATGACCACAGGACCAAGGGCAAAACCGAGATTGCCGCCGAAAGAAAAAGATGCTGATATTCTTCGCGCGTTCGCCCTCCGCCGAAGCGTGATGGACGAGCCGCGCCGCCTGCGGGTGGAACATCGCCGCGCCCGTCCCGCTCACCGCAACTGCCGCGCACAGAGCAGGGAATGTTGTCACCACACCTGTGAGCGCCATGCCGCCGCCGGCGAGAGAAGCCCGAGCGGAATCAGCCACGGGCGATTGTGCCGGTCGGCGAGCTGCCCAAAGATCGGCTGCACCACCGAGCCGACGAGGTTTGAGAACAGCACGAGCGTCGCCGCCGTCGCATAGTCGTAGTGATAGGCCGCGATCAGGAACGGCAGCACCGCCGCGAGCGCGCCCTGATTGATGTCCGAGCACAGATGCCCGCACGAGATCAGATAATTATAGGTCCTTACCTTTGTTGTTGCCATACAAAATGCCCCCTGCTGAATGAGATGCGTTCTATTATAGAACATAATGAGAAGCGGACGGGAAAACCCACTATAGATAAGGGATTAGCGACTTCTCATCTGCTTGTCTACAGATTGTCTACGACAATCATTTGTCTACAGCCCGCAAAGATGCGCGCCGTCTCCTTCCTCATCTCCTCCGTGTCGTGCGCGTAAAGATTCTGCGTGATTGTTGCGTCGGCGTGCCCGAGACGTGCGGCAACGTCAACAGGCTTCGCACCTGCTTCGATGAGACGCGTCGCGTGTGTATGGCGGAAGCTGTGAGAGTTCAGTCCGAGCCTTGACACTGCGTTTTTACCGCCTCATGCGTATAGATTGTACCGTCGGGCTTGATGCAGATCAGCGAGCGGTGCACGTAATTATGAGGAGCGTGAATCTTTTTCGGGAGCATAACAAGCGCACCGCCGTTTTGCACATCCTCGTAGACAAGCTGATATGCTTCGCCACGGCAGATCTCATTTTTGCCTGTTCTCGTTTGAGTGCTTGCAGGAAGTCCATGAGATTTTGGTCGGTGTAGAACGAGCGGATGCTGGTCTCTGTTTTCGGCGTCTCAAAATACTTGTGCTGATTCCGTTGGCGTACGACATGAATCTCACCCGTAGACAGATCAACATCATCCCACGTGAGGCTCTAGCACCTCGCCGATGCGCATTCCTGTGTGATACATGAGCTTCATTACAGCATAGTATCTTGAATCTGTTGGTATTGCGGCGAACTGCTCGGGTGTGATAACGGTGCGTTCGATCACCTTGCGCGGGGCACTGCGCGGAATGGAGACACCCGTGACGGGGTTGGAAGAGATCAGTTCGGCGGGGTATACCGCATAACGCAGAGCGACGGAAAGCACCGTCTTTGTCTGCTGAATGGTTCCGTGGCTCATCCCCGCACGCGCCAGCTGCATAAACCATGCATCCACGTCGCGCGGACGCAGCTCCTGCACATAGACCTCACCGAGATACGGGACAATACGTGACGTGACCGTGCTCGTATAGTCGATGTATGTCATGCGCTTCACATTCGGGCGCACGACATTCTCCAGCCACGATGCGAGATAGTCCCGCAGCTTCACCTTCTCAGAGGTGATACCGATGTTGCCGCTCTTCCATGCGGCGTACGCCTGAATGCCTGCCTCGAATGCTTCATCCTCGGTGGCAAAGCCCCCTTTCTCCTTCATGCGGCGCGGATGCTTCGAGATATCGAAACTATATGAATACGTATTCCCGCGCTTTCGCGTTCTGATTTTAGTGGACATAAAGAAAACCTCCTTGCAAAAGGAGGCGAATCATGGTAGGATTTAGGTGCAACTAGGGCATGATTCGCGTCGTGTCTGCCGCTCTCTCTGTTGGCGCAGAGGGGGCGGTTTTATTTTGATATTATCTCCGTCAGAGTGTTAGTCAAATAGAATATTGTAGCATCCCCATAAAAAGCCAATAATCATAACTATGTTTCCGATGATGTTTACTGTTTGTCCATACTTGCGCTGAAATGGAGACAAGTTTATGTCGCTGTCTGTTGGTTGAATTCCGAAATGGCGGATGAACAAAAAACCAAAAAGGAAAAGAGAATAGGCGAAAAGAAAAATGTTGGAATTAAGAGTGTGAGTATCGGGAGTAGGATGACAAGAAAAGGAGTAAAGGAAAAAGAATGTGTGGATAACGATATGTCAACCAATGCAAAAGAATGTTATACAAAAAGTGTAGATAACGTATTTCCCAATAGTGATTGAAATACTGATTGAATTTACACCGACCTGATATATGAAGTCCATGTTACACTCGTAATTCATTGAAGGTACGTATATAGTTATGAAAGCAACTGGGAATGTTAATAATGTCTTTCGATGAACTCTACTTCAGGAGGGTTCAATTTATATTCTAACTGACGAATCTGACTTTCAAGGTCACGAATCTGGCTTTCAAGGTCGCGAATCTCACTTTCATAAGATTCGATTGTTCTATATTCTCGCGGTTTTTCGGGCACCTCCCACCACGCATCCTTTCTCCGATGATGCTTTTCGATTGTAGCATCAATGCTTGGAAAAACATCTCTTAAATAGGCTATGTCGGCTACCGCTGTTTCGTATTCTTGTTTGCTTTTTCCAGTGTGTTGTATTTTTCTTTTTTTGCAATTCAAGCGCATGGCCTAAACTTTCTATACGAGATAAACAGAGGTTTAATCTTTCATTATATCCCAAGACTCCGACAAGAAAGGCTGCAAAAATTGCGCCAAAAGCGGAAACTGTTATTTCCTCATCTATTGCGAAAAAATTAGAGCAAAAACCTGCAAAGATAAATAGCATGAACCATTGTAAATGAGCCCATTCTCTACTCTTTAAAAATCTTCGACAGTTTGCATTGAGAACACCGCTTTCTTGTTGAAAATTACAATTTCCTTCGTAGTTCTATAACCTTACCGAGGATTTGCACAGGAAGATTTTCTATCTCCTCGTTGCTGTAAAAGTGAGGTTCGTAGACAGAGGTGTTATAGCCGATTAACATAACCCCGTCACGCTCCCGTTTGATTTTTCTTTATGGTTGCTTCGTCTCCGTTAATGAGGACGATTGCAATATCACCCGTATCGGCGGTGGGTTGCTTGCGGACAATGACAACATCGTCTTCGTATAGGACGGGCTCCATTGATTCGCCATGCACTTGTAACGCAAAGAAATCTCCTGTACGAGCAAGTTCTTCGTCAATCTCCTCATAGTCGATAATGTCCTCGATCGCTTCGAGTGGTATGCCTGCAGCAACATAACCAAGGACGGGAATACGGATCCCTTTTTCGATGGCGTATATCGGCGACATTGGATCGTGTTTCTGGAAACAGGTCGTTTATACTTACGTCTAGCGCAGCTGCAATTTTGAATAGAATATCCTGCTCCGGTTCGTTTGTCCCGTTTTTCATAGCCAGAAACGGTGTTGTGTTTTTACGCCTATCTTTGCACCCAACTCTTTTTGTGTCATTCTTTTTAACTTACGATATTCTTTTATTTTGTTCGCCGTATAGCTACGCACGTCCATAGAGATACCTCCTTTATATTACATGATACACGAAATTATTATATGAATCAAGAAATAAATTTCGTGTTTTTGCGAAATTTATTGTTGACACATTAAAAACTTCGAGTATCATGAAGTTATCGAAAGGAGGGAGAGAGATGCAATACCTTTTTGGAAGCTGTACGAAGAAGTAGAAAAAGAGTCAAGGAGCTCTGGCAAAGCTGATAAATGTTGATGTCAGGACTTACCAGAACAAAGAAAAAGGTAACCCAGTTCAAGCAAAAACGAGATGTTTATCATTGCGAAGCATTTCAACCGCAAAAGTCGATGAGCTTTTTACCCACAAACTTCGAGAATCATGAAGTTTTGTAAAAGAAGTTTATAAACGAGGCAAAAGGGGTGAGGGGATGAGGCGTCTGCAAATGTTCTGGTCATGGTGGAACAATGCTCCACCAGGGCAAAATTGTTCGTGCGGCGATTCTTGTCACGGGAATAAACATCGCCATATTAGTGGCACACCCTGTTAGTAATGTGGTGATGATTCCAATGGTGGAGGAGGTGAGGGATGGAAGAAATGGTTCCCGTATTCTCCGTCTTATGAGAAAAACGAAAAAGACCGCTGTTCGCCCTATACAGCGCGGGTCGGTGCGCTGGATGAGGAGGGACACATGGAAGGTATCGTATTGGTCGGACGGCTGCTGGATGCGGTCGTTGATATCATGCTGGTGATTGCATCCGTCATTCTTGCGTTCCACTTTTGGAACGAATGGCGGCGCGGGTAGGAGGAACACGATATGTTCATCGGCGATGACGAATGTCGGTATTTTGAGAATGACCATGCGGTGGATGAGTTTTGTGAGGTAATCGGAAAGATTGAAGATGAACTGGACGAGCTCACGGCGATGGCGCAAAACCGCATGGACTTGATTCCGCAAGAAATCACGTGGGGGACAGTCGGCACGGCGCGGCACATCCTCCGCTTGCTGAGACAGGCGAAGGCGTATGCCAAACGCGCAGGGCATGAGCCGCAAGAATGAGGGATAGACAAACAGCCGAAACGGGCGCGAGCCCGTCTGCGGGGAATGACCGCCCCGCACTGATGAGGCAGGTCACGCTCCGCCTAGGAGAGGCGAATCATGGTAGGTTGCTAGAGACATGGCGGGGCGTAACCATAAAAAATAAAAACAGGAGGTGAGACGATGCCACGCAAGGCAGCGGATGTGGCGGCGGGGAACTCGTCGCCGCCCTCATGGCGGGGGGTGGAGCGCGTCGCGGCGGAAAAGGTCGCGGCGCAGATGGAGGAACTCTCGGGACGGATCCTGAGCATCTTCCCTGAGCTGCTCTATCTGCCTCCTCCTCCTGCTGAGGCGCCGGAGGAGCGACTGCTGAGTATCGGGGAGGTCGCCCGCATTCTGGGGTGCTGCCCGGCAACCGTGGGGAAACGGTTCTGAGAGCGGCGAGCTTGCCTATGTATTGAGCGCGGCTCGGATGTACGCAAAGTCCCGTATTCGTGGGTAGTGGAGTACATTCACCGTCTGCCACGCTACACGGGGAAGCTCAAAGAGAAGAAGGAGGTCACAGAATGAAGAAAGCATTTTTCCTACGACATCAAAGAGCGTATCGCGGTAATCAGCCGCAACAGGGACGGGAGCAAGACGCTCGAACTCAACCGGATCAGCTACAACGACCGACCGGCAAAGCTCGACCTGCGACGCTGGTCGTACGAGCCGAACGGTGACGGCATGGATGCGTACATGGGAAAGGGCATTACCATCTCCGACGAGGAGGCGCACGAGCTCGGGCGCGTACTCACGTTGATGCAGCAGAATCTGCACATGGAGGACTGGACATGAATATCTATACATGGTTCATGAACCTGCGCACGCCCCTACCTCTACCCGTGGGGCTGGGCATTCGTCATCGGCGGGGCGTTCGGCGTTGGGTACGCCGCCGGGCTTATCTCCGTCTCGGTCAATGTGCGGCGTGGTAGTCCACGATGCAAATGACCGTCAAGGCGGCGCTGATGCGCGACCGCGAGCAGATGCGAAAGCGCAGGTACGAGGAAGAATTTCGTACCATCTACAAGGACAATCTATGCCCCGTCTGTCATCATCGTCACATGGCGGGGCATCTTTGCCAGCCGCTATCGCGGAAACGTCTGCGAAAAGCACTGCCTTGTATGCAGATATCATGACCGCACATTCTGGCGGTGCACGTATCGAGAGAGGAGCCGATGGATATGCGCGAATGGCGGCTGATCTACAGCAGCGCAGAGAAGGAAAACCTATGGCGGGGCATCTATCGCCGCGAACTCATCCGAAATGACAAGACGATCCGCGCGGGCGGTCTCAAACCAGAGGATCCCGCATGGGTGGAGGCGGTCACGCGGGCAACCGAAACCGTCATGAACCGCGAGACGCCGAAATACATCATCGGCGACGCACCGGATGAGAACGGCGGTTACAGTGTCACCGATGCAGACACGGGCGAGACGACGCCGTATATCGCAAAGTACCTGCCACGCGCCGCATCATGGGTATGCGTGGAGATCATGGACATCGGCGCATAAAAAAAGCCCGTTCCTTGTGGGAGGAACGGGAACGCTCCATAGTGGAAGCAATCAGAAGACATGAAAAGTATAGCATCCACAGAGCGAAAAACACAGAGAGAGAGGAAGGATGCGTATGTCGCAGCCGAATCGGAATATATACACCGCCTACCGCGGGGACACGTACTCGGGAGGGAACCATCGACGAAATCGCCGTTCTTGCCGGGGTAAAGAGAAGCACCGTCCAGTGGTGCACACGCCGCACGGCCGCAAAGCGCATCGAGGCGCGGGAACGTGCATGGCGCGAAGGCAGGCGAAAAATGCCAGCAAAGGATCGTTGATCCTCATCAAGGTAGACGATGAGGCGGAAGAATAACAAGGGGAACAACATGAAGAAATACAGCGACTTCCTGAAATCGAAAATGGTCATTGCCAAAAAGACAGGCATAAATATTGATCCGGGGAAATCAGTCCCAGCACTCAGCCGCATCAACGGGATGCGGTCGTGTGGGCGGCGGCCGGCGGGCGGCGCGCCATATTCGCGGCGTTCGGTCTAGGGAAAACCGTCATGCAGCTCGAATGGTGCCGCCTCATCCACAAGCACAAGGGCGGCAAGATGCTGATCGTCTGCCCGCTGGGCGTAAAGCAAGAGTTCATGCGCGACGCCGAAAACATCCTTCACATGGACGCGCCGATCTACGTGCGCAGCATGGAGGAAATCGCCGCCGCGCCCGGATGGCTTTTCATCACGAACTACGAGCGGATCCGCGACGGGGACATCCGCCCCGACGCATTCGCGGGGACGAGCCTTGACGAAGCGGCGGTATTGCGCTCCTTTGGCAGCAAGACCTATCAGACATTCCTCTATAAATTTCGCGGTGTGCCCTATAAGCTCGTCTCCACTGCGACACCGTCGCCGAACAAATACAAGGAACTGATCCACTATGCGGGATACCTTGAAATCATGGACACGGGGCAAGCCTTGACGCGATTTTTCAAGCGTGACAGCACAAAGGCGAACAACCTCACGCTCTATCCGCACAAGGAAAAAGAGTTTTGGCTATGGCTATCGACATGGGCACTCTTCATACAGAAGCCGTCCGACCTCGGCTGGCTGACGACACGGGCTACGACCCTGCCCGACATGGAAATCCGCTATCACAAATTGGGACGGCCGCCCGAACTCACAGAGGAAAAAGGACGGGCAAGTCAAGATGTTTCATGACGCGGCGCAGGGGCTCTCTGAGGCGGCGCGGGAAAAGCGGGACAGCATCGCCGCACGCATGGCAAAGGCAAAGGAGATTGTCGATGCCGCCCCCGATGACCATTTTATCATCTGGCACGACCTCGAGGACGAGCGGAAGGCAATCAAACAGGCAATCCCCGAGGTGCGGGAAATCTACGGCTCGCAGGATATGGATGTGCGTGAGCGAAACACGATTGACTTTTCCGATGGGAAGTTCCGCATCCTCGCAACGAAAAAGGAGCTGTCAGGGGAGCGGATGCAACTTTCAGCGATATTGTCACCGCATGATCTTTCTGGGCATCGACTATGAGTTCAACGACTTTATTCAGGCGATTCACCGCTGTCACCGGTTCCTGCAGCCGGAAAAGGTCATCGTGGACATCATCTATATGGACAGCGAGCAGGAGATACTCAAAGTCCCTGCAGCATAGTGGACACAATACAATCATCTCACGGAAAGATGGCGGAAATCATCCGCGAATATGGATTAGGCGGGGCAAAATGCCGCCGCCGAAATGGGACGCAGCATCGGGGTGAAACGTGGAAAGTAACAGGCGAAGGATGGACGGCCATTCATAATGACTGCATCGAGGAGACAAAGACGATGGCGGCGGATTCGGTGGATGAAATCATCACATCGATTCCGTTCTCCAATCACTACGAGTACACGGCAAGCTACAACGACTTCGGGCACAACGAAAGCACGGCGCGGTTCTTTGAGCAGATGGACTATCTAAGCCCTGAGCTTTTGCGGATCCCAAAAGCCCGGGCGCGTCTTTGCCTGTCACGTCAAAGACCGCGTGCTCTTCGGCAACGCGACGGGGACGGGGATGCCGACGATTGAGCCGTTCCATGCGCTCTGCATCGAGCACTACACAAAGCACGGCTTTCAGTACTTTTGGCATGATCACGGTCGTCACCGACGTGGTGCGCGAGAACAATCAGACGTATCGCCTCGGCTGGACGGAACAGTGCAAGGATGGGAGCAAGATGGGCGTCCGGGTGCCCTGAGTACATCCTGCTGTTCCGCTAAGCTGCCGACGGATACATCAGGCATACGCGGATTCGCCTGTCACAAAGAGCAAGGAAGAGTATACGCGCGGTCGGTGGCAGATCGACGCGCACGGATACTGGCGCAGCAGTGGAGATCGGCCGCTCACCAAGCGATGAGGTTATGGCGTTCCCCGCGACCGACCCTCCAGCGCGTCTATCGGAAATATAGCCGTGAGACGGTCTATAACTATGAAGAACACGTCGCAATGGCGGAAAAGCTCGACAAGGAGCGAAAACTGCCTGCCACGTTCATGGTCGTTGCACCCGGCAGCTGGACGGATGAAGTCTGGGACGATATCAACCGCATGCGTACCATGAACACCCTGCAGGCGCAGAAGGGCAAACAGCTCCAGTGTGCCCGCTGCAATTTGACATCGTGGAACGTCTCATTGACCGATACAGCAACACGGGCGACCTGATCTTTGACCCGTTCGGCGGTCTCATGACCGTCCCGCTCTGCGCCATGAAGCGCGGGCGACGGCATGGCGACGGAACTAAACGCGGATTATTTCCGCGACGGTGTCGGATACCTCAAGGCAGAGGAAGTCAAGCAGAGTGCACCGACGCTGTTTGACTTCCAGATGATGATAATGACGCGGCGAAAGGAGCAGCATCATGAAATGGTACTACATTTTCCCATCCGCACACAGGGGAACGAGGAAGAGAACCGCAAAAAGGCGGCGGATGTTCAGCGGCATCTTCACGAGATGTATGCAGATATCGTGTGCATCAATCCGTTTGCTATGTTCGCGCTGCTGGCGACTCTCCTACGAGGAGATCATGACGTATTGTCTTGAGGCGATGCGTCAAGCGGATGCGGTCATCATGTGCAGGGGATACGAAAAAGAGCCGCGGATGTATGCGCGAATATGAGGCGGCAAAAGGGAAGGAATACCAGTTCTCTTTATGAGGGCGGCGATGCGCCGCTGGTGAGTATCGAGGAGCATGAGAAGGGGGACAAGGTGCAGGAAATCGATATGACAAAGCCGCAGCCATGTACGAAGTATCGCGACGCGGAGCGGATGGCATGGATCGCGAAACTCATTGAGGAGACACACGAGGTTGTGCAGGAGGCACAGATCGTTGCACAACTCGAGAAAGCGGATGAGGAAGCGCTGAGCACCGTCCTTTGGGAAGCTCGGAAACGCCTTGCAATAGAGCTCACGGACGTAAAAACCCTTTGCGAATCGTGGCTTTACGCAGAGGGGTGGGACGAGGAAGAGCGCGGCGAGTGGCAGCGAGAGGTGAACGAGAAGAACAAGGAGCGCGGTACTTGATGGGGATTGTTCGTGATGACCTCGAAGTCACTACCGTTGTTCCGGTAGAGGAGCGTTGTTACATCTGCAGAGAAGGTATCGCCGAATTTGAGTGTGATATGCCAGGATGTACGCTAAGGCGATTACGACTTTTCATGACGGACATTCCGAAATGGGGAAGGGGCTCTTTGCTGCAACAGAAAGATATGCGAGAAGTGCGCTGTTGAAGTGAATCCCGGTATCCATTTTTGCTTGAGATGTGTTAGAGAACTGAAAAGCAAATTGGCAAAATATACATTTGTGAGGAGGCGGCGGGTGCGTATTGGACTGATCGACGTGGACGGGACGAAATTCCCGAACCTCGTCCTCATGAAGCTATCGGCGTGGCACAAGCGGCAAGGAGACAGCACATACCTTTTGCGCCCTGACGATGTGCTTCTCGGCGGCGATCTGTTCGGCGGCTACGACAAGCTCCATGCGGCATGTGTCTTTACGGAGAATGCGGACACGGCGCAGCGGCTTGAGGACATCGGCGCAGAGGTCGGTGGCACGGGAACAGACAGAGCGCGTGACGCTGCCACATGAGATTGAACACGTCTATCCGGACTACGCGCTCTACGGGGACACAAAGACCGCCTACGGATTCCTCACACGCGGATGCCCACGGGCGTGTCCCTTCTGCATTGTCGCTGGCAAGGAGGGAAAAGAGAGCCGCAAAGTGGCAGACCTCTCCGAATTTTTGGAGCGGGGAGCGGTACATCAAGCTGCTTGACCCGAATCTCCTTGCGGCACGAGAGCACATGGAACTGCTCGGACAGCTCGCCGCAAGCGGGGTATGGGTGGACTTTACGCAGGGACTGGACGCGCGACTACTCACAGCGGAAAATATCGACATGTTGAATGCGTGCAAAGTCAAAATGCTCCATTTCGCATGGGACAATCCACGAGATGAGATCGTCCCGCGCATGCTGCGGATGTTTGCTGATAAATCGACGGTGACAGACTACCGCAAGCGTAAGGTGTACGTCCTCGCGAACTACTGGAGCACGAGCACGGAGGATTTACGGCGGGTGTACTGGCTGAGAGAAAACGGCTATGACCCGTACGTCATGATCTACGACAAGCCACGCGCACCGAAAGAGACGCGGCGACTGCAACGGTGGGTGAACAACAAGATCATCTTTCGGAGCTGCGAGCGGTTTGAAGATTATCGGAGGTGAAGAACATGGACGAATACACAATGAGGGACACGGATATCGTATTTCGGGAGGTGCGGTAGTGACACTCGGCAGTCTGTTTGACGGTATCGGCGGATGGCTGCTTGCAGCGCGTCATGCAGGGGTTACACCTATATGGGCGAGTGAGATCGAGCCGTTTCCATGCTCTGTGACGGCGCGGCATTTTCCTGACGTTAGGCAGCTCGGGGACATCATGCAGATCAACCCCGATGAGATAGAGCCTGTGGACATCGTCTGTGCGGGCAGTCCGTGTCAAGACCTCAGTATCGCGGGCAAAAAGAAAAGGGGCTGGATGGTGCACGCAGCGGCTTATTCCGAACAGCAGTTGAGCTTGTTCGACGAATGCGAATACCAGTGGGGGCGGTATCCCTCGGTTCTTCGTTTGGGAGAACGTCCCAGGTGCTTTTTCATCCAACAGGGGGATGGATTTTCAAGCCGTGCTTGAGGAAATCGGACAGACCGAGATTCCAATGCCTCCAAATGGCAGATGGGCAAACACAGGACTGGCAGAACTGCTCGGTGTCAAATCGCATGGCGCGTCCTCGATGCTCATCATTGGGAGTGCCCCTAACGTTGTCGCAGAATCTTCCTTGTCGCGGATTTTGCAGCCGACGGAAGATGTGCCGGAGAAATACTATTTGAGCCTGAGAGCATGTCAGGATCCTGAGACGGGCGAAGGAGCGGGGAAAGGAACTGCCGGAGGAGCTGAGAATTGCGCTCGAACGTCAAGTGATGCTGTGATGCCATTTGACACGACACACAAATAACATCCCCGCTGAATGGCAATCACCCACAATATGGTGCTCCGTGTCACCGACAGTGCGCTAGTGCTCATATCCCTGCTGTTGTTATAAAAAGCGGCAGGCGAATATATCCCAAAGACAGCAAGAACATTGACCGCACGGATGGATGGAAACCCCTGCTCGGATCGCGGCCCACAGATCGTCGCAACAAACGCGCTCACACGTGGGACGTACAGAGCAGACGCATCTACGATGAAAACGGGCAAGATGGCGGCCTCTGCAGTGGAGGGGGCAGGGAACGCATAACGGTGCAGTCTTTATCCGCGCCAAAGTCTCACGACATGCAGCAACGTGCACCGATGTACTACGCAAGTACGACGGAATATGTCCAACTTTGACGGGGCGGATGGGGACAGGTGGAAATAACGTGCCGTTGGTGTACGCCTACTGCATCGCAGGAAATACCATTGACCGCAAGATAGAGAACGGCGGCAACGGAAGGGCGTACTTGCAGAGACAGCATACACGCTGGAACACGATTGACCGTCATGCAGTTGCAGAAAATCTACGGTGCAGAATCATTGTGGGAAACGGGCAAGTCAATGGCGCGAGCCTACAAGAAAAACAGGTGCGCTTAACTGCATGCACGACCAGCAGATCATCTTAACCTCAAGAACAATCCGCCGTCTCACACCGACAGAGTGCGAGCGACTGCAAGGACTGCCTGACGGGTACACTGAGGGCGGGAGTGACACGGCGCGTTATAAGGCGTTAGGTACGGGATGGCGCAGCCGTGCGCGGATTATGTGATACGGAGGATTGTGGAGTGTGCGGAGGAGGTGCGGTGATGAAGAAAAGAGTGTCTGATCTGCGGCAAGGAGTTTGAGCGCACGCATGGAGCGAAGCGTTGTCCGGAATGCCGCAAAGCGGGGAAACGATCTGTGGACATTGCGGCAAAGTATTTGTGACGACGAGCAAGACGCGGTATGTTTTGGTAAGATTGCGACGCTGTGTCGTGCTGAGAAATCCTGAGGGTTAAAGGGGACTGTCCTGTAGACAAAACCCACCCACGGAGAAAAAGCTGTGCAGCGGCAAAGTGTTATCTGTGAAAAAGGTGTTTGATGTGGTGGGACAGGAAAAGACATGCCCGACCTGTCGAGAATACGATCAGGCGAAAAGAGGCACGTGCGAAAAGACGCCGAGACATCCACATAACCCGCAGCATCTCGCAGATATGGCAAAGGAGGCACGGGCAATGGGGATGAGCTATGGAAAGTACAGCGCGATGAAGCGCGGATTATTGAAAGTGTGATTGAGATGGTGAGATTGTCGTGTTCGCTGTTGGTTTTGTGGATTGGCGCGTTGATTGTGGATGAACTGGTAGGTGGTGGAGGAATCCAAATGAATACATGGATAGGAAGCGGGCGACTTACCAGAGATCCAGAGGTACGATACGAAAAAGCGGGAAAATGTGTTTGCCGATTGAATATCGCCGTTGACGATGGATATGGCGACAACAAGCGCAATCTATTTTATCCCTCGTTACCGTGTGGGATAAGTTCGGCGAGGCATGCAGCCGCAATCTGGTCAAAGGACAGATGGTCACCATATCCGGAAGGCTCACACAGCACAGCTAGAGGAAAAAGATGGTGCGAAACGGTCAAGTATTGAGGTTGTCGCGCGTGAAGTGGAGTTCGGTGAAAAACCTCGCGGGAATGGCGGAGCTCTCGGAAGACACAGGTGAGTTTACAGGCGTCGATGTCGATGAGATTCGGATATTCCGTTTTGAATAGATTTCCTTCCATATAATAGGAACTTTTTCATGAGGGGCGTGCGCCCCTTTTCCCCTTGATAGAGGAATTAAAACACCGACATATTTATGCACACAGAAAGATGGCGGAGGCTCACATGGCATATCGGAGATCCAGATGGGAATCACAAGATAAGAGATTCAGGATTGAGAAGAAATACTATTCTTTCGCGCGTTACCCATGAGACCTGAGATCAGAGAGAAAAGAGCAAAAAGACAGAACGTCACAAAAGAGACACAGGCCGCCGTGAATCGTCGCCTTCGTGCTGAAAAAGCTATCCCGGCTTCTCATGGATAACTTTGTTGCCGGAGATTGGTACCCTGACCTGCACCTATGCGGAAACATCCGAATGCGGAGAGTGTGCCGAAAGAGTTTGAGAAATTCAAGCGGAAGCTGCGCACGATCTACAAGAAGGCGGGCGTGCTGATGAAATATATATCTGTGCTTGAGAATCTAACGGGTGCAGGGCGGCCGCACGGTCACATCCTTCTCCCTGCGCTCAACAGTTCCGATCTGGAAAAAGTAAAAAGGCGTGGGTGCATGGAAGCGTTGCAGTCAAACTCTACGGCGGGCACATCATGGATGCAGAACGTCTCGCGGACTACTACACGAAAGAGAAAAATAGCCGACCATGCGGGAGACTCCAGACAAGCTGAAACCCTCATCCGTACCGAACCCAAAACGGAGACAGTCACAAAAGCAGAAGCATTCAAGACGGAGATCCAGCCGCCGAAAGGATACCGTATCATCAAGGAGCTATCATACAGCACCTATACCGCAGAGGGGTACCCTGCTCTCCATTGCGTATTTTGAAAAATCGAACAAAAGGGGAATACAGAGGAACGCCACCGCAGCGTGGAAGAAAAGGGGGCGGTGAATGACGGCAAAGAATATCTCTGGCGCGTGCGTGATGCGGCGCGGAACTGAAACGACTCGAGCAGGAATACGAACAGGCACGCAATGACATTCTGAATCTCAAGGCAATATCGTATGATACGGATAAGATCACAGGTGGAAAACACTGTGATCTTTCGGATGCAATCGTAAAACTCGAGGGATATGCGCAACGCATCGCTGCAAAGTGGGATGAGCTCATCAAAATGCGTGAAGAGGCAGGGCGGCGTATTGAAACGCTCAAAGATCGGCGGTTTCAGCAAGTCCTCAAGCGGAGGTATTTGCAGGAACAGCCGGGAGCAGATCGCCTATATTCTCGGCTACGATTACAGGTATGTCCTAAAACTTCACGGCAAAGCCCTTCAAAATTTTTGATATGGAACTGAAAAAGACACAGAAAGACACATACGACCTGTGCTATAGTATAAGCTGAAAAAGATAAGGGCACAGCGATGAGCGGTGCCCTTTTTGCGTGTGAAAAAAATCAACGGAATCGACTGACGAAAATTTTTACACATGGAACGATAGGAAAATGCCCTGCACAAAAATCAGCCATATAGACAGGCAGCTCTAAGGAAAGGAGGACGCACAAAATGGCAAAAGCAATTTTACAGTTTCATCAACTCCAAGCAAAAATAAATTCTTAAATACTTATATCCAAGAGGGCACAGTAGGCACAGCTGCTGAAAAGTGTGGCATTACACGTCAGACGCACTACAACTGGCTGAAGGACGATCTGGCATACAAGAAAGCTTTTGAACGGGCAAAAGAGATGGCGGGCGACCTCCTTGAGGAGGAGGCGCATCGCCGTGCGGTTGAGGGCGATGAAATCGGTGTCTACTACAAAGGCATGAAGGTCGATTCGTACCGCAAAAGAGTGACGCCATCCTCATTCTACTCCTCAAGGGAGCAAAGCCGGATGTCTATGCAGAGCGACAGGAGACAAAGATCAGCGGAGAAATCACCGTGAACCAAGCGCGGGCACTCAAGGACGCAAGGGAGCGAATCAAAAATGCAGCAAGCAATACAGCAGGAGATGATTGACTTTCTCGCAGAGCTCTCCCGTGACCCCGTGGCATCTCGTGCATGGCGCATTCCCGTGGAGGATAAGCTCGAAGGTCAGCAGCCGCAGGACTGGCAGATTGACCTTCTCGCAGATATCCGCGACAGACTCAAGACGCCGGGCAAAGTCATCCGTGAGGCAATCGCATCCGGGCACGGCATCGGAAAGTCTGCGCTCGTCTCGTGGATCATCCTCTGGGCGATATCTACGCACGAGGATACGCGCGGGATTATCACTGCAAACACAGATACGCAGCTCAAGAGTAAGACGTGGGCGGAGCTTTTCCAAGTGGTATGAGTGCTTTATCGCAAAAGACATGTTCACCCTACACGGCGACGGCCATATTCTCAAATGAGTCGGGGCATGAAAAGACATGGCGGATTGACGCGATCCCGTGGAACGAACATCACAGCGAATCCTTCGCTGGTCTGCACAATCAGGGCAATCGCATTCTCCCTAGTCTTTGACGAAGCCTCTGCGATTGCAAATATCATCTGGGAAGTTGCCGAAGGTGCGATGACCGATGCAGATACAGAGATCATCTGGTGCGCATTCGGCAACCCAACACGTACCAGCGGACGCTTTTACGACTGCTTTCACCGTGACCGTGCACTCTGGAAAACGCGACAGATTGACAGTCGCGACGTTGCCATCAGCAACAAGGGAGCTCATTGCCGAGTGGGCGGCGACGCGCGGGAGGACAGCGATTTCTTCAAGGTGCGCGTACGGGGCGAATTCCCATCAGCCTCAGAAATGCAGTTTATCTCAGGGACACTCATTGAGGCAGCGACAAAGCGCGTCATCCACAAACACGAATTTGACTTTGCGCCCGCCATCATCGGTGTGGATCCTGCGTGGACGGGAGAGGACACCCTTGAGATATTCCTCCGGCAAGGATCCATGTGCAAAACATCTTGCCACTCTACTAAAAGAACGATGATGACGTACACATGGCGGAGATCATCGCATACCTCGAAGATCAGTACCGTGCCGTTGCAGTCAACATCGATCAGGGCTATGGTACTGGCATTTTATTCCGTTGGGCGCAATATGGGGCGCAGCTGGAATCTCGTATCCTTTGCGGCAAAACCACGGGATGAATACTATGCCAACAAGCGCGCGGAGATGTGGGGTGAAATGAAAGAGTGGCTCAAGACCATTGGAGCACTGCCGGATGACTGCAGCTGCGCGATGATCTCGCGGGGCCCGAAGCATTCATGAACCGCAGTGGAAAACTCCAACTCGAGAGCAAAGAGGACATGAAAAAGCGCGGGCTCGCCTCACCCAACAAAGCGGACGCGCTCGCCCTCACCTTTGCATTCCCCATCCGTGTGGAAAGCGGATGGCGGGATACCATGTGCAACACCGACTATGACCCATTTTTGAAACAGCAATGCGCAAAATCAAGAAGCAATGTGAAAAACTTCACGTTGCTTTTTTTGTTGCACTGAAAGGAGGTGATCCTATGTGCAGCGGAGGAGGCGGCGGCGGAAGTTATACGCCGCCAGAGGTAGACCCCTGCCCCGACGGTGGTGCAGTCCTCGGATGTCGGAACGAGTGATGCGACGAAGTCCCAAAAGCGGCGTCATGGACGCGCATCGACGATGCTCTCAAGTGATCGTGACACGATTCTCGGCGGAGCAACAGGAACGGGCGCACAACCCTCGGTTAAGGAGGAGAAGCATGAAGGAAGAGAATGCACAGGGGGCGCGACTGCCCCCGCTGATTCGTGCGAGTGACCTTGCGGCGAAGCTGTCTCTGTCACGCAAGCCGATAGAGCAGGTGGTAAAGCAGCTGATTGAAAAAGCGCAACACGTATGAAGCCCGCTGGAAGGCAATCCGCGCCTATCAACCGCCCCTATGTCGGTGTGTTTGACGGGCGTGGACGATGAGACGAACGCGGGTAATCGCAAGGATACCAATGTGTGGCATAACCGCGCATGGGACAGCAATCAAATTTTTGCCGCTGGCGTCATGGGCGGACTTACCCGCCGTCGCGCAAGTGGTTTCGCCCTGGATTTTTGCGGATACGGAACTCAAGGATAATTCCCGAGCTCGGGCGGATTCTGGACGAACGCATTGATATTCTTGCGGACGTGCTGGAAAAAGAGCAATTTTCATACGGCAGTGCACAGCTGTTATTTGAGCTGGCTTTTGGGCAGGCGCCGCTCGGCATTTTCCCCGATCATCAATACGGCGTGCATTTCGTTCCCTATCCGATTGGCAGCTATGCGATGGAGAATGGCCCCTGACGGAACGGTGCAGACGTTTTGCCGCAAGGTGAAAATGAGCGCATCACAGATCGTGGATAAGTTCGGCGCGGAAAATGCACCCGACAATATCCGCGCGGAGATGTCCAATACGCCCGGCATTAAGGCGACGCATACCGTTGTCTGGTATGTCGGGGCGAATCGGAACTATGACCCGAAGAAGCTAGGGAGCTTTCACCCTGCCGTATGTCTCTGTCTACTACGTAGAGGGAAGCACGGAAGATGAATTCCTCCATATCGGCGGATTCCACGAGTGGCCTGTCCCCGTGGCGCGGTATCTCATCTCTGGGAATGACAGCTACGGCAAAGGCCCCGGTTGGTTTGCTGAAGGGGACGCAAAAGTCCTGCATCTCCTTGAAAAGGACAAGCTGACGATGGTCGAACTGACGGTAAAACCGCCCGTTGTCGCGTCTGCGGAGCTCGGCATCAAGGGCGTGAATCTCGTCCCTGGCGGCAAGACATTTGCCATGCAGAAGGACGCTGTCACGCCGCTTTTTCCAGGTGCAGGGGAATCTCGATCATCTGCGGGAGGTTGTCGCGGATGTCACGACGCGCATTAAGCGTGCGTATAGCGCAGACCTTTTCATGATGCTCGATCAACAGGATAAGGCTATGACTCGCGCGTGAGGTGCTCGAACGGACGCAGGAGAAGATGAACATCCTCGGGCCCGTGGTACAGCGGATGCAGTTTGAGTTTCTCGGGCGCATCATTGAGCGCGTGTATAACATCCTTGACCGTGAGCGGATGTTTCCTGAACCCGAAGATGAAGAAACGGCGGCAATGCTGGCGGAGCAGGAACTCAAGATTGAGTACATCTCACCGCTTGCACAGGCACAGAAAGATGTCGGGGCTTGTCAACATTGAGCAGGCGGTAGCGTTCGTCGCGCAGATCGCGCAGTTTAATCAAGACGTGCTGGATAAGGTCGATTGGAATGAGAGTGTCAACCGCTACTTTGACATGCTCGGTGCACCTGCGGCAATCAAGCGCACAGACGATGAGTTTGCACAGATACAGCAGCAGAAGCAGGAAGCGGCGGAGAAGGCACAGCAGATGCAGCAGGCGGCACAAATGGCACAGATGGCGGCACCCGCAGCGCAGGCGGCGAAGAACGCAACAGAGGCGGCGCAGGACGGCAATCCCGCCATGCAGCAGCTTCTCGGCATGAGTGATCTGTAGGAGGTGCGTCAATGGACTATGAACAGAGCCCCGTAGATAAAATGCGGCGTATCGCAGATGAGAAAATTGAATCAAAAGATCGTGCAGCGCTTCTCTCGTTGATGCATTCGGCGGAGGGGCGCTGGTCTCGTTATGCGGCTGTTTGAACGCTGTCACCTGTTCGGAGGAACGGCATTCGCGGAGGATAACATGAAATCGTCTGCTCGTCATGGAAGGGGAGCGGCGCGTTGGACTCCACATACAGAACATCATCACAGACAATAAGGACTTGCTTTCAGAAAAGCAGAAGGCGGAGCGCGAATATTGTGAGACGCTGAACGAACTGAAAGCCATGATTGCGGCGGCAGAAACAAAGGAGGAATAGACATGGCAGAGCTCTTTGACTTTGCAGAGATTCGCAGATGGGGATGGGGTGATGTGCCCGCCGATGCGGGCAGTAATCCTGAAGCGGACGACACATCCACTGATGAGGCAGAAGAGACAAAGGACACGGAAAGCAGCGCAGAAGGGGCGAAGAATGACACGATTCTCGGCGGGAAAAAGCACGCCGAATGTTCCCGATGCGTACGACTTCAAGAGTATCGTCCCCGAAGGCATGACGTATGACGAACAGTCTGCGGCGGCGTTTGGAGATGTGGCGAAGAAGGCGGGGCTTTCGCAGGAGCAGGCGGCGGCGATTGCGTCCTACGGATGCAGTACATGCAGCAGGGGTCGTAGATGCGGCCATGAAAGCCGTGCAGGACACACAGGCGGGATGGGCACAGGAGGCGCGTGACGCACTCGGCGGGCAGTTTGACGCCGTTGTAGCAAAAAGCGGCGGCGGGGCGTGATGCACTCGCGGTGAAGGTGCCTGGACTCACGCAGATGCTGAATGAGACAGGCGCGGGAAACCGCGTAGAAATGATTCGTCTCATGGCGGCAATCGGTGAATTGATCGGGAAGACGGCGGACTGCGCGGCGCACAGGCGGGCGCGGAGAAGTCGATTTATCCAAATACAGATTTCAAAAGGTATAGCTAAAAGGAGGACGAAGCTATGGGGAACACTCGGAACACAGGCATTGACGCTTTCCGATCTGAGAAAGCGTCTGGCACCCGACGGGAGTGTCGATTTCATCATTGAGGGCACTTCTCTCGGCCAACCCCATTATGGATGATGTGACGTGGAAGATGGGCAATCTTCCCACGGGCAACCGCACGACGATTCGCACGTCGATGCCCAAGCCCTCGGTGCGCCGCATCAACCGCGGCGTGACGCGGCACAAGTCGACGACGATGCAGGTGCAGGACACGTGCATTATCCTCGAAGATCGCTCGTGCGTCGACATTGAGGAGCTGGCACTTTGCGCCGAACGGCGAACAGTTCCGCTGTAGTGAGGACGCCGCGTTTGTCGGCGGATTCTCGGACGCAATCGCCGCGAACATCTTCTATGGCAACGCAGACGATGACCTCGATACGTTTAACGGCCTTTTCGATGCGCTATCCCGTGATCGGCGGCGCAAAGAATACCCCGGCTATCAGGTGATCGGCGGCATGACGGCGAATGCTGGCGCAAAGAATACGTCGGCGTTCCTTGTCGGCTGGGGCACGCATGCGACGAGCGGCATCTACCCGAAGAACTCGCAGGCAGGGTCTAAAGCAGCGTGATCTTGGTGAGCAGACGGTACAGGACAAGGACGGCAATGAGTATCAGGCCGTTGTGACGCTCTTCACATGGAAAGGCGGGGCTTTCGGTCGGCGATATCTCGCGCCAATGCGGCGGTGCGCAACATTGACGTAGATAAGATCACGGGCTCTATGCAGAGCGCGGACAAACTGAAGCTGATCGAAAAGTTTGTCACGGCGAAGAACCGCATCCGCAATCTCCAGTCGCGTGAGAAAAAGGTCGTCATGTACGTCTCGGAATCTCTCTACAACTGGTTTGAAATCTACCTGCTCGACAAGAACAACGTCCACGTGACACGGCAGGAGCTGCAGGCGGATGTTCCCCGTCTCTATTTCGGCGGGATTGAGATCAAGAGTGCGACGCTGTCTCTGATGAGGAGAACGGCGTCCCGCTGGCATAAGAAAGGAGTGTAAAAACATGATTCTTGACGGCGAAAATCTGTTTTACAATGCGGCGACGCTGACAAGCGGCGCAATGACCTCTGACGTTTTGAAGGTAGGCGTCGGCGAAACAGGTGACCCGCCTATCCTTGTACTGCGTGTTAAGGACGCGGGGGCTGGCACCTTTAAGGCGGTGCTCGAAACGTCGGCGAATGAAGCGTTTACGACGCCGAAGACGCTCGGCACCTATGAGCAGGTGCCTCTTTCGGTGCATGTTCCGCGCGGGAATCTCGGGTATCTGCGCATCAAGGGAACAAGCACGTATGCAAAAGGGACGGTGACGGCGGGGCTCGTCCTCGACGACAACATCAACCGCTGATACGGTCTGGAGTGTAACGAAGGCAGGAGAGTTTTTCTCCTGCCTTTTGCCATAGTGCCATAGTCGCTATGACGTTATGGCAAAGGAGGAATCGTTATGAACAGTACGGAGATCTGCAATATGGCTCTTTCCTATCTCGGGAACGGGCGCATTAACAGCATTGACGATGCGGCGGAGGATGCCCGCAAGTGTAAAATCCACTATGACCATGATCGGCGGCGGATGCTGGCGGCGTACCCGTGGGGATTTGCCAAACGTATTGAGCGGCTGGCGCTATTCACGTCTGATGTTCCCTGGCTGGGATTACGCCTATTCCTATCCCTGCCGAATGTATCAGTGTGATTTTCGTGTACGACAAAGACGGCGCACGCAAGAAGGAGGAGGCGCGGGAGGATTTTTGAGATCGTCACACTGGGCGGACAAAAAGGCGATTGCGACGGACGTGCGCGACGCGTGGGCGGAGTACACGGCGGACGTAAGAGACGCGAATATGTTTAGCGAAGAGTTTACGGAAGGGCTGACACATCTCCTTGCGTCCTCTATCGCTATGGGCATTACGGGCAATGCAAATATCGCAATGCAGCACATGCAGCTTGCACAGCAGTCTGTAGTCACGGCGAAACAATACAACGTCCTCGAAAAAAAGAGCGGCGGATGCGGTATCCGAACAAGTACGCCAACGAACGGTTTACGTGAGAGGAGGTGATCGTATGGCACAGCCGACACCGTTTTTATTCGATACAGCCCTGCATTTACGGGCGGAGAGATTTCGGGAGAGATCGCCTCGCGTGTTGATCTGGATAAATACCAACTCGCCCTTCTCATGGCGGAGAATGCGATTATTCGCCCGTATGGACCCTGTCTATAAACGTCCCCGGCAGTATCTATGCAGGGCGGATGAAATACGATGACCGCGACGCGATTCTCGTGCGGTTTGATTACACCGTCGATGTCTCCTATCTCCTTGAAATCGGTGACAAATATATCCGTATATGGCGTGATGCAGTTCGCCTTCCCGTGGAGCTTGAGACGCCATTCACGGTGGATGACCTTCCCGAATATCCGCGTAGCACAGTCGGTGGATGTGATGTATATCTGCTCGGGGCACATCCCGTGCAGAAGCTGTCACGCTACAGTGAGAGCGATTGGCGTTTCACGGCGGCGGAATGGACGTATGCGGCGTATGGGGACATGAATACGGATGAGGACGCGAAAGATCACCCCGTCCGGGAACAAGGGCGAGATCATGCTGACGGCGGCGAAGGACATCTTTGCCGCGAAATCGTGTCGGCGATACGATGAAGATCGAGCAGTATGTGAACGGCGCAATGACTACATACACGGGAGCGGCACAGGAAATAGCGGGAACATCCAAATTGGCAGGACGTGGAAGATCATCACGCACGGAACATGGGCGGGAAAGATCAGCGTACAGCAATCCGTGGATGGCGGGTGCGACATGGGTAGACTTGCGGACATACACGTCAAGCAATGACTATAATCCCTACGGAATCAGGCGACGTGGATGAATACTGCCTGATGAGGATCCATGTGGAGATCAGTGGGAGTGTCCGCGCGGATCTCTCGGCATATCCCTATCGACACGAGGGCTATGTGACGATTACGGGGGTGACGGATGCGCAGCATGCATCGGCCAAGGTAGACAAAGACGCTCGGCGGCCTTGAAGCAACTGCGGATTGGTACTGGGGCGCGTGGAGCAGAGTGAATGGCTATCCACGCTGCGCTGCGTTCTTCCAAGACCGCCTGTGTTTCGGCGGGAATAAAAAATAACCCGCAGCGGCTCTGGATGTCAAGGAGTGGAGATTATGAGAATTTCGGCATCGACAAAGAATCAGGCACGGTGACGGATGACAGCGCGATAACAGCTGATCTTACATCACGGCAGTCATATAGCATTTGTCACATGGATGTCGGCAATGACCTTGTCGTCTTTACGGACGGAAACACGTGGACGGTTGCGGGCGGTGAGACGGTAAAGCCGACGAACATTACGCCACGGAATCAGGAGAACTACGGATGCAATAATGTCCCTCCTCTGCGCGTCGGGAATCGCATTGTCTATGTGCAGCGGCGCGGCTCGATTGTGCGGGATACGGGATACTCCTATCAGAGTGATGGATATATCGGGAACGACCTAACGCCCTTGCCAAACATCTGGTGAGAGGGCGGAATATAGTGAGCGCGGCTTATGCACAGGAGCCTGACAGCTCCTCTATTTTGTGACGGATGATGGGCTGATGCTCTGTCTCACCCTACGTCGCCGATCAAAAGGTCTACGCGTGGAGTCATTTCGTGACGGACGGGAAATATAAGGCCGTGTGCGCGGCAAATCACGGAAACAATGACCGTATCTATGCGGTGGTTGAGCGCAGGATAGACGGGAAAAGCGTGCGCTTTTTGGAGTATTTCGCGCCCTCGTCGAATCCGATGCGGAGCAGGACTATACGATGATGGACGCCGCTGTGCGTGCGGAATATCCGGCGGCGCAGAAGGAACTTCCCGCAGGGGATGTACTCCTTGGGAAAGATGTCGCTGTCATGGCGGACGGATATTTTTTTGAAGGCGTCAAGATGGCGGCGGATGCACGTATCCCTGAGGCGGCGAAAAACATCATGGTCGGCTTGCCGTATACAATGACGCTGGAGCAGCCGAACTGGGACGCAGGGAATACGGACACGGGAACAGTGCAGGGGCGGAAGAAGGTTGTGACAAACGCTATCCTGCGTCTGACGAAGTCCTACGGTGGACGTGTCGGGCAGAATGCACACAATATGGATAAGATCATCTATGACGCTGAGGCAATGGAAACGGATAACAATGTCCTCTATACGGGAGACAAAAAAATCACGCTTCCTGCGGGCGGCTATGACACGGATGGGCGCACGTGTATTGTGCATGATACGCCGTATCCGTTTAGTCTCTCTGCAATTATTAGGGAGGTAGCGTTCGGTGGCTAACTATGAGATCAAGAAGATCACAAAAGAGAAGAAAAAGAAGCAGGTGGCAGCAGAGCTTTATCGGCAGCTGCGCGCCGCTGACCGCCGTGAGATGAAAGCAATCGTCAAGGAACGCGGGACAATGGAGGATGAGGTTTATGAATCTGTCTTGCGTTCGGAGGAGTGCTATGCGGCGTATGACCGTACGGGGGCTTATTGCCGTGTGGGGACATGGTGCGGTGGCTGGGAATCCCGGTCATTTGATCTGGTGCTTTGGGACAAACCGCGTGCAGATCACCGCTATGCGTTCGCGGTGGAAAGCAAGCGGATTCTCACGCGCTGGGCGAAATGACTATGGCGTGCTCTATAACGCGGTGGGGGCGTTCAACAAGGCCGCAATCGCATGGCTTAAGTTTTGCGGGGCGGTATTTCATCAGGAGATTGTGATCGGCGGTGAGCGGTTCATTCCGTTTGCGATTGAGGGCGAAGGGAGGAAATAAATGTGCGGATGGGTGGCAGGACTTACCGCGCTTGGCGGGCTGTTGCAGTATCGGCAGCAGCAGGCACAAGCAAATGCACAGGCGTCAATGTATCGAGCACAAGCGGATGCGGCACAACAGAACGCACGCATTGAAAACCGCAAGCAGGAGCAGATCGCCGACAACCATGCGCAGCAGCAGGAGGCGCTGAGAGCCCGTCAACGCCTAGCAGAAGGGGCACAGCGTGCGGAGACAGGTGCAGCGGGGCTTAACTTTGCGGGCTCTGCAATGGACATTCTTTCCTCGGGCTATGACGCGTACAACAAAGACAGTATGAATCTGCTGATGAATCAGAGGAACGATAACTATAGTTCGCGCGTGGCGGAGAGCAATTATATCAATCAGGCGAATCAAGCGAACGCATCGGCGGCGAAACGTCAAGCGGCAGGCGAAGATGTCGGGACTTGCAACGATTCTCGGCACGGCGGCGAGTGTCTACGGCGTCGCGCAGCCGTGGAAACACGGGAACGCTGCGGCGCAGGGAAGTATGCAGGCGGGCGTAGCACCGCGTGACATGGGGTACGGTACAAGCGCGTTCTACGGGTCAAAGACAGGGGTATACGTTTCGGTACGCCGTATTTTCCCAATGACACAGGCACCGTTTACGGATCTCGTTCGGGAAAGGCTTCAAGAACTATAACCCACGCGGGAGGTGGTAAGAGATGAAATTCACGACGTATCAGGCGGCGGTAGAGCCGAACACATGCATCCGCCCGCCGTGCGGGTGTCGTCGGACGTCAACGCCTACGGCAGCGGCGGAGAGGAATACGGCAAGCTCGGCGCGGCAATCGGGCAGGTCAACAAGGTACTTGCGCAGCGTCGTGATGATCTTGACGCCGCCGATGTGATGAAAGCCCGCAACGAGATTATGACAAGTCTCACGCAGCAGCTCTACGGCGAGAACGGGTCTTTTTGTGACGGGCGTCGGAGAGAACGCAAAAGGGCTTATGGGGCGCACGACCGACGCAATCAACCAAACGTATGACGATGTAAGCAAGCACTATAACGACCGCGTCAAATACGCACTCAAGGGCAATCTCAATGAGAATATGGCGAACTTCCAGCGCATCGCCGCCTCCAAAGAGATGGCGGAGGGGAATGAGGTGCGCAAGGAGACATTCGCATCCAACCTTGCGACGAATGCACAGCAGGCGGCTCTCACGTGGCAGGTGAAGGGTGCGCCGACAATGTACGTCAAGAATGGCGATACACTCCTGCAAGTGCGCGCAAAACAGGAGGGGTGGTCTGGCGCACAACTGACGGAGGAGCGGCGGAAGATGGTGACGGATGTCGCAGCAGCGGCGGCGGGCGCAGCACTCGAAAAATGAGGACTATGACCGCGCCGATGAGATACTCAATCAGTTCCGCCCAGAGATGGACCAACAGACGTATTGGAAACTTGCCCGCGTCGGAAAGCAAAAACAGCAGGCAAAAAGAGATGGACACGGAGGCAGATGAGATCTTTAATATGCCTGGCGTTTGGGATGGAAAGAATTTTAACGCTGCAAAAGCTATGGAGTACGTAAATGCTAGGTATGGCAAAGATGCAGTGAAGAGTGCCGGCGGTGCAATTAAAGACAAAGAAGGCTTTTTTTGCGGCTGTTGCGGGACAGGAATCTGGCGGAAATTACAGTGCACAGAACGGACGCACAGGCGCATTCGGGAAATATCAGATCATGCCGGAGAATTGGTCGTCGTGGGCACAGGAGGCCGGGCTATCGGCAGACGCGCCGCAGACACCGGAAAAATCAAGAGATCGTTGCGAAGTACAAGCTTGGACAGTATTATGACGAACTTGGCCCGGAAGGGGTCTCGTCGCGTGGTATGCAGGATACCAAAACGGCGAACGATGGCGGGATGGCGCACAAGACGCCATTGGTGCAGGTGGACATTACTCATGGGATGCGAAACAAGGCAATGGAGATGAACCATCGGTACGAGAATATGTGCAAGAAGCCCTGGGCGTGCTGGCGGGGCAGAACGAACGGTGAGTGCGTATGACCCGGAAAAAGCGTGATCGGTTGATGAAACTGATTGAAGCGAAGGGCGGCGATATGCAGAAAGCATATCAACAGCAGCGCAGACAATACCTGATGGCGTGATGCAGGCAGCGCAAAGTGCAGGAAGCTGTAGCGCAGCGCTATCCATGCTGAACGGGCAAGACCTCAGTATGGATGAGCGTGTTTCTATCGAGCGTACCATTAGACAGTATTTTCGCGTTGACGAAAGGGCTGGCGGTGGCCGTGCAGGCGGCGGGCGTTCTGGCAGAGGCTACAACCCGTCAAAGGATATAGAAATCATGAAAAGATGAACGCGCGTATTGATACGGGGACCAAAATTTCCTCCGATCAATTTGTCGCGTATAAGAGCGCGGCTCTGCGCCTTGATAACTCGGGGCTTCTGGTGACGAGTATCAGGAGCTGCAGAACAATCCAGAGGTATGGTCGCAAATCACGGATGATATTGAAACTGGCGGTTTGGATAAGGCCATGAAGCGTCTAATTTCGTGTGGTGTAGACCCTGTTACCGCGTGTGCTCTGTTGGCAAAGAGTGACGTATCTACCGCGCTTACGAATGATTTTGAGGATGAAGACGAAGAAAGCCACGACGAATATCAAGGGACGGACTAAAGGAGAATCATCATGGCATTTGATCTTGAAGGCTATCTACAAGAAGGCCGCGAAGAGCGGGAACAGAGAGAGGCGGCACAGGCAGAGCGTGAAGCCAAAGAAGCCAATCAGGCGGCGTGGGAAGCTAAGCCGTTTTATTCCAAAGCCGCGACGATCATCTCTGAGGACGTTGGGGCGATTGCTGACGCGGCGGGGGATAGACTCGGGAAAGATCAAAGATGCGTACAGTGCGTATTATGAGGCACAGGCCGCGTCCCGTGATAAGTACGGTATCTATATCCCCACGCCCGAAGTGCAGGAAGCAGGAGACAATCTGCGCGGCGCAGTCCTTGAACCGGTCACGCACCCGATCAAATCCTTTGTCGGTGGGTACATCAACCAAAAAGCGGACGAAGGCAGCACGATTGCACAGGATGTGCGCCAATCGGAGACGTTTTTACACTATTTCGTGACGCCTGAGGATAAACTCAAAAAGGCGAAAGAGATAGAGGATACGACGGGATTTCGGCGGATGCGTTCATCAATGACGACGTCGCCTATAAGCAGGCACTGAACGTCTACGACTACAAGCGGGCGAAGACGGCCGTCATGCCCGAAGATCAGGCAATGGAGGCAGTCTGGCAGGAATTCCCCGAACTGCGCAATGTGTCTTTGACGAATCCCACGGAAGCGGCACTCGCTCTTCACGATATGGATTCCGTACGGCAGACGCACGGGATTGTGGAGACGTTCAATCACTTCATCGCGCTGGGGAACAAAGAGCTCGAATACAACAACCTGCAATATAAGATCATGACGAACAGGGCGGACGATAACGACCGTGAACGCGCCGCCGATTTGGAACGGATGATTGCGGAGGACAAGAAAACTGCGCCGTCGTTTTTTGACGATCCTCTCTCTGCGATTGTCGGCGGGATGGCGTCGTCTGGGCCTGAGATGCTGCAGAGCATTCGTGAGGGCGTTCGCGACGGACTCATCACGGCAGAGGCAGCGGCTATTGCGGGGGCGGCACTAGGGACGGGGGTAGAACCTCTCGGCGGCACACTTGTCGGCGGCGCAGCAGGTGCTGGCGCAGGATTTACGGCTGGATTTGTTCGCTCTGTGTTCGGCGGTGTTGCACGCCGACAAGCTATGCGTACTGCAATAACACGCGGGATGCAGTTCGGCGCATTTGAGGGGATGCGTCGCCCTGAGACAGGCTCGCGTTTCGCCGAATATGGCAACATGAAGGACACGGACGGGAATCCGCTTCTCACGGACAATGACAGGAGGCTTTACGCGGCACTCGGCGGTGCGGCAAACGCGGGGATTGAAATGGCGAATTTCGGGATTGCGACAAAGCCGCTCTCCCGTGGCGCGGTCAATTTTCTCACGAAGGGCGGCACGGACAAATACGCCGTGGAGGCAATCAAGGGCGTTGTCGATGCGGCAAAGTACGACGTTGCAAAGCGTGAGTCTGTCGCTGCGTTCGCAAAGGCGCAGGTCAAGGATACGCTAAAGATTGCGGCGACGGAATCTGCCGAAGAGGGCGCACAGTCCATCGCTGATGATCTCATCCACAACCGCATTGTCGATGCGTCGGACGGGCGTGCGGCGGATAAGGCGTACAGTATCGGCGATATTGCCGCGAATGCACTTGTCGCAAGTGTCGAAGCTATCCCCTGCTGGGACTTGGTTTTGGTATGGCCTCCTCGCTCGGCGGCGGGTCGCTCGGCAGTGTGCGTCATGCGCGGCGTCTCTTTTCCGAAAAGGCAAAGGAGGAGCTCGCCGCACAAAAGACAATGACGGGTACGGTGATGCTGAATCGTCTGCAGCAGGTCGCACTCGTCGGCAAAGCTGAAGGAGACAGCCCCCGACGTACAGCAGAAGATTATCCGCACGCAGGTGCAGGGCTCGGGATTTGAAAACGCCTATATTGATACGGCAATGGCGGTGAAAAAGAAAAACGGCCTTGCTGACCTGAAAGAGGTCGCAAAAGACCGCTGGCATTCGTGAGGAGGAACTCCAAAAGACAATAGAGTCGGGCGGGCATCTCTTTGTCCCTGCGGAAAAGTATGCGCAGTCTGCGGCGTCTCCGCAGCTCCTAGAATCCGTCTCGTTTTCTCCTGAGACAGACTCTGCGGCACGCATGAAAGAGAATGCAAAGATGCTGTCTGACGCGCTCGAAAGCGGCACAAAAACGCGCCGTCCACGCACGGGCGGATATTGTCAAAAAGCATTGCAGATGAATATTTCCCAGAGGCGACGCGAAAACCTTGACGAGCAGGAGAAAGCACGTCTCTACAGCGAACGCGATATGGCAAAGGCGGTGATTGCCCAGAACACAGAAAGCCCCGCTGAGGGGTGGCGTTCGCTCTATAACGACTTCACGGCGGCGCGGGATGAGATCCTGCAGCCCGCAATCGACGCGCTCTCAAAGGGGAATGAAACAGGGCGTTGACATTCTGCCGCTTGGGGAAGATGGGCGCGGGATACGTGTGTCCAATAATGCGCCGTGGTATCAGGAGTACTACAAGCAGCACGGGAAAGCCCCGAATCAGGCACAGCTGCGTGACCTTGCCTATCTCCTGACGGTCGGCGACGCGTCTGCTCCGAATGTGGAGGGATGGATTCCGACGACGCGCGAAGCAGCTGAGGCAATGGACGCGGCGCGCGGCGAGCTGGACGAACTGAACGGGCACATAAAGACGCTGGAGAATATCAAAGAGCGCATGATGAAGGTCGATTCGTTCGAGGTCAAGGGCTCTGCGGGACTGTCGCCCGAAGGGTATAAGCTCTACCGTCAAATCATTGAGATGCTGGAAAAGATCGGCGGCGAGCAGAAGGAGGACAAACAGACAAAAGTCGCGCGTATGAACGCCATGCTGTTTGCACATCACGCGGATATTTTCGCGGCGGCAATGCGCACGCAGGAGGGGAAAGAGAAATACACGGCACTGGACTATTTTAGGGACAGGTTCGCCCTGCGGTATGGCGGGACGGATATGCGCCAAAACGGTCTTTATCAGTCTGCGACGGATGTACCGTCCGCAGAGAAGGACGCCGTACGCAAGCAGTATGAGGGCACGGAACAGTGGATGAAAGCACCGAACGGCGAGCCGACGAATCTCACAGAAGATCAGTGGATTGCGGTACGTACGCCCGCATTCAAGGCGTGGTTCGGCGATTGGGAAGCGGAGGCGGAAAAAGCAGAAATACTTGAATACCGCCCCAATCAATGTTACAGAGAAAAAAATCACGAAGTCTGGAGGTGTCACTGCCAGAGATGCTGCGTTCGCGTGGGCAGATGCGTATTTGCCCGTGCAGGTATCAACGCGGTTCGGTGAAGTGGAAATCAATCGCACGAGTGTAAAGGATTCACTCGGGCATGGATTCTCGCAGAAAAAGCTGGATGCAATCACATCTCTGCCCGAAGGAATGAAAGTCGCCGCCTTTATCGGAGAGGCGAAAGATTTTAACGGTGCGGATATAGATAACGGGTATTTCTGCCATCCGATCATGTATCAGGGGGAAAAGCAGGTTGTGTTCTGTCGCGCACGGCGGGATGTGAACAGCAACAAGATTTATGTACATGAAGTTTGGACGGAAGACGAAATAAGGGTATTCCCCTTCAAACCGCTGCCAAGTTTTTCAAACTCCAAGCCACACGGAGGGAATACCCTTTATAAATCTATTCTAGCAGACTTTTTGAACAAAGGCAACGAATGCTCAAAAATTGTCGATGAGAACGGCGAGCCGCTGGTGGTGTATCATGGCAGCGACGCGGAGTTTGAGGTGTTTGACCGCACAAAGGGCGCAACAGGGATGGACATTCAGGGAATGTTTTTCTCCTTGGGACTATGAATCGGAGGGTATGGAAAAAAATGTGCGTGCCTTTTTTTCCTGAATATCAAAAATCCTGCGACGGGCAGCAAGTCGTATGAGGTTTTTTTCCAAATACAAAAGTGAGAACTATGCGGGAATCAAAGCGCGTGATGAGTTAGAACACAGTGGCTATGACGGCGTAGCCAGCGGAATATGGAAGATGAGGACTTAGAGTTTATTGCATTCGAGCCGAATCAGATCAAATCCGCGACGGATAACAACGGCGCGTTTTCTCCCGATGATGCGAATATCTCACCATCAAAAGATTCACTTGAAAAATGTTGGCGAGAGCGCATGCAATTCCACCTGATGATGGGCAGGGAAAGTTGTCGACATTCAGTTTGTGGATGTCGACGAAAAGCGGGCACTGCAATCCCCGCATATTGGGATTCGATTTTCTGATGAAGAGTACAAGATTGGTGATGATGTCGAAAAACTCTCATAACTGGGTAGATGGGGACTGGACAGACGAGGAACTTGACGGCACAAGCACTGTAAATGTCGCAGAGCCGTGGAGCTACGACAGCCCTCGACGAACTCAAGGAAACAGCAATAAAACGCCTGAATAAGGCGGGAAGATACCCCTATGACTATGCCTATCTTGTGGCTGGAACGTCTAGCGATTATGGGGAGGATACCAATGAGAGCATTATCCGAAACGCAGAAGTTGTCGGGATCCTCAAATTGGTACGTGAAAGCGAAGCCGAATCGTTCAACCAGATGCTCCGTCAAGAGGTGAGGGAGAAATCTCCAAAGAGGACGGAAAGCGTATCATCACGCTCTTTTTGAGAGTGCGGATGAATCGACGTTCATGCACGAGATGGGTCACATGTTTCTGATGGATTTGGACGAGCTCGCAAAGATGGACGAAGCATCTGCGAAAGAGCTTGAGACGGTCAATGCGTGGGCAGAGTGGCACGAGGGCGCGGCGGAGGAATACAAGGATACGGACTTTTGCCGATGAGTTCCGTGATCACGAGAACGCGATTCTCGCGGCGAAGAAGTCGGGCGACGTTGTTGCAGAGAAGGCGGCACTGGAGCGTTGGCGGCAGGAGCGGTTTGCCCGTGGCTTTTGAGATGTACCTTGCCGAAGGGAAAGCCCCGTCTGCGGCAATGCGGAGTGTGTTCCGCCGCTTCAAGGCGTTCCTGCGTAAAATCTACAATCTTGCGAAGAATGCGGGTGCAATGCCGTCGGTTGAGGTGCAGGCGGTCATGGCACGCATGATTGCAACGGAGAACGAGATCACGGAGGCAAAGCTCGATGAGCGATTCCGCCCTGATTGAAAAACTCCTGGCAAGGAGAGCGTTGAATCCTCCTGGTGAGACAGAGGCGGAGCTCTATCAACGCTGGACACAGGAGGCACAAGAAGAGGCAGAGGATATTCTCCGCAAGCGTGTCATGAACGACCTGAAGAAGGAGGCGCGGGAGGAGTTTAACCAAAAAGGTGGAGGCAGAGCGTGAACGCAAGCGTGCTGAGCTGGAAAACGATCCTGTCTATCTCGCGGAGTATGCCATGCGGCAAGGCGGCAGTACGGACGTTGTCATGAACTGGTTCCCCGTCCTACGCCGACTATAAGAAGGCACGCGGAACGCAAGACGCTCGAAAACGAGCTAAAGGATTACATGACCGAATACGCCCGCAAGCTTGACGAGCAGATCATGCAGGCGCATTTGTCGGATGAGAACGTGGCACGCGCCATGCAGACGCCGAAAGCGTACCATCGGCGTCTCGCTATCGAATCTGCCGCACTGCGCCGTAAAGAGCGTCTGATGCGTCTCCTTGGCGGGAATGCGCCCGAAGAGGTGAAGAAGAAAGCCGTCGCGGAGGCGAAGAAGCAGGAAGAAAGCACGACAAGGCGCGGGACAAAGCAGGAAGACGCGAGGAGTATGAACGCTCTGCGTATGAACATGAGCGGTTTATGCGTGAGGAGGCGCGTGCATACCTGCGTGAAAGAGAGATCAGTGAATCCTGCAACCCGCGCTTTTTCCGCCGTAATGAACGGAAGTATGCGCGTGCTATGGATAAAGCTGCGGCGGCCGGAAAATGGTCTGATGTGCTCGCGCTGAAAGAACAACAGGCGTTCGCGGCGGCGTGTGCCTATGAGGCGGAGCGGAACGAAGATCGGCTGAACAAGCTGCTCGACGATGTAAAGCGCAAGCTGAGTGCCCGCACGGTACGCCTCGCAGCGGATGAGCGGTACTGGCTGAATCATATCGGCTATCTCCTCGGGCTGAAAGCGAACGATGCGGAAAAGCCTGTCGACTGTGCGAAGCTCTCTGAGCTTTTCACGCGGTACAAGGAGAACATCGACATTGACGCCTGCGACCCGTCTGATCTCCTCGATGTCATTACAGAGGGAAGAAACGGTATCAGGAGATGCAGCTTGACGATTTTGCGGATATTGTCAATGCCCTCGGTATCCTCTACAACGTCGGACGCAGACGCAACGAGATGCTGACAAAGAGCATGCAGGGAAAGACGACGGACGATATTCTCGGAGACATTGTCACCGACGATACCGCGCTGAAGCCCGACGGGCATTGTGGAACATCCTGTATCGGAGGATACGGGCGGTGTAGGTTACGGCGAGCTTCTTGCAAAGACGCCGTTTGTCGGAAAGGTGCTGGCAAAGTACGGGCAGGGAGGAGCCTCCTCTAGACGAAACCAGAGCTTATTATGCGCCTGCTTGAGAGAAAGCGCATCGCTACCTCTATGGCACGTATGACCGTGCACAGATGAAGGAATCTGAGATTCTCGGTGAGAAGCAGAAGGCAGCTTGAAAAATCTTTTCCGTCTACACGCGAAAAAGAGCGTATGAAATGGAAAGACAGGAACATCGACGCGCACGGTGATATGCTCTCAAAAGAGAATGTCCTATGCCTTGCCATGAACTGGGGGACGTTTACGAACAGAAAGCGTGTGCTCGATGGTGTCGGGCAAAAGTTTCGATGTTATCCGCACCCTGCATGAGAACATGACGGAGAAGGATTGGAAGGTCGTGCAGGAGGTGTGGAATCTCGTTGATACGTTCTGGGAGGAGAGTGCCCGCACGGAGGAGCGGTTGAACGGCGCACACATCGGCAAAGTCCCTGCGCATGAATTTACGATCAAGACGGCAGACGGGAAGGAAGTCACGCTGAAAGGCGGCTATTATCCCCTGCGCTACAACGCTGAGAAGTCCTCGAATGTGCAGGATAAAACGGCGGAAGAGGCGGCAAAGGGGACAATGACAGGCGCTCAGGTGTTTGGAACGAAGCGCGGCCACACGAAAGCCCGTGTTGAGGGTGACGTTGTTTTTGCCTGTTCGCCTTGAGTTTGGCGTTCTGCAGGAGCATGTCTATAACGCGGCACATAATATTGCGTTCCGGATTGCGGCGCGTGATGTGTACCGCATTATCAATGACAAGAAGTTTGAGGCGTATGTTTCGTCCAACTACGGCCGCCCTGTCTATAAGTGTCTGAAACAGTGGGCGGTGGACGTGTGGGCTATCCCGCCGACGGAACAGATCTTGCGGGGAGTGCAATAAGCCGTGCGCTTGCGGCGTTTCGGCGGAACTCAACGATGGCGATTATGGGCTGGCGTATGTGGCCTGTGGTGGAGAACGTCTCGAACATTGCCCCTGTGGTCGATAAGCTCGGGGCAAGGCGGGCTCTGCAGGCGGTCATGGCGTTTGCCCTTCATCCGAAAACGCTTCTTGCTATGTCGAAGAAGTCTATCTTTATGGCTGACCGCATCAACAACATGGAGCGTGATGTACGCCGCGATAGTCACACGTTTGACCCGACGTATAAAGCCCGCTTGAGTTCCCTGCGGGATAACGCCTATCGTGCGCTCTCCTTTACCGATCTTGCGCTCTCTGTGCCAACGTGGAACAGTGCCTATAACGAGGCGTTTCAAAAGCTCTGGCACAGATCAATGAGGAGAATGAGGCGAATAAGCGCACCTATCAGGAGGCGCAGAATCGTGTGTACGAGCTGCGCGCAGAGGTGTACGACCTGCGCCGTGAGATGGAGGAGACGGTTGACCCGTCACTACAAGAGCGCATCCGCGCGAAGGAGAAGGAGTTTGCGGAGGCGGGTATCGCCCTTGAACGTGCGGGCGAGCTGCCTATCTACGATGAGGCGGAGCGGATTCGCGAGGCAGAGATGCGTGCGGTGCAGGCAGGCGACGCGGCTGTGCGTGATACGTTCGGCTCGGGGCAGACGAAAGACCTTGCGGCGATTCAACGGTCACGTAATGAAGCGGTGAAGATGTTCACGTCGTTCTATTCCTTCTTCAACACACAGTTCAACGCGGTGCTTGAATCGTACTACGGCGGGAAGTATAACGCCGACGGGTACCGACATATCCGTGTTTGGATGCCGTTTGCACGCTCGGTGCTGTACCGCATTATCCTTGTCGGACTGATCGGCGGGCTCGGGAAAGCCGCGCTGGGGCTTGAAGGCGACGACGATAAGGACAAGTATCGGAATGTTGTTGACCCGAAAACGGGGAAGACAACAAAGGTTGAAGTCCCATGGGAAGAGCGCTGGATGAACGTGATCGGAAAGAATACCGTATCCACGGCGACGGGTATGATTCCTCTCGTTCGTGACCTTATCGGCATGGTGACGGATGCGTTCTTTGACGGTACGGCGCGCGGACGCAATTTCGAGGTCGGCTCTGTTCTCTCACGCGGCGGGAAACAGGCAGTGGCGACGTGGAATCTCATCAGGAAGAAAGGAGATGACGATCTAAAGCGTGAGGCAGAAAAGGTGAAGGAGCGCGAGCGCGTGAAGAAGATGACGAAGAAACAGCGCGAGAAGTATGAGGAGGAGAAGAAGTACAAGAAGCCAAAGAAAGAGGTCGGGTACGTCGATATCGCAAAGTTCTGCGGCACAGACGGTAAGCACGTTCACGGCGCCGCGTCATGGTGTCACGAACACACTCGGACGGTGTATTCTCTGCGGTGCAGTTTGCTGTTGATATGATGGAGACGGATAACTACTATGACCCACGCGTCACGAATGTTATGCGTGCAGTGATCTTTGACAAGAAGCTGCGGGAAAAGGAAGTGCCGAAAAAGCCTGAGCCGCTGAAGAAAAGCAGAGGCGCACAAGGGGAGAAAGGAGCGCACAAATGATTGAGTATCGAAAAACCGCTGTGACGTATCAAGGAGACGGGAATACTTCGGTGTTCCCGTTTTCGTTTGCCGTCACAGATGCGAATAGTGTACGCGTGTCAATCTATGACAAGGCGACGGATGTATCAGTGGAGCTTACGCGGGACTATTTCGTGGATATGACGGCGAACGTCGTCCACTATCCCGGCTATGCGCCTGGGGAAGTCTGTTGATGCACATGCACAGCCGCCGAAGCTGCCGCGCGGGAAGAATATCACGATTTACCGTGTCACGCCGATCGACCAGTTGACCGACCTCGGGGATAAGTATCCCTTGCCGTATATAGAGACGATGGCGGATAAATTGACGGCGATCCTGCAGGAGCATGATGAGATGCTCGGGCGTGCTGTCACGTCGCAAAAAGGAAGCGGTATTACACCGAAAGAGCTGATTGACAGCATATTTAGAACGGGTGAAAAAGTCGACGCGGCAATGAACGCCGCAAATGGAAGTGCGGCGCATGCAGCGGCAAGCCAAACTGCGGCAAAGAGCAGCGAAGATGCGGCGCGCGAAATGACGGAGCAGATGCACGCGGTATTCGCCAATTCCGTCACAGAGATCAAAAATGCTCTTTCTGCGAACTATGTGCCACAGGAACAGGCGAACGAGATGCGAAAGGATATCGCAAACGCCGGAATCGCCATCCTCCAGCGCAGCCGCACCTATCAGGTCGGCGACATCGCCTATCACAAAGCCCTGCCGAGTTGGGCACGACTTGAGTGCGTCAAGGCGGGCACGACGGGCGCAACCTTCCGACACAGATAGAACAAATGGTTCAAAATGGGGGGGGTGATACTCACTGACGGGAGTGTCGTGTGGATCATTGACGATCTGCGCGACGGCATGCCCGTCGGAGCGGTGCGCGGGTCACTCTACCTGCCTGCGGGATACGTCAAGGCAAACGGCGCGACCGTGCAGCGGTCGGACTATCCGCGCCTTGTAGCACTCGCTGACCGTCACAATCTCTGGACGGACGACGTGACCACGAACGCGGGACTGTTCGGGCGCGGGGATGGGACGGCGACAATGGTGCTGCCGAACTGGACAGATCGCATGGTGCAGCTTGCGGGGGACGGCGCAGGGCAAGCGTCGCGGCAGGGCTGCCGAATATTACGGGTATAGCACTGTCATACGGTGTGACAAGAGCTAACACGAGCCATCCTGAGGGTGCCTTCATGCACGGCGATCAGTCAATAGGATATTTGTTGGGGGAGACGAATACAAAAACCAACAAATTGGCGTTTGACGCATCCAAATCCAACCCCATCTACGGCGGATCGACTACAGTCCAACCGCCCGCAATCAAGTTAATCCCAATCATCAGATACTAGGCACGCCCACGGCGTGCTTTTTTGGTACGCGAAAGGAGCGTAATACATGACAACCAAAGCGGGGCAACTTATAGAGGACGGCGACGCCGTCTGGATCATCGACGACGTGAGAGACGGTGCGCGGGTTGGAGACATCATCCTGCGTCCCACGCTAAGAGACGGGTACATCAAAGCCAACGGCGCGATGGTCAAGGCGTCAGAATATCCGCGTCTATTGGCGTGGGCGCAGGAAAGCAATATGACCGTCACAGCGGAGCAGTACGCGCAGGATTGTAGTAAGTACGTCTGCATGACGAGGCGCAGGACAAGTTGACCCCTGCCCAATGCGGTGGGGCGCGTATTGCAGGGCGGGAGACGGTCAACAGTATCGAGGCTGGATTGCCGAATATTGCAGGGGTGATCGAGAACATCTCACTCGCATATAGAGGCCCTATAAAAGTTGATACACCTTACCAAAAGTGGTATGTTTTTCTTTTGAAAAAAATGGTAGACATTAACTATGGGTATATCGAAAATGGAGGAGCAAGAATTGCGAAAGCAACCGCAGACGCAAGCAAATCCAACCCCCATCTATGGACGCAGCGACACCGTCCAGCCGTCCGCGTTATCTCTGATTGCACAGATCAAATACTAGGAGGAGTAACATGACAAAAACCGTATACGCCTACGCCGCCGATGGCAAGTACGTCGGTGAGCGCACCCTTGACGACACCGACCGCTCGCCGATCAGTGGCGCATGGCAAATCCCCGGAAACATGACGGAGACACAGCCGCCCGCCGCAAAGGAGGGCTATGATATCTACTGGCGCGGCGGCAAGTGGGAGCAGGTCGAGCGACCAAAGCCGACACCCGAACCAGAGCCGCACGAGGACACAGAGCCGCAGGAAATGGCCGTGCAACACATCCCCGAAACGGAGCTTGCCGTCATGGAGGGATGATCGACATGCAGACGCGCCTCGCAGCGCTCGAAGCAAAACTGAAAGGAGGTGAGTAACATGGCAGCAGTCATCTACAGCTGGATGGTCGTCGCATACGGCGTCCTCGTAAAGGGCGGGAAGTACGCACTCGCGCCTGAGGACAACCCGAACAACCTGCCCGTTGTGCCTGAGGCCTACCGCGAAAAGGTCGCGGAATGGGTCGTCACACACGAGATAGGGTAAGACAGAGCGCAGAATAGCCGTCATAATGCATGGCGGCTTTTTCTGTGTACGGAAAGGAGATGCAGATTGATCGAACATATCATGCCCGTACTGAGCCGCATGGCGGACGGATGGGCGGAGAAACTCGGACTGTCACTTGTCGTTACGATCACCTACGAAGATCATGCACAGATCTTTCGCGGCGTTCTTCCTGCTCGTGTGCGCCGACCTTGTGACGAAGTGGCTTTCCCTCTCGCGGCAACATCTCGTTGATACGGGAGTAGACGAGCCATCCATTTGGCATGCAACATGGAACATGAATGCGGCACGACACGCAGGGTATATCAAGAGTGACATCATGCGCAAGCGCTTTTATTCCGAAAATACTCACATACTTCGGCGTCGTTGGTGCGGCGGCGGGGCTTGACTTTATCCTTCTCAAGGCACACGCGCCCGCGTTTGCTACGACGCTTGTCATTGGGTATCTGTCACTGACAGAGTTCATATCCATTCTCGAAAACATGCAGACGGCGGGCATCAAGCGAGGCAGGGGAGCTCGTTGACATGGCGCGGCGTCGGGGAGGCATCGGCAAAGGAGGAGACAAATGAGAGTATTTTTGAATCCAGGGCATGACCTTGAGCATGACAGTGGCGCAGTGAGCCCCGTGACAGGACTGCGTGAGTGCGACGTAGCGGCGGCAGTCGGAGAGCTTGTCAGGCTACCCTAGAAGCCGTCGGCTGCGAGGTGCGCATGTGGCAGAGCGATAATCTTAACTGGGACAGCGACTATGCAGATCGGCAGGACTGCTCCGTCTGCGACTGCGCGAATCAGTGGCCGGCGGATATCTTTGTGTCCATCCACTGTAACAGTGCGGGGAGCACAAGCGCACAGGGCACGGAGACGCTCGTGCACAACGTGGGCGGGCGTGCCGAACGTCTCGCCGACTGTATCCAGCGGCAGATTGTTGATAGTCTCGGCACCGTGGATCGTGGACTGAAAGAGCGTCCCGGGCTGACCGTCCTGCGTGCGACGGACATGCCCGCCGTCCTCGTGGAGCTTGCCTTTTATCAGTAATGCGGAGGATGAGGAGCTGCTGAGAGACAGGCAGGACGACTTCGCGCGCGCGATTGCGCGTGGGGTGACGGATTACGTATAACGCGCAGAGGGGGTGTAAATCATGCTCGAACGGATGAAACAGACGGTTATAGCGCGCAAAACGACCTGCACAGTAATCCTCGCCGTCCTGCTCGTTGGCATTGCCTACGCCGTCGGGCGCTACGCAGGACATGAGGCGGCAGAGGAGAAACCCGCCGTCATGACGCAGGAGGAGACGCAGGACGCGCGGAAACTGAAAGACCGACTGGATATATCCACCTCGAACGCCAACGCGCTGAGAAAAGCGCATTACGGCGATTCAGGCGGGACAGCGTGCGCCATCGACGACATATACGTCACCGCCCGACCGTAGAGCGGGCGGCTACAGTGGTAGAAAGGCAGATACGCACAGACGATGCGGCACTGCCAATGGCGGCGCGGGAAAAGACCGACCGCACCGTTGTCACGCCGATTATTAGGACAAGGACGGACAAGACCTGCCGCCCGATCAACAAAAAGGTTGATGTGTATAAGATCAACCTCCGAAAAGATCACCGCATCAAAGCGGGGGCAACGATGATTGACGGCAAGGCGCTCGTGACCGTCGGCTATGAGCAAGGGGCGATTTGAGGCGTTGGCGCATTTCGACGGTGGCAAAGTACAAAGGTGCGACGGTGATGTATAACGTCGCGGAATGGTAATAGACAGCCTCGGGGAAACCTCAGGGGCTTATTTTTGTGGATCAAAACATATAGACATAAAAATAAAAATATATGTATATAAACTATTGACAAATATGTATATACACGCTATAATGTAATCAAGATAAAGGTCAGGGCGAAAGCCCTAGAGAAAGAGGAGGAAATCAAAATGAAATTTGAGCATGATTGTGAGCATGAGAACGGGAAACGTTTCGTCCTCATGCAGGAGGCATATCTCGCCGGACCCGCAGACTCTCGCGGGTATTACGTCGCCGACGCGTTCTGCCCCTGATGATGAGGCTGATGAGGACGGGTTTATCCCTGCATACGAAGTATTCTGGGATATCCTCGACGACTACGACCCTGAGTGGTGCGAAGAGGACGGGGCTTGCGATTGGGGAAAAGTCGCAGACTACCGCGTATGTAACTCTATGCACGAGGAGTGCAAGGAGGACTACAAGGATTACATTGGCGGGGCACCACCGTTTCCGCAGTGCTTGCATTCTTGAAGTGGCGTAAAGAAGAGGGAGGGGCTTGCGCCCCTCTTAGATGTGTAGAGGAGGAGAATCAAATGGCAAAGGCAAAACAAAGCAGATTTACATGAGTGAGCCCCTCGAGATGCTTGCAGAGGAGCTTGAAGGCTCTGATACGAGCTTTTCTGGACGGCTCAGCGAAATCGTCAGAAGGTATGGGATTCTGCTCGATCTCGAAGAGATTCCGGATTTCTCGGAGGATGAGACGATGATTCTTGGTGAGGCGATTTGCGGCGCAGGTGTTAATCGTCGATTTGTGCGTGGACTCCACTTAGACGTTCTCGATGTGTCCATAGGGACAGAGGAGGAGCGTGAGGAGCTCAGTCACAAGGTCGCAGAGATGGGTGCGGGTCAGAGACTTGCCCCTCATTGAGCGGCTCGGGCAATAAAAATGGAAAAAGGAGGTCGACGAGCGCCCCGCATCTGTCGTAGGTGCGGGGTTGTTTTTGATGGTGGACCCCGCGCGTGGTACTGCCCTGAGTGCCGCGAGATGCGGAAAGAATTACAGAAAGCTCGGTATAACGAGCGACGCAAACGGGGACTGTCTTCCGTTGGGAGAGAGCGTCGGCCGCTGTGAGGTGTGCGGCCGCGAATTTATCTATGCATCCGCGCGTCAGCGGTATTGCCCTGATTGTGCAAAGGAAGCGATAAAGACCTCCGATCGCAGACAAGGATTAGCATGGTATCACGCAAACGATACCGAAGAAAGGAGAAAAGCCAAAGGGCAAAGGCAAAAAGAGCGACGTAAGGAGCGCAAGGGAAAACAAAGAGATTCTGATTTGTTGGAGGCGTGGAAATCTCTAATACAAAAATGGGCGGTAAAGGCTTGCATAGTATGTGGCAAAGAAATCTCAAACAGAAGACGGCATTATTGCTCTGAAAAATGCCGTCTGATTGGGGCTGCGTATGCCATGGCATTGTCGCACTATCTCGCAGGAGATATTAGATCATGTCCCACATGGGGCGAATGGATAGAACAGCATAAGAAATAGAGGGACGGTACACGCCGCCCCTCTGTTTTTGGTCTACAGCTTGCCTACAAAAATACCATGATTCGCCCCTCTATACTGCTATTTCGTCTTTGTATGATAATCTCTGTGTTATTCTTGCGATACCTTGTCATTGTTGGCTTGCGGGGTCACTACTATGTTTGATGAATCACTCCTTTTGATGTGCGAAATACTCTAGAACAAAACGGGCACGCATGGTAGGGGGCACATGTCTTTGCGGGGAAATATAGCTATAGTGGAGAAGTGGTTGAGCGGAAAAAACAACATGGGCTTTTCTTGTCCATGACTTTTACTATACTTGGGGAAAAAGAAAATGTCGTCTGAGCAGCGACCCATATATGTGATGGCTTTGCTAGAATAGGGACAGCTGATGGGATAGACGTCTATCGTAAAAGGTGACGGAAAAGAGAAGAATGAAGGAGAGAAAAAGATGGAACGCATGGAGATTCACGGACGCTGTGGCATGGCGATTGCATACGCGAAGGTGATTGAGGAAGAGGCGATCGAGCAGATTCGCCGGATGTGCGATTATGAGTTTACGGAAGGCGTGCGCATCCGCATCATGCCCGATGTGCACTGGGGTAAGGGCTGTACCATCGGCACAACGATGACGGTACGGGACAAGGTCGTGCCGAACCTCGTCGGTGTCGACATCGGCTGTGGCATGTATACGGTCAATCTCGGCAAGGGAGAGATCGACTTCGCGCGCTTTGATGAGGCGGCGCACTTCGTCCCCTCGGGGCGTGACGTATGGGAGGGGCGGCAGGAGAAGTTCGACCTCCTCACGCTGCACTGCTATCGTGCACTCAGGACACAAAGCGTGTCGCGCGCAGCCTTGGCACACTCGGCGGAGGCAACCACTTCATCGAGATCGACCGCAGCGCAGACGGCACGAACTATCTCGTTATCCACACGGGCAGCCGCAATCTCGGCAAAACAGGTCGCGGAGTACTATCAGAACATCGCCATCGACCTCTCGCACGGTAAGGACGAGCTGTTCCGCGCTCGTGACGAGCTTATCCGCCGCTGCAAGGAGGAGGGGCGGCGCAGTGAGCTGCAGGGGCTATCATGGAGCTGTACCGCTCGTTCGAGGCAAAGGCGGCGGAGATCCCCGCCGATCTCGCCTACCTCTATGGCAGCTACCTTGAGGACTATCTGCATGACATCGAGATATGTCAGGCGTTCGCGCGGAAGAACCGCGAGGTCATCGCGCGCATCCTCCTCGAGCGGACGGGACTCACGGCGGGAGAGGCATTTCACACCATCCATAACTACATCGACACGGAGGAGCGGATTCTCCGCAAAGGCGCCATCGCGGCGCACGCGGGCGAGCGCGTCCTCATCCCCATCAATATGCGTGACGGCAGCATCCTCGCTGTCGGACGCGGGTCGGCGGACTGGAACTACTCCGCGCCGCACGGAGCAGGACGGATCATGTCGCGCAAGGCGGCGAAGGAAACGCTCTCCATGGACGAGTTCCGCAAGACGATGACGAATGTCTATACAACAGCCGTGAATAAGAGCACGCTCGACGAGGCGCCGATGGCGGCATACAAGTCGCTCGCGGACATCATCGACGTGATCGCGGACTCCGTGGATGTGATCGAGGTGCTGAAGCCGATCTATAATTTCAAGGCAGGCTGAACGGTGTGAAATACGAGACCGTCTCCGCGCACCTGTCGCGCGAATGTCTCCTTTGCTGTATAATGGGGGCAGGAGGTGGCACTGATGCGGATCTATGTGGACGCGGGATGCCTGCCCGGTACGTGAGCAGATCGAGGATACGGCGCGAATGTATGTAGTGCCGGTCACATTCCTCTGCGATGCGCATCATGTCCCTGCGCTCGGATTACTGCGAGATACGGCATGTGGATGCGGGACGGGATGCCGTGGATATTGCGCTGATCAACCGCTGCCGTATGGGCGATATCGTTGTAACGCAGGACTATGGACTAGCGATGTTCGCGCTTAGTAAAGGCGCCTACGTCATGCATCCGTGGGGGTGGCGTTACAAAAACTGAGCGAGGAGGAGCTTGCCGCACAAAGAAAGCAGCGGAAACGCACGCGGGTTCTTCAGCATACATATAAGAAAACAAAGAGCTGATGCGCAGAACGTTCGCAGAGGCATTTGAGGACTTGGTGATCCTTGCCTTGGAACATGAGATGCAGGAATAAAACATACATGAAGGCGCTCAGTCGCTTTGCCCCTCTCCCGTGATAACGAGGGAGGCTCGGATAGTTCAGTAAAGTGTCACGCGCATGCGTGACGATGGGGGACGCGTGTGACTTAAGTTCTTTTCTATCAATAGATATACAGACACATTCAGAAAGACGCTCAATACTTCCCGCCCGTGCCGCCGTGGCTGCCGCCGCCCGAGGAGGACGATGACGAGGAGGGCTTTGTTTTCGCCGTGCGCACGACGCGCGAGGTGATGTAGTTGTCGTCGCCTGCGTGAGCTGAAAGCTCTTGTGATCGAGGTACGCATCCGTTGCTGCTGCCGCGGCGATGTTGCTCATCTTGCGGATCAGGAAGCAGCGAACGAGGCAGAAGATGACGACGGCGAGGAGCGCCGCGATGCCGAGTGCCGTCGCATTGAACGCCGTGCGCGGGTCGTAGGGCGCACCCTCCTTCTCATAGTGGGTGAGCATCATGTCCGTCGTCTTGGCGTAGGCGGTAAACGCATCCGCATAGCGGTTCTCGCGCAGAGCGGGAGGAACGCCTCGGTCAGCGCATCCATGCACCTGCCGTCGGTGATGCGCGTGCGCATTTTTGCTGCTGCTGGAGATATGCCAGTCGCGATCCTTCGGCGCAATGAGAAGGACGATCGCACCGTTTTTCTGCCGTGGGTGCGAGGCGGTCATTGATCTCGTTTGCCGCCAACGCCGCACTTTTGCCGTGGAGATCCTTCAGCGTATAGACGGCGATACGTGCCCCGTGCGCCGCACTGAGCTCCTCGAGCGCTGCGTTCAGTGATGCCGCCTCAGCTGCGGAGAGCAGACCCGCCTCATCCGACAGGAGAGGGCGCTGCCTGCTGCTGGGGCGGCATTTGCCGATATTTGCAGGGTACATACTGCCATGAGGACCAGGAGAAGTGCGACCGAGATACGATGTATTGGCTTTGTCATGACACTCTCCTATCCGATGATGTACTTGATGGCGTAGTAGAGCAGCGGCAGCGCAATCAGCGCAGGGATGAGCGGATAGCGGAGTGCCTTGCGGCGGTCGATGGGCAGCGAGCCGACGACCTTGCCCGTCTGCCCGTTCATCGCGAATGTATAGGGGCTGGTTCTCGTAGCGCGTTGTGAGAATCCACACGGGAACCATTGCATAGCGCACGGCGCCGTCCCGCTTTGCGATCTGTGCATTGCCATCGAGACTGCGGCGGTGATAGCCCTTGACCGTGTCCGCGAGGATGCTGACCGCACTCGTGCGCACGCGCCGATCAATGCGCGGCGCGGAGGCCTTGGCATCGACATCATATTTGTCCGCGAGATGCCCGGCAAGATAGGCGGGGGAAAAGGGGATGAGCGCGCTGAAGTCAAATGGTTCGATGCTTTCCATATAGTTATCGTCCATACGGCGACTGCCGTCTGCGGGGACGGCGTGAAATGACATCGTACCGCTGCGGTGACAGGCGTAGATGCGTGTCTCCGTGATGGTCTCATCCGAGGTCTCCGTCACATAGTCGGTCTCGCACGAAACGTCGCACTTGCGCTGACATCGGCATCAAAGAGCCAGAACGGAACGTACATCGACTGGATCTCCTTGATGCGGTTCGCGTCCTTGAATGCGTCGGGGAGCAGCCACCGCCCTTGGTAGAACTTCTTGAGCGCGGCGACGGCGTCCTCCTTCGTCTTTTTGAACGGAATGATGACCGCAGGGCGCAGCATCCCGTCGAAACGGCGCGGGAGGAGGTTCGGACTGCCGCAGTAGGCACAGGAGGTCGCCATCGTATTGGCGTCGGAGACCAGTTCTGCACCGCAGGCAGAGCAGGTCTGCACCTGCATCGCGGCGCGCTCCTCCTCTGACCACTGCGCATCCGGCGCGTTTGCCGCGGCCTCCTTCTCCTCTGCCGTCTTGGCGGCTGCCTCCTCCTGTGCACGGTAGCGCTCCTCGAGGGCAGCGGCATCCAGCTCCGTGCGACAGTGCGCGCAGACAACGCGCGCATCCCCGGATGAAAACTGAGGGCGCGCCGCAGTTCGGACATTGATAACTGACGGTTGTTTCGGACTATGAGTTTACCTCGCTATTTGGCTGGCGTATGGTGCCTCTGCAAGAGGCCTACTGCTTATCCTTCTCATCAAACGCATCACCGCACTGTGGGCAGAACTTTGGCGGATGCGTCGGGTCGTCGGGCGTCCAGCCGCATTTGTCACAGCGATAGAGCGGTGCTCCTGCGGACGCGGCTTGCCGCACTCCGTACAGAAATTGCCCTGATTCACCGCGCCGCACGTACACGTCCACCCCGCGGGGATAGGACGGGGCTTGCCGCACTCCGCGCAGAACTTCCCCGTGTTGCCCGCATGGCCACAGGCACAGGTCCAGCCCTCCGTGCTCTGCCCCTGCTGGGTCTGTGCGGGGAATGGATTCACCGCGCCGCCTGCATTGCCCTAGGGGCCGAACGTACCCATTGCGCCCATGCTGAGATTGCTGACCATGCCGAGCCCCATAGCCTCGATGCAACGCCGTTCTCGTTGCTTGCTGCCGTGCGTATCGCATCCGCTGCTGCACCTGCGATATGGCCGGCGCGCAGGTTCGCATCACTCATGATTGCGCCGTCCTGCAGATCTTTGATGCGTTGCTCGTCGCGTTCGTCCGCCTTGACGCTCGACACACCGAAGGAGACAATCTCGATGCCGCGCTTTTCGCCCCACTCGGCAGAGAGCTCAACGGCGAGTGCGTCACGTATCTCCTTCGTATAGTTGATGAGCTGCGAGTAGCGGATACCCTGCGCTGCGATGCGTCCGAATGCGGGCTGCAATGCCGTCAGCAGCTCGTCGCGCAGCCGCTCGTCGATCCGCTGCGCATATAGTCGCCGTCCACGTTGCCGCAGACATTGGTATAGAAGAGAATCGGACTCGCGATGCGGTAGCTGTACGTGCCGAAACAGCGGATGTTCACGTTGAGCGTATAGGCGCCGAGCTAACCGTCTCAAACTGGATCGACCGTGCCGTGCCGTACTTATTGCCGATGATCTCCTTCGTATTGACATAGATGCGCTGATCCTTCGCAGGATCGCGCCGAACGTAAAACGTCTGCCGATATTGCGCAGCACCGCCTTCAGATCGCTCGCGAGATCGCCGCCGAACACCGTCGGCTCGGTCGAGGCATCGTACGTATGCGCCCGGCTCTGCGCAAGATCTCCACGACCTGCCCTGATCGACGATCATCATGCACTGTCCGACATTCACCACAACGACCGAGCCTGTCGTGATGATATTGCCTCACCGCTTGTGTTCGAGCTGGCGCCCACGCGCACCGTGCGTTTCTCGCCCTTTGCGACCGAGCGTGTCGGCATCGAGGCTGTCACAGCAGTAGAATCTCCTTCCACCGGTCGGCGAGAACCCCGCCCACCGCGCCGGCAGTCGCTCTGAATCAGTCCCATCGTTTTTCCTCCTGGTCTCTTGTCACCCATACAGAGAATCATTTTAACATGAGTACGTGAAAAAGGGGATTAGAATTCGATATAAAGACAGAAAGGAAAAAGTATTAAGTCAGCAAATGACATGTATGCTATGACGATATAAATCGCCAAAAAGTTTAACGAGACCTGCGACAATTAAACTTGCACTTTGCCCCTGGCATACAATGCAGAAAAATTCTCGCCATGCACTGCTCCTATGATATAATCGCGACTTGTCGCACAGCGGCATGAGAGGTGTCCGAGTGGTCGAAGGTGCTTGACTCGAAATCAAGTGTGGTGATGAGCCACCGTGGTCTCGAATCCCACCCTCTCGTTAGTAAATCAAGGCTTCCGAGCATTTTGCCCTAGAAGCCTTTTTCTGTTCTATTTTTATTTTTGACAGCCTTTTTGACAGCCTGACTTTTTAAAGAGATGCTCGGACTGTGACTCCGCAGATCGCGTCGAGGAGCGCGTGATAGATCTCCGCGCATGACAACTCTTTATAACTTAGAAAGATAGGTCATGGGAATCCTACTTGATTTATATCGTGGAGCATCTCCTTGGGTATCTGGGCTTCCATTCTGGCGTAATGCTTTTTGAGGTGTTTTTCAGCATTCTGAAATCGGATTTCTTGGAGAATACCTTATGTGATGAGGATAGCCAAAACATCAGTTTTTCCTCGGATATAGTTTTGTGCGTTGTTTTGAGGAATCTTAACTCTGCGGTATTTTTGTATCTGGAATCAAACGCTGAAATTTGTATTTTTGTTCGGCATATAGATTCGGCTGCCATGCGCACAGGTGTTGGTGGATGTCACTGAGAAAAATAAATAAAAGCCATCCAGCTGATTCGCCGACAACTTAAAAGTGCTTTGCAATAGAGGATTGTTCATTTACTTTCATACACGAGTAAAAATGAGCGACTTTACTCCAAATGACGTAACGCTGTTCAAACCCATAGGGGACGTAACCGTAAGCTTTTTATATAATGGCATATTGAGTTTGTTCCTTTTGGGTGTAGTACCTGATTGCGTTTTCCAGATTTTGTTATCGTGCGGAAGCAAAACGCCGGTTTTCAGGACGTCATTCCCTGAAGCAGTTGGGGTCTAAATACTGCTCTATGGTCATAGCCGTGAATTTCTGAGAAATGGTAAGCGATGAGCGACTTTATATGCTTTTTCAATTTTAATCAGTTCTGTAAGAAAATAAGAGCGCATTACCTGATCGAACGAATATAATGCGTACACCTGCTCAAAGGTAGTTCCCTTTGCGTAACGCCCGATTCATACTCTAATAAAATGCTTCTGTACCCGCTGATGACGTTGTAATAGTCATCCTGCTGCATGCAGTTTGTAAAGAATCTTGATGTGGGATGATTAACCATGACTTTCCAAGAGCTCACGTTGTTCTGTATATGCGTGCGAATCTCTTATGTTCCATCGGTTTTCCTAAAGATTTGAATGACCCCAGCGCTTTGGCGTTAGGTCATCGTTGTCCAAGGTAGTGACCGAAGCCACGCCGAGGATCCTCTGTATCTGTATATTAGCAGATGACCGCGACTTTTGCAATAAGTTTTAGTTATTGGTCTTTTCATATCGCACTATATCGTCTTATATCGCGTTATATCGTGTGTGCCAAATCCATATACCGCTCAAAATCCCATTGACAGAAGGCATTTGGCGTAGTAGCTCATACGAACATGGAAAGGGGGCGTTTCGTTGCCATTTTATACCCACAGCCATATTGAGCAGGTCGGACAGGCAGCTCATACGGCGTGGTATGTCGTTTCGTTTCTCGCGCTCGCTGCACTGCTTGTTGTGAGCATCAGTATCTGCGCAGCAGTTTTCCTCGCGCTACCGCGATCTCGTCGTCCCTGCTGTTTCTGGCGGTGATCTTCTCGGGGCATACAGCACGGCGACCACAACCGCATGAAGAGCGACCGCGAGCAGACTCAGCGCATGGCACAGTTCGTGCAGAGCTCGGAAGGATCTCGATGTCCCCTGCCAGTGATATCAAGGTGAACTCGACCAATCTGAAGCAGGGGATGCTCGTCGATGTAGAGGGCACGTTCTACGTGATTCATTTCAATGCGGACTTCACGTCGTTTCAGTATGAACGCACGCACCTCCTGCGGCGGGATATACAGATCGTAGATAAGGAGGACTCGAGATGATCGTTCACTTACTGGTACTGCAAAACTCGCCTCGGTCTGTCTGTCTCATCGTGCAGATCAACCTCCTCGGCAGGGCAACTCGCCCCCACGTCCGCGACCGATCAGGTGCAGAACTACGTGCTCGGCGGCATCATCGGCGGTGTTATCTACAGCAGTGCCATCTCTGTGATTGACTTCCTCCTCGTGCTCGTCGCGTGGACGCTCTCGTGCTCCTGCTGAAATTTATCAAGGCGAACAACCGCCGCGTCAAGGAGATCGTTGACGGCACGCCTGCCATCCCTCATCGAGCGCGGCAAAATCCTCATGGACGAGTGCATGCGGCAGGGGCCCTCGCGCATGATCTCACGCTGAAACCGCGTCTGGCGGGCGTCTACTACATCAAGCGATGCCGCGTGCCGTGCTTGAGCCGAACGGACAGCTCACCATCATCCAGTATGGTGAGGAAAATGCGCGCTATCCGCTCATCCTCGACGGGCAGGTCGATGAGGATATCCTTGAGCTCATCGAAAAGACCACGTGTGGCTGAACGCCGCCCTCGCGCGACGGGCTACGAACCAAAGAACGTCTACGTTGGCGAATACAAGGACGGCAATCTCGCCATCTCATCCGTACGCGTGATTGTGAAAACGGTAAAAGAGCCACGCGAAAAGTAACTCTTTCGCGTGGCTCTGCTTATCTGCGACAGAAAGGCACGGGATCAGTGGATCTCGATTCTTGCGTCAAGCGCATCTAGCCGCCTTCGGCAGGCTGACCTGCAGGACGCCGTCCTTGAACCCGCATGGATGTTCGCGTCGTCGATGCCGTCGATGTAGAACGAGCGGCTGACTTTCGCCCGTGCGGCGCTCGCGGCGGATGTGAAGCGCTGTTATTGTCCTTCTCGTCCTTGCTCGCTTTGCACGGCGGTGATGGTGAGACAGCTGTTCCGTAGCGGAGGTTGATACTTCCTTCGTCACGCCCGGCAGGTCGGCGGCGAGCTCGTAGTGGTCGCCGCTGTCCTTCACGTCCACCTTGAACGAGGACGCGCCCCAGTTCGCCGCGGGGAAGTCGTGGTCGAAGAGGGAATCAAAGAGGGCAAACGGATTGTTCTGCTCGCTGCGTGCCAGCCCGCGATGTCCGCCAAAAAGGCACAAGTCCAAACATGATGATCAACCCTTAGATTGTTTTGTCGGCTGATGCACTGTTTGGTATCTGCATCAGCCATGTCGTTTTTCTTTTTCTGGAAGGTGCTTCAATCACCTTTCGATTGTTATTATACCTCTAAAAAGTCAAAAAGTCAATAGGTCAAAAAGAAAAATTGAAAATTTTTGCACGGCGATACATCAATAGATGTATGTTATCGTGAATGGAAGCGAGGAAACAATATGGCAGATACAGAGGTCCTTTTTCATCGGCTACCCGAGTGCTCGACGTGTCAGAAGGCGGAGAAGTTCTGCGGCGCACGGCTGTGCGGCACCGATGCGCGACATTAAGACAGCAGAACCCAACGGCGGACGAGCTGCGTTCGTGGCACACGAGGAGCGAGCTGCCGCTGAAGCGGTTTTTCAACACGAGCGGATGGTCTACGGCGACCGCGGGCTGAAGGATAAGTCGCCGGAGATGTCGGAGGAGCAGCAGTACGCCGCACTCGCCTCGGACGGATGTCGTGAAGCGGTCGCCCTCATCACGAAGGATCGCGTTTTGGTGGGCTTCGTGAGGCGGAGGGCAGAGCTGTTTGCGTGGGGATGATCCCGCAGCTGCGTTTTGAAAGAAGGATTTCGATGAAACGAGAGTACAGGACGGCATCCTCATGCGATGCTGGTTTGCCGTGCCGGCCTCACGTGCTGCGGGCTGTATTTCCCATTGTGGGCGGCCCCTGTATCGGCATTCTGCTCGGGATGCTGTTCGCCAAAAAGCGGCGGCCGGAGAAGACGGAGAGCGGCATCCGCTTTACGGGCAAGAAGATTTCCAGTATGCGATCATCCTGCTCGGCTTTGAGATGAATCTCTTTCACGTCGTGGAGGTGGGCGAGCAGTCCTCTACGTGATGGTCTTTTACGTCGCGGCGGCGTTCCTTGCGGCGTTTGTCGGTGGGCGCCTGATGGGGCTCGATCGCGATATGACGGCGCTCGTCGGCGCGGGACGGCGATCTGCAGGCGGCTCGGCGATTGCGGCGGTCGCCCCGGTGATCGGGGCAAGGATCGGATGTGGTAATCTCGATTGCGACGATTTTCTTTAACGTGATTGTGGTCTTTCTTTCTGTTCCTCGGGCACTACGATGGGATGTCCGATCAGGCTTCGGCATGGGCGGGCACGGCGATCAACGACATCGTCGTCCGTGGTCGCGGCGGGTATGCGTACAGTCACGATGCGGGCGCGTATGCGACGATTGTGAAGTTGACGCGTACGCTGATGATCGTGCCGGTCTGTTCTTCTTCGCGCTGTTCGTGATGCGCGGGCGAAAAAGAGCGGCGAGGGTTTCGCTGCGGCGCATCTTCCGATGTTCGTGCTCTACCGTCGTCGCGCATTGTGAACACGACGGGCATTCTCCTCGCAGAGCTCTCGCATGGACTGGGGATGCTCGGAAAGTTCGCGATTGTGCTCGCGATGAGTGCGATCGGGCTGAACACGGATCTCCCCGTCGCTCGTAAAGAATGGGGCGCGCGCTTGCCCTCGGGATGGTGTGCTGGGCGGTGGCGGTGACCTCGCTCGTCGTCCAGCACGCATTGGGGCTGCAAGAGGGACAATGGGGAGTAAAAAGACAACGAATCAAGAAAATACTGCCGTGGACGAACAGGACGTCGAGCTGCGGCCGTTCACTGTTTCGCGCGCCGCAGGCGACCGTGCTGATGATGGGGAGTTTTTCCCGCCAGCAGCGGAGAAGCGGGCGATGGCATTCCACTCATCCGAACTTCCAGAATGATAGTGGCGGGTCTATGGGCTCGTGTTCTTCGGGATGCGGCGCATTGCGTGCCGGGGAAAAGGCTTTCGACGCGGAGCGCATCAAGGCGTTCCTCACGGAGCGCGCATCGGCTCATGTCCCGGCGTGCGGCGCGCCATCCGCACGCACGGCAACGCGTCCGACGCCTCATCTGAGGGTCGTGGAGACGGTGGAGCTGCCCGAGATTCTGGCGCAGATTCCACAGTGTCGCCGCATCTGCACGACGGGTGGCAAGGCGACGGAGATCCTCTTTGATCTCCTCACGGCGGAGAAGAAGGGTAAGGATGTCAAGACGGGCGAGACCGTTCCTGCCCGATGCGGCTCGCGCGAGCTCCTCGTCACGCGCCTCCCATCCACCTCGCGCGCTTATCCGATGAAGCTCGAGAAGAAGGCGGAGGCGTATCGGCAGTTCTTTCGCGCGGCGGGGTTTACGGTGGCGGAGTAGGAGAATAAGACGAAAAAGGGACTGTCGCACGAAGTTTGTTGATCTATCCCCAAAAGTTAGACTTAGAAAAACTAATTTTGGGGGCACTACATCTAGCTTCGCAGAGCAGTCCCTTCTATATGATTGTTAGCTGTGAGGTGTGTATTGTATGGTGACGATATGCACTTCTTTTGTTTCTTTCAGCACACGATAGATAATGGTATAGTTCTTAATGAACAGTTGCCGATAGCCTGTCTCTGCATACATTCCCGCGTGACGCTTTGCACCTCGTTCAGGCAGGCGTTCTAGGGTGTAGATGGCTTCCAATGCGCTGACCAAGGAAAGAGCACTGTCGGGGCAAGCAGCTTCTCAGCAATATAGGCATAGATATGATCTAAATCGCGGTATGCGCGTGCGTAGACGCGTACGGTGTATTTATCCAAAGTGCTTTCTCCGCAGAGAAGAGAGTGCTTCGTGCGCATCGAGCAGGATGCCATCGGCGGAGTATTCTGCTTCTGCCGCGCTGATTGCTGCATCGACATGAGCGATTTCAATCAGTTCTCGTAGGCTTCGATGCTCATCACGACGAGGTCGTCATCGCCGTTTCTCGTGAGGAAGAGCGGTTTTGTTTGCGTGACAGAGGGCGGAGATTTCGGTCATGTTACGAAGGTCAGCGATTGATTTGATTTGTGGCATGGTGATACACCTCCCTATTTACTAATTATAGCAGATTCTTGATCGGAGATTCAATCTATTGTAAAACGGCACGATATGAGATGATTCATACCGTGCCGTTTTTGTATTCTATTCTCTTAGAACAGATCGTTTGCGAGGACGATGGTCTGCTCACGCGAGGGGCCGACGGAGACGATGCCGAGGGCGATGCCCGTGATCTCTGCCATGCGCTCGAGGTATTTGCGTGCCTTTTCGGGGAGGTCGCCGAGCTGCGGATACTGGAGATGTCCGTCTTCCAGCCCGGAAGGTCTCGCAGACCGGCTCGACCTCGGCGAGGACATTGAGGCTCTGCGGGGACGCCCTTGAGGAGCTCTCCTTGTGCTGGTAGCCCGTGCAGATTTTGATCTCGTCGAAGCCATCGAGGATGTCGAGGCGCGTGACCGCCATGTAGTCGATACCCGAGAGCATCCCTCGCGTGGCGGACGACGACGGCGTCGAGCCAGCCGGTACGGCGCGGACGCCCCGTGACGGTACCGAAACTCATGTCCCGCCTCACGCAGTTTCTTCCGATGGGGTCCAGCTGCTCCGTGGGGAAGGGCCCTCGCCGACGCGCGTGCAGTATGCCTTGACGACGCCGGACGACCTTGTCGATCTTCTTCGGCGCAACGCCCGCACTGATGGTGACGCCGCCCGAGATGGGGTGCGATGCGGTGACGTAGGGGTAGGTGCCGTAGTCGATGTCCAGCATGGTCGCCTGTGCGCCCTCGAAGAGGATTTTGCGCCCGGCGGCGATTTCGTTGATGAGGGGATGGTGTCGGTGACGAGCGGGCGCAGACGCTCGGCGTAGCCCCGATACTCCTTCAGCACCTCGTCATAGTCAAGGGGCCCGCGGGTGGTAGACGGCGGCGAGCTCTGCGTTCTTGTTGTCGAGGTTCTTCTTGAGCTTCTTGGCAAAACCCTGCGCCGTCCATGAGGTCACAGACGCGGATGCCGATGCGGTCGTCGCGGTCCATATAGCACGGGCCGATGCCGCGTCCCGTCGTGCCGATTTTGTCCGCGCTGCGCTGGCGTCGCCGATGCCGTCCATCAGTCGGTGGTAGGCATGACGACTACGCACGGTCGGAGATGCGGATGTTCGATGTATCGATGCCGCGCGCCGCCATGGCGTCCATCTCCCTGCAGGCAGACCTCGGGGTCAAAGGCGACGCTGTTCGCGATGATGTTGTGCGTCTGTAGAGGATGCCCGAGGGCAGGAGGCGGAGTTTGTACCCTCGCCGGCCGCGACGACGGTGTGCTCCTGCGTTGCAGCCGCCCTGATAGCGGACGACGGTGTTCTGCCTTTGCTCGCGAGGTAGTCGACGATTTTTCCCTTGCCCTCGTCGCCCCACTGGGTACCGGTAATAACGATGGTTGACATAATGAGTCCCCCTTATTTCTTCTCCTTAGAGATCAAATCGTGCAAAGATGTCGTCGACGTTGCGCAGGAAGTACTGGTAGTCAAAGCACGCGTCGATTTCCTTCGTGAGGTGGGCGGAGATGTCGGCGTCCTTCTCGACGTTCGTGCGGAAGTCTTCTCGAGCCAGCGCTTCATGGCGTTGCGCTGTACCCAGATCGTAGGCAGTCTGGCGCAGGATGCCCCTTGTTGACGAGTCCACCAGGATGCGCTGGCTGTAGATGAGCCCGCCCGTGCGGTTCATGTTGTGCAGCATGGCGTCAGGGTAGACGAGGAGTTTGTCCACGATGCCCGTCAGCTTGTGCAGGCAGTCGACGTTGATCGTGCTGTCGGGCAGGATGACGCGCTCGACGGAGGAGTGCGAGATGTCGCGCTCGTGCCAGCGGGTACGTCCTCCATCGCCGCGACGGCGTTGCCGCGGACGAGGCTGCCATGCCCGAGACGCGCTCTGCAGTTGATCGGGTTGCGCTGTGCGGCATCGCCGACGAGCCCTTCTGTCCCGCCTGAAGAACTCCTCTGCCTCGCGGATGTCCGTGCGCTGGAGGTTGCGGATCTCGGTGGCGATCTTTTCCGCAGCGTGCTCGCGATGATGGCGAGTGTCGTGACGAACTCGGCGTGACGGTCACGCTGGATGACCTGCGTCGCGAGGCGGACGGGGTCAGGCCGAGGTGTTTGCACGTGAGCTCCTCGATGCGTGGGTTGATATTGGAGTACGTGCCGACGGCGCCCGAGAGTTTGCCGACGGAGACGATCTTCTTGGCGTGCTCGAGGCGCTCGATGTCGCGCTCGATCTCTGCACCCAGAGGAGGAGTTTCAGGCCGAAGGTCATCGGCTCGGCGTGGATGCCGTGGGTGCGTCCGATGCACGGCGTGACGGAACTCATTCGCACGGCGGCGCAGGACGGTGCGGAACTCCTGCAGATCGTCGAGGATGATGGCGGCCGCGTCACGCATCATGACGCAGTATGCCGTGTCCTTCACGTCGCTCGAGGTGAGTCCCTTGTGGATGTATTTTCGAGTCCTCGCCGATGTTCTCTTCGAGGTTCGTGAGGAAGGCAATGATGTCGTGGTCGGTGGTCTTTTCGATCTCGTTGATGCGCGCGACGTCGAACTTGCCTTTGCCTTGATGTTCTCCACGGCGGCGGCGGGATCTCCCAGCTCTGCCATCGCTTCGCACGCGGCGATCTCGACGTTCAGAATGGTCTGCCACTCATTCCCGGATCGACCAGAGATGCCCCATCTCCGGGCGTGTATAGCGTTCTATCATGTGCGTCCTCCTGACTGAAGATTATCATTAAACAGATCTTACCCTATACTATCATATATCTCCATGGGACGAATGTCAATGTATGCCCTCTGTGCTTTGTGAGCTATCTTTTTTATCCTTTTTACGATATAATAGAGGCGCGGGATGAGAAAGGGGGCGGTCGGATGTTTCGTCGGATTCTCGCGGTCGGTGATGTGCACGGGGAGGCGGACTGCCTCGAACAACTCTGGGCGAAGATTGCGTTCGACGACGCGCACGATCTGCTCGTCTTTCTCGGCGACTATATCGACCGTGGGTTCGCGCTCGTCCGCACGCTGCAGCTTTCGTGCAGCGGCAGACGGAAAAAGTACCGCAATGTCCACGCGCTCATGGGCAACCATGCGAGGCGATGATGCTCAGCTACGTGGATGCGTATGGCCTAGGGTGCACGCTGCTGGGGCAGTTCGATCTGTGGCTGGCGAATGGCGGCAAGATCACGAGGAAGCAGCTTGCCGCGCTGCCAGCGGCAGAGGCAAAGGCACTGACGGAGTTCGTGCGGCAGCGTCCGATTTCCTCCCGCACGGCCCACGAGGACGAGGAGATTCTTTGTCCATGCGGGGTGAATCCAGCGGCAGAGGACAGCCGTGAGGATATGCTCTGGATCCGTGAGGAGTTTTTCATGGGTTACTACGGCGATACCGTTGTCGTGGTCGGGCATACGCCGACGCAGACGCTGCGGCGCGACCGTGCGCCTGTCCCGCTCTTTTTGCCGAACAATATCGTCGCCTGCGACTACGGGCTCATATCTGCCCGATGGGCGCATCAGCTGTGTGGACATAGCGCGCTATCTGCGCCTGCGCCGTGGCGGGCACAGGCTCTCGTTCGAGGAGTGTGCCTCCTGCTGTGTGCAGGCAAGGCCACGGCACGCAGAGGAAGCATCGGACACACGATGAAATGGTTCGGGCGGCATGGAGTTGCTCTGTGCCTCCGATCTGGGGGAAATGGAACTATGGAGGACATGAAAGAAGAAAGGGAAGAAGTAAGAGAAGAAGAGCACGGCCTCACGCGCCGTACACTTTTATCAAGGGGCGGTGGCGGCAGGTGCAGTTATCGCGGCGGCGCGGTGCTCGGGCACGATACACTGGTGAAGTGGCTGCAGCGGATGGGATTCTATCCCTTCGGATGGCTTCTACGTGAGCGCCTGCGGCAGATCGTCACGCAGGATCCCGGCAGCGGCCGCGTCATCATGTGGGAGACGCTGAAGGAATCCGCCGGACAGATGCTTGAGGTGCAGGCACCCGACGTGGATAATGTGCTGCGGTTTCCTGCCGTGGATGCTGCGTTTACCGACGATGATGTGACGGTGCATCAGTACTTGGTGGAGGTCGATCAGCTCGTGCCGGGGGTGGAGTACCGCTATCGCATCACCGCTGAGGGCGGAACGACGGCATGGCTGCCGCTCGTGACGCCCGATCCCGATCTGCCGTACAAGATGCTGCTCTTTCCCGACAGCCAGTCGAGCGACTATGCGGACTGGCAGCAGATGGCACATCTCGCATGGGCACGCAATACGGATGCGGCATTCTTCGCCTGCCTCGGCGACCTCGTGGATAACGGCGAGGATCGCTATCAGTGGACGGAGTTCTTTAAGGGCGTGGATGAGATGGAGCGCGTGATCCCGATGGCACCGGTCATGGGGAATCACGAGACCTATGACCGCCAGTGGCAGACGCGTCTTCCTGCCGCGTATCTGAACTACTTTCGGACGCCGCGCAACGGGAGCAAGGCGTTCGGGCGGTACTATTACCCTTTGACTACGGGCAGGCGCACTATATCGTGCTCTGCACGCAGCAGAAGGAGATCGACGGCTTTAAGAGCGGGCTGGTCGAGGAGCAGCTCGCGTGGATCCGCCGCGATCTGAAGGCGCACCGCAAGAAGTGGAACATCGTCCTCATGCACAAGGACGTGTTGCAGTACCGCATTCAGGGGCGCCCTGAGCGCAGTGAGGGCATTGATGAGGAGATCGGCCGGGTGTGGATGCCCGTCTTTGACGAGCTGCTCATTGATGTTGTTTTCACGGCGCATCTGCATACGTACCGCAACCGCGGGCATATTCACGCGTTTGCCAAAACGCCGGAGCAGAAGGTCCACTCTACATCCTCACGGGTGTTGCGGGGAATGTGCGCTATCCGAATCTCTGGATCGACCATGCCTTTTGATGAGGTGACGCTCCCGCAGCCGGAGACGGACAACTATCTCACGATGGAGGTCGCGGTCGATCAGATCGAGATCGCGTGCTTTCTGCCCGACGGGACGGAGATGGATCGCGTGACGGTGACGAAACAGTAAGGGCATCGCCCACCGTGTGGAAGGGTACATCAGGGATCTGCTATGTGAAGCTTGCAGCTTCGTCAGCAGTCCCTCTTTCTCTGTACTGATACACACTCTTAGTAAACCGATGCGTGATATTCTGGTTGACAATAAACAAAATAGCGAGTAAGATAAAGCAAGTTTATGAATCTATCAGTTTTTATGGAGGTATCTGAAGATTATGAAGTTACGTGAAGTAATCCTATGCGGGCTGTTTATCGCTCTCATTACGGTCGGGACGTTCGTGCGCATCCCTGTGGGGACGGATGTCTACACGCTGCAGTTCCTCTTACGCTGCTTGCGGACTGATGCTCGGTGCGCGTCTCGGTGCACTCGCCGTCGGTACGTACGTGCTCATGGGGCTCGTGGGGATTCCCGTGTTTGCCTCAGGCGGCGGCCCGGCCTACGTGCTTCAGCCGACGTTTGGCTATCTCGTCGGATTCACCCTGCAGGGCTGGGTGACGGGCGCACTGGTGCGCCGCGGTGTGCCGACGTTCCGCCGCGCCCTTGCCGCGTGTTCGGCAGGCATGGTGGTGGTCTATGTCCTCGGCATCTCGTATTTCTACTTTGCATCGAACTACATCATCGACGCACCGATCGGCTTCTGGCGGCGGTCTGGTACTGTGGCGTGCTGCAGGTTCTGCCGGATTTCCTGCTCTCAGGTTGCGGCGGCCTATATCGATTCGCCTCTGCAGGCGGGGCTCTGGATTCGTGAGACGCAGGAGATGCAGACGCGCAGCACGGCTCCTGTGCAGGGCGCGGCGGTGCATGCGAATCGCATGGATGCCTGACGGGAGGCGCATCATACATGGGTAAGGCGCTATTTGTCACGGGAACGGGGACGGACATCGGCAAGACGTATGTCACGGGGCTGATCGTGAAATGTCTCCGTGATGCTGGTCTCTCGGCGGGCTACTATAAGGCGGCGCTCTCAGGCGCGGAGGTCGCCGCGACGGCACGCTTCTGCCGGGCGATGCCCTCCATGTGGCGCGCGTCGCGGGGCTCGATGCAGCGGATGTCACCGTCTCCTGCGTTTATCGAGATGCGTCTCGCCGCATCTCGCGGCGCAGATCGAGCACCGCCCGATGGACTCTTGCCAAGGTGGCAGAGGATCACCGCCGCGCGAAGGAGCGCATGGACTATCTGACGGTGGAGGGAGCGGCGGGATTATCTGTCCGCTGCGCTGGGACGACGATGAGCACGTCGTCTCGACGATCCCGCCGTGCGGTTGGGGACTCGCCGCCCTCGTCGTTGCCGATGCGGGACTTGGGACAATCAATGCCGCCGTACTGACAGCAGAGCATCTCCATGCATCGCGGGTCATCTCGCTTTGCGGGGCTTTATCTTCAACAACTGGCAGGGCGGTTCTGATGCAGGAGGACAATGTGCGGATGGTCGAGGAGATCACGGGCGTACATGTCTTGGCGCGTGTAAGCGCACGGCGCGACGGAGCCGCCGATGGAGCGGATGCGCTCGCCGCGCTGTACGAGTAATGGTGGTAATAGGGTTAGAATCACCGCGTATCGGTGATTCCCTGTTTTGTAGGAGGGACATTTTGGCGCCGACTATGAGGAGCGCGACCTCGCCATATCTGGCATCCGTGTGCGCAGATGAAGGACTATGAGCAGCTGCCGCCGATGGTGATCGATCACGCAAAAGGCACGGGCTTCATGACGTGCACGGAAAGGGCTATCTCGATATCGTCAGCTCGTAGGGCGAACTCCTCGGGCATACGAACGAGAAGATCAATGCGCGATTGCGGCGCAGCTGGATCGGCTCGAGCACGTCATCTTTGCGAATTTCTCCCATCGCCCCGCGATCGAGCCTGCGGAGCGGCTGGCGACGCCCGTGCCCGAGGGTCTGACGAAAGTTCCATTTCAACGATAACGGCTCGTCCGCCGTGGAGGCGGCGCTCAAGATGGCGTTCCAATACTGTCAGCAGACGGGGCGCACGGGAAAGACGCGGTTTATGGGGTAATCTCCGAGGGGTATCACGGCGAGACAATCGGCGCGCTCTCCGTGGGGAGCATGGATCTTTGCCGAGATGTAGAGGTCGATGATGATGGACAACATCCATATCGAGGCGCCCTGACCGCTACCGCTGTCCTTATGGTGAGACGCGCGACACCTGTTCCTGTGCATGCTTTGAGCATCGCGAGCGCGCTTTTGCCGCGCACGGGCACGAGACGGCGGCCATGATCGTCGAGCCGCTCTGCAGGGAGCGCGGGGATGCATCCACCCCGGAGGAATATCTCCGAAAGCTGCGCGCCCTTCAGACGCGCACGATGTCTCCTCATCGCCGATGATCGCGACGGGTTTGGGCGTACGGGACGGCTCTTTGCGTGTGAACGTGCGGGCATCACGCCCGATCTCATGTGCCTCTCGAAGGTCTGACGGCGGCATATGCCCATGTCCATCACCGTCGTCAGCAGAAGATCTACGATGCGTTCTATGCGGACTGGAGCGAGGGCAAGGCGTTCATGCACAGTCATACGTACGCGGGGAATCCGCCTCGGCTGTAGCGCGGCGCTCGCCGTGCTCGATATTCTCGATGAGGAGAATATTCCCGGAGCACGCGGCGGACGGCATCATCATGAGCTGCGCGCATGGCGGAGACATTCGGCGCACATCCGAACGTCGCTGAGATTCGCCATATCGGGCTGATTCACGCCGTCGAGCTGGTCGAGGATCGCGCGGCGAAGCGTCCCTTGACGGAGGGCGGCGGCTCGGCTACGCGATCTATCGCCGTGCGCCCAGCACGGGCTGCTCTGTCGGCCGCTCGGCGACGTGTTTACTCAATCCACCGCTGAACATCGACGACGATCTTGACACGGCGATCGCACGGATGCAGCAGTCGATGACGAGGCGCTGGGGGATAAAGAAGGATGACGGGCCGCTGTACGAGGAGAGATGAGCCTCGTACGGCAGTCTTTTTCGTAGAGAGTACTTTTCACTGATTGAACGCGGGCGTATTCCATGCTATCAGTAGCATCATTCGAATTCGTGCGAAGGGAGGTGCGGCAATGCCGCTGGATGAGTTTGCGTGGCGCGTGCGTCTCGCACGCCGACGCAGGGCGAGTCAGCGTAAGTTTCGCGCGGCGGCAGGGGTGATCATCCTGACGATCGCCGTCCTCGCGTGGTATCTCGGCTACTACATACAGCGTCCTGCCTACGCCCTTGAGCAGGCGGCGGCGGCACTCACCGCGCATGATGCGGAGGCATTTCAGCGGCGCGTGAATATCAATGCCGTAACGGCGGCGGGGTATGACGATCTCACCTACGTTCTCTTTTCGGGCGATACACATCTGAAGGAAAAAGAACGGAATAAATCGGGAAAGTTCTACGAGAACATCAAGGACAGCGTCGCAGGCGGGATAGCACAGAGCATTTTGACGGCGGTCGGGAGCGGGACATGGCCGACCCATGAGGGGGTAGATCCGCTGAAGGGACGCCAGCTCGGCATTGACTTTGAGTATCTCATGGAGTGCAGCCACCTGCGCGATACGACCCTCCTGCACATCGACAGCATCGTGCGGGACGGGAGCACCGCAATGGCGAACATCACCGTGCGCGATGAGGGGACAGACCTGAGTTCCCCCTGCAGCTGCGCATGGAGCGCGGCGATATGGGCTGGCAGGTCGTGCGCATCGTGAAACCATCGTGCCTATCTCGAGGCGGCTGCAGAAGGCGGCGGCGAGCAACCTCGGCGTTACATCGACGCGACGCGCCCGATTGTCGACCGCCGCTAACGGCGTTTTTCCGCTCGAAACAGCGGGAGTTCCGCAATCTGACCGAGACGGAGCGCAGCACGCATACGACGGTTCACCGTAAGTCACTGACCCATCTCCTGCAGGACGACATGATCCCTCTCAAGTGCACCAAAGGAGCTGGATGTTGTGGACGTTCCGAACTGGCGCGGCAGTATCTCGCCGCACAGCGCAAGGCGGCGACGGAGGCGTTCATCGCGCGTATGAGAGTTTCGTCAAAGGGGCTCAATGGCGGACGCCCGAGGACTTCGCACGGGCGGAGACCCTGCACAAGATGGCGCTCTCCTATGATCTGCGCGCGTTGGCGACATGATTCGCCGCGGTGCGGTGAGTGCGGAGACGCCCGCAACAATTATAACAGGAATGAAGAGGGTTGTACGAGCGTTCAGCTCGTACAACACCCTTCTTTTGACCGTTATTACGATTAGAACGCGGGACGATTGCGCCTTGTACTTATCGTTGATGAAGTTCTTGACCGTCTCGAGTGAGCGCCTCTGACGAGCGCCTCGAATCTGGGTGAGTCTCATCGCCCCTGACGGACGACGAGGATGTTGACGTACGGCGAGGTCTTATCCTCCATGATGAGGGCGTCGCGCGTCGGCACGAGCATCCGCCTGCATTGCCCAGTTCGTGTTGATGACGGAGATATCGACATCATCCAGTGTACGGGAGCTGCGGCGCCTCGATCTCCTGGATCTTGAGGTGCTGGGTTGTCGACGATGTCCTGCACCGTCGCCGTCGTACACGACACCGTCCTTCAGCTGATGAGGTTCTGCACGCGCGAGGAGCAGCAGCGCACGGCCGCCATTCGTCGGTGTCGTTCGGGATGGAGACGGATGCACCGTCCTTCAGCTCGTCGAGCTTTCGATCTGTGCGAGTAGACGCCCATCGGCTCGATGTGGACACCGAGACGTCACGAGCTTGAGCTCGATGTCCTCAACGAAATTCTCAGGTACGGCTCGTGCTGGAAGAAGTTCGCGTCGATCTCCTTTGTCGTTCGTGGCGATGTTCGGCTGACATAGTCGTTGAACCCGACGATCCGAGCTTTACGCCTTCCTCGAGTTCGAGCATCGCCCGAGGATCTCAGCGTGGGGAACGGGCGACGCACCGACCTTGACGACCTTCTCCGCCTTGGCGTTGTCGGCGGTCTTTGTCTGCGCTGCGCCGCAGCCGGCAGAGGGCAAATGCGGTGACGGCAAGCACAAGAGCGAGCAGTCACAAAATACCTCTAAAATATTTATCTCTTTATTCAGCCGCGCAGCGAGGGTGTCTGCCCACGAACCGCACGAGCTGGACGAGAACGGATGAGAATGACGACGGTCGCGAGCATGATGTCGGGACGGAACCGCTGGTAGCCGTGGCGGATCGCGAGATCACCGAGCATCGCCGCCGCCGATCGCACCGGCCATGGCGGACTCGCCGACGAGTGCGATGACGACCGTCGTGAGCTGGCTGACGATGCCGGGCATGGACTCCGGCAGGAGCACGCGCGTCACGACTCTGCAGCGGCGTCGCCCCATGGAGAGCGCCGCCTCGATGAGACCGTGCGGCACCGCGCAGCGAGGTTCTCACCTGCCGCCCGATGAACGGGACGGGAGGCGATGACGAGCGGCACCATCGCCGCTGTCGTGCCGATCGCCGAGCCGACGATGAGAGACGTGTCAGCGGGATGATCGCTACCATCAGGATGATGAACGGGATGGAGCGGATCGCGTTGACGACGGCGCCGACCGAACGGTTCACCGCCGGCGCATCGAGGATCTCGCCCCGCGCCGTCACGGTGCAGAGCACGCTGAGCGGGATGCCGAGTGCACTCGAGATGACCATACCGACCGCGACCATGTAGACCGTCTCTCCGAGCGCCTTAGTCAGCAGGGGAATCATTTTCGCGGACAGCAGCCGATCACCTCCTGTTTCAAATGCTGTTCCGAGAGATAGTCAATGGCACGCTGTATCTCCTCCGGTGCGCCGCGCATCCCGATGATCATGCGCCCGAACGGCAGCTCTCGATCTGGTCGAGCGTACTCGAAGAGCATCGTCACCGATGCTGGGGGAGCGGCGGATCATCTCCGCGAGCACGGGATCGTCCGCACGCTGCCGAGGAACGTGAGGCGCAGGAGCATATGGCTCCTCGCGCTCGGCGTCTTTTTCGACGGGATTGCCGCGGAACGCCGTCGGCAGCTCTGTTCGACAGAGCACACTGATGAACCCTTCGTGATGGGCTGCTGCGGTGCGGTGAACACATCCACCACATCGCCCTCGGCGATCACGCTCCGTCGATGACGGCAACGCGGTCACAGATATCCTGATGACCTGCATCTCGTGCGTGATGACGACGACCGTCAGCCCGTGCGGCGGTTGATGTCGCGGATGAGCGCGAGGATGGACTGTCGTCTGTGGGTCGAGCGCCGAGGTTGCCTCGTCGCAGAGCAGCACCTTCGGACCGCCCGCGAGTGCGCGTGCATGCCGACGCGCTGCTTCTGTCCGCCTGAGAGGTGGTCGGTGGCATCCGCCTTGTCGCCTGAGCCCAACGAGTGAGCAGCTCTGTCACCTGGGGCGGATCTCCTCGGCGGATTTCCGCGAGCCGCAGCGGAAACGCCACGTTGTCGTAGACCGTCGCAGAGGACAGCAGATTAAAGTGCTGGAAAATCATGCCGATGTGCCGCCGCCCTCGCGCAGCTCAGTCTCCGAGACCTGCATGAGATCGCGCCCATCCACGAGAACGGCGCCGCTCGTCGGGCGCTCGAGCATATTGATGCAGCGGATGAGCGTGGACTTTCCTGCACCCCGGACAGTCCCGATGATGCCGTAGATGCGCCGCGCTCAATCGTAGATCGATGCCGCGCAGAGCGTGCACATCGCCCGCGTGCATGTTTTGACAATATTCTTTAGCTGCATCATTTGTAGCCTTTTCATCGATACCGATAAACGTGCATAGACGCGCCGCTTTGTCAATGACTTCGCCGTTTGATGAAGGACGTGTCGGTACGCTATTGTCCGTACCCCTGCTGGAAAATGAAAAAAATAGAAAAATCCCCCCTTGACACGGCATCTCCGATGTAGTATCATACAATGACCCTATTGACGTAAGTATGGGTTTTGTGCGCCTTTTTCAGGGGAGGACGCCGCCGCAGTATGCTGTGCGGTTAGAAAGGACAAGAGAGCAAGGTACTCACATGGCTGCTTTGTTCTTTTTGTGTCTCGTTCAATCCTGGAGAGCGGCGCTCAGATGCCAGAGAATATTCCAGCGAAAGGGTGACAGCGTTCATGTTCAATCCTGTGTCGGTCGGCCGTCGAACCCGCTACAGCTAGCGCGCGGATCAAAGAAGTGATGGAGATGCCGCATCTTCTTGACGATCCAGCGCAGAGCTATCGGTGGTTTCTCGAGGTGGGGCTTGCGAGATTTTTCCGACATCTCGCCCATTCAGGATTTCTCCGGGAATCTCATCCTTTCCTTTGAGTCGTTTGCGCTCGGTGAGCCGAAGCACGATCTCGACGAGCGCAAAGGAGCGCGATGACGTACGCTGCGACTGCGCGTCAACGTGCGCCTCGTGAACCGTGAGACGGGCGAGATCATGGCGAGGAGGTCTTCATGGGCGATTTCCGCCTCGCGACGGATACGGGGACGTTCATCATCACGCGCAGACGCGTCATCGTCAGCCAGCTCGTCCGTCGCCCGGCACGTACTACGGTGTGGAAATCGATACGACGGGCAAGGGAGCTCTTCAACGCGACGATGATCCGAACTGCGGCGTGGATCGAGCTGGAGACGGATGCAAAACGACACGTTCCGTGCGTATCGATCGTACGCGCAAGATGCCCGTGACCTATCTCATCCGCGCCCTCGGCGCGAGACGGACGCGGAGATTCGTGCGCTTCGGCGACGATCCGCGCATGCTCGCAACGATCGAGCGCGATACGGACGAGGTCAGACGCGCAGCCGCGCGGTCATCGAGATCTACCGCCGTCTGCGTCCGGGTGAGCCCGCGAACGAGGACAACGCGCGTCAGCTCGAGACGCTGTTCTGACCCGCGCCGCTACGACCTCGCGCGGACGGTCGGCCGCTGCCGCCGGATCGAAGGCTTCGGGCCGGCGCTGTCGTTCGCCGGGCAAGGTGCTGCCGAGCCCGTTGTGGACGGGAGACGGCGAGTATCGCTTCCCCGAAGGGCGAGCCGATCACGCCTGCGATGGTGGACGCGGTCAGCGAGTTGAGCGCGACGGCGCTCTCGGCGACGGCGAGCTCATTGCATGAGGTCACAGGAAGCCCGACGGCGGGATCTATCGGATGCTCTGCGACCGACGCGCGACTACTCAGTCCGCTACATGACACGCAGGGATATCATGGCGGCGATCAGCTACCTCCTGGCCTCATGGACGGCTTTGGCATACGGATGACGCTATACTCTCAGCAAATCGCCGCGTGCGTGCGCGGGCGAGCGTGCTGCAGAACCAGTTCCGCATCGGTCTCTCACGCATGGAGCGCGTCGTGCGCGAGCGCACGTCGATCGAGACGGAGAGCATCACGCCGCAGGGGCTCATCAACATCCGCCCGTCGGCGGCGGTGAAGGAGTTCTTCGGCCCTCGCAGCTCTCGCAGTTCGTGGATCAGCACAACCGCCTCGGAACTGACGCATAGCGCCGCCTCAGCACTCGGGTCTGGCGGTCTCGCGCGTGAGCGCGGGCTTCGAGGTGCGCGACGTTCGCAACTCGCACTACGGGCGCATGTGCCCGGTCTGAGTCGCCGGAAGGGTCCGAACATCGGTCTCATCTGGCTCGCTCGCGAACTATGCGCGCGTGAACCGGTTCTCGGCTTTTATGGAGACGCCGTATCGCCGCGTGGACAAGGAACATCACCGCGTGACGGAGGATGCGCTACCTGACGGCGGACGAGGAGGATGAGTCTCATCATCGCGCAGGCGAACTGAGCCGCTCGATGCGACTGAGTACTTCTGTCAACGAGCGCGTACGCGGCACGTTTCCACGAGGAGACGAGGGCGCATCCGTCGCTGACCGCGTGGACTGATAGGGACGTGTCGCCGCGCCAGGTCTTCTCGATCGCGACGGCGATGATCCCAGTTCCTCGAGGAACGACTGATGCGAAACCGTGCGCTCATGGGCGCGAACATGCAGCGTCAGGCCGTGCCCTCCTGCAAGACGCAGGCGCCCGCTCGTCGGTACGGGCATGGAGTACAGGCGGCGCTGCGACTCGGGCGTCATGGTGCTCGCACGCCACGGCGGCGAGTGTCATCGGACGTCACGGCAGATGCGATCACCGTCCGCTCGGATGAGGGCGCATTTGATACCCATAAAACCGTGCAGAAATTTGTCCGCTCTGAACCAGGCGACCTGGTGATCAACCAGAGTCGCTGCGCTACGCGGGGCGACCGCGTGTGGAAAGGGCGCCCATCGCGGACGGTCCCGTCGACGGACAACGGCGAGCTCGCGCTCGCTACAATATCATCGTCGCCTGTGCCGGGGAGGCTGCAACTGCGAGGACGCGATCCTCCTCAGCGAGAACCTCGTGAAAGCGCGATCTCACACCTCGAGTCCACATCGAGGAGTACGGAGTGCGACGCACGCGACACGAAGCTCGGTCCCGAGGAGATTACACGCGACATCCTGAACGTGGCGGAGGAAGCTCTGGCGATCTCGACGAGGACGGCATCATCTCCATCGGTGCGGACGTGCGCCCCGGCGATATCCTCGTCAGCAGGGCGTCACGCCCGAAGGGCGAGACGGAGCTGACGGCAGAGGAGACGCCTGCTCGCGCGATCTTCGGCGAGAAGGCACGCGAGTGCGCGATACCGCGTCGCGCGTACCGCACGGCGAGGCGGGTAAGATCATCGACGTAAGATCTTACGCGTGAGAACAACGACGAGCTGCCGCCCTGGCGTCGAACCGCCTCAGTGCGCGTCTCATCATCGCGCAGAAGCGCAAGATCTCGGTCGGCGACAAGATGTCCGGGCCGTCACGGTAAACAAGGGCGTCGTCTCGCGCATCATGCGCCAGGAGGACATGCCGTTCCTGCCGGACGGCACGCCGGTCGACATCGTGCTGAACCCGCTCGGCGTTCCGTCGCGCATGAACATCAGGCAGGTGCTCGAGACGCATCTCGGTAGTGGCGTGCCGCGTCCTCGAGTCAGCGCATCAGGGCGACGGCGATCCGACGGTGGAAGGTGACCTCCGTGCGGCGGGCTATGATTTTGATAAAACGGGATGCCCTGTGCCCGACGTGGCCGGCATCCATCATCGCGACCCCTGGTCTTTGACGGCGCGGGCGACGATGACGTATGTTCGGCACGATCCGTGCGGCGGGACTGCTCCGACGGCAAGACGGTGCTCTACGACGGGCGCACGGGCGAGCGTTTCGAGAACCGCGTCACGGTCGTACGTCTACATGCGTTGAAACTGCATCATCTGGTCGACGACAAGATTCATGCGCGCTCCACGGCCGTACTCGCTCGTCACGCACGCAGCCGCTCGGCGGCAAGGCGCAGTTCGGCGGACAGCGTTTCGGCGAGATGGAGGTCTGGGCACTCGAGGCATACGGCGCGGCGTACACATCTGCAGGAGATCCTGACGGTGAAGTCAGACGACGTGGTCAGACGCGTCAAGGCATACGAATCCATCGTCAAGGGGACAACATCCCCGAGCCCGGGCGTACCCGAGTCGTTCACAGGTGCTCATCAAGGAGCTGCAGGCGATCGGCCCGACATCGAAAGGTGCTCAACGAGGACGCGAAGGAAATCGCGATCCGCGACGAGGAGGACGAGGACATCAGCGAGAAAGGCGCGTTCCCTCGACCTCGATGTGAGGGGTGACGAGAACGAAGCTGCGCCGCCGCCTCCCGCGGATGACGATGAGGAGAACGCGGAGGCTGAGGAGTCTGCGGATGAGGACATCATCGCCAGATCATCGGCACTGATGAGAGACCTGCGTGGACGATATGGATGCGATTCTGCGCATGGCGGACTGGACGACATCGACAATCCGCATGAGGACGATCTATGAGGAAGGGAGGGCATCTGTTGCTGGATGTAAACAATTTTGACTCGATGCGGATCGGACTCGCTTCCCCGATAAAATTCGTGCAGTGGTCGCATGCGGTGAGAAAACCGGAGACCATCAACTATCGTACCTGAAGCTCACGAGCGTGACGGTCTCTTCTGCGAGCGGACTCTTGACCGACGCGCGACTGGGAGCCACTGCGCAGAGTACAAGCGCATCCGCTACAAGGGCGTTGTCTGCGACCGCTGCGGCGTCGAGGTGACGCGTGCAAAGGTGCGCCGCGAGGCGCATGGGCATATCGAGCTCGCCGCGCCCGTCTCGCATATCTGGTACTTCTAGTATTCCGAGCCGCATGGGACTCATCCTCGATGTATCTCCGCGTTCGTTGAAAAGTGCTCTATTTCGCCTACTACATCGTCCTCGATGCGGGCGAAACCGATCTCAAGAAGAAGGAACTGCTCTCCGGGCAGCGCGAGTATCACGACGCGCTGAGAAAGTATGGCAATACGTTCCGCGTCGGCATGGGCGCGGAGGCGATCGAGGAGCTCTCAGAGGAGCTTGATCTCTGAGCAGATGAGCGAACAACTGAAACGATGTGCGGACGACATCCCGACAGAAGAAGGTGCGCCATCCGCCGCTCTCGAGGTGGTGGAGGCGTTCCGCAAATCCGGCAACCAGCTCGTGGATGATGTGGACGTCGTTCCTGTCATTCCGCCTGACCTGCGCCCCGATGGTGCAGCTCGACGGCGACCGCTTTCGCGACCTCTGACTCAACGACCTCTACCGTCGCGCATCAACCCGCAACAACCGCCTGCGCCGCTCTGCTCGACCTCGGTGCGCCCGACATCGTCGCGCAGCGAGAAGCGCATGCTGCAGGAGGCGGTGGACGCGCTCTATCGACAGGTCGGCCGCCGCGGCCGCCCCGTCACAGGACTCCTGGCAACCGTGCGCTGAAGTCGCTCTCTGTGATACGCCTGGCGCGCAGGGACGCTCGTCAGAACCTCCTCGGCAAGCGTGTCGACTACTCGACGTTCTGCGGTCGCTGCCGTCGGCCCGGGAGCTGAAGCTCCACCCTGTGCGGCCTGCCGAAGCGAAATGGCGCTCGAGCTCATGCGCCTGCGTGGCGATCCGCAGGCGGATCTGGCGCCGCCTACAACATCAAGTCGGCAAGCGCATGAGCGAGCGCGGCACGCGAGGTCTGGGACGTGCTTGAGGGATGCGTCATCAAGGAGCATCCCGTGCTCCTCAACCGTGCGCCGACGTTGCATCGTCTGCATCCAGGCCTCGGAGCCGGTGTCACCGGAGTGCGTGCTCTGAAGCCGTATCCGCCTCGCGTGTACGGCGCATACAACGCGGACTTTTGACGGCGACCAGATGGCGATCCATCTGCCGCTCTCGGCGGAGGCCTGTCGACCGAGGCACGCGTCCTCATGCCACCGCCGCAAACCACATCCTCGCGCCGACAGGACGGCAAGCTCATCATCGTCCCTCGCAGGACATGGTGCCTCGTGGTCGTACCACCTCACGAAGCTGAAACCCGGCGCAGGGCGAGGCGCGGCGTTCACGGGCACGCCGAGGCACCTCGCGTATCAGGAAAGCGCGTCGACCCGGCAGGCGGAGATCTCGCGTGCATCGCCATGCGGCTACGCCCGTCCGCAGCTCTCGGCCGGCTCATCTCTCAACGAGAGCCTGCTCGAGCGAACTGCGCCACTACACGCAGGATGCGGAGACCGCGAGTGGGCGTCCGGCGTCCTCATGAACAAGAAGGAGTTCGGCAAACTCGTCGCGAACTGCTACGACTGGCATTGGCGCAACCAAGACCGCTGAGGTCATCGACAACGTGAAGAACCTCGGCTACCACTACGCCTGTATTGTGGAGGCATGACGTCACGTTGCGACGTCATCGTGCCGCCGAAGCAGTGCGAAATCATCGCGGACACACAGGCGAAGGTCAACAAGGTCGAGCGTCAGTTCGCGTGGTCTCACCACCGAGGACGAGCGCTACAAGAAAGGCCGTCCAGCCTGGACACAGGCGACGGACGACGCTCGCGGACGCCATGACGGACAACATGTGATCCTTAACCCCATCTTCACGATGGCGGGACCTGGCGCTGGAGGCAACGAAGCAGCAGATGCGTCAGCTCGCGGGCATGCGCGCGCTGCATGGCTGACCCGTCCGGTAAGATCATCGACGTGCCGATCGCTGGCAAACCTCGTGAGGCCCGTCCTGCTTTCCTGACTCATCTATCTCCTCGCACGGTGCGCGTACGGCGTCTGCGATACGTGGCACTCCGTACCGGCGGACCTGGTCACCGCCGCGCCGCCTTGTCGACGTGGCATTGCAGGGATGCCACTGTCCGGCCGAGGGAGGACTCGCGATCGTTCCCTGCGATCAACCTCCTGCAGGTGCGCGCATGGCAGAGTTCGCGTTTGACGCACTCGAACCTCGCCCGACAGCCTGGCGTGGACGCCCTCGCGGCGGCGCGACGGCGACATCCTGAGAGACGAAGGAGATCCTCGCCCGCAGGATGCGACGCTCGACGACGAGGTCCTCGAGACCATCGGCGAACGCGCGAGCATCCGCGAGATCGCGGTGCGCGGCTCCTCCGTCAACGCGGAGGGGCGGCCAGCAACGCCATGGAATCACGGAGGAGCATCACGCTCGGCGAGCCGGATGCGAGAAAGCGCAGCAGACGCAACACGCCGCCGTCAGCAGCGCGAGCCCAGCGGCGAGGAAGTCGGCGCGAGGCCGCCCTCGACGACGGCACTGTCCTCGGCAGAGGAGGGCGCGATCCTCACCGGACAAGATGGTGGAGACGATCCTCCTCCGAGCTCCACGAGATCCACATCCGGCAACAACAATGTGCGCGGCATCGAAGTCGAGGCCATCAGCGGGAGGGCGCGGGCGTCATCGAGTCGCTCGCCGACCGGCATCGTCGGCCGCGTAAGCTCGCCGAGGAGACATCGGATGAGCAAACGGGGCGCAACCGGCCGTGTCATCATCGACTCCGCCGACGAGGCCTCGCCAAGCGTACCGAGTGGCGTCCGAAAGCGCTGTCTCCATCCGGCAGCGTCCCTGCACATGTGTCGCAGTTCGGCGTCTGCATGAAGTGCCACGGCGCGCGACCTCGCCACTCAGTCGGAGGTCATATCGGCGATCGGCAGTCGGCATCATTGCCGCACAGTCCACTCGGCGAGCCGGGCGTCAGCTCACGTGCGTACCTTCCACCGGGCGGTGTCGGCAGGTGACGACATCACTACTGCGGTCTCCTGCGTGTCGAGGGAGTTTCCTTCGAGGCGGCGGGCAAGCGCACGCACAACGCCATCATCGCGGAGAACGAGGGCGCGTCGTTGCCATCGACGACACGGGCAGCGGACGCGCATCGGTCGCAATCACGCCCGAGGGCGGCACACGCGAGTACTCTGTGCCGCTCGGCGCGCGGCATGGCCGCGCGCGATCGGCGGCGGTTACGGAAGCCCGCGATAAGATCACCGAGGGCTCCGTGAACCGCGCATGGACATCCCGCGTCTGCAGGCCTGCAGGGCGACCCAGCGCCACCTCGCCCACGAGGTGCAGAAGGTCTACGAAATCGCAGGGCGTTGAGGATCAACGGACAAGCACTATCGAGGCTGGCGGTGCGTGCAGATGCTTAGCAAGGTCAAGATCGAGGGAGCCGACCACTGACTTCCTCGCGAGTACATCGGAGATCAACGCATTCAGAGGCGGCGAACACCAAGGCAATCGAGGAGGACCATGAGCCCGCCGTGGCAAAGCCCATCCTGCTCGGCACTCTACGCCGCATCGCTCGCCACGGATCTCCTTCCTCTCGGCGGCGTCCTTCCAGGAGCACTCACTGCGCGTCCTCACCGACGCCGCGATCTGGCGGCAAGATCGACCCGCCGTCTGCTCCTCATGAAACGTCATCATCGGCAACCTATCCCGGCCGGTACGGGCATGACCTGTTACTCGCCACCGAGATCGTCGACCACCGCACCGCCGGCGTGCCTGAGCCAGTTCGAACCCGAGGCGCCCGCCGAGGAGCCCGCCGTAGCAGTCGACCTTCACGGCTGGAGAAGCGAGCAGCCGAGATACCATAGCATCACGAGTCACCGCCTGCTGCGTGACTGGCAGGCATGTGTGTGCGACTCTGTGCCATAATAATATTAGCTGTTGCGCACGCGACGTTGGGGAGATACGCATGAAGATCGGCTCTGGCATGTCGATGAGACAGAGAAGCGGCAGCTCTTGCGTAAAACTGCTCGAGCAAGTGCGCTCGTGCGGAATGGGATGTGATGAGTCTCTCGCCGCTGTTGATTACCTATCGCCGACGCGATCCCGCCTCGGGAGAAGTTCGAGACGTTCTACATGCACGCCAGCGTAATTTGCGTATGGAACGTGTGCAGCTCGCCCCTGCGATGGCACAGAGGGCAGAGCGAGCGCGGTAAACCCTGTCGTTCGGGGAACTCTTATGGAGTGCTGTGGAGCTGTCTTGGCGTGCCTTACGAGGCGGCGGCTTGATCGTGCCTATCTGCGCGTACACCGCCGTCAGCCGCCGGTGCAGATATCGATTCCGGAAGACGAGGTCTCGCGCTATGTGGATCTCTCCTGACCTCAGGTGCCAGTGCGCATTGGCGGCTATGCTCATATTGCGCGGCGTGCAGCCACAGAGAACTGCGTCGTCGCGTTACATGGCGTTTATGCGCCGGAGAGTGATTCCGGCACATACTATCTGGAGACCTATCCTGGCTGGGTAACGTGCATATCTCGAGGGCGGAAAGTCTGCAACACTGGGTGGATGGCGGTACACGGCATCGCACGGATAAAGATTTTGCTGATCACCATGGGGCGGATTTTACCTTGATATTTTGGCGCGCATCAGTGCACAAACGGAGCTTCATTTTCCATGCACCTGGAGAGCGTTATATCGTGCCGACTGTGTGGGGACAGAGCCGATGCAGGAATTTGAGTTCTCTGGCGGAGTGACGGCAGTTCTTTGAACATGGCGACAGTATCGCTGGCCGTCTCTACCGTGTGGAGCAGCCCGCGACCATTCGCTTCGGTCCAATTCCTTTTTGCCAGTGGCACGCGTTCCACTGGGACATAGTCCCGCGAAGAGAAACTGGTTTTGAATACCCTGTGGACGCATTCGAGCTGCGCGAAGCGAATTGCTGCGAGGATGCGCCGAATCTCATGCGCTGCCCAAGGATTATCTTTCGTCAATCATTTCTTCTGCGGCAGAGTATACGTGGTCCGTCGCTTGCGTCGATTGAGGCACAGGAATGTACCCGCATCACAACCAGTGTTCAACGAGACAGCCCGGACAGGGAGATCGATCGCACCTACGACGATTCCCTGAGCGTAGCGAAGGAGTTGGGCTACTGTCAAGTCGATGTGATGGGAGATGGTGTTATATCTATAATGGGCAACGCGAGTGCTTTTGACCGTATCATTGTGGATCCGGAACATCTTTTGTGCTGGTGAAGCGTAGAGCGCACCATTCGGCATATTGATGCGTTTGTGAATGCGGATCAGCTTCTTTCTTTTCGCGTCTGCGTGGCAGAGACGCAGCCAGCCGACTCAGCTTCCGCACCGACGCACCGCCGACACCGATCTCAGACTCAGCAGTGAGTTGGGGTGTTCGACGGAGGGGAGCGATGATCAAAGAGACCAGTGTGAACCTCGCCCAGCCGTCCCATCTATATTGCTGCCAATCGGTCTAATATCCGCAGTGCGGATCGCGCATTTGGCGTTCTCTGGACTATATTTAGAAAAGCATACTTTTAATGACGATGAATATATTGTACACCTCACTCAGATCATGAAATGTTCCCGTTTATGAATCAGGAGCCGTATCTGACGAGTGCGAAAAGCAGGCGTGCGGCACCTGGCGGTGCGCGGTGCACTCCGCGTGCGGCATCGTAGCAGGAGCTGATCGAGGTGTGGACATTCACAGTCATTGCAGCGCATAACGCGGATTCTGTGGGGAGAATGTAGACGGCAACCTTCCCGCCGTGTACCGGGCGGGTAAAGGAACGGGAGTATGCTCGCAACCAACTGGATTTATCCGGGAAAACGCTATGAGTTTGGCATTCGCACGCAGACGGCATGAGTTTTCGGCCTGCCCGAGCATATCGTCAATGGAATGGATGGAACGGTTGACCCTCGATGGGGCAAAGATGGCTCATGGCGGCGCAGGGACGCCTGACCACGAATCCGTGGATGATGCGGAACCAGCCATATTTGCAGCGATTGCACGTTCCTTTACGGAGGGCACCATCGATTGCGTGGTCAATGGTCGGAAATGTGCAGAGTAAGGTGCTGTACATAAGGAGAGACCATATGAAGAATGTATTAACAGCTCTATCGGGGGAAAGCGTGTCCTCCTCACAGACATACGGGCTTATAAGTATGGCTTAGTCTCCTGCTCCTCCGGCAAAGAGGTGATGGATTTGCAATCACGCGCTGACAGAGGGCGGACGGGAGGCGCCCACATGGCTTGGTGTTTTGAGCTGCGCGATCTGGTGCGCGGCGATGTGCGTGATGCCGATGCACCTCGGACGCGCGTTTGCTGCGGCGCGCGGCCGGAGGTCGCTCACCGCGCAGCTGATCAGGCAGTGAGCTACCGCCAGCCCGTGGAGACGTTTGCGGTAAATGTGATGGGGGACAGTCAATGTCCTTGAATGTATCCGCAGCATGCGGACACGGTCTGTTCCTGCGCCCGCGTAGACGACGGATAAGGTCTACCCAGGTCATGAGGGTGGCCATGAACTTACCCGCGAGAATAGAGCCGCTCTCTTGGAGCTTATGATCCGTATTCGGCGATGCAAGCAAGAGCTGTGCGGAGATCGCCCATGCAGCTCGGCAGAGCTCTCTCGCGGGCAGCGGAGTGCGGCTTTCGATCGGCGCGCGGGCAGCGCGTGATCGGGCGCAGCGACTTTGACACGACCCGCGTTTCATCCTTCGACTCGCATCCGCGCAGCGGTGCGTGGGCGTGATCGACATCCGCAATCCGCATCTGGGCACGCCTCATCAGCATGTCTCGAACAGCTAACTGTGTATCTGATGCTGCGGCTTTGCTGCGGGCGGAGGATGCCGCGCTGGTCGGGAGCATGGAAATGTCGGCCCCGACGATGCGGACCGCGTGACGACGGGGAGAGCTCCGCCGATCTCTTCTGCGCGGACGTGCGGCGCGGGCGCGTTGGGAGACACACATGCAGACGGCGCGTCCCGCATGAGCGCATTTTCCTGACCGACCGCTCGAAAACAAAGAGCGAAACTCTCGCGGAAACCGCGCTGGCATATCGCCGAGGCCGTGGAAGACGACGCTGGAATGGGCAAGCGCATGGGAGGCAGAAATTTGCGGATATGCGCACGCTGACCGAGGCACAGATCGAGGCGTTTTTCGCAGGGAATCATAGAGCGGGAGAGAAATCGAATGAGTGAGCAGGAGATGCGTGGGGAGACTCTCGCGCTTGTACGGGCGTACTGTGAGAAGTGGTATCATGCACCAGAGGATTTCTCCCGGGACTCGTCTGCCATGCGCGGCGTCGCGCTCGATCATGAGAGATGAATCTCGTCGCGGTGCAGCGAGTTCAGCTGACGGCGCACTATACGGAGGTTCGAGCGTGGGCTGGCGGCCTATCTCGTGCGCACTGCTCGCTCGTGAACTCAGGTTCGTCGGCGATCTGCTCTTATAATAGCGCTCGTCGCCGCTCCTCGGCGCGTGCCGTCAGGCGCGTGATGGGGTCATCACGGCGGCGGCAGGCTTTCCGACGACGGTCGCGCCGATCATCCAGTACGGTGCGGTGCCCGTCTTTGTCGATGTGAGTCTGCCGATCGTACAGCAATGGGATGTGTCGCAGAGTGCAGCTCTCCGCGCGGACGAAGGCCGTCATGATAATCGCGCATGCTCGGCAAATCCGTTTTGATCTGGCGGCACGGTCAGGCGTTCTCGCCAAAAGCACAACCTCTGGCTCATGGAGGACAACTGGCGACGCGCTCGGCTCGCGGTATACGATCGACCGGAGACGACGCTTATGCAGGGAACGATCGGCGATATCGGTACTGTCGAGCTTCATGCTCGCCGCATCACATGACGATGGGCAGAGCAGCGCGTGGTCATAATGATGAACGATCCGCTCCATCGCACCCGTCGGTACGCTCCTGCGCGATTCAGACGCGACCGCGTCTGCGCGTCGGGCAGGACCACTGCGTGACATCGCTTGACGGGTGCGGTACGGTGCGCTGCCGCGCGGCTACTGATCACGCGGCGTCTCACTCGCATTTCGGCTACAATCTCAGCAAGGTAACGGATATGCAGGCGGCCGTCGGTACGCGCCAGCTGACTGCCGTCCTTTGAAATGCGCGTCGCCGGCGTACTTTGCGCGGCTCCGCGCGGCACTCCGCCGATCGTGATGCCTTTGTCCTGCCGGAGGCGACGGCGCATGCTGCGTCCCAGCGTTTGGCTTTTTGCTGACCTCGCCGTGACTTTGGCGTGGTCGCGCCAAGATCGTGCCGTATGTCGAGGGGCGGGGCATCCAGACGCGGCATGCTCTTCGCGGGGAATCTGACGAAGCACCCTCGTTTTGATACCATGCGCACGCCTCGGGCGAGCTACCGATCAGTGGCGGGGACGCTCCCGGCGACCGACCTGTGCACAATGAACGACACGTTCTGGCTCGCGTCGTACCCGGGCTGACAGATGCGAAGATTGACCATATGGCACGGTCGTGGGATGCTGTGCGCGCAGCGCGGTAGTGCAGAGGAGGAGAGTACACGGGCGAGGCACAGGGTGCTGAGCTGCGGATCGCAGCCTTAGATGCAGTGCAGCGTATATTGACCGTGCTCTGCGCATGGCGCGGCAGATGCGTCTCTTCTCTCATTATTGGAAGAACCTGCATCAGGCGGCAGATATGCTGGCAGAGAGAACACAGAAGATACGTCGCAGCTTTTGCGCAGATACCGCTGTACTTTCGAAATATAGGGCATCGATTGATGAGGCTGCGCACGACCCCGCGCAGTTGAGGTCGAATTTTTCCATGGAGATTCGGCCGTCCTTATCGAGACCGATCGTCTGGTACTTCCAGGCGGATGTGCTTCCAGTGAAGAGGGATTGCTCTGCCATCGACAAAGCGATGATTACGCGGCGCGTGAAGGTGCTTTTGCGCACTGCTCCACGTAGCAGGCAGCATCGTTATCAGATGTCTCTGGCGTTGGTACGCACGGCCGTAAGCTGGAGCATGCGAAAGCCGCGCGACGGAAAAGTATTTTCCGCACGCCACCGACTTTCTGCCGGCAACGCATTGAACCGATCACCATCAGTCAATGGATCGGATGATGGGACACGTGCCTTTTGATCCGTCTTCGTCGGATAGTAACTTTGATGTACGTACGCTATGCCCGAGATTAATCTCTCGCAGCACATATCAGAGGAAATGCTACATCTCTTTTCCAATGATGTCGTTGCCACGCCGCGTTGGCTGGAGGCTCTCCTTGCAGCCATACAGGTCGGATGAGCGTATGCTGCGATGGCGAGTTCCTGCTCTGTAACGAAGAAGGAGCGACGAGATCTTCTGTGTCTGTTCCATACCGCAACGCGCTTGAAAGATATGGAAAAGATGCGGGCATTTGCGGCTGCGTCAATCGTCGGAATGCGTCGCCTTTGGGAGAACGCAGTCAGCTCGTGCACCGTTCGTCTCGATTCTGCGAAGTGACTTATATTGTGCTGGACCGCTTCGATCCGGCATATACACGCGCAGACTTTATCGATGGCGATCAATCTACGCTGCTGCGTCGTCTAATGGAGGCGGCGGCTTCTCGCTGGCGATACGCTTATGCACCACTTTGGCGGCGTGACGCGGTGCAGGGGCGTTACAAGGGCGAGCACGTACATTGCAGAACATGCGCTGCGTCTACTACGCAAATAGAGTCGATGCGTGGGATTCAGACTCTTCTGTAACGTGAGGCGCTGAATAATAAATGGCACAATGTTTCAGATGACGGAGCGTATTCTTGTTCTCGAGACCAAAATTTGGCGATTCAGCATCTGCAGTATTCTCAATATAGAGTCGAATGGCGCGGCATGCGATCCTGTATGACCGCAGTGGCCTTCTCGATGCGCGCTACTGTGAAGATACGGGGTATCTGGTTTGATCATGCCATTAGGCCGAGCGGAATCGAGGATGTCTCTCTGCGTACCACGATAGGGCGATGTCATTTCGACAGAGCTGCTGTGGATGAACTCTCGACGGTAGGATGTCATGCGATCACTGAACTGCTTTATCAGCCTCCTTGCGCCGGGAGGAATCCTGTTTCTGCCGGTACGAAATCCGCAGTGCATACGAACTGGATGCGATTCCCGCATCGAGGCATGCGGGCCGTGTATTGTCTTGACAACGAGGTGAGTGCGGTGTCAGTGCTGTCGGCATCTTTACGCGCACTTCATGAGCACCTTCCTGCACCACTTCGTTTACCTTTCGTTAAATTCGATGAAGATGGGCGGCTTGCAGAGCGTGCTGAAACCTGCTGCGTATGGATGAAGATGTCCGGATGCAGAACTAGCGCTTTTGTTAGCCGGATGATCTTCCTTGGAATCACCAAAACGGAGCAGGAATAACCATGCGAATCAGGAGCGGAAGTTATGTTTCCGCTCTTTTTGCGCCGCGGGCGGATGGTGATGGGAAGGCGGTGGTGTAGGCGGTGATGTGGGTGCACAGAGGAGGCCGATACTGCCGACGTGAGGAGCGGACGCGATCTCGGTGGCGATCATGTTGAGGTTGAGGACGTGGCGTGAGCGGGAGGTCGGGCCGCGGAGATGGGGAGGATGAGCGGGAGCGCACCGCCGATGTAGTGGCGAGGACGGGGTGTTCCGCTATGGTGCCCGTGAGGATCACGTCAGACTGCTCGCCTGCGAGGACGAGAGCCGCCGAATTTCGTCTTAGCGGCTGTTTCCATCTCGTACTGGAGGCAGGGCGATGGAGACGGCAGCGTCCGCGGCGGCGCCGAAGGGGCACTGCGGACGATGCCCGCAAAGAGCAGTCTCGGAGAGTCCACCGCCTGCAGGTGGGGGTGCCCTGAGCATGCCCGCCGCCTGTTCCTCAGCGATGCCTGCGAGGTGCGCGTGGATGGCGATGCGGCGGCGAGGGATGCCTGCGACGGGGATGCCGCCGATGAAATGCCGATGATGGCGCCGCGTTTGACGTTTCGCCCGCTGACGATGGGCTGGCGGGTGGCGAGGGTGATGATATGCTGCGATGAGGAGCGTCCAGAGTGGATGATGTGCGAGGTGCATAGGATGAGAAGCGATGACGCTCGCGCGATGGGTAGGACGGCGAAGAGGAGGACGAGGAGGCGCTGCGCCCGTCATACCGCTTTGAAGCAGATGAGGAGGGGCGGCAAAGAGGCGCGGAGGAGGAGGAGCATGTGCGATCGGTCGTAATCGACGATGGCGCGAGCGCTCCCTGTCGGGCGGACGAGGATGTGCCCTCCTCCGGGTGTGGATGTCTGAAACTGCAGGATTGTTGAAGGTGTAAATGATGGAGATGATGCGTCCTCCGTCCCCGCCGCAGGACCTGAGTCGAGGCGGGATCGCGCACTGGCAGGACGCGCTGTCAAGGCGTGCGAGGTTGGTGCCGCCTGCAGCATTCTCCACGTGGAGAATTTCTGCACGTGAGCAGGTCGAGCAGGTCGCCGTCCGCCGCTCGCCGGGGAGATGGTGAGAGACTGGCATAGGGAGGACGAGAGAGTTAGGCACCGCGATGAGGAGGCGGGGCAGACGGCGGATCCTGTTTTCGCAGGCAGGAACTCCTTTGAATTAGCTACAGTGTTACGCATGTTATGGCACGAAGAAAGTGGATTTCACATAGTTATTCCTGATTATGTCAGAACTGGTAGCCAGATACATCATTCTCACATATACCGAGAACAACTGAGACGATCTCCAGAGAGGATGGCGGCTTCGTCATACCCTCACGGCGCAAGGAATTATCATTGTCTCACGGAGGAATCAATCAAAGGCGCCGTTGTGCCAGGGCGGTCTCTTTATCTCGGATTTATTTCGTCTGGATTCGTGAGATGCTTCTGCCCTATGGCGTGGACAAAGGCGCCAAGGAGGATAGAGGGCTTTCGAAGGCGGACTGCGGAGGGAGTCTCGGCAGACGCGG